>Ga0307380_10000012_pt1 | contig 406027 bp, 440 predicted proteins | sample UN3MG_FD_202239 | JGI IMG/M metagenome (GOLD analysis project Ga0307380, IMG submission 202239) | Soil microbial communities from Risofladan, Vaasa, Finland - UN-3 | ecosystem: Environmental > Terrestrial > Soil > Coastal area > Acid sulfate soil | place: Finland: Risofladan, Vaasa... | reverse complement strand
GGACTAATTTGAATAATCGGGTAAGAGAGACTCAGACTAACATTGGGAACGTGGTTGTAGGCAGAATTATTAAGGGAGGTTTGGACCTTGTCGGTGCTGATACCAGTAACTTTTATGAAACTGAGGAGGTTCCTGAAACCGAAAGTGTTGTTCCTGGACAACCTGGCGCGGTTCAGCAATTCAGGACTAATTTGAATAATCGGGTAAGAGAGACTCAGACTAACATTGGGAACGTGGTTGTAGGCAGAATTATTAAGGGAGGTTTGGACCTTGTCGGTGCTGATACCAGTAACTTTTATGAAACTGAGGAAGAAACTATTGATAATGAACCTGGTTCATTTTTGTTGAAAAATTCTGTTTTAGCTGCTGAGAAAGGCAATATTCCTGTTCATTCTTTAATTTACAAAAGACTGACTTTGATGGGAGAACTTGATCAAATGCTAAGAGAGAATCCTGATTTAACTCATGAGAAAGTTCTTGAGATGATAAGTCAAGGCAAAACAATCGACGCCCAGATCAAAAAAGAAGGAAATAAATTAAGCATATCAACCGGAGAAGGAGGTTTTGCCCAATATAATGTAACTCCTGGGTTTTACCAGTTTGAGACAAACCAAATTATGGGTTATGACATAATTCAACCAGCAGACGGCATCAGTTTGAGAAATGAAGAAAATGTTGTTGTTAACCTGGGTATTCGAGAGGGAGAGGGAAGAGTAATTATTTCAACTGAATATCAAAAAGAGGTTGAGTCCGGATTTAGTAGGTTTTTACGAGAATTGCGTAGTTTTTTGCCTTCATTAAAAGAGGTATATGCTTTGGTTCCAGAGGAACCTGAGGGTGAGATTCTAGGTAAAAAGCAGTTTGGAGAGCTTCTCGAAGAAATAGAAACAGGGGATTCGGTTGAGGATGAAATTGAAGGAACAATTACCCTTTATCTTTATCACGATGCTAACGGTAATGGAGAAAGAGATGAAGGTGAAAATAATCTTCCTTGGGCAGGCGTAACGATTACCTTGGAAAAAAGAACCGAGGAATTTGTTTATCAGCTTTTAGAAGGTTGGAATTTTATTTCTTTTCCAGTAGTATCCCAAAGTTTTGGGACAGCTTCAGAATTGATTACTGATGCGGCTCGTCAGGGAGCCTACGTGACTACAGTAGCTCGTTGGAATGGATCAAGCTGGCAAGAATATGTTCAGCGGGGTGATCAGGCTTATGGCCAAGATTTTCCGATTGAACCCGGCGTGGCTTACATGCTTCGGAATCATGTTCATTTACAAGAATGGATTGTTTCTGGGTTTAGAATTACATCAGCCATTCCTCTTGAGTTGAAGACGGGTTTTAATAGTGTAGGTATTCCTTATTCTGAGACTGATCTAATTGCTTCTGAGGTACTCGATGGAATTAATCTAGTTAAGGCAGAGAGACTAACTCCTGAGACAGAAAACGCTGATCTCATCTCTCGTTTTTCTTCTGGTAATTGGGACGTTTTTGTCAAAAGGATTTATTCTGAAGAAAATATTCAAGAATACGGTAATAACTTCGAAATTTTGCCTTCTGAAGGTTACTTTATCAAGGTTAAAGAAGAGGTTGATTGGACTCCCTTAGTGTCCCCAGGAGGAATTGAACCTCCATCTAGGGTTTAGGAAACCCTTGCTCTATCCGTTGAGCTATGAGGACGACTCTTCTAATTTTATCACATTAAAACTATCGGAGACTAATCGCGTAGAGGTTAGGTGGCGTCTCTTTGCCTAGAGAGGTGAGAACCAGGATTCTGTTGCCGGCGGGAAAAGGAAAAGCATATTTATCATCAAAAGGCCCAGTATAAACATCAACCCAATTAGTATTATCAGATTCTAGAATTGTGATTTTGCCTTCCTGTACTAGAAAGAGATGTTTTGATGTAGGAAACCAAGCTAAATTTTTTGATTCATCCTGGTCCATGAGATAAAAGTTTTTGTCTTCTTTAAGATCGTAAACATAGACTTTTCCGGGTTCTAATTTTCTTTGTTCGGGTTGGGTGCTGACCGAAGGTAGAGGTGGAATTAATTTTTCTGGAATTTGGGCGGAGGCAGTGGCTGCATAGAGAATTTTAGTCTCGTCTAAAGAAAACTGAAGATTTTGAGCTGAATCAGTCAGAATTTCTAATAATTTTGGAGGCAGTTTGGTTGATTGGGATTTGAATCTTAATTCTTCTTCTTTTTCCCAATCAGCTTTGATAGCTTGGAGCTGATTGGTGACGTCAATTAAACGGGTAGCGGGATTGAGCTGATTGGCTTCAAGAAGGAAATTTTCCTGCTCACCAAGGGTTTCGAGGTTGGTTAGAATCTGATTAGAATCTGGTGACCATTCTAACTGGGCTTCGGAAAAATCCCGACCAGCGGGAGCACTATCAACAATTTTTCTTGGATCTCTGGGTAGGCCCAGGGGACGATCTCCCAAATCGAGCACCCAGAGGCCATTTTTGTCGATTGAATTTTCAGAAACAGCAAAAACAACTTTTTGGCCGTCAGGCGAAAGAACCGGTTTTTGGGCCCCAGTGAAGGTGAGTGATTGAAGGTTAGGAAAGGTGGGGAAGAGATAGGCGTCAGTTTTAGTGACTAATTCTTTTTTAATAGTTAAGGTTTTTTTCCAAGAAGTATAACCATCTTTTTTGATTTCTACTTCATATTCATCAGGAGAGAGGTTAAGAGTGGTATTGGTGGCTGATTTGAGGCGGCCATCAATGTAAATTTGGGCACCATCTGGAATTGAAGTTGCCGCCAAAATCCCACTTGGTCGTAGAGATCTAGTGGTTAGGTCTGGTTGATAGCCTTGAGCAAGTTTGATAATGAGGAAGGCTAGGGCAATAATTGCTAAGAAAATCGTTGAGAGAACAATTGAACGTCTCTTAATCATCTTAAGAGGAATTTTACCACAAACTTGATTATTGCTCAAATTAAATGGTCGTGTTATTATCAAAAATGGTTTGATATAGTTTCCCGAAGCTATTTTATTCTTGCTTCAATTAATATATCAAAATATAACTAAAGATGACATTAGGTAAGAAAATTGGTATTGATCTCGGAACCGCTAATTGTTTGGTTTGGCTTGAAGGTGAGGGGATTGTTTTACAAGAACCAACCGTGGTTGCGGTTTCGGTTGATGATAATCGGGTCGTGGCGGTCGGTAATGAAGCCAAGCAGATGTTGGGTCGGACTCCAGGTAATATTCGGGCTTCAAAACCAATGCGGGATGGGGTGATTGCCGATTATCAGGTGACTGAAGCAATGCTTCGCTATTTTATCCAAAAAGTAGGTCGACAGTCATTATTTTTTAAGCCCGAAGTAATGATTTGCGTGCCAGCCGGTTGTACTCAAGTAGAAAGGCGAGCCGTTTTGGACGCAACCTTATCAGCTGGGGCTAGAAACGCTTATTTGATTGATGAGCCCTTGGCGGCCGCTATCGGGGCAGAAATCCCCATTGGCGCGCCCTCAGGCAGTATGATTGTTGATATTGGTGGTGGGGCGACCGAGGCGGCCGTGATTTCTCTTGGTGGAGTGGTGGTTCATAAATCAGCCAGGGTGGCTGGGAACAAGATTGATGAGGCAATCGCTTCTTATATGCGGAAAAAGCATAATCTGATTATCGGTGACCAAACCGCCGAAGAAGTTAAAATTACGATAGGTTCGGCCATAGCTTTGGCCAAGACCAAGAAAATGGAAGTTAAGGGACGAGATTCGATTATGGGCCTGCCTAAAGTGATCGAAATTAGCTCAACCGAAGTGACTGAAGCGATTAGGCCGGTTTTGAACCAAATTATTGGGGCAATTAAAGCGGTTTTAGAAGAAACACCACCCGAATTAGCTTCAGATATTATTGATAAGGGGATTGTGATGAGTGGCGGTACCAGTCTACTGCGTCATCTTGATAGGTTGGTTACCCGGGAAGTAAGCGTACCAGCTCATGTCGCTGAAGACCCAATTTTATGTGTGGTTAAGGGAACAGGAATCGCTTTACAGAATATTGAGAAATACAAGAAAAATATTGTTAAAAAGTAAAAGTTCTAGAAATTTTTAAACGAAAAAAAGTAGGCAAAATTAGACAAAAGTATGAAATAGGTTTAGATAATATATAGTTGTAAATTATGGGGTCTGTCTTTGGGATTTATTATAAGATGTTTGCTAGGCGGGGGAGAGCTTATAGTTTAAGGGGTGTTTTTAATCTTGAGAATTGAGGGTTCAGTGAAAAATTGCCGAATATTTGGCTAAAAGTTGTCGAGTAAAAACATTGAACAAAAGAGATAAAAAGGAGAAGATTAATCTAGTTACATTTTATCTTATAGTAACATAGGTTTTTTCAGAGAATTGAAAGTTGATTTTTTAGGTTCTTAATCTTAGTAGTTTTTGTTATAGGTATTAAAAATTGAATTTTTTTTTCATTTTTTGAAAAATTTTTTTCTGATTTTTTTCATTTTTTGAAAAAATTCATTAAAAATCAAAGCTAAATGGTTGAGATATATCCTATAAGTTGAAAATCTCGAGAAAGATGATGTTAAAAAAGGGTCTAAATACAGCTAAAATCGGAAGTTTAAACCTAACTAGCACCTCTGAGAAGAGATTGCTAGAGCATCTAGGCTCAAGTATTTCTCAAGGCAAGAAGGTTTTTGTGACTACGCCCAATCCTGAATTTTTGGTTTTTGCTAAGGAAAATCCTTGGTTTAAAAAGGTTCTTAATGAGGCTGATATTGCCATTCCTGATGGAATTGGTCTTCTTTGGGCGGGAAGATTTCTAGGAAGACCAATTAAAGAACGGATTTCCGGTACGGATTTGATGGCCAAACTTTGTCAGGAAGCAGCCCAGAAAAAATGGTTTGTTTATTTAATTGGTGGTCAACCAGGCGTTGCCGAGAAAGCTTTGTTGGTTTTGAAGAAACGCTATCCAGGCTTAAAAGGCTGGTCTGAGACTGGACCGGAATTAGAGTTGGTGAGAGGCAGATGGACTAGAGATAGTAAGAGAGGAATTGAGGAAATAGTTAAGAAAATCAATTCTCAAAAGCCTGATTTGCTTTTTATTGCTTTTGGAATGGGGAAACAGGAAAAGTTTATTGCTGATAACTGGCCTCAATTGAAAATTAAATTGGCAATGGGAGTAGGTGGTGCTTTTGATTATCTTTCCGGCGAAATTCCTCGAGCACCAGGGTGGATGAGGAATTTAGGTTTGGAATGGTTGTTTCGTTTACTTCGTCAGCCCTGGAGAGGGAAAAGACAATTAAGATTGGTTAAATTTGTCTGGCTAATTTTTAAGGAAAGGCTTTCTAAGACTTTATAAAAAGGTTAAGAGTAGTTATTCTCCTTTACCCTGCATTCCTAAAAGCCAAAGAACCGCTTCTTTACGGTATCTTCGGTCACCCCGGGAATTAATGCGGATTGCGGGTAGTTTTCCCCGTTTACCCCATCTTTTAATGGTTAGAGGAGAAACCCGGAGAATTTCGGCTACTTCGCGGACGGTGAGTAAGTCAGGCAGATCATCTAATTTTAGGGATTTTTTCTTGGCGTCTAACATGACTGGTTGTCTCTGTGATTAAATGTAACACAGTATAACAAGTCTGTCAACCCTATTTTTGAGGCTAAAATTGAAAATTTAGATGAAGTTTGAGATTCTAGTTTATATTTTGAATCACTTCAGTTCAACGCTAGCGCCAGCTTCTTCCAATCTCTTTTTAGCCTTTTCGGCGTCTTCTTTGTTAGCTCCAGAGATAACTTCTTTGGGCGCTGATTCAACCAGTTCTTTAGCTTCTTTTAAGCCTAAAGATTGGTTAATTTCTCGGACGGCCTTGATGACACCAATTTTATTATCACCGGCCACAGCCAGGATAACATTAAAAGTGGTTTGACCAATTGGTTTTTCTTCTTGAGCTTCTTCGCCTCCGGCTGGAGCAGTCGCTGGAGCGGCAAAGGCGGGAGCCGCGGTAACGCCAAATTTATCTTCTAGGCTCTTGACGAGATCAGCTAACTCAATCACTGAAAGTTTTTCAATTTCTTCAATGATTTTATTGAGTTTCGGTGAAGCTTGAATTGTCTTTTCTTTTTTGGGCTCTTTAATTGCTTTCTCTTCAGTTTTCTCTTCTTTTTGCTTCTCTTCTGGTTTATCGGTCATTTTCTTCACCCCCCTTCGCTTTAAGAATAAAAACTAATTTTTTAAGATTCCAACTTAAAGCCTGGTTTAAGCCATAGAGAGGCGATTGAAGAACACCGACGAACTTGGCTTTTAGCTCTTCTTTTGAGGGTAAACTGGCTAACTGTTTGATTTTTTCAACTGGGATAATAACTTGGTCAAGTAAACCGAATTTGATTTTGGGGAGATTATTAGCTTTGGTAAAATCGACTAGGGTTTTAAGAGGGCTGATTTGGTCCTCATAAGCCCAAAGAACGACAGTAGGGCCTTGGAGAACGTCAGGTTCAATTTTAATCTGACTTTCTTCTGCGGCTCGGCCTAAAAGGGTGTTTTTAATAACCTCGAATTCGCCCCCGTTTTTTTTGATGTTTCGTCTTAATTCAGCCATTTGGGAGACTTTAAGACCATGATAATCAGCCAAAACCACGGCTTTGGCCTGTTTAAGCTTTTCGGTTAGATTTTGAACTGTATAGACTTTATCTTGTTTAACCATAAAAAAATCCTCGCGCCAACCGAGGACAATCAATTTTTTTTCTGCCTCGGTAGGACTTCTTCCGCTTAAGCGAATGCCGACTATCTTTGGCTGAGATTATTTTAACTGTTTCTTGCTTAGCTGTCAAGAGAAAAAATAAAATTAGGTTTAAATGAAAGCTAGATTGAAGTTAAATCAACTTTGATGCCTGGGCCCATGGTGCTGGTGATAATGGCTTTGTTGATTTTGCTAATCCCAACCGTTTCTATCAGAACCTTGAAATTAGCCTCTAGTTCTTGAGGTTTGTTGTTTACCTGGCCAATAACCAGGTGGATTAAAGGTGCTTTAACTTCGGTTTTGAATTGAGTTTTGCCCGCCATTTTTTTAGCCGTTTCTTCGGGCTTATCAGTGATCGTGCCGGCCTTGGGATTAGGCATTAGGCCTTTTGGACCTAGGATTTTGGCATATTTCGTTAATTTAGGCATCATCGCTGGGGTAGCGAGAAGGAGATCAAAATCAAGTTTTCCTTGTTCAATCTTTTTTAGAAGGGCTTCGTTGGCAATGGCGATTTTGGTTTGCTTGCCAGTAGGATAGGGGAATTTGATTCCCCCTTTTAAACCGGTTTCTTTAACAACCAAATGAACTTCAATTGAACCATTGAATTTGGAAATCGAAGTTTCTTGAGCTAGTTTGATTGCTTCTGGTAGGGAATAGAGACGTTTGCGGTCAACCTTTTTTCTAGCCTCCTGATATTTTTTGCCTCTGACTTTTGTTTTAGAAGTGACTTTTTTCTTAACCGCTTTTTTTGATTTTGTTTTGGTTTCCTTGGTTAATTGTTTTTCTTTTTCTTTTAATCTCTCAGCTTCAGCCAGAGCTTCAGCTCCCATATCGGTGATTCGGCCGTGTTCCTTACCGGTTCTAACGAGTTTTCGCTTTTTTTCGGTAGGCTTTTTTTTAGCTTCCGAGTCGTCAATGATAGTAATTCTTTTTTTGCCCATGGAAATTATTCTTTAATTTTAATACCCATACTTTTAGCTGTACCTTGAATAATCCTTTTGGCGGCTTCCAAATTTTCGGTATTTAAGTCAGCCATTTTTTCTTTAGCAATCTTGGTTATTTGAGCGTCAGTTAGCAATCCTACTTGTTTTTTGCCAGTTTCACCTGAACCCTTTTCCAACTTGATTTCCTTTTTGATTAATTCTGAGACAGGTGGGAGTTTAGTGACGAAAGAAAAGGTGTTGTCTTCATAAACGGTGATCACGACCGGAATGATTTGACCTTTTTTAGCTTCAGTTTGAGCGTTGTAGGTTTTAATAAAATCCATAATTGGCAGTCCGTGCTGGCCAAGGGCTGGACCAACTGGTGGAGCTGGAGTGGCTTCACCCGCAGGCAGATTAAGTTTAATAATGGTTTTGACTTTTTTAGGCATTTTAGATTTTACTAACTTGTAAGAAGTCTAATTCTACTGGTGTTTCTCGGCCAAAGATAGAAACAAGAACTTTAACTTTACCTTTAGCTTCATCAATTTCTTCAACCGAACCTAAGAAATCAGCAAAAGGACCATCAATGATTCTTACCGCTTCACCAACACTAAATTTAGTTTTAAATTTAGGTGCTTCCATCTTCATAAACTTCTGAATAGCTTCCACTTCCTTGTTGCTAATTGAGGTTGGCTGATTACCAACACCAACAAAGCCAGTAATACCGTTAGTGGTTCTGACTGTTAGCCAGGATTGATCCGTTAAAACCATTTTGATCAGTAGATAGCCAGGGAAAATCTTTTCTTTGACTTTCTTTTTCTGGCCAGAACGAATTTCAATTTTCTCTTGAGTCGGTACTAGAAGTTCTAGGACTTTGTCTTCCAAACCCATTGACTCAACTCGTTGTTTAAGTTGCTGGGCAACTTTATGTTCGTGACCTGAATAGGTGTGAACTACAAACCAGCGAGCTTTTTTACTGTCAGCCTTGCTGATAATAATATGCTCCGGGCTTGATTTTTTAATCTTCTTTTTTATTTTTTTTGGTTTAGTTCTCTTGATTTTAGTTGGCATCTTTGCTTTTTATTTTCTAATCGCTAAGCCAGCTAGGTTAGTAAAAAGCAGGTCAAAAGCGCCTAGGAAAAGAGCAGCGACCACGGTGGCGGCAATGACAATTAAACTTAACCTAATAGTTTGTTCTTTTGAAGGCCAGGAAACTTTGCTTAATTCTGTCCTGACTTCTTTCAAAAAAACAAAAGGCTTAGCCTTTTTAGCGAATGGCAATTCCATAGTCTTTGAATTTTATCATAGATAAAGGTTTTTTTCAAAAGAGGAGCCCTGTAGGGAATTAGTTGGTTGGATCCCACAGGGCTTCCTTAGTACGTATTTCTCAGCTTTCAGGCTCTCGGTGGGAGACGGCGGCACTCATTGCCACTGTTCCTGCCAACATTGATAGATAGGCAGCGATGCCGGCCTCGTGGGGGAGAGAAACATGGTTTCCCGCCATCAGTAAACACACAGCCGTACCTCCCAAGAGCATGAGAAGTCCGAGAACGAACAAAGATCTCCTTTTCATCTCTCCTCCTCTTGCCAGATTGAATTTTTAAAAGTGAATCGCTAATGATTCACTCTACTATCCCATAGTTTATCAAATTAGGGAAGAATGTCAATTTTTTAGGTTGGGGTTTATTTTGAAGTGTTTATTTTTCTATTCTTCTTCGCTATTCTCTTCTTCAATTGGTTCTTCTTCTTTTTTAGGTTTCTTTTTCTTTTTTTCTTTTGGTTTTCGGGCGTAACCAATAAAGGAAATAATGGCCCCAGCTAGAGCTAGGAGAATAAGGAGAGCGATTAAGGCTTGGCCAGTTGAAAAAAGGCCTAGAACTTTACCTGATCCTTCTTCTGCTTCTGGACTAGGCGATTCTTCGGGAGAGGGTTCGGGAGTCGCTTCTTCATTAATAACCTCTTCGGTTGAGGGACTGGGACTAGTTTCTGATTCAGGTGAGGGTTCGGCTGATTCTTCTGGTGAAGGTTCGGGTGATGGTTCGAGGTGATATTCTACTTCAAGTTTGGCAGCTTGATCACCTGATTCTTTTGATTTAAAAGTAAAAGCATATTCGGTTTCCGGTGTACTGTAGAGGAAACCATAGGGGTAGATAAAGAGCCCTTTATTCTCAATCGTGCCTTCAAACCACTGTTTGGTGAGATTGGTGATAGAAATTTCTTTCCAACCAGCACTGGTTAGAGAAACTTCTGCTTCAATTGCTTGGGTTTGGTTAATAGTTGGTTTGGCGTTCCAAGTTAAAGTGTTTTCCTCCCAATTACCAGTGACTGGGCCAACATTAACTTTAGCAGTTTCGGCGTAGTGAAGTTCATAAACATATAACTTAAGAATACCTTGATCAATAATTGCTCCTTCGGGGAAATCAAGGTCTTCAAATTGGAGATAACCAAGGCGGGTGGTGAATTTATTACTGATGACGACACTGCCGGTGGTGCCTCGGTTTTGGTCAGGATAAGCCTGGTTAGCGTAAGTATCTTTGGTAAGATTAAAAGTTTTGGTTTCGGCCAGAACAGTTTTAGGCAGAACAAGAAGAAGAATTAAGGCGGGCAGAAGAGGAATGAGTGATTGAACCCGCTTCATTGAATCAAATTGTATAGCATTAAATCAATTTTGTCAAAGAAAAAAATAGTTTATTTTAATTTAGAAGATTCTTTGTGCTCAGTTTTTTTTCGACATTTTCGGCAATATTTCTTTAAAACCAATTTATCGGGCGTATTTGTTTTTGATTTACTGGTGATATAATTTTGGGATTTGCAAGCAGTACAGATTAAAACAATTGGTTGTCTTGGTCCTTTTTTTGCCATGATGAAGGGATTTTAACATAAAATTTACTTTTTCTCAAAGACAATTTATGGTAAAATTAAGAACAAGCCAGGGTACCGAAGTAGTCAAACGGGGCGGTCTGTAAAACCGCTGGCGCAAGCCTTCGGGGGTGCAAGTCCCTCCCCTGGCACTGAAATGAGACCTGCCTTTTATGATTCATCAGTTTATAGAGAGAAACAGAGTTCTTTAACAAAAAAGAATTGGCAAAAGGGTGCTTATAATCATTTAAAGGAAGAGGTGGAGCGAACTTGTGCGAGGAGGAGGTGTGAAGAAACTTTTCTAGTTGTAGCTTCTGACCCAAAAAAGTATTGTAGTCAGTCTTGTGCAGCCAAAGTAAATAATTTGAAAAGGAGTCCGGAATCGCCTGTATCTAAAGTACGACTAGAAAAGCTTTATAAAAATGGCCTTTCTGCAAATGAAATTGCTGAAAAATTAGGCATTTCGCTCTATAAAGTTAATTATTGGTTGAAAAATTTTCAGATACCCAAGCGTTCAGTTAGTGAAGCTATTTATCTCAAATATAATCCAAATGGAGATCCTTTTGAAATAAAGGAAAAACTTTCACCAGAAGAAAGACAACTTTTAGGGATGGGTCTTGGTATTTATTGGGGAGAAGGTAATAAGTAAGTAAACATAGGGTGTCTGTGAGTAACTCAGACCCAAAAGTTATTGAAAAATTTATTGAGTTCTTGATAAAAATTTGTCAAATTAATACTAATAAACTAAGATTTAATCTTATAATTTTCAACGATGTTGACCCAGAGAGAGCTTTGGAATATTGGTCTAAAAAGCTAAAAGTTTCTAATGAGAAATTTGGTAAAATAACGGTGATACCTCCTCAGGGTAAGGGGTCATACAAGAAAAAATCAAAATACGGGGTTTGCAGCGTTGCTTTTGGAAATATAAAATTGAAGAAATGGATTATGTCCCAGCTGGGATAGCTTAGTGGAAAAGCAGCTGCTCGGTAAGCAGCCGACGCGGGTTCGATTCCCGCTCTCAGCTCCAAATGGCCAAGATTGACAGAAATAAAAGAAGAAGCCAAATCAAGATTAAACAAAGAAGAAAAAAGAAATTAGCTAAGTGGCGTCAGCTTTATTCAAAAGCCAATAGTCAGGATAAGAAAGAAGAAATCTTGATAAAGGTTAGAAAAGTAGCGCCTTTGCTTACTAAAGAAGAATTTTTAGCTTCAATTAAAGAATAAGCTTTTCAAATATTAATTAAATATTAATTCGATAAGGTTTGCGGATAATTAAACCTGAAGTAAGCTTGGAATCAATCACGAGACGAGCATTGGTGATATTAGTGTGGTAGCGGCAAGTTCCATGAGAGCAGGTCCCGAAAAGCAGTTCTCTTTGTTCACTGCCAGTTTCTGGGGTGGCCGTTCCCATGGCGCCTTGGGGAATACCATTGGCTTCGTAGGTAAGGGTATAAGTAACCGTGGTGATACCACTAAAACCAGAAAAATTAATTAGGAGACCTAATCTATCGGGTCGGAAGCGAACGGTTGAGTAGATGCCTCGAGTATAGGTTCTAGCAACGGGCGTGCCCGTGGCACTGCCTCTGGGAGGACGAGTTTTAGCGGCTTTAACGCCTGAGACCAAAACTAAGAGAGCGAAACTGGTCAGGACAAAGGCTGTTAAAAATTTCTTCATTAATTGGAGAATAGCGAGTTATTGGTTGGCTGTCAAGTTTATTATTAATATTTTAATTTCTTGTTGAGTTAAGAAAAATCATATGATAGAGTTATTTTTAATGGAACGAAAAAAATTATTAATCACTAGTCTTATTCTTATCGGTGTTTTAGTTGGAGGCGTGGTTCTTTTTAAAATAAAAGGTAGTCGCTCGCTAGTTGGCCCGATTGTTAAGGAGAGCGAGAGCGCTGAAGAAGTGACCTGGGAAGACCCGGCTGGTTTCAGTTTTCTTTATCCTAAAGAGATTAAAATTGATCCTCATGAAGAGGATGAAGAAAGTTACGCTCATCTTGAATTAACTTCGCCTGACCATTCAGGTAAAATTTTAGTTTGGGTAAAAGAAACTGATTATACAGATATAGAAGATTGGTTGGCCGATGAGATAGGGGAGGAGGAACAAGTTTTTGATACTAAGTTAGATACTGAACCAGCAAAAAAGATCGCTTTTTCTGATCCAGAAAAATTAGTGGTGGCGGCGATTGATATTGATTCGCTAGTGTTAGTTGAGATGTATCCTGACGAAGAAAATTATTGGCAAGAGGTTTACAACAATATTCTTGATACCTTTACTTTTATTCCTCTTGAAGGTGAAGAAACAGAATCGGGTTGGCAAGGAGCTGGCGGTGCGGGCGGTATTATTGAAGAAGCTGAAGAAGTGATTGAGTAACTACCTTTTTTCTCCTTTTTAATCATCATCTGACTTGACTTTTTTGATGTCTTAAGATATAATAAGCAACATAAATTAACGTTTTGACACCTCTGCGAAAGCAGAGGCTTTTTATATAAAAAATGTTAAAAGAAACGCTTATTAGTGCTGTTGCTTTAGTTTCCACCGCTTTATTGCCGGTTTCTCAGGCGGCGGGTCCGCTATTGTCGCCAGTACCTGATTATCTTTTGGTTTTTAATCAGAGTGATGAAGTTTTGGCTGAAGAAACCTTGGATTTAACGATTCGTGAACCGAATCCAAACGCTAATCAGGGCTATACTGACAATATTTTATTGGCTTTGCATTATTTAAAAGGTGATATTAAAAATCCCAAAATTAATTGGGATTGGGCGCGTCAGCCGTTTGAAGTCAGTTTTGTGCTTCAATCGGGTGAGGTTTTTGCTTTCCATGAGAATGTTTTAACTGAATACCAGAATCCTCAGGTGACGATGAACTCTCGTTTCTTTGTTGATGAGGGCTACAAAAGTGTTTGGGGATTGGGTGGGAATGGTGTTTGTCACTTAGCTTCTTTGATTAACTGGGTAGCCATTGAAGCGGATTTAGAAGTAGTCGCTAAAGCTAGTCACGATTTTGCCTTAATTCCTGGTGTGGCTCGGGAATACGGGACTTCGATTCGTTCTCAAAGTCCTAACCAGAATTTATATATTACTAATAGTCTGGATTATCCGGTTATATTCAGATTTGTGGCTGATAATCAAAAGGTGGTTTTAAGGATTAGTCAATTAAATAAATAATTAACTAAAGGAGTTTATTTTTAAAGATTGCTTCCGCTATTTTCTCGGCAAATAATTCACCGCCTGGGCCTGAAGGATGAAGATGATCACCTTCATTAATGTAGATTGCTTGGCCATTTTCATTTTCATTAAGGCTAGGATGATAGGCATCAGCTAAGGGGTAGTTTTGGGAATTGGCAAAGTTGATGAGGTTATTGAGATACTTCTTTATAGTTTGAGCCTTTTCTTTCTTTTGATCAGGGGGTAAGTTGATACCATCAATTCCATTACAAAGAGTGTTTTCGTTTGGGGCAATGGTGGCGGCCAGGACAATTTTCGTTTGGCTTTGGTTTTTGATGGTTTGAATAATGCCGCCTAGGGCTAGCCATTGGCGATCTAGACCGGTTTGATTGTTGTCCCAGTGATTATAGGCAAAAGATTCAATCACAATAATGTTTGGGTTTTGGGATAAGAGAGCCGGAAATTCTCTGCCTAGATAAGTATATTTTTTGGTTAGTCTGGTCAGACCATATTCGATGTTACTGGCGCCGACGCCATAATTAAGGAGTTTGAATTGAGCTTGGGGATAATATTTTTTTAAAGCCGCTTCTAGTTGGGGTAAATCTGGTTGCATGACATCAATCATTGAATCTCCAAGCAGGGCAATGGTGTAAGTACCGGTGGTTTGAGAAGATTCAGTTTTTTCTTCTTTTTCTTCATCTTTGGTTGTTTCAGTTCCAAGTACTTTTGGTTGAGGATTTTGGGCAAGGAGAACAGCAAACTTGGTTTTATTTTTGTTGGTTGGATTTTGGTTAGTTAGTTGGTTTTGGGAGTGATAAGCAATGGCTGGAGTTAATGTTTCTTTGAGAGAGATGACTTTTGGGGAAGAGAGATGGTTAGCAATTACTAGTGGTGAAATGAAAACAAGGGTAAGAAAACTTAATTTGCTTATTTGGGCAAGGAAGGGCTTCATTTTTCTGGAGCCGCCTCTCGGATTCGAACCGAGGACCGATCGCTTACAAAGCGAGTGCTCTACCAGCTGAGCTAAGGCGGCATTTGTATTTTTGATTTTAACAAAAAAAGAGAGAGAAATCTAATCTTTGGAAGGAATAAATTTGAGTATGTAAGTCCCACCGAAGAGGGGGAGTGCAGAGCTTTTTTCCTGAATGATTTTCAAGTGGGTGTTCGCCTCTAAACCCCACGAGGTTTAGAGAGCTAAACTCCCTTAGAAACGTTGAGGAAAAGTGCTTACATTCCTGATCCTTTTCCGGCAGGACAAATTAAAGGTAACATTTTTTATTTTCATAGTCAAGAGGCTAAACTATATCGTAATAGGTCAGTTTTTTTACACGAGCGGGGCGTTTGGGAGAAGAAGAGACAGGATAAGGTTAATGATAGGCGAGATAATGGCAATAATAGGTGAAGTGCCGAAAAAAGGAAAGATAAGAAGAATGAGAATGAAGAAACCATATCGGTTAAGAACAGCGTCTATTTTGTAAGCATTTTCTTTGGGTAAAAGACCAACTAGGATTTTACCACCATCTAGAGGATGGATGGGAATCATATTAAAGATGGCGAGAATAACACTTAAGGTGATAAAAGGCAGGAGAATGGTTTGGATAAGGAGGGCAGAATTAAGAAAAAGATAGGAAAGGCGAATAATTAAGGAAAGAATCAGAGCCAGAGCTAAATCAGCGGCTGGTCCGGCAAAAGAGATAATAGCGGCGTCTCGGCGAGGGTTGCGGAGATTAAAGGGATCAATCGGAACTGGTTTGCCCCAGCCAAAACGAAAGACAAGGAGCATTAGAGTACCAATCGGATCAAGATGGGCGATGGGGTTGAGGGTGACTCTACCGGCTAGTCTGGCAGTAGGATCACCTAAATGATCAGCTGTCCAGGCATGAGCAAATTCATGAACCGTGACCGCTACCAGAAGAGCGGCGGCCCAGATAGCAAAAGATAAAGGATTGGTAAAAAGATATTGTAACATTATGCCTGTTCTGTTATTATACTACATCATATGGCATTTAAATGTGACCGGTGCGGTAAAGGGATTGTGATTACTTCTCAACAGCGACACAAAAAAGGTGTGGCTGGTGGTCGTTGGAAGTATCGAGCCCCAAAAAGTAAAAAAGTTTTAAAACCCAATCTTCAAACTTACAGAGGGAAGTTAAATGGTGAGATGGGGAAATGGAAACTTTGCACTCAGTGTTTAAGAACGATTAAGAAAAAACAAAGAGAAGCAAAAGAGAAAAAAGAGATTAAGAAAGAAAAACCTGCTCCTGAAAAATCTTCTGTTTCCAAAATCAATTAGGATATTAAAATAATAATTTCCGAAGACTTAATAAATTGCTAGGTTTCTGAAAGTAGGCTAAATATCTTAAGGAAGTGCTGAGATGTTTTTTCTTAAGGATATCAAAGACAATATTAAAGATTTCAGAGGTTTTAATTCTTTTTCTTTTTAAGGAGAGAATCTCTGTTTCTACGTCCTTAGTAATTTCTTCTGCTAAGTTGCCAGTTTCGCCTCGATCACTACCTTTTTCCTGAATAGCCGCATGGTAGATGCTTGAATATAGTTTGGCTCGATCATACCTTTGTCTTCTACCTGATTTTTTTATAACAATGAGATAAGAAAGATCAATATTTTCGTAAGTAGTAAATAATTTTTTACAATTTGAACATTTTCGCCTACGCCAAATTTGAGTATTTCCCTTTGTTGGGCGAGAATTAGTAACAAAAACTTGAGAACTTCGACAAAATGGACAATTCATAGCAATATATTGATATTATTTATTTAAAATTTTACCTGACTATTTCCTAAAAATCAACTGTTAATTCGGGCTGAATAGCCATTTTCCTGATATATCTGGTTATATCAATATATGGTCTTAGTTGTTATGGTTAGATTGGATGAAGATAAAGAAAACAATCTTTCCCTCCGAATCACTGATCAATAAAACTTCAATTAAAGTCGCCGAAACAATTTTTAGATTAAATCAAAAGTCAATCACCATGGGCTCGCTTGTTCGGTACTCTTATTATCCGACTAAACTGGCGCAACAAGATCCTCATCTAGAATTTACCATCGATGAGATGGGCATTTTTGAAGAGCTAGTGAAGAATAACCTTTATGATGGCTATGATATTGGCCTTTCTTCTCAGGTAAAGTTTGGTAGTACTTTGGGTCATATTCTGATGATGGATTTGGAGTGTGAACCAACCCCTGAGAATTTGGCTAAAGTCAAGAAAAGACTTTCCTTACTATTCCCAGAAGAAAAAGATATTATTTGGGTAGTAATTGATTCCGGTCATTCTTTTCAAGCCTACAGCCTCAATAAATTCTTGTATGGTGGGATGGATAATAAAATCACCAAGCTGGAATTATTTGATCCAACCAATAATAGTTTAAATAGTTTTGTTTCACCTTCTTTTTTCCAGGAAGGTGAAGATAAAAATTCTAAACTACTTATCCGCTACGCAGAAAGATGTCATTCAGTGATGGATCATGATGAAGAAGGCAAAAGGGATAAGCTTCTTGATGGTTGGTGGTTTACCCACGGTGCTTCCAGAGGTGAAATGTGTTTAAGACTCACTCAGAATAGACCGGATAAATTAAAAATCCCAGAAGTAGTCTCAATCATTAACTTACGATCTTTGCTTCAGGATAGCCCTCTTTGAACTGTTTGTAGGTGACTGCTTTTTTGCTTTCTAGTTGGACTTGGTCAAGAATGAGTCTATTATTTTCTAAGTGAGCTTTAAGAATTTTTAGTCTTTTCTTTTCTTCTTTGATTGTGACTTCTGTCCAAGTCTCTGGCCAAGGATAAAAGGCTCTTATTTTTCTTTCTATTTTAGCTGGTTCTTCTTGCCAGTTTATTTTGCCGTCTTCTCGGGTGAATTTTTTGGTAGGGGTGGCTTGAGAATCATCTTGTTCTCTTAATTCTATTTTGCCTTCTAGATAAGAAAGAAGGATAGTGGTCAGAACTTTGGCTCCAGCCAGAAAAAGACGTTTGAGTAAGGATTCGGCCGTATCATTGGGTCTAATTTCTTCTTTGAATTGAGAAAGGATCGGTCCGTGATCAATTTTTTCGTCCATCTTGAAAATGGTGACACCGGTTTCTTGTTCGCCATTAAGAATGGCGGTAGGCACAGGGGTTGGGCCACGGTACTTAGGGAGTAAAGAGGGATGAATGTTGAGAATGCCGTGTTTTGGTTTTTCCAAGACTTCTTTTTTAAGAATTTGGCCATAAGAAGCCAAGATACCAACATCGGGTTTTTCTTCTAGAGATTTGACGATTTGCCAGCGCTGATCTTTTTTAAGAAGATCTAAAACAATTTGAGAATATTGGTCTGAACCAAAGAAAATAACTTTAGGTTTCATTCGATTTCAACTTCCACAAAGACTTCGTTGTCTTCTTCGTCTTTTTCGATTTTAAAGATTTTTCCTTTTTGTTTAAGAATGTGGTCAGTAAAAAGAATCCCGTTAAGATGGTCGAGTTCGTGCTGAACAAAAGTGGATTCTTTTTCTGCAAACTTTTCTTGATGATTTTTTCTTTCTAAATCTTGCCATTTTAATTTGATCGCATAAGGGCGGTCAACAAAACCATAAAAGCCAGGGATAGAGAGACAACCTTCAAACAGCAGCTTTTCTTTTTCTAAAACTTGGGAGAGTTTTTTCTTAGATTGCCAAGTAATTTTGGGGTTAATAAAGGGAGTAAATTTATTACCTCTTTTAATGACAAAGACCCTGACTGGCTTATTTATTTGGATAGCAGAAAGGCCGACACCTTTAGGTTCTTCGGCGGCTTTAGCGGTCTCAATTAAATTCTTAACCAGTTGTTTTATTTTTTTGTCAATTTTTTTAACTGGTTTTGATTTTTGACGAAGTTTGGAATTAGGGACCGTAATAATTTTTTTAATCGCCATAAGGAAATTTTAGCAGATTTAAGGCTTAGAAGCTACTTTTCTTCGTGTCTCTTGACTGTAAAAGTTTGGAATTCGACTTCTTCTTTGGGACCAATCCCTGCTTTCATTTTGCAAATTTCAATTTGGTGCTCTACGGTTTTAACATTAGGGAGAGCCGGTAAAAGCAATCCCCGGCGGCCATCTTTAGTGGCCACAATCAGACCATGTTTTTGGGGGTTGAGTTGTTTTTTGTTGGCTCTTTTTGGTTCTGAAAGAACATCAACAGAATAGATTAAAGATGGGAGTTCTTCTTTGGTGATTGGTGGGAATCTGGGGTCCTGAGTGGCTGAAGAGATGGCATTGGTTATAATTTCTAGGGCAAGGTTGGGTTTAGTCGGTAAGAAGGTACCAATACAGCCTCTAAGGGAGCCGTCTTTTTTATGGATAGAGACAAAAACCCCAGCTCTTTTCTTGAGCAATTCAGAAGGCAATTTTTCTGGTAAAGGAGGAATTTGGTTGGTTTTAAGATAGGTTTCAATTGTTTGTTTGGCAAGTTTAATGACTGGATCCATAATTAATTTATTCTAGCATTTATCTAGAGAAAAATTAAGAAAAAATTAGTTTGACTGTTTGACTGATTGAGTTTTGGTAAGAAAAATAATAGAATTTAAGAGTAAAAGGAGTTAAAGATGGAGAGAGTTGAAAGAAAGGGCAGCCCTTCTGCCTTAGATGAGGTTAGAGAACTGATTGGTAGGACTGGAGTTAATTCAAAATCTATTCCTTTTGAAATAGTGGGGATTGAGAAAAGAGAGGGTAGAAGAGAAAGAGTAAAAATCAAACCTCTTTTAAATCCCATCTCTATAGTTAGGAAACGGATGGATCCTTTACTACCAGAAACGATTTTGCGGCGAATAGAACAGGGTGAGTGGATTTTAGAACCAAAAGATTCTTAAGTTTAAGTTATTTTTTTATTTTAAAATTAGCCACAAGATAACCCACACCAAAAGGGGCTTCATAAGAGAGAATTTCTGATTGCCATTTGACCTTGGCACCTTCTAGGGCACCTAATAGTTGACAAAAGCTTCTTAAGCCACATTCACCGGCTTCGTCAATGAGCTTGGGATCTATGTTTAAAAGACTACCAATATCTTTTCTTTTAAGGAGATTAATGAATTCCTTATCAAATTTTGGACCAGAGGGATGGAGGCCGTAAGGACCATCTTCTTTCAGTCGGTGGCTCATATCCCCAGAAGCAACCCAAGCTAGTTTCTTAATGTAATTGAGGTTTTTGATTAATTCTTTGCCTCTATTAAAGTGAACTTCAGGTGATTCAAGGTCAGTTAAATGAGCCTTAACTTCAATTCCATGAAGATTTTTGGCTAGATAATGAAGAGGAACATTAAAACCCCAATCAGGATGGGGTGAGGTAATGATCAGACAATCTGGTTTGATCTTAGCTAGTTGTTTGCCTAGTTTTTCTAGAGAGGTAATCGTTTTTTTAACTTCTTGCCTATCTTTTTCTGAACCAACTGAAGGCAGGATAAGAGGTGGGTGAGGCGAGAGACAAGCAAAGACTAACATTGATTTGATTATAGCAAAGATTTAAAAGTCAGTTTTTCTAAGAACATTTGTTATAATAAAAATATGGCTTGGAGAGTGGTTTATTTTGAGAGTCCTCGGGGTGAGAGATTTGTTAAGAAGTTTATTGATGGGCTGGCTCCTGTCGTCAAAGCTAAATATATTGGGATGATTGATTTTCTTGAAGAATATGGGCCATTTTTAAGTGGAAAATATACTAAAAAGTTAAGAAAAGATTTATACGAACTAAGGATAACTGGTAAAGAACAAATTAGGGTTTTATATACGGTGCGAGAAAGAAATATTATTCTTCTTCATGCTTTTAAAAAGAAAACTCAAAGAACCCCACTTAAAGAAATCAAGACAGCTCTTTTGCGTCTTGACAAGTTATAACATATATGATATATTGAACCCATGAGTGAAACAAAAAGACGTAGAAAAGAAAAGTTAATGACCTGGAGAGAACATCGGAAACAATTGATGAAAGACCCCAAGGTTCGTCAGGTTTATCTGGAGCTTCAACCAGAGTTTGCTATTATTAGAAAAATTATTGATTCAAGAGTAAAAGAAGGGGTAACTCAAAAAGAGTTAGCAAGAAGAATGAAGACTAAACAATCAGCCATTTCTCGGTTAGAATCTGGAAAGGCTAATCCTTCTTTAAATTTTCTTCAGCGGTTAGCTGGAGCTTTAAATACGCGTCTCGAAATTCGCTTCTTGCCAAAGTAGCTTCAAAAAGCCAATTTTTTTCAATATAATAAAATAGAATGGCATGGAAAACGAAGAATTAAATTCTGAAATGGAAGCATTAGAACCGCAAATAGAAATTCTAGCGGCTCGGATTAAAGAAAAAGTTAATGAGGTAATTGAGTTAGTTGAAATGGATTTTATTGGCGTTAGAGAGAGATATGGACTTGAACAAATACTCAATGATCCTTATGAGTGGGAAAAACTGAGTGCTGAGGCTCGAGAAGTGATTATTGTTGGTGTTAGGGCTTACTTAGGTGTGGATTTAATTAATCTTCCTAGGGAACAAATTACTAGAAAGTATCATGAGGAAGGAGTCAAAGGTGAGCGGAGCGAAGGCGGAGCAGAGGTAACGGTAATGAGAACAAACAATCCTCAAATAACAGTTCATGTTTTGGAATATGCTAATCCTGAGCTGGGCACAAGATATGATTTGGTAAGAGAGTCTTAAGACTAGATTTCTTCTAGTAATAACTGTTTTTTGTTGATAGGATTGAAGCATGGTCAAAAGACCTCGGTCTAAAACCCCTCTTATTTTTATTATTTTTCTTTTTCTTTCCTTTTTTGGTTTTTTCTCTTGGCAATATTTTTCTTCTCCAAAACTTTTTCTTGTTAGTGAAGTGATTGATGGCGATACGATTAGGCTTAATGATGGTCGAAGAGTAAGATACATTGGTTTGGATGCGCCTGAAGAAGAGAAATGCTTTGCTGAAGAAGCAAAGAAAATAAATGAGGAATTGGTTTTAGGAAAAGAGGTTAGATTGGAAAGGGATGTTAATGAAATGGACAGATTTGGTCGTTACCTGGCTTATATTTATGTTCAAGAGGAAGAAAAGGAAGTTTTTGTTAATCAGTTTTTATTAGAAGAAGGAGCCGGAGAGTTTTTCTTAGATACCGTTAATTTAAAACATCAAGAAGTTTTGGCTCAGGCAGCCGAGAAGGCTCATGATGAAAAGAAAGGACTTTGGCAGGTTTGTGCTCTTGATAAGAATGGCTGTCAGATAAAGGGTAATGTGGATAGATTAGATAAACGTTGGTATCATTTGCCTAGTTTTAGGCATTACGAAGCCACTGAAGTTAATTTGAAACATGGAGACAGATGGTTTTGTTCTGAGGGAGAGGCTTTAGAGGCTGGGTTTGAGAGGGCAAGAGAATAAAATTAAACTTTCCCTATTAGTTTTACCTAGACAAATAAGGAAAAATATGCTATTTTCAAGGCAAAGATGAGATTTAAAAAAATCTTAGTCGTTGGTATAGGAAAAGGAAGTCTTACAAAAGAAACTTGGGGGAAAATTGACCGCTTAACCGAAAAGAAAGTTTTACTTCCAGCAGACAGTAAGGATATTCAAAAACATCTTTCAACAACAGATTGTTTACTCGTTAGTCTCGGTATTACTGTCGATAAGAAAATAATTGACCATGCACCGAAACTAAAATACATTGGTGCTCTTTCGACAGGTTACGGCAGGATAGATGACGCTTACACAGCCAAAAAGAGAATTGTTGTTTGTAATATTCCAGGATACAGCACAGAAGCGGTGACGGAGTTTGCTTTTGCCGCCATTTTGGAACATTTAAGAGAAGTTGAAAGGGGTAAAAATCAGGCGAGAAAAGGTGATTATTCTGAGGCAACTTTCTTTGGAGTTTCAGAAATAAAAGGTAAAAAATTTGGCGTTATTGGTTTGGGGCAAATTGGAGGAAGAATTGCCGAGATTGCTCATGATGGTTTTGGGGCAGATGTAAGATATTGGTCGAGAATAAGAAAGAAGAAATATGAAAGAAAAGGAATAAAATACCAAGAAGTAGAATCTCTAATCAAAGAATGTGATTTTCTTTCTCTCAATCTTGCCTACAATAAAGACACTGAAAATTTTTTGAATAGCAAAAGAATTGGGCTGATTAAATCTGGAGCTGTGGTGATTAATCTGGCACCGATGGAGCTTTTAGATATCAAGGCCCTGGAAAAAAGGTTAAAGAAGGGAGACATAACTTTTATCTTGGATCACTCAGACGAACTTTCTCCAGCCATCGCAAAAAGACTTTCAAAATACAAAAACTGCATCCTTTATCCGCCAATTGCCTATACTACTAAAGAAGCGACAGCAGCAAAACAAGAAATTTTTGTTCAAAATCTTGAAAATTTCCTCAAAGGCAAACCAACTAACAAGGTTAATTAGCCAACCAAGCTTCAAAAGCCAAAATTTCCAGCAGTTTCCAAACAAGTCTGCTAAAATTAGCCTTAAAAAGGGCTTGACTTTTCGGGATAGCTTTGGTAAGGTAATTTTAGTCAATTTGGGGGTCGTTTTCTAACGACCCGAAAGAAGATTATGTTGAATCCTGCCTTAAAAAATTCAGTTAACAAGGACAGGGGTTAGACTTTAGAATTTTCGATTGGGAGGTAGAGCGACTCGCAAAGCGAGAAGCCTACCTTTTTTTGTTAGAATTTTACGAAGATAGGAGGTGAAAAAGATATGAGTTGTCAAAATCTAAAATGGTCGACAAGTTTTCGCTACACAACGGGTAATTCCTACAAGGTACCAGAAATTGGTGGGATTTATAAGGTGTTAAGAAATGATGGGGAAAAGGACAAAATGACTCGAGTTTATGTCGGCAGAGCCTTCCATCTTAGAAAACGCTATCTTGAACATCTTTCGCCAAACGAACAAAATAGCTGTTTAAAAAGGAATTTGGTAAATGAAGATTGTTACTTTAAATATGCCCTTTTGAGCGGCGAAGATAATAGAATTGCCGCAGAATCACATCTTCTTAAAGAAGGTACTTATGAATGTAATAAAAAAGAGGAATGAGACGATCGAGCCTATTCAAAAAAATTAGAAGTTAATTTCTCAAAAAGAGAATTGGCGAATATTTTTTTGTGGGAGAGGAGGTGATATAAATGAGCCCAAATCAATTTAGACAGCTAATGGGTATTCTTAAAGAAATCCTAAAAGAGATTAAATTAAAATAAAAAAAGAAGTAAAATTTCTCTGCTTTTGATTAAGTTTTCAAGTTAGGTTAAGGGCAGATTTCGAACCATATTGGCTTAATACAATCGCCATTAAAGGTACCAAAGCCGAATAGTTTCTTAGCTCCCTCTTCTTCTGGGCTGACGGTTGGAACCTTAGTATCGTACTCAAAAGTTTCAGGTGGCATTTGGTCACCGGAGTCTTTAGAGATGTAGGTCGAATCAAACGTGACTTTAATTTCGTTCTTAGTTGGGCTTGGTACTCTTGGTTTTATTATAATTGTCATTTCGTTATCTATGTTCACTTCTTCTTTAAGGCGCCCTTGCGGTTTTGCAGTCCCTTCTTCTCCCTTGAATCTAACGCTTTTTAAATCCCCATCCGGTATAATTATTGTGTAAAATCTCTTTTTACTATCTCCGTAGGAAAAAACGGCAGGAGGTGGAATATCATTTCCTGGAGTACCATCTTTTAGTAGGTATCTTAACGTTGCAGATGTAAATCCAACAGGAAGTTTTTCTGTATACCAGATTTCCCAAAGTTGATAACCTCTTCTCATCGGGCAATAATATCCTTCCTCGTCAATCTTGAAATATTCATCGACTTCCCAGAAGTTTTTATACTCTTCAAAATCGCCACTGATACATTTATCCTTCTTTATAGGTGTAGGTGGATTTGGCGTGGCCTCTAAGGTTTTTCCAGGTTCGATGGTTAATTCTTTCCTTTGTCCAGTCTCAGGAAGGTTTATTATTACTTTATCCGAAGCAAACAATGTCCCCAAGGAAGTAATTATACTAAAGACCAAAACGAGTAATAGGGTTTGTACGAAACTAAATTTTCTTACGTTAAGATTTATCATCGTTTCTGTCCCTGACATAATTATATCATCAATTTTTTCCTACCCCGCCCTCGAATTCTCCCTAAACCAAAAACAAACTAGCCACGCCGGCAAGGATAAGGATTTTTAAATTTGTTTTGTGATAGAATAAAAATATGTCAGCTGTTTATTTAGCTTTTTTAGCGGCAATTGCTTTTGGATTTTGGACAATCTTTCATAAATATGCTTCTCCTCATATTGATCAAGTTTTCGGAGCCATTCTGGTTTCTTTAACAGCGGTTATCTTGGGGGCGGTTATCTTATTACCTCAATTGAAAAACAAGCAATTAGTTAGCAATCCCAAGGGAATTCTTTTTGTAGTCTTAGCTGGAATTTGTGCTTTTTTTATTGATTTTCTGGCTCTTTCTGCTTATGCCAAAGGTTTACCCATATCGGTGGGAGGACCAATTATTATTGGTGGTAGTATTGCCATTGCTTCCATTATTGGAATTTTCTTAGGTGAATCAGTTGGTTTTCTCAAGATTCTAGCCCTCTTTTTGATTATTTTGGGATCAGCAATTTTAGCAAAATACGAATAAATCTTCTTTTTCTATGTTAAAATTGGGTTGTGAAAAGAAATCTTTCTGTTTGGCTTCTTTATGATGCGGCCAATTCTTTTTTAATGGCGGCCGTGACTGGGCTTTATTTAGGTCAGTGGATTGTGATTGATAATGGTTTTGATGATATTTGGTATGGTGGGACTTTTACTTTAGCGACTCTTTTACTTCTTTTAACTTCACCTTTTTGGGGAGCTTGGTCAGATAAACTTGGTCGGAGAAAACCCTTTATTAGTTGGATGACCATTGTTTTGATTGTTTTTGGGTTTTTATTGAGTTTTACGGTCAACTCTCAATTTTCTGTACTTTTTCGGGTAATGATGGCTTTGGCTTTTTTCTTGGTTATTCAATATGTTTATCAGATAAGTTTGATTTTTTACAATAGTCTCCTTGATAAATTATCAACTTCTAAGAGTCGGGGCAAGATTTCAGGATTAGGCAGTGCCGTGGGTTCTTTTGGTTGGATTGTGGGTGTGGCTCTGCTTTTGCCTTTTAATGAAGGGAAAATTACTTTATTTGGTCAACCTGGCCGAACCCAGGTTTTTTTACCAGGCGTAATTTTGTTTGCTTTATTAGCCTGGCCAATGTTACTTTGGTTTCGAGAACCTAGAGTGAAAGAGATAAAGGAAAAGATTAGTTTTAAGGATATTTATAATAAGACGATTCAGGGTTTAAAGGATTTGTTAAAAAAGAATCGGAATGTGACTCTTTTTCTTTTAGCCTTTTTCTTTATCTCTGATGCTATTCAGACAGGTGAGCTCTATTTTGCCATTTTAATGGATCAGATTTTTAAAGTTTCTGATCCAGTTAAGGTTCAGATCTTGGGGATGATGTTTTTAATTGCGGTTCCGGCTGCCTATGTTTTAGGAAGGTTGGCGGATAAATATGGAACTAAAAGACTCTTGGTTTTGGTTTGTTTTGATTTGATTTTAATTTTTGCTCTTTGTTTTGTGGCTTCTGACCCCAGGATTCTTTATCTCTTTGCTGTTTTTGCGGGTATTGGTTGGGGTGGTTTTTACACTCTTTTCCGAGCCTTGTTAGTCAAAATCTCTCCTAGGTCACAATTAGGTGAATATTTTGGTTTTTATTCTACTTTTGAGAGGTTTGCTTCAATTGTTGGCCCTTTGACTTGGGGTGTAATTACTCTGATGTTAAGAGAGCATGGGATTTTGAAATATCGAGTGGCGGGTTTTGGTTTGGTTTTCTTAATGATCATTGGTCTTTTTCTTTTGACAAAGGTGAAAGAAGAAAAGGTTTTTGCTTGATTTTTTCATTTTGGTTTGTTAGACTCGTCTTCAATTTAAAGGAGTTGTAATTGAAGTATGAAAGAAGGAGAAATTCCCGAACCACCAGAAGTAATTAAAAATATTGCTGCAGGCGGAGAACCAGGTATGGCTTTAGCGCAAGGAGATAGACTTTTGTTTTATACAGCTGGTGAAGGTGATGATTCGAGAGTAGTGGTTAATGAAGGTGAAATTATTCCTGGAGGTGATGTGTTTTCTGTTGCAGCTGCTAGTGAAAAAGGAGCCAAAAAATTTGTTGCAGAAATGGAAAAGGTGGGAGGGAAGAGAATTACTTCGGGAGCGGATTCGCCAGAAGTAGCTAGATCAAGTTTTGGTTGGTCAAGAGACCTGGATGATAAATATCGTGATATCTTTGGCCATGAGGATCCAAAAATTTGAGTTTTTTGATTAAGTAACTTCAAGAAGAATTCTGAGGCTTTTCTCTTCACCACCCTGAATCCAAATTCCAAATTGTTTTAATTCATGGTTTTGCTTTCTTGCCTGTTCTCTTAGTGTGGTGACAATTGTTTTGTGAGGTTCAGCCAATTTTATTTTTACCATGCTTTTGACCAAAGCTGCTTTAACTCCAGTTCCTTCTGTTTCTACTTTAAGATTTCTTTGAGCAAGAATACCTTTTGGTGTTCCTCTAATATTGTAAAATTCACCTGAAATTTTGATTACCCCTTGGAATTGGGGATGATTGGCTTGGATTCTAGCTTCATCAATCTTTAAAATACCAGCCTCGGTTATTTGCATGGCTGAGCCTAATTCAGGTGCCGAAATTCCCATTTGTTCTCCAGTAAGAAGAAGTTGAGGCAGGAATTCTCTTGCTTCTTCTTCAGAAACAGTTTTGTCAATTAAACCACCCTCTCTAATTACTTCTTGAAGATCTCTGACTATTTGAATATTTAATTCCTGACTTTCGTTCATAACCAACTGATTATAGGTAATTTATTAACTCAATTAAAACTCTTATTTTAACTTCTAAACCAAAGACAAACTAGCAATACCAGCGAGAATCAAGAAGATGCCTATTTTTTGGATTAGTTCTATTTTTTCTTTGAAGAAAAGGGTGGCGAGAATAATCGTGATTAGAGGGCTGGTGCTGGCAATCACTGAAACCACACCTGGTTCACCTCTAACTAAGCCTAGGTTATAGGTGGTGAGAGTAAAAACATCAATTAAAATAGCCAGCCAGATTAATCTAGGGATTTTTTTAAAGAGAAGAGGAATTTTTTGTTTAATTAAAACAGCTAAGAGGAAAAAGATAACCAGGTTCCAGAATCGGAGACCAAGATTGGCTGTGTACCAGCCTAATTTTCTTGAGAAAAAAGCGAGGAGAAACATTTCCACTCCCCAGGCCAGAGCGGCTAGACTGGCCCATTTAACCCCTTTATAAATTTTAATCTTTTTTTCTTTAAGGACTTTTCTAAAGTCAGTGGAAATGAGAATAATGCCAATAATGGCAATACTCATGCCGATTATTTTAATGGGAACTACGCTTTCTTTTAAAAAGATAAAACTGAGGATGGCTGTAATAATGGCCCAAACAGAACTTAAGGGGACAACAATGGAAATAATCCCTTGTTCGTAACTCTTGAGAATGGAGATATAAGCGAGACTGCCAATCAGAGCAATTAAACTAAGGTAAAACCAAGTTTGATTAAGAATTAATTCTTCTTTAATGATTGGGAGGAGGAGAAGGGTAGGAAAAAAAGCTAGGATTTGGATTAAAAAACCGACTTTAAAAACGCCAAACTTTTTAGTTAAAGAGGCGACTACAAAACTGCCCGTGCCCCAGCCAAACATGGCTAAGAGGCCAAAAAGAACTGAAGGGGTAATGACTTTTTCCATTATTTATTAATGAATAGATATTTTAGAGATTCTTCTTTATCTTTTTCTTAACTACGACATTATATTTTGACTTTATTCTTTTTTGAAATCTAGTGTCAAGCAAGGATTGACACTTATTTTCTAAAAATCAATAATGGAGTTAATGAAAAAGTGGCTGCCTTTTGTTTTTCTCTTTCTCTTCTTTTTCTGTTTGGCTTCTTTTTCTTTGGCTGAAGAAAAGATGAATGCTCCTTCTGGAGGGATGATTCCTAAGTTAGCGACTACCCCTAATGATCCTGAACTTTTAAATGGTCATGTTTATCCGAGTTGGGGACCGGTTTGTCAGCGTTACACCTATTCCGTGGTTTATCGGGATAAAGAAGGTCGGCCGCCTCAATATATTCAAATTTACTTTAATGGTCAGATGATTGATATTGAGAAAGAGAATCCTGAAGATAATGATTACCAAAAAGGAGTCAAATATATTTATCAGTTTGTGCCTAAGAAATTAGGCTCTAACTTCTATTACTTCGAAGCTTCTAATGGGCTAGGTAAGGCTAGGGATTCGATTATTGATTCGCCGGATAACGGCCCAGTTCTGTTTGAGAGTGCTTTTGATCAGAATGAAATTGCCGTCATTAATCAACAAACCGGAGAAAGGGTTCTAAGCTATCCAACCGGTAAAGAATGGGTCGGTGGGGTGGCCCTCTCTGATGACGGCAAGTATTTAGCCGCTAAAACTTCCCACCATATTTATCTTTTTGATCTGGCTTTTCCTAAGGCGCCAATTTGGTCTTATGAACAAACCGGTGGTGAAGTCGGTGGTGATGTCAAAGGCGGGATTGATATCTCTGGTGATGGCTCAAGAATAATTGCTGGGATTGGTGATTCGGTTCTTTTTTTTGACAAAACCAGTAATAATCCTCTTTGGCAAGCTCAAATAGGCAACACTTATAATGTGGCCATTTCTAAGGATGGTCGCTACATGGCGGCGGCAACTGTCGGCGAAGAAGCTAATCTCAATTCTAATCTTTTAATTCTCTGGGATTACAAGAGCGAGAAACCTTTATGGCAATACCACAGTTCGGGTAATTTCCATGATGTTTCTTTGTCTGCTGACGGTAGTTTTATTGCTGGAGCCACGGGCTGTCCTGATCGGAGGGCTTATATTTTTTCCAAGGAATCTAATGTACCAATCATGAAATCAGAGATGTTGACTCGGGATTCACCGGTTCATCGGGCCAAAATTTCCAGTGATGGTCAGTTGGTCGCTTTTGGGACGGAATCAGATCGGGGAGCGGTTTTTCTTTTTTCCAAGGACTCAACCAAACCTCTTTGGCAATTTCCGGTGCCCGGTGGTAGTTCGGTGAGAGCCCTTAATTTTACGCCTAGTGGTGAATATATTGGGGCAACTACTTTTGCGGGTAACGCCTATATCTTTGCCAAAGACTCGAATCAGCCGGTCGCTTCTTGGCAGGTTCAGGCAGCCTTAGGTGGGGTTGATATTGCTGATGATGGTAGTTTTCTAGCCACTGGCGGTACAGACAACAAACTTCATCTTCTTTTCAAGGATAGTCAAGAAAAAAAAGAGGTTAGTTTTGATGAGTATGTTGAAGAAATTGATATTTCTGGTAACGGCAAATACATTGCTGTGGGGACAGGCGGTTCCGTTTACTTTTTCGAAAGTTTTAGCAAGGATGAAGGCAAGGTTTTTCCTTGCGAGGAAATTATTGAACCAGAGCCAGAGGGGGCAATGTTAGACGTCGACTCGAATATCAGAGAAGGTAAAGAAAATAAACTACCTTCCCTGGCCATCTTTTTTGGTCTCGGTACTTTAGTTTCCCTTTTGGCTTTGGGTTTTTATTTTGCTTTGGTTCGGTTTAATCTTTTAAGGAAACCAGAGGAAAGTCGTTTGAAAATTAGTAAAAAAGTCATTATTCCTTTGGCGGTTTTGACTGGTTTATTTTTAATTTTAGCTTTGTTTTTTGGTTTAAAAGATTTTCGAGAAAATAGTAAAATCCCTTCGGGATTTCCTTTAGAAGAATCTTCACCATCGGGAAGTCAGGAGGTTTGCGGCAATACTTTTTGTGAACCGAATTTAGGTGAGACAAAGGAAAGTTGCTCCCAAGACTGCTCCATGGGAGATTGAATAGTTAATTAAAAATGAAATTGAAAATAGTTTTTTTTGTTTCTTTTTTGTTTGGTTTGGCTTTTCTTTTGCCTGCTTCGGTGTTTGCCTGGGCAGGAGGGACTCATGCTTATCTTTGTCCGCCCATGACTGGGCTCAATTGTAATATCGCTGATGATGTTCATTTTAAAGAAACTTATCCTTTGGGAGAAGTTAATCATTTATGTTTGGATAACAAACCAGATTGTCCACCTCGCTTGATGGCGAAGTACTATTTAAAGAAATATTATTTTGAGGGAGAGAAAGATATTAATCTTTTAGGGGCGGCGGCTCATCTTTATCAAGATTCTTTTTGCCCAGAACACTGGTATCCAATGAGAGAGTTTTTTGGTAGACCAATTGCCTTTTTCTCGCCTGATTGGGTGGGAAGGATAGAGGGTTTAGTTGATCAGAATTTAAGCCAAGGAAACAAAGATTGGGATTTAACCTTAAATCACCAAGGTAAAACCCTGGTAGTTGATCAGCTTTATCTAGATAATCTTAAAGAGGAAATGACTGATTTTTTAAATCAGGAGCCAGTTGAGAGTTTGACTGAATTAGAGTCGCAAATTAAAATCAAGAATTTTTTTAGTTTGGTTCGGGGTTTGCGGGAAATTCTTTTGCCAGTTTTGGTTTTAATCAGCCTTGTTTTGATTTATAGTTTCTGGCAGTGGCAGAAAAATAAAAAAGGTAAGAGTGATTTAATTATTGTTGGCCTTATTTTAGGGATTCTTTTGTTTGTTTTTGTCTTAGGTTTTTTCTACTGACTAATCACATTCTGATATTCAAATCTTCACCACAGTCAGAACAGTGACCGTCTTTATCAACGGCTAGGATTTCGGTTCGGTAGCCAGTTCTTCTAATGGCTAAGTTATGACACTTAGGACAAAAGGTATCGTCTTCTTCATCAACTGGTAGGTTACCAATATAGACAAATTCTAAACCTTCTTTCATCCCTATTTTTCTGGCTTTGAGCAGAGTTTCTGGTGGCGTAGGGGGGACATTGGTCAGGTCAGCGTAGGGAAAGAATCGGGTGACGTGCCAGGGAGTTTTTTTGCCCAGGTTTTTAACAATCCAGTGAGCTATTTTCTTGAGATTATTTTCTGAATCATTCCAGGTGGGGATAATGTTGGTCACGCATTCAAGATGAATCTCGGGATATTGATTATGAACGTATTTGGTGACTTCGAAAACCCCTTTGGCTTGGGGGACACCAATTAATTTTTTGTAGAGCTTATTATCAAAACTTTTCAGGTCAACTCGGTAAATGTTGAGATAGGGAGCAATTTTATCAATCGCTTCTTTAGTGGCATAGCCATTAGTCACCCAACAAGTGTAAATCTTCTCTTTTTGGGCGAGTTTGGCGCCATCTAGAGAGTATTCTAGCCAGATAGCCGGTTCGTTGTAGGTCCAGGCAATTCCTTCAGCGCCTGATTTTTTCGCCATTTTAATAGCTTCTTTTGGAGAAAGAAGTTTTTGGTTGTCAAGGTTAATCGAAGCCCCGTTGGTATGGCTAATATCCCAATTTTGGCAATTTCCTACACCAATAAAGTTTGCTAAATACGAATGATCTTTTTCAATTTCAAGATTAAAAACTTCTCCGCGATACTTTCTTTTATTGATTTTATTTATTGGTATGAAATAGTAACCATTTTTTTCTATATATTTGGTCGAAGCTTTAGCTTTAGGAGTAGTTGGTTTTTTAATTTTCCATTTGACGTAATAGAGAGTTGATTGTTTGACTAATCTTGTACCGATTTTTTTAGTAATGGATGGTTCCCACTTATAAAATCGTGGTAAAAAGCCTAGTTTTAAGACCAGCCAATATATTCCAATAGCGAGCGTAGGAGAGACAGTATTAATTGCTATTTCGTCAGGTTTTCGCCAACCATCGCCATTAATATATCCTTCTAGGAATTGTTGAATAATTTCTCTTGGGGATTGATTAATTTCTGCTGGGACTCTTTTTTTCAAGGCTGTCGAACCACAAAGATTTTTGAAGAAAAGAGCTAAACTTGACTTACCGATTTCTACCGTGACTGTCGTTTCTCGCGTCACGATTTTTGGATTGATCCCGAAAATGGTTACAATTAACTTCTTTACCTCTTCAGCATAATGTCTTTCTTTTTTTGAGAAAGCAAAACTTATTTGAAATGAATTAGGACGTGATTTATTTTTTACTACCCATCCTTCTGCGCAATAATAACCCAGAAGTTTAGCAAGATTCTTGTCAAGAGCAATAAAACGAGGAAGTGATGGTTGTTTTTCAGTCTTAAATTTAATTCCTCCATTTTTTTCTATTAGGAGGTTTTTTCCAAAAACAATCTCTTTCTGAATGATTTTCTTATTTTTCAATCGTGAACGTAAAGTTCTAACATACGCGGGATGGAGATTAAAAGTATCTCCTATAATTCTAGATGTGGTTCCATTTTGACTTAATTCGAGAATTTTTAAGATATCGTTGTATGAAGTCTTTCTTGATTTTCTATATTCTCCTATTGAAGAGTAAAGAACCTTGTTAAGATCAAAAGTGGACAGTTTTGAAAAAGGATAATTTTTAGGAATTAGCAGATAATGCTTTTTAGTTAAATCTTTAGCTTTTATTTTTTGAATTTTATTATCTTGAGAATTAGTTGTGACGAAAAATTCGTGTGAAGGAGTACATTCTATTTGAGGGGCGTAATAAGGTTTTATTGTTATAATTTTTCCATCATATCGGTGACGAAAAACTTTATTAATTTTTCTTAGTTTTCCGGTATGACTATAAACACGCGGTTTTTTATTAAGTTCAAAAAGTTTTTTAAGGTTATAAATACCTTTTTCTGTAGCAATATTTGTGTCAGGAAGAAAACAAAAAGCACATTTGAAATTACAACCATAAGTCCCAAGAGAAAGACAATTTGAGCCTGGTTTATAATGAAAGACTGGCTTTTTTTCAATCGGATCAAGGTTAACTGAAGAAACGACGCCATAGATGACTGATTTGAGGGTTCCGTTTTTATTAATCCTAGTTTGACAAAAACCCCATTGGTCTGGTGAGATTTGGCATCGGCGTTGGCAGGTAAAACAGGCAACTTTTTTATTCTTTAATGTTTTGGCGAGCAGGGTTTTTTTCATCAAAGGGTTTTGAGTTTGTCGCTGGCTCGGGTATCTGCCGGATTAATCTTTTCCAGAATATAGTTTAATTGTTTTCTCGCTTCTTCTCTTTGCTTATTTTCTTCATAAAAAAGAGCTAAGGCGTAGCGGACGTCAGCGTAGTTGGGTTTTAATTCGATGGTGTGTTCCAGGGTTTTAATGGCGGTTTCTTTTTGACCAAGATGAGAATAAAGGAGAGCTAGATTGTATTGAATTTTGGCATCAGTTGGAGCGAGGTCCGTGGCTTTGAGGAGAGTTTCAAGGGCTGCCTGTTCATAGTGAGGATTGGCTAAGGCCAGACTAATAAACATCTTGGCCCGTTTTTTCCAGAAGTTAAGGTGATAGGGACTGGTTTTTAAAGCCTGGTCTGATTCAGCAATAGCTAAATCAACTAGTTGGGCGGAAAGCGAGGCGTCATCCGCTTCTTGGGCTAATTCGGCTAGACCAGCCAGAGAGAGAGCCATTTCGGCGCGGTAATAGGGTTCACTGGGATGAAGGCTGATAGCGGTTTTCAATTCATTATAGGCCTGATCATATTTAGCTCCCTCATTAAGTTTTTCCGCCAAAGCAAAGCGGGTATCAGCATACCAGAATTTGATGAGATAAATGATGGCTCCTAGAGAGAGAAGAGAGATGAGGATAATCACGGCCCATTGTTTGCTTTCTATAATTTGTTTTTTAGGCTTTGGTTCTTTTTCTGACTGACTGACGAGAGTGATAGCTATGGCCGGAATAAGAAAGAAAAGGAGACTAATCGGGACTACCGAAAAGCCAAAAAAGTTGGTGATGAGGATACTGATATAACCAGCGAGGAGAGCCGTCACTAAGAGAGTGGTTTCTTTGGCTTTTTTTAAGTGAATGATGATTTGTTTGAGAGACCAGAAAAGAAAAGTGCCGATTAAGATTAGGTAGGTAGAGAGACCAATTAAGCCGGTGTTGGCTAAAAGAGTTAGGTATTCATTATGGGCTTTGTTGTAGAGTAAATCCCATTCCGAAACATCATTATGGGCTCGGGGGCGGTACCAATAATAAGCGTAACCAAAGGTTTCAACGCCGGTGCCTAAAATCGGGTGGTTTTTCCAGATTTCCAGGGCGCCCTGCCAAACAATTTTGCGGATATCACCAGATTCACTAATAAGCAAGCCTGGTTGTTGGGCTTCGGCCGAGATGATTGCTTCTTGAGTTGTTCCTTTTATTTTTTCTTTGATTTGACCAAGATGAGGGGTCCAGGGAGTGCCGGTCAGGAAGGTTAGAACTAGGAGAAGAAGAGAAAGGCTGATAAAGGGTTTAGTTAATGCTTTTATCTTTTGACGGTTAAGAAAACCAGTTAAACCCCAGAAAACCAGATAGGCCACTGCCAAACCAATCAAGCCAGAGCGGGATTTGGTGTAAAGAAGACAAAGGAAAAAGATGGTAGTTAAGACATAACCAAAATAAGGAAAAGAAAATTTTTTGAAGATTAATTGTTTTTTTAGAAGAATCATTGCCCAGGTGAGGGGTAAGAGTGCCACTAGCCAGGCGGCTAACCAATTAGGCTGGCCAAAAGTGGAGAAAACTCTGATTTGAACTTCTTGGACCCAATATTGAGCATCAATACCAAAATGTTCAGCAAGGCCATAAAGAGAGACGAGGATAGTGGAAGCTAGAGTAAAGCGAATGGTGGTCAGGGTTTTTTCTTTATTAAAGTTACTGACATAGGCCCAGTAAAGAAGAAGATAGCTGATGGTGGGGAAAAGACCGCCATTGAAGCGGCTGTAATAACCCCAAAGGGAAGTATGACGATCAATACTATAAATAGTAGCCATAATTTGGGAACCAAGAAAAAGGATTAAAGGAAGGTCAAGGATAGTCCGACGAAAGATAATCTTTTTCTCAGTAATCATTTTAACAATCCAGGCAGCAATAATAACGACTGTTAGGAGATAGGCGAGGATCATTTTATTAAACTCAAAAAGCTCGTAGTTCCAGGGAGTCAGGATCAAAGGAACCAGGAAAAAAAGAAGATAAAAACTTGATTCAATAATTCGATTAAGCAAAAGGGAAATTGTCTTGTTCATTCCTGACCTTAACTTAGTTTAACAAATTTCTTGCGTAGGAACAAACTCTTTGTTATTATTCCCCTCATGAATCTAAGGGAGCGAGAGCCGATACCAGAACCAAAAGGTTTTTTCCGGTCTTGGAATGTTTGGCATTTTATGACTGAAGACGAAGCCAAGCGATATGATGAAGTTGATTTTAATAATTGGGAGGAAGCTAATTCGGTTTGGGTTTACGGTCCAAGCGGTGGTTGGGGTTCACTCCGTTTATCAAGGGAACCAGGTTTTTGTTTGGATTTAAGGACCCTTGAAGATTTACCGCCTGGGACTTGGGTTTCTCATGATGGTCAGCGAGTTCGTTTAAAAATTCCTTCCTCAGATTAAAGAATTTGTGTTATACTAAGCCCATTATTTAATGGCTTCTTTAAGATTATTTTTTTAAATGATATTTGACTCTCTTTTTAGTCTAATCTCTCATGATGTCGGCATTGATTTAGGCACTTCCAATACTCTGGTTTGGGTTAAGGAAAAGGGAATTGTCATTCGGGAACCGTCGGTGGTTGCCCGCCATAAAAAAACCAAAGAGATTTTGGCGATTGGCAGTCAAGCCAAGAAAATGATTGGCAAGACACCGGAAATGATTGAGACGATTCGGCCTTTAAAGGATGGGGTGATTGCTGATTTCGATGCTGCCGAGGCGATACTTAAGAAATACATTGAGGAAATTCATCAGTCAGGACCTCTTTTTCCCAGAATTCCTAAGCCAAGAATGGTCATTGGTATTCCTTCAGGCGTAACCGAAGTCGAAAGAAAGGCGGTTCAGGATGCGGCTTTAAGTGCAGGAGCAAGAAAAGCTTATTTGATTGAAGAACCAATGGCGGCGGCGATTGGGATTGGTTTGCCAATTGAAAAGCCAGAAGGCGCTCTTTTAGTGGACATTGGTGGGGGCACCACGGAAATTGCGGTTATCTCTCTTGGGGGAATTGTGATTGAGCGTTGTTTGCGGATTGCTGGCGATGAAATGGATGAAGCGGTTATCACTTACATGAGATTAAAATATTCTCTTCTTCTAGGTGAAGCCACGGCTGAGGAGATTAAAATTCAACTTGGTTCAGCTTACTCTCGAGAAAGAATTCGGGAGATGATTGTTCGAGGTCGGGGTTTGGAAACAGGTTTGCCTAAATCTTTGAAAATTGGTTCAGAAGAGATTAGGGAAGCGATTTCACCAGTCGTTCGTCAGATTGTTGATCAGATTTCGGAAGTGATTGAAGAAACACCCCCAGAGTTGGTGGCCGATATTATTGCTCGGGGGATTACTTTATGTGGCGGTGGCTCTCAATTGGTGGGTTTAGATAAATTAATTGCCGAGGAAACCAAGATGCCTGTTTGGTTGGCCGATAATCCGATGAATGCCGTGGTTAGAGGTTGTGGTAAGGTTTTGGAAGATGAATCTTTATTAAAAAAGGTTAGAGTGACGGGTGGTTTAAGGTAGAAAGAAATTCAGAAGAAATTAAAAAAATCCCAATAATTAAAAAACAATTAAAGTCTTGTTGGAGCAGTGTCGTCTTTGAGGATTAAATTTGGCTTATCAAGATTAGTCGGTTTTAAGAATTGAAGAGTCAGATTTTGGATTAATGCTTTTAGCTCATCAGGAACTTCCTCTAAATTAATATTCTTTAGTGGCTTTATAGATTCATTACTAGCAAAAATTAAGCTATTACCATTATCAACTGAAAAAGAATAAGTGTAGTTGAAAACCGATTTTACTGTTTGACTGATTGTTTGAAAACGGAAGCTGTTCTGGGAAGAAGTGGCAATATTAAAGGCAAGGATACCTTTTTCTTGAAGATGATTTTTAGCTTCCTGAAAAAACTATTCAGTGGCTAAATGAAAAGGAATATAGGTTTGGCGGGCATAGGCGTCGACAATGATAACGTTATATTTTTTTTCAGTTTGATTAAGAAAAGCCCGGCCATCCATTTGATAGATGGTTAAGCTAGGTTGCTCTAATTCAAAATATTTTTTGCCCACCTTGATTACTTCAGGATCAATTTCCACCCCATCGATTTTGAGATCATATTGATTAGAAAAGAAATGCTGGTACTGGCGAGAAATAGTACCAGCACCTAAGCCAATGATAAGAACGTCTAGGTTTTTGTCGTTTCTCAACAAAGGCAAAAGGTTGAAATAATCAAAGCATCCATCGGTTAAATAGGAATAAGGCGAATAAGAAGAGCTGATAAAACTATTTGGACCTAAGGAAAGAAGATAAATCTTTCCCCTTTTGATAACCTTGATTTCTTGATAAAGAGATTCGGTTTGATAAATAACCTCATTATTTGGTGAAAATGAAAGCTTTTGGGATTTGGGAAAGTTAAAAAGGAGGATGATTAAAATTAAGGCCGGGATAATTTTCTGGAATTTGGGTAGACCAATTAAGGCAATGATTTCCAAAGCAATACCGGTTAAGAAAAAAGTTAATTTAGTGCCGATTAAGGGAATAAGAACAAAAGAAGGAAGAAGAGTGCCGAGGATGCTGCCGGCAGTGGAAATAGCAAAAATAAGGCCCGCGGCCTGGCCTGATTTCTTACTTTTAAAGCTGGCAATAATTAAGGGATAGATTGAGCCGAGAAGAAAAACAGGCAGAAAGAAAAGAGAAAGGACGACTAAAAAGGTTTTGAAAGAAAGGGAAAACTTGGCTAATTGTAAGGAGAGAGAAGTAAAAGAAACAATAGGCTCGACAAAAAGATAGGAAAAGCTGATTAACAAGCCGGCAGAAGCAATAATCAAATAAACAACCGAATCTATTTTCTTGATCCTCTTTGAAAGCTGGCCACCAAAGAAGTAGCCTAAGGCGAGGGCAGTCATCACCAAAGCAATAATCGTTGCCCAGACCTCCATCGATGAGCCGAAAAAAGGGGCGACTAAACGAACGGCGGTCAGTTCCACTATCATGCCGGCAACGCCGCAAAGAAAGGCGGTCAGATAGAGGAAAAGAGATTTTAGTTGTTTGAACTTCATAATTTTAGTATACCAGAGTTGTTAGTCTGAAATTCTTGCTAAAAAGTGGTATAATTTTCATAGTTGTCAAAATGATTTTTAAACCAAAATTGAATCTTTTGGTAGATAAATAAAGTAGTTTAATATCATCCGAAAAACGGAGGATTTTTTATAATGGTAATTGAACAAGGTAAAAACGAGTCAATTTCAATCCGCCAAGAAAAAAGAAGAAGACCATTGACTAGGAGAGAATTTCTAATAGTTGGAACTGCAGCAACTGGAATCTTGATGATAAAAGGAGCCTCATATTTACTAAAGCGAAATGGGGTTTTGGAAAATTTGTCCCCCAAGTCGTCTATCCGTCCAGGTCGCGCTGAATCAATAATTTCCCCTCCTACCCCAGAGAGTTTGTGCGATTTTAAAGAATTCAGTATGGACCCTGGACTAGACTATACAGTTGATGATAAGACAATACAGGCAATTTTAGAAGATAGCGGTGTTGATTGCAGAGAACTAATGCCGTTAATGTTTATCTTCTATCGTGATTTAATCCCAATCAAAAGTGGTAGAAATGAAGGAAAATTTGCTTTGGGAATAGCTCGAGAGATTGAAAGCGGAGAGGGTAAAACCAGGTGGCTAAGTGTTTCGGCATCTTTAGCAGAGCCGGAAAATAGTGGTAAAAGAGATTATTCAAAATACAATCAGCTAATTGGTATAAAAAGATTAGAGTGGACTCTCCTCCATGAATTAGGCCACGAGGTGCTTAAGTTGCAAGGAGTCAAAATTGGAGATGAAGACAAAGAAATATATTGTGATGGATTTGCAAATAGATATATTGACTATAATATTCTCCGAGAGAAAAAATCATTGAGGTAATTATGGGAATAGGGACACCTTGGCTAGAGATTCCCCTCACCTAATAAGAGTGATATAATAATTTCAATTGCCCAAATGATTTTTAAACCAAAATTGAATCTTTTCGTGGAATTTTGAAGTAGTTTAACATCCTCCGAATTGCGGGAGATTTTTAGAAAGATGGAAGAAAACATGGGCAAAGAAACCGACGAGCTTAACGGCGGTCCATTATATAAACAAGCGCTAAGAGAGAGTCAGGTAGCCAGTCGTAGAGGAATTAGGGAGGAAAGGGAGAGAAGAAGGCAGGGGTTGGGATCTGAGGAACAGTTAACTGGATTAGAACCCAGAAAGCGAATATCGAGAAGTCAAGCAGTTACTACGGGTCTCGTTCTTGCTGCCCTGGGGGCTGCTCAAATTAAGGGAGCGGCTAGTATTGGTGTTTCTTCAGCCTCCGAATCAGGCCCAACTCCAAGAATTCTTCCTGCTCCAGAAGATAGAGAAGGGGGGGAGTTTGAGGCAACAATTAAAGCAATCAATCAAGAACAAAATGTTGTTTTAAATGTCGTCACCCCTACCGCGGATGAAATCAGAAGTGGTCAACTAAATATTGTCAATCCTGAAGGAGCGGGAGTGGGGGGAGAAGCGGAGATCCTGTCCCCCGAGATCAACGCGATATGTAGAATTTCTTTGACTTCCGGGCCGGGTGAATTTGTTATCCCCAAAGGATTAGTGGACCGGATTGATCCCGAGCTAGATTCGAGACTCAATGAGAGAGTTATCAATTTCTTTGAGGTAGTCAATCGAGGAAAAGGCAACATAGAACCAGGAACTGGGCCTTTTAGGGATTTCTGGATTTATGCCTATTTAAATGGAGAAAGAAGAGGTGGGGAGATCATTGATTCGGTTCCTTTTCCAACAGAAGAGGGTTTATACCTATCATTAGCCTCCCACGAAGAACGAATCAGGAGTCCATTTATGAAACAGGTGGTTTCTGATATTATACCAATCTCAAGGTCTATCAATGAAATGTTTAGAGACAATCTTAACCCTGCTTTGTTTCGTGATGGAGTTATTCCTCAACTACCTGAGGAGGAAGAGGAAATTCTTAGTTCGTTGATTCTTCCTGGATGGAGTACAGTTGGGGCAGGCTTGGGTTATCCAAACAGCGTCATGATATTTGGAGATAGTTATGCAAAACCAGTTTCGGATTATAATAAATATGCAGCTGATTTCATAGTCCAATATATCCATGAAGCAATTCACTCCTTCCCTCAAGCCCAAAGAGCCCCAGGTATTGAAGGTGTTGATTGGGCGACGAGAACTCCAGAATCGAAATTTGTTCATGCCACCCAAGAGGCTGTGGAGGATTTTGCTTTAAAAATATTGAGAGAGAAAGGGCTTGAAGTTCTCTATCCAGAAGGGCCTTCGGTTCGCCTCATTCCGGTTGTTTATGTTTATGGTGTCCTGAAAGAGGGAGGTAAAGACGCATTTAAAGGGTTGCTTAACTCGATGGCTAGCGGTTCTTGCCTTATGACGGATGATTACGAAGAAGTAAGAGGGAATCATTTATCATGGGATGAACTCTTTAGTGCTCAGTTACTTCAATTTGATGAAAGAGCTCAAGATGAGATAATGGCGATGGTTGATTTATATTGGCCCCAATTTATAGGAGAATACATGAGATATAATCATTGAGGCTGAATGATTTGTTAATTTTTTTCCGAGTTGTTGACATCTAGTAGTAAATTTGTTTAAATTTAACTAATGCAGCTGCCTGCCATTAGAGAAAAAATATTAGGGTTGCCTCGTTTACTTAAGGTTTTACTTCCAATCTTATTCATTTTAATTTTGATTATAGTTGCTGAAGGTTTTTATTATCTTTGGACTTTAAGAAAGACAGCCGAGGAATCAAAATATATCAATACTGAAGTTGTTTACCAAGAGGGAGTGTTTTTGTACGATAAAGAAACTAAAGAACCAATCGCCATCAGGGGTTGGGTGACGAAGATTGATGGTTGGTTTTTGACAATTGAAAATAATAGGCAGGAGGTTACAATAGAAATTAACAAAGATTTTGAATATGCAGATATTACTAGAGAGCCAAAGAGCACTTCCGATGATAAAGTGGGTTTAAATCTAAGTAAGAATGAAGAGAGAAGCATAACAAAAAGCAAAGAAATTATAGACAAAGAACTCCGAGAAAAAGGGATCATTATAGACTCTCATCGACTCCAAGTTGACAATTTAAACCTGTTAATCAATATTGGTGACTTTGTTGTTGTAAATAAAATTAATTTAGGAGAGACAGGAATAATCACGGGGGAATTTTTATCACTTTTAAGTTTTTTAAGAAAGTAATTTTGCTATGAGAACTAAGACTTTAATTTTAGTTTTGCTATTCACCGTTTGTGTCCTAATGTTTACGGCAAAAAGTGTTTATGGGGATGTTTGTACTTCAACTGGACGCATTTCTTGTGAATGTGGACGTTGCATTATTGAGGTGGGTCAAATGGGGGATGGTTGTTCCTGGAGTGACTGTTTGTGTGTTGGTTGCGAAATGTCCGATGGATATTGTTGCCCCTGTTCTTCATGTGGTGCTCCTTGTTTTACTGGGGAAACGGAGATTAATTTAGGACAGGAGGGTGAAAGAGCAGGAGAGCAGAAGGGGGAGACGAAGCAAATTAAAGACTTGAAACCGGGTGAGATTGTTTCTTCGTTTAATCCGGAGACAGGGGAAATAAAAGAAGGCACGGTTTCTAATGTGACTAAAACAATTCGGGAAGGCTACTATGGGCTGGAAACTGAAAGTGGGAAGAAGGTGAAGGTGACGGGAGAACACCCATTCCTCGCCATTAAAGGCGAGAATAACCAAGCTTCAAGCACCAAACTCCAAACAACACTTGATAAATTTAAAGATATTCTTTCAAATACGCTGACTTATCGGTTGATTACTGGTTTACAGGCGAAGGTAAGTGAAATATTAAAATAAGATGAAAAAACTGCTCTCGGTTAGAGATATTGGATATTGGATATTAGGAATTAGTTTATTCTTCGTCTTCTCTAAAACCATTCATGCGCAAGAGGTGGTGGAAATTCCTGGACCGGAGATTAAAGAGGCTGGATTTATTCAGGTTAAGGAATTAAATATTGGCGATGTGGTTTTTGTTAAGGGAGAAGAGGGTTTGGTGCCTGAGCAAATCACTAAACTTGAATACAAACAAGAGCCGGTTGAAGTTTACAATCTTTCGGTTGATGGTGAAGAAACCTTTTTCGCCAATGATTTTGCCGTACATAATAAAGGGTCTGAAAGAGACGCTGTCTGTTTTATTGAAGTAGCTCCTCGAATTCAGGGCAAGAGTGACAATCAATTAAGGGATGAGGGCTATCTTGAAACATGGAATGTTGGTAATCATGGTAACGCTTTCAGGAATCTTTTTCAGTATTACGGTATTGGACCGGGTGGTAATGGCTACACAGAAGGAGGTGGTGACCAAGTTTGCCGGTTTGGTCAAGTAATTAATGGCTGTTTGTATAAAAGAAGGAGTTGTATAAGTGCCGGTCAACCCTGTCGCGGTTGTTATCCTGCTTTTGGAACTACTTGTGCTCCTTCTAGTCACGCCTGCTATGATTGTGAGTTAACTTGTGGTCCTGGAAAATTTGGACACCTTGCGGGAGACAGTCGGTTAAGATTTACTGAGCACATAATATGTGACGGCGAACAACCGTGTGGAGCTGCTCTTAAGGTTACTGCTCCAACTGGTTATGTGATCAAATCTTTTACTTTCAGTGTTGATTTTAGGATGTGTAACAAGACAGGTTGCCACGGTAGTCTTAATTTTTCCCGAGGAATGCGTTGGCATCTTAGTGATGGCTTAAGGGCAAATGCAATCATCGCTAGTTACACCAGTTCAGGGAAGCGAACAATTCAGATGGATAGAGGAACGAAATATTTCTTTGTTTACTCCCAGATATCTGAAAAAGAAAATCCTGAAAATGATTGTAATGTTAATAGTTTTGAGCTCTATGATATGGAGCTTAATTTACTAAAAACAGATGACGTCCATGAAGCAGAAGCTGAAGTTATTAATAATTCTCTTGTTTATTACGTAGATGATGCGATGTATACCCATAAAGTGGGAATATGGCACTTTCGAGCGGTTGAAGATGGCAAAATTCAATTAAGTATTGATAGTGGATCTACCTGGGGGTCAGTTATGGATATTCCTGAGGGTGGAAATTTCAGTTATCCTTTAACGCTTAATCCTGGCGAAAATTCGGTAATGGCAAGAGTTAAGTTTAAAACAGCTGAATGGAGTTATTGTGCCGATTCAATTCTTTATCCTGCTCCAACTGGAACTATTCAGGGGACGGTTTTTGAAGGATCTTCCTGTTCTGAATTAGGGGAAACCGTTTCTGGGGGTACCGTTCAAATTGCCGGTTATGGTACAGATACTCCTGATCCTGATTATTCCTTTGAGGTACCTATAGATCAATTGCATACAGTGATGATGACTGCTTTTCCTGGAGAGTATTCTGATCCGATTTATTGTGATGATGAGGGTGATGAGACTAATCAAGTGATGTTAACTGAGGGAGGAGAAACTAAGACAATCAATATTGGTTTGACTAAGGCGGCTGGGTCTTGGTTTCAGGCTCAAGAAGGTGATGTTCATTCTCAAGAGAGTATTAATTCTGATTTACCTGGAGAGGATGATAATTTTTGTTTAGCGGGTGAGGGAGGCACTCCAGGCGTGGTTTCTCATAAAGAAACTTTGGGAGATAATCCTTGGGGGGAAGGGAACGTCTCTGTGGAAGGCTGGTTAGCCAATACAGAATTTTCTCGGAAGAGATTCAATTACTTTTATGAACTTTTGGGTTCACCTGAAGAAGATTACGGTGGTGGTTTACCATCTGATTCTGGAGTTTACTACACTGCTGATGCTTTAACGGTTGATGGTTGGAGTATTCCTGAGGGAACAAAAATTGTTATCTTAGTTGATAATGAGGTGAATATTGATAGTAATCTTGATGTTAATGGCTTTTTAGCCATTATTGCCTCAGGAAAAATCAAGGTAGCGGAAACAGTAACTCAAGTGGAAGGAGTCTTTATTACTGATAAAGAGTTTGAGGTTGATAAAGTTGGTGAAGGCAACGATGTTCAGTTTGTGGGTGAAGGAGTTTTTGTGGCTCAGTCTTTTGAGTTGGCAAGAGATTTAGGAGAGGATTTGAACAGAACAAGACCAGCAGAGAAATTTGTTTACCGACCAGACTTTTTGATGACTGCTCCTTCAGTGCTCTTTACCCCTTCTTACACTTGGCAGGAAATACCCCCTTAGATTAATTGCTATTATTTTTCATTTTCATTGTCTATCTAGAGTCTTAAGAGATTGGAGAGGAGGATTGCGGTTTTTTTAGTTGCGAATTTAAATTTATTGCCCATTATCCTGTTAATTAAAATATTCTATGTTAAGATATTTTTATGAGTAACGATTCTTTAAGGAAAATTTTTCCTTTCTTTTTACTTCTAGTTTTTATCTCTATTTTTTTCTTTTTGTTTGATTATTTTGGTTGGCTAACCGGAGTGACAGGTTTTTTCGAAAGACCTTTTTTGTTTATTGAACGTCCTTTTTATTCAGTCTATCAATCTGTTAATCAGTCTTTTAATCAATTGGCTGATCGAAATGAAAGTCAGCAGATTGCTGAACTTCAGGTTGAATTGCGTCAATTGGCTCTTGATCAAAATAAATTAACTACTTGCCTTGAGGAAAACGAATACTTGAAAAAACTTTTGGGAACATCTTTACCTTCAGCTTGGCAGTTTAAAATGGTTAGGGTGATTGGTTTGACTGAACAACTGAAGATTGATTTAGGGAGGAGTAAGGAGGTTGAGGTAGGCATGAATCTAGTTTCAGAAAATATTTATGTGGGTCGAGTGGTTATGGTTAATGAAAGAGAAAGTTTGGTCCAGTTACCCACTGACCCTAATTCAAGAATACCGGTGGTGATTAAACAACCTGGGGCCACTGGTTTTCAAGCCCGAGGTTTATTGATTGGTAAATTTGGGGGTCAATTGGTTTTGGAACGGGTTTTACAAGAAGAAGATATTCGTCAAGGTGATTTGATAGTCACTTCTGGCGAAGAAGGCTACTTGCCTGATTTAGTCATTGGTCAGATCAAGGAAGTGAACAAAGGCACAGCCGAGATTTATCAGCAGGCCGTAGTTTCTCCTTTACTTGATTATTCGTCATTAAGGTTTGTTTTCTTGGTCATACCATGAAGCCCTATTTAATTCTAATTCTGGTTTTTTTCTTAGCTATTTTACAGGGTGCTTTTTTAAGGCTTAATTTGGTTTTGCTTTTAGTTCTTGCTTGGGCAATCTTTCGGCCAACTAAAGAAGTTTTTCTGGTGGCTTTTTTTTCAGGTTTGTTACTTGATTTGGCTAAGGGTATGCCTCTTGGTCTTTCGAGTTTAATTTTCCTGGTAGTTGTTTTTCTTCTTTCCCTTTATTCACGGCGTTTTGATTCACTCTATCCTTTATTTTTACCGGTTTTTGTTTTCTTTAGTTCTTTGGTTTATAGGTTTATTTTCTCTCATTATTGGTTCTGGTTTGAGAGTTTAATCTTGGCTTTGGTGGCTTTAGGAGCCAGATATCTTTTAGTCTTTTTGGTTGGTCGGATTGATCGCAAGCAACTTAGACTTCAATGAGGAAACTTTCTACAGATATCACCGCTAAACCTGATTCTTCTTTTCTGACAGAATCAGATATAGAAAATAGACAAGGTAATAGGTTTTCTTTAGGCAGAATCTATTTTTTCTATGGTTTTTTAATTATTTGTTTTTTATTGTTAATTGGTCGTCTTTTTGAATTGCAGATTATTCTTGGCGCCAGAAATAGGCTTTTAGCTGAGGAGAATCGGATTAAAAAAGAAATCATTCCGGCGCCCAGGGGAATGATTTATGATCGTCAGGGAAAGCCTTTAATTAAAAACAAACCGGTTTACCGATTGAAAAAAGAAAATTGTGATTTGGAAGAAGGGGATTGCTTTGAGGAAATTAGTCGTGAGGAAGCTTTGAGGATTGAGGTGGCTGGTGGGAAAAAGGAAGCAGATTTGCGTTTAGATGTCGGTCGAGATTATCTTTATGGTCAGGCTCTGGCCCATGTCTTAGGTTACTTAGGCGAGGCGAGTGAAGAGGAAGTCAGAAAAAATCAATGGCAATTAGGTGATTTGGTGGGTCGGACCGGAATTGAGGAAGAGTATGAGAAGATTCTACGGGGTCAGGATGGTGGTGTTATCTATGAAGTGGACACGGCCGGGAATCGGGTTCGGGAAATTGGTCGGACAGAATCTCTGCCAGGTCAAGATCTTCATCTTTCCCTTGATGCCCAGCTCTCAAAAGTAGCTTACCAGGCCTTAAAAGGCAGACCAGGGGTCGTGGTGGTTACTGAAGTTAAAACCGGCCAAGTTATTGTACTCATTTCTTCGCCTTCCTTTGATCCTAATCAGATTAAGTCTGAAGATTTAATTAATGAGTCAAAACCCATGTTTAATCGGGCCATTAGTGGGGCTTATCCACCTGGATCAACCTTTAAAATTGTGACGGTAGCGGCGGGGATTGAGGAGGGTAAAGTTGATGAAGGAACTGTTTATGAAGACCAAGGTTTTATTCAGATTGGTGATTACATTTACAAGAATTGGTATTACACTCAATACGGTCGAACCGAAGGAGAAATTAATTTAGTCAGGGCGATTAAACGTTCAACCGACACTTTCTTTTACAAAATTGGCGAGTGGGTAGGGGCCAATAAATTAGCAGAGTGGGGTAAGGCGTTTGGTTTGGGTCGGGAAACGAGAATTGATTTGAAAGGAGAGGTTAAGGGTTTAGTGCCGACACCAGAATGGAAAGAAAAAACCATTGGCGAAAAATGGTTTTTAGGCAATACTTATCATTTTGCCATTGGTCAGGCAGACCTGTTAACAACACCTCTGCAGGTTAATATGATGACCAGTGTCATTGCCAATAATGGCAAGCTTTGTTCACCCAAAATCAAACAAGGAGATCAGACTGCTGAATGTGTGGATTTAAAACTAAAACCGGAAACTTTGAAATTAATCAAAGAGGGAATGAAAGAAGCTTGTTCGCCTGAAGGGACCGCTTTTCCTTTCTTTGATTTTAGTCCTCAAGTAGGCTGTAAAACCGGAACGGCTGAATTTGGCGATCCTGAAGACAGAACTCATGCTTGGTTAACCGCTTTTGCGCCGGTGGATGATCCAGAAATTGTCGTTACCGCTCTAGTAGAAGCTGGAGGCGAGGGTTCTTATGTGGCCGCGCCGATTGTCAAAGAAGTAATGGAGGTCTGGTTTAAAACTGATTGACAAATCCTATAATAATTGATAGAATACTATTTATATTAGATTTTAGCACACTCAAAAGTAAACTAAAGGAGGGAGGGGACCATGCTTTGGGATCTACTGAAGGGTTTCGCGGGCGGTTGTTTATTCGTAGCAGCATTCAATTACTGGAGGATAGACAAGATAGGTTACCCTTCGCCAATGCCGCCATATCGAATGTTCATGTGGGGTGGCATATTTGGACTCTTGGCCATGGGAATAATCCTGTTTCTCCTCATACTAAGAGACCCTGCGTTAGCTTGGCGCTATATCCCGAGAATGGTCCTGATTGTTGCGAGCATTGCCTCGGGAGCGGCTGCTTGCCACTATTTCATGGTGAAGAATTCCTACTAAGGGAGAGGGGGAGAGATGAGAAAGAAGGTACTGGCGGGACTCTACTACTTCAGTCTGATAGGTGCTGCTGTGATATTCGAGTATCATATCTTCAGCACCTGGCTGAGGTGGGTTCAGATGAGAGAGATTAGCATTCATCTCCTATGGGAGGTGCCTGTGCTTTTCTATATGATCTTGATCCCACTCCTCTTCATCATGACTGGAGTCATTGGGTTGACGATGACGGATAGAATCATAGCCAGAACCAGCTTCTACATTTTCATCAGCGGGCTGGTTTCGTATCCGATTGCCTTCTGGTTAGTAGATGACATACTCAACTGCCAGCCGAATCGGGTCATCGCTATGATTCTTCTCTGTTTGGTCTGGAGAATAACAGATCCTCATCCAGATCAACCGTCAAACCAATTGGTTTCGATTCAAGTTCAAGAAAACGGTTTACACCCGTAAAGTGTACGTTATTGCGAGGTCTTTCCATTCGAATGGAAAAGCGTTAAACCTCGCTACTTTTTTGCAAGAAACTTCTTATGTTATTCTAGAAGGGTGAATGAAGAGAGATTGTCTTGGTTAGCTTTTTCGGCTTTTGAGGGAATTGGTCCTAAAAGATTTGCTCTTCTTAAAAATTATTTTGGTTCGGCTAAAAAAGCTTGGCAAGCCAAGAAAGGGGAGTTGTTGGCGATTGGTTTGGGACCAAAATTAACTTCTCGGTTGGTTAGATTCAGGCGTGACTTTAATCCAGATTCGTATTTTCTTCGGTTGCGTGAAAATGAAATAGAGTGCTATTTTCTAGATGATAATCGTTACCCAGAAAGCTTAAAAAAGACAGATAATCCGCCATTTGTGTTATATAGTAAAGGCACTATCAGTCCTCGAGACAAATTAGCAATGGCGGTGGTAGGTACAAGAAGGATGACAAATTACGGTTATCAGGTGACGGAAAACCTGGTTAAGGGACTGGTAAAAGCCGGTTTGACGATTGTTTCTGGATTAGCTCGCGGGGTTGATTCTTTGGCTCATAGGGTTGCTTTAAAAGCTGGTGGTCGGACAATTGGCGTTTTGGCTTGTGGTTTGGATTTGGTTTATCCGCCTGAGAATCTTGGTTTGGTTCAGGAGATTACTAAGGATCATGGAGCAGTTGTTTCCGAATTTCCTTTAGGGGTGAGACCCACGCCAGGCAGTTTTCCATCCCGGAATAGGATTATTTCTGGTTTATCTTTAGGGACATTGGTAATTGAAGCGCCGAAAAAATCTGGGACTTTAATTACCGCCCGTCATGCGGCCGAACAAGGCCGGGAGGTTTTTGCTGTTTCCGGTCCGATTACTTCGCCAAATGCGGCTGGTCCGGCTTATTTAATTAAGATGGGAGCCAAACTTGTTTTTGAGGTTGATGATATTTTAGAAGAGTTAGGTTTTGACAAAGAGACTAGAATTAAAAGATTAAAGGAAATAGTTGCTGAAAATCCTGAAGAAGAAGTGATTTTATTTTTACTTAAGAGTCAGGCAAAATCTATTGAGGAGATTGTCCAGGAATCAGGTTTTGATCCTGGTCAGGTAATGAAGCTTATAAGTTTGATGGAAATCAAGGGTCAAATCAAAAATTTGGGTAATATGTTATATTCAATAAAGAAATGAATTTAATTATTGTTGAGTCACCAACGAAATCAAAAACTTTAACTCGCTTTTTGGGTAAAGGTTATCAGGTGGTTTCGACGATGGGTCATATTCGGGATTTGCCTAAAAAGAAATTAAGTATTGACGTCGAAAAAGACTTTAAACCTGAATATGCTTTGGTACCTCAGAAGAAAGAAGCGATTCAGAAAATTAAAGATTCCGCTAAAAAAGCTAAGAAGATTTTTTTGGCGACTGACCCGGATCGCGAAGGTGAAGCGATTGCCTTCCATATTGCCTATATTCTTAAAAGAAAAGCCGATGATTTAGCTCGAATTGTTTTCCATGAGATTACTAAAGAGGCAATTGAAAAAGCTTTGGCTGATCCTAAGAAAGTTAACCTTGATTTGGTTCATGCCCAGCAAGCCCGGCGGATTCTTGATCGGCTAGTTGGCTATAAACTTTCCCCTCTCCTTTGGCGCAAAATCCGACGGGGTTTATCAGCTGGTCGGGTTCAGTCAGTGACCGTTCGTTTGATTGTTGATCGGGAAAGAGAGATTGAAAAATTCGTTCCTGAAGAATATTGGGAGATTTGGGCTAAATTAAAGAAGCTTCTTGGTGGTCAATTAAAGGACGCCCCTATTTTTGAAGCCAAATTAATTAAGAAAAATGGCCAGACAGTCAAGATTGAGAATGAAACTCAATCTCGAGAAATGGTTGATGATTTGAAGAAGGCTAATTACGAGGTTTACGAGGTTGAAAGAAAAGAAGTTAAACAAAGACCTTTGCCGCCTTTTAGTACTTCCACTTTACAACAGAATGCGGTTCGGCGTTTAGGTTTTTCCAGTAAGAGAACGATGTATGCGGCCCAGCGTCTTTATGAAAAAGGTTTGATTACCTATCATCGGACTGATTCCTTTAATTTGGCTCAGTCAGCCGTCGAAAAGATGCGCGCCTATATAAATAGTACTTATGGGAAGGAATATGTTCCGGAGAAGCCTTATTTTTATCAAACTAAATCCAAGGTGGCTCAAGAGGCCCACGAGGCGGTTAGACCGACTGATATCCAAAGAGCGCCTAATAAAATTTCTGAAAAATTAGGTCGTGAAGAACAACGTCTTTATGAATTGATTTGGAAAAGGGCTTTGGCTTCGCAGATGAAAGCCGCTCTTTGGGATAAAACGAAGATTAAAACCCAAGCCACTTCTAAGAAAAATATTTATCTTTTAACCAGTGAAGGCAAGATTATTAAATTTGCTGGTTGGTTAATTCTTGATAATCGGCAGGAGCCAGAGGGAGGGATGGAATTGCCCGAAGTTAAAAAAGGTGATGATTTAGATTTGGTTAAGCTTAATCCCAAACAAAAATTCACCCTGGCGCCACCCAGATACAGCGAAGCTTCTTTAATTAAAGCTTTAGAAGAAAGAGGCATTGGTCGGCCTTCGACATACGCTCCCATCATTTCTACGATTCAGACTCGTCAATACGTGGAAAAGGTAGAAGGTCTTTTTCAGCCAACCCCTTTAGGGACCACGGTTAATGATTTTTTGGTCGAATATTTTTCGGAAATTGTTGATTATGATTTTACCGCCAAGATGGAAGATGAATTAGATGAAATTGCTAATGGTAAAAGAAAATGGGTGCCAGTCATTAAAGAATTTTACCAGCCTTTTGAAAAACAGCTTGAGGGAGTAGCTCAAGTGGCCGAGCGGGTTCAAATTCCTACTGAAGTCACTGATGAAAAATGTCCGGAATGCAAACAAGGGAAACTAGTGATTCGGATTGGCAGGTTTGGTAAGTTTTTGTCCTGTTCCCGGTTTCCAGAATGTAAATACACGGCTCCTTATGTGCCGAAACTTAAAGGAGTCAAGTGTTCAAAATGTGGTGGGGAAATTGTGGTCAGGAAAACTAGAAAAGGCAAACAATTTTATGGTTGCTCCAATTACCCTAAATGTGATTGGGCTTCTTGGACAAAACCAAAGTAAAAATATTGCTATTATTTTTCTTTAATTTTATCTTTTGCTAGTTGACAAAGATTTTCTTTATCTGTTATCAAATAACAGATGGCAGGCAAAAGAAAGAAAAACTTCCGACCTTCTTGGGATGATTATTTTCTTCAAATCTCTGATTTAGTTTCAACTCGGGCGACTTGCCAACGTCTTCATGCTGGCGCCATTTTGGTCAAGGATAAGAAAATTATTTCTACTGGTTATTGTGGCGCCCCTAAGGGTATTCCTGATTGTTATGCTAAGGGTTGTTTGGTGAGGGGTGGTCACTGTGTTCGGACAGTTCACGCTGAAGTCAATACTGTTGTTCAAGCGGCTTATCACGGCGTTTCCACTAATGGTTCGACTTTATATGTTAACTGGCTTCCTTGTTATAATTGTGCTAAAGTTTTGATTAATGCTGGCATTGAAAAAATTGTTTATCGTCGAGTCTATCGACCTGATCCGGAAACAAAAAAACTTTTAAGACAAGCGAAGATTAAATTAACTAAACTACCCCAAAAGAAGAAATAGTTTTCTGCCAGTTATCAGTAGTAGAAAGGACAGAATGACCTCGCCAGAATTAGGAAGAGAGCCACTTTTAGGTGAACTTTATTGTCTTAGAGCCGAATCTCCTTTTCCTCCTGAAGAAGCCCATGTTAAAGAGATGGAAATTGGCTGTTCGCCTGAATTAAGAGATACTCTTGAACAAATGGTTTCGGAAAAATATTTTAACGCTGAAGGTCTAAGACAAGCCTTGGCCGGAATCGTAGTTGGCTTTTCTTTGGAACATATTCCAAGATTAGACCATGATTTAATTACCTTAGGCAGGGATGTTTACAGCGCCCAGTCATGGCGTTATGCGAGAATTAATATTGAAAAAGGTGATCTTAGCAGGATTCATCCTCCTAAATGCATTATGGGAACTGAGTTTGAAGGCCAATTTTTGGAATTAGCGAACCAAGCAATGGCTGCTTATAATCAGATGGTTGAAATGGGAATTCCTAAAGAAGACGCTCGTTATGTTTTTCCTTGGTCTTTTGATTCGAATATGGTGGTTACCATTCAAGGACCGAAATTAGTTGATTTTGCCATTGACAATTTGAATTCACCCTATCAGGCGATGAGGGATATGGCTGAGGAGGTTCTTCAAACTTTAGGTCAAGAGTTACCAATGACGATTGAAAATTTAAAAAGGGTAGCTAAGCAAGAAGGAATTAGTTTTGAGGACCGGATGAGAATCGAAGAGATGAGAGCCGCTTATTTATATGGTTATGAAGGCGAGGTGATTGTTCATCCTCTAAGTTTCAATCCAGTTGGCCGAGCGGCGGTTGCGGCCAAGACTTGCTGGCAGGAGAAACCGCCTTCAGAATTTGTTACCGATTTTTCTAGAGAAGAACAGTTAAGGGTTTTAGAGAATATTATTGAATCAGGCCATACCTCTGTGACTGAACATCCTCATTTTCTGGTTATGGGAGCGATGAGTGAAGCTAATGGTCAAGAAATAAGGAGACATAGAATTCCTATTAGACGGGCAATGACGATTTGGGAGGCCGCTAAAAGGTATCAGGTGGTTATTCCGCCTTCAATTGAGGCCAATCCCAGAGCCAAAGAATTATTTCTCCAAACTTTGGGCTTATCAAAGGCTTTTATCGGAAAAGGCCGGGAGTTGGGTTTTCCGGAGCCAGAACTTGATCATGGGGTTCTTGTTATGATTAGTGTACCTACGTTTTTAGTGACCAATGCCACTGATATTCTTCATATTGGTAAGCGAAGACTCTGTGATAGAGCCCAATGGGAAAGTCGTGATTGGATGTTTCAGATTGCCGAGGTTTCAATTAAAAATTACCCAGAATTATTTGAAGAGCTTGGACCTAGTTGTTACAAAGGTAAGTGTCAAGAATCAAAATCCTGTGGTCATCCAGAGATTTATCAACAATGGCGAGCAGGAGTTGAAGAAACTTTAAGTCTTGACTCGCAAAAGGATAAGGGCTAAAAATAAAAACATTAGACTCTTCCTTTTTATTTCTTTTCTGCCCAGAAAGGAATTAATAATTTGTGACACCCGAAAATAGTCCTTGTACAAGATTTTCTGAAATGAAGCAGGATCTTGATTTGCATTGGTCAGGGTCGATTAGATTTGAAAGTTTTGATCCAAAGATAAAGGAAAAACCTTTACCTTCTTTTATGGAAGAAGAGGCTCCTTTTCCAGGACCAGCCGCTGAAGTTGTTGATGGCGAGTTCGGTCATATTATTATGGATGAACAAGGAGTTAATTATTATCTTGCTCCAGACAGAGAACTTGGTTGGCAGACTCGTCCTCGGGTCGAGGCGATGGTTAAACTTGTTGTTGAGAGACATGGTTTTTTGGAGGGAGATGCAGATTACAAAGCTTTGTATGCAGGAGGAGGGATGAGGGGAGGTAAAAGTATATTTTTAGCCGGATTAGGCTATGAGGCTGCTAAGAGAGGATTGAAGGTTATTCATTTGAGACCAGCAAAAGCGAGAAAAGCAGATAGACATCAGTCGTTGATTGAGGCTTTTCCTGATTCGGTCGAACTTATTGAGGTGGAAGATATCGCTCAAGCTATAGAGGTTGTTAGAAAATGTAATGTTGATTTGCTTATTCAGGATGAAATTAATTTGATAACCTTTGGGAAATCTAAAGCTTTGCCTTATCTTTACCAAAGAGAAAGAGCTGCGGTAACAATTCCTGAGATTGCTATCGCTAGGGGTATAAAGTATGCTGGTGGACTTATAGAAAGATTTGCTACTGGAGAAGCTTTCCCACCGATTTTAGAAGTCTTAAGGGCTCAGAGAGAAAATAGAGAGATTGAGTATTTTACAATGTATCCGCAATGTCTTTGTGGTGCCGGAGCAGAAACACAAGCCTTGACTGAGCTTTATTACTGGAAAGGAATGCTTAGTGATGGAGAGGAATATGTTGTGAGGCCTTTAGTACCGATTGATCAAGAAAGAGTAGCCGTTGAGAATGTTTATATTCCTGTTTGTTCGCATTGCCATGTTGAGATTCATGGCGAGAGGGCTTATAGAAAATGGGCTGTTATTAATTACGCTGGCGTTAGGAATTATACTCATTTGGATAGACTAAAATGAGAAAACCTGTTAAGGAAACGAAGAAAGGCAAGTTTATTGTTTTAGAAGGAACCGATGGGAGCGGGAAGACAACTCAGTTAAAGTTGTTGATTTTCTATTTAAAAGCAAATGGCTATCAGGTTGAAGAGGCTGATTTTCCTCAATACTACACTTCTTTTTTTGGGAAGTTAGTGGGGCGGTTTTTAAAAGGGGAATTTGGTGGCAATGATGAAGTCAGTCCTTATTTAGCTTCTCTGACTTATGCTGGTGATCGGTTTGAAGCCAAGGAAAGAATTGAGAAATGGTTGACTCAAGGCAAACTTGTGGTCGCTAATCGTTATACAGGTTCGAGTATGGGTCACCAGACCGCCAAATTGCCTAAAGAAGAACAAATAAAATTTCTTCGTTTTTTAGAAAAGTTGGAATATGAAATTTTTGGTATTCCCAAGGAGGATATTGTTATTTTTCTTTATATGCCAGTTGTTATTGGCCAGCTATTGGTTGACAAGAAGGGAAATCGTGGTTATATTGGAGGTCAGGGGCGGGATATTCACGAAGCTGATTTGGACCATCAAAAAAAGAGTTCGGAAGTTTATTTGCGATTGGTAAGAAGATATCCTTATTGGATAAGAATTAATTGTTTTGATGATGATTTGTTAACGCCTCAAGAGATTCACGAAAAGGTTTTAGAGGCTTTGAAAAAAAGAAAAATAATTAAAAAATAAAATGGGAAGGAATTTAGAAGCTGAAGGAAGGTTTGAGGTAGTTTATCTACCTGGTGAGATAGGGTGTTATCCCCATGTTAGAGATACCCAAAAAGGTGGTATTGTTAGATTTGGAGAAGGAGCCAGAACCGGTGCGGGTGATCAGCTTTTTCTCGATCCTGAAACAGCTGAAGAGGCGGCCCGATTATTAAACTCTGGAGTTAATCCTGAGGATATCGAGGGGACTTGGTAAATAAATAATTATTAAAAGATTATTAAAAAATAGGATGGAGAGATATAAAAATCAAGAAAGATCAATAAGAGTTAGATTTGAAGGCGATATTCAACAAGAAATAGTTTATGGCTCTGAGGTTTTAAATAGCTTAAAAGTAGGGGGAAGTGTTAATGTTGGTTATCCTGGAGAAATTGGCTCTGTTTCCTGTGAAATTATTGAGCCTATCCAAGAAGGAGATATTTTTATTGCTAGAGTTGAGAGTAGGTCTGGCAGAGGGCATTGTCAATTTTAATTATTACTTCTAATTGGCTTCAAGAGAATCTTATTATATAATTCTTCTGATGGATAAAATTATTGAGTGTGTTCCCAATTTTTCTGAAGGTAGAAACCAAGAGATTATTCAGGCCATTGCTAATGCCGCTCGTGATAAAGAAAAGGTTAGAGTTTTAGACGTTGAGTGGGACAAGGATCATAACCGTTCTTTAGCGACAATTGTTGGTGAACCAGAAGCGGTTTTGGTTGCGGTTTGGGAGATGATTAAAAAGGCAACCGAATTAATTGATATGGAAAAACATCAGGGTGAACATCCTCGAATTGGGGCCATTGATGTCGTTCCCTTTATACCGGTGGCCAATGTTTCCATGGAAGAGTGTGTTGAATTAGCTAAGAGATTGGGGAAAAGAGTTGGCGAAGAATTGAAGATTCCAGTTTATTTATATGAAGCGGCGGCTAGTAGACCAGAAAGAGTTAATTTGGCTAATGTCAGGCAAGGTGATTACGAGGATTTGAAAAAGGAAATTACTAGTAATCCTGAAAGAAAACCTGACTTTGGTCCGAGTCAAATGCATCCCACAGCTGGGGCAATGGTGATTGGCGCCCGGAAGTTTTTAATCGCTTACAATATTAATCTTGATACTCAAGACGTTGAAATTGCTAAAGAGATTGCCAGGTTGATTCGGGAAAAAGACGGTGGTTTTCCGGCAGTCAAGGCTTTAGGTTTTGCTATTAAGGATAAAGGTTTTGTTCAGGTTTCGATTAATTTATGTGATTTTGAAAAAACGAACATGGATGTGGTTTTTCGAAAAGTTAAGGAAGAGGTGGGAAAAAGAGGAATTAAGGTTTTTGGCTCTGAAATCTATGGTATGGTTCCCAAGGCGGCTTTAGAGGGGATTGATTTAGCTGAACTTCAATTAATCGATTTTAAAGAAGACCAGATTTTGGAAAACAAATTAAAAGAATGAAAAAATTTTTAAATGAAGTTGCTTCTAAAAAATCCGCTCCTGGTGGAGGTAGTGCTTCGGCTTTGGCTGGTGCTTTGGCTGCGGCTTTGGTGAATAAGGTTTGTCTTTTAACGATTGGTAAAGGCAAGTATCGAGAGGTTGAGGAACAGTTTAAACAGTTAAACAAGGAAATTGTTAAACTTCAGAAAGATTTGTTTATTTTAGTTGATAAGGATATGCGGGCTTATCAAGCGGTGGTTAAAACCAAGGGCGGCCAAGCGGCCACTAAAAAAGCAGCTGAAGTGCCCTTGGAGACGGCGCAAAAATCTTTGGAAGTTTTAAAAAGAGCTATCTATGCTTCTGAATATGGTAACCAAAATCTTCGCTCTGATGCTTTTTGCGCCATTGAATTGGCGACAGCGGCTGTTTACGGAGCTTTAGAAAATGTTCGGGCCAACCTTCCTTTTATTAAAGATGAAAAATATTTAGTCGAATTAAAAAATAAAATTGATGAGATTTTGAATGGAGCTAAAACGCTTGTGAAGCCTTAAGTTTTGTGTTAAAATTATTTCATCACACATATCCGGGACGAAGTTTCCTGACTGCTCCTTCCGGATAGAGGTTTAAGGAAACAAATTAATGGCCACTAAAGTATCGCTTAAAGATTTATTGGAAGCCGGAGCTCACTTCGGTCATCAGGCGCGTCGTTGGAATCCTAAAATGGAGGATTATCTTTTTGGGGTTCGAGACGGAGTCCATGTTTTTGATTTGGTCAAAACTAAGAAGGGCTTAGAAAAAGCGGCTGATTTTGTCAGAGAATTGACGGCCCAAGGTGGTCAAATTATTTTTGTCGGTACTAAACGTCAGGCCCAGGCGATTATTAAAGAAGAAGCCAAGAAAGCCAGTATGCCTTTTGTTGATCGACGCTGGTTGGGGGGAACGATTACCAATTGGCAAGAAATCAAGGGACGGATTAATCGCTTAATAGAGATGAGAGAGCAGAAGGAAAAAGGTGATTATAAGAAATATACTAAAAAAGAACAATTGTTACTTGATCGGGAAATGGAAAAATTGAATAAAAAATTGGGCGGTTTGGTTAATTTAGAAGATTTGCCAGCCGCTATTTTTATGGTCGATACCAAGACAGAGGAAATTGCGATTAGGGAAGCGAAGATGAAAGATATTCCAGTGGTGGCGATTGTTGATTCTAATTCCAATCCTGATTTGGTAGACTATCTAATACCAGCTAATGATGATGCCGTCGGCGCGATTAAATTAATTGTTTCAATTATCGGTGAAGCAGCGAGAAGTGGCCGAGAGGCTTGGCAGAAAAAAGCCAGTAAGGAAAAGAAGGAAACATCATGACCAAAATCAAGGCAGACCAGATTAAGAAACTTCGAGCTAAAACCAAGGCAGGGGTGATGGATTGTCGTCGAGCTCTGGAAGAGTCGAGTGGTGATTTGAAAAAGGCCGAAGCTTGGTTGAGAAAAAAAGGGATTGAATCAGCTTCTAAAAGAGAGGGTCGAGAAACAAAACAGGGTTTGATCGAGGTTTATCTTCATAATGATGGCAAGATTGCCGGTCTGGTTGAACTTTTGTGTGAGACCGACTTTGTGGCTCGAACAGACGAGTTTAAAAAATTAGCTCATGAATTGGCCATGCAAGCGGCGGCAATGAAACCTAAAAATGTGAAAGAGTTTTTAAAACAAGTTTGGATTCGAGACGAAAAGGAAACAATTGATTCTTTAGTCAAGGAATTAATCAGTAAGACCGGTGAGAATATTGTTGTTAATCGAGTGGCCCGTTTTGAATTAGGAGAGTAAAGTGGACGAAGTTCGTCAAAAAATGGAAAAAGTGCTCGACCTCCTGCACCAAGAACTGGTAAGTTTGAAAGTGGGCCGGGCGACACCGGCTTTAGTCGAACAAATTCAGGTTGAGGCTTATGAAACAAAAATGCCTTTGGTGGAGTTAGCAACGATTGCCTCTCCTGAATCCAACCAATTATTAATTACCCCTTTTGATCAAGCGGTTATCAGAAATATTGAGAAGGCCTTATCTTTGGATCGGGATTTGGGTCTTAATCCGGTGGTTGATGGTGAGACGATTCGTTTAACCATCCCTCCTTTGAGTGAGGAAAGACGGAAGGAGTTAGTTAAGGTTTTAGGTCAAAAATTGGAATCAGGCCGGGTGATGATTCGTCAGGTGCGTCAGGATAAGATGCAGGAGATTCGGAGTGCTTTTGAAAAAAAAGAAATTTCTGAAGATGAAAAATTTAGAAGAGAAAAGGAATTACAGGAAATTACCAACGAGTTTAATCAGAAAATTGCGGAAATAGGTAAGCAAAAAGAAGACCAATTACTAACCATCTAAATGCTTTTAACCATTATTCTCGCCTTATTAGTTTTATCCCTTCTAATCTTAGTTCATGAGCTGGGCCATTTTTTAGTGGCCAAAAGAGCCGGAATTGGGGTGGAAGAATTTGGCTTTGGTTACCCGCCTCGGATGTTTGCTAAAAAGATTGGTGAGACCGTTTATTCAATTAACTGGTTATTGTTTGGTGGTTTTGTCAGGCTTTTGGGTGAAGATTTAGAAGAAAGTGAGCGACTTAAAAAACAAGAGAGAAGTTTTTGGAATAAATCAAAAAGAGCCAGAACCGGAGTGATTGTTGCCGGCGTTATAGGCAATTTTTTGTTAGCCATTGTTTGTTTTTCGGTTGTTTATTCGGTAGCCGGTATTCCCACCAAGACTAATCAAGTGGAAATTGTCGGTTTGGTGGAAAACGGACCGGCGGTTCAAGCCGGTTTAATGACAGGTGATCTTGTTTTGAGTGTTAATGAGGTGGTGGTTGATAATGTTAATCAATTTGTTGACTTGGTTAATCAGGAAAAAGGCAAACAAATTACCCTTAAAGTAGACAGAAAAGAAAACAATCCCTGTTTGGAAAAGGTTTTAGGCGGTTTGGGTTTTAGTTGTGAGAATGGAAAATTAATTCTTTTTATGACACCGCGGGAAAATCCGCCTGAAGGCGAAGGGGCCTTGGGAGTGGTGATTAGTGATATGGAAATGAAAAAGTATCCGCTTTGGCAAATGCCCTTTTACGGAGCAAAAGAGGGTTTTAAAGAAGCTTTTGCCTGGACAGGTTTGATTGCTGGAGGTATCGGTCAAATGTTTGGTGATTTGGTCACTAAAGGCCAGGTGCCTAAGGAAATTGCTGGTCCAGTGGGAATTCTTCAATTAACTTCAACCGTGGCTCGAAGTGGCTGGCTAACTATTCTTCAGTTTATTGGTGTTTTATCAATTAATTTGGCGATTCTTAATATTTTGCCTTTTCCGGCTTTAGACGGCGGTAAATTGATTTTTATTGCTTACGAAGCGATTGCCAGAAAAAAACCTAAACCCAAGATTGAACAATGGGTTAATCTGATTGGTATGGCACTTTTAATGTTACTTTTGGCCTTAGTGACGATTAATGATGTGCGACGTTTAATTGAAACGACTTCTTTGGGAACCAAACTTCATTCAATTCTTCCATTTTAATCTTGCTCTTATAAATAGGTTTCACTATAATGAATTTTGTAGATAATTTAGAATCTTTCTAAAATGGCAGAAGAATTTGAAAAAAAAGAAATTGCTAAGAAATCAAAGAATTTTTCTCGTTGGTATACCGACGTTATTTTGAAGGCTGGCTTAGCTGATTATTCACCGGTTAAGGGTTGTATGGTAATTAGGCCTTATGGCTATGGTTTATGGGAGAATATTAAGTCTGCTTTGGATGAGATGATTAAATCAGCTGGGATTAAAAACGCCTATTTTCCTCTTTTTATTCCTGAAAGCTTTATTAAAAAGGAAAAAGAACACGTTGAGGGTTTTTCACCAGAACTGGCGGTAGTAACCATTGGTGGTGGTGAAAAGTTGGAGGAGAAATTAGTCGTTCGGCCTACTTCAGAAACAATTATCTATTCAATGTTCGCCAAGTGGATTGATTCCTGGCGGAGTTTACCCTTATGTATTAACCAGTGGTGCAACATTGTTCGTTGGGAAAAACGGACTTATCTTTTTTTGAGAACCACAGAGTTTTTATGGCAAGAGGGACATACTTGTCATGCTACCCATGAGGAGGCAAAGAAAGAAGTTGATAGAGCTCTTATGATGTATGCCAAACTCTATCAAGAATGGTTGGCTTTGCCAGGATTAATGGGAAAAAAATCTGAAGCAGAGAAATTTCCTGGAGCGGTTGATACTTTTGCTTACGAAATGTTAATGCCTGATGGTAAGGTTCTTCAGGGGTGTACTTCTCATGATCTGGGTCAAAACTTTTCTAAGCCATTTAAGATTCAGTTTCAAAACAAAAAAGGAAAGTTGGAAAATGTTTGGCAGACTTGTTGGGGTTTTTCGACTCGTTCGATTGGCGCTCTAATTATGGCTCATGGTGATGATCAAGGATTAGTTCTACCTCCTAAAATTGCTCCCAATCAAGTGGTGATTATTCCTATTAATGATAAGAATAACGAGGCAGTTTTTAAAATGGCTAGTAAACTGAAATATGACTTAGAAAAAGCTGGTATTCGGACAGTTCTTGATTCTCGGGAAGAGCAAACACCTGGTTGGCGATTTAATGAGTGGGAGTTAAAAGGCGTTCCTATTCAGATGATGGTTGGTCCAAAAGAAGTTCAAAAGAAAATAGTTACCTTAGGACGACGGGATCAACAAAAAAAGTGGGAGGTAGACTTGAATAAGGTAGTAGCAGAGACAAGAAAAACTCTTGAGGAAATTCAAGATTCAATCCTTGATGAAAGCCGGAAATTTCTAGATGATAATACTCATGAAGTTAAGGATTATCAGGAATTTAAAAAGATAATGACAGGAAAGAAAGGTTTTATTAAGGCCTTTTGGTGTGAGGATCCCAAATGTGAAACTAAAATTAAAGAAGAAACTAAAGCAACTTCGCGATTACTGCCTTTAGATGCTAAGGTAGAAAAAGGGAAGTGTGTTTGTTGTGGTCGATCTGCTCAACATCGTTGGTTTTTTGCCCAAGCTTATTAAAATAAAAAAACCTTCTTGCTTTATTTTGTTATAATGATTCCTTAATGAAGCGACGCCCCAAGATAGTTTGTTTGGGTGGGGGAACAGGTACTTACCAAGTACTTCTTGGACTTCGTCAATTTCCAGTTGATTTAACCGCTGTGGTGACCATGTCTGATTCTGGTGGTTCGAGTGGTCGTTTACGAAAGGAGTTAGGTATTTTACCGCCTGGTGATGCTCGCCGAGCCTTACTGGCTTTATCTGGTCTGCGGATTAAGAAGAAAACGCTTAACGCCCTTTTTGATTTTCGTTTTGACAATGGTGAATTGGCCGGTCATTCTTTGGGTAATTTACTTTTAGCAGCTTTAATGCAGATAACCGGTCGGACCGATATCGCTATCTCTGAAGCCGCCAGAATTTTGGAAGTTTCTGGCCAAGTCCTACCAGTGACGACAGGTAAGACCGAATTGATTGCTCGTCTCAAGGACGGGACAATTATTCGAGGTGAAACTAATATTGATGTTCGGGATATTAAACCAAAAGTACCGATTGAGGAAATTTACCTTTCCCCTAAAGGCAGAATTTTTTCTGAAACAAAAAAAGCGATTTTAAAAGCTGATTTGATTGCTTTGGGACCTGGCGATCTTTACACCTCGATTATTCCTAATCTTTTAGTTTCTGGAGTTAACAAAGCGATTAAGGATTCAAAAGCAAAAGTAATTTTAATTGTTAATTTAATGACTAAACATGGTGAGACTAATGGTTTTAAAGCCAGTGATTTTGTCAGGGAGATAAAAAAATATTTAGGGCCGGCGGGAAAGAGATTAAATTATGCTTTAGTCAGTAAGAAAGTTAAAGTGACCCCCAAAACTTTACGTTGGTATAAAAAATACAAAGCAGAGTTGGTTAAGAATGATTTAGGTCAGGGGAAAAATTTTAATGTGGTAGTAATCGTTCGAGATTTTTCTCAAAAAGGCAATCTTCTTCGTCATGATTCGCAAAAACTCGCTCGGGCAATAATTAAACTTTTGTGATAGAATTGTTTCAATGAAAAAGATCGTTACTCACATTAATCCTGATTTGGATGCCGTGGTGGCTGTTTGGTTAATCAAACGTTTTTTACCTGATTGGGAAGAGGCGGAAATTGCTTATTGTCAAGCTGGTGAAACGATTGACCAAAAACCACCAGATAAAGACCCCAATGTTTTACATGTTGATACTGGTTTGGGGAAACTTGATCATCACCAGTTGGAAGAAATAACTTCGGCCGCTGAACGTTGTTTTGTGTTCCTTAAGCAAGAAAGGAAAGGAAGTCCTTTTAAAGATTTAGATGAAAAATCTTTGATTCAAATAATTAAAGTGGCGACTGAAGTTGATAATGCTCGGGATTTGAATTGGCCAGAAACAAAAACTCATCGTTATGATTTTTATTTACATAGTTTAATTGCTGGGATTAGAGGCATGGCTGGGAGTGATGAGGAAGCAATGAATTTTGGCTTAAAAGGGATGGATGCGGTTTTCCATCAAATTAAAAAAAGTCTTGACGCTCAGGAAGAATTGAAAGAGGGGATTGAATTTTCAACCCTTTGGGGTAAAGGCATTGGTTTAGAAACTGGTAATGATAATGTCTTGTGGGAGGGAGAAAAGGGTGGTTATAGTTTGGTGATTAGAAGAGATCCGGAATCGGGCGGGGTGAGGATTTATGGTCGTTATGATACTGAGGTTGATTTGACTAAGGCTTATAATCAATTCAGAAAAAGGGACCCTAATTCAGATTGGTATTTGCATCAATCAAAAAAATTATTGCTTAATGCCGCCACCAGTCATGAGATGAAACCAACCAAATTAAGTTTAGCAGAAATAATTGAGGTTTTTAAAAAATGAAAGATTGTCTTTTTTGCAAAATTATTAGAAAAGAAATGCCAAATGATTTAATTTATGAAGATAAAGATGTTGTTGCTTTTCATGACATCAATCCCTTAACTCCTTGCCATATTTTGATTGTTCCCAAAAAACATATTGAAGGGATTCAGACAGTTAAGAGTGATGATCAAGTTGTTTTAGGTAAAATTCTTTTGACCGCTAGTAAAATTGCTAAGCAAAAGAAGTTAAAAGGTTATCGTGTTTTTTTTAATTGTGGTAAGATAGGAGGACAAGCAGTCTTTCACTTGCATCTTCATTTGGTGGGTGGTTGGAAAGATTTGCCGGAGTTTATAGAGTTAGTTAGAAAGAGACTTGGGGAAGGAGGTGCTATATGAAGTGGCAACCGTGGTACGTAAAAAACCAGGAGAATCTGATGATAAGCTTATCGCTAAATTTCGGAAAAAGGTTCAAGTAGAACAATTATTAACCGAAATTAAGGAGTTAGAATATTACGAAAAACCGTCAGTTAAGAAAAAAAAGCAAAAAGCAGAATTAAGGAGAAGACGAGTAAAGAGGTATTAATGAAAGATAAAATTCAATCAGATTTAAATCAGGCCTTAAAAGAGAGAAAGGAAAACGTTGTTTCTACTTTGCGTTTGTTATTGGCCGAGATTCACAATCAGGAGATTGCTAAACAGAGCCAATTAAGTGAAGAGGAAATTGTTGGTTTGATTCAAAAAGAAATTAAACAAAGAAAGGAATCAATTGAAGCTTATCAAAAAGGAAAGCGGAATGACTTAGTTAGTAAAGAAGAAGAAGAATTGGCCACATTGAATAAATATCTTCCTCAACAATTATCTGTCGAAGAGCTGGAGACAACTGTCCAATCGGTGATTAAGGAGATTGGTGCCAGTGGGCCAGGCGATTTTGGTAAGGTGATGGGAGTGGTGATGACTAAAGTTAAGGGTCGGGCTGATGGTCAAACAGTGAGTGAGGCTGTTAAAAAGATTTTAAGTCAATGATACCCTCTGATATGTTTATTAATAGTTGACAGCTTTGAATGATTTCCGTTTTAATAAAGCCAGTAAATCGCTCTCCTGCACAGAACAATAAGGCCCAAAAGATAATCAAGTCATTCTTAGAAAAAGAAAAGATTGACAATGTTGAAGTCAGTTTGATCTTTGTTAAAGGGCAAATAATGCGGCGATTGAATAGACAATATCGAGAGATTGATCAGGTGACCACGGTTTTGACTTTTTCCCAGCAGGAGAAAAATGAGGGGCAGGCTTTTCCAGAGTCCCCTAGAAAATTAAAGATTTTAGGCGATCTTGTTATTTGTTTAGAAGAAGCCGAAAAAAAAGGTTATTCTCTTGAAGAATTATTGGTTCATGGATTAAAGAATCTAATCAAAGCTAATGAAAGACAACAGAGTTTATTATCTCAAATATCGTCCTCAAAAAATCTCCGAACTTGATTTAACTGACGTCCGCGAAACTCTAACCAAAGTTTTGAAGTCCAAAAAAATTCCTCATGCCTTGCTTTTTTCTGGACCCAGGGGGATTGGGAAGACTTCAGCGGCCAGGGTCATGGCCAAAGCGATTAATTGTATTGGTAAGAAAAAAGATCACGAGCCCTGTAATCGTTGTCAAATTTGTCAGTCAATTACCGAAGGCCGGGCGATTGACTTAATTGAAATTGATGCTGCTTCGAATCGAGGGATTGATGATGTTCGGGAGTTGCGGGATAAAATTAAATTTTCTCCCAGCGAGTGTCGTTACAAGGTCTATATCGTTGATGAAGTTCATATGTTGACCAAAGAGGCTTTTAATGCCTTGTTGAAAACTTTAGAAGAACCGCCGGAACACGCGGTTTTTATTCTTTGTACGACCGCGCCAGAGAAATTACCGGACACGATTATTTCTCGTTGTCTCCGTTTAAATTTTAAGAAAGCGGTTGAGGATGAAATTTTTCGGTCCTTAGAGAGGGTCATCAAAGGAGAAAAACTTAAAGTAGAAAAAGGGGTTTTGGAGGAAATCGCTAAGTCAACTGATGGTAGTTTTCGGGATGCCCAAAAGATTCTTGACCAGTTGGCTATGGAAAAAAAGAAAATTAGTCTAGAGAAAACAAAGGAACTTTTAGGTAGAGTCGAAGCCACAGCGCCGGGTAAGTTATTACAACTTTTGGCTGAAAAAAATTTAAAAAGCTCTCTTTTAGAAATTGATCGGATTGTTTCTTTAGGGGCTGATTTGTCTCAATATTGCCGAGAAGTTTTGGACAAACTTCGTTTGGGTTTGTTATCCCAGGCTGGCTTAACTGAAATTAGTTCGCCTGAGGAAGTCAGGGGTTTTAATATTAGAGAATTAACTAGTCTAATTCGCCTTTTTTCTCAAGCGATTAATGACTTAAAAACTAATCCTATTCCTCAATTACCTTTAGAATTAGTGGTGGTCGAGTGGTTGGGAGATGAGCAGAAAGAAATCATTGGGGAAACAAAGAAAATTGAAGAACAACCAGTGATTAATAAACAGTCTAGTCGTCAGGATAGTGAATTGTTTAAGGAAATCGAAAATCATTGGCAAGAAGTTCTTGATAGTGTCAGGCCACTTAATCATTCGGTCGAAGCTCTTTTAAAAGCAAGTCGACCATCCAGCGTCCAGGGTAGTATTTTAATCCTCGAAGTCTTTTATAAATTTCATAAAGAAAGATTGGAAACAGATAAATGTCGGTCTGTGGTCGAAGAGGTGGTCAGTGAAGTGGCCAACAAACCACTTAAACTGCGTTGTGTTTTGGGTCAGAAAGAGGAAATAGTTAAAGAAGAAAAATCAGAACCAGATGTTTTCCAGGTGGCGGAAGAAATTTTTGGTACTCGGGCTAATTGACAAAGCTTTCTTAATTCGTTATTCTTTTCTCAATGGGAATTACTGATTCATTTCAACAAATGAGAGAGTTGAAGAAGATGCGCGATCAGGCGATGGCCATTCAACGGGAATTGGCGGCTGAAGAGATTGAGGTTGAGGATAAGGGTATTAAAGTGGTGATTACCGGTGATCAAAAAATCCAAACCGTTGAAATTAAGGGAGAAAAAAAAGACGATTTGATTGAAGTTTTAAACGAAGCGATTAAAAAGTCTCAAGAAGTGGCCGCCCAAAAACTACAGCAAATGGGTGGGGGACTAGGTGGTTTGTTAGGGAAGTAAAGAAAAGATTATTATTTTTTTGAATTTTATTCGCCTTTTTTTGGGCGAATTTTTTATGGGAAAAGTTTGAATAGGCGGCAGCGATTGTTGTGGTTTTCCCGGAGGAGGGAATCACAATGTTCGCTACCGCCTAGCTTTTTCTTCATCAGCTCTGTCTGAAGCTGATGAAGATCTGGGTTCGTGGAAACCTTTGTTTCCTGATATTCTCTATGGCTTCCATAATAGAACCCTCTGGCAGAGCTTTATCTCTGAAGATGGTTACCTCGATGACTCTCTCGTCTGTATTTCCGATCTTCAGAGTTGGCTCAAATGCTTGAGTCTCAACCGAAGCCTCTCCTTGGCTTTTTTTGATGATCTCATGCACTGCCTGGCTGATACTGTCCAGGGGCCTAGGCCCATGGATTTGGACGTAGATTTTTGCCATCATCTTCTCCCTTCATTTCCTTATGATGGTGTATCAGGCCAATTTGAAAGGCATTATAAGTGATTTTTATTCAACAGTCAATCTTATAGGATTATTTGGTTTCTTAGTTTATTTTGTTATAATTTCTCTGATGAATCTTCCCAAGCCAGTCCGAAAATTAATTGAGTCTTTTGAAAAATTACCAGGGATTGGGCCAAAGACAGCCCAGAGGTTAACTTTTTATCTATTTCATGTTCCTCAAAAACAGTTAGATGATTTTGCTGAGTCCTTAGAGACTTTGAAGAAAAACACGGTTCTTTGTTCAATTTGTTTGAATATTGCTGAAGTTGATCCTTGTCCCATTTGTTCTAGTCAGAATCGGGACAAGTCCCTTATTTGTGTAGTTGAACAGCCTTTGGATATTTTGGCTTTGGAAAAGACTGGTGAATACAAAGGCGTTTATCATGTTCTTCATGGCGCTATTTCACCTTTAAATAATATTGGTCCGGACGAACTCCATATCCGGGAATTATTGCCTCGTTTAAAAGATGGAGGAGTAAAAGAAGTGATTCTGGCCACCAATCCTAATATGGAAGGTGAGGCCACGGCCATGTATGTTGCCAAATTAATTGAACCTTTGGAAATTAAGGTGACTCGTTTAGCTCATGGTTTACCGGTTGGGGCTGATTTAGAGTACGCTGATGAGGTTACCTTATCTCGAGCGATTGAAGGTAGGAGAAAGTATTAAACTTTAGCTGCTGACCTTCGCCCAATCCTTAGGCATAAAGGGGGGAAGGTTTTCTGGCGCGTTCTTTAAGTCAACAGAAGAAAATGCTCCTGCCCTAAAATAAGCGGGCATAGAACTTGTTCTTTTTGTTCTTTCTCTTAAGCTTTCTTCAGTACCTACTTCTTTTTTAGTATCTTCTGTCATTTTTTCTCCTTTGTGAAAATTTTTAACTATTTTCAGATTAAGGATAGTTTTCATCTTTGTCAAGAGCCGTTTATTGAAGATCTGGAAGGTTTAGACTTTCTTCTAATTTGGTTTGGATTTTTATTTTAATAAAAGTAGGAAGGTTTTTGATGTCTGCTTCTGTACCACCTCTGAAGTGGCGACGAACGAAAGTGCAACCCTCAGGAAGGAAATCTAAAATTCTCAGACCGGTTTCTTCTTCATATTCTATTAAGGCCAAACGGTGTGCTTCGGTCATGTTGACGTGACGCTTATGGCCAGTAACTTCGTGAAACTGCCTTGGTCTTCGAGGTCCTTCATAGGGAGTCCGAATTGGCATTTCTGTTTCTTCGCCTCTTACCCATCTTTTTCTGGGGATATAAATATAAGTTGGTTCTCTTGGAGTTCTTTCTTCAGTTGGAATTCCTACTGAAGCTCTTTTTCTTTTTTTGCCAGAACTGGGGATTTCGACAGCAACGACTAAGTCACGATAAACTTCAGCCAGGATATTAGCTAAAACTGGTTCTTTTTTAACAATGATTTCCGGTGAAATAGCTGTCGCTCGATCAAGATCAACAATAACCAACGCTTCTCCTAGAGTGGTAACGGCTTTGGCCATAATCATATTACCTATTTGTTTAACGACTATTGTTTTAAGGTCACCAGCGTTTTGAAGGCGGACTTCAGCCCCTTCAGGCGAAACCGTGTATCTTTGGCGGTAGTAAGCTTCTTCTAAAAGTTCTTCAATTGATTTGGCTGGTTGAGGTAGATTAAGTTCCTTAAGGTCTTCTCTGGTAATAAAATGGTCAGGAACAAGCTCAATAGCTGATCTACCTAAACCTCGAAAAAAAGCGCTCATTTGAAGTACAATTGATTCCCAAGTAGATTCTTTTTCTTCTGGCGAATGGTTTTCGAGATTAATTTCCTTATACCAAAGACCATTCTTAGATCCAGCTAAAATCTGATCTTCATCACAAAGAAGAAGGTAGAGGTCAAAATTCCCCATGGTTACAATGCTAGCTATTTCAGGATAAAGATCTGATAAGACTGATACTCTTTCAGTAAAATCGTTAAGAAGTCGATATCTTCGCCTCCTTTTTATATGATCTGCAAGTTTATTTAAAAATTGAACTCTTTCTTGATGAAATCGTGGGAAAGCTCCCAGATCACTTTCGGAAGCTAAGTTCATGACATCACAAAAATCTTGGAGATACTCATAAACTTCTCCTTTAAGACCTCTTTCTAAACTTCTTGGCCAAGCAAACCTGTGAGGTAATTCCTTAAATTTCTTAAAAATCTCATAAGAGCTTACTAAAAGACGCTTGTCTACATCTCTGGAGGGTTGAGTTTCTCCTTGGTTATTTTGGTTAGGAATTTCTTGGGGTCCAAAATCAATATCTCTCATTTATCTAAAAAAACTGCCAACCAGGCAGCTTGATTTTATTATAGCAGTTCTAACAAGATTAAACTAATTTATGTTAGAATTAATTCAAGATGCCTAAATTTACTCGGGATTTGGCCAGACAAGCAGCTCAACAAGCAAGAGATTTAGGTGAAGAGATTCTTAAAGAAGGGCTGAAACAACCTGGTAAAATCTTAGAAACGGCGGCTAAACAAATAGGTATTTTACCAAAAGGCTGGGGTGAAAATTTAGAACCTTCCGTTTCTCAAGAAGTGATTAGAAAAAAGAAAACTGAATCTGAGAAAAAGCAAGAAAAAGAATTAGCTTTCTGGCGTCAAAGGAAAAGAGATTTGGCTAGTAGACCTAGAGAGGCTGTTATTTCTCAAGAGGAAATTGAAAAACAGGAAAAACAAAAAGAACTAATAGAGACAGCCAAAAAAGAAAAACCTTTACCGGAAACACCGAGTCGGACAGCGCGAGGTTCAGCCTTTTTACCTTTAAGGGTGAGAAAGAGCCAGGGAACCGGTGAGATTAAAGGGGGAATTTAAAATGAAAATTAAGCTTTACAACACTTTAAGTAAAAAGATTGAAGAATTTAAACCCTTGAAGTCGGACTTTGTCCGTCAGTATGACTGTGGACCAACGGTTTATTGGTATGCCCATATTGGCAATATGTGGCGTTATCTTATCTCTGATTTTTTGCGGAGAACTTTGGAATATAACGGTTATCAGGTCAAACAGGTGATGAATATTACTGATGTTGGTCATTTGACTGAAGACGATTTAGCCGCGGATACTGGCCTTGACAGGATGGAAGTAGCCGTTAAAAGAGAGAGGAAAACGCCTGAACAAATCGCTGTTTTTTACACCCAGGCTTTTTTTAAAGATACGGAGAGATTAAACCTTCTTCAACCTAATGTTGCGCCCAAAGCGACTGATCACATTAAGGAGATGATTGAGTTGGTTAAGAAACTGGAGAAAAAAGGTTATGCCTATTGGGCTGGGGATAAATATTTTGTTTATGATATTGCCAAGTTTAAAAATTACGGCCAGCTTTCTGGAAAGAAGTTAGATGAACTTCAATCAGGGGCGAGGTTGGAAGCCGTCCCTGGAAAAAAGAATCCTTTTGATTTTGCTTTATGGATTAAAGACCCAAAACATTTAATGCATTGGGATTCGCCCTGGGGAACAGGTTATCCTGGTTGGCATTTGGAGTGTTCAGCGATGTCCATGAAGTATTTAGGTCCGACTCTGGATATTCATACTGGGGGTGAAGATAATATTTTTCCTCATCATGAGAATGAAATTGCCCAATCAGAAGCAGCCACCGACAAGAAATTCGTTCGCTATTGGCTCCATATTCGTCATAACTTGGTTGGTGGGGTCAAGATGAGTAAATCTAAAGGCAATGTTTATTTAATTCAGGATTTAATTGATAAGGGTTATGACCCCTTAGCTTTTCGTTATTTGTGTTTGACAGTTCATTATCGGAAGAACTTTAATTTTACCTGGAAATCTTTGACTGGGGCGGAAAAAGCCCTTAATAAATTACGTCAGCAAATAGTGGCCTGGCCAGTTGGCAAAAAAACCATTCCTGAATTTGAAAAGAAATTTTTAGAAGCAATTAATCATGACTTAGAAATGCCCAGGGCTTTAGCCGTTGTCTGGGATTTGCTAAAATCAAACTATCCGGAGGCGGAGAAAAAAGCGACTCTGTTAAAATTTGATCAAGTTTTAGGTTTAGGCTTAGCTGATTATCGGTTAGCCAAACCGCCTAAAAAAGTGGAGGCTTTGGTTAAGAAAAGGGAAGCGTTAAGAAAAAAAGGAAAGTGGCAAGAGGCCGATAAGCTAAGGCAAGCAATCAAAAAACTAGGCTGGCAACTGGAAGATACCGCTAAAGGAATAAAGTTAAAACCAGTTTTATGAAAGTTTTATGAAAGAAAGAACCCTGCCCATCATCTTTCTCGTTTTCTTGGGCTTGGTCGTGATTAATTTAGTCGCTTTGGATGTTCTTTGGCTCCGTTTTCAAAAGCCTCAATCAGAGAAAGCTCTTTCGCCTTTAACTTCGGCGGAGACAGGTTCGTCTTTAGATGGTTCGGTGACCGCCGTCGTTGATACTTGTGGCCCAATTTGTCAACAACTAATTGGTCAGAAAGTGGCGGAATTGGGGGCGACTCTTTCTGGAAAAGAAACAACCACACCAACACCAGTGACTCCTTCTTCAACCAGCTCAACTTCTCAACCAACCGTCATTTATATTCCTTTAGGTGGTGGCGGCTCAACCACCAGTCGGGATTGGGCTGATGTCGTTAATGCCGAGATTTATTTGGATTTAAGTGATTATCCTAATCTTGACAAGGCTTACTTTGAGGCTTTTATCCGGGTCCAGCACGGCAATGGCCAGGCTTTTGCCAGGCTTTATGATGTCACCCACAATGTTGGCGTTCAGGGAAGCGAGGTTTCGGCTGTTAGTGAGAGTTTTGCTTTAGTGGAATCTGGTTCTTTAAGTTTTTGGCAGGGAAAGAATCTTTATCGAGTTCAGGTAAAATCTTTGACTGGCTATGAAGCCTTTTATGATTCTGGTAGAATAAAATTAATTTTGAAATAAATGAAGAATCTTTTAAAAGATAAGAAATTTTTAGTTAGTCTTAGTATTTTGTTTATTTTGATTATTCCAGCGATTTTGGTGGTTTTGAGCGCTACCTGGTTAGGTCAGAGTTGGATTCGACCAGTTGTTGAAGAAGAAGAATTGAGCGCAGTTTATGTTTCTCCTAGTGAGATTTCAAGAGATAAGGCTCAATACCAAGATAAATTTATAGTGATTCAAGGGAGGGTGACCGAAGGAGATATGGTTTGTGAAAGAAAAGAATGTCCGTCTGATGATCCCTGCTGTGGTTGTGAGCATAAAAGAGATTTGGTGGTTAGTAATTCAGGGACAACGGTTATCTCTCAGTCATCAGGCAATCTTCGCTTACTGGGGCCAAGCAAAGAATCATTTTGTCAGCGAATTAGTAATGCCTGTCGTTATGATTGTGGTGACTGGCAACCAGGTGAGGTTTATGAGTTAAGAGGCACTTTTAGAACCACACCACCACCTCCAGGATCGGGTTTAAGGATTTACTCTGATTCTTATTTTGAGGTTCAGGAAAAAAGATTGGTCAGGACTCTAGGAATTGTTGACCAGGTGAAATCTTTATTCCTTGATTTGAAAAACATTATCCAAAGTACCAGAACCAGCGGTTATTATATTCTTCATTAAAAATGGCTTTAGAGGTCGGGATGCACTTTTCGCCAACCCACAATTTGATTTTTACTTCAAAGTAGCTATTCCAAGAGCCAGAAAAGAAAGAGAAATTATCAAAAGGGATTATTTAGGGAGAATTATAGCTACCAAAGTTCCCCCGATAAGTTATAAATAATTTCTAGTGCTATAATCAAATTAGTTGATATGCAAGATCCAAAAATTCAAGCAAATAAGGAGTGGTGGGAGAAAATGGTGGCGGAAGATAATGGTTTTACTCGTCCTTGGTTGGATTTAGATCCAGATATAGTTAGACAGTATGCTGATGGCAAACTTAAAAATCCTCCTAAGCCTCTTGATCAGATGTTTCCAGTCAGTATCCTTACAAATGTAGAAGGTAAAGATATTTTATGTCTTGCATCAGGCGGTGGCCAGCAATCAGCAGTTTTTGGTCTACTAGGTGCTAATGTAACTGTAGTAGATATAGCTGAAGGACAGCTTGAAGGTGATAAAAGAGCTGCTGAACACTATGGTTACAGAATTAAAACGATCCAATCAGATATGGGTGATTTATCTATGCTAAAAAGTGATTCTTTTGACCTGGTGTTTCAAGCTCCATCAATGGCTTATGTTCCAGATGTAAGAAAAGTTTATTCCGAAGTTGCGCGGGTATTAAAATCAAAAGGTTTATATAGAATTGATGCCGAAAATCCTTTATCGCAATTTATTGAACACGACACTGCTTGGGATGGAAAAGGGTATCGGATAACTGTACCTTATTCTGTTAAAGAAAAAAAGAGAGAAGGTAAAGAGGTCACAGAATTTAGACATTATATGGAGGAGATATTTAATGGTCTTATTGAGAACAGATTTACAATAGAGCATGTTGAAGAATCACCAAGCTATAACGAGCTTTATGGTGATGGGCAACAGCCAGAGCCAGGAAGCTGGCTACACTTAGAGCTTTATATTCATGGAGCGTTTTTTATATTGGCGAGAAAGAAGTGATACAATAGCCCCATTATGTCATCACTCCAAGTCGGTATCGTCGGTCTTCCTAATAGTGGTAAATCGACTCTTTTTAATACTCTTCTTAAAAAGCAGGTGGCTAATGTGGCTTCTTATCCTTTTACTACCATTGAACCTAATATTGGAGTGGTAGAAGTACCTGATGAAAGATTAGCTAAATTAGCTCTTATTATCAAACCTGAAAAGGTGATTCCGGCGGTGGTCAAGTTTATTGATATTGCTGGTTTGGTTAAGAATGCTCATCAGGGTGAAGGTTTGGGTAATCAATTTTTGGCTAAAATTAGAGAAGTGGATGCTGTCGTTCATATTATTCGGGCTTTTAAAGATGACTCTGTTTCTCATTATTATGGTTCAATTGATCCTCAGAGAGATAAAGAGATAATTGATTTGGAATTGGAATTAGGGGAAATCAAAAAACCGACTCTTTATGTGATTAATGTTGATGATTTTGACAGTGATAATGGTAATGATTTGGTGATTAATGCCAAAACAGGTAAGGGGGTTAATGAGTTGATTAAAAAAACCTATGAACTTCTAGATCTAATTACCTTTTATACTGTTAAAGGGAATAAGGAGGTAACCGCCTGGTCTTTGAAAAAAGGTTTGACTGCTTTTGTGGCGGCCGAGAAGGTTCATACTGATATGGCTAAGGGTTTTATCAAGGCCGAAGTGGTTGGTTTTGCTGATTTGATAGCGGCTAGTAGCTGGTTAGGGGCTAAAAGCAAGGGTAAAGTGAGATTAGAGGGCAGGGATTATTTGGTTAAGGATGGCGATGTAATTGAATTTAAATTTAATGTTTAGTGGTTGTGAGAAGAAAGAATTTATGGTAAAATCTTGGGGAATTAAGGATAAAAAGTTATGCGTGATTACGAGTTAGTTTTAGTGATAGATCCAGGTTTATCTGGAGCTGATCGAAAAAAACAAGTCAATCAAGCCCAAAAGATTGTTGAAGACGCAAAAGGTAAGGTTAAGAAAAAAAGTGAGTGGGGGCAGATGGAATTGGCATACCCCATTAAGAAAAAAACCCTGGGGTATTATTTTTTATTGGAAATAGGTTTGCCTTCAGGTATTCTTAAAAAGATTAGGGATCAATTAATATTGAAAGACAAGATTATTCGTTACTTACTAGTCAAAAAGGAATGAGCGCTAAAGGAGGAATATGGCAGCTAGATCGCTCAATAAAGTTCAGTTAATTGGTAATTTAACTCGGGATCCCGAATTGCGGTACACCCCTCAAGGGACAGCCGTTTGTACCTTAGGGTTGGCGACTAATCGTTCTTGGGTGACCGAGGCCGGTGATCAAAAAGAAGATACTGAGTTCCACCGGATTGTTGCCTGGAACAAACTGGCTGAGATTTGTTCTCAGCTTTTATTTAAAGGCAGAAAGATCTATGTTGAAGGCCGATTAAAAACCAGGCAATGGACGGCTCAAGATGGCAATCCTCGTCAGACAACCGAGATTGTTATTGACGAGATGCTGATTCTTGATTCCAGGCAGGTGCCTGACGGGGGAGCAATAGAAGAGGCGGTGCCTGAAGAACCAGTCGAAATGAAAGAGGAAGTTTCTTCTGAGGAAGAAGCTGGTCCAGCTAAGGCTGAGAAAAAAGAACCGATCTCAAAGGCAACCAAGTCAGCCACTGATCAGCCAAAAACCAAAAAGGCTGATGAAAAGAAAAAAGAAGAAGAGGTCAAAGCCGAAGACATACCTTTCTAATTATTAATAATTAATAGAACTCTTAAAATCTTATGAGACCAAGATTAAAACGTCCCGTTAGGGGCTTAAAATGTTCTTTTTGCGAATCAGATGAAAAGCCTGATTATAAAGAGATCGAAATTCTAAAGAATTTTATAGATGATCGAGGTAGAATTATTCCTCGAATTCGTTCTGGTGTTTGTGCTAAACACCAGCGTCGTTTAGCCCAAGCGATTAAGAGAGCGAGGTATTTAGGTTTAATTCCTTTTACGACTCAGCCTTAAAGAAATGACTGCCCCAAAAGTTAGTCTAGAAAAAGTTACTGCTTCCGTCACTTTACCTCTTCTTTCTGGGGTTGATTTAAAAGTTTCTAAAGACCAAAAAGTTAAAGAAGGACAGCAAATCGCTGAAAGAAAAGCTTCTTTTCAGACCAAGAGCTATCATCTCCATAAATTAATTAGCGTCTCGCCAGAAAAAACAATGAAGTGTTTGGTAAAAAAACTGGGAGAAGAGGTCAAACAGGGAGAATTAGTTGCCCAAAAACAGAGCTTATTAGGTAAGGGTGAAAAATTTATGGCACCTTTAGATGGGATTTTAGATTCTTTGACTGAGGACGGGGTTTTGAGGATAAAAAAAGAGATGGTTGAAGAAAAACTGAAAGCCCCTTTTGACAGTAGGATCAGTGCTCTTTCCCCAGATTCGGTGGGTTTGTCTTTTGCGGCTTTAGAGATCAAGGGAACCTGGGGAAAGGGTGGCAAAGCGACTGGCTATTCAATGGTGATTGATGATGAGGATTATGATTTATTTTCTCTTGACACCTCCTGTCGACAACAGATTATGGCTTTTCAAGGAAAATTGCCAAAAGGCTTATGGTACAAGGGCACCAGTTTAGGTCTAGCTGGCTTTATTGTTGGCGGTTTTGTTGAAAAATCTTTAATTAAGGAAATTGAAGAAGAAGATGATGTTTTGCCAATAGTAATTTTAGGAGAAAACGATAAAATTAATGAGGAAATTTGGAAAGAATTAAAAGGCATTAATGGTAAGATGATTTTAATTGATGGTCAGCAAAAGCGAGTTTTAATTCCTAAATAATAAAATGAGATTAAGACTAAATTTAAAACAAATTAGATTAATTATTTTTATCATTGCTTTGGTTCTTTTGGCGGGGGGAATAGGTTATCGATTAGGCGGCCAAGGATTAACAATCAACTTCGGTGGGCCAAGGCGAATTAGCATTGATCGAACCGGACCGGTTGATAAAAGTCTTGATTTCTCTTTATTCTGGACGGCTTGGGATCGAGTCTTTGCTTCTTATTTAGATAAAAACGTCCTTCAGCCTCAGGCGATGATTTACGGAGCGATCAGGGGCATGGTTAATTCTTTAGACGATCCTTACACGGTTTTTCTTTCTCCAGATGAAAATAAAGAAGCTAAAGGAAGTCTGAATGGGACTTTTGAGGGGGTTGGTATTCAGCTTGGCTATCTTGATGAACAATTGGCGGTGATTGCGCCTTTAGCTGGGATGCCAGCGGAAAAGGCGGGAGTGAAAGCCGGCGATTTGATTCTTAAGATTGACGACAAAGAGACAATTGATATGAGTTTGCCTGAAGCGGTCAATCTTATTAGAGGACCTGAAGGAACAAAAATCAGATTGACCCTCATTCATCAAGGAGAGATGGAGCCTTATGAAGTTTCGATTGTCCGGGAGACAATTGTTGTTCCCAGTATTGAAATAGAATTTGTTGATGGTGGTTGCCTACCTAAAGGATCTTGTTTGCTGGCTCATTTGAAATTAATGAGATTTGGTGATCGGACCAATGAAGAGTGGGATCAGGCGGTTGGTAATATTTTAGAAAAACCTGATGTTAAGGGAATTATTCTTGATCTGCGCAACAATCCGGGTGGTTATTTAAGCGGTTCGGTTTTTATTACTTCAGAGTTTCTTAAGTCCGGGGTGGTGGTTTTACAAGAAGCGGCTAGTGGTCATCAAGAGACTTATTCAGTTAATCGCGCCGGTAGACTTTTAAATCAGCCTTTAGCGGTTTTGGTTAATCAGGGGAGCGCTTCGGCTTCAGAGATTGTGGCTGGGGCTCTTCAAGAATCTAATCGGGCTCAAGTGGTGGGTGAGAAAACCTTTGGCAAGGGCACCATCCAGGAAGCCGAAGATTTGCCCGGAGGCTCGGGTTTACATATCACCACCGCCCGGTGGCTTTTACCTTCAGGTAAATCTATTGACAAACAAGGAATTACTCCCAATAATCAGCTAGCAGATGATCCGGAGACCGAAATTGATGAACAACTCCAAAAAGCAATTGAACTCTTGGTCGATTAGAAAAATCCTGATCGGCTTAGCCATTGCCATTATTATTGTTGCTTCAGTTTTAGGTGGGGCGATTTCTGACCGCCTTTTTGGTTACAAAATTCTTGATCGTTTCTTTCCTCGAGAAGCAGGACAATTAGGACCCTTGATTACCCGCCAGCGGATTTTGACTGAAGAATCAGTCGTCATTGATGTAGCTGAAAAAGTCAGCCCTTCGGTGGTGACCGTGCGGATAGCCATTGAAGAAAGTCTTATCAGTCCTTTTGGGGTTGAACTGACACCCTTTGGTTTTACTTTACCCCAGAACCAAGGCGAACCAAAAAAAGTTGAACAAGATATTGGTAGTGGCTTTATTATCTCTCAAGAAGGGTTAATTGTGACCAACAAACATGTGGTCAGTAATTTACAAGCAGAATACAAAGTAATCACTAATAATGACCAAGCTTATAATGTTCAGAAAATTTACCGGGATCCGGTTAATGATTTGGCGATTTTGAAAATTGAAGCCAAGGGTTTGACGCCAATAGAAATGGGTGATTCGGATCAGTTAAAGGTCGGTCAATTTGTGGTTGCCATTGGGACGGCTCTGGGTGAATTTCGCCATACGGTGACCACTGGAGTTGTTTCTGGTTTGGGTAGAGGAATCACGGCCGGTTCGCCTTATGAAGGCTATGTTGAGCAACTAGATAACGTTATCCAAACTGATGCTGCCATTAATCCTGGCAATTCTGGAGGGCCACTTTTGAACTCCGCTGGCCAAGTGATTGGCATCAATGTGGCGGTTGGGGCTGGTGAAAACATTGGTTTTGCTATTCCGATTAATGTTATTAAAGAAGCGATTGACAATTTTAACCAAACTGGTCAGTTTGCTCGTCCTTTTCTAGGAGTTCGTTATCAGATGATTGATCAGGATTTGGCTTTGATGAATGAAGTTCCTCAAGGTGCCTATGTAGTTGAAGTGGTGGCTGATTCAGCCGCCGCTAAAGCCGGGATTGAAACTGGAGACATTATTACTGATTTTGATGGTCAACCAGTCAGAGAAGAAGAAGGAGGTTTGGCCAAATTAATTAATTCGAAAAAGATTGGTGATCAAGTTAATCTAAAGATTTGGCGGAATAGAGAAGAGAGTGATTTAAAGGTTACCTTGGAAGAATCTAATCAATAAGAGTCTTTACTTTTTAAAACCACCAATAATTTTTCTCAGATCTCCATCAAGGATGGCTTCGAGATTATGAAAGCCTTTTTTCAAGCGATGATCGGTGACTCGATTCTGGGGGAAATTGTAGGTTCTTATCTTTTCAGAACGTTCGCCTCGACCAATCGCTTCTCTCCTCAAATCACCTAATTGGTTTTGTTTCTTGGCCTGTTCTTTTTCCCAAAGCCTGGCTCTTAAAAGATCCAGGGCAATTTTTCGATTTTGTTCTTGAAATCTTTCTTGCTCGCAGGTAACCACAATCCCTGAAGGTTTGTGGATCAATCTTACTGCCGAGGAGACTTTTTGGACATTCTGGCCACCTTGGGTTGAAGCACGGTAAAATTGCCAGCCTAAATCTTGGGGATTAATTTTGATCTGGTTTTCGCTAATTTCTGGCAAAATAGCCACAGTGGCGGTTGAAGTATGGATTCGGCCGTGTCTTTCTGTTGTTGGGATTCTTTGGACTCGATGAACACCAGCCTCTTTTTTCAAGAGTTCGTAAGCATTTTTCCCTTTTATTCTTAAAACTCGTTGACCTAGAGTTTTAATTTGCCAGTTTTGTTTTTCGGCAAAGCGAAGATACATCCGTAAAAGGTCATCAGCCCAAATTTTAGCCTCATTACCACCAGCGGCACCGCGAATTTCAATGATGGCAATATCTTGATTCATCAGAATTTAGCCTTTCTTTTGGAGCATTTCTTTTAGGGTTTTGGGGCGTTCCTCTTTTTCTTCTTGGGTCTTCTTTTTCTTCTTCCAATCTTGAGTTTGGGCGGCTTTTTGTTTAGCTTGAAATTTTTCGACTCGTCCTTGAGTATCAATATATCTCATTTCACCCGTAAAAAAGGGATGACAAGCTGAACAAATTTCCACCCGAATTTCCGGTTTGGTTGAGCCGGTCGTAAAAGTGTGACCGCAGGTACAAGTCACTTTTGCCTCTGGATACCATTTAGGATGATTTGATTTCATAAGGGAATTTTAACAAATTTAGCTTAATTTATCTAGAAGCTGTTTCAAATTTACTTCTTCTTGAGATTTAGCTTTCATATCCCGAAGGGTGAATATTTTTTTCTTGATTTCTTCGGGACCAAGAATAATCACATAAGGGATGCCTTTTCTATCAGCGTATTTAAGCTGCTTATCTAGTTTTGTTTCCGGATCAAGATAGAGTTCGGTTTTAATCTTGGCCTGTCTTAATTTATTGGCTAATTCAGTTGAATTCTTTAATGATTCAGAATTAAAGACGGTTACCAGGACTTTGGTAGATGTAGAAGTAAGTTCAGGCATAAGGTTTTTTTCTTTAATGACATCACAGATACGATCCAGACCAATGGTGGTGCCGGTGGCAGGAATGTCAGGTCCACCAAGATTAGAAATAAGTTTGTCATAGCGACCACCACCAGTAATTGAGCCTATTTTTGGTTCTTCAACAATAGTTTCAAAAACAGGACCAGTATAATAATCAAGTCCTCTCACCAGAGTGGGATCAAATTGATAAAATTTTTCATCAACTTTTAGTTGTTTTAGATAATCAAAGAGTTGCTGAAGGTTTTTATCCGGTTTAGCTGATTTAATCAAAGCAAGAAGTTTTTCTGATTCTTGATCGGAAAGACCTTTTTCTTTAAGTTCTTTTTTGGTTTTAATTATCCCTATTTTTTCTAATTTATCAATCGTTCTTAAGAGGGATAATTGTCTACTCTCTGTTTTTATCTTTAAGTCTGACATCAATTTTAAGAGAACCTGGCGACTGTTAATTTTGATAATAAATTTTTTGAAATTTAGTTTTTTTAGACATTTATAAATAATGGCAATAATCTCGGCGTCGGCTAGGGGAGAAGTCAGACCAAAGGAGTCAATATCACACTGAAGGACTTCGCGGTATCTGCCTTTTTGAGGCTTTTCGGCCCGCCAAATCCTTTGGATTTGATAGCGTTTAAAAGGCAGACCAATTTCTTGAGAGTAGAGAGCCAGGATTTTTGAAGCGGGGACAGTTAAATCATAAATAAGGCCAATATCACGTTTGCCTTGGTCTTTAAAGGTATAAATAAGTTTATCGGCTTCTTCGCCATATTTGCCTAGAAGGGTTTCCGCATATTCTAATGAGGGTGTTTCCAGAGGTTCGTAACCATAAGACTCAAACACCTCTCTTAGGGTGTCAATGACTTTTTGGCGAATAACCATCTCTTTCGGTAAAAAATCCCGAAAGCCTTTTAAGGTTTGAGTTTTATTTTTAGCCATCTTTATTTGATCATAACATTTTTAATAATGACTGACAATTTGGGTGACTGACGGGATTCGAACCCGCAACCTACTGTTCCACAAACAGTCGCTCTACCCTTGAGCTACAGCCACCAAAAAACCAGCCGTTAGCTGGTTTCGTTTATTTTTCTTTACTTTAATTAATTAAATCATCTTTTCTCTTCCATTACAAAACCAACCAACGATTATTCGCGGTTTTGGCAATGATGGTGAAGAGATAAAGATGTCATCTCGGACATATTTTATTATTTAGGGATTTATTTGTCAAGTTTATTTTTCTTCGGGGGTTGAGGTTTCTGAAGGAGTTTAATTGGTGACAACCCGAATCAAATCAGCCGTAACCATCTTTTCGCCATTTTCTCCAGGGATACCCACCACTACCAAACGGTCATCTTCTTCGATATCGCTGAAGCTAATTTTTTCGATTTCTTCATCAATTTTCTTAGTGATTGTTGTCTGACTGCCAATTTCAATCATATAAATATTTTCATTTTTAGGATGTTTGATGGTCAGAACTTTTTCTTCTTGAGAGATATCGGTAACCACACCGAAAACGACTTCGGTTTCTGGTGTTTGGAATTCTTCGATAACAATAATTCTTTTGCTATTAAGAGTTGTTTGACTTTCAGTGTAACCCAGGGCAATTATTTTACTACCGACTGAGAGATCTTCTAATTCGATTTCGTCTCTATCTGGATTAATGATAACAGTTTCATCATCGATTTTAACTTGGGCGTCACCTGATTCTATTTCTATGGTTAGGGTTGAATTGGCGATTGATTTTAAAGTACCAACCAAAGCGCCTTTTTTCTCTTCATCAGCCGCTTGAAGAACATTTTCAATTCTTTCTTGAACTTGTTCTTTGATTCTTTCATCATCAGGTGAGGGAATTGGGGAAGAAAGAGCATCTTCATCTTCTTGAGCCAAAGCCCCAACTGAAAAAAGACTAAAAGATAGAAAGATTGATAAAAGTAAAATGGGTTTTTTCATTATATTTTATTATATACTTTATATTTCCGCGGTTGAATAGACGACAGTTAAACTTTCAGTCGCCTCGTCACCTTCATCATTAAAAGCAGAGATTTTAATTTGATTATCACCACCACTAAGAGAAATTTCGGTGGAAAAACTACCATCTTCATCAGCTTCTAGTAATTTTTCTCCTTCAGGATAAGTGATAGCGACAATGGCTTGAGGAATTGTTTGTCCAGAAACTTCAATTAACTCCTGGTCACTGATAGTATTATTTTTAGGAGAAATAATGGTTAACTCTAGAGTTGGAGTTGGCGTTGGTTTAATTTCAACTTCTTCTTCAGCTGGTGCGGTTGTTGTTGGTGCCGTTTCTTTAAGGGCTTTGTTTGCCGTCCAGATGCCAAAGGTAATAATTAAACCCAAACCAAAACCGATAATAATTGCAATGAGGACTTCTTTTCTCATTTAAAGTGGCAGATAAAGTGACTATAGACCAAAATTATCCCCTTGTCAAGGCACTAGTTTTGTGTTAGATTTTTTCTTGATGGAAATTACTTATCTGGGTCATTCATCCTTCCGGATTAAAGGTAAAAAGAACATTGTTGTCACTGATCCCTATGGAGATGAGGTTGGTTTTAAAATACCTCGAGTGACCGCAGATATTATTACTGTTTCCCATCAGCATCATGATCATAATAATATCACGGCGATTAAGGGAACGACTAAAAGAGAAGATCCTTTTATTGTTGATGGGCCAGGAGAATACGAGGTTGGTGATGTGTCTATCTTTGGTATTGCCAGTTATCATAACAAGTCTAGTGGAAGAAAAAGAGGCGAGAATACAATTTATTTAATTAGTCTTGATGGTTTACGTTTAGCCCATCTAGGTGATTTGGGCCAGAAATTAAATGAAGCCCAATTAGAACAACTTAATGGCGTTGATATTTTGTTTATTCCGGTTGGTGGGACTTTCACTATCGATGATAATGAAGCGATTGAGGTTATTAGTCAAATCGAGCCCCAGATTATTATTCCGATGCACTATCTTGCACCAGGGATGAAAAAAGATTTTGGTGTTAAGATTACGGTTAACGACTTTCTTAAAGCGATTGGTGAAGAGGGAAACAAAACTAAGGACAGATTAATTGTTTCTAAAGATAAACTGCTTCCAGAAAGAGAAATAGTGGTTTTAAAGAGAAAATCTTAAACGACTATTAGTTATTATGGCTGAAGAGATCCGTATTCCACCTCACAGTGAAGAAGCTGAAGCCTGTATTTTAGGCTCTATTTTGATTGATAAAGATGCGATTGTCACAGTGGCTGAGTTTTTGCGCCCCGAACATTTTTACAAAAAAGCTAATGGCTTGATTTACGAAGCAGTTCTTCACTTATATGAGTTGAGAGAGCCAATTGACATTGTCACTCTTAAAGAACGTTTAAAAAAAGATAAGAATTTGGAAAAAATAGGTGGTTCAGCTTACCTGACTAGTTTGGTTAATGCCGTGCCAACCGCCGCCCACATTGAACAATATGGACGGATGGTTAAAGATGATTTCACTAAAAGAGAATTAATCTCCGCCGCTTCAAAGGTGACAGAATCAGCTTTTGATGAGGGCCAAGAAGCGACGGCTGTTTTGGATACAGCCGAACAGTTAATTTTTGCCTTGTCCCAAAAACATCTGCGTCAAGTTTTCCAACCGATTAAGGAAGCCTTGGCTGAATCTTTTGATCGTTTGGATGAGCTTCATAAAAGAGCTGGGGGTTTGAGAGGGGTGCCAACTGGTTTTAAAGATATTGATAACACTTTGGCTGGTTTACAGCCTTCTAACTTGATTATTCTGGCTGCCAGGCCAGGCATTGGTAAAACCGCTTTGGCTTTAAATATTGCCCAGAATGTTAGCGTTAAAGAGAAGTTAACAATCGGTTTTTTCTCTTTAGAGATGAGTAGTGAAGAATTGGTTGATCGGGCTTTGGTAGTTCAGGCGGATATTGATGCTTGGCGAATGAAAACAGGACGCTTAGATGAAGAAGATTTTACAAAATTATCAGAGGCGATGGGAGTTTTGGCTGAAGCCCCCCTTTATATTGATGACACGCCAGCTTTATCGGTTTTGGAGATGAGAACTAAGGCGAGGCGATTGATGGCCGAACATGGTTTGGAATTAATTGTTGTTGATTATCTTCAGTTAATGAGGAGTTCGAGTCGGCGGGAGAGCCGAGTCCAAGAAGTTTCGGAAATTTCTCAAGGTTTAAAAAATTTGGCTAGGGAATTAAAAGTACCGGTTTTAGCAGTTTCTCAGTTATCAAGAGCGGTTGAACAACGAGGTAGTCCACGGCCGCAATTAGCTGATTTGAGAGAATCGGGCGCCATTGAGCAGGATGCGGATGTGGTGATGTTTATTTGGCGGGAAGATGATGAAGATGTCGAGAGTATTGAATTGGAAGTCGCCAAACATCGTAATGGGCCTTTACGTCGAATGAAACTTCGTTTCCGAGGTGAAAGAATCAGGTTCTATGGGATGGAAACTAAGAGAGAAGAGGAATAGTTAATTTAATTCAGAAAAGAGGTGATAATTATGGGTAATCCTAGAGAAAGAGGTCAATCTTTAGAAATCCCTTGTGAGGTTACTTCTTTAAATTCTTTGAGGTTTGGTAATGTTTTGGTTCCAGTAGTAGTAGTGGGTCTTGGCGAGCCAGCTCTTCCTTGAGTCCCAAAAGAACACTTGACGATTGAGGAGCAGGGAGCAGATGAGGTTTGTGAGAAGGGTTTAAGAGTATCAATGAAAGCGGAGGTTATCAATGATGAAGGCGAGACTTTGTTATTGAGATGTGGCGATGATCAATATTTAGTTTGGACTTTTAGGGTAAACAAGAACTTACTAGAAAAGAAATTAGCCGAGAGAAAGAGATAGCTTCAAATTTAATCCCTATTTTGATAAAATAGTAATTGCGCCGAGGTGCTGGAATTGGTAGACAGTCTGGTTTCAAAAACCAGTGGTGTGAAAGCACCGTGCGGGTTCGACTCCCGCCCTCGGCACTTATGATTTCTGTTAATGATTTAAGATCAGGAACTACTTTTAAACTCGATGGGGTTCCTTTCCAGGTTCTCCAGTACAAACACACTAAGCTAGGCCGGGGGAACGCCAATATTAAAGTTAAAGCCCGGAATTTAAGGACAGGGGCGATTACGGAAAAGACCTTTATTTCCGGGGCTAAGGTTGAGCCAATTGAAACCTTGGTTAAAACTCTTGAGTTTCTTTATCAGGATGGCAACAATCTTTATTTCATGGATCCTCAGAACTTTGAACAATTTTCTCTCGACAAATCAGTTCTAGGAGAGAGAGTGAAGTATTTGGCTGAAGAGGGTAAGGTTAAAACCATTTTTTATGAAGACAAGCCTTTGTCAGTTGAATTGCCCAATTCCATTGTTTTAGAAGTGATTAGTGCCCCTCCTGGAGTTAAGGGTGATACCACCACCGCTTCGACCAAGCCAGTGACTTTAGTCAATAGTTTAATTATTCAAGTTCCTTTATTTATTAAAAAGGGAGATAAGATTAAGGTTGATACCCGGTCAGGTACTTATATTAAAAGGGTTAAGTGAAGTAAACGATTAAGAGAATAATCGCGATTAGGAATAATTGAGGAATTAAGCCGTAAGGAAATTTTAGTCTTCGGTGGAACGAATTATGGAATTCTTCTAGTTGCTTAATCGGGAAAGGACGATAATCTAGGAATAAGGCTGGGGCTTCAATTAAGTCAGGCGAAAATCCTAAGATGACGCCTGACCAGAGTTTAATTGAAAACTTTTCTCCTAGTTGGAAAATAAGGAAGACAGCCATAGCGGCTACGGCTAAGTCAATCAGGGTATCAATGATGGCTTTCTTTTTGGTTTTGGTTCCGTGAGTTAAACCACTGCCGGTATCCCAATGAGGAATGACATCCATAATATAATGAGCGATAATCACGAGAGGAAAACTGATGAAGGGAGAAGGAATTCGACTGACGATTAGAGCCGATGCCAGTGAATGGGTAGTTGATAACATTTGACGTCAATTTAGTATAATATCTATAATAATCATTGTCAAAATAAAATGTTACCTTTACTTTTTTCTATCGGTCCAATCAATTTTTATACTTTTGCCTTATTTTTAGCAATTGGTTTCTTCTTGTCAAGTTTTTTGATTTGGCGAAGATTAAGAGATTTGGGGATCGATGAGGAGGAAATTATTGATTTGATTCTTTTAGCCTCTCTTTCTGGCCTTATCTTTTCTAGAATCTTTTTTGTCATTCAAAACATTTCTCTTTTAGGTTTTGAACCTGGCAATTGGCTTTTAATCAATAAATATCCAGGCTTGTCTTTTTGGGGAGGAGCGGGAGGAATCCTTTTGACTGTTTTTTGGTTTAGCCGGAAAGAGAGTTTAAATTTTTGGCAGGTTTTGGATGAGTTTGTTTACGGTTTAATGCCTTTTTTTATCTTGGTTCAGGTTGGGGCTTTTTTTGATGGTTCTGGGTTTGGCAAGCCAACCACCATGCCTTGGGGTATTTATATTGTTGGTAGTTTAGTAAAGAGGCAACCCCTGCCTTTGGTGGTGGCCGTTGCTTTTTCAGTTCTTTGGCTTTTCTTGATGAGGATTGAGAGACATTGGCGAACCTGGGAATGGTACAAAAGCAAGGCTTATGGTTTGGTAGCTCTTTTGTTTATTTTTATGATGATGTTAGTTAATTTTTTGGTTGCTTTTTGGCGTGAAGGTTTGTTATACTGGCAGTGGCTTGAGATTGGCTTGAGTTTAATTTTAACAATCTTAACCGCTGTTATAATTTATATTCGTTCTGGAAGGAGGACATTTGGCGAAACCAAAGAAAAGAAAAATTAGAGTGGCTCAACAGGTCAAACAAGTAATTACTTTTCCTGCTAAGGTTTTAGAGCCAGTCAGAAGCTTTCTTAGTCGAGAAGAAAAAAGACTTCAGAAAAGGAAAAAAGAAATAAGTGAAGCTGATCCTTTTCAAGATAACCGTCGTCTTTCTGATAACGCGGCTCCCGATGCTGATGCTGAGGAACAATCTGGTCATGAGCGAGCGAAGGCCATAAGAGATCAAGTTGATCGCAAATTAATTCAGATTAGGAAGGCCTTAAGTCGGATTAAAATTGGCAAATATGGTATTTGTGAGAAGTGTGGTAAGATGATTGACACTGATCGCTTGATGATTATGCCTGAAACAACAGTCTGTGTTGATTGCGAAAAGAAAAAAGGAAAGTAGTGACAACTTCTTTAAGCCCCAAGATTATTTTTGAAGACAAAGTTATTCTTGTGATCGATAAACCAGCCGGGATGGTCGTTAATCGAGCCGAAACAACTAAAGAAAAGACAATTCAAGATTGGGTTGGTGATTATTTAAAAATTAAGGGGAGGGGAGTCGGTGATCGGGCTGGGATTGTCCATCGTTTAGACAAAGAAACTAGTGGTTTGCTTTTAATTGCCAAAACACCAAAAGCCTTTGAAAATCTTCAAAAACAATTTAAAGAAAGAAAAGTAGAGAAGTGTTATCTTGCCTTAGTTCATGGAAAGATTGAACCAAAAGAGGGTGTAATTGAAGTCCCAATCTCTCGCAGTCCTTATAATCGTCAAAAATTTGGGGTTTTTTTGGGAGGGAGGCCAGCCAAGACAGGTTACAAAGTGAAAAAATATTATTCTGATTACAGTTTACTAGAATTGTTTCCCAAGACTGGTCGAACCCACCAGATTCGAGTCCACTTGAAACATTTAGGTCATCCGGTTGTCGCTGATGAAAAATATGCGGGGCGGAAAATTGCCAGGAAAGACCGTCAGTGGTGTCCTCGCCAATTTCTTCATGCTTCCTATTTAAATTTTATTCATCCAGATACTGGAAGGAAAATTGGGTTTAACAGTCCACTTCCAAAAGATTTAAAAAGAGTTTTGAATAGCTTGAATAATAAGTAACAAGACTTTACTCTCTTTCTTTTTCCTTTTAGACTATTATTATATTGATGGTTAATCTTTCTTTAGTTTGGACCGTTGCCATTGTTTGTGGTTTAGCCTTTTTGGGCGGTTTTTTAGCGAAGAAACTTAAGCAATCAACGATTATTGGTTACTTATTGGCTGGGATTCTCCTTGGTTCTTGGATGATTAACTATCTTCAGGCAGGCCAGATTCTTTCGGGCTTGGCGGAAATCGGTGTGGCTTTTCTGATGTTTACGATTGGTTTAGAACTTTCTTTGAAGCGGCTCTATCGGGTTCGGGATATTGTTCTCTGGGGCGGCATTCTGGAAATTTTAGGCGTCATTTTTCTAGGAGTTTTGGTTTTACCTCTTTTTGGCTTTGATTTTTACTCTTCTTTGTTTATGGCGGCTGCCTTTTCTCTTTCCTCAACAGCCGTGGTCGTCAAAATCCTTTCCGAAAGGGGTGAGCTAGACACCCTTCATGGAGAAATCATGTTAGGCTGGCTTTTGATTCAGGATTTAGCCGTTTTACCGATGGTCGTTATTTTACCGGCGATAGCCGGCGTCGGTAATGGTGGCTGGGGCGAGTTTGTTCTTTCAGTTATTAAGGCGATTGGTTTTTTAATAGTTACCATTCTTTTAGGAAAAAATGTCTTACCCTTTGTTATTGGCAAGATTGCGGATCTTAAATCAAGGGAGTTATTACTTTTGGCGGTAGTCGCCATTTGTTTGTTTCTGGCTTTAGCTAGCGCCGCTTTAGGTTTGTCCATTGCTTTGGGGGCTTTTCTGGCTGGGATTATTATTTCCGAGACAAGCGAACGCCACGCTATTTTTAGTCAAATTCGGCCTTTAAGAGATATTTTTGCCATTCTTTTCTTTGTTTCTTTGGGAATGTTTTTAACCCCTAAGTTTTTATTAGTCAATTTACTGCCAATTCTAGGCTTGTCTTTGGGAATTATCTTCTTTAAATTTTTAATTATTTTGATTCTCACTTTTTATCTTGGCTATCATGCCCGGACAGGTATTTTGGTGAGTTTTGGTTTGGTTCAGGTAGGCGAGTTTGCTTTTATTTTGGCCTCTTTGGGTTTGAATCGAGGTTTGATTGACAGTTACCTCTATTCCCTGATTTTGTCAGTGACTACCTTAACTCTTTTGTTAACCCCAGGTTTGATTTTCCTTGCCCCTAAATTTTATCTTCGCTTAAGAAAAATTAGCCAAAAACATTTTCCTAAACTTTATCAATATTTATTTACCCGCTATGATTCTTCGCGACCCCTGGCCGCCGGATTAGCTTTGGAAAATCATGTGGTTATCTGTGGCCATGGCCGGGTTGGCAGCTGGATTGCCCGAGCTTTAAGAATGCTAGGAATACCTTTTATTGTTATTGATTATGATCATCAGGTAATTAACGTCCTAAAGAAGGAAGGGATTCCTGCCCTTTATGGTGATCCGGCTGATATTGATGTTCTTGATTACGCTCAAGTAGATAAAGCCAAGGTGGTGATTCTGGCGATTCCCGATGAGATCACCCAAGAAATGGTGGTCACCAATTGTCAAAACCTTAATTCCAAAATTAAGATTATTTCTCGGATTCATCACGCTAGTGACCAGTCGCGCTTAAAGGCCCTAGGCGTGGCTTCAATTATTCAACCTGAGTTTGAAGCGGCGCTATCAATTATTCACCGATCCTTACATTTTTTCGGGATTGATAAAGAGGAAATTGCTAAAAAAATTAAAAGAATTAAAATTGAACACGGTGTCGAATGAAAAAGAAAAAAGAACCTCGCTGGGAACGTGAGCAAAAACAAAGGAAAGAGAATCAGTCAAGGAAAGTAATTATTTATATTCTGGTTTTTATCTCCTTGATTCTTTTTGTCGGTTTTGGTTGGCGAATTTTGAATCTTTTTAGGAACTCGGTCTGGGATGGGGATAATAGACTGAATTTGGTTTTAAATATTCAGCCAGTCGCTATTGCTTCTTTTGATCCGGGATCCCAAACAATGAGCTTCCTGACAATTCCTGATGGTACCTATATTGAAGCGGCCGGGGAGTATGGTCCCTATCGAATCGAAAAAATTTATCCTTTAGGTGAACTTGAAGGTAAAGGAATAGAATTATTGGCTGACAGTATCGAACTTTATTTTGGCATGCCAATAGATGGTTGGTTAGATGTTAGGGAGAACTGGCAGATGTCAGCCGGGATTAAGAGTTTTTTCTCTCGTTTGATTGGTTTGACTTTGAAGGACAAGTCTTTGACTAACCTCAGTCGTTGGGATTTATTTCGACTCTGGTTAATGGTTGCCCGAACCAGGAGTCACAAAATTGAAATGATTGATTTAGGTGAAACGACAGTCGCCGAGGATTTTATCTTACCAGATGGTCAAGAGGCACAGAGAATCGATAATCAACGGATTAGTCGGGTGGTCAATAATCTTTTTACTGATTATCGTTTACGTGAAGAAGGTTTAGCAATTGCGATGATGAACGCCAGTGGCGAAACCGGTTTGGCCACTAAAAGAGCCAGGTTAATTACCAATATTGGCGGCCGACTTATCGAAGTAGGTGATTGGCCAGAAAAGGTAGAGGGTTGTCAGATTAAAACCACCTCGGCAGTCAAAAAGTCTTATACCAGTCAAAAATTAGCCAAGATTTTTGACTGTCAAATTCAATCTAACTTAGGTGAAGATTCACGTTGGGATATTCTTATTATTTTAGGTCAGAACGAGGAAAGTTAAGGTTCTTCTTCTTCACCCGTAGGTGTAGTTTCGGGACCATCCTGATAAATAGTTTTAAGGGGAAGGTAAGAGAGATAATTACTGCCAGAGGGCGAGAAAGAGGGTAAATTATGAAAACGGCTACTTCTAAAAACTTCTCGGACAAAGATTTCTAAATGATAACGGTCAACTGCTTTAACTGAAACTTGATAACGATTACCACCTTTGATGAGTTTGATTAAGCGAATAGAGAGGTCATCGGGGACCGTTCCTAGATAAACATTTTCTTCATTAGTCACACTGATGGCTCGTTTTTTGGGGACTAATTTCACATTTTGGCCATTACTTAGATCAGAAAGAACTTGACTTGAGGCTAAACGGATTAATTTGATTGTCTTTGTTTTGCCTGGCTCTTCGATAAAGAGATTACCGCTTAAATAGGTTTTTTTCTGTTGTGATTTTTTGTTTTTTTTACCTAAACGCTGAAGGTTTTTGCTAGCAATTGGATTGTATGGGTCATGAGTGAGAACTTGACGATAGGTTTTTTGGGCTTGGTTAATTTTGCCTAATTCCCAATAAGCTCTTGCTAAACGGTTTAGGGCGGGGATGTTTTTATGATTATCATTAATCAATTCTTGATTAAGTTTAATTGCTTTTTGCCAATTGCCATTATTGGCTGCTTGAATCGCTTGTTTTTCCAGATTATTGTTTATCATTGGTTTCGACAATATAATAAATCACGATTAAGTGTCAAGTCCGTGTTTTTTTAACCTAAATTTGCTAAAATTAGACTTAATGTCAGGTCACTCTAAATGGTCGACCATTAAACATCAGAAAGAAGCCACCGATATTAAAAGAGGTAAGGTTTTTTCTAAATTGGCTAAGGCGATTACGCTGGCGGCAGGTGAAGGAACTGACCCAGAAAAGAATTTTAAATTAAGGCTGGAAGTGGAAAGAGCCAAACAGGCAAATATGCCTAAAGAAAATATTGAAAGAGCGATTGCCAAGGTGACAGGAAGAGGAGAGGGTAAACTTGAAGAGGTGGTTTATGAAGGTTATGGTCCAGAGGGAGTGGCGATTATTGTTGAAGCAGCGACTGATAATCGCAACCGGACAACAGCTGATGTTAAGAACATTTTTGAGAGGGGAGGGGGGAGCTTGAGTGGTTCGGGAGCAGTTGATTATCAGTTTAAATCAATGGGTTTGATCACGGTCGAGAAGTCGAGTAAGACTGATGAACAAATTTTAAAAATTATTGATTTGGGAGTCGAGGATGTTGAAGAAGTGAGCGATGCTTTGGAGATTTATGTCAAGCAAGGTAAATTAGCTGAAATTAGAGAACAGTTAAGTCAGGCCAATTTTAAGGTTTTGAATGCTGAGTTAGTTAAACAGCCTAAAAATGAAATTAAGATTATTAATCCAGCTAAAGCCAATAAAGTGCTTAAATTAATGAACAGCCTTCACGAACATGATGATATTCAACGAGTTTTTGCTAATTTTAATATTCCCGAAGAGGTTTTAAAACAAATTGATGAAGTTTGAAAAAATTACTATTTCGAAAATACAGAATTTTAAAAGACCAAATTTTATAATTCTTATTTCTAAAAGACAAAGATTCATTATTAGCGCTTTTTTGCTTTCAATTGGTTTACTGGCCATTCAGTTTGCCAATATTTCTTGGCGCTATCAAGCTATTTTTGGTTTAACGGTCTTGACTTATATTTTATCGGCTTGGTCATTAAGAGAAGGGCTTAATGGAATTGAGTGGTTAACGGTTTTGATTTTACCTACTTTATTTACTGGTGGTGTCGGGCTTTTTTATTTCTTGTTACCTTCTTCTTGGTTGACTCGTTTGCCAGTCGCTTTTCTTTACGGTTTAGGCCTTTACGTTTTGTTGTTGACCGAAAATATTTTTGCTGTCGCCGCTATCCGTAACATCCAATTACTTCGAGCCGCTCACGCCGTAGGTTTTTTATTAACCCTTTTAACCGGTTTCTTTCTTTATAATACGATTCTTTCTTTTCGTTTTTCTTTTTGGCTTAACTTTGTTTTAGTTTTTATTGCCAGTTTACCTCTGATTATTCAAGGACTTTGGTCAATTAATCTTGAGGAAAAAATTAGCCAGCAAATTTGGTTTTATTCGGTGGCACTATCTTTGATTATTGCTGAAGGTGCCTTGGCCCTATCTTTTTGGCCGGTAACGGTCTCTGCCAGTTCTTTGGCCTTGATTACGATTATGTATGTCGTTTTGGGTTTGACCCAGCATCATCTTAGCCAACATTTGTTTAAAAAAACGATTAATGAATATCTTCTTGTTGGGATTGTTGTTTTGGCTGTTATAATATTAACCACTCAATGGGGAGGTTAGAATGAGCGAACGGCAGGAAAAAGGAGAAGATTTAGTTAAAAGAATTAATGTTCCAGGCAGAGCAGCGATTTACGAAGATTTTAGTTTTAGCGCCTCTAAAAGGTTGGCTGAGGAAGGTGGAGAACAGTTACCCTGGACAACAATGGTAAATGTAGAACACACTTCTTGGTTTGGTAAAACCGGAGGAGAATGGGTGCCAACAGTTCCAGGAAGAAAAAAACCAAGAGTTTTTTATGGAGAAGACGGGAGGATTATCAAGGGTCCAAAAACCCAAAAACGTTCCCCTTCTAAAGTTAAGAATGGAGGTGAAAAAGCAGTGCCTGAAGAAAGAATAGCTTCTGGATTTAGAAGACCTACAAAAGAAGAATTAAATGATTTAAATCAAGATCCTGTGATTAAGAAAGCAAGAGATTTGGGTGGGGTAGTGGCTGGTATTAAAGATATGGGTAATCAAGAAGAATCGATTACTTTAGGAGAATCTCCTAAGAAAAAATAAATTAAGAATTTAAAAAAATTCCAAAATTTTTTTGACAGACACAGAAAAAGGGGAGTAGGGTGACTAAAAGAGCTGAACAAAGAGAGAAATATCCCATAATAAACAGTTAGTTTTTCACGAATAAAGACCTATAATTTTCACAAAACAGCAAGAAAAATCTTTGACTGCTAATGCTGAAGAATTAGGCAGGACCTCCTCTCTAGGAATGATCGTTAATGAAAGGCCTCGGAGTAGGCCTACCTCTCTCTTAAGAGTCTCTCTAAAAGAAAGGCTATTTTAGCCTTGAAAAGTATAAAAAAGAGCGATATTTCCATAAAAATTGATAGTAATCCTGATATGTTTTGATATAGTTGACTGTTAGGGTTGTGGATAACTAGGAAAGGGTTAAAACAGGACCCGTGATAGGAAGAAGATAAGTAATCATGGCTCTAGGGTGTTTAGATAACAAGGTTCCTCTCTTATACTCCCCAGAGAAGACATAGGCTTTAGAAGAGAATTGAGGAAGTTAGGCAATGCGTAATGTCGTACAATAATACTTTTGCGACGTTATAGCCGCTAGCTTTTGGAGGAGGGTTTAAAAGGTGTTTTTTAAAACCCTTCTCGTTATCTTTATTTCTGTTTCTTTTCGATGGCCACTATTTCTCTTTTATATTTCTCTGTTTTTTTGGTCAAATCTCTAAAAATAGCTTTCCCAACAAAACCCGAACTTATGGAAATAAGGGCTCTCCCCTACTATAGGATGTCTGTCTATTTTTATTATTAAAATTCTTAAAAAAATTCTGAAAAATTAATCATTTTGATCAACCAATTATTTTTAATGATTAAGTTGATTAGCCCCTTTTAAAAAAGGCCTCAGAGAGCCTCTAAAGAGCTTATTAGGTTTGACAAAGAGCTTTTTTTCTGTTTAAATGGTTTTTCTCCTGTCCAATTTTTATGGCTTATTCAGAAATTTTTCCTGGAAAAGAAAAAAGATTACCAACTGCTTTGGCTGTTGGTTTTGATTTAGATGATTTTATTTTTGACTTGGCCGAACCTTCGTTAGAAGTTCTTAATCAAAGATACGGCACTAATTTTCAAAAAGCTGATATTAGGGATTTTTGGTATATCCGGGCTTTTCTTGAAGAAATCGGTCTTCCAGAGGAAGAAATTGTTGCTTTCCATGAAGAACTTTATTTTTCACCTGACAGACATCGGGTTTACGAAAAATCGCCAGTTATTCCAGGAGCAGTTGAAATGCTTAACGGCGTTTATCGTTTTCATCGTCCCTTTATAGTCACTTCGCGTCCTCCAGGCCTTGAAGAGACAACGGCAAGACAATTAGAAACAGCTGGTATTAACTGGGTTAAAGGTGATTGGGCTAATGGTGGTCATCTTTTGATTCGTGACGAATATTATTGGCAAACAATGACGGGTGAAGAGTTTAAATTAAGAGCGGCTAGTGGAAGCTTTACTAACGGTAAGTATAAAGATTTTCCTGGACTTAACGCTCATTTTGATGATATGGGTTTGCTTCTTGATCATCCTTTAGCCGCTGATATTAAAAATAAAATTTTTATTCTTTTTTACAAGTATAATCAAGGAGTTCCTCAAGAAAATCTGGTTTACAACTTATGGAATTGTTATAAAGTGGTTCGTTGTTTGGCTCGGGGTGAAAGTTTAGATCAGTTAATGTCGCACATAAATCAGTCAATGTCGCACAATATTGACAGGTCTTCTCGTTTAGTGTAATTTATTATTAATGACTGATGAATCAAAAGAAAAAACTTCTCGGACAGAGCTTGATCGGTTGATTGAAGACTTTTTAGAACACTTAGAGATTGAACGCCAGTCCTCTCCCCTAACGATTCGCAATTATCGTCATTATCTAGGACGTTTTTCTAATTGGTTTAAGCGGAATAATTTCAAGGCTAAACCAAGTTCCATTGACCTTGAAAAAATTAAAAAATATAGGGTATATTTGGCCCGATTTAGCGCGCCCAATGGTCAACTCCTCTCACGTAGCACTCAAGCCTATCATGTGATAGCTTTGCGATCTTTTTTAAGATGGCTGGTTAAGAATGACTACCAAACCCTAGCGCCAGAGAAAGTTGATCTGCCTAAGATCGAGTCGAGGTCATTAAAGTTTCTTTCTACCGAGCAAGTTGAACGTTTTTTAGCCCAGCCTTTGCCTTCAAAGAAGACTGGCTTACGGGACAAGGCCATTTTAGAGACCTTGTTCTCAACCGGGCTGCGAGTCAGTGAATTAGTCAAGTTAAGTCGGGACCAGATTGACTTAAAACGCAGAGAATTTGGAGTAATTGGCAAAGGTGGTCGGGCCCGGGTGGTTTTTTTGTCGGAAAGAGCGGTTAAATGGTTAAAAAAGTACCTTGATAATCGGGAAGATAGTTGGAAGCCTCTTTTTATTAGACTTGGAGGCAGTCAGAAAGTTGAGGAGAGTGGTGAGAAGATGAGATTAACGGCGCGTTCAGTTCAAAGAATCGTTGATAAATATTCTCGAAAGGCAAAATTACCGGTGAAAGTCACTCCTCATGTCATTCGCCATTCGTTTGCCACTGATTTATTAATTGCTGGAGCGGATATTAGGGCGGTTCAGGAAATGTTGGGTCATAAAAACATCCAGACGACTCAAATCTATACTCATGTTACCAATCGTCAACTACGGAATGTTCATGAAATGTTTCATGGTAAGGGGAGATAGTTATTTCGTCAAGACTAATAACCTTTCTTCTAAGGGCTTCGATTACGACTCTCGTTCTGTCTCTTCCTCTTGCTTCTACACCCTGAATTCCTAATCTCTCACAAATACCACAAGGAGATTCTTCACTATATAGATGTGATTTGACTGTATAAAGGCTAATTCCTAACTTATCAGCGATTTCTTTATTAGTTAGTCCTTGAGCAACTAGTTTTAAAACTTCTAATTGACGCTCTGTCAGAAGAGGTTCTTCTATTTTCATTGAAGAAATGATTTCTATTAATTCTTCTGGTGATTTAAGTCTTTCTACTTTTGGATCAAAAAAACTGACTGAGCGGTTTTCGCCAGGACCGACCACGAAAATTCTTTTAACTTTTCTTGAGTTAATGGCCATGCCTAATTCTGAAAAACGGGTTGTGCCTCCAATTTCACCAGGAAAAAGAACAAAGACATCGCAATTAGCCGCAGCTTGATGATCTTCTTTAGCATATTTGGTTGCTAGCTCTTTATTTTCTTCATAAGGCTGGATTGGTAAATGATCCGTCCAATCATAGATTATTCGGTGACCTATGCCTTCAATTTCCGCCATAATTTCTCTTATCTGCTCTCTTTGTTCAAAATCGCCAGCAATGTAAAATTCTAGGTGGGGAGAAGTTGGTTCTAATTCTTTGCCAATCCCCGACCCTTCTGATTTAGATTCTTTTGTCATGAAAAACTGCCTTTTGGGCAGTTTTTTTATTGTTTCTTAAATTTTTTAATTAAAGAGTCTCGTAGCTCAAGGTGACAGTGATTGAGATTTCTGATTCACCTGGTTGAATTTGGGTAGGCACTGTCGCTTCTTCTGTTCCGCCAAGACCAATACTTTCGCTTTTATAAAGGGGAAGAATAGGCGAGGTTGTGTTCTCACTGATGTTTACGATTCGACCCAGTTTCAATCCTCCAGCTCTGGCAATCTCAATGGCTTTTTTCTTAGCTTTTTCAATGGCTTCTTTTCTGGCTTCCATTTTTAATTCTTCTAATCTTTGGTCGTCAATGGTGAAATCTAGTTGACCGATTTGGTTGGCACCAAGACGAGTGGCGGTGTCAATCACCTGGTTGATTTTGTCAAAATCCTTGACCTTGACTTCCAGGGTAATGTCAATGATGTAGCCAATAATCCTTTGACCAGACTGATAATCATAGTTGGGATAGAGATTATAGTTGATGGTTTTGATTAGTTCTTCTTTAACCCCAATCTTTTTTAATTCATTAGTAATGCTGTTTATTTTCTCATTGGCTTCTTTTTGGGCTTCCTGGACAGTGGTTTTTTGAATTTCAATACCTAAATTGACGGTGGCGGTATCCGGAATGGCGGTTGTTTTACCTTCATCCGAAACATCAAAAGTGGCCGTTTTCTCAACCGTGGTTTGGGTGACTGAAACTGGGATTGGGCCAACAAAACGAAAAAAAAGAAAGGCAATTAAGAAAATGGCTAAAACCGAACCAACAATCGTGGCGTAAGGAGTTTTAAGAAATTCATTCCAGTTGAATTTTTTTTTCAAATCCATTTTTGTTTTTCTTAATATACTATTTTATATTATCAATTATTATATTATTAATTATTTTTTCAAACAAGTCATCGCTGCTACCGAGTCACCGGGTTTGGAAAAACGCATCAGAATCACTCCTTGGGTACTCCGGCCCAATTGAGGAATATTTTTTAAGGGTAATTTGATGACCTGACCCCTTTTACTGGAGAGTATCACTTGTTTGTCTTTTTGAGTGACTAATTGATAACTGACAATTTTACCTGTTTTTTCCGTCACATTGGCAGCCTTGACACCAACCCCACCTCGTTTTTGAATAGGATGATAGCGAATATTGGTGCGCTTGCCTAATCCCTTTTCCATAACTACCAAAACATCTCGAAAATGTTTTAAACGCCGGTCTTTAGGTTTTTTGGCTTTGGCGGGAAAGACTTCCATAGCGACTACTTGGTCATCCTCTTTAAGCAAGATTCCCCTAACACCAATCGTGTCTCTACCCATAGGGCGAGCATCGGCTTCATTGAAACGAATTGATTTGCCTTTACGGGTAACTAATAGAACTTGATCTTTGCCGGTGGTTGGTTTGACCCAGCAAAGCTCATCGCCTCGATTAAGTTTAATGGCAATTAAACCAGAGGAACGGATCTTCTTGAAATTTCTTAGAGAAGTCTTTTTCACCGTTCCTTTTTTAGTCGCCATAATCAGATAACGATATTTGTTTTTGGTTGAGCCGCTAGGCAGGTTGAGGACGGACTGGACATCTTCGCCTTGTTCAATGTTAATCAGGTTGATAACGGCTTGGCCTTTGGCAGTTCTTAAACCTTCAGGAATTTCCCAAGCCCTAATAGCATAGACTCTGCCTTTATTAGTGAAAAACAAAACTTGGTCATGGGTTTCACCGGTCATGAAGTAGCTGATTTCATCCGCTTCTTTAGTAGTCATGCCGGTAACGCCTTTACCGCCGCGTCTCTGGGAACGGTAAGTGATTACTGGTAAGCGTTTAATGTAGCCAGTTTTGGTAACGGTGATCAGACATTTTTCTTTAGCAATCAGATCCTCTTCAGAAAAACTTTCTACCTCTTGACGATAGATTTTTGTTCTTCTGGGATCACCATATTTTTGTTTGACTTCATTCAATTCTTTTTTAATAATGGTAATAATTTTTTCAGGATGAGTCAGGACGTCAGTGAGATAAATAATTAATTTACCGATTTCCTTATATTCATCTTCAATCTTCTTCCTTTCCAGGGCAGCCAGGCGACGGAGTTGCATTTCCAAAATGGCGTTGGCCTGAATTTCTGTAAGCTTGAATTTCTTCATTAAGTTTGTTCTGGCGTTTTCAACGGTTCTTGATTTTTTGATGGTGGTAATGACGGCATCGAGATTATCAAGAGCGATTTTTAGACCTTCGAGAATGTGGGCTCTGTTCTTGGCAGCTTCTAATTCAAAAATACTTCTCCGGGTCGCAATTTGCTGACGGTGTTTAACAAATTCCGTCAGGATCTGTTTTAAGGTTAGGGTTTGGGGAACACCATCAACCAGGGCAACCATGTTAACAGGATAACTGGTTTGCATCGGGGTGTGTTTATAAAGAGAGTTGAGAACGACTTTTGGTTTGGCGCTCTTTTTTAACTCGATGACAATTCTCATTCCTTGGCGATCAGACTCATCTCTTAAAGTACTGACGCCCTTAATCTTTTTATCTTTTACTAATTGAGCGATTTTGACGACTAACTGGGCTTTGTTGACCTGAAAAGGGATTTGGCTAACAATAATTCGGAATTTGCCTCCCCTCGTCTCTTCAATTTCGGCTTCGGCTCTCATTAAAATTTTACCTTTGCCCGTAGAATAAGCTTGGAGGATTTGGTCCTTGTCAAAAATCAGAGCACCGGTGGGAAAATCAGGTCCTTTGATGTCTTTCATCAACTCTTCGATGGTAACTTCTGATTCAAAACTGGCTTGGAGAGCCGGAATTTTATTGTTTTCTTTAATTTCTTCAAGTACCTCTAATTGGATTTTCTTGATTTCAAATGTCTCTTTTTCTTTGGTTGTTTTTTTGCTTTCTGGAAGGATAACTTTGCCATTATCAATCAGAAATAAAAGACCATTAACTACTTCGTTAAGATTGTGAGGTGGGATTTTAGTGGCCATGCCAACGGCAATACCATCAGCTCCCATTAAAAGAAGGTTTGGAACTTTAGCGGGGAGAAAAACTGGTTCTTGAAGAGAGCCGTCAAAGTTGTCAACATAATCAACTGTATTTTTTTCAATGTCCGTCAGCATTTCGACGCTGATTTTACTCATTCTCGCCTCGGTATAACGCATTGCTGCCGGTGGATCACCATCAACTGAACCGAAATTACCTTGGCCGTCAATTAAGGGATAACGCATCGAGAAATCTTGGGCAAGACGGACCAAAGAATCATAGATAGCCATATCACCATGGGGATGATATTTCCCCATGGTTTCACCGACAATCTTAGCGGACTTAGTGTGTTTGGCGGTATGGCTTAATCCCATGCCGCTCATAGCAAAGAGAATTCGACGATGAACCGGTTTCAGACCATCACGGATATCAGGCAGAGCTCGGGAAACAATAACGCTCATGGCATAGTCCAAATAGGACTTCTGCATTTCATCCGTTATTTCAACCGGCTTAACTTTACCTATTTTGCTTGCCATTTTTTAATTCTTAATGTTTCTTATATTGGGAATTTTTTTTGGTAATTAGCCGCGGCTTGTTTAATTAGAGCCCGAGCCGCTTTTCTTTCACCCCAACCCTCAATTTTGATTTTTTTATCTGGTTGGAGTTCGGCATAATTCTCCCAGAAGTTCTCAATTTCTTTTTTTGAGTGAGATGGGAGATTTTTTAGCTCTTTGATTTGCGAGAAACGAGGGTCGTCGACCGGAACGGCGATGATTTTATCATCTTGTTCACCGGTATCTTCGATTCGAATGACGCCAATCGGGCGGCATTTAATCACACAACCAGGAAAGGTGGAAAAGCTTGACAAAATCATGATGTCAAGGGGATCCTTGTCTTTGTCATTCCAGGTTTGAGGAATGATGCCGTATTCAGCCGGATAATAGACGGCTTCATAAAGAACCCGGTCAAGGTGAAAATAACCGTGGTGATGGTTATATTCATATTTATTAGTCCCGCCTTTAGGGATTTCCACCAGGCAGTTTATTTCGTTTGGCAGATTGTCGCCAATTGAGACGAGATGAAAAAGATTGTGTTTTTGATTAGTCATTTTTCTCCTTAAATATGATTTGAATAATTATAAATATTAAATATCTAGATTAGCCATTTTTGCTCTTGTTTGAATAAATCTTTTTCTGGGTGGGACGTCTGATCCCATTAAAGTCGTAAAGACTTGATCGGTTCGTTGAGTATCTTCAATCATTACTTTCTTTAAAATTCTTTTGTCTGGATTCATGGTTGTTTCCCAAAGTTGCTTAGGGTTCATTTCTCCCAAACCTTTAAACCTTTGGACGCTAATTTTTTGTTTGCCTTGACCGTGTTCAGCAATCACTTCATCCTTTCCCTCTTCATTATAAACATAGAAAGACTCTTTGCCAATCTGGACGCGATACAAAGGCGGCATGGCAATGTAAAGATAACCTTTTTCAATGATTGAAGGCAGGTGGCGGAAAAAGAAAGTCAGAAGAAGGGTAGCAATGTGTTGGCCGTCAACATCAGCATCACACATAATAATGATTCTTTGGTAACGAATCTTTTTAATGTCAATCGTTTCGCCTATTCCCATGCCGAGGGCAATAATTAAATCTTTAAGCTCTTCAAATTTAATAATTTTGTCTAAATGAGCTCTTTCGGTATTAAGGATTTTTCCCCCTAAAGGTAGAATCGCCTGAAAGCGTCGGTCTCTCCCCTGCTTGGCCGAACCACCAGCTGAAGGACCCTCAACAATGTAGAGTTCAGAATGACTGGGATCTCTTTCTTGACAATCAGCTAGTTTACCGGGTAAACCTAAGCCGGTTAACTCGCCTTTTTTGATCACCGCTTCTTTAGCGGCTCTGGCCGCTAATCTGGCTCGGGCCGCCAGGGCGATCTTTTCAATGATCCTCCGACCATCAGCCGGATGTTCTTCGAAAAAAGTATCCAGGCCTCCTTTGATAAAGGTGGCGACTAAACCCTGGGCTTCAGGGTTATTGAGTTTGGCTTTAGTTTGGGATTCAAATTGAATTTTGTTGATCGAAATTTTGACAGCAACAACGGCGGTTAAGCCTTCAAGGGTGTCATTACCGATAAAGCCGTTGTTTTCTTTGATAGCTCCAATTTTCTTGGCGTAATCGTTAATGGCTCTAGTTAAAGCCATTTTGAAACCGGTCAGGTGAGTGCCGCCATCTCGAGTGTTGATGACATTAACAAAAGACTGGATGTTTTCAGAATAACCATCGTTGTACTGAATCGCCGCTTCCATAGCCATACCATCATCTTCGCCTTTAATAAAAATGACGTTATGAATTGTTTTTTTACTATGATTAAGGTGTTTAACCAGGGAGCTAATTCCACCTTCAAAGTAAAAATCTTTCTTGATATTTTGTCGTTCATCTTCTAAATGGAATTTAATTCCAGGAATCAGATAAGCTCTTTCTCTAATAGTCTGCTCAATTAACTGATAATCAAATTCAATGTCTTTAAAAACTTTTTTATCAGGGATAAAGGTGGTGATTGTTCCTGTATCTTTGGCTTTACCTATTTTCTCTAGTCGGGTAGTCGGTTTGCCTCGTTTATATTCTTGAGCATAGGCGTGGCCGTCACGGTGAACCTCAACTTTAAGCCATTGAGAAAGAGCGTTAACCACGGAGACACCGACACCATGGAGACCACCCGAGGCTTTATAAACCCCTTCGTCAAATTTGGCCCCAGCATGGAGTTTGGTCATGGCTACTTCCAAACCGGAAAGACCTGATTTGTGTTTATCAACCGGAATCCCCCGGCCGTCATCTCGGATTTGAGCACTACCGTCTTTCTTTAAAACAACTTTAATGTTCTTGGCAAAACCAACTAGAGATTCATCAATCGAGTTGTCGACGACTTCGGTGATCAGATGATGAAAGCCTTTTTTGTCAGTCGAGCCAATATACATCCCTGGGCGCTTTCTGACTGGTTCTAAACCCTCAAGGACTTTGATTTGGGCCGAAGTATAGGTGGAAAGAATATTATTGTTTTTGGCTTTAGTTTTTGACTTTAGCATTTGTCTGATAGACATAAAATTGGCAGGGAGAAAAGGAAGTTTGTAACCCCTACCTTAATAACTCTATTTTATCAGTTTTCAGAGGTTGATGCAAACCTAATTTGGACAAAATTAAGCCTTAGTTTAAACGGGGATAAGAGAGAAAAAGACTCTCAATTGCCAGGTGAAAATTAACATTGGCGACCAGCATTTTTCTGACTTGCTCTGTGTTTTTTAAGGCCTTTTCAATTTGTTTTAAGTTTAGCTGGTTTAAAGATTTGGTTTGTTTTTGATTTAAACCTGCCTTATCTCTTAAAATCTGGCGCCAAAGGAAAAGAAAATTTTCTGTTAATTGGAGAGCTTGATCTTTATTCTTGACTAAAGTCAAACTTAGCTTAAGCCTCTCCCCTATTTCAAGGTTTAAGATTTGCTTTAAAGTTTCCGTCAATTGGTTAATTTCTTCTGGAGAAAGACTAATTTGACTTTTAGTGGGAAGACGAGTGATTTTCACTCGCGAAATAATGGTTGGCAAAAGATTAGCTGGCTGACTAGCCAGAAGAATAACCAAAGAATTTTCTGGTGGTTCTTCAAGAGTTTTTAAAAGGGAATTTTGGGCTGGTAAGGTTAATTTCTCGGCTTCGGTAATCAAACCAGCTTTAATTTCGGCTTGATAAGGCCGGCGGCTAAGAAATCTTTTTAATTTTCTTATTTCGTCGATACCAATCGAATCGACTGGTCTAATCACCAACAGGTCAAAAGGGGGTTTATCTAAATCAATTGGCTGGTTGAAATGGGGCTGAAGCAATTGCTGAACCTTTTTGATTCTTTCTTCCAAAAGCCCGCCCGCGATTAATTGAGAAACAAACATGCTTGTTAGTTTGACATTTTAGCAGAAAACAAGATAACATAGAAGCATGGCTGAACCTGCCCAACAGCAACAGAGTGTCCAAACTGATCCTCAAGAAGAAGATGGTTCTGGTTTTTTAGATGTTTTGCTTAGCCAAAAGATTCTTTCTTCAGAACAAGTAGAGAAAATAAAAATCGAACAGGCTAATACCGGCAAAGCGATTAAAGAGCTGCTTTTAGAAACTAATTATGCTTCCTTAGAACAAGTTGCCAAAGCTGAAGCTCAAGTTCGCAATATTCCCTTTGTTAATTTAGATGAAACGGCCGCTTCGCCAGAAGCCTTAGGTAGGCTCCCCCGGGCCGTCGCCGAGCGTTATTCGGTTTTGCCTTTTGCTTACGATACTGTTAATAATCAGCTTTCCTTGGCCATGGCTGACCCCATGGATCTTCAGGCCATTGAATTTGTGGCCCGGAAATCAAAAGCCAAAGTTAAGCCCTATATGTCAACGTCTGAAGAAATTAACAAGGCGATTGCCATTAATTACAAGGAGAGTTTGTCAACTGAAGTCAAAGCAGCTCTTAAGGAAACAGGTGCGCCGGTTAAAAGCGTCCCAGTTGATTTGACTAAATTAGGCGAAATTATTCGAGAAGCGCCAATTGCCAAGATTGTTTCTACTCTTTTGGAATTCGCGGTCAAAGGCAGAGCTTCTGATATTCACATTGAGCCAGAAGAAGAAAAAACCAGAATTAGATATCGAATTGACGGTATTATGCACGAAAAACTAGTTTTACCAAAAAACGTTCATGAGGGTTTAATTTCTCGAATTAAAATCCTTTGTGGCATGAAGATTGATGAGAAGCGTTTACCCCAGGACGGTCGTTTTTCTTTTAAAGCCAATGGTCAGGAAGTTGATCTTCGAGTTTCCTGTTTACCGACGGTTCATGGGGAAAAGATTGTCATGCGGTTGTTAAAAAAGAGCGGTGGAGCTCTTAGTTTAACCGAATTAGGTTTAAGGGGAATGGCTTTAAAAAGTCTTCAAGAGGCCGTTCTTCGACCTCATGGAATTATTGTTGTTTGTGGTCCAACTGGTTCAGGCAAAACCACCACTCTTTATTCCGCTATATCTAAAATCAATACGTCTAAGGTTAACATCATTACTTTAGAAGATCCGGTTGAATATGAAATCCCAGGAGTTAATCAGGTTCAAGTTAATCCCGCCGCTGGTTTGACTTTTGCTAATGGCTTGCGATCTTTTGTTCGTCAAGATCCGGACATTATTATGGTCGGTGAGATTCGAGATAAAGAAACAACTGGTTTGGCTGTTCAAGCTGCCTTAACTGGTCATCTCGTCTTTTCGACTCTCCATACTAATGATTCGGCTGGTGCTATTCCTCGATTAATTGATCTGGGAGCTGAACCATTTTTATTGGCTTCAGCCATGACTTGTGTGGTAGCTCAGCGAGTGGTTAGGAAAATTTGTCCTGATTGTCAAGAAGAATATCCAGCGCCAGCCGAAGTGATAGCTGATTTTAAAACGATACTAGGCAATCTTTATCAATCTGGTGATAATCCTAAATTATATCGGGGTAAAAAATGCCCTAAGTGTAATAATACTGGTTATCTAGGTAGGGTTGGGATTTTTGAGGTGATGCCAGTAACTGAGAAAATTGGCAGACTGACGATGGAAAAGGCTTCAGCTTCGGATATTGAAAAACAGGCTATTCAAGAAGAAATGATTACCATGAAACAAGATGGCTACTTGAAAGTCTTAGAGGGAATTACTACGATAGAAGAGGTTCTCAGGGTCGCTGAGGATTAAATTATTTATGGAAATTGAAAAGCTATTAGAAATTACGTTTAATAAGGGAGCTTCGGATCTCCATCTGATTACCAAGGTGCCGCCGATGCTTAGGATTCATGGTGTTTTGTCGCCGATTACTGGCTTAGAACCGTTAAGTAAGGAAGTGGCCGAGCAGTTAATTTTCAGTTTGGTTAGCGAAGAACAAAAGGAGATTTTATTAGTTAACAAAGAACTAGACTTTTCTTTTGCTTTTGGTGACCGGGGTCGTTTTCGAGTTAATGCCTACTATCAAAAAGGTGAATTGGCCGCCGCTCTTCGTCTTATTTCGATGGAAGTTCCGACCATCGATGAACTTAACCTTCCTGATATTTGTCATGCTTTTACCAAGTTAAAGCAAGGTTTTATCCTGGTAGTTGGCCCGACGGGTCATGGTAAATCAACCACCTTAGCTTCGATTATTGAGGAGATTAATCTTAATCGGAGTGAACATATTATTACGATTGAGGATCCGATTGAATATGTTTTTAAACATCAGAAGTCGATTGTTTCTCAAAGAGAATTGAGAGATGATACTCATTCCTGGTCAATCGCCTTGCGTTCTTGTTTACGAGAAGATCCTAATGTAGTTATGATTGGCGAAATGAGAGACTTAGAGACGATGGGTATGGCTTTGACCATTGCCGAGACCGGTCATTTGGTTTTCTCAACTCTTCATACTAATTCAGCCGCCCAATCAATTGACCGAATCATTGATGTTTTTCCCGAGCATCAACAAGAACAAGTTAGGATGCAGCTTTCAGCGACCCTTGAGGCGATCGTTTCTCAAAGATTACTGCCTTCTTTAGAAGGAGGCAGAATTCCGGCGACCGAGGTGCTAGTGGCCACACCGGCTATCAGAACCGTGATTAGAGAAGGCAAAACTCATATGATTGATAATATTATTCAGACTTCAGTCGAAGTTGGGATGAAGGTGTTGGAAATGGATTTGTCAAGGCTGGTTAAAGAAGGCAAAATTAGTCTTGATGTTGCCAGGAATTACGCCTTTCGTCCAGAAGAGCTAATGAAATCGGTCAAAGGACGTTGATGAAAAAGTTTAATTACCGGGCCAAAAACAAAGAAGATAAAGAAGTTAGTGGCGTTGTTGAGGCGAGGGATGAACGACAGGCTGCCAAAATTCTTCAAGAAAAAGGCTTTCTCGTTATTTCAATTGCTCCTTTTCGCAAAAGTTTAACCGCTCAAGCGGGTCCTCTCTTTAGTCGAATAAGCATCACGGATTTAGTGAATTTTACCCGTCAGTTGTCGACAATGGCCACCGCTGGACTCCAATTAACGGTTGCTCTTGACATTCTGGAGAAACAGGCAAAGCCGTCAATGGCTAAAGTGGTAGCGGAGATTAGGCGGGAAGTAGAGAGTGGTGGTACTTTGGCTAAGGCCATGGGGAAACATCCCCAGGTTTTTGATCAGGTTTACGTGGCCCTGATTAACGCTGGTGAGGCGGTTGGCTCTTTGGACAAGGTTTTGGCGCGTTTAGCTGATAACTTAGAAAAGAAAAGAGAATTTCAGGGTAAGATTAAAAACGCGATGATCTATCCGGCGATTATTATTCTAGCTATGGGTGGTGTTGGGATGATTATGATTATCTTTGTCTTGCCAAGAATGATGACGATCTATGAAGAATTTCAGGCTGATTTGCCAATCGCCACCAAGATATTGTTAAACATCTCTACTTTTTTTACTAAATTTTGGTATTTAGCTTTGGCTCTTTTGGCTGGTTCTGTTTTTGGTTTGAGAATCCTTAATCGTTACCCTCAATTTAGAGGAATGATTGATAATCTTACCTTTCGTTTGCCGATTATCGGCAAGTTGAGACAGGAAACCATGTTAACTGAATTTACCCGGACTTTAAGCTTGTTAGTGGGAGCCGGTGTTTTAATTGTTGATGCTCTAAAGATTACGATGAAGGCTTTTTCTAGCCCTCTTTATCAGCATTCATTAGAAAAAGTAACGGAAAAAGTGGAAAAAGGAATTTCTTTGGCCAGTGCTTTGAGTCAAGAAGAAATCTTTCCCCCGATCTTATCTCAGATGGTGGCTGTGGGTGAAGAGACAGGCAAAATTGATGAGGTTTTAACAAAAGTTTCTACTTATTTCGAACAAGAGGCCGAGATGGCAATTAAGGGATTGACAGCCGCAATTGAGCCTCTTATCATGATTGTATTAGGAGTGGGTGTCGGCTTTTTGATTATTGCCGTTATCATGCCGATTTACAATCTTGCTTCTCAATTTTAAATCAGCAAGATTGTTAAGTTTAAGCATTATTAATTATCTTTTAAAAGAAAGGAGGTGAGAAAAGATGAAAAAATATCTACCTAGAGGTTTTACGATGATCGAGTTGTTAATTGTTATTGCTGTTTTGGGTATTTTGGCTGTAGCCGTTTTGGCGGCCATTAACCCGATTGAACAAATCAACCGAGGTCGGGATACCGGTACTCGATCAGATTCAGAGCAGTTGATTAGTGCGATTGATCGTTATTATGCTTCTAAGGGTTATTATCCTTGGATGTTAAATGCAAGTAGTGATAACGATTTTGTCGATTTCACACAAATAATAGCAATTGATCAAGGAATTGGCACCGATGCACAACCGATGTTGGAAAATCTTTCAGCTGCAGGAACAGAAGAGCTAAAGTTAACTTTTGTTAATAGAATCGTAGCAGCGAGTGCTAATTTACTGTCTATTTACAAAATGACGGGTGGTGGCTATAGCACTTATATTTGTTTCATTCCTAAATCATCATCTTTTAGGACGGAAGCTTATAAGCGTTGTGTTGCCGATCCTGATTATGGTACTATACCACCTGATTTTCCAGAGACTGAAGCTTGTCCTGATGCTGATTGTAAAGGCGCAGCAAGTTCAAATTTGGCAACGGCTTGTTATCAATGCCTGCCATAAGCCGGTTTAAAAATTAAAGGGAAGAGAGTTGTTTAAAACATATTTAGGTATGTGTTATAGTGGACTTATGGCAGGTTTAGTGGTTGGAATAATCGTTTTTCTTTTAGGACTGTGTCTTGGTAGTTTTCTGAACGTCGTTGTTTATCGCCTGAATCATCAATTATCGCCTTTACGGGGGCGTTCTTTTTGTCCTAAGTGTAAGAAAAAGATTCTTTGGCAAGATAATCTGCCTTTACTTTCTTTTCTTCTTCTTAAAGGTCGTTGTCGTTCTTGCCACTCCCCTATTAGTTGGCAGTATCCGTTGGTTGAACTAGCCACTGGTTTGGTCACTTTTTTAATTGTCTTTTATTTTTCCTTGCCTTTGGTTAATATTCTTTATCTTTTATTAGTTTCTTATGCTTTGATTGTCATTGCCGCTTCTGATTTTCTTTATCAGACGATTCCTGATGAAGCTGTTTATTTTGGCATTGTTTTAGCTCTTTCTTATTCTTTTCTGGTGAGCCATGATTTAACCTCAATTTTGAGTGGTTTAGGAGCGAGTTTATTTTTTCTTTTACTGGCGGTGGCGACTCGGGGGAAAGGTATGGGGATGGGTGATGTTAAATTAGTTGGATTTTTAGGTCTTTTTTTGGGTTTTCCCCAGATTTTGGTAGCGTTATTTTTGGCTTTCTTGACTGGGGCTGTTTTTGGTGTCATACTAATTTTAGTGGGTAAAAAGCGCTTAGGGGAACATCTTGCCTTTGGGCCCTTTTTAGCCAGTACGGCTTGGTTGAGCTGGTTTTGGGGTCAAAAAATATGGGAGCTTTATCTCGGAAAATTCTTAATTTAAGAAGAAAGAAGACAGTTAAGGGTTTTACTCTGATTGAGATTATGATTGTGGTGGCGATTATTGCTATTTTTTTATTAATCGCTCTTTGGGCTTATCGACTTCAATTACTGAAAGGCCGGGACGCACGGCGCAAAGCTGATTTAGCGACTTGGCAGAATTTACTTGAAGATTACGCTAATGATAGTGTTTGCTATCCTGAAGGGATGGTGGTTTGTGGTCCAACCCAGGGTGAATTCTTTGAGGGTTATCTTTCCGAAATTCCTTGTGATCCCCTTAATAATGTCTACTACAATTATATGTATACCTTTGAGGAAGGGAGTGGTTGCAATAAATGGTATAAAATTTATACCAAACTAGAGAATGAAAATGATCCGATTATTGCTAAAGTAGGTTGTGATAGTAATGTTGACTGCCCCAGTGGCGGTTGCGGGCCAGGCTGCAATTATAATTACTGGGTAAGTAGTCCTAATGTCACCGAAGTAGCTCGTTTGCCAGGCGAATTTTGGGTCTATATTCCTGGAGAAGAACCGCCACCTGGTGAAACACCTCCTGGAGAAGAACCGCCACCTGGTGAAACACCTCCTGGAGAAGAACCGCCACCTGGTGAAACACCTCCTGGAGAAGAACCATCTGAAGAGCCGCCACCTGGTGAATTTCCCCCAGAAATACCTTTAGAGGCAATACCAACCTGTAAAACAGTAGAAGGAACACCTTGGTGCTGGAAAGAAATTTGTCGATCTTGTTGTCCTGATACTTATAGTCCTTATTACTATTTTTGTGACAAAGGAGATAGTCCGGGACCAGAAGATGATAAGTGTATTTTAGATTTAGCTTGTAAGGCTGATTAATAGTGAGCAAAAAAGGTTTTACCTTAATTGAACTTTTGATTGTCATCGCCATCTTGGGCTTTTTGTCCACGATTGGCTTGGCGAGTTTTCGGAGTTCCCAAATCAAAAGCCGAGACGCTCAGCGCAAACATGATTTGGGTCAAATTCAACGGGCTCTAGAAGCTTATTACAATGATAAGGGCGGATATCCTTTAACCGCAGATTTTCCTGGTGGGGGTGGTTCTTGGAGTGATGAGCATGAGACTCTATATATGAAAGAGATTCCTAAAGATCCTAAATTTGGTAATTACGCTTATTATTCTGCGGATGGAACTTCCTACCGAATTTATGCTAGATTAGAAAATGTGAAGGATGCAGCTATACCCGATTCAGGTTCTTATTCAGGAACAAGTTGTGGCGGTGAGGAATGTAATTATGGTGTTTCTAGTGCTAATGTAGCGCCATGAATAAAAAAGGTTTTACTCTAATTGAATTATTAGTCGTCGTTTCGATTATTGGCGTTTTAGCGGCTTTGGTGATGGTCAATTTCAATTCGGCTCGAGCTAGAGCTAGGGATGTTCAGCGAAAGTCTGATTTGGATCAAGTCAAAAAGGCCTTGAGATTATATTACAATGATTATGATGGATATCCAGAAGCAAGTGGTGATCAGATAGTTGCTTGTGAAGGGACCGAAAGCAAGACTTTTGACTGGGGTTCTCAATTTGCTTGTGGCGACATGGTTTATATGAAGACTTTACCTGAAGATCCTGATCCTGACGCTAGTTACAGTTATGCCCAGGCGACTGAACAGGATTTTTTACTTTGGGCGGACCTAGAAAATAAATCTGATAGCGATATTTGCGAGTCTCAGATTCATTGTGGGATTTTCGAAAATGAAGAAGATTGTGATGAAACTCAGTATGTCGTTTGTGCTGATTAGCTTTTAAGGAAAAGGAGGTGAAAATGAAAAAAGGTTTTACTCTCATTGAATTATTGGTCGTTATCTCGATTATTGGTATTTTGGCTTCTCTGACTTTTGTCAGTTATTCTGGTGCCCAAAAACAGACCAGAGATACCCAAAGAAGGTCGGATTTATCCCAATATCGGAATGGTTTGGAAAATTATGCGGCTAGTAATAATGGTCTTTATCCTGTTCATACCAGCAAGTATGATGTGGCTGGTTTTTGTGGAAGTGGGGCTGATTTGGATGAGTTTATTTCCGATTGTCCTACTGACCCGACTACTGGAAAAAAATATTATTACATCTCGGATTTACAAGGAACAGCTTATATTTTATATGCTGATTTGGAAACAGCTGGCTGGTGGTATGTTTGTTCAAGTGGCAAATCAGACACCACTGACGATGACACTGAACCAACGTTTGCAACATGTCCATGAACAAAAAAGGCTTTACTCTAATTGAACTTTTAGTGGCAGTGACGATTATCGCTGTTCTCTCTGGTTTGGCTTTGGTTTCTTATCAGGGAGCCAGGCAATCAGCCCGGGATGGGAAAAGAAAGTCTGACCTGGAGCAGATTAGGAGTGGTTTAGAGATGTGCCGGAATGATGTTGGTTCTTATCCAGTAGGATCAGATCCGACTTCAGACTGTTCTGATTATTTATCGCCGATGCCTGAAGATCCGATTGATGGCCGAAGTTACTATTACAGTGGTAGCGCTAATAGTTATGAATTATGTACCGCTTTAGAAAATCCTGGCTCTGATCTTTGTGGTGTTGCTGATTCATGTGGAAGTGCAGCATGTAATTATAAAGTAGGCCCCCCTTAGAACATGAAGAGAGCCTGCTCAAAATCTTCGGTTTTTGGTTTCACTTTGGTTGAGCTCTTAGTTATGATTTCTATTTTAGCGATTCTCTTCTCGATTGGCTTGGCTCAGTACATGAAGTTTAATCGTCAACAGGTTTTAGGTCAGGCTGTTTTAGGCCTTAAAAACAATCTGGCTTATGCTCGAGAAATGGCTCTTTCTGGTAAAAAAGATTGTGAAGGTGTCTTTGATGGAATTTTAGTCAGATTTGGGGACGCAGAATACAGTCTCTATTCAAGCTGCAACAACAAAACGGCTTTAATTTTGATTACTACTTACAAGATAGAACAGGTTAGTTTAGGTAGTTATCCTGATGAAATTCTTTTTAAAAGTTTTACCGGTGGCACTGATTTATCTGAAGATGAAACAATTGTTTTAGTGGCTGGTAGTGGTGGAGCTGGTAATACGGCGGGGGTGCTCGTTACTCCTGCTGGAAAATTAGAAATTGTTTCGCCCTCCCCTACTCCTTGTTCTGGTTGCTGGTCTGGTTCTGTTTGTGAAGCAGGGACAACGCTTGAAGAATGTGGCACCGGAGGGGCTTTGTGTCTTGATTGTAATGATGATGAAGAAGAATGTACCATCGATAGTTGTGTCGCTGGTAGTTGTCAACGTGAGAATGTTGACAACTATGAGGATTGTGATTACGGAAATTATGACGGATATTGTTACTCGGGTGAATGTCGACCATATGTTCCTACTGGCGGTTATTGTTTTGATGCTCTTAGATGTTTTACAGAAAAAGAGGGCCAGTGTCTTTATTATGATTCTAATTGTGGTGGACCGGAGATGTGTTATTGTCTATCAATGTTCTGATAATCTTTTTTGATGATAAAGAAAAAGTCAGGTTTTACTCTCATTGAAATTTTGGTAGTTGTTTCAGTGATGGCCATTTTGTTCTCTCTTGGTTTGGCTCAGTACATGAAGTTTAATCGTCAGCAAATCTTGGAACAAGCAATTTTAGAATTGAAAACTGATTTAACTGATGCTCGAAGCAAGGCTTTGTCAGGTAAAAAAGAATGTACTGAAGGAGTTTTTGATGGTGTTTTAGTTGACTTTAGTCCGGGTAACTACGTTCTTTATTCAAGTTGTGGTGGTGGTCTGGATTTGAAACTTATTAGCGATACTCAGTTGTCATCAGGAGTAAAAATCACAGAAAGTCCGGAAGATGGTATTTTGTTTAAACCGATTACTGGTGGAACGGATATTCAAGAAGAATCAGGCGCTACCATTACTTTATCAGGTTATGGGACAACAAAGAATTTAGAAGTTTATCCTGATGGTAAGATTGATTTAATCTCTGAATAAATGAAAAAACAAGAATCAGGCCAGTCTTTAATTGAGGTTTTAGCGGCGATAGCCGTGACCGTTTTGGTGATTCTTGCTTTGGTTACGGCGACGACCATTTCTGTTCGAAATATGACTTTTGCTAGCAAACAATCTCTGGCTACTCAATACGCCCGAGAGGCAATTGAAGAAGTCAGAGCCTTTAGAGATAGCGATCCTGATTCTTTTTTTGCTGGTAGCTGTCCGTCATTCGAGGAGATTGAGGGTTTTACCAGAACAGTGACTTGTGAGTCTAATGTTGTTGATCGCGTCAGGGTCATTGTGACTGTTACCTGGGTAGATGCTAAGGGGACGCATAAGTCAAACTTAGAAACTTATTTAACCAGATGGTAAAGAAAAAGGGTTTTACTTTAATTGAAATCTTGGTGGTGGTTAGTCTTTTTGGCATTATTGCGGTTATTGGTTCAGGTAGCTTTTTTAGTTTATTAAGGGGCTCAACCAAATCAAAAACCGTCAGTGCAGTTAAACAAAACGGTGATTATGCCCTAGGGGTGATGGAAAGAATGATTAGAAACGCCCGTTATCTTGAAGAAAACAGTAATGAACAGACATGTGAGTTAGGGATGACCAGGATAAAAATTAAAAATCCTGATGGTGGTTCAACTGAATTTAGTTGTGATAGCAGTACCATCAGTTCAAACTCAGGCGAATTAATTAGTGGCGGACTGACACTTAGCAGTTGTGCTTTTGATTGTCGGGAAGATGGGGATCTTGATCCCGATGTGGTGGCGATTAGTTTCACTCTCTTAAGCGGTGCCAGTGTGGGTCATCCAGAAGAAGGAGCGGTGATTGATTTTAAAACAACGATCAGTTTGAGGAATATTCCCGAGTAATTATTTGACAGAGAGCTAGTTATCTCATTAGAATGGAAGAGATGAAGAAAAAAACTAATTCAGGCCAAGCTTTATTAGTAATTTTATTAATTATGGCCGTAGCTTTGACAATTGGTCTGTCAGTTGTTTCCCGTTCAGTGACTGATATTCGTCTTTCTCAAGAGCAAGAAGAATCAGCCAGGGCTTTTTCAGTAGCCGAAGCGGGTTTAGAAAGCCTTTTAGCTGGTCAGGACTTACCGGATTTTTCAGCAGAAGACTTTACGATTGCTGCTGAAACAATTTCTTTAGGTGGAAGTGGTAAAAACAGTTTTCGGTTTCCTAAAGAGATTGATGCTGGTAAAACTCAGACAATTTGGTTAATTGATCACGATGAAACTACTGGTGACCTTAACCCCTCTTCAGGTTTTTACCAGGATGGCGGGACAATCGAAATTTTCTGGGGTAATGAAGATCAAGTAGCTAATGAACCTACCACTCCAGCTTTAGAAGCAACCATTATTTATAATGATGGTGAGTTTAAGACGACTAAATCTGCTTTTGACCCTGATTCAAACAGAACGACAAGTAACAATTTTACGCTGGCTAGTTCAGGTGAATCGCTTACTATTGATGACCAGACTTTTACTTTTCCCTTTAAAGCTACAGTAAGTATCCCTAGTGGCAGTTATGCCTTGAGACTAAAACTCATTTATAATGATGTAGAACAAGCTTTAGCGATTAGAGGCGATGCCGACTTGCCTCTTCAAGGTCAATGCTACCAAGTAACCGCCTCGGATGTAGGCGCGGGTATTAGCCGAAAGGTAGAACAATGTCAGCTCTTTGAAGCGCCGCCAGCCATTTTTGATTACGTCTTATTTAGCGAAGAGGATTTGATAAAATCATAATCTGCCCATGGAATTTTTTGGTTTAGATATTGGTTCCTATAATCTTAAAGTTGTCCAGCTAGCTAAAAGCGGCAAGGAGTATCGTTTAGTGGCTTTTGGTTCAAGTCCCTCAACTCAAAAAGGACTGGCTTCAGAGGCGGATACTGATCTGACCGCCCTAGCCGAGGCAATTAAAAAACTTCAAAGCGAAGCTAAGATTTCCACTAATAACGTGAACACAGCCCTTCCTCAAGATCAGGTTTTTACCCGGACGATTAATTTACCACCCTTGTCTGAAGAGGAGTTAAAATCAGCCATTAAGTGGGAGGCAGAGCAATACGTACCCATTCCTTTAGAGGAAGCGACTTTAGCTCATCAAGTAGTGGGGCGAATTAATGTTAATAATCAAGAGAAAATTCAAGTTTTGATTGTGGCGGCGCCAACGAGACTTGTTGAAAAAACTTTAAAGGTTCTTAAGACAGCTGGTTTAAATCCGGTCAGTTTAGAGACAGAAATTGTTGCTCTGGCCAGGGGTTTGGTTGGGCCAGAAGGAGAAGCGGCTTTGGTGGTGGATTTAGGAGCTAAGGCGACTGACATGGCCGTGGTTGAAAAAGGCTTGGTTGTTTTTTCTCGTTCCGTCAGCACTGGTGGTGAAGCCTTGACGAGAGCAATTGCTACCAGCTTGGGACTAGATCCGAGTCAGGCAGAGGCTTACAAAAAGGCTTATGGTGTTGACCCGAAGAAGTTAGAAGGTAAAGTTAAGGGGGCCATTGGTCCAATTCTTGATGTTATTGTTAACGAGATTGAGAAAACAATTGAATATTTTCGTTCCGAAACCCAAAAAACAATCAAACGGGTTATCCTTAGTGGTGGTACGGCTGGCTTGCCGGAAGCAGTCAGTGTTATGGCTTCAAAGTTAAGCCTAGAGATTCAAGTTGGTGATGCTTTTAATCAGATTAAGATGGATGAAACTTTGAGAAAACAGCTTAGTCAAGTTCAAACATTCCTTTATGCAACCGCGATTGGTTTAGCAATGAAAGAGGTTTAATTAATGGCGGCAAAAGAAATTAATCTTCTCCAAGCAGATAAACTTTCTCCCACAGAAAAAAGAAAAAGTTTCCTTTTGAAGATAGGCACGATTTTTTTAATTGTCCTTTATTGTTTGTTGGTAGCTGTAGTTTTCTCATACGGACTAGTAATCACTCGCGAATCCCAAGTAGTGACTAAAAAGATTGCCGTAAAAAAGGCGGAGTTAGTCAGTCTAGAAGAAATGGAGTCATTGCAGTTTCTGGTTAAGCAGCGTCTTTCAGTCTTATCCAGATTAGTGGGAACTGAGACTCCCCAACCTGAGCATTGGCTTAATTACTTAGATGATTTAATGATTCAAGGAATCGCCTTGGAAAGTGTAAAGTGGAATTCTAATGGAGAAATAATTTTTTCAGGCTTAGCCGATAATGCGCCAGCCTTGTCGTCTTTTTTAAAGAGTTTAAAAGAAGCGGTTGATGATGGTGACGTCACCAGCAGTACTCTGGTTTCCGCTGGCCGACAAGAAGACGGTATCTATAATTTTAATTTTGAAGTTTTGGTTGATTAAATAAAAATGAAGATAGGAATCAATAAATTACCAGGTTTGTCCAAGTTTCGGGAATTTCTTTTCCCTCTGATTGTCATTGTTCTAATCGTTTTGTCAGGCGTTTTGGTAGTCAAGCCAAAACTTGGTGAGATTTTAAAGGTAAGAGGAGAACTGGGTAAACAAAAGGATGAATTAGCTCAATTATCGCAGAAGATGGCCATTTTACAAGGCTATGATCGAAGTGAGCTAGAGGCAAGAGCTAATCAGATAGTCAAAGTTTTGCCTATTGATAAAAACGGACCCCTCATCTTTGCTAGCTTAAGAAGTTTAGCTAGTGAAAATGATTTAGAGATTCATGGTCTGGATGTTCAAATCGGCGAGATATCAACTGAGTCGGGAAAAATTCAAACCAAGGGGAACAAAGAAAGTTTTCCTTCGTTGACAATTAGTTTAAGTGTTAGTGGTGATCGTGGAGATTTATATGAATTCTTTAAGTCTGTCGAGTCAATCTCGCCCTTAATGCGGATTAGGCAAATCAGTCTTAATCAAGAGGAAGATATTTTTGAAAGCAAGCTTGAATTGGAGACTTACTATCTTGCCTCACCTGAATTTATCGGCAAAGCTGATCGGACGATTATTCCCATCAGTTCGGAAGAGGAAGAGGTCTATCAGAAAATTAAAGGCTACCTGACGGTTTTGAGCCAAACGAGTCTACCCTTAATAACGAGCGGCAAGGAAAATCCCTTTACTTACTGATTTTCTTCTAATTTAAGATTAATCTTTTTGCCTTGTTTAATGGCTTTGGTTTTGGCTAAGGTGCGAATCGCGCGGATGGTTTGACCGTTTTTACCAATGACAATTTTTATATCTTCAGGGTCAACCTTGATCGAATATTCAGCGAAGTTTTCTTTTTCTTCTTCTTTAATTTTAACTGCTTGAGGCTTTTCAACAATTGACTTGATTAAGAATTCTAGGAGTTGTTTCATGAATCCTCTATTTTTTTAATAGTTTTTTGACCACTTCCGTCATTTGGGCTCCTTGAGAAAGCCAATAATCAACTCTTTTTCGATCGAATTTAATGGTAGTGGGTTTAGTTTTGGGATCATAAAAACCAAGATTTTCAATTACCCGTCCATTTCGCTTAGTCCGGGAATCCATAACCACAATTCGGTAAGAGGGAGCGTTTCTTTTGCCGGTTCGAGTTAGTCTAATTTTAACCATAATGCTAGAATTTTAACGGTTATCTTCTATTTTTTCAAGGGCAGCTTTGGCCGCTTTTTCTTCGGCCTCTTGTTTGCTTTTTCCTTTTTCCTGAGTTAAAAGATCACCTTGACTATAAACACCAACCGTAAAAATTTTAGCATGATCTGGTCCTTCTTCTTTAAGGGTCTTATAAATTGGTGTTTCTTTAAATTCTTCTTGGAGTTTTTCCTGAAGGAGGCTTTTGCTGTCTTTAAATTCTCCTTTGGCAACAATTTTTTCTAAAAATGATTTAAATTGCTTTTTGACAAAGGCTTCTGTTTTAGCAAGACCCTGGTCAAAAAAAATGGCCCCAATCACCGCTTCGAGACTATTAGCTAGGAGAGAAGGGTTTTTTTCTCCCCCAGAGCTTTTTTCGCCTCGACTCATCAGGAGGTTTTGGCCAATTTTTAGTTGATCAGCAATTTTTGCCAGGGTGGTTGTTCTGACGAGATTAGAACGAAGATTGGTTAACTGACCCTCTTTATAATTGGGAAATTCCTGATAAAGCCAATTGGAAATAATAAAAGAAAGAACGACGTCTCCTAAAAATTCCAGTCTTTCGTTGGATTCTAAATCAGCTCCGGTTGTTTCGTTGAGATAAGAACGGTGGACCATTGCCTGAGCCAGTAATTGAGGCTGATTAAATTTTATTCCTAAATTTTGCTGAAGAATATCTAAATTTTTTTTCATTCGATTTCGGCAGTCACTAAATTAATCAATTGATCGACAAACTTGACTTTTTCAGGCTCAATCTCTTCAAGGTCGATATTAAAAGTTTCCTGAATCTTGGCTAATAAATCAGAAATCATTAAAGTTTCTGCACCCAAATCTTTTCTAAGACTTGATTTAGGTGTGATTTCTTCCTTAGTGGCGCCTAGGTTTTCCGAGATTAAACTAATGATTTTTTCTTCAACTTTGGTCATTTTGATTTTTTCCGGGAAACAGTCTTTTTATCTTTTTCCTTTTTTTCGACTTTTTTTAAAACCGTTCCCAAAACCCCATTAACAAAACTAGAGCTTTTTTCGCTGCCATAACGCTTGGCTAATTCAACCGCTTCGTCGATAATGACTTTTGGTGGCTCTTTTTTAACAATTACCAGCTCATAGATGGCTAATCGAAGAATGGCTAAATCAACTCGATTAATTTGTTCAATTGGCCAATCTGGGGCCGATTGAACAATAATTTCGTTAATCTTCTTGCTGTTAACAAGGATTTTCTTAGCCAATTCATTTTTAATCTTTTGATCAGATCGAAAACTCCAACGAAATAAGTTTTTAATTGCTTTTTGTCTTCTGATGTGCCTGGGGTCATAGGGCGTTTTCATAACCTTTACTCTAGGTTGATTTCTTTCCTTTTTTAACTTTAGGTTTAACCACTTCTTTTCCCTTATAATAGCCACAAGCCGGGCAAACTTGATGAGGTTTTTTTGGCTGACTACAGTTAGGACAATTAATGAGTTGCGACCTTTTTAATTTAATCGCCGCTCTTCTTTTCCCCTTTCTGGCGGTTGAAATTCTTCTTTTTGGTAAGGCTCCCATGTTTATTTATTTTCTTTAATTTGGTTCAACGGCTTTAATTGTATCTTTTTTGAGCCTGGCTTGCAAGGAGGGATAGTACTTGATTTCTTTAATAATCTTTTCGGCTGCCTGGCGGGTTTCTTTAATCATTTTTAGATCTGAAAAAGAGGCCACGCGAAGATTAAAAAAACCGTGTTGTTGAGTACCATAGATTTCCCCTGGTCCCCGTAATTTTAGGTCTATTTCGGCCAACTCTGATCCGGTTGTAATTCTTTCTAAGGCTTTGAGTCTTTTAAGAGATTTTTCACTAGGCGTTGCACTGAAGAGGAGACAGTAAGCTTGTTGACCGCTCCGACCCACCCGACCTCTTAACTGGTGAAGTTGAGCCAAACCAAAGCGCTCGGCGGCTTCAACCAGCATAATTATGGCTGTGGGAATGTCAATTCCGACTTCAACCACGGGCGTGGAAACAAGGATATCTATTTTTCCTTGTCTAAATTTCTCAAAAACTTTATCTTTTTCTTTACTTTTGAGTCGGCCATGGAGAAGGCCTATTCTCAGGTCCGGAAAAACTTCTTTGGCCAATCTTTCTTTTTCACTGGTGACCGCTTTCACTGATTGCATGGTTTCATGAGCCGATTCTTCGATTAAAGGACAGACAATAAAGGCTTGATCTTCTTTATCCTTAATTTGCTCTCTGAGCCATTGGTAGGCCGCAGCTCGTTTATAGGGAGGGACAACCCAGGTTTTAATTTTTTGTCTGCCTGGAGGCATTTCGTCTAAAACAGAAAGATCTAAATCGCCGTAAAGAGTCAGAGCCACGGTTCGAGGAATGGGAGTGGCGGTCATGGTTAGGAGGTGGGGTACTTTGTTTTTTTTAATCAACTTACCTCTTTGTTCGACACCAAATCGGTGCTGTTCGTCAATGACAACTAAACCCAATTGCTTGAATTGAGCCCTTTGATAAATAAGGGCATGAGTACCGATAAGACAATCAAAATTTCCTACTGTTTTCTTTTGGGAAGCCGTCAGCAAGGCGACTTTGACGCCTAAAGGAGAAAGGATTTGACTGAGAGTTTGGTAATGTTGGTTGGCAAGGATTTGAGTTGGCGCCATCAGGGCGGCTTGGTTTTTATTAAGAAAAGCAAGATAAATAGCGGCAGCGGCAACCACGGTTTTACCACTGCCAACATCACCCTCAAGAAGGCGATTCATGGGCTTATCCTTCTCAAGATCAGTAAAGATTTCCCTAAAGGCCTTTTTTTGAGCCTGGGTTAAGGTAAAGGGTAAACTATTGGTAAATTCAAGAATTTTTTCTTGATCGAGATAGAATTTGTAAGCTAGTTGATATTTTTGCCAGGCCTTTTTTCTTTGCAAGGCGGCTAATTGAAGAAGAAAAAATTCTTCAAAAGCAAAGCGCTTTCTTGCTTCTTGGGCCTCTTTTTGATTGGCCGGAAAATGAATTTTTTGCAGAGCCTGATTGAATTTAACTAACTTATATTTTTTGCTAATTTTGACAGGTAAGAATTCTTTTAAACCTGGAACAAATTTTTTCATCAGCGGAGCTATCCGGGAGCGAAGCCATTTGGAAGAGAGACTATAAGTTTCATGATAAATGGGGACCAATCTGCCAGTATGGACTGTTTCTTTTTTTTCTCTTAAGCCTTCCTTGATAATTTCATATTCGGGTGAAACTAAAACTAGATTGGGACCGAACCAATCGGCTTTACCTGATAAACCAATTGTTTGGCCTGGAATGATGATTTTGACGAGAAAAGGTTGGTTAAACCAAACGGCTTGGATTTCGCCACTGGCATCAGCCACCACCGCTTTTTGAATTTTTTTACCCTGACGGGTATATTCGTTTTTAATTGAGATAATTTTTCCTTGAATACTGACAATTTCTCCAGCTTGGATTCGACCTATGGGTGAGATCAAAGAATAATCAACATAACGAAAGGGAAAATGATAGAGAAGATCTTCAAAAGTTTTAATGTTTAATTTACTTAATTTTTTAGTGTAGGCAGGGCCAACTAAAGGCAAACTTTCTATGGGTGTAGTGAGATCCATGTGATTATTATAACTCAAGCAATTATCTTAGAAGAGAATAAAAAATTGGTAGCATTGAAGTTAAAAGCAAACCAACGGCGGCAATCGCCACAATCACTATCCAAAGTTTTTGTTGTTTTTTAGAGAGTCTCATTTTTTTATTCTTACTTTATATAATCTTCTTTTGCCCGCTTTGATGATCTCCCTGCCTTTGATCGTTACTTTCATCTGGGGATCGGTGATTCTTTTTCCTTCAAACTCCAGTCCCCCTTGTTCAATCAATCTTTTAGTAGCGGAAATAGTAGCCGTGCCTGCATAATTCGGAATTAGACTTGGCATTATCTTTGAGATTGAGTGTTTACCCTTTTGGATTGCCCCGGGGGTTAGTTTTATTTGAGAAGGCTTTTCTCTTTTTTGGAATCGGGTCTTGAATTCTTTTTCCGCATTTTTTGCGTTTTTTTCAGAGTAAAGCATTTTGACAATTTCAAAGGCCAGTTTTTTCTTCAGGTCCATAGCTGGTGTTTTTCTTGCTTTTAGATTTCTTTCCATTGATTCAATTGATTGAAGCGGTACTTGAGTCAGGAGTTCAAAGCCTGGGATGATAGTTTCGTCAGGAAAAGACATAATGGCTCCATACATTTCAGAGGCAGAAACATTCAAAAAGAGAGCGTTGCCAGTTGTTTTACCGATTTTTTCGCCTTTAGCATCAACTAGAAGCTTGGTGGTCAGGACAAATTTTTCTTTACTTTTAAGGGCTTTCATTAAATTTCTACCAGCAAGCATGTTGAAAGTTTGATCACTGCCGCCAATTTCCAGGTCAACATCCATCGCGACGCAATCAATGGCTTGGGCCACAGGATAGAGAAATTCGTGAAGATGGATTGGTTTCTGAACTTTAAATCTTCTTTGAAAGAAATCCCTTTCCAGTATTTGCTGGACCGTAAAATGGGAAGTGATTTCAATTAAATCTTTGAAGGTCACCTTGTCGCCCCATTGACTGTTGAACATCAGCTTGGCTGGATTTTTACCACCAAAACTCAAAATTCTTCCGGCTTGTTCTTGCCAAATCTTTGAATTTTCCAGAACTTGTTCTCTGGTTAGGAGTTTTCTGGTGGCTGATTTATCGGTTGGATCGCCAATCATGCCCGTAAAATCGCCTACGAGAAAGATGACCTCATGGCCTAAATCTTGAAACTGTTTTAATTTAAGAAGGCCAACCATACTCCCCAAATGAAGATTGGCCATTGACGGATCAAAGCCTTGATAAAGTTTAATCTTTTTGCCAGAACGGAGAACCTTTTCAAAGGCTTTTTTTGAGGGATAGACTTTCTCGACTCCCCTATTTAAAACTTCATTAATTTTATCCATAGATTTTTTTCTACAGATTTAATATTAGCACAAATTTTGATTTTTTGTTAAAATCAACTCTATGAGTTGGCAAAGAACCTGGCGAAAAAAAGTTAGACAGGCAAGAGCCTATCGGCGTCTAGGCAAGCAGAATACCAGTCTTTTAGCTTCCAAAGGGGCTTTTATTGGTTTTATCCTTTTTATTGCTTTGGTTCTCTTCGCCGGAGGGTTGTTTGCCTTTTATGCCAAGGACTTGCCGCAACCAGACAAGATTGTCCGGCGGGAAGGCTTTGCCACTAAAATTTATGATCGCAATGGAGAGTTACTTTATGATGTTTTTGCTGACCAACGGCGAACACCAGTTTCCCTTGATAATATTCCCGAACATCTCAAGAATGCAACAGTGGCCATTGAAGACAAAAACTTTTATCGGCACAGTGGCTTTGACCCCACTGGGATTTTCCGAGCCGTTTTCAATATTGTGGTTCATCGTCGTTTACAAGGAGGCTCGACTCTTACCCAACAATTAGTTAAAAATGTTCTCTTAACGCCCCAGAGGACCCTTCCTAGAAAGATTAAAGAGTTTATTTTGGCGGTCCAAATCGAAAGTCGTTACTCTAAAGACGAAATTCTCCAAATGTATCTTAATGAGGCCCCTTATGGCGGGACCGCCTGGGGAGTAGAGGCGGCCGCTGAAACTTATTTTGACAAATCTGTTTCTGAATTAAATTTGGTGGAATCAGCCATTTTAGCGGGTTTGCCTCAGCGGCCTTCAGCCTACTCCCCTTTTGGTGATGACCCCAAGGCTTATCTTGGCCGAACGGAAACGGTTTTGCGAAGAATGCGGGAGGATGGCTATATTACTACTGATCAGGAAAAAGCGGCGGTCAAGCAAATCAAGGAAGTGGAATTCGCGGCTGAAGGCTTAAACTTCAAAGCACCCCACTTTGTCATGTATGTTAAGAAACAACTTGAAGATCGTTATGGACAGCGAGTGGTGGAACAAGGCGGTTTAAAGGTGACGACCACTCTTGATTACCAGATTCAAGAGGAAGCTCAGAAAGCGGTGACCGAAGAAATTAGCAAGGTTGAGTCGATTCATATTACTAACGGTGCCGCCATTGTTTTAGATGCTCAAACCGGTGAAATTCTGGCAATGGTCGGTTCAAAGAATTACAATGATCCGGATTATGATGGTAAGGTTAACGTTACCCTTTCTTTACGTCAGCCAGGTTCAGCGATTAAGCCAGTCACTTATGTGACCGCTCTTAAAAAAGGCTACACGGCTTCGACTTTTCTAATGGATACACCAACCACTTTTCCTGGAGGTCAAGGTTTGCCTGATTACAAACCAGTTAATTATGATGGTCAATTTCATGGATCGCTTCAAGTCAGATTTGCTTTAGGTAATTCGATTAACGTAGCTGCCGTCAAGATGTTAGCTAAGGTTGGTTTAACTAATATGCTGACCACTGGTTACGAAATGGGTTTATCGACTCTGGAACCGACTAAGGAGAATTTGCGACGTTTGGGCTTGTCAGTTACTTTGGGTGGCGGTGAAGTTCGTTTACTTGAGTTAGCTCAAGCTTATTCGGCTTTTGCCAACAGCGGTTATCGGGTTGATCCAATTTCGATTCTTAAAGTTGAAGATAATGATGGTCGGGTGTTAGAAGAAACCAAACCCGTGGCCGGCAAGCGAGTTTTGAGTGAGGCCGAGGCCTTTATTATTTCCCATATTCTTTCCGATAATAGTGCTCGTTTACTTACTTTTGGTGAAAACAGCGCTTTGGTTATTTCCGGAAGACAGGTAGCGGTTAAAACTGGAACAACTAATGACAAGCGAGATAATTGGACAATTGGTTGGACGCCCCAGGTGGTAGCTGGAGTCTGGGTGGGTAATAATGATAACACGGAGATGACTCAAGTGGCTTCAGGCGTTTCGGGGGCGGCTCCTATCTGGCGACGGGTGATTATGGCGGCGCTTAAAAATAAACCTAATATTGGTTTTGCCACGCCTACGGGAGTAATCACGGCCGAAGTTGATCTTGTTTCTGGCTATCGGGCTCATGACGGTTTTCCTTCAAGAACCGAATATTTTGTCCAAGGAACCGAGCCAACCGGTGAAGATCCAATTCATGCTAAGTTGAAACTTTGTCGTGGCCAGGATAAATTGGCGACTCCGGCTCAAGTGGCCCGAGGTGATTATGAAGAGAAAGAATATTTTGTTTTTAAGGAGGAAGACCCACTTTCAGCTGGTGGTATTAATCGTTGGCAGGAAGGAATTAACCAATGGTTAGCAGGCCAATCAGATTCTCGTTATCATCCCCCTACCGAATATTGTGGCGATGTTGAAGAATTAGAAGTAACCATTGACGAGCCAGGTAATGAATCGCAAATTGATAGTAATGAGGTTAGAGTTAAAGGCAGGATTATTTCTAAAAATTCAGTTGAAGAAATTAAGATTTTGATTAATGGTGAAACTAAGGAGACGATTGAGAATAGCAGTAAATTTGATAAGATTTTTACTTTAGATAAGGGTCCTTACACGATTAAAGTTTGGGCCAAGGATGAGAAAGGCAAAACGGCTGATCGAGAAGCCAAAATTGGCGTAAAAGTTCCTTGGGATTGGGAGCCTTCGCCCTCTCCTAGTCCCTCTCCTAGTCCTTCCCCTATCTCATCGCCGAGTTCTTAGGGCTAGTCGCCGAGACATGATATAATTTTCTTAATAAAACATCTGTCTAGATAAAAATATGAATGGAATAGAAGAAGAAAAGAGGGCTCAGTATGTTGGACCTCGTTCTGCTTGGGAAGATTATAGGGATGTAATTGAGCGTGAATACAATATCTCTTTTACAAATGGCGATGAACATGCAGAGCCGTTACTTCACGAATTTTATACTCTTCGTATATTTCATCGAGAAGTAGGAGAAATTAATCAAGAAGAAGTTAAAAGATTCTGGAAAGAAGCTGAAGAGGAATTGCCGGGTTTTAGTGACAAATACGAAAGAATCATTGGTTTTATTGTTCGGAATATTTCTGTTGAATCTAGATTTTAATTTTGGCTCGGAATTTCCTTTTAACACTTTGAATAATCTTTTTCCTGATCTTCTCTACTTCTTTATCCGTTAAGGTCTTTTTATTGCTTTGATAAGTAATTCTGAAGGTTCGAACTTTTTTATAAGTATCGAGTAATTCGACCTTAGTAATTAATTGGCTAGTTTTCTTAATTGATTCAATTATCTCCCCTACCAGAGTTTTCGGAGGAACAATAAAAGCCAAGTCTTCAACAATGGCCGGATATTTTGAAAGAGGCAGATATTTTTTGGTTTTAGAAGCTTGTTTAATCAGTTCTTGAAAGTCTAAGTCAAAAACAATCACTTTTTTCTTAATTCCAAATTTTACTAGGATATGGGGACTGATTTCACCCACCACTCCCAGTGAGTTACCTTTAACTATTATTTCGGCTGTTCTTGAAGGATGAAAGACTTTGCCATAAAAAGTTTTCTTTAATTGATAGGGTTCAAAATGATAAACATCAATTCCAACTGATTCGAGAATAGTCTCAAAGATACCCTTGACTTGATAAAATTTATTGCCAGTCAGGGCGCCACTAAGATTTAAAGGTTCTTCAGTCTTAGGAATTTGGCCTAAATAGACTCGGGCTAATTCAAAAATTTTAATTTCTTCAAAATGAGGTTGGTTAAGATTAATTGCTTTTAAAATGCCTACTAAGAGAGTGGATCTAAGGTATTCATATTCTAAACTAACCGGATTAGCTAATTTAATCGCTTCTTGAGTGTCAGCTTCTATCTTTTTCAGCTCTTCTCGACTAAGAAGACTGTAAGTATTGATTTCCGTAAAGCCGGCACCTTTAAGAAGATTTTTAACTTTTTTTTCTAGTTGATAATCTCGTGAATAAGCGACTTCTTTGGTGGGAACTGATCCTCGAGGTGTGGTTAATTTAAATCGATTGTAACCGTAGATTCGAGCAATTTCTTCAATTAAGTCTTCTTCAATCTGGAGATCGCTTCGGTAGGTAGGGACGGTGGTTTCAATAAGATCCTGATTAATTTTTTTGGGTGATAAGTTTAGATTCTCAAAAATGGCCATTATTTCTTTTTCGGAAATAGATTCGCCTAGGACTTTATTAGTTCTTGAAATACTTACTTTCAATGGCCAGGGTTCGAATTCTTTTTTCTTTAGGTCAAAAAGCTTGGAGGCAATTTTGCCCTCCCCATATTTGAGAATGAGATTAGCCGCTCTTTTAACGGCCTCAACGGTACCACCTGGATTGACGCCTCTTTCATAAATATAAGAAGCATCAGATTGGAGGGAAAGAGCTTGGCCAGCTAAACGAATTGGGACGCCAGGATGAACCGGTGAATGAAGGTAGACGGTCTTTGTTTTTGGTGTAATTCCTGTATTTTCTCCACCCTTGATTCCGCAAAGGTCAATCACCCGATTAGGGGCATCCTTAATGATAATCGCTCCCGGAGGCAGTTTATAATTGAGACCGTCAACGCTTTTGAAAGATTCGCCACCTTTAGCTCGGGTGATCTCGATTCTTTTAGGTTGAAGAGTATCGTAATCAAAAGCATGAAGCGGGTTGCCTAATTCAAACATAACGTAGTTGGTAATATCGACAAGATTATTGATCGGGCGTAAACCAATCATCTTTAATCTTGCCTGCATCCAGATAGGTGATGGTTTTATTTTAACTTGATCAATGATAACCGCCGAATATCTGGGTGTGTCTTGGGGATAAACAATGATTTGTTTAATCGTTAGAATCTTTTTAGGAGAAGCTAATTCTTTGATTGGAGGGAGCTTAACTTTGACTTGACTAATGGCCGCGATTTCTCGGGCAATCCCTAAAAGGGAAAGCCAATCAGGTCGATTGGGCGTCACTTCAAGATCAAGAATAATTTCCTTACCTTGTTTATTTGTTCCTTCGACCGCCAAACCGATTTCCGTTAATCTTTCGACTAACCGAGGGAGTGGTATTTTAATCTCGACATAGTCTTTAATCCAATCAAGGGGTACTAGCATTTTAGAATTGGTTTAAAATCCTTAAATCAGGCGTAAATAATAATCTTAAGTCGTGGATGTTGTATCTCAAGCTGACAATTCGAGAAAGACCAATGGCAAAAGCAAAACCAGTATATTTTTGCGGGTCAATTTGGCAAGCTTTAAGAACATTAGGATGAATCATCCCGGCAGGCAGGACTTCGCTCCAGCCAATCCCTTTACAAAAAGGACAGCCTTTACCTTGACAAAGAGTACATTCAAGATAAGTGTCAACGCCTGGTTCAACAAAGGGAAAGTAAGTGCAGGCAAACTTAATTTTGGTTTTTTCTCCCATTAGTTTTTTAAGGACATATTCAATTGTTCCGAAGAGATCAGTCAAGGTAATCTTTTTATCAACGGCAAAGCCTTCAACCTGCCAGAATTCAAAGCCATGAGAAGCATCAACCTGTTCATAGCGATAACATTTGCCAGGGACAATCACTCTAATCGGGGGTTTTGTTTTTTCCATCACTCTCCCCTGCATGGCGGAAGTATGGGTGCGAAGAAGAATTTCTCCAGGCAGAACTTTGGTCCCTTTAGTTTCTAGATAGAGGGTCATTTGGGTATCTCTAGCGGGGTGATCTTTAAGGAAATTAAGAATTTCGAAATTATGACGATCATCTTCAATTTCTGGTCCTTCGGCTACCTGATAGCCAATTTGTTTAAAAACATTAACTGTTTCGTAAAGAATTTGCGAGAGAGGATGGAGGTGACCGATGTTTGGTTTTAAACCCGGAGCCGTTACATCAAGCCATTCTTTCTCAACATCAATTTTTTTGGTTGTTTGGGCTTTTTTAGCGTCTTTGAGAGCTTGGTCAATTGCTCTTTTAGCATCATTGGCCGTTTGGCCGATTTCCTTTCTTTTTGAAAGATTTAAAGAAGGAATTTTTTTGAGAAGCTGGGTGATTTCACCTTTTCTGCCCAGATAAGCAATTCTTAATTCTTCTAATTCCTGGTCAGAATCAGCTTCAAGAATAGCTGAGATCGCTTGGTTTTTGAGATTTTGGATTTTATTTAAGTCCATGTTTTTTATTCTAACAGATTTTCAGTGCCAGGACTCGGAGTCGAACCGAGATCTCGTGTTTTTCAGACACGCGCCGTGACCACCTTGGCTATCCTGGCCAATTAAAAACTCCCCTTTCGGGGAGATTCTTTTTTATTTTTTTGTTCTTAAAATTGCAAAATCCAACCTCCCCGTTTCAACAGCTTAGGTAAAGAAAAACTTAAAAAAGGCTGTTTGGGTAATGGTTGGAACTTGCATTGGGATTATTTTATTAGGCTTTTTGGGCTTTGTCAACTATTTCTTTGAAAGTAGAAGAATCGGAAAGAGCCAAATCAGCCAGAACTTTGCGATTAAGCTCGATTTTGGCTTTTTTCAGGCCGTTAATGAATCGGGAATAAGAAATTTCGTGCGGGATTAAGGCGGCGCTAATCCTTATAATCCAGAGTTTTCTCAGGTCTCTTTTTCTCAGTTTTCTGCCCATAAAGGCGTATTGGCCAGCATGAAGATCAGCTTCCTTGGAGACTTTGTAAAGTCGACCCTTGGTCATCCGAAAGCCCTTAGTTCTTTTAAGGACTCTTTTATGACTTTTTCTTCTGGTGGTTCCGGTTTTGACTCTGGCCATCTTATTCTCCTAAAATCTTTTTTATCTTTATTCTCCAAGCCCCTTTGACTTCTTTAGGGACTTTTTGACTTCTGATTTGACTTTTTCTCTTTTTTCTTCGTAAATGGCTTATATGGGAACCCCGCCGCATCACTTTACCAGTTTTGGTAATCTTAAATCTATTGGCGACTGACTTTCTGGTTTTCATCTTTTGTTTCTTGGCCACTTTTACCTCCTTTAACTGGTTTGAGCACCACTTCTAATTTTCGACCGACAAATTTAGTTCCTAAATCAACTTCTGAAAGAGATGCTAGTCTTTCTAAAGCTTTTTCAATTAGTTTGTAACCGAAATCTTTTTTCGTAATCTGGCGGCCTTTAAAAAAAACCGCAATTTTGACCTTATTCCCCTCTTTTAAAAACTCTTCAGCTCTTTTTAATCTAAAATTAAAATCATTATCAGCGATGAAAGGGCTTAGTTTAACTTCCTTGAGATTAACCTTTTTCGCTTTCTTTTTTTCTTGTTGTTCTTTTTTTGCTTCTAAGAATTTAAACTTTTTAAAATCGACAATTTTACAGACTGGAGGTTTAGCATTAGGGGCGACTTCAATTAAATCAAGCTCTTTTTCTTGGGCTTGTTGAAGTGCCTTCTCAAGAAGCATCACCCCAATTTGCTTACCCTCATCATCAATTACTCTGACTTCTCTGCTTTGAATATAATGGTTGATTCGGTAAAACTTCTTTGCCAATTTTCTCTTAGATTTTATCAAACTTGCCTTTTCTTAGCAATATCTTCTTTAATTAACTTGAGGAACTTGGAGACAGCCATTAAACCCAGGACCTTTTCGCCTCGAACCCGAACATTAATATTTTTGGCTTCAACTTCCTTGTCACCAACCACCAGAATGTAGGGAATTTTTTGGATTTCAGCGTTTCTGATTTTTTTAGAAGTGGTTTCGCTGCGATTGTCAAGTTTGGCGCGAATTGCTTCTTTTTTGATCTGATCAACAATTTTTTGACCATATTGATTGTGCTTGTCAGTAATCGGAATGACAATTGCTTGAACCGGAGCGAGCCAAACAGGAAAGGCACCACCGTAATGTTCGATTAAGATTCCCATAAATCGCTCAAAGGAGCCGAGAATGGCGCGGTGAACCATGACTGGTTGGCGTTGTTGTCCTTTTTTATTCATGTAAGAGAGTTTGAATTTTTCCGGAAAGTTAAAATCAACCTGATTGGTTAAAAGTTGCCACTCTCTACCTAGGCTGTCTTTGACTTTTAAATCGATTTTAGGACCGTAAAAAACGCCCGCTCCGGGATCAAGGTCATAAGGCAATTTGGTTTTTTTAAGAGCTGATTTTAAAGATTTGGTTGCTTTTTCCCAAATAGTGTCACTACCCATTGATTTTTCTGGCCGAGTTGAAAGATAAGAGTGAAAATCTTTAAAGCCAAAAACATTATAAATTTCCTTAGTCAGGTTAAGGACACCAACTAGTTCTTTTTCTAATTGCTTTGGTTGACAGAAGATATGAGAATCATCTTGAGTGAAACCTCGAACTCGGGTTAGACCGTGAAGAACGCCGCTAGGTTCGTATCGATAAACCGTTCCTAGCTCGCAATAACGGATAGGAAGTTCTCGATAACTTCTTATCTGGCTTTTATAAACATAAACATGAAAGGGACAGTTCATTGGCTTGATTAAATATTCAGTCCCCTCAATATCCATCGGTGAGTACATTAAGTCACGATAAAATTGCCAATGACCTGATTTTTCCCAGAGGGATTTTTTGCCGATATGGGGAGTATAAATATATTGATAGCCGTGTTTTTGATGGAGATCTTTCCAATAAGATTCAATTTCTGCTCTAACAATAGAAAGATTGGGATGCCAAAGAGGTAAACCGGCGCCAATTTGATCATTAAGACTAAAAAGGTCAAGCTGGTTGCCGAGTTTGCGATGATCTCTTTCTTTAGCTTCTGTCAATTCTTTTAGATGACTATCAAGTTTTTCTTGAGTGGCAAAACAAGTACCGTAAATTCTGGTGAGCATCGGATTTGTTTCACTGCCTCGCCAATAGGCACCAGCCAGGGAAAGGAGTTTAAAAGACCCAATTTTTGAGGTATCAGTTAAGTGGGGACCAGCACAAAGGTCAATAAAATTACCTGTTTGGTAAACGGAAACCTTTTTATTCTTTTCTTTTTCTAAATCTTTAATCAGTTCTAGTTTAAAGGGTTGGTTTTTGAAGATTTGTTTAGCTTCTTTGATAGAAACATCTTCTTTTTTAAAAGGTAGTTTGGCTTTGCTAATCTTTTTCATCTCTTGAGAGATTTTTTCCAAATCTTTTTCCGTGATTTTCTTTTTGCCAAAATCAAAATCATAATAAAAACCGTCTTCAATAGCCGGTCCAATCCCAAATTTAACTTTGGGATAAAGTTTTAGAACCGCGGCCGCCAAAACATGGCTGCAACTATGTCTCATTTTTTCTAATTGTTTATCCATTTTTTATCTTGGTAAAGCCTTTCTTGCTTCCAGGGCTTGATTAGCGGCTTCAATTAATCTAGCAAACCAATCCCCTATTAAAGGTAGACCACCAAGTCTGCCTAGGATTAAACCTAAAATGTAAATTAACAAAGCAAAACCAAGAGTGGCGCCTATCGCCCAACCAATACCACCAATAAAATTTTTAAAAAAGATGATTAAATATTTTTCTTTAGGATTAGCTTTCATGGTGGGTGGTACAGGACTCGAACCTGTGACCTTTACGATGTCAACGTAACGCTCTAGCCAACTGAGCTAACCACCCGATTGTTTTAATTTTACTAGATTTAAGAAGAGGAGGCAAATTTAACCGGCTTGGGTAGCCATGTAGCGTTCTTGGGAGAGCATGAATTTTGTGCCTGACTTTCTGACTTGACCCCAATAATAATTTCTCTTTTTAGTTCGTTGGTTAAAGAGATTCAGCCAGTTGGCTGATTCTTCAATTTTCTCTCTGAAAAGTTCAATGGCTCGTTTTAATCTTTCCAGGAAGTTAAGATGATAGATACCTGGTTCGACTGGTTCTAAAGTGGCCGCGATTTCGACTTCTTTAGATAATTCTTTAGTGGAAAGGGCTAATCTTTTTAATTCCTCCTGAATCGCTTTGATTTGGAGTTGAGTTTTCTGTTCTGATTGTTTGAAAACAAATCTCTCTTCCTGGCGAATTCTATTTAATTCCCGCCTATATTGATAAGGGATTCTTTCTTGTTCTTGGGTTCTTTTTAAATTTAGGGTTTCATTGGGTTGAAGAGTGCCGCTTCTTTTTCTTTGGCTAATTTGGTCTAGAGCTGTACTAGGAAGACCTTCAATTACATCTTGGGCAATAGAATGACCAAAACCGCTTCCAAAATCACGGAGATTTTCAATAAAATTATCTCTGAGAACAGGCTTTCTGTTTTTTTGCTGGCCTTGATCCATTTAATCTGGGCAGATTTAGCTGGATGTTACTATAATTTAGTCAGTTTGTCAATTGCTTTTCTTTTGCGGAGAAGTTGTTTAATGTAGGCTTGTTGGGTCGGTGTTTGCATCGCTTCTTTGGCCTTTTCGTCGGGAGTAGCGTTAATCATCTCCTGAACTTCTTTTTCGGTTATTTTGATGTCTTCAGCGTCAGCAATGGCGGAAAGGATTAATTCCAGTCTCAATGATTCTTCTGCCTGCTGGCGGTACTCTTGACGGATTTGGTCACTGGTTTTACCAATTGAAGCTAGATATTGTTCGACGGTTAAGCCCAGACGTTCAGTCTGATCAATTAGTCTAGAGAGCATCCGGTTAACTTCTTCTTGAATTAATAATTCAGGAATTTTGATTTTGACGGTTTCAAGAAGGATTTGGAAAATTTTCCTCAGCCGTTCTGATTCTTTTTCCTGGACTTTTTCTTCTTTATCTTTACCTGGTACCCAGATTTTTTCTGAAGCCAAAGCTTTTTTCAATTCCGCCTGATAATCACCCAGTTCTATTTTAGGTAACTCACAGGTAACCGCTTTAATTTGCCAGTCTTTATTTTCTTCTATAGAGGTAATACTGACTTGGGGATTAATGATTGGCTGAATTTTTTGTTCTCTAAGAGTTTCAAGATAAACTTCTGGAACCAAAAATTTAAGGACTTCTTCATGAACTTTGGCTTTACCGACTTTTTCTTCAACTTTTTTCAAGGGCGCCTTACCTTTGCGAAAACCATTTATCTCTGTGTCCTTGGCTAGGCGTTTCAGAGCTAAATCATAAGCAACTTTGACCTTTTTTTTAGGAATGGTAATGGTTAATTCAATTGTCCCGTCAGTCTGTTTATTTAAAGCGGAAATCATTGATGGCCCCCTAAACTTCTTGGTCTTTGAGCAGTCAGGGCCGGATTACGGCGGAAAGTTTGACGCCTAAAGCTTTTCGGTGTTCGATAGCCAAGTTTTTTTCGACCAAAACCTAACCTGTTTTCAAGAGGTTTTTCTTCTTTTTTAGTTTGAGATTGCTTATCCATTAGAAGTTATTCTACCATTGTTTGGAGCCTACGTAAAGCCTGAAGTTTCTCATAATAGCCTAATTTAGCCTTATTAGTCGCTTCCCGAAGATATTCAATTGACTGGTGATAGGTTTTTCGGTCAACTGGATAAGGAATGCCGTCTTTACCGCCATGAGCAAAAGAATAGCGGGCTGGATCCTGAGTGGCAATTGGTGCCCCATAAACCAATTCAGCGATTAGGGCTAAAGCCCTGATGGTTTTTGAACCGACGCCTTTCATCCCTAAAAGATTTTCAAAATTGGCTGGTTTTTGTTCGTAGGTGCTTAGAAAAATCTTTTTTAGATTTTGGGGATTAATATCCGAAATGAGAATCTGGTGACGGCCTGGGAGTTTGGTTTTCTGAAGTTTTTTAATTATTTGGCTGGTTTTTTCTGGTTTTTGCTGGGCAACTTTAGTGGTAATTTCTCGATTATTTTTACTTTTAGAATCAACCAAGTTTAAAACTTCTCCCCTATTTTCACTGGCAATGCCAGCATGAGGTTCGTTAACAAAATCAGCCACATCGTCTGAAAGCCAGTGATAGCGCCTGGCCCAGTGAGATTTAGTTTGCATCCCTTGTTGAATCACGGCCCATTGGCCGTTTTTAGTAAAGAAAAAAGAATGATGATAGAGTTGATAACCGTCTTGGAGAGCGTTATTATCGACTTTGGCTGAAAGTCTGGAAGCATAGATCAGCGGTTGACTGTTAAAAGAATATTCTTGGCCAAAATCTTCAATCTCCTTTGGTGTTTTTCGAGAGGTTTTACCTTTACCACCACAAACAAAGATTCCTAGATCTTTTTGGATTGGCTTTAGACCTTCTTTGAGCGCCCCACAAGTGGTGGTCGTCAAGCCTGACGAGTGCCAGTCAAAACCCAAAACACAACCAAAAGCTTGAAACCAATTAGGATCAGCTAATCTTTTTAAATATTCTTCTGTTCCATATTCATTGATGAGAACCAAAGAAATTTCTCGAGATAGTTTGGTCATTCGTTCAAACAACCAGCGAGGAGCGGAACCATAATGAAGCGGTAAATTAGCCGTACCAGTTTTCATCTTTGGGTTTTCTTCGTAAAAACAATTTCAGTATAGGAGAGTTTAAGAAGCAGTGTCAAGATGAAGTTAAATAGTTTTTAAGTTTTAATCACTTTAATAAACACTCTTCTTGTTCTGGGATCATCAAGTTCAACTAAAAGGATTTGTTGCCAAGTACCTCGGACTAATTTTCCGTTTTCAATAGGTAAAACTTTTCCTTGGCCTAAGAGACCACTTAGGATATGAGAATCAGCGTTGCCATCAATACGGTTATGTTCAAACTGTTCGTCTTTAACTAATTTTTTAAGAATTTTTAACCAATCATTTTTCAAACCTGATTCGTTTTCAGTTAGAAGAATGGCGGCAGTTGAATGAGGGACAAAAACTAAACAAAGACCACTCTTAACTTTTTCTTTAACCAGAACTTGTTCAACTTGATCAGTGATATCAATTAGTTGGTAACGATTTTGAGTTGAAACAGAAATTTCCATCTAACGTTTCCAAGGTAGTTTTTCGCGAACCTTTTCCCAAAATGTTCTTTCCTTGGCGAATTTGAAGAGATAAATGATTTCCACAATACCAAGGGAATTAATAATCAAAATAGCAACAAACCAATATAATTGTTCACATCTAGCTGCTCGCCATAAAGCCATGCCTTTCCAAAACAAAGACCAGGCAACCACAATTAATAAAAGAATAGGATTATTGATGATTTGTTCCATATTCAAGTTCTACTTTCAACTTCGCTTCTCGTATCTGTCTTATTACCTCCGTATAAGCAATAGACTTTTGTTCTAATTCCAAGAACAGGGTCGTGTGTGAATCGACCAATGGTGGGTCGCTTACTAGATTTTCGCCCAAGTAGCGGCCTTCTTTATCGTATTCCATCTTTAGAACGTGTTTTTGATCAAATATCCAGAAATCGCCTTTGGTTTCCGCCGTCACTAATTGCTCGTATGTTCTTTGACTGACAGCTTTAATTATTTCCCCGGCGAGCCAATTCTGGGGAAAACACCAGTCCAGTTCGTAGCGCAGATATTCCGCTAGCGTGGGCGGAATTACTCTGATTCTCTTAATCTCTTTTCCAGATCTAGTCCACGCTCTCACGTCCTCAATCCATGCTCGGTGACGAGAATCCGCTGTCGGTATGCCTTCCTTGTAATGTTGAAACTCTTCCCACTCCCCGCCTTCTATGTGATAGACCGGTAAAGTCTCAACACGAAGAGCGGAGACTTCAAAGCTGCCGAACATTTCTTCGAGAACGTCCATACTACTTCCTCGCTTTTATTTTAACATATTTTTTACCTTTTTCCGTAATATTTCATACTTAAACCACTGTTCCTGAAAATGAATTGCTTTTGCTATTTCTTTATCTGTTAATTCTTTTCTATCGGGAACGACAATAAGTTTATCGTCATCATCATTTAATCTGTGAATAATTGCAACACACTTACCGCTTCCTTTTTTAAGAGGTTTACTTACTCCAAGAAAATAAGCATCTAATTCTTCTCCATCTGGTGATTTTGTGTTAGAAATGAAGCCATAATTAGACTTATAAGTGAAATTATGTTTAGGATGTTTACTTCCAAGAGGCCTATCAATAACCACATTAACTTTTTTGTTAAGGAATTTTTCTGCTAATTTTAGTGTTTTAGACATTTTCATTATTCTTTCTTATCGTAATATTTTTTGCCTTTTAATTTCTTAGGGAGTAATGATTTGTTTTCAGGGTAAGGTTCATAGCCTTTACCATAACCTAGTTCTTGCATTAGTCTGGTGGGGGCATTAAGAATTTCCATGGGGATAGGTAGGTTGCCATATTTTTTAATATCTTCTTGAGCTTTTCTTAGACCGTTGTAGGCGCTTCTGTTTTTGGGAGCTTTAGCCAGGTAAACCACACCATGAGCCAGATTGATAGCACATTCAGGGTAACCAATGCTATTACAGGCTTGAAAAACCTCATTGGCGACCACTAAAGCCGTGGGTTGGGCCATACCAATATCTTCACTGGCAAAGATAACCATTCTTCTAGCAATGAAAAGAGGGTCTTCGCCAGCTTCTACCATTCTGGCGAGGTAATAAAGGGCGGCATCGGGATCTGAAGCTCTCATGCTTTTGATAAAGGCACTGATCGTGTTGTAATGTTCATCACCATTCTTATCATAGAGTAAGGATTGTTTCTGAAAGACATCTTTAATTAATTGAAGTGAAATTTTTTTACTTCTTTGAATAAGTGAACTGGCAATTTCAATGGCATTTAGGGATACTCGGGCGTCACCGTTTGAAGCTTGAACTAAGAATTCCAGGGCTTTGGGTTCTATTTTTAACTTTAATTTTCTTAATCCCCTTCTAATAATGGTTTTTAATTCTTTTTCTTCTAATTGATTAAGAACAAAAACTCGGGAACGGGACAAAAGAGGGCCAATCACTTCAAAAGAAGGATTTTCGGTGGTCGCTCCAATCAGAATGACGATTCCTTTTTCAACATGAGGTAAAAAAGCGTCTTGTTGGGCTTTGTTAAAGCGATGAATTTCATCTAGAAAAAAAATAGTTCTTTGGTTGTAAGCCTGAAGACGTTCTTCAGCTTCTTTAACAATTTTTCTGACATCTTTAAGAGTGGTGGTGACGGCTGAATTAGCCGAAAAATAACTTTTAGTAGTGTTGGCAATGATTTGAGCCAGAGTGGTTTTGCCAGAACCAGGTGGCCCCCAGAAAATCATTGAAGGCAATTGATCAGATTCAATCAATTGACGGATAATACCCTTATTACCGACTAAATGTTCTTGACCAACGAATTCTTTAAGATTTTTGGGTCGAATTTGATCAGCCAGAGGGTTATTTTCCATAAACTCATTTTAATCCGAAGAAATCCCGAATGTCAAGAGGTTGATTATTCTTCAAAATTAACTTCCATATCGAGAATGGGCGGGTTAAGACCAGTTTCTTTGAGATCAGTTTGGTCAAGTTCTTGATTAATTTCTTTGACTTTTTCTTCAACCCCTAGAACGGCTGAATCGGTGGCGTAATTTGAGGGGTTTTTAATTTCTTCTTCATAAGGACTGGGTGAAGGTGAGGGAAGAATTAGTGGTTTGAATTGAGAAGTGCGGTAGGTAGAACTGATGATTACTAGGATGATTATAAGGAAGAAGAGAATAATACCTGTAATCAAGGCAATTTTTTTGTTTTTACTGGTAGGTAGTTTGTCTTTAAAAGGGAGATTGTTGACTTTGTCTTTTGTTTTTTGCCATAAAAGAACCCCTTTCTCCTTAATTGGGATTTGGGTTTCAAAGTTTTGACTAATGATTTCTTCTTTATTCATTTAAATCAGCGGTTTTAATTTCTCTGACCAGTTCTTTGAGAAAACCATTGGCTTCTTTGAGATAAAGATGGGCTTCTTGAAAAAGACTTTGGGTTTGATTGTAATCTTCTTGTTTGTCTTGATCAAAAGTCTTTAGGGAATTCAAGAGAGCGTTAGCTTCGTCTATTTTTTCTTGAGCTCTGATCAATTTGTTCTCTGCTTCTAAGAGCCAACGTTCGGCGATAGTCGTGTCTTTATCACCTTTTTCTCGAATCTCGGTAATTTTTTCCTTAAGAATTTGAATTTGGTCATTAATTTGGTTTTTGAGATTGTTTTCCTTACCTTCAAGAATAATCCCCAGGCCTTGGTAAATTAAGACTTGAGTTTTACCATAGCGTTCTTCAGTTTCTTTTGAAAGTTTGGTTAAATCTTCTAAAGAGGCGGCGCTGGAAAGACTATCGTGGTGATTAACATACCAGGCGACTTCAGCATCTAGTTGAAGATAAAGAGTGTTTTGTTTGTAAGTGAGAATGCCGGTGGTTTCCGCCATTTTCATTCGCAGGGCGGTCAAATAAGTGCGAATCGTGTTGTCTCTTTCCTGGAGCATCCTGAGAGTTTGCTCAAGAGCTAGGGTTTTGGCCGTCAAAGTTTCGTAGTTAAGATACTGTTCTCTAGCGGTGATATATTCATTATGAGCCTGGCGGTACTGGTTGTAGGTAAAGAGGTAATCTTGATAAGCTCGGTCAAAATTAAATTCCTGATTGTCTTGAGCTTTAAGAGCCGAAGAAGGGATAAGAAAAAGAAAGGAGAAGAGGAAAATGATAATTAATGATTTTTTCATCTGCCTACTAATCATTGTACTGGTTTAGTTTTAGATTTCAAGTTCAAGGCCATCATAGGCAATATGGTAATTTTTGCCGCCTTGTTCTTGAACAAAAGCTTCTAATTCTTGATGGGTCCCAGTGATATGGCCAATGTGGGTGAAATAGCAGAGTTTTGGTTTGAGTTCTTTAGCGAGGATGATTCCTTCTTTAATTGATTGGTGGATTCTTGTCTGACCTTTTTTACCTAAAGAAGAACCATCAAGGACCAGGAGGTGAACATCGCGAACTAATTTTTTTTCAGTTTTAGGTAATTTGTGTAAATCAGGCAGATAAACAAAAATTTGATTCTTTTTTAATTTAAGGCCATAGCAGGGCAGGCGGCTATGTTCAACCGGAAAAAAAGAAATTTTGGTTTTTTCGTATTCAATCACGGTTTTTGGTCTGACAATTTCTGGTTGAAAGGGTTTAAGCGGTAAAGGGTGAAATTGGCGTAAGCCGCGAAGAACATCAAGGGGTACAATCAGTTTTGGTTTTTTGATTTGGCGATTATAAAGATGAGTCAGGTCATAAAAACCATGGATATGGTCAGGGTGGGCATGAGTAATAAGTAAAGCACTGATTTTGGTAGTGTCAACTTTCAGATTAGTTAATTGATGGTAAATGTCTGGCGAGGCGTCGATTAGGATTGAATCATTAATCAGAACTGAGGGTCGGAGGCGTTTGTCGTGAGGGTCTTGGGAGCGACAAATGAGACAATTACAGCCTAGTCGGGGCAGAGGCCAACCCGCGGAAGTCCCAAGAAACAAGATTTTCATTTTTTATCTTTTTATTAGACTGGTCAACCATTTAAAGATGGGGTCATTAGTGACTGGAGTTTTAGTAATAAAAAAGACACTAAGGCTAAAGATGATTAAACCACCAAGAATTTGAAAATAAGTCAATTCTTCTTCAGATTTAAACATTAAAGCTAGACCGTAAAAGCCGTTGATAGCCATAGCTAGATAATAAACAATTGCCTTTTCAACCAAGCCTTCGTAAAGGAGTGTCCCCGATTGACCGCTTCCGAATTTCAGTTGAGGATAAACAAAAATAAGCAAGACGGTGGAATAGAAAATCTGATAAAGACCAGTACCAATTAAGAGGATTGAGGTAATTTTGCCTATTTTGTAACGCCAACTCATTACTTTTTTTATACTATTCGTAACGCAGGGCGTCAATGGGATTAAGTTTCGAGGCCTTATAAGCCGGGGCGGCGCCAAAGATAACCCCGACGAGACTGGAGACGAAGAAAGCCAAACCAATTGACCAGGGCGTAATCGTGGTCGTAAAAAAGCGACCCACCAAAAGAGCGCCACCAACTCCTAAAAGAATACCTATAAAACCACCAACAAAAGAAAGGACAATCGCTTCAACAATGAATTGGGTGAGAATGTTTTTGGGCGTGGCGCCAATTGCTTTTCTTAAGCCAATTTCCCGGGTTCTTTCGGTTACGGAGACAAGCATGATATTCATAATACCAATGCCCCCGACGACTAAGGAAATAGCAGCAATTCCACTTAGGGCAGCCGTGAGAACGCCTAAAATACTAGAAACAACACCCAAAACGCTTTTAGTGTCTAGAACGGAAAATTCTTCATCATCAAGAGTTTTTAGAAGAATGGTTTCTATTTCCTCTTTTGTTTGCGGAACAGATTCAGAATCTTGAGATTGAACCCAGAGTGATTGGATATATTCCATGTCGAATTGGTGCATAGCTGTGGTCGCTGGGATAATGACTTGTTTATCCATATCAATGCTACCCATAGCCCCTTTTTCTTCGAGAATACCCAAAATAATATAGCGTTGGTCAGAAATGGTAAATTTTTTGCCTATTGGATCTTCTTGGCCAAAAAGGTCTTCGGCTGCAGTTTTACCCAAAACAGCCACTTTTTTGGCAGAATTGTATTGGGAGCGGGTAAAAAAAGAACCATCAACAACTTTCTGGTCTCTAATTTCTTGATAGTCTGGACCAACACCTGCTATTTGAGTAATTAAGCTTTTTCCTTTGTATCTCATCATTCCGTTGTTTTCTGTATAAGCCATAACCGCTTTGATAGTTCTACTTTCTCCCTCAAGTTGTTTGATATGATCAAAAGTAAATTTTGAGGCGGCCACTCCCGCTCCGGGAACGCCCTCTCCCCCGCCACCGGCATTCATATTTAGTTCGCCTGGGAAAACCCAGACAGCATTTGAGCCCAATCCTTCAAGCTGTTTAGTAATATAAGTTTTTAAACCACTGCCAATTGAGGTAAGGAGAATAACTGAAGTGACGCCAATCACAATCCCCAACATGGTTAAACCAGAACGAGTTTTGTTAGCCTTTAGAGCCTCAAGAGAAACTTTGGTGACTTCAATCAGATCCATCAAACAATTTCTCCGTCAACAATTTTAATTGTTTTTTTAGCATATTTGGCAATTTCTGATTCATGAGTGACGATAATAACGGTTTTACCTTGTTTATTAAGACGGGTGAAAATGGCCATGATTTCTTGACCCGATTTAGTGTCTAAATTGCCAGTGGGTTCATCAGCCAGAATAATCAAAGGGTCGTTAATCAAAGCTCTGGCAATAGCCACTCTTTGCTGTTCGCCGCCTGATAATTGATTAGGATAGTGGTCGCCTCGATCTTTGAGATTGACTTCTTTCAGAGTTTTTTCGGCCAATTGTTTTCTTTTTCTCAGACTAATATCGGTGTAAATTAGGGGTAAAGCAGTGTTGTCTAGGGCTGTCGTTCTGGGAATGAGATTAAAAGTTTGAAAAACAAACCCTATTTTTTGGCTGCGGATTTTAGCTAATTCCTCTTCTGAAAGTTTGGAAATATTTTTTCCTTCAAGGAGAACCTTGCCGGAACTAGGTGTGTCTAGGCAACCGACCAGATGCATGAGAGTGGATTTACCGGAACCCGAAGGCCCCATAATCGCCACAAATTCCCCTTCTTTGATTTCCAAATTAGCGTTTTTGACCGCGTAAATTGGGTGGCTGTCGGGACGGTAGACTTTAGAAACATTGACTAATTTGAGTAAAGCAGACATAGAAGTTAGCTTTCTTTTTTACCGATGACGACTAATTGACCTTCTTCTAAACCAGAAATAATTTCGATTTCAGTGTCTGATTCTAATCCGGTTTCAACTTCGATCTCTTTAATTGATCTCCCCTCAATGATTTGGACATAGTTTTTGCTGTCTCTGATCTTAATCGCTTCTGTCGGTACGGTGATAACATCTGTTTTTTCAGCGGTCACAATTTCAACATCACCATTCATTCCCACTTTAAATCTTTGATCAATGTTTTCCGGCAGACTAATATCAGCTTTAAAAGCGGTGCCACCGCCACTGGTGGTAATCGCGGCAAAAGCAATCTTAGTTATCTCTCCTTCAAACTCTTCTTCAGGATAAGCATCAAGAGTGATGATGACTTTTTGGCCGATACTGGTTTTGCCAATATCTGATTCATCAATATCAGCGATGAATTTCATTAAACCAGGATTGGCGATGGTAAAGACAGCTGTCGCAGGAGTAATATTAACCCCGGCAATAGGGACATCAATGCTGGTAACGACGCCGTCGATTGGTGAACTGATTGTTGCTAGCTTAACAGTTAAATCAGCGATTTCGACGTCAATCACTTTATTATTAAGGTCAAATTGGGCTTTTTGAAGGATTCTTTTAATCGCGTCTGTTACCAACCATTTTTCTTCTGAAAGGCCGCTTTTTTCATAATCTTCATAGGTTTGTTCAAAATCCCAGCGTTCATTCAGATAATCATTAAGTTCGATTCTAAGATCTTTTTCCAGTTCTCGTTTATCAAGCGAAGCAATCGCCTGCCATTTTTTAACTTGATCTCCTTCCTTGACACCTACCCAGGCTAATTGGCCTGAAGTTTGAAATTTAAGATCAACTTGCTCTTGAGAAGCGATTTCACCTGAAGCAGAAACAGATTGAATCAGGTTTTCTTTTTTGACTTTAGCGGTTTCGTATTGGGCTTGAGGCCCAGCCATGATTTTCTTAACCCTTGGGGGAACCACGGCTAGGAAAATAATAAAAACCGCCAGACCAACGGAAATGGCGATTTTATGTTTTTTGATTAATTCGATTAGTTTTTTGATGCCTGCCTTCATTTTTAATAGGATTGCCTGTATTTTAACAATTTAAGTTGAAAATTGCCAAACTTAATTATTTTAAACAAAAAACCAACCCAAAACTCTTGGCTGGTTGTGAATCTTGTGGGCGGGAGAGGACTCGAACCTCCAAGCCTTGCGGCACATGGTCCTAAACCATGCGTGTCTACCAATTTCACCACCCGCCCAGGAGTTTATTCCTGAATCAATTTTAGCAAATTTAGCTTAGATTGTTAAGGCCAGGGTTTCCAGACACTGAAGCTCGCCAAAACAGTCAATTTGCTTCATAAAATAGTTAACTTTGCCAGCCCAGGTTTTAGAGGGCGGGGCATAAACCGGACCCATTTTGGCAGGGGTATCTAGGCCACGATCAATATATTTCTCTTTAAGAGCCTTAGAAACCACCTCAATTGACTCCTCCCAAGACTTAAAGGCATAGGCACCATTAGCCCAACCATAGGCGTTAAAGGAACCAGCCGGAATTTGTTTACCGAAAGTAGACTCAACACCGGTAATTGCGGGGACTAGCCTCCAGTCAAGCTCATATTTATCCGCATTTTCAATAAAGACCTCAGCGTATTCAGCTAAAGGAGAATGATAGCTTTCTAAGAATTTTTCCAGCTTAGCAGCTCGCTCATCAACCTCAAAATTAGGTTTTTCAAGCACAGCTGAACTACCCGCTATCTTCTCTTGAGCTTGAACGGGTTGGGAAAGAAAAGTGATTGCCAAGGAAGCAATCAGAATGATGAAAAATTTCTTTTTCATAAAAAACGGGATAGATTTTTCTATCCCATAAAAAAATCCTAAAGTATTCGCCTAGGGCGAACACCTCAGGATCTAGGACGTAGTATATCAGATTATTATAGGTTTGTCAAGTAGAAAAGAAAATCCCCCTGGTGTTCAGATATAAGAGACTGGTAGTCACCAGGGGGTTAGAACTAGTTTGGGGTCGACCTGATTTGTTTTCTCCAGAGATAGACTAAGCCTATCCCAAACCAAAGGAGAAAAGTCCAGCATTCCCAACTCGCGTGTTGAGATTGGGATGAAAGGACATCTGTCCAGATCGCCCGGCCGAGGAGAAAACCGCTTCCGAGAATTCCTCCAATAATGACTAGTGGTGCCACTAGTCTCATGAAGGCGATTATCGGAATAGCTAGATACCAAGCGCTCATGAATGGCCAATCGTTTCTCTCCCACATCTTTCTCCTCCCCTCTTTGTTTATCAATCTGCGATTTCTGAGGCTGATTCTAGCATGATTTATTTATAAATTCAATTTTTCTGGGCAAGAATAAAGACCGAGGGTCCAGAAGTATAGGCAGGCAGGATTGTTTGGGCAATGTTTTCTAAAAAAATTAAGATCCTGAGAGGTAGAATTTTCCTTAAAAAAGTATTTCTGAAATTGGAAACAGAGACGGCTTTGATGATTTTGAAGCCATTCTTGAACAAAAGACTTCTAATTACCTGGGGATGGAGGTTAAGAAAAATGACTTCATCGCTTTTTTCTATTGGTGTGTGGCTAGTTAGAGAATAGAGATTGAGAGTCAGATAGGCTTTAAGAATAGCCTTGAAATGGGTTTTGTTGGCAAATTCAAGAATAAAAAAACCACCAGGCTTGAGAACACGCCTGACTTCTTTAAAAGCTTTACCTATAGAGGCAAGATGATGGATAGTTCTAATCATCAGGGTGACATCAAAGCTGTTATTCTTTAGAGGGAGGTTAGTAGCCAGCCCTTTTTTGGCTTCAAAATGAGGAAATTCTTTTTCTAATTTTTTTGCCTTTTTAAGTAATCTTTGGGAACGATCAATGAGAACAGTTTTTTTGAACAGAGGAGCATAAAAAGGGGTTAATCTCCCAAAACCGCCACCAATATCAAGTAGCGAATTTTTTTTGGGAATTTGTTTGAAGAATCTTTTTAAGACTAATTTCTCGGCCTCGTGCCCGTATTGTCTCTTCTGCCAATATTTTTTGTAGTTAAATCGGGGGTCATTGTAGTCAGCGACCCGTCTAGTCGAACTCCCCATATTCTAGCTCCTCAATAAACTGATTGACACATTTAGCCCAAGGACCGCCTTTATCCACTGACGGAGGAGCGTATTTGGTCATGATTTCTTCAGGGGTGATTAAACCCTGATCAAGATACTTTTCTCGAAGGGTTTTAGCTACCTGATTTAAGGCTTGTTCCCAAGATAAGAATTTGGTGTCGCCATTTTCAAAACCCCAACAGTTAAACGAGTTGGGTGGTGATTTTTTACAGAGATTAGATTCACACATGGCAATAGCGACAATCAAACGATAATCAACATCATATTTTTCTGAAGCCGCTAAGAGTTCATTAGCATAAGGGAGAAGAGGTGAATTATGTTGTTTTAAATATTTTTCAATAATCACCGGGCGGGCATCACCGGTTTGGATAGCCGTGGTCATTTCACCAAGGACTTCGGGCACAGCTGCGTAAAGCCTTGAAGGTGATTCTGAAGCTAATTGATTAATTGATTGTTTAGCCAGAGTCCCAAACTCTTGAGTCTGGTCGATTTTAACCAGAGTAAAAATACTAATCGCCAAGGTTGTTGGTGTTATCAGGAAAAAGATAAGCAAAAAGGAAAGCTTTTTGATAGGCAGCCTTAACATTAAGACTATGGTGTCATAACAAAAAGGGTTTTGTCAAGTTTGGAGATTATTTTTTCCTCACTTCATTGTTAAGAGGTGTAGGTGCTACAATTTTTTGGTTCTTAATATCTTGAAATTTCTTTTTAAGCACCCTCCTTAATCGTTCAAAAGATGTTTCAGTCTCTATAGACTTGTATGCCCTGTTTATTTCTTCCGTGGCATGCGCTGGGTTCATTTGGGTAGGAATATTCAACTTTGAGTCTTTAAAATCTACGTATAATGCCCTTTCTCTTTTTTCTTTAATTTCAGTCACTCTTTTATTTAAATAATCTGATTTTTTAGGTACGGTGTATTTTTGCTTTATTTTTTTACCGGAAGCGGATAATTGAATAAAAGCGTATTTCGATAAAAGCTTGTCAATGTGATAAGAAGTTATTTTGTTATATTCCTTATCGGTTAATAGTTTTGATTCGTGGGAGTTTAGAAGTCCATATTTTAGAGATTCTTCATACGAAATGATAGCAAGAAAAGTAGACAAGTTATAATTACCAATCCTGAACTGTTCTCTAGCTTGTATTAATAACCACTTCGAATTTTCTAAACAAGCTTTTTTAATCTCTTTTCTTTGTTTGTAGTTTGCACCTCTAATGTCTGACTTTGTCATATTCTGTGAGTGCTTACCGAAAAATTCGAACTCATTTGCGCAATCGGTAGGCTCGCCCCGCTTCGCGGGGCTCGCCTTTTTCAGCGCGGCGCCCCCACCCGCCGCGCCTTCGCTTTTTTATTTTTTGCGCGCGCGATTTTACTCTCGCTTCGCTCGAGCAAGGAAATGAAGAATTCTAGCTAGGGATTATTGTCTAAATAAATTTCCCTAGCCTGACAGTTCTTGGCATAGACTGCATAAAGTTCACCTATTAAATACTTACATAATCTCTCAAAACTTCAACCGCTTTGTTGTCTTCACCCTTGGAATTTTCATAAGCAGAAAAAAGCAATTTTGCTTTATCTCTAATCTCTTTTTCCCCAATATATACATCTACTTTTTCTGTAGGGACTTTTGAAATTGAGGCAGAATGAGTATTAAAAATCAAAATTGCTGTTCGTGGATAATCATCATCAGGATGAAAATACATTCTTTCAGAATACCAGCTGACTTTAGTAAAGCGCTCACTAGCTCCCTCATCAATTTCAACAAGCGAAGCAATTATTGGGGGTTTATCCGAAGAAGGATCGCACTCAACCTCAACAGCCAAATATCTATCTCCATCGCCTCTTTCCGACTTTTTTCTAACTACAAAAACGGTAATTTCTTTATCTTCTTGCTGTAAAACTGTTCCTACTAGAACAGAAGCTTCATCCTCAGTAGGAACCAGACTTCTTTCCCGAAATTCTCTATTGAATGTTGAGCCTATACCATTTCGTGTTCCCTGGGTTTCATTTAATACTGCTTGCCTAGTTTTTGGATGATTGGCCACTCTTTGGTAAAAGTTATCCCATTGTCTTAAAGTACGTATAAGATTTCTTATACGTTTTTCGCCTTGCCTACTGAATAGGTATTTTAAATCTTTAAGCTTATCTACTAATATCCTTGCCTGTCCCAAAAATATTTCTTCTAGAGTATCTCTCCCTCCACTAAATATTCCCTTCAAGCTATCAGGATGGACTATCTTTGTAAAGTATTTTTTTCCAATACCAAGGCTATAAGCACGAACCATTTTAGGAGAAAGACGTCCCTCATCGTCTAAAAATTTCCGAGCTGACGTGATAACTGTTTGACCTTCAACAAATATTCCTTTTTCACCCTTAGCGAAACCCTCATGTTTTAAATAATCCCTTATTTTTTGTGAAAGATTACCATCCTCTGCAACTCCATAGTCCAGACAATAACCTCCTAACATTCTGTAAATATCTGCCCTTATTGTTGCGTTGGCTCCACCCATAAACAAAAGTCCTTTTTCAGTCCTGTCTTTTATATGTTTCTTATTAATCTTTTCTTCCAAAGCTTTTACTTGCTCATCTTCTGAAGCAAAGTGAATCGGACCTGTGGTTGCAACAATTTCCTTTCTTTCATAAGCAGCTCTGACAGAAGATAAATATCCAGGCTCTAAAAGAGTATCGGAATCTGTGCCGACTAATATTAAAGGAATAGTGGAAAGCGACTCGCTTACTAGAGCTCTGTCAACCCCTTTTCTTCTTGCAAAAGCGATATTGCCAGGAATTGAGCCAGTGGCAATATTTGCACCTTTTCCTTTGGCCAAACTGCCCACATCAAATTTTTGCCTTCCTTGCTCATCATTATTATCCGAAACCACTACAATTACCGTATCATCAAAGCGTTGCTCGTGAATTGAGTCAAGTGTGTGAGGTAGGCCCTCTTCTTCCTTCCAATATGAAGGAACTACAATCGCATAGACTCTTGCTTCTCCGCTTTTTAATCTATCGTTTTGATTCGTGTACCTTTGTATTTTCCTGAAAAGAATTTCTTCTTCGTCAGTAACCGTCTCATCTTCAAGCTGGGTATCGAATTTTACGTTAATAGTCCCGTTTTCACACTCCTGTTCTAGGCTTCGAGTTAATTCCTGAACTTCTTGAGGTGCGATTACGCTTCCTGAGGACCAAACATTTGTAATTAATCGCGCCTGAAGTAAATCCTTATTTTGTTTTGCGCTCAAAAAACCTTCTTTTAGAATTGAATTTCTTTCAGGAGAAAGTTGCAACTCAGACACTGATGACTCAAAAGTACTTATAGACAAATCTTCACTGCTTACTTCCATTTACCATTATTTTACATAAAGATGAAGAAAAGTTAAAGTCCGTTCCAAGATAGCCCTATTTTGACTTAAGCTTAGTAGAATTGCTATATTGATTATGGAACCATTTTTCAGATTGTTTTTTAATGGGGCACTCGTCAGTGAAGAGCAATCTGAACTGGTTCCACGAATGTCCCATTTTAATTTAAAAAGGTACTTTAAAATTTTTGCGTTTTTCTTTTAAGCAAAATCTTCAGAAAGATATTGCTTGTTCGAGCCAACTTTTCCTTCTTGGTGACCCCGGCAGGACTCGAACCTGCAACCAACTGCTTAAGAGGCAGCTGCTCTGCCTTTGAGCTACGGGGCCTGGGCGCGCCTGGAGGGATTCGAACCCCCAACCCTCTGTTCCGAAGACAGATGCTCTAGTCCATTGAGCTACAGGCGCTTTTATTTGCGTCTCTATTTTAGCAAAAATGGGGAAAGAGCTCAATTAAAAAAAGAAATAAATTAGAGTCCCAAAAATTGCCAAAGCGCCGAAGTCGGCGATGGAAGTAGCTAAAGGAATCAAAATATTATCGGGATCAAAACCTTTTTTGTAAAAGAAAATTCCTAAAGAGAAAATGGTTAAAGATAAGAGGATAACCAGTGAAAGCGTGGTTAAGACGGTAACAATCGTCACTTTTAAGATAAGAGAAAAAGTCAAGGGAAAACCCTGAATTGAACTAATAGAAATTGCCAAAAAAGAAATTAAGAATGAATAAAACAAGGCGATTAAAAGGACATTTTTAACTAGATTTTTTAGTTTTTTTGACCGATACCAATGAGTTGGAATAGATCCTCTGTAGAGCCAGGTCGTGAATTTAGAACCCAAAATAGCCCCGTAGTCACCAATCATGTCATTTAGGGCTGGAAAGAGGATTACTAAGGGTAGAATAACGATTAGTTTTGGCTTAACTAGAGTTAAGCCGATTCCGCCAAGAGAACTTAGAGTTGAAGCAAGAATTAAAGCTGGTAGACTTTGAATAAGTATTTTTTTAGCGTTTTTCATTAGAAAATGGTTTTGATCACTAGAATTAAAACAATAACACTCACAATGTCAGTGACTGAAGTCAAAAAAGCACCCATGATATTATCAGGGTCATAACCTCTTTTATATAACCAAACAGAGGAAGCGAGAGTTAAAGGAATTAAGATAAGACTAACAATCAGGCTTGATAAAAAAGAAACCAAGACTAACTGAAGCACCAGTTTTTTAAGAATTAACAGAGTCAAAAAAAGAATAAAAATTCCCAAAATTAAACTACTGACGACTGATAAAATAAATGAGGAAAAAAGATTAACTTTAACGTAATAGTCTTTTAAACCATCTGCCTTTTCCACCCCTTTAGTATGAACTAATGATCCCGTTCGCGCGGCCAAGGTACTGTTGATACAACCTTGTAACTCTAAAAATCCAGGCAACAAGATAAAAAATCCAGGCAGGAATTGAAGATTTTCTATTCTTGAGGCAAGAATAGTGCCTGCTAAAATACCTCCAAGAATAGAAACAATTTGACCTTCAAAAATATCTCTAATATATTGTTTTGGTTTGTAAGGGCTAACAAGATCTCTCACAATATTAATTAAATACCTAGAGACAAAAAATTTCAAGGTTTCATTTTTTATGATTATTGGCAAATTAAGAATAAATTTAGAGGTTCTAAAAAAGATTTTTTGGGTTCCCTATTTGAAAAATTGGAAGGAAGAAAGAATCTTGTCAACCGTTTGTTGGTAGCCTTGATTGCCGGGGTCTTTGGTGGCATTGGTGATTTCCACGGCGCAGGTTTTATCGGAAGACTGCAGAAAAATATTTTGGAATATTCCTAGTCCTTCATTAATATAGGTGTAACCGGTAATTCCATTAATGGTAATGGCTTGTTTGGGATTGATGATTTCCGAGTGTTGTTGGTCTTCTGTGGCCTGACTATCAACGTAGTCACTTAAGGAAAGATTTCCCAGATCCAACGGAAAAGAAAAAGTTAATGAAATACCGTCATAAAATTCGGTTTCTTGCTTTTGGGTTGGCCCCCATAAAGAAAGATGAATTAAATTTTCTTCTTTTCTTTCGGTAAGGGTAATTTCATTTGGGTATTTGAAAGTGTAGCAGGTATTTGAGTAGATCAACCAGCCAGCAAAAAGATCTGGTGTCGGTGTTGATAGTGGAGTTTCGGTAGTCATCGGAGATGGGGTTTGGGTGACTACTGAAGGGGAAGCGGCAAGATCTTTTTCAGAGTCTTTTTTGTTTTTTAATGAATAATTTTGGTAAGCCAAAAACCCAATGATTCCTAAGGAAATTATTAGTAGAATTGTTAAGCCAATCACCAACCATGGCTTTTGCTTTTTTTCAGGATTATCTGGAAGCGTTTCGACTGGAGGGCTAACTGCAGTAGGTTGAATTTGTTGATTTTCAGCCATATTCTTAGTTTATCACAGAGTTTCAAACATAATCTAGTCCGAAGATCTAGTACTAGAGAATTCCTATTTATCTAGCTTTTTAATTATGGGGTGACTGACGGGATTCGAACCCGCAACATCCAACTCCACAGGTTGGCGCTCTACCATTGAGCTACAGCCACCAGGGCGCCCCAGGGAGGATTCGAACCCCCAACCTTGAGTTTAGAACACTCCTGCTCTATCCGTTGAGCTACTGGGGCCTAGCTATGATTTTAGCAAAAAAACAAGGGTTGAGCAACCAAGGATGATTAAAAAGAAAAAGCCTAAGTATTCAAGATATTGGGGTAGAAAGATGATGATTATTTCTTCCTGGTTATCTAATTGCCAACCATTTTCCCAATTATTAATGAGGAAATGCTCTTTGATTCTTTGACCAAGAATTGGGATTAGAAAACTAGGTGTTTTTTCTTTGACTTCATAGGCTTGCCAGCCAGGATGAAAGGCTTGAGAAAGAATAAGAATTTGGTCTTTTTCAGGAGTCATTGTTAATTGATAAAAACTAGGGTTAGGATGAGAAACTTTTAGGGGACTGGTTAATTTGGGGTTTAGACTGTTTTCGTTGTTTTTGCTGATTTTTATGCCTTTTAAGAGATGATAAGGAAAGGGATTGACGGTTATCTTGCCTAAATTATTAGTTGAAGGTTGCTGACCAATAGAAATGTTGTCAAAGTGAAGCGTGTAACCCAAACCATCTGTTTCCATGGGTGGTTGGATGAAAAAAGAGGTTTTTAGACTTAAGTCTTTAGGCAGATAGGTTTCTAAATCTGCTCTACGACTATTATGATTTTCAAGCCAAAAAAGAAGGCTCTTGCCTTGGCGATATTGAGCTTTGGCGGTAATGAGGTAGCTATATTGATGAGGTAGATTGGGCAACCAGATAGAAACAGAGCAATTATTAGCGTCAATAGCAGAAAGTTGTAAAAGATTGTTTTCAATTTGGTTTTCAACCTGGCCTTGGCTGAGTTGATTGCAATTTTCAGGTTTGGTAGCAAAAGCTTGATTAGTGGGATCAATTTCCGCACTGTAATAGCCACTAGTTTTTGGGATTTTTACTTTTAGGAGATTGTTTTCAAGATTGATTTCTGTTTTTAGAGATTGGGTTTCATCTAAATTATCAGGGTTAACCCAAACAAGCTCTTTTTGATCATCAGGAATTACTAATTGACCGTTTTGAAATGACTCTGGAATTTCTTTTTCTAAAAGAAAGTAATCGCCTTGATCTTTAATTTTAAATTCTAAATCAACTTGGCTTCTGCCAGTGAAAAGTGAGCGGAAAGGATAATAGAGATTATTATCAAATTGATTATTGGTGTTTGAGAGATAGAGACCGTTTTCAAAATAGCCTTGATCTTCATTATTCCAATTAGATTTTGGTTCAATCTTGGTTAGATTTTGGCCTAAGAAAACAAAGTTCTTAATCGGGGCTTCAAGATTGACATGATAGATTTTTATCTTGCCAAAGGTTTGATTTAAAGAGACTTTGGCAGAATCTAAGAGAATTTCTTCAAGTTCATCAAAGTAAAGGGCTTTGGGTGAAGAGGGATTAATAATATTTTCATCAACTAGGAGCCAGTTGATTTGATATTTTTCCAGGACCTTTTCCAAAAGTTCTTTGTTTTGGGAATAAAGAGCGTAGTTTATTTCCCAGTAATAGTTTTCATTTTGCTGACTCCAGGGATCAAAAGCCCGGTCAAGAATAGGCTGTTCAACTCCATACCATAGAGAACCTGACCCACTGTAGTTCCAGCGATATAATTGCCAGCCCCAAAAAGTTTGTTGAGGAAAATTGGCAATTCTAGTGTTTTGGTCTTGGTTTTTAAAGAAATCAAAGACTTGAAAATATTCGTTTGGAATTTTGGTTTGATTTTTTTCATAGAACAGATTGCCTTGAAAAAGAGGAAATAAAAAGATGATTGGTAGGAGAAGAAAAAGAATCAATAAAACCTTTTTGATGATTGGTTTTTTCAGGAAGCTGGAAATGGAGATAAAAGAAAAAGCATAGAAAATGGAGAGACACAAAGCATTGATAAGCGCGAATTTAGTGTAAGGAAAACGAAAAACTTGGTAAAAGACTGGTATCTTGTAAAAGAGATTAGCCATTTGGGAGAAGATGGGTGTCTTGTTAGCTAAGAAGGTAAAACTAATTAAGAAAGCAGGAATAAAAATTAAAAGATTAACTGTTTTCTTTTTAATGGCTGAAATCATGCCTAAAAGGCTGATGATAAAAAGGGAATAGCCAATAATTAGGATTAAAGGATTTTTTAAATAGTTGACCCATTCCCCCATTTGGTAGACAAGCTGGCCGTTTTGGTTTATTTCTGTATTGGCAAACCAGAAACCTTTAAGAAGAGCGACATTAGCCAAATCCCCATATTTTTGGTTTAGTAAAAGGTTAGTTTCGGTTGACATCTGGTTGATCTTTGCCGAGGCGTTAATATTCGCACTGGTTAAGGCAAAATAGAGATTGGGTAAAAGCCAGAAAGCATTAACAGCAAAGAGAATTAAGTAAGCAATCAGGATTTTTTTAAAAGCTTTTCTTTTGAGAAGGAGATAAAAGAAAAAGATAACACTGAGGACAATAAAATAAACTAAAAAGTAGGTAGCCACATAGCCTTGAGGAATAGCGAGAAGGTTGATTAACAAGAGGAACAAAAAACTCTTTTTACTCCCCTTTTCTAGAAAATTAAGATTAGATAGTAAAAGCCAGGGAAGAAAGGCAAAATGAGTTGAATAGGCTTCAAAAGGAACGTAAAACATCTGCAGAGTGGCTAAGTTGAAAAGATAAAAGGTAGCCCCAATTAAACTGGCGGATTGTTTTTGTTCTTCAAAACGGTTTAAAACAAAGTCTTTTAAGAGGAAATAAAGACCTAAGGGGCCAAGAAAAAGCATTAAGAAATGAAAGAAATAACGGAGAAAATGAGTTGGCAGGACAAAAGAAATCATCCATAAAAAGATTTGTCTGAATAAATCTGAAGCGTGACCCATACCCCCTAAAAGGCCTAAACCTTGATATTCTTGCCAAACAGAAAAAAAACTTCTTTTGATATTCAGAGAAAAATTAAATTCTGGATGAAGATTATCCCAGCCAGAGAGCCAGGTATTGGAACGATAATTTAAGAGACTAATTAAAAAAACAAATAGAAATAGGATTAAAGGCCCAGAGTTATTTTTAAGAACTCCAGTGAGTTTTTTAAACATTTTGCTTATTTATAGCTTAAGATATTTGGGCTCTTTTTTGAAGAAGGAAAGGTTTAGGCAAAACGGCAAGACTGACTCTTTTCATACCTCTTAAAAATGAATAAATAGGGAAAATCCATTTATTTGGCAACAGGATAATTAAAAAAAATTGGATTAGATTTAAAAAAAAGCCAGAAATGGTTGGTTGATAGCTATATTTTGAGATGGCTTTTATTCTGGTTTTAAAAGTTAAAAGAAAGGTTCTCTTTGGATTTTGGAGAGAAGTATTTTTGCCATGAATTCTGTAAAGTAAAACAGTTTCAGGTAAATTAAAGACTTCACCGTATTGAAAAAGTTTGAATAGTAATTCAACTTCTTCAGCGACATTGAATTTCTTTTCATACCATTTGAAATTTTTAGGTAAGAGTTTTCGGTTAACTATTAAGGTCGGTTGCTGTAAAGGAATACTCCAAAAAATCATTTTTTTAATCTTGGCATTATCAAGCGGAAATTCTTTTTTGCCAATGGTCTCACCTTCTTGGTTAATAAGTTCACATTGACCGCCCAAAGCAATGGTTTCAGGGTGATTTTGGAGGAATTTTACTTGCTTTTCAATTCGCCAGGGTAAACTAATATCATCAGCATCCATTCGGGCAATCAAATCTCCCTTGACTTTTTTCAAAGCTAAATTGGCAGCAAAAGCAACCCCACAGTGTTTTTTAACTTGGTAGATTTTAATTCTTTTATCTTCTTTAGTTAAATTTTTTAGAATTTCCCAGGAATTGTCAGTTGAACGATCATCAACCATAATTAATTCCCAGTTTTGGTAAGTTTGGTTTTGAAGACTTTCAATTGCTTCTAGCAAAAAATTACCGGCATTATAAACCGGCATCACAATGGAGACTAATGGCTTTTTGTTTTTCATAAGCTCTTCTCTAATCAGAAAAATATTTCTGAACACAGATGAGCTGGGAAACTACCTAATGGGGTTTGCGTCTGATGAGAGACACGTACCTTTTCGGTAGTTTCCCGTCTGGGGGCGCGATGTTACTGACAGTTCCAGCCAGCGAGTGGTTCCACAACGCTGTGAGCCCATCCGTACTTCTCGGCTTCGCCGATCCTGAAGCAGAATTCCTCTTCCGCCCAGGCGTCTTGGATGAGCAGGGCGAAACCGTCCGTGACGGTCACTTGGACCGACTGAGCTCCAGCCCAGGCCTTGTAGACTCCCCCGCTTTGACCGTTGACCTCGTAGCCACCGACGATGAGGATTGTTCCCTCAATGATGTCGATAGTCCAGGTGACAGTCTTGGCTTGGTTATCAACCGTCCTCCCGGTTTCAGCGTACCACGTCGGATGCCTCACTTGAGGCTGTGGAGGAAGGCCCACCTCTGGCGCTGCCTCTTCAGCTGACAGCCCCACGGTGGTAGTCAGGGATGTCGTTGCGTCGAGTTCTGGAGTCGGTTCGGCGATGGTGCCTCCACTTGCAGGGGGCAAAGGTGCAGGCCCACTTTCCGAGACGCTAGCAACCTCAGCGTCTCCTCGGATGTACATGATGGCGAGACCCCCCGCGGACAAGGCGCAGCAAAGGAGTAACGCCAAGGCGATGACACAGACCAGTACTACGACACTATTGTTGCTCGTACTCCTCTCTTCACTCACGGTCAATCCTCCTTCTGTAGTTTGCGCCCCCACAGTAAACACAAATCTTTATGTTTATGCTCACTGTGGGAACGCTTCTATAAGAAAAGAGGTTTATTTACGCCCCCAATTGTAAAAGTGCTTTCTAATCTACGATGAACTTGCTTTCTTGTTCATTTAGATTAGTTAAACTTTTTTCTAATTAATTACTAAATTTTCTAAGATAAAAACCGACTAATCCGGCTAGAAGAGAAAAAGGAATAATGATAAGCCAATTTTCAAGACCAGTCGGAGGTAATTCAGAGACACCTAGAACTTTTTTCTCAAAACAAACTTGAGCCGTATCTTTATCTTTTTCATCATCACTCCAGGCTTCAGCCGTGTTCACTTCACAGATAATTGATTTGTCATTAGGAAATCGGTCAGCGCTAACGACTTTGACTTCCAGCTCTCTTACTTCAGTTTCATCTGGGCTTAAATCTTTAATTTCAAATTCAAGATCACCAGAAAAATGTTCGACTAAGTCAGGCAGATAATCACGAACATCAACCTCACCAAAGGTTTTGTCGCCAACATTTTTGATTTTGAGTTTGAATTTAATTGATTCTCCTGGAGCAAATTTGTAGTCACCCAGACCAAGATTATCTAACCATTTCTCATCTTCTGGATCCCAAACTTCTTTATCAATTTGGAGTTCACCGGTTCGAACACAAACTTCTCCCCCACCGTATTGGGTTTCACAACGAACAGCCGCTAAAACAGGTTTAGTCAATAAAAGAAAAGCCATGACGGCGGTTGCTAAAATGGTTAAAGTCTTTTTCATATTTCTTTTTTTCTTCAATAAAAACTACCTTTTTATGGGCAGTGAAAGATAGTTTAAATTATAGGATACTATTTGTCAAGTCCCTAATTGGTTTGGCAATAACAATCAATCTTTTCCAGACTGTTCCCGGTGGCCAGCAGGTTTGAATAATTAATCTGGATTGATTGTCCTCAGAGGTCAGATATTCCAATTCATTGGCACTAGCAATCTTTTTCTCGGTAACTCGATAATCGTAATTTTTTCCTTGATAGATAAGAATCACTTCCTCATTTTCCTCTAAATATTTAAGAGGATAAAGATAAGCACTGTAGCGAGTAATGTTCCAAGGATAATCAGTTGAGTGACCAAAAAGATAGACAGTGCCTTCTTGATCAGGGTAAGCCGTACCTTTAGCGTGAGCGACACCTTCTTTAAGAGCGGTTTCGTATTCATTTTGATTACTGATATCAACCATGTCGATGACCTTGGTATTGAGTTGAATTCCAGGAATAATCAGACTAAAAGACCAATCAGCTGGGGAAAGAATCCCTTTTTGGTCTAAAGAAAGAAGCTGACCAAAGCGGCTGTATTTGATTTGGGGCTGGTTGGAAATTTGCTTGGTCCGATATTTTAGTTCCCCAATCAGAATAGGAATTAGAAAAAGAAGCATGCCAATCAAAGAAAGATTAAGCAAAAGAAAACCTAGTTTCTTTTTTGATTGAGACTTTTTAGCCAAACGAGAATCATAGATAACAAAACTCTCGCCTTCTTGATGAGTAATATATTTTGTTTCCATATTGATAATTAAAAAGGGGCAGGTTTCTCTTTACGATTTGACCGAATTATAGCACAAAAATGCAACTATTAGAAGATAAGATTAGAGCGGGTGGAGGGAATTGAACCCTCGTCTTCACCTTGGAAGGGTGACGTTGGGCCTCTCAACTACACCCGCTGGTCGGAGAGCCGGGACTCGAACCCGGGACCTCGCGCTCCCAAAGCGCGCGCGCTAGCCAACTGCGCCACTCTCCGGGTGCCGAGGGCGGGAGTCGAACCCGCACGGTGGGGTTACCACCACGAGATTTTAAGTCTCGCGCGTCTGCCAGTTCCGCCACCTCGGCTAGATTTAGATTATTATAGCAAATTTGCACTTTATAGAAAAGAAATGTTACAATCCTGTTTATGATTAAATTTGATAAAAAGATAAAGGCATTCTCAAAGATTAAATTTGATGAGCGAACAAAGAAAGTCCTGATTGTTATTTTGAGTTTACTTGTTGTTTTTGGCTTTTTGTTTAATTTTAAACATCTTTTTCTGGCAGCTCTGGTTAACAATTCTCCAATCACCCGTTTTGCTTTAGACAGAGAGTTGGAAAAACAAAGTGGTCAGCAAACCCTTGATAATTTAATTTCTCAATCTTTAATTATTCAAGAAGCCAAGCGATTAGGAATTAAGGTTGAACAAGCAGATATTGATGAAGAAATCAAGAAGATCGAAACTCAATTAGCCTCTCAAGGTTCTGATTTAGATGAACTCCTCCAAGCTCAAGGTCAGTCAAGAAAATCCATTGGTGAACAAATAAAAATCCAGTTAATTATAGAAAAAGTTTTGGGAAAAGACATTGCCGTTTCTGAGGAAGAGATAAGTAATTATTTCGAGGAAAACAAAGAGCTTATTGGTGAAGATGTTACTCTTGAAGAGGTTAAAGGTGATATTGAAGAACAGCTCAAACAAGAAAAGCTGTCAGAAAAATTTAGCTCCTGGCTAGAAGAACTTAAACAAAAAGCAAAGATTCATTACTTCTTGAATTTCTAAAAAGAAAAAAAAGTTGGCGTAGATTTAGTCTACAAGGGTATGACCCTCCAGTTTGCTCTTAGTGAGCAAAAAGGCCAGTGTTTGTTGGCTCAGGACCTGAGACTGCCCCAGAGGGATCTCTGCCAGAGGGATTTATGAGCCACTTGCTGAACCGGACGCTCGGGTTCAACTTGAGGTTCTGTGGCCAGAATTTCCCTGAACCAAACCTCAATTCTTCTCCAGATCTCCAGGCACTCTGGAGAATTGGAGAGGTTGCGGACCACGAGCCTCTTGAAGAACCACTCCTTCGTCCGTTCAATCGCTGCCTCGTTTAGCGGCTCGAGCCCATGGTTCTCTACTACAATTGAACCGGATATAGTGAGTCCGTAAATCTTCGGATCCTTGTAGTAGGCCGACACCTTGAGGGAGTGAACACCCGCATTACACTCGTAGGTTCTTCTCTCCTTCATTACTACTTTAGCTTTCGCCACTGTATCCCTCCTGTCAATTTTGCTAGAGACTGAACGATTCAGTCTTATGGAGTTTATCATAGCAGAAAATTTGTTGACGGTCAAATACTATAAGTCTTGAGGGTTATTTTTTTGTTATTAACTTTGGTTATGCTATAATCATTTTAGCTTTGGAAAGAGGGTTTTTTAATGAAAATGAAAGTCTTGTTTTTTTTAATCCTTTTCTTTTTTATTTTTCCTTCTCAAGCTTTGGCTTATCTTGATCCAGGAACAGGCAGCTATTTTATTCAATTAATTATTGGTGGTTTTCTTGGTGGCCTTTATCTGACCAAATCTTTTTGGTCTAATTTACTAAAGAAATTAATTGCCTCTTTGAAAAGCCCCTTTAAAGCCAAGAGCAATGAAGAAAAAAATTATTAAAGAATCAAGCTCTTTTAGAGATCCGAGTGGTCAGGTTTTTTATCAGGACAGAGAGATCTACAGACAGGTTAACAATTCTTATAAAGATGATTACGACCTTTTGATCAAATCTGGACTTTATCAAAGATTAGTTAAAGAAAAGTTATTGATTTCTCATCAGGAAATTAATCCTAAACAGTTTGCTTCTCGAGGAGTTTATAAAGTCATTAAACCCCAATTAATTCCTTTTATTTCTTATCCTTATGAATGGTGCTTTAGTCAATTAAAAGACACGGCTTTGGTGACTCTTAAAATTCAAAAAATTGCTTTTGAATACGGGATGTCTCTAAAAGACGCTAGTGCTTATAATCTTCAATTTCTTAAGGGTCAGCCAATTCTAATCGACACGCTTTCTTTTGAAAAACATGAGGAGGGTAAACCTTGGGTAGCTTATCGTCAATTTTGCCAGCATTTTCTGGCGCCCCTGGCTTTAATGAGTTTAACTGATGTTCGTTTAAATCAATTACTAAAGGTCTATCTTGATGGTTTGCCTTTAGATTTAGTGGTTAAACTTTTACCTAAAAAAACTTGGTTTAATTTATCTCTCCTTGCTCATCTTCACCTTCACGCTAAGAGTCAAAAACACTTGGCTGGTAAAAAGGTTTCTTTACAGCAAAGAAGAATGAAAACCGGTAATCAGGCTTTTGTATCCTTAATTAATAATTTGGAAGCAACCATTAAAAAATTAGACTGGCGAGAAACTAAAACAGAATGGCAAGATTATTATTCGGCGACTAATTATTCTCGAAAGGCTTTTGCTCATAAGAAACAATTAGTTAAAAAGTATTTGAATCAAGTTAAACCTGATTCTGTTTGGGATTTAGGGGCTAATACCGGTGAATTTAGTCGTTTGGCTTTGAAAAGAAGGGTTCAGGTAATGGCTTTTGATTTTGATCCGAATACAGTTGAAAAAAATTATCTTCAGGTCAGGAAAAAGAAAGAAAAGAATCTATTACCACTTCTATTTGATTTAACTAATCCCAGTCCTAGTTTGGGTTGGGCTAATGAAGAAAGAAAATCCTTGAAGGAACGCGGTCCGGCGGCAATGGTTTTAGCTTTAGCTCTGGTTCATCATCTGGCAATTTCTAATAATCTGCCTTTAGGTAAAATTGCTCAATTTTTTCATCAAATTGGCAAGTCTTTGATTATTGAATTTGTACCGAAAACTGATTCTCAGGTTCAACGACTTTTGCTTAATCGAGAAGATATTTTTACTGATTACACCCAGGCAAATTTTGAAAAAGAATTCAAGCGGTTTTTTACTCTTCAGGAGAAGTCAGTCATTAAGGATTCTCAAAGAATTCTCTATCTAATGACTTAACGGAGTTTGCTGGTAACGTTAATGTATTGATAGGGGTGTTTTCTGTCTTTAATGACATAAATATCATCTGGTAGGAGAGGGAGACTGGTTCTTAGATAAAGATTGAAAACTAAACGGAAAGTATTGACTGGCGTAATCGAAGGATAGAGACCAGTCTGATTAATATTAGGCAGATAATAGGCGTTGAGAATACTCAGTTTCTCTTTAAGTTCATCAATGGTTGCTTGGTTCCATTGAAAAACATATTCGTTTTCTTTATATCTTTTAGGAAAAGGACCTTCATCAGCTTGAAGGATGATAATTGCCTGACCTTTAGTTTTCACCAAAAGCTTTTCAATCATTGCTTCTATTAATTGGTTGGTATAGATGAGTTGATTAAGATAAAGTTTTCTTCGGTCGCCTTCAATCGCTTCTTTTCTTGAGAGAAAGCGGCCGTTTTGATCAAAAACATAGGGTTCGTGGGGTAAGAGAACATGGGCAAAAACAAATTTTGGTTCAGGTGAATCAGGAATTTTGGTGATCGCCTCTAATTGATCCAAGGTCGTTTCTCGGGTCAGGGCTTCATAACTCAGTGGTTGCATCAGATCTTTTTCGTTAACCATAATTGAACCGGAATAAAGGGGGTAAAGAGCTGTGGTTTCCAGAAATTTAAAAAGAAAGACAAGCAAAGGCCGAGGATGTTGATAGCGATAATTGACGTCAGCGTTTTTATTACCGCCAGTTGGCCACCAGGTAGAGCCGAGATGGTAATAAAGATAACCTTGGCTTTTAAGAAAATTGCCGACTTGGTGGTTAGTAAATTTTTCGTAGAGTGGTCGAAAATCACCTGAACCGGGACCAACGGCTCGACTCAGGAGATCAAGATATTCTATGTTTAAAGAGGAAGCTAAAGAAAGATCAGTAATTGGATAATTAGCGTAACTTTGATTGGCCACATAAAAGCCTTTTTGGGTTAAGAAATTAATAAAATTACTGTTGTCATAGTTATAATAATCTTTAAGGGATTGGGTGCTGGCATAGCGGTCAAAGATAAGATAATAAATATCTGGTAGTTCTATTCTCCTGGTTGATTGGGCTTGTTTGATTTCTTGTTTTCTGGTTGAGGAGATTTCCTGATGAAGAAAGCGAGATTGATAAGAGTAGTTAATTAACTGGCCAAAAGAAATTAAAATCAAAACCAGGCTAACAACATTTAAAAATTTGGTGATTTGGTCAACTCTTTGCTGGGTCTTTATTTTTTTGAAGAGAAAGTAGTTTGTCAGAATAAAAAAGATTAGCCAAAGAAGCAGAAAAAACCCATCATATTTAAGAAGTAATTTAGATTCAATGACTTTTTGGAGAAGATTAGAGACATGGCCATAAGAAAAAAAGAAAATTAAAAATAGAGAAACAAAAATAGCTGATCTTTTAAGATTTCTAAAGATAAGATTGATAATTAACCAGAAAAAAAGACTGTAGCCAAGAATAATTAGAATAGGGATAAAGATTAATCTTGGTTCAAGTTCACTAAGATTATGAATAAAAAAAGCTAAGGGAGGATAAAGAGCCAAAAGAAGCGGGTGAAAGACAAAAGATCTTTTCATGACTCAGATTCTACTCCATCAATCTTCAATCATTCAAGATTAACAATTTTCCAGTAAAATTTTTCGCTGAACAGATAAATCTAGACCTGTTTCATCTTTAAGAGTAGTATTAAGATTATATGGAGTCTCAAACTACGTGCCCCGAATGCCAATCAAACATTTCTTTATCAGATTATTTTTGTCCGAATTGTGGGAAAAAACTAAAAGAGAAGCCCTTATCAACAACTCTTTTAAAACAGTTATTAATTTACTTGGTGAGCTTTTTTTTACCCCCTCTGGGAATCTGGCCGGCGATTAAATATCTCCGTCAATCAGATAAAAAATCAAAGAAGATTGGCTTAGTAGCAGTTTTTTTAACCATCATTTCAATCGTGATAACAAGTTGGTTAACGATTAGTTTCATAAACTCGTTCAACCAAAAAATTGGTAGCCAGCTTGATCTTTATCAGGGGTTGGACTATTGATGAAGATATAAATTGAAGGAAGACAACTGCTTAAATAAGAAGTCAAGTTATGAATAGGGAAAAAGATACAAACTTAAAAAGAAAATATTATTTGGAGTTTTATTATCTTTAACTCATCTAATCAAAAATTGTTCCGAAATTAAGCAGATGTTTTCCTTCAATCTGCCAATGCAAACGCTATTATACTCCAAGAGCATTAATAAAGCAAGTATTTAGTTTTATTTTAGATTTGATAACACTGTGGTGTCCGTGTTGGCTGAGTGTACTAGTCAAGAATCGTTTCATCATCATAGTCCTTAATTTATGATAAAAGTCGATCTTGAATCATTTTATCTTGTAGATTTTTTTGCCGTTTTCTTTTTAAGAGAAGGCGGTTGGATCTCCGATTTTTGAGACTCTTGTTCTTCTGCTTTTTTTTCAGCATCATCCAATGAATGAAAACCCTCTAACATTTTTAGGTAAGGTTCAACAGATGAAACATAGCATAACCCTGGTAGTGCTTCTCCTCTGATACGATTAGGTAAGTAACTCGAGATAACCCCACACACCATCACTTCATCGCTTTTGTTACTCATTATAAAGGCTGGACCACCACTCACTCCATTAATTCCTACCCCATCAACTAAATATGAATTTCTATCTTTTAAATAACTACTTACATGTCCTCCAAAAAAACACAATTTACTAGGATAGATTAAGGGAAATCCACACCAACCTATTTCCGAGCCAGACCTCACCCATTTTCCAAAAGGAGGCAAGTCAAGCACAGGCTTTACCGGAATGTCTCTTTTATTAAATAAGATAAAAGCGAGATCATTTTCTGGATATGGTATTATCACTCTATTTTCTTTTAAAAACACGTTTTTACCAGATGTGTAATGAGTCATTTTTATTGGTTGTTCCCATTCATATTCTTGAGAAACAACATGATAAGCAGTAGCCACTCCTAGTAGATTCTTTTTTTTAGAGTAAGAAATTTGAAAACCAGTCCCACTACCGTTGGGAGTATCTATTTTAAAGATATGCGGAGTTATTAACTCAACGCCTTTGTACCATTTATGTGTCATATTACTTATAGTTACCTTTGAGGTGCCCGTCTTGGCTGCGAGGGATGGATTCGAACCATCGTTGGTGCATTCAAAGTGCACTGTCCTACCTTTAGACGACCTCGCAATATGAATTATGAATATGGTGGAGCGGGAGACGGGATTTGAACCCGCGACCTTCTCGTTGGCAACGAGACGCTCTGCCAGCTGAGCTACTCCCGCATTGTTTTTTATTATATCAGAGTAGTGGCAAGGGGCGGAGTCGAACCGCCATCTCATGTTTTTCAGACACGCGCCGTGACCACCTTGGCTACCTTGCCTGGTGGGCGATGAGGGTCTCGAACCCCCAACCTTTTGGATGTAAACCAAACGCTCTGCCAATTGAGCTAATCGCCCTTTTTGTGCGGACGGAGAGACTTGAACTCTCACGGTAATTGCTACCACAAGCTCCTCAAGCTTGCCTGTCTACCAGTTCCAGCACGTCCGCCTATTAAAAACGGGTGGACGGAGAGGGACTCGAACCCTCACGGCTCAAAGCCATACACTTCTGAAGCGTACGCGTCTGCCAATTCCGCCATCCGTCCAATCTGGTTTGATTATAGCAAAAACTGGTGGTCTTTTCTATTTTCTTGAGAGGCTGTAGATCGTGGGATAAAAGAGGAAAACGGCCGGTGAATCTTCAACTAGGAATCTTTGAAAGTCTTGGTAAATTGTTTTTCTTTCATCCTGATTCAAGGTTTTTCTGCCGTCTTCTAAGAGTTTGTCTAATTTAGGGCTCTTATATTTACTCAGATTAGTTACTTGGGTTGAATGCCAGAGAACATATTGGTCTGGATCTCGGGGAATTTGTTGATTAACGAGGATGACTTCGTACTCTTCATCCGGACTGTTGATAAATTGGATTTCGGTTTCAATTCCTAATTCCTGCCAATCACTTTTAATTTGTTCGGCAATATTAGCCAGTGAAGGAATGGTTGAGAGTTTGATCTGTTTGACGGTTTCTTCTCCACCCTCTCCTAGTAAAGTTCTGGCATTTTCTAAATCTTTATCATAGGGTTTGACGGTGCTGTTGTAGGCCCAAGAATCGGGATTATAAAAACTTAAAGCCCGAGGTTCCCATCTTTTTTCAATTGCATAGGCTAGGGCTTGACGAATGGGTTTATCAGCAAATTTGTCTAATTGGGTATTGAAAAAAAGAGCCGTGTAGCGATCATATTTAACACCTTTCTCAATCTTAGTATTGTCCCAGTTTTCCAATTCACCTGGAGCCAGGATTTCTTCGAGGTAATCAACCTCACCTAGTTTGTAACCGGTTTTGGCCGCTTCTTCATTAGGAAAGAAATGAAAAATGAGATTGGGTTTTGCGCTGTCTTTGGCTGGAACAAGAACTAATTTTCTGATTATTTGGCCGCTTCTCTCGATTTTCTTGGCTTTGTAGTCGCCCAGGCCAATAAGATTATTCTTGAAAACAGGCCGAGAAACAACGACTGGGAAAGGAGAAAAAGATTCTTTTAATTCGAATTTGATATGGTGATCATCAAGAACGGTGACACTGACATCACTGAAATTGTAATTAATATCTTTGGCTAGAACTTCACTGCCATCATGCCAGCGGACATTTTCCTTAATGGCAAAAATATAGATCTTACCATCCTCACGAACTTCCCAAGACTCAGCCAAACCTGGTTCAACTGACCCATCTGGTAAAGGAATCGTTAAACCATAACTGATCAAACTGATAATTTCGTTTGGTAGATTGGTAAGATTATATCTGCCGGCTAGCCCAATTTTTTCCTGACGTTTAATTGGATTTAGACTGACAAGTTTAGGAAGAAAAAAGACGGCGAGAATAGTGATTGTCAGAGAAATGAGGATGACCCGGCGGTGTTTTTGCCAAAAGGCGCGGATTAGGCGAACGTAATAACGAGGTTTGGCAATCCTCATTGAGCAAAAATATTAACAACAGAGATGAGCAGAAAGCCGATAGCCAGACCAATTGTGGCCAAAAAAAGAATCTTTTCAACCCCTCTTTTTGATCGATAGGATTCACCACCAGCTCCACCAAATAAATTACCTAAGCCAGTCCCCCGGGCTTGTAAAAGAATAGTTGTAATCAAGCCAATCGAAAAAACTATTTGGAGAATGGTTAAAAGATTGCTCATTGATAATCTGTTGGAATTATAGCACTGCTTATTGAAAAAGCCAAAAAAGGAAGGTGGTGATTAGACTAATGAGAAAAGAAGAGATAACCAGAACCCAAATTTTAGCAAGATACATTTCAGGAATAATAAATCCCTGGTAAGCATAGCCAGGAAAAGCGAAACCAATGATTTCCAGATAAGGGACCAAAAGAGTGACTAAATAGAGACTAAAAACATTAGCCACCCAACGAAAAGCCCCTAAAGTGATGAGATTAATAGGCAGGAGGAGAAGTTTGACTAGAGGCTTGATGGCTAAATTAACGCCAGTCAAGACCGCCGCTGTAAAAAGGATCCCTTGGTAGCCTCCAGAGACAATAAAACCCTCAATCGACTGGCTAATAATAATAATGGCAGCTAAGTTGATAACAAAAGAGCGAATAACCTTTTTCATTCTAGTTTTTTTGTACCACGTAATTTTCTTGATGTCAATTTAAAAATGGCCAGCAAAATAGCGGTTAGGAGAATTAGCCCCCCAATGACTGGTAGAATTCCCTGCCAGATAAATGATTTGATTTTTATTATTTGGTTATATTTTTGACTGTCAAGAGAAAGATTAATTTTTGCTGAGCCAACTTCAAACCAATTTTTACTATAAACTTCAATGGGAATCTCTTGCTTAGCAAAGGGAGGAATGAGAGCCGATTCGTCAGAGGAGGCAAAATTAATCATAATCCCCTCTCCGGAGATATTAGTTGGCAGGTGATAGATGGCAGTTGGTCCTAAGTTATGGATAATAATATTTCCTTTTGTTTTCAAACCAGCAAAAATAGATTTGGGGAGAGCAAATTCCACTTCTATTTTACTGTCAGGTAATTCTTTAAATTTACCAAAGCTAATTTGAATATTTTTGCCGCCATCTTCTTGAGTTCTGTAGGAACCAGCGGGTGCAGGCAGTTGACTATCAACTCCATGGATGACAAAAGCAAAGTGATTCAAATCAGCCTTATGAAAGAAATCTATGCCACCAGTTGTTTTTTCCCAAGTAGGATCGACTGGAACCCAGATTTTTCTTTCATCGTTCCAATATTCTGGCCAAGAATGAAGAACATCGGCCACCAAACTTAAAGGTCGGAGTTTGGGGTTAGTGGTATAAGCATAGCCGTTAATCTCCCTGGCTGGAATGCCTAAAGTCCGAGCTAAGCTAACAAAAAGATCAGTAAATTCCATACAAATTGATTGGTCAGGTTCTTTTAAGGCGGCCAAAGCTCCTTTCCTTTCGGCTCCTTCTTTAACCAGGTCAAAATTATAGCCTAAATAATCAACCACAAAATCATAAATATCCTCAATTGACTTTAATTGACTGGTAATCTCTTTTATTTCTGGATGATTGACTGGCCAATATTTCTGTTCTTGGAGGTTTTTTTGGAGCGTTTCTTGGCTGGTAGCTGGGAAATTCTTTTGGGGTTGAGAAAAGACTTTTACTTGCCCCGTGGCTTGAATATTTAATCTCTGGTTACCTGATAAAGTGTAACTGGCTAGCCAATTGCCATCTTCATCAACCCGAACATTAGTTGGTTTTGGTTCAAGTGATTCATAATAGACTTTTTGATAGGCGGTGTCTGGTGGTAAAGCAATTTCTGTGGTGGTTGAGGCAAGACGATCATTTTTAAGGTGATAGTCAAAGATAAAATCAAAAACCTGAAATTGGCCAAAAGCAGCACTGACGCCTGATTGGGCCAGCTGATTTTTAGTAAAGCTAAAGATCTGAAAATTTTCTTCTAAGCTAATTGAAATAGGTTGGGGACTAATATAGGCAGTGGCGCCAAAACTGGTAGGCACGACTAGTTGGAGTTGATAATTACTCATTTCAGCGGCATTGGCTAACTTAGGTACCGAAACCTCCCAGACTTGGCCAGTCTTATCAACTAAATCAGGGGCATCATAAGAGACAGTAAAGTCAAGGGTTTTACCAGTACCAACCACCTGTTGGTTGAATTTGAGATTGATTTCGGTTGAATTATTGGTTTGTTTAGTCTCAACCTCTAAAGGGCCAAGATTATCTCTCGCCTTAATATTTTCAATTTGACTAGTTTGGAAGAGAAGAGAATATTGGGTGGCATAGACATTAGAAAGTTTGTTAGTTAAAGCAATGCTTTGGGTGACCTGAGTCAGACCATTAGGGTTGACCTGATAACGGACTTGGTAGGAAGTCTCAAATTCTTCTGAAGCAAAAACTAAAGAAAAAGAGGTGAAAGAAAAAAAGAAAAGAAAGAAAACAATCAAGATTTTTTTCATAAGACCATTTTATAGATAATCATTAATTTTGTCTAGAATTTGACAGCTAAAAGAAAATTGAATATAATTACAGCCAAAGGACGCTGTCCTTTTTCCTATTTCCAAGGGCTAATGGCAAAAGCGCTAAAAGCCCTTTTGACGTATAAATGAGGACGTTGTGGATGAGGAGTTGAAAGGAGATTGTGGAAGTGAAGTGTCAGAATCCAAACTGTGGGGAAGAGGTAGATCAAGTTCATAAGGGCCTCTGCAATGCCTGTTTTATCTTCCGAAAGTACAACGGAGGTGACAGGCCAAAGCCAGAGAAGAAGTCGATCTGGCCGGGGGACCTAGGGAGAATGCGGAAGGTATTAGTAAGGAGGTTAGTTCATCTAGGCTAGAGCCCATCCGTAAATCCCTGGCTGGGGAGAATATCTCATTCTACTGTTCTCCCCAGCTCGCATCTTTTTTCCCTCTTGACAAGGTTTTTTTCTTCGGGTATTGTTAGGGTGAGATGCCAGTTACTCTTTATAAACGCCAAAAACAAATTCTTGATTTTATTTCCCAATATATTCAGAAAAGTGGTTATTCACCAACTCTAACAGAGATTGCTGAAGCAATTAACGTTTCTTCTTTAGCTACAGTCCATGAACATTTAACGGCTATGGAAAAAAAAGAAGTAATTAAGCGCTATGAAGGTTCGGTTCGGGGAATCGAATTGATTAATAAAAAGCTTGGTCAACTAACTAAAGGAATTGAATTACCGATTATGGGTTTTATTGCCGCTGGTAAGCCAATTGAACCTTTTACTGATCCCAACGCTTCGGTTCATGTCTCCCCTTCTCTCTTAACCGGTAAAAAGCGGGCTTTTGTTCTTCAGGTTAAAGGTGAATCAATGATTGATGAAGGTATTCTGGATGGTGATTATGTGGTTATTGAAGAACAAGAAACGGCTAAAAACGGCGATATTGTAGTAGCTTTGTTGGAAAATGGTTTTGCCACTCTTAAACGTTTTTTTAAGGAAGCGACTCGGGTCCGTTTAGAACCGGCTAATGCCACCATGTCGCCTATCTTTGCAAAGAAAGTTATGATTCAAGGGAAAGTGGTGGGAATTATTAGAAGGTTTTAAAACTTCCCTATTCTTTCTTTGACTTTTGCCCAAACTGGTTGACGATAATCCCGCCAAAAATGAATTGCTCCTGGTAAGATGGTAACAAAAATTACAGCTAAGATAATGAATAGAAAATATTGGTCTATGTTTGGAATAGTGTTACCAAGAATATAGCCAGCTAATGAAGTAATTAAAACCCAAAAAATTCCTCCGAAGACATTAAAACTTAGAAAGCGAAAATAATCCATTCCGCCCACGCCAGCGACAATTGGAGCAAAGGTCCGGACAAAAGGCAGAAATCGAGCCAGAATAATAGTTTTACCACCGTGTTTTTTGTAAAATTCATTGGCTTTAATAATATTTTTTTTATGAAAAAGCAAGGAATCTTCCCTTTTGAAGATTCTTGGTCCGGTTTCCCTACCAAACCAATAACCAACCGTATCGCCTAAGATAGCCGCCACCATGGCAACTAAAAGTAAGAGTTTGATGTCTAAAAAACCACGCGAAGCGAGAAGCCCGGCGGTAATTAAAAGACTGTCACCCGGAAAGAAAAAGCCAAAAAGCAAACCTGATTCAGCAAAAACAATAAAAAACAGACCTAGATAACCAGTCGTTAAAATTAGGTGTTCTAAATTAAGCATGGTGATTAGTCTTTATCGACCCTGATCGCTCGTTCGGGACAATTAACTTCACAAGTTTGACACAAATTACATTTATTGGCAAGGACTTTGGGGATTGGTTGATTAGCAATGCCTTTATCTTGACCAAAAATTAAAGCCTGATTCGGACATTTGAGCAAACAAATACCACAACCCTTACACAGACCTTTAAAAACAGTCCAATTACCTTTTCTAACTTCAGTTGATTTGGGTTGAAAATCCTTCATTTTTTCAGTTTATTTCCTAAGATTTTTTCGGTAATTGTTTTAAGGGTAGTCGGTTTAATAATTTTAGTTTCTTTAACCAGTTCTTCTAACAAGGCAATGTTCAAGCTGTTTTTTAAAAGTTTGGTTTGCTTGCCTTGGTAGTTTTTAACTCGGGGCATGACTTTTTCGGTAAGAATCGCCAGAACATCAGCGGTTTTGAATTTGGGATAGGCAATTGGCTTTGAATCAATAATCACGAAGGCAATTGAAAAACCACCTCTTTGTTCCACACCAAAATTAGGAATATAGGTAACTTCTTGACCTTCAGTAAAGGCTGATTGAGCCAGAATTTTGGCAGCTGTTTGGACTCCTTGACCGCCCTCACCGGCCATTAAGATTTTCATTAAATTTCTCCTAGTTTAAAAAGTTTTTCTAATTCTTCCATTCTTTTAATCGTTTCTCTCGCCTTAGTTCGCCAATTAGTCGGACAAGCAGCCAAAGCTTCAACAAGCGAGAAATTTCCCTTTAACTGAGTTTCAATGGCTTTTTTTAAATAATTTTTAAGAACCAGGGGTTGGTTGCTGGTTCCCCGAGCCAGGTAAGCTTCTTTGTCTTTTACCCAAGAAAGAACCTCTGGACCGTGAAGAGTTTTTCCTAGAACCTTATTATCTTTGCCTGTTGGCGTGGTGGTCGTAATCTCGCCCTCAACCGTGGTCGGTGCCATTTGGCCACCAGTCATGGCGTAAAGAGTGTTGTTGACCACGATGGTAGTGATTGGATTATTCCTTAAGCAAGCGGTGAGAGTGTGTTGTAAGCCAATGGCATAAGCGCCGCCATCACCCACATAGGCAATCACAATCTTTTGGGGATCAGCTAATTTAAAACCGACTGCCGTGGGGATGGTTCGACCATGATGAGTTTGAGTCGAGGCGAGATCAAAAAAATCCCAGGCTAAAAGGGAACAACCAATATCAACCATAAAAACTGTTTTTTCGGCAATGCCTAATTCATCAATCACCTGACCCAACATATTCAAAACAATTGAATGGCCGCATCCAGGGCAGAATTTATGGGGTTTTGATTCAACCTTAAAACAATTAGGAAATTTTGGCGATTTCTTCATAAATCTCCTCTGGGGCAAAACCCATAGCTGGTTTGTAATATTCAATTAAAGGAAAAGGAATCTTAACTTCATCTTTCAAAAGATTGGCTAATTGACCTTCGGCCGACTCTAAAACAACAATTTTTTCGGCGTTTTCTAAAGCTTGAATGGCGGCTTGAGCAGGAAAAGGTCTCAAGGTAATGGGTCGAAAAAGACCGATCGGAATCTTGTCTTTTCGAAGTAAATCAACTGCGGCTTTGGTGGCAGCCGCGACAATCCCGTGAGCGATGAGAATGATTTTGGCACCTTCTAGTTGGTAATTTTCGTGCTCTTCGATTTGAGAACGAACTTTTTGATATTCTTGGCGATAATTATCAATAATCGCTCCAATCTCTTCTTCAAGGTTATAGCAATTTCTGAGATTAACATTCTTTTTCAAAATAGGCTCGGTCAGTAATTGTTTATTCTTTTCTTCCATTTCCACAAGACCCATCATTTTTCCCTGATAGCCGTCAGCTAAAATAAAAGTCGGCCAGCGATATTGCCAGGCAGTCTCAAAAGCTTTAAAAGTATAATCATAGAGTTCCTGGAGATTGGCGGTTGAATAAACCACCCTAAAGCCTTCACCATTACCGCCAAAACAAGTTAGTCTGACTTCCTCTTGAGAGTAAATGACAGTTGAAGTAGAAAGACCACCTCTTTGCATAATCATGGCTACAGTTGGAATTCTTAAGGCTTCAGCCATGGAAAAAGCATCTTGCATTAAAACATTACCTGGACCAGCCGTGGCCGTAAAGGCTGGTATACCGGCCAAACAAGCGCCAATGGTGCCAAAACCAGCGGCCATTTCATCTTCAGCTTGAAGATAGGAAAGATTTTTATTTTCAGAACAAAAATCAGTCCATTTTTCCAAGATTTCAGAAGCTGGTGTAATTGGATAACCAAACATCACTTTAGCCCCAGCTTCTTTAGCTGCTTGAGCTAAAACATAATTACCCATTAGGAATTGTTTCATTTTAAAATTCCTCCAAAGTAGAAACATCACCTGTTGGTAAATCTAATTCTTTGGCTTTGAGTAAGCGTCTAACAATCTTACCTGACCTAGTTTTGGGAAGTCTGTCCATGAACTCAATTTCTCTTGGATAGGCGTGACCAGCCAATTCTTTCCTAACAAAGCTCTGGATAGCCTTTTTAAGGCTCTCAGAGCCCCTGTGGCCGGGTTTTAGACTAATAAAGGCCTTGATTATCTCGCCCCGAAGAGGATCAGGTTTACCAATGACACCAGCTTCAGCTACAGCTGGATGAGCGACTAAAGCTGATTCAACCTCAAAAGGACCGACTCTTTCACCTGAGGTTTTAATAACATCATCAGCTCGACCGACAAACCAGAAATAGTCATCTTTATCTTTATAGGCTAAATCACCACTAAGGTACCAACCATTGATAAAATAGCTCTTATATTTCTTGGGTCGGTGCCAAACCTTGGCCATCATTGAAGGCCAAGGTGGTTTGATAGCTAAATTGCCGATTTTCTTAGTATCTATTTTCTTGCCTTGGTCGTTGACAATAGCGGCTTTTATTCCAGGGACGGGCTTGCCCATTGAGCCTGGTTTAATTGGGAGACTAGGATAATTAGCAATCAGAATACCTCCGGTTTCGGTTTGCCACCAATTATCATGAAAGGGCAAACCAAAGGCTTTTAAACCCCAGTAGACCGCTTCTGGGTTTAGAGGCTCGCCTACTGAAGCTAAATGACGAAGAGAAGATAAATCATATTTTTTAACAATTTTTGTATCTTTAGCCGCTAACATTCGAATGGCAGTGGGGGCAGTGTACCAAACAGTCACTTTATAATCTTGAATAAGTTGATACCATTGAGCTGGATCAAAACGACCTTCATAAACCAGAGTCGAAGCTCCATTTGACCACGAACCTAAGATTTCATAGGCAATACCAGTGACCCAGCCAGGGTCAGCCGTGCACCAATAAACGTCATTCTCTTTTAAATCTAAAACCCATTTGGCGGTCAGGTGTTCCTGAAGAATGGCAAGATGGCGGTGAACGACACCCTTAGGCTTGCCGGTTGTGCCTGAAGTGTAAAGCATGAAAGCCGGTTCACTTGGGTCCATACGAGCACATCTTAATTTATTGGAAGCCTTTTTGATTAATTCGGAGAGAGGATATTTGCCTTTTTTTTGTTTAGTCTCGGTATCGATCAGAAGAATTTTTTTAAGACTGGTTTGCTTTTCGATTTTCGCCACCCGTTGGTAAAGTTCTTTGTTGGTGACCAAAACTTTGGCGTCAGAGTTTTGAAGACGATCAAGTAGGGCTTGGGGTCCAAAAGCCGAGAAAAGAGTACCAGCAATGGCGCCAATTTTCAAGGTGCCTAAAAAACCAAAGTAAAGTTCGGGAACGCGGGGCAGAAAGAAAAAAACTCGTTCGCCTTTTTTAACTCCTAGTTTCTTGAGAACATTACCAAACTGGTTTGACAATTGGCTTAATTCTCTAAAAGTATATTTTTGTTTTTGACCGTTTTCTCCTTGCCAATAAAGAGCGACTTTATTTTTTCTCGGTCCTTCCAGATGACGATCAACCGCATTGTAGGCGGCATTTAATTTCTTTTGAGGGAACCATTCAAGTTCTTTTTCGGCTTCTTGCCAACCAAAATGATTATAGGTTTTTTGGTAATCAACCAAATTAGGTTTGACTTTCAGTTTCTTTTGTTTAACGCTAATGATTTTTTGTTTCATAATATTTTGAGCAAATTCCTGCCAGTCATCAAGCCAGGTTTTTCAATTTGCAAAAGTTCGAGAATGGTGGGAGCGATATCAGCTAAAATACCTCTGGGTAAAACTCGACCGCCTTGATTAAACTTCTTATGGAGAACAATGAAAGGGACCGGGTTGGTGGAGTGTTTTGTGTCCGGTTTGTTTGTTTCCAAATCAATCATTTCTTCTACGTTACCATGGTCGGCAGTGATTAAACAAACACCATCAAGATTGAAGACTGTTTGGGCAACTTTGCCAATGCAATCATCAACTACTTCACAGGCTTTAATCCCGGCCTCTAAAACACCAGTATGACCAACCATATCAGGATTGGCGTAATTGACGATAATAAAATCATAAAAGCCAGTTTTAATTCTCTTCAGTAGTTCTTCGGTGACTCCATAGGCAGACATTTCTGGTTGAAGATCATAGGTTTTGACTTTAGGCGAAGGAATCTCTGCTCGATCTTCACCTAAAAATGGTCTTTCGCGTCGGCCGTTAAAGAAATAAGTAACGTGGCGTTCCTTTTCTGTCTCAGCCAGATGAAATTGTCTTAAGTTTTTTTCGGCTAAGACTCGACCAAGCGGCATTTTGACCTTTTCAGGAATAAAAGCAACTTTAACCGGCATATCGGGTTCATATTCAGTCATGGTCACAAAAAAAAGATTCTGGAGGATTTTTTTTCTTTGAAAAGTGGTTGTTTTTGTTTGAGACGGATGATATTGCTTAATACCATATCTTTCTGCATAAGGGTCAAAAGCAGTTTTTTCGATTACCAATCTTTCAAAATCAGGCAGAACAAAAGCTCTAGTTAATTGACGAGGTCGATCAATTCGAAAATTAAAGAAGATAACGCTATCGTTGTCTTTAATAAAATTAGTTTTGTTTTCATCTAAAACCAGAAACGGTTCAATGAATTCATCAGTTTTATCAGCTTGGTAGGAAGCATTAATGCCTTCAATGGCTGATTTGAATTTGGCTCCTTCTCCCAGAACAAGAGCGTTGTAGGCTTTTTCCGTTCTTTGCCAACGTTGATCACGATCCATGGCAAAATAGCGGCCCATGATTGAAACAATTTTACCGATGCCAATTTTTTCTATTTCTGCCTGAAGCTGGTTAATATAAATTGGGGCAGCGGTTGGTGGTGAATCACGACCATCAGTGAAAAGATGAAGATAAACTTGATTAAGATTCTGATTTTTAGCTAATTTAAGAAGGGCGAAGATATGAGCCATACTGGAATGGACACCACCTGCTCCCAGCAAACCCATCAAGTGGAGTTGAGAACTTTGTTTTTTGACATGATCGACTGTCTCGAAAAAAGCAGGGTTAGTAAAAAAGGAACCATCAGTAATGGAAAGATTAATTACAGGTAATTCCTGAAAAACAATCCCACCAGCACCAATATTTAAATGGCCTGTTTCTGAATTACCATCATCATCTTTAGGCAGACCAACCATTTCTCCGGAAGCATCTAATAAAGTTCGGGGATAGACCGCCCAAAAACGATCAAAGTTAGGCGTCTTGGCCAAGGCGATCGCGTTACCTCTAGTTTCAGCAGTCATTCCCCAACCATCCATAATAATTAAAACGACTGACTTTGGTCTGGTTGATTTAAAACCATTCATTTTTCTTTAATCTCACTTTCAATTGCTAATAAACGATTATATTTAGCCACTCTTTCGCCTCGGGCCGGTGAACCAAATTTAGTAAAATCAGCGTTAACCCCAACCGCAAAATCGGCAATAAAATCTTCGTTGGTTTCACCGCTTCGATGAGAAACAATAATTTTCCATCCAGCTTCACGGGCTTCCATAATAACGTAGATTGTTTCTGATATCGTCCCAATTTGATTAGGTTTAACCAAAATACCATTACAAGCTTTCTTTTTAATCGCTTCTCTCACTCGTTCTTTGTTAGTAGCTAAAAGATCATCGCCCACAATGATTGTTTTAGTAAGGGATTGGGTGATTTTAATCCAACCTTCCCAATCATCTTCATAAAAACCATCCTCTAGAGAAAACAAAGGATATTGTTGATTAAGTTCTTCGTAAAAGACAACCAAATCGTCAACTTGCATCGGCATCGTGCGGTCTTTTATTTGATATTTGTCGTCTTTGTAAAAGGAGCCAGCCGCTACATCTAAGCCCAGAAAAACGTCACGATTAAGAACATAATCAGCTTGTTTAATGGCACTAACCAAAAGTTCTAAAGCGTCGGCATTGGTGAAGAGATTAGGCGCATAACCACCCTCATCGCCAACACTGTGAATCGCACCATGACTGACTAAAACATCCTCTAGCGTTTGGTAAATTTCTTCGGCCGTTCTTAAAGCCTCACTGTAGGTTTTAGAGGTTGAAGGGATGATGTGAAATTCCTGAAACTCAAGATTACCAGCCCCATGTTTGCCACCATTAATTAAGTTAAAGGTTGGACCAGGCAATTTTTGGGTTTTTTTAAAGCCATAGAGAGAATTAATATACTGGTAGGTGGGTATCTTTTTACTAACAGCCGCGGCTTCGACAATTCCTTGGGAAACGCTAAGAATGGCATTGGCGCCTAACTTAGATTTATTGGGAGTACCATCGAGTTCAATTAAGAACTTGTCTATTTTGATTTGCTCGGTTGCTTCCTTTCCCTTGAGTTTGGGAGCAATAATCGTATTAACATTATTAACAGCGGTTAGAACACCCATACCCTGATACCGTTTAGAATCACCATCTCTGAGTTCAAGTGCCTCATATTTACCTAGAGAAGCACCTGAAGGCACCGAATTAACAGCCTGAGAATCGTCATCGAGGATGACGGTTGTTTCGACAGTAGGATTGCCTCGGGAATCAAGAATTTCTCTGGCTTGGATTGTTTTTATCTTAGCCATCTTTTTTTACTAATCTTTTTTCCGCTTCGTAAACTAATTCCCTGGTTCTTTCAATCGCGTCTGGATTAACGGAAATACTGGTAATTCCCCACTTAATCAGGTTTTCTACCAAATCAGGATAGACTGATGGGGCTTGACCACAAATTGAGCTCGTTATTTTGTTTTTTTGGCAGGTTTTAATCGTTTTTTCCAAAGCCCAACTGACAGCCGGATCTTGTTCATTAAAAGCTTGAGCCAGTTCGGCGCTGTCTCGGTCGACACCTAAAAGAAGCATCGTCAGGTCATTTGAGCCAATGGAAATGCCGTCAATGCCCACTTTGATAAACTCCTCAAGGAGAATCACGTTTGAGGGAATTTCGACCATTAGCCAAAGTTGAAAGCTTGGACTTCTAGATAAATCGTTGGCAACAATAATCTTTTTTACTTTTTGGAGTTCATCTGGTGTTCGAACAAAAGGAATCATTAGCCAAAGGTTATCAAGGCTTCGTTTTTTTCTGACTTGTTTAATAGCCTCTAATTCCATTTCAAAAACAGTTTCATCGCTGATATAACGAAAGGCACCCCGATAGCCTAGTAAAGGGTTTTCTTCTTCTGGTTCGTAGGCTTTACCTCCAGTTAAATTGCGGTATTCATTGGTTTTAAAGTCAGTTGCTCGGTAAACCACTGGTCGAGGATAAAAGGCGTGGCAAATCTGACTGATGTCATCGCTTACTTTATTGATAAAATCTTTTTGCTTTTTATCTTTGATGATCTTTTTAGGGTGAGTGCCAAGCTGGGCCATCATAAATTCGGCTCTTAAAAGGCCAACCCCATCAACATTTCTTGTCGCCATCTTTCCGGCTAATTGGGGTTCGCCTAGATTAACGTAAATTTTAGTAGCTGTTTTTAAGGCTGGTTGGTAAGCTTTTTTTGGTTCTTTTTTAGGTTCAAGCGAAGATTGAGTTTGGTTAAGATAACCGCCTTGATAGATTTCACCATTACTACCATTAACCGTAAAGACTTGACCAGTTTTTAATTTTTTGGTGGCTTCTTTGGCACCAACAACGCAAGGAACACCTAACTCACGACTGACAATGGCGGCGTGGGAAGTTTGACCACCTTTATCAGTAACAATGGCCACCGCTTTTTTCATGGCGGGGACAAAATCAGGCGTAGTCATGGCTGTCACCAAAATTTCACCTGAAGCGATTTTGTTAATCTCTTTAGACGATTTGATAATTTTAGCTGGACCTGAAGCTATGCCTGGACTAGCGGCAATACCTTTGAGAATTGGTTTTCTTTTTACTTCTTCTTCAATTTTTTCTTTTTTCTTTTCTTCTTTAATGGTGGTTACTGGTCTTGTTTGAACAATAAAGAATTTATTTTTGATTAAAACCCATTCGATATCTTGAGGGAAGAAATAATGTTGATGGATTTTTTTACCCAATTTAGCTAACTCAACTATTTGCTTATCATTGAGTTTTCTTTTAGCCTGTAATTTACTGGGAACTTTAGTTTGTTTATTTAAAGTGCCTACTTTAGTTAATTGAACTGTTTGTTTATTAATATCTCGACTAATAATATCTAGATTATTTCTGTTAACAACATAGTTATCAGGAATTACTTTTCCTTGGACAATTAATTCACCTAGGCCATAGATGGCTTCGATTACAATTCGATTTTTTTCATTGGTAACAGGATTAATGGTAAACATTACCCCAGAAATATCACAACCAATCATTTTTTGAACCACAACCGCGATACCGACTTTAAGGTGATCGAATTTATTTTGCTCCCTGTAGAAAATTGATCTTGGTTCAAACAAAGAGGCCCAACAATCCCTAACTCGATGAACGACGTTGGTTTCGCCTTTAACATTCAAAAAAGTTTCTTGCTGACCAGCAAAAGAAGCGGTTGGTAAATCTTCAGCCGTGGCTGAAGAACGAATTGCCACATAACTGTCTTTAAAAAGACCGCCTAATTTAGCGTAAGCAAAGACTATTTCTTTGGCTAGTTCCTCAGAAATTCTTGCTTTTTCAATCTTAGGTTTAATTATTTTGGAGACTTGATCAACTGTTTCCGGTCTTTCTAAATCGACTAATTGATAGGCTTTTTCTAATTCTTTTTCTAAATTATTTTCTTTAATAAATTGGAAGTAGGCACCTGCGGTAACAATAAAACCATTAGGCACTGGCAGATCAGTTGAAGCCATTTCACCAAGGTTAGCGCCCTTGCCACCAACCAAATTTATATCATCTTTGTCAACTTCATTAAACCAAAGCAGATTTTTGTCTTTTTTCTTCATGGGCAGGTTTTATTCAGGCTTTTTCTAATTCTTTTTTAAAAAAATCAACCCAGGGAATCGTGGCTGGATCAACTTTATTCAAAATTGCTAAATAATAGCTAATAAGACTGCCGAGATAAACGGTTTCAAAAGCTTGAATTACTCTTGTCCTTCCTTTTAAGACAAGGGAATCATAAGGAATTTTGTTTTCCTTGAGAACCTCTTTAGTTACTCTAATTCTTTTCTTAATTTCTTCATCATAGATTTTCGATTCCAAAAACATGACTTTGACGACTTCGCTGTTTTCTTTTGGGAAAGCTAATCCTTCTAGTAAATGGTGGTTTAATTCCGGTAAACTGAATCTAACAGCAAAAGTTTTACTGTTCTCATTAAGCATGTTTTTGAAGGTATGGGCGGCGCCAATCAAATGCTCACCGGAAACGACAATAATAATTTTTTCTTTAAAGTCAACGGCTATCTTTTTAGCCTCATTTTTCGCTGTTGGTGAGTCAATTAATAAATTATCTCTGATCTGATTAAGATAATGAATTACTTCGGTTATCTGGGCTTCGGTTAGGCGAAGAAATTTTAACCTTGAAAGCAAGGCTAGTTGAGCCGTGATCGAATAACCTAGTCCTAATCGAGGCTGGCCAGAAGGATTGTATCTGGATTTAAAGATATAGGCCGGGATTTCTTTGTCTTTGGCTAGTTCAGCTAATCGACCACCGTTGGTAATCGCGAAAAGTTGACATTTTTGCCTGATAGCTTCGTCAAGACAAGACAAAGTCTCTTCAGTATTGCCAGAATAACTTGAGATAATCGCTAAGGTTTCCTGGTTAGCGTAGGCAGGCAGATGGTAACCGTTGATTATTTCCATGGGTACGTCTAAAACTTCAAAATTTAAAGAGTCAATGATTCTTGCTCCTAAAGCCGAACCACCCATGCCGGTAACAATAATATTTTTAACCTCTTTAAACTTTTCTAAAGGGATTTTTATTTTGCTGACTTCCTGCCAGGCTTGTTCCATCTGATCAGGAAAAAGAATAATGGAATTAAAAACTGAGCTTTTATCTAGTTTTCTGATTTCTTTTGGATTATCCAAAGTTTTCATTTTCTTATTTAATCTCTTTATTTAATCTCTTTTTTAACAAATTCAATCCCTTTTTTTGCTAGTTTTTTCACTTGATTCTTGTCTTTAGCCTCAGCAAAAACTCGAAATTCGGGTGCGTTGCTTGAAGGACGGAAAAGAATCCAGGCATTCTTATCAAGCCAAATCTTTAGTCCGTCAATTTCCTCCGTCTTGATACCCTTAAATTCTGCTTTTGCTTTTTTAATTATAACCTGATTAAATCTGCGAGGGCAATCAACCTTCAATCTGTGAACATAAAACCTAGGTAAAGTATCAACCAAACTGCCTAAAGTTCCCTGGTGTTTCTTAAGTAAATTAAGCATTTTGACAGCGGTTGAACCACCATCGCGGCTCATCATGATTTCGGCGGAAATACCACCTCCATTGGCCTCAAACCCAAAAGTGGCCTTATTTTTTTTCATAGCTTCAACGACAAAAGGCGAACCAACCCGAGTCCGAATAACTGGTTTTTTTAAACAATCAACTACTTGGGAAGTGTTTATTGGGGTAACAATCACTGGCGTTTCAGAATCTTGAGCTATTAGAGAGCCAGCATAATCACCAGGAATAAATCTACCTTTTTCATCAATAAAAATTACCCTGTCGCCGTCGTAATCAAAGGCAATCGCCAAATCCGCTTTTTCTCTTTTTACTAATGTTTGCAAGTCTTTTAAAACACCCTCTGTTTCCGTATCTCTTGAGATGAAATCACCCTGAATTGAAGCGTTTATTTCCTTAACCGTAATACCCAGTCTGGTTAATACTTGAGGCATAGTGTCAGACTGACCGCCATTGCCCGGGTCAACAACCACCATTTTCCATTTAGGGTAAGGAACATCAGCTAAATTAATAAGCATTTCCTGGTAGGACTCATCGGCTCTTTCTTCTTCCTCAACCACGGGTTTTTTTCTTTGATACCTAACTTTATTCTTGATTTGATGGTAAATTTCGCTGATTTCCTTTTCGTGTTTTTTGGAGATTTCCTCTTTGAAGGCAAAAAATTTGAGACCATTAAGATCAGCGGCAATATGACTGCCGGTAACCATCACACTACCGGCATAAGGAGCAATTTTTAGAACCCAATTCATCGCCGGGACCGGGACTGTTCCCTGGTCAACTATTTGATGACCAGCGTGATTCAGACCAACTTCAAGAGCCTCTAAGATTCTTGGGCTGGAACCACGGGGATCCATGCCCACGGCCACCGGACCTCTCTGACTATATTTATCAAGAAATTGAGCAAAGGCTCGGCCGATATCAAAACAAAATTGATTGGTAAAAAGCTTCTCGCCTTCGCCTCTAATACCACTTGTACCAAATAAGCTTTGGACAGCCATACTTTCATTCTAGAGAGAAGCTATTAAAAGGTCAAGCTGACCAGCTAAATCCATGGGTGCCTGACCAGTTTTCTGTTGCCAATCAATGTAAAGCAGTTTTCGGTGAATGGTTAAAAGCTCGCCTAATTTAAATTTTTTGGTCTGATTTGCTATTTTTTGGACTTGAAAAGGATGAAGACCAGTTAAGCCTTCCTTATCTAGTTGGTTAGCGATAATCAGATAACGGACTTGCCTAGCAAGCATGTAAAAAACACCTTCGGCTGAAGATTGATTGACGGCTTGTCTTAAAAGCTGAAGAGAAAAACGACTGTTGCCTGGAAGAAAAGAATCAAGGAATTTAAAAATAATTGTTGGTAGTTTAAAAACCTGGACTTTAGCCTTGATTTGTTTTAATTTTGCCTGGCTAAGTTCTTTTTCTTCCCAAATAATCAAGTTTTGGGGATTATTTTTGTTTAAATAATCAATTATTAGTTTTGAAGGTGTTTCGGCCAGTAAATTCTCAATCACGATCAAATTTTCCCTACCTAGAAGTGACTTTGTTTCCAAAACTGTTTGAATTGCTTCCAAATCTACGTTCTTGCCCTCAAAATGAATGATTTCTTTATCCCTGGATTTGGCACTTTCTATTTGAGAGCTTAAAAATTGCCGACTTTCAACCTGATTGTCACCGTGAATAATGAGCATTGATAGCCTTATATAACTTATCTACGGTTCGATTGTCAATTCTTCTTTTTCGGCCGCGGTGAGAAAGGAGGGCGCCAGAAAAGGTTTTGGGGATATGAAGGAGCTCGTGAATCAAAATTTTATCTTGGTCTTTAATAGAAAGATTATCAAACTTTTCAGAAAGAACTTCTAAGCAGTAATGGGGTTTAACTTTGAGGGCTTTTTGCCAGATCCTGGGTAAACTCCAAATTCTGGCCCTGGCTCTTGATTTAGAACCATAACTTCGAAAAACCACGATTTTCTTCGAATCAATATGAGAAAACTGAAGGGCTTTGACTAATTTTTTAACCCTTCGATGAAGTTCGGGGGCTAGTTGCCAATCCATCTTAACCTACTTTATAAAGTTCGTCTCCCTCTTTGACTGACTGGTCAATTTTAAGACCAATCTGATCACCCTTTTTGGCGCTATCAATATTCTCGTGTTCTATTTGCATTGAAGTAATTTCCTGTTCAAATTCATTACTACCAGTGATTTTAACTTTGTCACCCACCTTAATTGAGGCTAGGACATCAACTACGCCCACGCCAATTTTATCGTAATAGTGGGTAATGGTACCTAATTTAGTATTAGCCATTCTGTTTTATGATTCACCCCCTTCCTAAATAATATTCTATCATTTTTTCCTAGTTTCTTGCCAGTGACAAATAGCAACGGCTAGAGCGTCAGCCGCATGAGTTGGTCGAGGAATTTTTCTGACTCGCAAGGCTTTTCTGACTTCAGACTGAACCTGTCTTTTTTCAGCCCGACCATTTTTAGTTAGAGACATTTTTACTTTTAAGGGGGCATACTCAAAAACTTCAATTTTCTTTTTGGCGGCCGCTAATTTAATCACCCCGATAGCTTGGCCAACAGCTGAAGCGGATTTAGCATTAGCATTAAAAAAAAGACTTTCGATGGCTAAAACTTGAGGTTTATGTTTTCGAATGATGGTAGTGGCTTGTTCATAAATCAAATCAAGTCTTTTAGAAGATGAATCTTTATTAGAAGTTTGAATTTTACCGTAATCAACCAATTTGATTTCGGTTCGACTACATTTAATTACCCCAAAACCCGTATCGGCTGTACCTGGATCAATTCCTAAAATGAGCATAGAGTCAGTATAGCACGCTTGTAGGAGACCCACAAATTTGCTAAAATAAGCAACGAGGGCCCGTAGCTCAGCGGTAGAGCACCTGCCTTTTAAGCAGGGTGTCGAAGGTTCGATTCCTTCCGGGCTCACACATTGGGACTAAAGAGGAGCCAAAATCGTCTTTTAGTTCGATAAATGGAGCCAATTTTGGTGTTCCAGAAACCAATTCTTCGTAGGTAGGCGGTTTCTCAAAGATAAGCCCAAAATAATCAGCTCTTTTCAGAGGATTTGAGCCTCCGAGAATCAGTTCTTCCAAGTGTTCCAGAAAGTAACCGACAAACTCCATTACTCGTTCCATATTGACGTCTTTTTCTTTGTTTTCTATTTTGCCTGCTTGGAGGTTTCTAATCTCTTTTTCGGTTTTAACCAGCTCTTCTTCCATGTACTTAATGGCGGTAGCAGACTCAAGGTATTTAATCTTATCAGCGGTTATCTCGGCTAAAGATTTCAGTTCTTTGATTTTCCGGTCTATCTGCTTATTGTCCTTTTGACTGTTTTCCATTTTTTTCTGCCATAAATCAATGACATACTTTTTCAAGTCTTTGACGCACTTTGGTTTGATGCCCAAATTGCTGACAAAACCAGCAATCGTTTCTTCAAATTCCTGCTTTGGCACCCGGAAATAATGGCCCCGCTTATTACAATGATAGGCAGGATAATATTTGCCAAGCCTTCCCCGGGAAGCGCTGCCATATAAAGGTTTTTCGCAAATCGGGCACAAAACATATCTTTTGTAGGGAAATTTGGGATTTCTAACCGATTTGTAAAGCAAATGGTCGGGGGGCTTTTTCTTCCAGAATTCTATCTGGCCGTTTTCTTCGGAAATGATAACCTTGCCTTTATTAGCTTTATTAAAAGTCTCAACCGATACTAAACCCTTAAATTTGGCTTTTACTGGTTTGTCCTTAGTCCATTTTTCAATGTTGACGCCGGCATAAATAGGACTTCGAATATATTTCCAGAGAGCTTTTAAAGACAGCGGGCACTCTCCCGTCTGGCCGATTATTTTGGTTCTGTCTTTAGGGTCGCGGCGATAGCGCCTCCTGGTTTTAAAGCCCAACTTGTTTAGCTTGTCAACAATTTCCTGATCGCTTAAGCTGCTGTTGGCCCGAAGCTCAAACATTCTGATAATCCATTTTGACTCTTTAGGATGGGGTTTTAAGATGACTCTCTTGCCATGAGCGGTTTCCACTTTCTCATTGACATAGCCAAAGGGGGCTTGTCGCACCCGGTAGCCCATTCTCACGTACCTAATCTCGGCGCCAATCATCCTGGTCATGATATCTCTCATTTCGTCTTTGGCCCGCTCTGCTTCCAAAATTTCCGTTTTTTTAGTGGGGTTGTAGACGCTCCAATCGTATTTGATGTTTAAATGCTCTAAAGTGTTTACTTCCTGACTGCTGATAACCCCGTAAATATCAACCAGTTTGACCTCATATTTAACCAGCTGCATTTTAAGATGGTCATAGAGATAAGACCCGCCTCTGGTAAAGCGGTCAATCGATTTGACAATGAATAGCTGGATGTCGTTTTTTGGCTTTTTACAGTAATCAATCGCTTCCTGGACCGGCTGCTCTTCTTTAGAAGCGCTCTCCATGAAGATGAAGAACTTTTTAATCTTGATATTGTGGTTTTCCGCAAACCTTTCGATTTGCTCTTTTTGGTCTTCCGGTGAATCGCCCTGAAGCCCTTGTTTTAAAGAAGAGATTCTGATCGCGGCAACGGCATTTTCAGGTTTTGGCAGGTTACCCATTTGACTATTCCCCAATTAATTTAGCCTTATTCTGCTCTTCGATAATTCTGTCGACGAGGAAGTTGGCAAATATCTTCATCCGGTCCTCTTTTTTACCCTTTTCCTTCTTGTTATTTCTTGAAAATTGCTCTTTACTCATGGATTTTACTCTTAACCTAGCCACCAATCTTATATCTTTAGTTTACTAACTATCCATATATGGATAGTATAACAAGGGTAAAACAGCTTGTCAAGTAGTAAAAAGAAAAGGGGTTTAGATTCCTTGTTAGATGTAGTATACTAATAAGCAACCTGCCTCATAATCATCCTGCCTGAGGGATAAATTATGAGGATTTTTGGTGAATCAGTAGATTTTTTTAAGAACAGCCTTGTTTTTAGTTCTTTTCTTCAAATCGACTTTTCCTTTAATAAAATCCTAAGACTCCTACCAGTTTCCTTCCTTGGCAACTTACTTATTATCTTAGCCTCAACCTTCATCCTCCTTCTGACTATCTATGCCTTATTAAGATTCCTGCTGATTAGACTAGAGCTAAAGCAAAAGTCTGTCTTGTTCGAGATTAGACCATTAACCGAAACCCTGCAAAGCCCGCTTTCCACCCAGCAGCTTTTTAATCTTATTCATGGTTTGGCCAGACAGCGATCCCTATTTTACAAACTGATGGATAGCTACAAAAACTATGCCTTTGAAATTGTTTCCACCAAAAAAGAGGGTATCAGGTATCTGCTGAGAATTAACGATGAAGACGCAGAATTGGTTAAAAAAAGTCTTCTTTCCTACCTTCCGGGAATTAGTATCAATCGGGTTGGCGACTATTTGCCAAAAAAATTTAAAAACAACCAATTTAAGATTGCTAGCTTTAAACAATCAAACCACTTTGCTTATCCCTTAAAAAATCAAAGACTGCTTCAAGAACACGACCCCATTGCTTATATTACCGGCAGTATGACCAAGCTGGACAGAGACGAACTAATTTCTTTTCAAATCGTTGCTTCTCCGGCCAACAGACGCGATTTAAAACAGGCAAGAACAATCACCGGTCTGATTTCCACCAGAAGCGACTTGCTAACCGGTTTAAAAAACTTGAAATTAAACCAGCAAGCAATCAGCTCATTTAAATTATTGCTGAGATTTATTCTTTATTTATTCCTTATTCCTTTTGGGTTTTTGATATTTTTAGTCACTGGCGGCAAGGAAGGGCCGCTTTTGCATCTTGAGGGATTAAAACATGACAGCAGAGCAGGCGACGCTTACCAAAAGGAACTGGAAGAGATGATCAAAGACAAGCTAGACCAGCAGCTTTTTAAGACTTCTTTGCGTCTGCTGGTTGTCAGTAAAAATCGCCCCAAGCAAAATAAACGGATTAAGGGCTTTGTTTCCGCCCTTTCTTCGTTTAATAATTCCCATTACCAGTCGTTGGTCTCTTTTTTCAACTTTAAACACGGTTTAATTAAACAAACCAAAGCTTATTTGTTTAGAAACAGATTACTTGGTTTATTGGGCAACTCGGTTCTGTCAGCCTCAGAAGTAGCCGATATTTACCATTTGCCCTTTACAATCAAGACTAAAACCGAAGATTTGGTCAAACAGCACAGCAAGCAACTGCCCGCGCCGCTTTCCTTAAAAAAGGCAGATGGCTTTGATGTTGTCTTTGCCAAAAACACTTATGGCGGGACGGACACTAAAATCGGTTTAACCGCAGACGAAAGAAGAAGGCATATTTATATCCTCGGGGCCACCGGCACCGGCAAATCGACTTTGCTTTTGTCGATGATTTTGCAGGATATTAAAAACAAAAAGGGATTATGCGTGATTGACCCTCACGGAGATTTAATCGACCAAATTTTACCTGCCATTCCCCAGGAAAGGGTCAACGACGTTATTTATTTTAACCCGGATGACGTCAGCCACCCGATTGGTCTCAACCTGTTGGAGCTAACACCCGATTTGAACGAAGATGATGCCCTCCGGGAAAAAGAATTTTTGACGGAAAGCATTATTTCCCTGTTTCACAAAATCTATTCGGAAAAGTATTCCGGACCGAGAATGGAATATATCCTAAGAAACACCATCCACACCGCTTTTGCCACCGAAAACCCAACCCTGTTTACGGTTTACAAACTGCTGATTAACACTCCTTACCGCAAAAGGGTTGTCCGAAGTTTGGATGATGAAAACTTGAAAGATTTTTGGCGCTATGAGTTTGCCAAAGCCGGTGATTACCAGAAGGTGAAAATGATTTCGCCGATTACCAATAAGATCGGCCGCTTCCTCTTTTCGCCGACCGCCAAAAGAATTCTAGAGCAGGAAAAATCCAGCATCAACTTTGACGAGATTTTATCTTCCGGAAAAATCCTGCTCTGCAACGTTTCCAAGGGCAGGATTGGTGAAGACTCTTCCGAGGTTTTCGGGATCCTCATCATGACCAAAATCCAGCTGGCGGCTTTAAAAAGAGCCAGAGTAACCGACAAGGAGAGAAAGGACTTTTATCTTTACGTTGATGAGTTTCAGAATTTTGCCACCACCGCTTTTGCGGAAATCCTGTCAGAAGCCAGAAAATACCGCCTGAATGCCATTATGGCTCACCAGACCACTTCTCAGATTGAAGACAGGTCGTTGGTCAACGTTACTCTGGCCAACACCGGGACGGTGATTTGCTTCCGAACCGCCAACCCAGAAGACGAAAAATTGATTCTGCCCCAATTCTCGCCTTACGTCGAAAAAGGGGAAATTGCCAGTCTGCCTTCGTTTAACTTCTATATCAAAATCAGCGCCCTTAATCCGGAAGAGCCTTTTTCTGGAGTGACCACGCCCGTGGTTGCCAGCCTCGACAATCAAAGAACCAATCAAATCATCGAGCGGTCAAGAAAACTTTATACCTTGCCTTATAAAAAACAAGCAGTGAAAAGCAAAGAGATAAACAAAAAGTTACAACCGAAATTAATCACTGAGACTCAAACGGGGAACATCCTGCCCTGAAAATTGTCGTAGCGCTCTACCACAAAAAATCAATGAATTTAGCCTTAAAAATGACGATAACCACTACCCCTTATCCCTTATAAATAAGGAGGAGAAACGTCAACAGCCAAAAGTTGGGGGAAATAAACCAACACCAACGACCTTATGAATCAAACAAAAAAACCAACCTCAAAGCAAATAGAAATCCTCACTCTTTTATATCGCTTCCGCTTTCTCAATCGTCATCATCTTCAAAAATTCCTCAACCACCAAAACCCCGGGCGAATCAATGCCTGGCTGAAAGAATTAACCGAGAAAAAGTATCTTGGTCGAATCTACTCCCGAAAATTTGGAGAAAACATCCAGCCAGCCATTTATTACCTGAAGTCAAAGGCGGCTGGTGTTTTGAGAAAAGAACCAGAAATTAACCAGGCCTTGCTTAACCGAATCTATCGCGAAAACTTACGCTCAAGAAAATTCATCAACCACTGCCTTTTCCTAGCTGATATCTATTTTCATCTGGTCAAGTTATGCTTGGAAGACAAGGCCGAACTCCAATTTTTCCACCGGACCGATTTGGCTAAACACGATTATCTCCCCGAACCCCTGCCGGATTTGTATTTCGTCATCAAAGAGCCGCAGGGTGAAACCAAAAGATATTTTTTGGAAATGTTTGTCAGGAAAACGCCCCGTTATGCCTTGCGGCATCGTCTTTTTAGATTTTTTAATTATTATCAATCCAATTTTTGGGAGAAAACCACCCGCCACCCCTTCCCGACCATTCTCCTAGTCTGCTCGGACAGATACATGCAAGCATATTTAAACAAATTCATCAGGGAAACCCAGGAAGATGAAGAAAATTACGAAATTCAGTTCTTTTTAACCACGGCAGGGAAAATAAAAAAAGAGGGAGTAGGCAAGAAGGTTTGGCAGGCAATTATTTAACCATTGAGGATTATTTAAATTTTTATAAAGATAAATTGATCTATCTGATATAATAAGCTACATGGCTATCAATCCCGAAGAATTGAGACCTCCTGCCGAACTGCCAAAAGAAATTGCCGAAGTCTGGCAAGGGCGGCGCCTGGAGCAGCAAAAAATTAATGCCGAAAAGCAGCCAATATTATCGAAGCTAAAAAGTAGGGTGCGTGAAATGGATGAAGCCCAGTCTAGCGGAGAATCCAGCCTTTTAGGAATCATTGCTTCTTCCGATCAAGAAACAGCCATTCAACTTCTGGACTCAATTAAGGAAGCGAGTTTTTTAGACCAAACGAAACTTTTAGAATTAAGCGAAATTGCTATTTCAGAAAGGGTATATGAGCCAGAGGAAGTAGTGGAGCTTCTGGAACTTGGCATAGGATCCGATCTTTTTGAAATTCTCTTAGCAGGCGGTGAAGAAGACGGTTTCACTCGCGAATGGAATGATGAGCTTGTGGAACGCTCTGGAAATCTGTACGAAAAGTTGCAAGGTAGCGAAGCGGAACGGCAGGAAGCTGAACTAGTATGTAAGGCAGGTGTGATTATTAAAGCTCTTCGTCAGGGTCAAGGGATAGCCCCAGAGGTTGCCGCCGCCTACCTTGATGTTGAACCCGGCTTCATCGCTTTTTTGGAAAACGGTCTCGTTTCTCTTGATGAGATTTACCCTAAAAAGAGGGATCAGCTAGCGAACGCTCTTGATGTTGACCCACGTATTGTCGACCTCATGTTTGAACCCTCAACCTATTTTCTTTTCCAGCATCCAAATTTTAGCTAAAACCCTCTAGGTGGGATCCTATTGACACCTGAGAATGAAGTTACAGGCCTTAGTCTTACTTCGACATTCTAGGGTAGGAGAGATGAGGGAATTATAATTTTAAGGCCTGAATGAGGTAATCACAGTCTCTGCGGAGGATTAAGTATAGCCAGGAAAGCCTTCAAGACTTCCGACTATTACCGGGTCTAACCCAGAAACTAGTTGGGAATTTACTGGTTTTAATTGCATATCTGTTAGTAAATCCTTTTGTCCTTCCATTGGCCGGGCTAAATAAATATGGGTAACAGTAGTGTAGTTTCCCGTCAGTGGATTTTTTAATGTCGAGGTGAATCCCTCTATTTCTTTATCAAAATCACTTCTTGCCTCAATGACTTGAACAGGACTGCCTTCTTGGTATTTTCCTTTCTTTGAATAGATTGCCATGTCGACTTGATGCTCTTTCTCCAGCCAGGGCCAGTCAAGTATTACTAGCTCTCGGTCTAGATTCTCAATGGGGACTACTTTTTTAACCAAACATTTTCCAAAGTTGCTAAGTTCTTGGGTAGGATTAAGGTATTCATCGAGACTGCCGCGCATGGAAAAATCCAAAAACCTTTTTGCTATTGCCTGTTTAACCCTTTCTCTCATAACACAATTATACGTTATTCTGACAACTGACGAGGATTATCCCAAGTTCAGAAATCAACTCGCTGACACCCTTGACGTTGATCCTCGTATTGTTGACCTCATGTTTGAACCCTCAACCTGGAAAAAACCATTTATGCCGTAATTTAACGAGAGAAGTCTTTCTTATTCTGCGATTTCAATATTTGGCCAAACTTTGGTGACAATCTTACTTGACCGGCATTCCCCAAATTCAAGATCCCTTTCAATGCCGGTTCCATACGGGCTTTCGAAATCTTCCAGTTCTTTTAAGGAAAAATAGCCCCAATCGTCGTTCCCGTCGCCATAGAGTGACACATACCCGAAAAACATTTTCTTTCTCGGGTCGTATTCGGTGGCGTACCAGCTGCCGGCTCCGGCCGGATTAAAAAACTTGGCAATCACCAACGGGTCCTCTTTGTTTTCCTGGCGGCCAACTTTGGCAAATCTTTTTTCAAGCTCTCTGGTCAATAGCTCCATCTAGTCTCACCTCCTTTCCGGCCAGTCAACCGTTTCTAAATAAAGGTCAATCGCCTCGGCCACCAGCTTGGTAATCGGCTTGCCGGTCTTTCTCTTCAGAAGCCAAAGCAGGCAGAGGTGCTCAGCGGAAACCCTGGGCTTGTAATTCGCTTCTGGTTTTATTTCAAACTCCGGTGAGCCTAAAATAGCGGTTTGGATTTGAGTGATGGTCATTTTAATAATTTTTTTTGTGGAGGCCTTGCCTCCGATAGATGTCCAACCGCACAGCTGGCGAAGTGAAGTCAAGGGCAAGCGAAGCGCAGTTTATTGAAAACCCTTGACGAGCGAAGACAGATGTGCCATGTATTTTGAGTTATTGACAAGACTTATAGCGTTTGTTATGGTAGAGGAAGTGAAAAGGAAATTCTTCTCTATTTCCTGCCCAATTATTAATAACAACCAGCTTTAGGGCTGGTTTTTTTATAAAGAAAGGAGGTGAAAAAGAATGAAGAAATGGGCAATTTTAGCCGCTGGCGCCGCCCTGCTTTTAGCCGCAGTCCCAGTGTTTGGAGCTAAGCCAGATCCAGCTTGCAAAACCATTCAAAGTGGAGAACTATATGCCTCGACGGGAGAACTATTAACAACAGGATACGATGAATATGGTTACAACTATCAGGCCCACATGTTCAATGGCCGCTACTGTGACTACGACCGAGTTATTGGAGGTGACTACTGTGACGTCGATCTAGTGATGAAGTGGAATGATGCTTGGCTGTCAAATACAGACTGTAATGATGACTATTTGTTGGATCGCTACTATGGTTACACATCCTACATTGGCTCTGGGGCATGGCTTACTAACCATCAAACGGGAGTTAACGAAGACGGTTCACACTGGGAATACTTTGTTAAGATTGTAGCCGCTCCTGCCGACGCAGAAAACATAGGTGGAACTTGGTATACGGCCGATGGAGTCGAAATCGGACCAGCAATTTGGGGCGCATTCGCTATCATCCAGCAGGTATCCAACGACCCAGCACTTGATGAACATGGCCTGATATACAAGAGTCCGGCTAGTCCTGGATTTGGTTACTACATACCATAGGCAATGATGGAATTTTTCAGGTAGCTTGGGAGCATAATGAAATATTTATGCGAAGGGGGTGTTTTGTTTAAAGAAATTAAACTATCTTCCCTGGGGGCTGTAGTTTATCCTTCACTTCCCTTAATAGTTTCAGTCCCTCTTCAAATGTTTCTCTGTTTTTGATGATGATAACTGGGTCTTCTGTCTCTCCACTAAGGTAGTCCACCACGTCATTAGTTACCGAAAGCACCCGATATAATCCCGCCCGATAGGTGGAAACAAGCTCTTCTAGCTCCTTTGGTGGGCTTTGAAGCCTATCATCCTGTTGCTTAACCTGTTCTAGTTTGTAATTAAGGTCAAGCCAGGCTGTTTTATAGTTCTCTTCAGTTTCTTCACCCTTCAAGTATTTAACATCTACCTCAGAGAAGTCTAAAAGGGCCTCATCGGTGCTAATAACCATTTCAGAAAAAGTGGAAACGAATCTTCGGTGATTTCTTGCTCTTTCGTTTAAACCCAAGGCTATCAAGAAAAAAACGGCAATAATTGAGAAAACAGTAAGGATTTTTCTTCTTGGAAACATCTGTCTGGATTATAATAGATATTATTAGTTTAAAAAACAGGCTGATCTAAAAGAGATTTTCGAAATTTTGTTTGTGTAAACCTTGAAGGTTTCCATATCATTCCCTTCAAGTGTCAACACGGCACTAACAAGCGGGAACTCTTGAAGAAGTTGAGAAAAATTTACTTGATTGGGAAATGCGGTAAAGTCAAATCCGATAGCCACTACAAAAGGCTTTCCTTCTTTTACTATTTTAAAGCGACTTAAGTATGAATCTTCATATTGGCTTAAAGCATCAATCAGCCGTTCTCTGACTTTACTCTCAACACCATAATGATCATAGTTATGTTCGCGCACATTTTTCCCAACTGAACCCCAAAACTTATTATCCCGAGAACTTATTTGCGCTTTTATTTCTTCATCAAATCCAACGACGTTAACAGATTTGACTTCACATAGAAAACCTTCCTGATAGTCTATCTTTTTGTGTACCCAAAAATCCACACATCTTCTGTTCTTGCTCTTTTTATCGAGCGGAACGACAATCAAGTCTTTACTTTCAAATAGATTTCTAAATTTTTTCTGCCAATCACTTCCGACTTTATTATCAATCATATTTCGCTATAAAAATGGTTTGGTATACTCATTTGACACGTGGATTTTGCGGTAGTCTCTTTAGTTCATTGTACTTTTTTTGGTCAGAATACTTTTCAACTAGAAAATCTATCCAGGCCTTCGAGTAGCGATAATCTCTTTCTGCCTCTTTATATTCACAATATTCATTTCTAAAGGGTAATTTTGATGGTTTTCCAGATTCTCTTATTTTATGGACTCTCCAGGCTTTTAAATGCTCTGACCCGACTCTGAATTGTTTTTTAATCTCTTTTTCAACTACCTTACAAACATTACTTGCACGATATCTGTAAATATCTTCTCCCAAAATAACCTTTCGTTCTTTTAGTAATCCAACTGGAACAGTTTTTAAGTCTCCTACAAGCTTTAGGGTAAGCTCGCCTTTCTTTTCAGTAAACTCTCCCTTCTTAATAAATTTAAGCTTTGGGAGTAGTTTTTCATCAATTAAAACTGTTTTACCCAAACCCTGAATCTTTCCTTTAAAAGTGTCTAGTAGGGCCACATTTTTAGGGCCAATTTCTAGGGCTTCCTTGAAAACTTCCATCCATGCCCTTTTTTCCTGATCTGACCTTTCAAGTATAATCTGCTTTAACTCAGAAAATTTAATTGTTTCCGTTCTCCCATAGTATCTAAAATAGATTTCTGCTTCCTTAATAATGTCTTTATAATTTTTTGTAGCAATAATCGGCTTCTCATCGCTTTCGTGTGTGTATATGATCCCAAAATCTTTACTTTTCCATCTGTGCGACCTTATATCCCACTCAATCGCGGGTGAGAAGATGTCATTAAGGCTTCCTGTCAATTTTGCTATATCAATGTTTTCAAATTTTGTTAAATTTATTCCGATAATTTCTCTGGGACTATTTTTGATCCCAAAAACAATGTACCCGCCCTTCGTATTGGCAAAAGATGCCATTATCTTTGCATATTTTCCTAAACTTCCAAAGTTAAAATTTTCTTTAAACTCTAGGATCGTTGACTCTCTCGACCCGATATATTTTGTTTCTCCTCTTCTTACATAAAATATCGATTTTAGGTTTTCTTCACTAAAGGCAATTATTTTATTCATATCGCGTCTTCTCTTGTAATTCCGAGGTTTTTTTATCTTCTTTTTTGAAGCACGATTAGCCATTGTTTTCCTTTCGCTTCTGGTGGGAATCGTCACTGGTATTTATCCCGCTAAACGAGCCACCAAGATTTCAGCGCTTAATGCCCTGCGCTACGAACAACTTCAATTTTTGATAAGAACCCTCGCTTTGCGAGGAACCTTGTTTCGCTTTATTGATAATCGTGACACAATTAGCAAGGTCTCTTGAAATAAAATACAGTTTTCATTTCTGGCAATTAAGAGGGGGGCCATCACAAGCTATCCCATCTTTATCCCCATCTCTAGCTGAACATCCACAAACATTAAGTTGGTATTGGGCCTCCTCGCAGGATGATATTTGTGTGCAAGTTTTTGAACAATCACATGTATAAATTGTGCTTTTGGAAATTGGAGTCGGTGTCGGGGTAGCCTTAAGAGTTGGCCTTGGAGTAGGTGTGAATTGACCCCAAGTATCACAGTCAATGCTCCAAAGGCCCTTTTCTTCCTCCCTCGCTTTTTTCTGAGCCTCAATGAATTTGTCTTGATATTTGACGTCAGGCGGATAGGTGCTCGACTGAGCGTAACCTTCCCTGACCAAATATTCATTGACCAGCAAATCTCCAACCCAGACATAACGGAGCAGTCTTCCGTATCGGTCCATTTCAGAAACATCTTTTTCAAGCCTGACTTTTTTATTCAAAACCAGCTCTTTGTTCTTCTCAGAAGCTTCCTGGGCATAACAACCGACCGGCTCATTCGGGTCAACCGATTCCGGTGCGTCTATCCCAATGTAGCGGACCTTTTGTCCCCCTTCTATCTCAATGGTGTCGCCGTCAATAACCCTGGCAACTAAAACTTCTTCTCTCTCTTCTTCAGTCTCAGATTCCAGAATACCTTCAGTGGGCGTAGCCGCTTGTTCTTCAATCTGGGATTTTTCAGTTTCAGGAGGAGGGACAACAATCAGCAAGATGAAAAAAATTGCGAGCAAGTAGAAGACTGAGGCTATTCCCGCCTTTATTTTGCTTCCACTTCTGAAGCCCGGGACTCTTTTGATTACCTGCCCTAATTCCATGAACTTGCTCTGTCCCAATTATACCATTAGAAAGAAAGTTGTTTTGTTGTTAACTCGAACGATGGTATGATTTCGGAAGAATAGATTGGGCAAACTACCGAGAATACCCAGAGTTCACGGCCAAACAAACTCAACAACTTCTGGTATTTGTTAACTAACGCTGCTTGCTTTATCAGATAATTCACCAAATCTAACAAGATAGCGAAAAACCTCCTTGCTTAATTCCCTGAGCGCTTCGAACATTTCCTCTGCAGTTTTGTGTTCCATACTAAACCTTGGGTCATAACGAGCCCTCTCTCTTAATTTTTTCAGTTCATTGAAGACATCTTTTTGATCAGTCTTTATGATACTGCTCGTCCGAGCATATCTATTTACCTTTCCATGCACGAGGCCGTGGGTCTTTGTCTTCCTAATTTCTTGATCGGGAAGGAGATAAATTCTTGCCTTAGCAAGGTTCTCGGCAGCAACAAAAGCGCTTTCTACAAAAGGACGATATCTCTTGGCCTCAAGTTCAGCGTGAGCAGACTTCATAAATTCAATGGCTATATCATAAATTTCTTTGGATTTCGAGACATCATAAATAAAGCTAAAGCCCACAAACCAACCTTTTGTGAGTTTTACGATGGTGATATGTCCAAAATCTTTTTCTTCATCAATAAGGCGAAAAGAGCGTATATCCTCAATATCCTTATTCAAAACCGCCTCGCCTTTCTCAATAGGACGATTAAACTTGGCTTCTATAATAACTTTAACTTCGCTATTGATTCTGACTAAAGGTGGCCCGCCTACTGAAAAAATTACCTGAGCAGCCTTAATCCTAAAATCCGATGGAAGTTTATCTTCGCTCTTCCTTTTTTCAATCTCAGGATTGACCCAGTTGGTCAAAGTTTGTTCAATGAGCCTTTTGGCAATCAGAGCATCATTTTTCATCTTTTTTTTGCTCCTTAACTGAGATTTTGGTATTGGCTATCAGGAGACAGAAAATGTGTAATATAGCCGTTGAGTAAATCGGATTAGCATGTTTTTTCTTAAAGAACCCGTGGGCAATGTTATTGCGCAAATTAAATCCCCGATAATCTTCCGTCACCCAAGAGATGTAATGATAAACTAGATCTGAAAAATAAGGCTTTAGCTCCACAAGCACAGAGCCGAGAGTTTTCTCTCTAAATGCACCCGCTTCGGGAACTGTTGTTTGACCTCCAAAAACAGCCAATAAGTATCTTAAAAAATCCTCTAGTTGCAATGTAAGAACATAGGCAGCATGGAAGTGGTCGCCCTTAAAATAAGAATCGAGACCCACCAACACCGTCTCGTAGGTATCTTTATCAACGACTTGAAGTTTAGAAAAAAATTTCTGGAAGTCTGTTAACGAGACTTTGCCTTCTTTTATCAATTCCGCAAGAAATCCAGTAAGCCATTTTAAAGCAAGTTCTGCTTCTATTTTGAAATTCTGCATAACATGGTCTTCTTGTACCTCCTCTGGAGTCTGCGGACGGCTAATAGGATATCGGCTGCCATAATGAACCGTTCCAACCAAATGCTGAAAAACATATTTTTTACTGAGCTTTGCTGTTAGCTTAACTGCGTGATCCCAGTTGGGAAAAAAAGTAGGAAGTGTTCCCATTCTTTCTGGCACTTCTTCGCCCGTACCAAGACTAGCTTTCATTTTTTCGATAACCTTTGAGTCAATTTTGATGGTAGAAGAAAGTTCCTTAAATTCCTTATTATCGATTGCCTGTTTAGTAGCAGCCTTTACTTCAGCAATTAGTTCATTGACTTTTTGTTTGTTTCCAAGTTTAGAGTAATGCTGGATTGCCTCCTGGAGGAAGTGTATTTTAACCAAACCGCTCGCAGACTTTGCCTCTGCTTCGTCGATAAAGGACTGCCCAATTTCCTCTTGAATCGCTTTTTGTTTAACTACTGAGATTTTAAGCAATTTGGTCATCTCTGCTTTAAGATCGAGGAAGCTACGCTGAAGATGAAAGTTTTGGTCAGAATGGTAGTGAGCGGCAGCAGCCTTGCATAAAGCAATGTAATCTTTTATTTGCTTCTGGGAAAAGAAAGACGGCAACGCTAGCACTAACTCAAACATCTCTATCAACCAGCGATAATTACCTGTCTGAGCAGTTTTATCAATTTGCTCAACAAGTTTGGCTACTACCTTCTTAGTGAGGGGCCTCTTGGGAAGTTTAGACTCAAAAATTAGACAGAGTTCAGTTGCTCTCTGAAGTCCGTCCAGCCTTTCCATAATGGCATCTTCGTTGTCATACTCATCAACAGTTAACAGATATTGATCGATAGACTCGCGGGCAAAAAGGTGTTTATTTTTTGATTTGGATTTTTCCCACAGAAAGTCCAAATATCTAGCTTTGAGGATGGGGTTAGTAGAAGAAACCGTTCTTGATTCAAAATAACCAAGTGCTGTATCAGGAAACCCGTCTGGGTCAGGAAAGATCGAGCCATCTGTAAATGTTGCCATTGGCTTGAACCGCTCAGTTTTCAGTCCATCGGACGCAAAACTATTCTTGGTCATAAGCCTAAATAGCAAGTATTCCCATTTTAGTTGCTGTTCCTGCCTGGGGGTTAGCTTGCCTTTTTGCTCCTCAATAATCTTATTGATCGCGTCAGCAATCTGAAAATCGTATTTAACGGATGATGCTTCCGCTTCCAACTGGGAAATTAGTTTGTCGTATTCTGCCTCTTTCATTTTAATTTTTATCTTCAATTATGTCCTACTTGACAATACTGTAAATCTATCATAAACTTACTGTAGATGCAAGAGCTAAAACCTTTAACCAAAAAGCAAAAGAAAACGCTCGACTTCATCACCTCGTTTATCGCTAAAAACGGATATTCTCCCTCGCTAAAGGAAATCGCCAAATTCCTCGGCGCTACTAACCTCAGCACTGCCCAGTATTTTGTCGAGGAACTAGAGAAAAAAGATTACTTGAAAAGAGCTCCTTATAAAAACCGCGGCATCATACCCACTAATAAAACCAAAACAATTCCTTTGTTGGGAAATATCGCCGCTGGTAAACCAATAGAACCTATCGAAAATCCAGAAGACATAGAAATTCCTCAAAATATCAAACTTGATACTCGCTTTCCTCACTACGCCTTAAAGGTCGTTGGAGACAGCATGTTTGACATGGGTATAATTGATAACGACATCGTGCTTATTAGGCATCAAATAACCGCTGAATCCGGGGATACTGTAGTTGCTATTACGGAAAAAGGCGCCACGCTGAAAATTTTTAGAAAAAGCGGTGGTAAAATTTTCTTGGAGCCTCGGAGCAAAAAATTCAAAAAATATTCTCCTAAAAAGCTAGAGATTAGAGGAAAATTCTGTGGTCTAATAAGAAAATCCACTGACTTATCAGTAACAAATGGCTTTTCTCTTTCCAGGTTAAGAGAAGAATTCCATGAACTGACAATCCAGTATATTCAAAATACAAATCGTGAATATAGGAAAACTAAGGGACAATATTTTACTCCCCGCTCAATAAGGGAAAAACTATTTAAAAAATTGCCCAAAAATAAAAAGGGTCTTAAAATTTTGGACCCAGCCTGCGGTACTGGAGAATTTTTATTAACAGCCAGTAAATATTTTAAAAACCCTTCTTTATTTGGTTGGGATATCGAAGAAGAATTAATTAAAAGAGCTCGCGTCGTTGTTCCCCGGGCAAATCTTGAGACTGTTGATAGCTTAAAGCACACAACAAAAGAAAAGTTTGACTTTATAATCGGTAATCCTCCTTATTTTGAATTCAAACCTGAAAATATGATTAAAAAGAAATACCAGGAAGTCGTCAGTGGCCGACCCAATATATTTGCCTTTTTTATCAAACTTAGCCTAGATTTATTAAGGCCTGGAGGTTATTTAGCTTTCGTGCTTCCACCTTCAATGAATAATGGGGCTTATTTTGCTGACCTAAGAAAATATATTATTAAACATTCAAACATAGAGTATCTCTCAATCTTAAATAGCCCAAAACTATTTCATCAAGCTCTTCAAACAACAATGTTGCTTGTGTTAAAAAAGGGGGAAAACAAAGGCAATTACATTTTCAAAAAAAACGGCATTACAATTTTTACAGAAAATCCGGCTTATCTTAAGAAATCTTTTCAAGGAAAAACAACATTGTCTAACTTAGGTTTTCAAGTTAAAACAGGAAGATTGGTTTGGAATCAAAATAAAAATTTACTAACTAAAGATTCTAAAAAGGGAATTCCCCTAATCTGGGCTCATAACATTACTTCAAAGGGCTTAAGGTTAACAAACAATCCTAAAAAACCCCAATACATCAAAACAAAGAATTATGATACCGGGCCTGCGATTGTCGTTAACAGAATCACTGGCGCAGTTAATTCAGCTAAGCTAAAAGTGGCAGTTGTTCCTCCAAATATGAAATTTATTGGTGAAAATCACGTCAACGTAATCTTTCTCCCGAACAAAACTAAAATCTCCACTGAAAATCTCGTCAAGCAGCTAAGATCGAAAGACAAATTAAAAGTCATTCAATATATCACAGGTAACACTCAAATTTCCAAAACTGAACTTGAGAATTTATTTCCAATTGATCTTCGTTAGGAGTGGGGCGTCCAAGCGGCGATCCTCAGGCCTCCAGTTCTCCCACCAGAGGCAGATTGCGCGTAAACAGCCAAATCGGTCAGGAGTTGGTCATCCAGGAAAATTCTTATTGCGATTCCGTGAGCTTTGATTTTCAACTTTCCCTTTCCTTTAATCAGCTTCTCAATTAGTAGAGGATGCACATCAATTAGTTCTTTAAAAACTCCGTTCTCATCAACGATACAAGTAAGGCTTAAATTGATATAGCCTAATTTTTCCGCCAATCTATTTCTAAAAACTTTCTGGTTTTTTTGGGAAAAAGCAGTTAAAATATTAACCGCTTCCGCTACCCAATAAGGGGTAATTTTTTTTGAGGCTAAACTAATATCCTTAAGATTAGCCATTTCCTGAAGGTACTTTTTTAATTTTCGATCGTCCAAATATTCCCTAAATTTTTTATCTGTTAAATGTTTTAATAAACTATCCAGGGTGGGATTCCAGTAATTAACACGCCCTTTCTTTTTATAGAATTTTAAGGAAACATCAAATCTCTTACCGCTAATAAAATTGATAACCAAGTCAATATCATTAACGCCTTTATTAATTTCGCCAACATAATCTACGGTTTTTACTTTTTTCTCTCGAATAATTTTCTCATTGAGGTAGTCAGCGGTCTGTTGGGCGCCAATATTGATTCTTTTAAAATGTAGTTGATAAGTGGCCGGATAGATCGACTTAATTTTAGTTAAAACCGACTCTAAATCGGCCAAATATTCGGGAAGAGGTTTAACCAAATAGCGAACTTTCAGGTCAAAAGCCCGGCTAACGAGATCAGTACTTGCTGGCATAAAAGCCCCTCATACTTCGTATTTTACCCCAAAAGAGTTTTTTACTCAATTGGAGTGAAATTTGACTTTTACTTTACAATTTGCTATAAGCTAAATAGTTAGAGTTCAGCGTTTGGCTGCCCGAGAGGGCAGTTTTTTTATTTATCGCCTGCCTATTAGTAAAGGAGGTGAGTGATGAGAATCTTGTTGACGCTGCAATCTTTCGTTTTAACTGCTTTAATTTTTGCTTCCCAAGTTCAGGCCCAAGCTGACGACGTTTCCAAAGTCCAAAATTTCATGACCAACATTATCGAAATCTTGGTCACTCTGGCCGGGATCCTGGCCGCTCTTTTCTTTGTCTGGGGCGGGGTCGGTTACATTACCAGCACCGGTAACCCTGAGAATTTGGAAAAATCAAAAAAGACGATTTTTTATTCGGCGATCGGCTTGGCCGTTACCTTGGGAGCTTATGTTCTGGTTAATATTGTCACCCAGACGGCGCAAAGCGCCTTTGGTCAATAAATTAACAGTTAAAAACAATGGTTGTCCTAGCAGTTTTATTGACTGCCTTAATCTTCCTTCTCAATCCTCCTTTGGCCTTGGCTCTTGACCAGTATCCTGAAATCCAGTCTTTTACCAGCGACCTGATCGCCAACCTTTCCATCCTGGCTTCGGTTTTTGTCCTTTTTTTCTTAATCCGCGGCGCTTATCTGTATCTCACCTCCAGCGGCAATCCGGAAGCCTTAGAAGACGCTAAAATAACCATTAGGAATGCCCTCATTGGTTTGGTTTTAATTCTCTCGGCCAGTACTTTTTCTTCAATCCTGACGACTTCCTTCACCACGCCTTCACCGGGCACCGAGACCAGTCAAATCGAACTGGCGCCTCTGGAAACGGTCGAGCCCGAAGACGGCCTGACCCAGGTTTTGACCGAGGCGATTGCCGGCTTTTTGAAGAATATCATCCAGAGCGCCACCAAGCCCTTGACCGACAGCGTCATTTCTTTTTTAACCACCACTCCTTTAGTGGCGACCAATCATTCCATTTTTAACTTTTGGCTGATAATTTTGGGGATCACCGATTCGCTCTTTGTCCTGGTAATTATCCTGCTCGGCTTTCAGCTCATGAGCGCCACCACTTTCGGTTTTGAAGAGGTGGAACTGAAAAAACTGCTCCCTCGAATTCTTCTAGCTTTCCTCTTGGCCAATGTCTCCATCTTCATGGTGGACTGGGTGCTGCGCTGCAACAACGCCCTGGTCTCGGCCGTTCTCAATGCCACCGGCGGCTTGAACCAGGCCTGGATTGAAAACGCCTTTAACCCACCGGTAATGACCCTAGAAAGCGTCTTGGTAATCACCCTGGTTTTCGGCGTTCTTTTCATTATCACCACCGTTGTTTTGCTCCTTTTTTACATCAGTCGACTAATTATCATTGCCCTGGGGGCGGTCCTTTCGCCTTTAATCTTTATGCTCTGGGCGATTCCCAGACTGGCTGATTTTTCCGAAATCGCCATTAAAAGCTATCTCACCACCATCTTTTCCGTTTTTATCCATGTGGTGATCATCCAACTGGCAGCCTCTTTTTTGACCCTGCCAGGCGAATCGGAAGGCTCGGGCCTGATGGCGGTCTTAATCGGTATTGGCCTGATGTTTACCTTAATCAAAACCCAATCCGTCGTTTACCAGCTGGTTTTTTACAACACCGGCCGGGCGGTCCTTAAAAAAGTCGGCGGCCAGATTGTCAATGTTCTCCAGGCCAAACAAACCGAAGAGACCGTCCTCGGCGAAGCCCAAGTTAAAACGCCCAGAAAGGTGGTCAACGCATGAAAACGACCCCCATCCCGGCTCAAGTGACCACGGTTGAGGATAAAATCGCCGCCAACCTGAGCCTGACCCAGCTAATCCTGCTTTTGGCCCCACTTTTTATCAGCGTCTTTGTTTTTGCCGTTCTGCCGGAGAGGATGTACTTTAATCCTTACAAGATTATTCTTATCGCTCTTTCCCTGGTTATCTTCCTCACCCTGGCCATCAGGGTCAAGGAACGAATTGTCTTAAACTGGCTGATTTTACTGGTCGCTTACTATTTGAGACCCCATCTCTTTGTCTTCGACAAGAACGATGATTATCTGCGGGAGGAAGAACCCCAGCCGGACAATGAAGTCAAAAACGCCGTCAACAATAAACAAATCCCAGCCAAAAAAGAAAAAAAGAATCATTTATCAGTTTTGAATTTGATTCAATTGGAAAACCTGATTAACGCCAGGAATACCGAAATGTTAATTAAGTTCGGTCAAAAAAGGAGGCTCAGATTAAACCGCTTTTAAACAATAAAGTCTCTTCCCGGAGACAGATTAAAATCAAGGAAGTCCGAGACGGGATTTTGGTTCTGCCGGAAAATAAATATCGGGTGGTGGTCGAAACCTCGGCGATTAACTTTGAGCTCAAAAGCGAGGCCGAGCAAGACGCCTTGATTGACAATTTCCAAAATTTCATCAACGCCCTGCCTTGCCCCATCCAGATTTTGATTCGGGTCCGCGAAGTGGAGATTGACAACTATCTTGAGGTTTTCAACAACAAAAACAATCACGAAACCAACAAGCTTTACCGCCAGCAGATCAAGCACTATGGCCAGTTTGTCAAGCAATTAGTCAAGGGCAGTAAAATCCTTTCCCGGCGCTTCTACCTGGTGATTCCCTACGAGCCGGAACCGGAAAAAAACGACTTCAATTTGGTTAAAGAACAAATCAATCTCAGCCTGGACATTATCAGCAAAGGCTTGGAGCGGCTGGGGATGAAAACCAGAAGCCTCAACACCCTGGAAATTCTCGAGCTTTTTTACAGTTTTTACAATCCCGGGGTCTGTAAAACCCAGCCCATCAAAGAAAAAACCTATCAGCTTTTATCTAAAAACAAAGATGTTATTCAAACTCCCAAACTTTAAGAAAAACAAAAAGCGAGGTCTCAAAACGATCGAGCTCTCGTTCGGCGAACAGGACCAGGTGGATTTAATCTCGTATGACGGCCTCAAGGAATACCAAAACTATCTCAATCTGGGCGGCAAATACCTGCGGACCCTCTTCGTCTCCGGTTATCCTTACGTGGCGACTACCGGCTGGCTGAACAATCTGGTTAATTTCAACCACGACATCGACATTGCTTACCACCTGGAACAGATCGATTCGAAAATCTCCCTGCCCAAGCTTAATCGAAAGATTACCGAATTGGAGTCAACCCGAAGGGTCCTCCAACAGCAGGGAAAAATCATCGGCCCGGAAGTGCTTGACCCCTTAAAATCGGCGGTTGATTTAAAAAACAGAATCCTGCGGGGCCAGGAAAAGCTCTTCCAAGTCTCCATCTATATCCACCTGACGGCCGACTCTTTGGTTGAATTGGAAAAGCTGACCACCCTGGCGGAGACGGTTCTGGCGACGAGATTGTTCTACACCAAAACAGCGGTTTTCCAGCAGCTTGAAGGCCTCCAATCCATCCTGCCCCGGGCGGAAAATCTCCTTGACCAAAAAAGGAATTTGGACAGCTCCTCAACGGCCTTAACCTTTCCTTTTACTTCCTCCGAACTGGTCCAGGAAACCGGCATTTTGTATGGGGTCAATCTTTCCAACAATTCCTTGGTGATGATTGACCGCTTCAGCCTCAATAACGCCAACAGTATCGTCTTTGCCCAATCCGGCTGCGGCAAAAGCTACGCGGCCAAAGTGGAAATCCTGCGCCAGCTGATTCAAAAGACGAAAGTGATCGTCATTGACCCGGAGCGGGAATACCAGCAGCTTGCCCGCTCTTTAGAGGGCACCTACATCAAACTCTCGGCCAAATCCAAGGAAAAAATCAACCCTTTCGACTTCTCAGTCAGCTCCTTTGGCCAGGGCAACAACCTGGTCGAGCACATCCAGGATTTGACGGAAATCGTTTCCTTAATGGTGGAAGGCTTGACTTCGGAAGAAAAAGCGATTGTTGACAAAGCGATTGTCAAAACTTACAAAAACCTTGGCTGGGCAATCCACGGCCGGAAAAAAGGTCAAAGATACCCGTTGATGAAAGACCTATACCAAACCTTGAAAAAAGACCGGCAGAGAAAACTCTGCGTCCGGCTGGAGAAATACGTCAAGGGATCGCTGGCTCATGTCTTCAACCAGCAAACCAATATCAAGCTCGACAACCGCTTGATCGTCTTTGATATCAAAGACCTGCCCGAATCCCTGCGCCAAATCATGATTCTGATCATTTCCAATTATGTCTACAACCAGGTCAAATCCAATCCCCAGAAACGGCTCTTGGTGATTGATGAGGCCTGGATTCTTTTGGAGCATGAGGAAAGCGCCCGCTTTATTGCCGGCTTGACCAGAAGGGCGCGCAAATACTACCTGGGTGTCAACATCATCTCCCAGGCGGCCAACGACTTCCTGGGCAACGAATACGGTCAGGCGATTGCCTCCCAGGCCTCGCTGCGGATTCTAATGCGCCAGGACACGACCACCATTAAAAAAGTGGTCGAAGAGTTCAAGCTAAGCGAATACGAGCAGAAATTCCTGCTCACCTGCGATAAGGGCGAGGCGATTGTCATTGCCGACCAAAACCATGTGGCCCTGAAAGTGGTTGCCTCGGAAAAAGAACATCCCCTGATTACGACCGATCCGGCCGAAAGATACTCCCTGCGATGAATCCCTTTTTAATAATGACCTTTTTTTCTTTTAAAAAGGAGTTCTTCTATGTCCTCCTGGCTTTTCTTCTGGTCATCTTGATGCCCCTTATCGGGGTGATCATTCTCACCCGGACGGGTTTGGATTTTGTTTCCGAACGATTGGTGGCGATTAATGAAGTCACCAATGAGGTTCAAATCTTAAACCCGTTTGACGGCAGCGTCTACAAAACCATCAAAGGCCCCTTCGTCTGGCCGGTGACGGGAATCATTACCCTCGAGTTCGGCGAATCGAGCCGCTGGCAGCTTTTCCATACCGGCATTGACATTGCCAATCCCGAAGGCAAAAAAGGCGACCTCATCACCCCGTTCATGCCCGGAACCGTTGTTTACGCGGGTCAAATCTCTTGGGGTTTTGGCAAGCACATCATCATCGATCACGGCGATAATCTCGCTTCCATCTACGCCCATTTGGAGACCATCTGGGTCGAAGTGGGCCAGGAAGTCAAACCAGGCGATGTCATCGGCACCGAGGACAGCACCGGTTGGGCAACCGGACCGCATTTGCACTTTCAAATCAACGTCTTTGGCATACCAGTCAATCCGAGGGTGTTTTTGGGAGGAAGTTAATGAACATTGACTTTTGCTTATTTACTAACGTTAAGATAAAATAATCGCGTAAACATTCTCTAAAACAATTAAGAGTTACAGTTTTGATTGGGGGTGAGATTTTATGAGTAATCCAGACTTTGAGCAAGCTCTAGGGCATGGCCCTCGGCCTCAAAGAGTCCGTCGAATTCCCTTGCGTGGCATTGGTATCGACGACGAAGGAATAGTTAAATTTGCCGGTGAAGCTGGCGGCCCTCCAGGGTCAATGGAGTTGTCTGGTGAAAGCCTTGAGGCATACGAGCGAGGAGAAGCGGAGCTATTGGATCAGTTGTACGATTTTTGGCGAGACAAAGGAATGTCCCATGAAGAGGCAAAGCAACGAGCGGGAATAGATTAGCCAAAAATTATTTTCCCTTACTGGTCACCCAGAAAAACCTTGTACAACCCAATAGGATATTGTTAATATATGGACAGGAATGACTAAAATCATCCGTAAACAATTAGGAAAAAATCTTAAAGAGGCTAGGCTAAAAGCGGGAATGACTCAGGTGGAGGTAGCCGACAAAGCCGGTATTCATCCCAATTACTATGCCCGAATTGAGCGCGGCGAAGCCAACCCTTCCCAAGAGAAACTTTTTGGAGTAACTAAAGCTCTGAAAGTAAAATCTTCAAAAATCCTGCCTTATTAAGAATTACTTTTTCCTTTTCTTAATTTCTTTCCGAAGCTTTTCGCCCCTTTCCTTATCAACTACCTTATGGGCAATCAGGTGGGCCAAAGTCTGCATGCTTCCCAGCATTTCGATGGCATTGGCCCGGGTAGCCTTTTCGGGGTCGGTTTGTTTTAAAAACCTAATTACGCTCTCGATATCTTTTTCGAACTGACTTTTCTTTTTAGCCATTGCCTCCATATTATACCCCTTCTTTGATAAACCTGCCTAATTTCAAGAAGCGAAACATCTCTAACGCTGACTTTTTACCCTCTATTCGTCTCATTATTTCCCGGCTTTTAATTTGAGATAAAATGTTCAAGCTTCCTTCCCAAAGTATTTTCCGGTCCAAAATAGCCAACTTGCGGTGATGGTTGCCGGTACAGATGAAAACCTGAACCCCCAAAACCTCAAATCTGCGAATTTCAAACTCGGATTGGACTTCGAAACTCTGGCTATGTTCTCTCGGGTCTCTGGTCAAAACGTAAACCCTGACTCCTTGTTTTACTAACTTTTCAAAAGTCGGGTAGAGTCTTTTCGCTCTCTCCGTTGAAATGAAGGGGCTCTCAATGATGACCTCTTTTTGACAGGTGGAAAGATCTTCAATGAATTTTTGATAAAAGGTTTTTTCGTCGTACAAGGAAGACTTAATCATTCTCCTCCTCATTACCGACTTCAATTACGGAGACTTTTCCGTTATAATAAGTAAAGCCCAATTCTTTTAGTTTCTCGTAGGTGTTGAAAATACTGGAGAAGAGGTGTTCCACCCACGGGACGTTGGGCTCACCAGGCCTAAAAGCGAATTAAGAAAAATTGACAGGGGGTGAATAAAATTGTCAGAAACAATAAAACCAACGTCATCGGAGGAATCAACAGGAGAAATTGCTAGAATTAGCGCTGAACAAAATGCTAGAGAACTAGAAGAAATGGGTATTCCACCTGAATTATCTGAATTAGCACCAGGAGCTAAATGGATAGTAGAGCATAGCGAATATGAAATAGTTATGGGTCATATTGACGAAGACACAGGCGATGTTGTAATAGACAGTGGTATAAAGCAATAAAGCTTAATAATTGGTGCGAACTGATTACTGACAGGTTTACATCTTACTATTTCTGTGGATAATTGTGAAAAAGGTTTCTTCTGAATAGTCCTATCTACAGCCCTAAACGCTTCAAAAATTTCATTTAATTTAAGTGTTCGATAATGAAAACCTACCCAATGTAATTTTTCGTCAAATATCGAACACAGTTACTCTTTTTTTTGAATAATATTGGCAATAAGCCAATAATTCTAAATTTTAAATTTTCCCAACTTTCTTAAAGTTACCCGCTCTTTTTTTGTATTCTGTAAAAACCCAAGGAGAAACTCTGCCAATTAATTTATTTAACGATTTATGTCTTAGTTTTTCCTTGGTTAAGTTAATACCAACATTATGCCTCAACATTCTTGGTGGAATATTTTTTTTAAAACCAAGTGATAACAAAATATTTTTGGTAACCCTTTGGATCTGGCGAGGAGATAGTGGCTTATTTATCGGGCTATCAATTTTAAAACTCATAATTAATGGCCACTCTGGATTCGAAAATGATCTAGTTAAAAAATCTATCAGTTTAAAAACAGATTCGTCTAGAAGTATACTATTCTCTTTGAGAGAATTTGTTCGAAGACGAAAATAAAGCATTTTATTTTTTGGGTCGTAGTTTTTCTTTTTTAGATCTGTTAGCATCCATGTTCTAAAACCGCAATAATAAAAAAGACTGACAATAAGTTTATTTCTGGCTTCGAGACGTGAAGTTGAGGGTTTATTAAGGTAGTTTTCTAGTTTTCTCTTCAGATTGGCTGGCATTAACCTGAAAATGATTTCTCGAGGCATATGTTTGAAACCAATTCTAGCACTTTTACGACATTAATACAATTTAAACTAACACAAAATATGATAAGATAATATAAGGTGGTATAAGGTTGACAAAGATAGTTTAATGTGATAAAGTATATCCACTCAATCAAAAAAGTCGCCTTCGGGGGGCTTTTTTTATTCTTCTTTCTGTCCATAATGAAACATCAACCCCTTTAAGCTTTCTAGTTTGATTGTCCCGTTATTCGCTAGTTTCTTTAGTCTCGACGATGTTCTTTTTTTACCTGGCACCTTATCTGGTGCAAAAAGAATAACGGGCTTTTTTAATTCTTCCGCAACATATTCGTAAACTCTTGCAAAATCACCGTCACCAGAAAAGACAATAATTCCACTATATTTTTTCCTAACTCCAAACCTAACAATATCTAAAGTCATCTCCGCATCGCAGTTTCCCTTTTTGTGATCTTTTATGTAAATTTTTCTTACAAATGAATGTTGACAACTTGGGCAAATTGTCTCGAGGGGCCATGGTTTTTGCTTGTAGGCCATAATCCTTTTAATGGACACATAACAACCAGGAATCTTCTGCAAATCTAAATACTTTTTCTTTTTAATTGTATCTCCTGGTTCTGCAGATGCATAGAGATAAATCCGACTAACACTTCTTTTATTTTTCAACCAGCCAATAATTTTAGGATAGTTAAGGTCAATATATCCATATTCCTCTACACTGTTTCGAACGTTTTCTACATCAAAGAAGGCAAAAAGTGGTTTAGTTCGTTTAGTGAGATCAGGCGCTTTCTTATTTGGCATCTTACTTTGTCCTTATTTTATCACGAACTAGCAAAAATTTAATTTGCCTTAAACTAAAAAAAGTTACTATCATTGTTCAATGATGGCAATTTTTCTGAATCAATTGAATAAAGTTTTAGTAGTAATGATTCCATTCATACTATCTCTTATTTTTTGGTTTCTTAGACAATATGATAAGAATAAACCTTTGTGATATAATTAAAGCCACGATAAAGAGTTAGAAGATAAGGGTAAAAGTGTTCGTAGGAGTCCCTCTTGGGCTCACCAGGCCCCGTCGTCTAGCGGTCTAGGACGTCAGGTTTTCATCCTGAAAACAGGGGTTCGATTCCCCTCGGGGTCACACATTCCAAAAAGCCCGAAATAAAGGGCTTTTTTAAATATTAATTGTTTCAAAGTCATGAGCTAGTTGAACAGGTCCTGAATAATATTTCATAGTCTCCTCAAGAAGAGATTTTTCTTTAACAATACTTTCCCGATAGATATGGGTTAACACTAACTGTTTTACTCCTGCTTGTTGAGCAAGTTTACCTGCATCTTGAGATGTAGAATGACCATGCCTATGAGCAAGCTCGACATTTTTATGGGTAAGAATTGCTTCGTGAATCAATGTATCAACACCTCGAGCATATTTTTCTAAATACTCATTTGGGGTAGTATCACCTGTAAAAAGAATGGATTTTTGGAGGCGAGAAAGTTTAATTAAACAGCTTAAATCTTGTTCTTTCAATTCTTGCCCTCCTTTGGCAGGGAAGGCAAGCAAACTGCAATCTCTTGTTATTCTAACTGGTTTTTCTAATCCTGTATCAATCCAGATTAATCTATCTCCCCAACGCTTAAGTGCGCCAGCCCCAGTAATTCTCAAAACTTCTTTTAAATCACTGATTATTCTTTTGTTAGAGTAAATCCCCATTTTTCCTGGCATTTCTTCTTTCTTTTCGGTCACAAGATAAAACAAAAAGGCGGGCAAACCTAAACAGTGGTCAAAATGAGTATGACTAATAAAAATGTGATTTACACAAGCAGGATTAATCTTGGCCTTGGCGAATTGGTTAATTATTTCGGTTCCGCCACCTACGTCCAAAATTAAATTGTTCTTCTCATTAAGAGGTAAAAAAATACAAGTTTTAAATCTTTCTTCGTTTGTACCACCACCAGTGCCTAAAAACGTTATCTCCATTGACTTTATATTAACATAACTACAAAAGAACTATGATGCTCATTTAAAAGCACAAACCGACTGATAAATAGTTAGAGGTTCAAATATCTCCTGAACCATTATTACATATTTCAAAGTGTTTAATTGAACTCCCCTTGGGGTCACACATTCTAAAAAAACCGAAATAGAGGACTTTTTTCAATTGATATTGATCCAATTAACTTACGAGGTTTCGAGGCTTACTTTTACGCAAGGCTACAAGATTACCAACCCAAATTTCATATAAATTATCTAGCGCTTCTTTAGTGTAGTAAGCAAACGCCTTTACCCCTATAGCGTTTTCTATTTTAGCTAAAGGTGTACGAGTCAAATCTTCGCCCTCATAGGCATAGGCACGGACTTTTCCAGACTTTAAGGCTTCTGCCATAGCGCTTTCATCAACTATCTCTCTATCAACTGTATTCACAATAATTACACAGTCTTTCATTTTAGATAACATTTTTTCATTAACCATTTCATCATTACTTTCCTCATGTGTGGTGTGCAGAGAAATTGTATCTGATCTTTTTAATAATTCATTTAAAGATTTCATCTGGACTCCCTTCATTTTCTTTGGACTTCGATTATAAGCAATGACTTTCATGCCTATTCCCTGGCCAAGTTCGGCCATTCTGCTACCAATATTACCCAGACCAATAATGCCAAGCGTTTTTCCTTTTAGTTCAAAACCCATTTCTAGCTTGTATTTTCCCCTTTGGGTTTTCCGATCGCTGGTAATAATTCCTTTAGCCAAACAAAGCAATAGGGCTAAGGCGTGTTCAGCAACAGACTCTCTTGAATAGCCTGGAACGTTACTAACCGTAATGCCCCGCTTACTACAATAATCTAAATCGATCCAGCCAAAAGAAGTTGTGGAAAGACAGACACCCTTAAGTTTGGGCAAAGACTCCATTATTTTGGTTAGCTTCTCTTTAGCCTTTTCAAAACCACCAAGGGGATCAGGGTCAACGCCAATGATTTCTGCACCCTTAGCAATTTTTAGGAGTTTTTTCATTGGAAGTTCTTGGTTTGTTTTGGTGTAAACAACTTTGCCGAGTGAGGCAATTTGTTTTTGCTGTTTTGGAGAAAAACCCGACTTAGGTTTGAAAATCACAATTTTCATTGACCATAGTATACCACAGAGTCCACAGGCTGAAATATCTCCTGAAGCCTCACTATATACTCCAAAGTGTTTGTTTCAACTCCCATCTGGGTCACACATTCTAAAAAGCCAGAGATAGAGAGCTTTTTCTGTGTAAAATTCCCAGAGATGGTTTGTGGAAAGGAAAAAGTGAGTTTAGGAGGAACAAAACGCTACCCAATAGGCATAGTTTTGTCCCTCCTTAATCTAGGACCTTCGTTCTGATGGCTCAATAGTGGCGAGTCTATTATGCCATCGTAGAGATAGCCAGATAGCTGAAACCGCTACAGATGTCCAAGGACTTGTTTGATTTCCCATCTGTCTATTAAGGTCCCCACAATGCAGGAAATAGCCATACCTATGGACAAGAAAGCCATAGATAGCCCTGCCTGCATCTCATGGAGCATGAAGAGAAAAACAAGTGCCGGGATGCCAGACGCCAAGGTGAAAATTACACCAATGACTAATCCCGACATTTTCCCTTCATATATCGCTCTGAAAACCCAAGGTAACCCAACTTCCAGGATGGCCGTGGAGAGCGGACGAGGATAGAGCATCTCGATAATATTAAAAAATCTATAGAGAAAGATGTTGGAATTGTATTGCCAGTGTATTCTGCTAACATGACAGGATTTTTTGCGATTCCAAGACTACTATTCCCAGAAATTGATGGACTTGGTTCTTTTATAACTGGCGAATCTCGCGCAACTACAGAAAATATTACAACCTATTTAAAATTAGTTCTGTCAAAAATCGACCCTCGTTACGCTAAATATGCTGTATTTATAACGCTTGTTTATCGACACGGACTACTACATCAGCACTTCCCTAAGAACTTTAAGTATAAGAAAAAAGATATTGGATGGATATTTAACATTTCCCATACAAATAATCCGCTAGATATACAAAGGAAGTTTCACTTGTATTTTGTGGACAGCACACTTCAATTAGATATGAATCTCTTTTGCCAAGACGTGCTTGATTCAATAGATAAGCTCTATGAAGTGTTGACAGAATCTTATAAAGAACAATTTGCTAAGGCGATTTCTCAACAATCTACTCCACTAAACAAGACAAGTATCCTTAACAGAAACAAGAAATATATTAAAGCTTCGGATTTTGATTTCTTTAAAGAATTAAAATAGACGTTAGTTATAAGGATTAAAACATTCTAGACCGATTTGTCAGTAAAACCAAGTAGTCCTTTCGGATTAGGCATAGATGGGAATAAAACAAGGCTCTTTCTTGCCTAACCAATAGGTTCGAATAGTGTCCACACTCGCCAGCCCAAAATTTTAGCCTTGAAAATTACCACCGAAGTAGGACGGTTCGAAGCTTTTAAACCTCACAAAATCTTTAAAAAATTCTTCAACTTGAGTAAAATATGAGAAATGGATGATAAAGAGATAAAAACAAATGCTATTCTAGAACAAGCTAGACTTATCCGAAGTGATAGTGTCCGGCAAGTTGCTGAGAGGCCCCAAAGACTACTACAGGAAAATTTAACTAGGGCTGTAGATGTTCTTCGTGAAGCTTATATTCAACGAGGTCAAGGTCAGACTGAGGAAGACTTTCAGAAAAAAGCACGAGAATTCCGTGATTACTACGACTCTGCTTTATTTGATGACATTGTTCATAAAACCAGACAGCCATTGGGGGAAGAGGTAGTTCCTGATAGTCCAATCTGCCTTGCCTCAATTCAGGGTAAGCCTGTAGAGGAACTTAAACAACAGTCTGGTCAGTTAGATTTAGAAATTGGAAATCTAAATTATGTTTTTGCAAACTGTTCCGCTTTACCTTCGCGAAGTTTTGCCTTGTTAGATAGTGTTGAAAAAAACTGCGCAGTATATCAAATAGCTTCGAATGATGGTCATGCTGTTCCTCTGGATATTGCAGATGTTCCTTTAATTAGCCCAGACATGTTGAATGAATATGGTGAGCCGATTGAAGGAGATTTTAGCGATATTGACACAGTCAAACTATATTATTATGCAAGAAACATCTTTACAATTGACGGTTTCAAAGAGTATTTTGCTTCATATTGTACTGTCTTTTTCGATAGTCCCCAAAATGGCATAGACTTTTTTAGAAAATATTATTCTTCCATTTATCAACTAAAAACACTCTGGGTGGATGAAGAAGTAATGAAGCGTTGGATTTCTTCTGATACGGATTTTGAAGTAATGAAGAGAATGAGAGATTTAATGCGAAACAGAAATCTGATACCTCCATTTTGTCCAGAGTTCCAATATAAAAACGAAGTAGCCGCGAAAATTAAGCAATAATAATTAAGAATTAAAATTAGGAACAAAAACAGGTTCTCTTGTTGTGATAAAATAGGTTCGAATAGTGTCCACACTCGCCAGCCAAATTGGGTAGGCTTGCAACCCTACCCTCATAATTCAGAAAAAAATATGCAAAAAATTATTGATTCAGTTTATAAAGCATTAGATAACCAAAACTGGTACGTTGCTTTGTTTGTCTCTTTGACCCTTCCAGACATCTGTGCTGCACTTGAACACGAAAAAACTTCAGGTGAAAAATATTCTGATTGGGTTGAAAAAAATTTACCCCAATATAATGGTTTTCTGTCGGGCAAGGATTGCTATGCTTTGAGGTGTGCACTTCTACATCAAGGGAAGGATGATATTTCCGACCAAAAAAAACAGGAGGTTCTAGAGCATTTTGTATTTTTGACTAAAGGTGCACACCGTAATCTTATTAAGGACTGCATTTTTAACGGTGAGAAAAAATCATTTTTGCAGCTGAATGTTCAAGTTTTTTGCAAGGACGTGTGCAAAGCTGTAGAAGTTTGGCTAGACTCTATGTCAGCTAACTTAGCAGTTCAAGGTAGATTGAAAAATACAATAGAAATACACGAACCAGGGTATATCTATAAAGGTGCTATTAGATTTGGGTAGAAAAGCAATTCTAATCTAAAATAAAAGTAACTTATGGAACCAAGCGGGTCCAGACCAGTCTGTTCAGCAAAATCGGGTAGATTAATTATTATTTACTAATAAATGGCAGATCAAGGAATAATAATTGACAAAATAAAATGGGTTATCGGAAAGGTTTCGCGAAACCCCGTGCCGTTGTGCCCAAAAGATTTTCTTCAACTCGAACCCTATTATGAAGAAGGAGAAATATATACACACAAACTCAAGTGCGAGGAGTGTAAAAAAATTTACTCTCTTCCAAGGGAATATCATGATGAGAAAAAATATGTAAAGAGAAAATTAAACTCCAGAATTTATAAAAATATGAAATTTATCAATCTCGACGATGAAGCTTTGCCAATAGCAGAGGAAAAAATATCCTCAAAAGACAATAAATATTTTGTTACCTCTTTACTGACTAAATCAAAAGTAGGTTTACGACTCGTCGTATATGCCGGAGAAAAAGGGAAAAGAAAAAAACACAAATATTCGTTGAGCCAGGCATAAAGAGACTAGCTTTTGATCAAAGAGATTTGCACCCTACGAATGTTTTTACCAAGCTAGAAGCAACCTTTTCTGATGGTACGAAAGCTAGCCAGAAAAAGAAGAAATAGCTACGGGATAAAACGGGTCCAGACCGAGGAGCTCAGCTTATAAACTTAACCTATGAAAAATAAAGCATTTCATATTCACTTCGTTTGTACGGGAAATATATTCCGAAGTAGGCTTGCCGAAGCATATTTGCGTTCTAAAAAAAATCCCTAGTATCTTTGTATCCTCCAGTGGTACACAAGCATCGGCCCAACATAAGGGACCGATAACATGGTACGCCCAACGATTGACAAACAGAAATAAATTAATTCCCTATATGAGTAATGAATGGAAAGAAACAAGCAATAACCAACTTTTAAAAGCTGACCTTGTTGTTTTTATTGGTAAAAAGAATTATGAGTATTGCCGAAGCAAACTTTCCACCCCTAAGAAGTATAAAATCTGGGATTTACCTGACTTTGATGACGCTAATCTTAATGGGAAGCCCTTAGACATAAAAAGGGAGATAGAATACCTAAAACTCTCAGAAAATATTTTTATTCTGATAAAAAGGAAAGTAGATAAATTAATAACTAATATTACTGACTAAATAGGTTCGAATAGCGTCTATACTCGCCAGCTACGTTCCTGCTTTTAACATTGTAGGCCCTGGCTGCTGCCTTAGTAGCATTGCCAGTCTTCAGATAATTCGCAATAAACAGTCTTTGCTTAAAGGTCAACTTCACAGGCTAATTATACTAATTTATGATAGAATTAACTTATGGACGACACACAACCAAAACCAAAAGGCGAAAAAGTATTTCCAGAAAAGCCCCCTGAGGCATCAATTTCTATTCCGCCAAAAGGGAAAACAGACATAAATAGCACTTCTATTCCGAGTAGTGGAACGGTAACACCATCTAAAGAAATTATTAGCGAAATGGAAAAAGCGGTAGAAGACGAAATAATTCCTTTACCCCAAGAGCCCAAGCATCCTGACCAAGAACAAAATGAATGAAAAGCCATCTCAACCAAAACTTCCAGATCAGTTCGTCATTTTAGATACAAACATCCTCCAATACACCGGAAGAATGCCAACCGCTACTAGTTTTATTGCATATATTACTGAATTGATGAGGAGAGGCTTTGGGATGGCAATTTCAGATGTTTCTGTTCATGAAATACTTAGGAATACCACCAAAAAACAAGAAAACGAGATATTTAAATTCCTTAAAAATTTCAACAGATATTTCATTAGCGAACAAGTTTTGATTGGATCAGCTCAACTATACACTTTGTTCAGAAATGATAAAATGCTTAAGAGTAATATTGATATGGGAGATATAATTATTGCCACAACATCAATATTAACGAATTCTTTAATATTAACAAGGAATAGAAGAGACTTCCCTTGGCCTTTTTTCAGTGAGGCAGAGGTTAGAACTATTTACTTTGTAAAGTCTCCTGGTCATACGGGAGCTTATACAATAGCCCTATTAAGACCCGAATTAAATACTATCCTAAGTAGGTTTAACACGAAAAAGTAGTGGTTTTTATTGTTAACCTAAAAAGAAGGCTTCGGCTCCAGAACTCACTTGAAACACCTCCCTCAACCTCACTACATACTCCAAGGTGTTTAATTGAACTCCCCTCGGGGTCACACTATCAAAATATTCCGAAATAAAGGGCTTTTTAGTAGTTTCCTTTCCCTGAAATCACGTGTCTTATACCGCCTCTTGGGTTTTCTACGTCACCTTTATATCTTGGAATAATATGCACATGAAGATGGTGAATAGTTCTCCCCGCTTCTTCTCCTTCATTTATTCCAATATTAAAAGCATCAGGACTGTATTTATCTTGAATAATATCTTTTACTTTTTTAAGTAAATCAAACAATTGAACTAACTCATTATCTGTTAGTTCGAAAAGTGATTCAACGTGTCTTTTGGGAACAATTTCTGCATGCCCATCTGAGACGGGGAAGTTATCCCATCTTCCATAGAACAAATCATTTTCACTTATTATGGTATGTTTTTCTGGGTTATTCCTATCGCAGAACAAGCAGGTTTCTTTAGACACAGTAATATTTTACACTAGCACTTCAACAAACAGAATAAAAAGCAGCAACATCATTTGAACGAGACTGAAAAATTTTCTTGAATCTCATAACATACTCCAAAGTGTTTAATTGAACTCCCCTCGGGGTCACCAAACAAATAAAAGCCCGAAATAGAGGGCTTTTTGTTTATAGAACTTATAAAACGACTTAGAACAACTTTGAAGTTACTTATACATGCTTTTCATTTAGTTTTTCCCAATTCCATTTTCTTCCTTTATTTTTCTTAATCTTCTTAATAATTACCTCTTCAATATCTATCCCCAATGTTCCTGCTAAATGAAGAATTCTCTGAATTGCATCGCCCATTTCTTCTTTAAAACCGTTCCTGCCTTCAATTTTTTTGTTCCTATATGCTTCGTAGGCTTCGGAAATTTCACTGTGAATCAAAGCAATTTTTTCAGGGACATTTATTTCCTCAGGTTTTGTTCCGAACCCTTTTTCTTTAGCTTGATGCATTATCAATTTAGTCAAATCTTTTAAAGTATGGCTAGTTTTCTTCATTGGTTTATTATAACAAACAACCTTTAGCCTTTATTTTATCATACCGAAAACTGTAATCGTAATCAGTTTGAAACACCTCTCTTAGCTTCACCACATACTCCAAAGTGTTTAATTGAACTCCCCTTAGGGTCACACATTCTAAAAAGCCCGAAATAGAGGGCTTATTTAATGTGATACAATAGACATATGAAAGTAAAGGTTGAAACTTCTAAGGCTGCCTCTCCAGGAACAGGTCCATTTTCTCAAGCTGTTATTGATGGGAATTTAGTTTTTACTTCAGGACAAATTTACCTTACCCCTGAGGGAAAGCTGCTTGAAGGTACCCTAGAGGAACAAGTGCGTCAAATAATGAAAAACCTTCAAGCCGTTCTTGAAGAAGCAGATGTTTCCTTTTCGAATGTCGTCAAGTCAACAGTTTATGTTACTGACATGTCAGTTTATGGGAAGATAAACGAGATATATGGGAGCTATTTCTCCACTCCCTATCCTGCAAGAGAAGTGGTTTGCGTAAAAGAACTTCCGCTTGGAGCTAAAGTCGAAATAAGCATGATTGCTATTAAATAGCTCCTGTCTGTCCTAGGGAGGCTTTAGTCAAAAGGTGGAAAACTCTTCAAGGAAAGCGACGAGCACAACAAAGAAAAGACCGTATTCCAAACTCTTTTATTCTTATTTACTTTGGATGCAACAAACTCGCCCGCGCAGCGAGGTTAATTTACTTTAATCCTTTGCCTTTTAAGGTTTGATTGAGGGACTTTTTTAGTTCTCTGTCCTGTCTCTATCCTTTTTGCTTCATATAGCAGTCTCGACAATAAACAGGTCTATCTCCAGATGGTTTAAAAGGAACTTCTGTTTGCTTACCACAAGTAGCACAAGTTACGCTGTAAAGCTGGCGACCAGATTGGTCTGTTCCAGCTGGTGTAGCTCCTTTGTCTGCCGGGGCAGCAGGACTACTGGCAGGCTCTTCAGTTACTTCTGGTTCTTCATCTTTTACTTCTTCGTCTTTTTTTAGTTCTTTTACTGGTTTAACGTCATCGACTGGTTTGTCATTATCAGCCATTAATCTTCACCTCCTTTCCTAAATAATCCTTTTAAGTGTAACAAATATTCTTTATTTTTAAAACACTTTAAAAAAATCTAAAACTTTTTTTTCTTTGTTAATTACTGTTTCTGGTCCATGGCCTGAATAAACAATTGTTTTACTCGGGAGTTTTAAGAGTTTTTTAATTGATTTGAACAAATCTTCTCTCGAGGCATAGGAGAAATCATAGCGGCCAATACCTTGTTTGAAAAGAGTGTCGCCTGAAAAAAGCACGCCCTCTTCCCTACTGTAAAATGATACCCCGCCAGGGGAGTGACCTGGGGTTTCAATCACTTCTAATTTTTCTTTGCCAAATTTAATCTCATCACCTTCTCTAATAAACTTGTCAACTTCTGGTGGCGGATCAACCTCATTCATCTCGAACCAATACATGGCTGATGATTTCATATTTTTTAAAAGAAACAAATCTTTTTGGTGCATAAAAAAAGGAATTTTAAAAGCTAATTTAAGTTCAGTAATCGCCAAGACATGGTCAACATGACCATGGGTATTGGCTATCAGAATTGGGTTAAGTTGAAAATCTCGAATTTTTTGAATAATGTAGTCGCCGTCATCAGCCGGGTCAATGATAATCGCTTTATTACTTTCTTCGTCCCAAATAAGATAACAGTTAGTTTGGAGTTGACCAACAACTAAACACTCAATTCTCATAAAAAATAGGGTAGGAAGATAATTAAACCAATAACAACTGAAGCCATGGCTAAGATTAAAACCGCTCCGGCCGAAGCATCCCTCATAAATTTAGTTCTCTGGTAATCAAGATGATTTTCTTCTTTTAAGAGATCGCAAATACCCTCTAGAGATGAATTAAAAACCTCTGCGGCTAGAACGGCAGCAATAATCAGAACGATAATCAGCCATTCGGTTTTGCTAATTCCTAAAAACAAGCCTAGGAGAACAACTAAAAAGGTAGCTAAAAGGTGAAACTTAATATTTCTTTCTTTTCTAATGACACTAAGAATGCCATTGAAGGCAAAAGGAAAGGCTTTGAAAAAATCCTTGGTTGTTTTCTCCATTAATAGTATTGTAGCAGATTTTAAAAGACTAGGGAGAAGTTAGCTCTTCTTCAATATCAGTCAATTCTTTGTCTAAATCACTTAAGTCAGTTTTACTTAAATCTGCCTCTATCTCGGAAATCTCATCTGACGTCCCCTGCTTTTCTAAAGAAGCGGTTTCACTTTCGGTTGCCGGTGAAGGAGTAGGACTAACTTGAGGTGTTTTCTTGAAAAAATCTAAATTAAAAATATCTAAGTTCTGATTAGTAAAGAGGTAACCAACCATTAGGAGAATAAAAAGAAGAATAAAAGTTAAGGGAATAAACCAAAATCTTTTGATTAAGCCTGGCTTTTCCTGGACCTCCACTGGCTCTGGTGGTACTGTTGGTTCTTGAACTGGTTGAGTGATTTCTTCTGGTTCCATTTTATTCTCCTTGGCCAACCCGCAGGCCTCTCATATCGCCAATAACCTGAACTAAAATACGGTGGACTTCGATTAACTCATCCTTAATCCCCTTAAGCAAATCTCTTACTTCTTGAAACATTTCTTGAGGATTACCACCATTAAGAATGTCTTCAACGCTTGTTTTGGCTTCTGATAAAGCAGCACTGGCTTCAGCTAGTTTATCTTTAGCCTTATCCAGACTTTCCCTTATCTCGACTGTCTCAATTTCTTCGTCATTCTCTTCTATCTTGGCTAACCTTGATTCCATTCGGGCAATCAGCCTTTCCAAACGGTTAATAGCAGTTTGAAATCTCTGGGTTAAACGACCAAAAAAGGTTCTCACTCTTTCTCTTTTCTGCTCAGCTAACCGAGCTGCCATGGTTGCCCGACGCTCCTCAATCCGTTCCCTAATCGTTTCTCTTTTCTCAATAACATTCCTTCTTAACTCACCCAAAGACGGATTGTTTTCTATCTCTTGATTCCCTACTTCTTCCTGGGTTTCTTGTTGAACTTGAGCAGGAGCGCAAGTAGTACATTCAGCCAGAACCCGGGGGCTTAAAAAGAAAAACAAAAGGAAAGCAATTAAAAGGAAACCAATTTTCTTCATTACTCTATTTATATTTATAAAAGGAAAAACTATTCCTTGTCAAGCTCTATTCTTTCTTCTCTAAAAAATACCAAAAAAATCCTGAGTAAGAAGTAATAAGACAATGACAACAATCGCCAAGATAATTAATTTAAGAATTTTAACAGGAATAAAGACAATCTTCAGCGCCTTTAAAGCAACCAGAAGAATGATAACTAGAATAACGACTTTGATTAAAATAGGCAGCATCTTGATTCATTATAACAGAAATAAAAAAACAAAAGACAGAAAGTCTTATTTTTTTGAAGTTCGGAGTGATTTTTGATCAAGGAGAAAGGCGCCTAAACCAGCACTGATAAAGCCAAAAGCAATTATTGGACTAACAATAGGAATTAATCTCAGAAAATAGTAAATCAATAAACCAATTAAGAGCGCCCAAACTTGACTTTTCTTTGAATTAAAGCGAAAAAGAACTTCTCTACCCAAACAAAGAGCCGTAAAAATCTTGCTGAAATAAATTAAAAAGAGAAAAACCGGAATAAATATAAGAATTAAGGGAATACCAATCAAACTTATGGCTAGGAGAATGACTGAAGGAACAAACAAAATTAAGGCTAAAAAACCAGCACCAAGGCTTGGCCAAGGCCGATTTTTAAGAATTTTAGTAATCGCCTCAATCCTTTTAGGAAACAAATAAAGAAAGACTAGACCAAAAAGAAAAGCAATAATGAAAGCCGATAACTTAATATAAAAACCCAACCAAAAAAGATTAAAAATCTTCCAACCTTTGAATGTCCAGGACTTAAAACTCTCTGGCTTTCTTGTTTCAGAAGGTTTGAAAGTTGTTTTGCCAATAATCAAGGCCCTCTCATCAATGTCGGCTTTTTGAGGACTTTCATATTCTAAATCCCCTAAAATTTGAGCTTCAGAACTCAAAACCAGTTTTTCTATTGATCCTTTGAGATTACCGTTAATCTGACTGGTAACCGTCGCTTGTCCAGCGAAAAGATTGACATCTTTTCCGATTGGTCCTCGAATATCAAAAGCACCACCAAAACCTAGTAAGCTTCCGCCGATTCTGGCTCCTTCAGCAATATTAATATTGCCACCACCAACAGTTAAATTTTTACCAATCTCGCCATTAACAAAAAGTGTTCCACCACCGACCCTGACATCATCACTAACCCTGCCTAAGAGATTTATTGTCCCGGCACCAGCTAAAAGATCACCATTAATAATGCCGTCAACAACAAGAATACCTCCAGCCGCAAAAACATCACCATTAACAACACCAGAAATAGTGACAGTGCTACCGGCAGCAAAAAAATCGTGATCAATTACCTCCCCTTTTTTAACCACGATATTACTGAATTCTTGAGTCTCTTGAGCCAAAACAGGATTAGCAAAAAAGAAAAAAGTAGAGATAATTATAAAAAAGGCAATAAGAAATTTTAGTTTTTTCACAAGATTAATCATAACAATTCTAACTAACTTTGCAACCAGTTTTAAAATTTATTTCTTTTTAAGAGTTTGTTTGTTAGTTTTTCTTGCTGTTTTTCGAACTTTCTTCTGTTCAGCGCCAGTTTTCTTTTCTTTTCTCTCTTTCACCTTAACGGCTTTTTTCCCGATCCTGTCTCTTAAGTAGTAAAGCTTGGCTCGTCTGACTTTGCCTCTTCGCTTAATTTCAATCTTCTCAATCCAAGGAGAGTTAACTGGCCAAATTCTTTCCACACCGATATTGGCGGCGGCTATCTTTCTGACCGTAAAAGTTTTGTTATCTCCCTGCCCTTTGATGCGAATGACAATCCCTTCAAACGGCTGGGTTCGCATCTTTTTTTCTTCTTGAATTTTCTGATAGACAACAATCGTATCACCAACATTTAAAGTTGTCTTATCAATTTTAATTTGATTGGCCATATAGCGAATTCTAACAGAAATAGAGACAAAAAGGAAGAAACAAAAAGCCCCAGTAAGAGTCTCGTCATCGAGAATTACTGGGGCTAAACACATGATTGTGAATAGATAACATCTGGACCATCTCCTCAACAGTGAGGGCTGGCAATTCTTGAGGCCAAAGCCTTAAAGAAAGGTCAGTGATATCAGGTACTGTTACCTCGCTTCTAATAAGAATCTCTGGTTTTGACATCACCTGACGAGTCGAACCATCAATGAGAATTGATCCCTCTTTCATGACCATAATGCGATCAGCGTACTGAACTGCTAATTCAACATCGTGGGTGATGAGGATGATCGTCATCCCATTCGCTCGTAGATCCTCCAAAATCCTCATTAATCTAACAGCTTCCATCTCGTCAAGACTGTTAGTCGGCTCATCTAAGATGAGCACCTTAGGTTTCATGGTCAGGATTGAGCCTATGGCCAACTGCCGCGACTGGGCCGGACTAAGATCCATCAGATTCTCTTTCAGAGGAAGACTGAAGATTTGAGCTACGTCATCAACAGATTCCTTAATCTCCTCTTTCCTCCATCCAAGTTGATGTGGTCCGAAAGCTAGTTCGTCTAAAACAGTCAATGTGAGCATCTGGCTCATTGGCTCCTGGAAAACGTAACCAATCTCTCCCCGCATCTTCGAATTCACTTGTTCACCGTTGATTAGGATCTGGCCAATTTCGGGCTTGTATGCTTGAGCTAGAATCAACCCCAATGTGGTTTTACCCGAACCATTTGCGCCGAGAATGGCTGTTAATTCGCCACCTCGAAACTCTGTGCTCAAACCCCGAATGGCCGGTTCGAGACTAGCCTCGTACGAGAAGGTTATGTCTTTTGCTTCTAGAACCACTCTGTTTTTCGGAGAGTTACCCGCTTCTTTACGGAAACAGATTTCTGATTTTCCTCCTTTCAACATCTCAACTGCCTCTTCCATACTCCCGAATGACTCTCCTAGGACATCCCCAAGTTTTTGTAATTGGGGAATTCTCACATGTGCCCTTTCTAGCAATTCAGATCCTGCTTTAGAAACGATCTGGTTGACTCGACCACCTTCAAGGAAAACATACTTGTTTATCGGTAAGACGGTGATCGATGGATCTGTCAGAATAATCGTTTCAATTGTTTCCCTAAGAGCTAGAAGAGTTGTTGCTACCTCTCGTCTTGCTCTGGGATCAAGTTGAGCCGAAACGTCATCAAGCACCAAGATTGGTGGTTGGGCAATGATAGCGGATGCTAAAGCAACCCGTTGCATCTCGCCACCTGATAAACTCAACGTCAAGCGATTCAAGAAAACTGAATCCAAGCCAACTCTCTCAAGCGCTTCAATCATTACCCGACCATATTCTTCTTTTGGAATTGATGTTGGTCGTAGGCTAAGGAGAAGCTCATCCTCCACAGTCAAACCGACCAATCCTTGGATTGCCGAAGGAAAGACAATCCGACTCAGGTTAGACAAAAGCGATGGATCTGCCCGCTTAGTATCGTAGCCAAAGATTTTCACTTCTCCGGCCATTCGACCGATACTCATTGGAATCAGACCACAGCAAAGAAGTGAGGCCGTTGATCTACCTGATCCTGTTTCTCCCATGAGGGCACAAGTCTCGCCTGACCGAATGGTCAGGTTTATCCCTCTTAGGGCTAGAAGCTTCTCTCCCTCTATATCGCTAAGATCATAGGTCACTGAAACCTGCTCCATAGAAACTGCCGGATCTTGTTTTTCGATTTTCCCTTTAGCGGAAACCGCCCTCACACTACCACGGCTGTCGATTGCCAGCGCCTGACCACTGATATGATTGATAATTCTGTAGAACATCGGAATCATCAATTGCCTGAAAGCCATTATTTTTTTGATTGGCGAACCCTCAAATTGGACACCCCTGATAAGCATCGCTTTCATGGTCTGCTTGATCTCATACCAAGTGACCTCGACGTACCTAAGCAAGACCATTAGATAGAGTTCAGCTACTAAGGGAATCCTCCAATTACGAATCCGCAGGCCACGAACGGCAGGAAGAAACTCATACATTGGGGTAGCCACTGCAAAGGCGACCGCACTTAGAATCATCGCCACAATTCGACAACCCAACAAAAGGCCTTTTTCGAGACTCTCAGGTGACAGACGAAAGGCGAAAAAAGAAAAGAGAATCTTGCCTTCTTTAGCAAAAAGGGCATTACCTGCCACCGTAAGGATGAAAACGTTGACAAGGGTGATGATCGATGACTTAGGGCACTTTCTTCCTGCAGCGAGAAGAACGATTCCAAGAAGCAGGAAAAAGATTACCCCTGGCCACGAATGGACGATTGTTGCTGCCAGGCTGACTACAACGAAAAAGACCAGCCGAGCCGTAGGATTCAACCTGCCTAAACCATGTTTCCTAATCATCTTCATTTCCTTTTCGATTTGATTGATGGAGGCTGAACAATCCCGAGACTATCCAGCCTCCATGCTGTACCTTCGACTACCGAAGCGGCCGCCAGAGCATTCCCTTTCGCTCCAAAACATCCGCAAAGCTCCAGATCAAAGGAATGCCTAAGCTGCCAGCTACTATATCGCCGAGAGCCCAGCCGGGGAAAACGACAACCCAAGCACTGGCTCCCATTCCTCCAACTGTCTGCCAGGCGAAAGCGCCCAAGGCAGCACTCGCTATGCTGGAGACAATCACGGCGATGAGGGCCAGGACGATATAGCCATCAACTCGAAGGCCACCAAGCTGCTTGATAACCCACCACCACGGTAGAGTAAGCAAGAAGATGAGGGGATAGCCCCACGCCTTCAGGCCCATTGCGTCCAGGTATGGCCCCAGCTTGAAACCCACCACCACCGCGAAGACGATGGTGAGAGCGAAAACGATACCTGTGACAGCCACCCTTGACCAGTTGACTTCAGCCGTTGGTCTCCTCTCTCCTCCGACTACTTTGATAGCAAGGCCATTGGAATAGCCCTCCCATATATGAACCTTGTACTTGTAGCCGAACCAGAGAATGTAGAAGAGAAAGGTGTTCCCTAGGAAAGCCGGTATCGGGTTCTGGCCTATGTTGATGGCCAGTGGTGACCCAGCGAACATGCCACCCAAGAACGTCCCGACTGCCGCGGCCAACATGCCCCAGGGGCCGAAGAAAACGACCCCCGAGACCATCATGATCTGGGGCAACCAGAAGTAACCTGCCCCAAATGCACCTGGAATGCTCAGAAACGAACTGCTGAGTATTGCCAGGGGGATGATGATCGCCCCCCAAACAGCAGAGGCAACCATCAATCGAGTCTGCGATCTTGGTCTCGTATACACTTCAGCGCTTACCGCCATCATCCTCTCCTTTCATCTTTACCGAAGATCACTCCTTTTCACCTTGCTAAAAGGTGAACCCTTGTTTCCTTTTACGGCTAACAAGGGAAGCCAAACAGACCTTATGCTTCACCTCCTTTCTCTTGCATTGACTTCAACTCTTGAAGTGGCGGAATCGTCTGAAAGAGTTCAGGATTAAGTCTTTCCCAAATGACACCGCAGGTAGGTTTTTGAGGAGAAGAAACGCGAATTGTCTCCTTATTGGTCACGATGATGTCACAGACAGTATCATAGGGAGAACTGTTGATTGGCATATCTACCACTTGGCAGCTATGAACAAAGGCAACCACTGGTGTCTCAAGGTTCGCCGCACCAATAGCGTAGAACATAGCCCATTCCAAATCAAAGAAGCCATGTCCCTTCCCGAGACGTACACCCTCTCGATTAACAACACTAGCGCCGCTCACCATGAGGTCGACCGGACCTAGATCCTGGATCTCCTTCAAGGAGACATGCTGCCCTACCCCCTCCATTGCATCGAGAAGGGCTGCATATTCTTCTTTACCCGATGGTATTGTCTTTGGATCCAGATAGACAAAGCCCCGCTTTATCGAGTAAGTTGGAACGATAAGAGCCTTTCCCTCACTAAGAGCTATTGCTCTTAGTCTCTCAAGGCAGTTGTCTGGAGCAATAAAGATAAACTTTGCCTCCAGATACGAATGTTCAGATAGCAATCTTCCCAGAGCTCGTTCACTTCCTTGAAAATCGGGGATAAATTCCCCGAAGTTGAAATGGAATCTCGAGTCTGGGACAGCTACCTTCCGCAATGCCTCCCACACATCCCGTCTAATATCGTCGTATGACATCCTCACTCTCCTTTCTCAAGATTTAGTGATGACAAAATCTATTCACAATATGTTAAGGTGCAGGTTTCTCCACACCATCTTTTTCGAGCACTAAAAAAAGCACCGCTTATCTTGGTGCTTTCTGATGTAGGGAAAACTTGAAACTAAAATAGGATTGTTTCTCTAAGTAAAATAAAAAAACTAAAGCCGCTTTATTCATCTGTCCTTTCTTCACCCGGCTAAGGTGAATATTGTTCTGACGAATTCAGAGTATCAATCTGTGAAAATCGTGTCAAGTACCAAAAAGGGGCAGACTGCCAAGATGAAAAAAGGGGATTTCTATTTCTTCTTCTTTTTCGCCTTGTTTAAGAACTGCTACTGCAGCGACCACTTCGGCTTCAGCCATTCTCATTAAATCTCTAACCACTCTGATTGTTCTACCCGTGGAAACAACGTCATCAACAATAATCACTTTCTTACCTTTTAAAAGCTCAGCATCCGGACCATTAAGAACAAGATTAGGTTTAAATTTATTAGTGATTGGTTTAGTCATATAGCCCATGATATTTTTTCTAAGAATAATATAGCGGGGTTTTTTAAGTTTTTGAGAAAGAACTTGGAGTAAAGGAACAACTTTAACCTCAGGTCCGACTAAATAATCAAAATCAAATTTTTTAACTTCTTTAGACAAATCCTTTGCCACCGCCTCAACCAATTCACCATCACCTAAAAGATTAAAGGAAGCAATCTTTAATTTTGGTCCGAGGGAAACAATTGGTAGTTTTCTGGTCAAACCACAAATCTTAAGGGTATAGTAGTTCATTGAAACATTCTAACACAAAGAAGCTATGTCTGTCCTAGAATTATTTCCTGATTGGGACCAATTTCTTGGATTCTAATGACACCTAAAGTAGGAATCTTAAATCTTTCCTCAATTCTTCTTAAACCTCCCTGAAAGTCTTTACTCATCAAAACAGCTAAGCCCACTACTTCCGCTTCAGTTTGCTGATTTAAAGTTTGAATCACCTCACTGGCCGTTTGACCATAAGCACAAACATTATCAACTAGCAAAATCCTATCGTCTGTTTCAACCAGAGAAAATCTGATTGAGGAAACAACATTAAGAGCCAAAGTCCTTCTTTCTGCCGAAAGATTATCTAGCCAAGCCCGCGGTTTTTCCGTTTCTTTACAAGCAGGAACTAATCTTACACCAGGCATTGTAAGAGCTACGGCCGTGGCAAAAGGAAGACCTAAATTAGGAATGCCTAAAACCTTATTAACTCCCATTCCCTTAAACCTCAAATCAACCACTTGGGCAGCCGCTTCTAAAATTCTAGGATCTATCTTTCGATCTAAAGAGGGAGCAATAATCAAATTTTGGTCAGCCACCCAAGCTTCTTGAAGAAAAGTCTCTTTTAGACTATTAATGATTGCTTCTGCTTCTGGCGTCTGCCAATTAGGTTTCTCTGATATCATTATTTTTTACCTGCTCCTTTAAAGAAGTTTTAACAAGCTCAACAAAAAGAGGGTGAGGTTTGAGCAGGCTTGATTGATATTCGGGATGAAATTGGGTGCCAATGAAAAAAGGATGGTCAGGGATTTCGATAGCCTCAACTAATTTGCCGTCTGGTGAAACCCCGGAAATCCTCATACCCGCCTTTTCATATCTATCTCTATATTTGTTATTAAATTCATAGCGATGACGGTGTCTTTCAGAGATAATCCCTGAATTGCCATAGATTTTGGCTAGTCTCGTACCGGCCAAAACTCGACACTTCCAACCGCCTAATCTAATTGTTCCTCCATACTGTCTTTTGGCTAAATATTCTTTTTGGTCCGGCATAATATGAATGACCGGATAGGGGGTTTTGGGATCGGCCTCCATGGTATTGGCTTTTTTTAGATTAACAACGTTTCGGCCAAACTCAATCACCGCCATTTGCATCCCAAAACAAAGACCAAGATAGGGGGTTTTCTTTTCCCGAGCATATTGAATCGCCTTGATTTTGCCTTCGACTCCCCGACTGCCCCACCCTTGGGGGACAATCACTCCGTCCACTAAACTCATCTTATTCTCTAGATAACTTTTACCTAATTTTTCTATTTTTTCACTGTTAATCCAAATTATCTCTGGTTTAACATCACTAGCCCAGGCAGCGTGCTTAATCGCTTCAACCACGCTGACATAAGCATCGTCCAATTCAAAAGCACCGACTTGTTGATACTTGCTTACCATCCCAATTCTCACCTTTCTTTTATTATTCCTACTTATCTTTTTTATCTTCTTAACTATTTGCCGCCATTCTTTTAAATCTTTATTCTTTCTGGGTTTCATCTTGAATTTCCTAAGAATTTTTTCAGCGACTTTTTGTCTATCCAAGATTAGAGGTACTTCATAAATTGACTCTACATCTGGATTGGAAATAATATTCTCAACCGGAATGTTGCAGAACAAAGCCAGTCGTTCTTTTCGCCACTTATCCAAATCCTTACCAGCGCGACCAACTAAAAGATCTGGCTGGATACCAGTTTCGTTTAAAGTTCGGACTGAATTTTGGACTGGTTTGGATTTCATCTCGCCAATACTCGGTGGTGTGGGAAGATAACCGACATGAACATGGATAACTTCTTCCCCATCTCTAACTTTCATGATTCTATTAGCTTCAATAAACAGAATATTCTGGTATTCACCTACCGTGCCGCCAATTTCAATCAAAACAAAATCAGCCTTCATTTTCTTACCGGCTTCTTTAAAACGCCTGATCATTTCTTCAGGGATATGGGGAACGACTTCTACATCTTCACCCTCATACTCAAAAGCTCGTTCTTTCCGAATTACTTCCTGATAGACTTGGCCAGTGGTTACATAATTGGCCCGAGAAAGAGTTTCACCGAGAAAACGCTCATAATTACCCAGATCTTGGTCGCATTCAATTCCATCATTACAAACAAAAACCTCGCCATGTTCTTGAGGCCGAATCGTGCCAGCGTCAATATTGACATAGGCATCACACTTAATCGGCGCCACTCTAAAACCACGCGATTTAAGCAGAAGAGCGATTGAAGAGGTGGTAATCCCTTTACCTAAACCAGAGATAACGCCACCTGAAACAAAAATAAATTTCATCTTTTAATTTGAAAAAATAATTTCCTGCTCTTTTAAAATAGAATAAATTCGCCGCAATTAAGACACTTCAATGAACTCCGTTTTCTTCCTTTTTATCTTCGCAACAATTATCTAATTCTTTTCCACTCACCCTATTGTTCTGTAAAGTTCTCTGACAACAAAAAACCAGAGGTGCCTCTGGGTTTTCAGCTTAACAACTGTGAAAAATTTTGTCAAGTCTTAAAACTTTTAATCTTGGCTAACAATTTCTTTAACCTTCTCCTTAACTTTTTCAGTATAATCAACACCATAAGGCAAAATCATTCTTCGACTTCTACCTAGGTTGTCAACAAAGTAAAGAGCGATCTTGCTCTTGCCTTGGTTCTGTTTAAAAACTTTGTTTAACTCAACTAATTTCCTAGAGGAAATTCTGTTGGGGATTTCAATCTCAAAATCAAAAGGTTTTTCTTCGTCCTTTTCTTGACTTTCTTCTTCCAATAAAGAAGCTGATTCGACAATAAGGCTCTGACTGCCTTCACGAAGATCGGTCCTACCTCGAATCGAAACAATTCTGTCTTTGGCCCAAATCCCTTTAGTTTGACCATATATTTTAGGAAAAACGACGACTTCTAATTTGCCGCTCTCGTCCTCGATTTTAACAAAAGCCATCTCTCTTGAAGTCGCCTTAGTTAAAACAATCCTTAAATCAGTAATAATCCCGCCAATTTTGACTCGCTGGCCGGCCCCAATTTCCTGATTAATTTGTTGAAGCTGATGGGTTCTTTGCTGACGTAATTGGTTGAGAATAGGCGCTAAAGGATGTTCAGTTAGATAAAATCCAAGCAATTCTCTTTCTAAAGATAAAAGCTCTTGGCGAGTAAACTCTTCCATCTCTGGCAGCTGATCGGTTGGATTCAAACTTACTTTTCCCTCAACCTCCTGACCGTCAAAAAGATTTGTCTGACCATTAATCTTTTCTTTTTGGATTTTGGCTCCTTGAACCCTTACCTTATCTAAACCAGAGAGCATCGCCGCTCTTTTACCAAAACTGTCCATCGCTCCAGCTTTAATCAAGCTCTCTAAAACTTTCCGGTTGACCTTTTGGGTATCAACTCGCTGACAAAAATCAACTAAGGAATTGAATGATCCGCCAACTTCCCGAGACGGAATAATCACCTCGACGGCCGCTTCGCCAACGTTCTTGATAGCTGATAAACCAAACCTAATCGCTTTGCCGCCTGGCGATTGAGGATCATCCTCGATCGTAAAACCAACTTTAGATTTGTTAATGTCTGGCCGAAGGACTCTAATACCCATTCGCCGGGTTTCTTCAACGGCTTGGGTCACTTTTTCATCCTTATCTGGACCAGAAGAACGACCGGATTCAGCCGTCAGCAACGCCGCCATAAACTCCACCGGATAATGAGCCTTTAAATAAGCAGTTTGATAGGCAATCATGGCGTAGGAAGTAGAATGGGCTTTGTTGAAACCATAACCGGCAAATTTTTCAATCAGGGCAAAAATCTTCTCGGCCGTTTCTTTTTTATAGCCGTTTTTAATTGCCCCCTGAATAAATTTGTTCTTCTCTCTAGTCATCACCGCTTTTTTCTTTTTGCCAATGGCTAAACGCAACCGATCGGCTTCGGCCATGGTGTAACCGGCCATAATATTGGCAATCTGCATACACTGCTCCTGATAAACAGCAATTCCATAAGTCTCAGCTAGAATTGTTTTTAAATCAGGGTGGGGATAGCGAATTTTCTGGGGATCTTTTTTAGATTCAATAAATTCGTCAATCCACTGCATCGGCCCAGGTCGATAAAGAGCCACCATCGCGGCAATATCAGAAAATTTATTTGGTTTTAATTTTTTGGCCAAACGGCGCATGCCGGCACTTTCTAACTGGAAAATACCGGTCGTTTCGCCTGAGGCAATCATTTTCAAAGCTTCGCTATCTTCAATATTTATTTCTGATAAATCAACTTCTTCACCCCTGGTCTGCTTCAAATACTCCAGGGTTTTCTCTAAAGTGGTAAGATTTCTTAAACCTAAGAAGTCTATTTTCAGAAGGCCTAAAGCTTCACCTTCATTAACGGCCGCATTCAAATCCAAGTCATACATATCATATTGAGTGATAATGTTTTCACCTTTAGTTTCTTTTTGGAGAGGTACATATTCGATTAGTTCCTTATCACTAATGACAACGCCAGCGGCATGGGTCGAGGCGTGTCGGGAAACACCTTCAACTTTTTTGGCTAGATTAAGCAATTTTTTATATTTCTCCTGACGATACAAGCTCGCCAATTCGGGAATGGTTTTAATCGCTTCATCAATTTTCATTCCAACAGGGATTAATTTGGCAACCTTATCGGGTTCAGAATAAGGCATGCCTAAAACCCGACCAATATCTCGAACCGATTCTTTAGCCTTCATAACGTTGAAGGTAATAATCTGGGCCACTCGATCTTTGCCGTATTTATTGATAACGTAATCCAAAACTTCGTCTCTCCGATCATCAGCAAAATCCATATCAATATCCGGTGGTGTTGGCCTTTGAGGATTCATAAAACGTTCAAAGGGTATGTTATGTCTCAAAGGATCAATTGAAGTGATTCTTAAAATATAGGAAATAATTGAACCAGCGACTGAACCTCGGCCTGGGCCAACTCTAATACCTTGCTGCTTTGACCAGTTAACAAAGTCTTGGACGATCAGAAAATAGGTGGCAAAACCTTTTTTACAAATAATGTCGAGCTCGTACTCAACTCTCTCCTTAACTTCCTTTATTTCTTTAGGATAGCGATTAGCCATTCTTTCTTTAACCAAACTTCTTAAATGCTCTTCGGCGCTTTCCCCGGCCGGTAGAGGATAATTAGGCAAAATCCAGTTGCCAATCGGAATTTCTAAGTTACAAACCCGGGAAATCTTTCTCGTGTTCTCAATGGCATCCGGAACTTCTTTAAAAAGACGCATCATTTCTTCCTGAGACCGCAGATAGAAAGTTGGCGAGTTAATCATCGTTAATCGATTCTTATCGTTAATCATCCTCTGAGTCTGAACCGCCAAGAGAGCGTCTTGGGCCTCAGCATCATCCTTCTCAACATAATGAACGTCATTGGTGGCAATTAGGGGAATACCTAATTTCCGAGATAATTTGACCAGACCCTTATTAACCTTATCCTGAACTTTTTCCTTGTTGCTCATTAGTTCAAGATAAAAATTCTTATCAAAAATCTCTAAAAAATCTTTGGCTTTTTTCTTGGCTTCTTCTTCATTATCTTCCATTAGTAACTGGGGAATCTGACCTTGGAGACAGGCAGTACTGACAACTAAACCTTCGGCATGTTTCTTCAGCAGTTCCAAATCAATCCTGGGTCGATAATAAAAACCTTCTAGATGAGCTTTGGTGGTTAACTCAATTAAATTCTTATAACCCTTCTCGTTTTTGGCTAAAAGGAGGAGATGGAATTGATCAGAACCTAGTTTAGCTTGTTTATCAAAGCGAGATCGATTGGCCACATAAGCCTCCATGCCAATAATCGGCTTGATCCCAAAATCCCTGGCTTTCAGATAAAACTTGATCGCGCCATACATCACCCCATGGTCAGTTAGGGCAATTGAATCCATCCCCAACTCAATCGCCTTGAGAAGCAGTTCGTCTATCTTGCAAAGACCATCAAGCAAGGAATATTCAGTGTGAACATGGAGATGGGTAAACTTAGCCATTTCTTTCTTTCTTTTTCTTTCTCTCGGCTTGTCTTTCTCTTTGATCAGCTACTTTACAGAGAGCTGTAAAAAGATTTCCCTCTTCAGAGAGCTCACCTTCTTTATTGTCTAATTTTCCTATCTTTTCCTTGACTTCCGGCTCGTCTTCATGAGCAATACCAATCGTAAAAGTAAATCTCTTTTCACCTCCTGGTGTTTTAACATAAAAATTATCAAGTCGATGGACCAAAGAATCAGCTTTAGTCATATCACTAACGTCATCAAGAGGTACCAAAATACCCAATTCATCTCCATGGTACCTCATGGCAACTCCGTCTTGCTCCCCAGTCAATTCTAAAAGTCTTTTACCTAAGTCAGGAAAAAAAATTTCATCGACTTCTTCATGACTAGAAGCCTCATTCAAATCTTTAAGGCCATTAACATCTAGCCTTAAAAGACAAACTTTCTTTCCTTGACCATGAATCGTTTCAATTTTTCTTAAGATTGTTTGTCGCCCCTCATCTTCAGTTCGCAAAAGACCCGTATTTGAATCATAAGTTAATCGTTCTTTTAAACCAGCATTTTCTTCACGAAGAGCCTCGTTTTCTCTAACAATCGAGGCAATTTCTTCAGGAGAAAATTCTTTTCTTGGTTCTTCCATTATTAATCAATACGATATTACAACCGCTTCAACTTTTCAAGAAGGATTTTTCGGGTTTGGTTAGGGTTAGCTGCTCCCTTTGTTTCTCGCATCACCTGACCAAGCAAGGCTTCAACTGCCTGAGTTTTGCCTTTTTTGAAGTCAGCCACCACTTGTTTGTTTTTCTTGATGACGTCTTTAACAATCTTTCCTAATTGTTTATCAGAAATTTTAGAAATAGCTTTCTTCTCGACTAAAATCCGGACCAATTTAGCCGGAGGGGTTTTATCAACATCAACTCTTTTATTAATAATTATGTTTGCTGTTCCAATAGGATCAAGCCCCATTTCTTTGCCGAGATTAACTGCTTCTTCGAAATAATCAGATTGTGCTATCGACGCTGTCGAGATAGTTGCCTGATAATCAGACAATCCGTATTGTTCCATAAATCGTCTTTTTCTTGCCTCAGGTAATTCAGGAAGAAGTTTTTTAATTCTTTCAATCTCTGATTTTTTCCAGCGAATTGGTGGTAAATCTGGCTCGGGAAAGTAGCGATAATCTTGGGCTTCTTCTTTCCAACGCTGAGTATAGGTTTTTTGTTTGGCTTCGTTCCACCCTCGGGTCTCCTGAATCGGTTTTTCACCTTTTTTAATTAATTGAAGTTGTCTTTTGATCTCGTAATTAATGGCTTTTTCAACAAAACGAAAAGAATTCAAATTTTTAATCTCTACTTTATAATCTGGTAATTTATCTCCTTTTTTTCTGACGCTGATATTAACTTCTAATCTCATTGAGCCCTTTTCCATATCACAGTCAGAAATATCCAAATAGCGAAGAATTTGTTGGACTCGTTTAAGAAACTCTTTAGCTTCTTGGGCACTCTCTATGTCTGGTTCAGTCACAATCTCCATTAAAGGCACGCCAGAGCGATTAAAGTCAATTAAGGTCGAATCCTTAGTGTGGATAAGTTTGGCCGTATCTTCTTCAAGGTGAACTCTCTTGATCCCTATCCGCCCCATTTTGCCGTCAAGACAAAAAGGCAGATCATACTGACTAATTTGGTAACCTTTAGGCAAATCAGGGTAAAAGTAATTCTTTCGGTCAAACTTAGAAAACAAAGAAATTTGACAACCAAAAGCTAAACCAGCCATTATCGTCCATTCAATCGCTTGTTTATTAGCTACTGGTAAAGCTCCAGGTAAACCAAGACAGACTGGACAAGCATGAGTGTTGGGCTGATGACCAAAATAGTCAGCCGAACAATGACAAAACATCTTTGATTTTGTTTTTAGCTCAACATGGATTTCAAGACCAATGACCGCCTGGTTATTGTTTTGTTTCATTTTCTTTTCTGCGATTATAAATTTGTAAAACATATTTCTTCCTCAAACTAAGTAAACCAAGCGCAAAGACAACAGAACTGATAATAAAGACTATCCAGGTAACGCCGATGAGATCAACCAAAGCCGCGGTCACAAAAACAGGAATGGCTGCGGCCACGGTGACCAAAGAACCAATCACCCCAAAAACCCGGCCGCGAACATCAAAGGGCGTATTTTCCTGAATCAAAGTCTGGGCAGGAATGTTGACCATGATCGCCGCAAAACCCAAAACAGCCATAGTAATAAAAGCGGCTAAAGTCGCTAAGGGAATTCTAGGAACAACTAAAGCTAACGACATCAAGCCAAGTGAAGAGCCAAAAATCCCCAGAGAAATGAGAACTCTTTTGCCTAATTTTCTGATTGACCGTTCTATAAAAACGCTTCCTAGAATCGCCCCGAACCCGGCGGGTAAAATCAAAATCAAACCCGCATCACGAATGTCAATGCCAAGAACGTTTTGAGAATAGGAAGGAAAGAGAATCACCACTGTCGCTAAAAGAATTTGAGTAAGAACGTAGAGACCAATGGGAATCAGGACGCGGTGCTCGTTCTTAATAAAGTTATAGCCTTCTTTAATATCTTCAGCGATTTCACCAAAGCCCTTTTCTAAGTCCCATTTTCGTCTTGGCTTATCTTTGGGTAAAAGATAGGTGGCCAGAGTAGCAATGAAAAGGAAAATCGAAGCTAAAACAAAAGGACTGCGTTGACCCAGAATCTTGATGACTGGCCCTCCCATCGAATAACCAATCAAAAAAGCGCCGTGCATGGTGAAAAAGAAAAAACTATTGGCTGCCGGGAAATGTTCTTTTTTTACTAAGGCTGGTAAGATCGCAGCTTGAGAGGGGTTAAAAAATTCGTCGCAAAGAGAATAAAGCAAAACAATCGAATAGATGGGCCAGGCTTTAGAACCAACGCCAAGATAGAGAAGAACAATCAAAGCCTGAGAAAGATTGGTTAAAATTAAAATTTTTCTTTTACTCCAAAGGTCAATAAAAGCGCCGGTAAAAAGACCGAGAAAGAGTGAAGGGGCGACATAAAGAGCGAAAAGCAAACCAACCGCCACCGTGGAACCAGTGGCTTCATAGATTTTGACAATCAAGATGAAGTTCAACATATTGGCGGTCAGCTGAGAAAGACTCTGGGAAAGCCAAAGTTTCAAAAAGTCCTTATTCTTTAAAACCGCCAAGAAAGTCGTTTTTTTCATTCTACTTTTGGTTTTCTTTGATGCCAGTTAGTTGCCTGTTCATAGACATAACCAGCTTGAAAAAGTAATTCTTCTCTAAATTGAGGGCCTAAAATTTGGATGCCCACTGGCAATCCCTTAACAAAACCAGCCGGAATCGCCAAACCCGGTAAACCAGCTAAATTAGCCGTGACCGTCAAAACATCAGAGAGATACATCTTTAAAGGATCATTTACTTTTTCGCCTAGTTTAAAAGGAGGTGTCGGTGAAACTGGAGCGACAAGAACATCTGCTTTTTCAAAGGCTTTCTCAAAATCTTCTTTAATCAAGGTCCTCACCTGCATGGCTTTAAGATAATAGGCCTTATAATAACCAGTTGAAAGAGTAAATGTACCCAACATAATTCTTCGTTTAGCTTCGTCACTAAACCTATCTCTCGGAAAGCCATAGCGAATCCCGTCATAGCGGGCTAGATTCGAAGAAACCTCGGCTGGCTGAATAATGTAATAAACAGCGAGAGCATGTGAGGTATGAGGTAAAGAAACGGAAATCAATTTGGCCCCTAAACTTTCAAATTCTTTAAGAGCTTTTTCGGCTATTTTTTTGACTTCTTTATCCAAGCTACCTAGAAAATATTCTTTGGGGACGCCTACCTTTAGGCCTTTAATGCCTTTTTTAATATTCTTAAGATAGTTGGGCACGGGAATATCGGGTGTTGTTGCATCAAAAGAATCTTTGCCCGCGGTAATATCTAGCATTAAAGCGGAATCAATCACACTCCGGGTGAAGTGACCAATCGAATCAAGCGAGGAAGCCATGGCAATAATCCCATAACGCGAAACCCGGCCATAGGTCGGCTTGAGACCAACCAAATTACAAAAGGAGGCCGGCTGTCTAATTGAACCGCCGGTATCCGTCCCAGTGGCTGCCAAACACATGGCAGCCGCCAGAGCGGCACCCGAACCGCTACTCGAACCGCCGGGAACATATTTTAGATTCCAAGGGTTCTTGGTTGGTCCATAATCTGAATTTTCTCCTGAAGCACCATGGGCCCAGGCATCCATATTAGTCTTGCCTAAGATAATGGCACCAGCCTCTTTTAATCTTTTGACGGCCGTGGCATCGTAAACAGGAATATAATCATCTAAGACTTTAGCTCCCGCGGTGGTTCTGATTCCCCTAGTAGAATAAATATCTTTAATGCCAACCGGAATACCCCAAAGAGGTTTATCGCTCTTAAGCCTATCTGCTTCTCTTGCCTGTTCTAAAACTTCTTTTTCACAAACAGTAATAAAAGCGTTAATTTTTTTATCTAGTCTTTTTATTTGTTTTAAACAAGCTTTAGTCAATTCTTCTGAAGAAAATTTTTTCTTTTTTAAACCTTCTCGGGCTTCCTGGATAGTTAGCTGGTTTAACTTCATTGTTCAAAAATAGCTTTAACTTTAAACATCCCTTTGGCTGTTTTTTTAGCGTTAATAAGAACATCTCGAGAAGCTAAAGAAGGACCAGATTCGTCTTTCCTGAAAACATTTTCTAGACCAGTTACCTGACTAGTTGGTTTAATGTCTTTTGTTTTAACCTTATTTAATTGGCCTACATAATCAAGAATTTCGGTTAATTGCTTTTGAAATTTCTCAATTTCCTTATTGCTTAATTTTAAATTAGCCAACAAGGCAATATGCTGAACGGTTTTTTTGTTCATTTTTAACTCATCGCTTTCAAAGCCTTAATCCTCTCCTCAATTGGAGGATGGGTATTAAAGAAATTAGCGAACCAGCCTATTTTATCATGACGGTTCTTCAAAGGATTAGTAATGTAAAGATGGGCCGTGGCCTTATTAGCCACTTCCAAGGGTTCTTTATCAGCTGAGATTTTTTCTAAAGCCCTGATTAAACCATCAGGCTGACGGGTGAGCATCACTGCCGAAGCGTCCGCTAAATATTCGCGCTGGCGAGCCATGGCTAGTTTCATTAGCCGAGCAATAATCGGCGATAAAACAATTAAAACCAGACCAATTAAGAAAAGAATCCCGCCAAAATTACCCGATTCTCTCTCCCTTGATTTAAATCTCACGCCTCGTAGAAACCAATCAGCTAAGAGAGTAATCATACCCAATAAGACTGTTACCAAACTCATTAAACGTATATCGTAATTTCTGACGTGAGAAAGTTCGTGAGCAATGACACCCTCAAGTTCAGTCCGATCAAGTTTTTTTAACAAACCAGTGGTCGCGCAAACAACCGCGTGTTTAGGATCTCGACCAGTGGCAAAAGCATTAGGGGCGGTATCCTCAATGATGTAAAGTTGGGGGTTGGGTATTTGGGCAGCCATGGCCAAATTTTCGGTAACAGTGAAAAAGTTAAAATCTCGTTCTCTATCGGCTGGTCTGGCTTTTGAAATAGCGAGAATGATTTTATCTGACCACCAATAACTGGCAAAACTCATTAAGCTAGCCAAAATCAAAGCTAGGCCAACGACATCCAATCCGTAACCTGAAAGGAAGAAAAACAGACTAAAAAGATAGGTTAAAACCCAAACAAAAAAGGCAAACACGACCACGAACAGCACCATAATCACGGTACTGCGACGTTTATTCTGGTCTACCTGCTCATAAACGTTAATCATTTTCTTTAGAGATCCACTTCTGGCTCTTTTATTTCTTTGTCACTAACTTCACGATGGCTACCTTCGACCGGTGTTTTCAAACCCTCTTCCTGTTTAAAACCAAAAATCGAGGCTACAAACTTACTGGGAATAGTAACGACCATGACATTATAATCAGCTGACAAGTCAATTAAAGTTCTTCGAGAGTACATTAATTTATCAGCTGTATCGCGCAACTCATCCATTAATTTCATCGTTGGCTTGGCTGCTTGAAGTTCTGGTGTACTTTCAAGAACAACCCTAATTGGTGCCAAAGCTTTTTCGAGCTGGACACTAGCATCAACCATTTTCTGAGCATTTTTAGAACTAACAGCCGTGTTGACTGTTTTTCTCGCTTCAGTCAGGTTATCAAATATTTTCTTTTCGTGCTTCATATAGCCTTTAACCGATTTAACTAAATTAGGAATTAGGTTTGATTGTCTCTTAAGCTGGTTGCCGATTTCTTGGATCGAAGCTGTAATTCGAGTTTTGGTGGTAACAAACTTATTATAAGTTAGAAAAACATAGAGAATGATTCCCCCAATTAAAACCAAGAAAACTACTAAAAAAGGCATTTAATCTTCACCTCCTTTCAATATCTTTATTATCCTAGCATAACTTAGAGTATTAATAATATCCTTTGATTCGGCCCAGCCGCGACGAGCCACCGAAAGACCATATTCCATTAATTCCATTTCTTCCAAACTGTGTGCATCTGAATTAATTACCATTTTCACTCCATTTTTCACGGCTTCTCGAACTAAAATATCAGGCAAATCAAGTCGATAAGGCCAAGCGCTAATTTCTAAATATTTCTTCCTTTTTCGGCAAAAAGCAAAGATTTTCTCCCAATCAAATTCCATGCCCTCTCTTTTATTAAGCAATCTGCCAGTAGGGTGGCCTAAAATCCGGGCTTTGGGATGTTCTAAAGCTCTAAGAACCCTTTTTGTAGCCCCATCTCTTGATTGGCGAAAACTGCCGTGAATCGAGACAATAGCATAATCCAGATAAATCAAGCCTTTTTCAGGCACAGCTAGATCTCCATCAGGTTTGATGTCAATTTCTAAGCCATTGAATAAATGAATTGAACGAACAAGTTTCTTGTTCGAGGATTTAAATTGTTCGATACTCTCCTTTTTTCTCTTTAAAATGTCAATAATTTGTTTATCACTATGTTTACTAACGCTCGGATTATGTTCGCTCAAACCAAGATATTCATAACCCATTTCTTTAGCCTTGATTACCATTTCTTTAATAGAAGGTGTGCCTAAATCATGGCTAGGTTCAATCGGATAATTTGAATGGAGATGGAGATCGCCCTTAATGTCTTTTAACTCGACAAGCTTAGGTAAAGCCTTTTTTTGGGCAACCTCAATTTCCCCAGTATCTTCTCTTAATTCAGGCGGAATCCATTCCATGCCCAGCTCATTATAAAAATCTTTTTCATTCTTATATTTTTTCACAAAGTTTTTACTCCTCTTAATACCGTACTCTGATAAACTCCAACCTTCTTTTTGAGCAATTTCTCTAAGATGAATATTATGTTGTTTGGAGCCTGTATAATGTTGAAGAAGAGCGCCAAAAGCATCGGGCAACATGGTTTTCAGGTCAATTTGACGGTCATCTTTGGTCATTATTCTAGCCGTGTTGCCACCAGCGGCCACAATTTCCTTTTTTTGGGGGTAGGCACAAAAATAGTCAATGACCTCTTTTGACTTATTGGTCGCTACCCCAAAATCCAGGTCACCGATTGTTGCTGCCTGCCTTCTTAAACTGCCAAGTGGTTCAATTTGTTTAACCTGAGGATTCTTTTTCATATAGGCAAGAATTTCCTTGGCTAATCTACCGGCAAAAGGCAGGGCCATTCTTTCACCAGCCTTACCTTTTTTGCCAATTTCGCCTAGTCCTTCCAGCAGAGCCTTTTCTGATTCCTCACCAAAACCTTCAATTTGGCGAATTTTACCTTTTTCGGCCGCTTTTTTAAGCTCAACTAAAGCACTTTTAGCCTTATTAATTCTCAATTCTTTAGCCAGTTTATAGGCTGTTTTGGCACCAACGCCAGGAATTTGAAGAAATTCAAACATGGCTGGAGAGAATTTAGCCATGACTTCATTAAAATGTTTAACTTTGCCTGTTCGAAAAAGCTCATCTAAATGGTCAGCAATGGCTTTACCGACACTGGGAATTTCCTCGAGCTTACCATCATCCCAAAGGTCTTTAATACTACTGGTGGCGTGTTCGATTGAGGCCGCCGCTTCTTCATAAGCCTTAACTCTAAACTGCTGATCCTCTTTTATTTGATAGGCTGCGGCCATTCCTTTCAGTAATTGAGCAATCTCCTGATTACTCATTCTTTTGCTCATTTCCATGCTAAAATTATCATATCACAGACGTTGACTGGGCAACAACAATCTGCTACTATAGGCATCTGGGGCCGTAGCTCAGTTGGCTAGAGCGTCTGCCTGTCACGCAGAAGGTCGCGAGTTCGAGTCTCGTCGGCCCCGCTTATGTCGCTGGCTACTTACCAAAAAGAGGTTAATGATTGGGTTAATCAATTCAGGATTAAATACTTCCAGCCATTAGAAATTCTCACTCGTTTAGTTGAAGAGGTTGGTGAATTAGCTAGAGAGTTAAACCACCGCTTTGGCTCAAAAAAGAAAAAAGTTAATGAAAAAAACAAAGAGATTGGCGATGAAATTGCTGACATTATTTTCACTTTAATCTGCCTAGCTAATTCATTGGATATTGACTTAGATAAATCTTTTAATAAAATGATGGAGAAGCTTAATCGTCGAGACCGCCAACGCTACGAAAGGAAGTAGCTTTGGTAATAATTTCTCGATAGCTACCGAAAACTGCTCAAGTTCTGCCCAGAAAGGAGGTATTTTCAAAAAGGATGGAAAATAACCGATTGAAAAGACTTCTTAAAAGTATCAAACTCAATGAGTCAACCATCAGTATGATTTTGGGGGCTTTAGTGATTATTGTCGTTGGAGTTCTTATTTTCAATTATTTTAGGAGCGTCGAGACTCCAAAAGAGCAAGAAGAAATAAAACTTGGTGAAGTGAAATTAGTTGAAGAGGAAGGAAAGCTCGTACCTGAAGCGTTGCCTAAAACCTATCAGGTAAAAACTGGTGATGACCTTTGGCAAATTGCTGAAGATTTCTATGGCTCTGGTTATAATTGGGTCAGTATTGCCCAAGAAAACAATCTGAACAATCCTAATATGATCTACCCTGATCAGAAATTAATCATTCCCCGGGCAGCCGTCATTCAGCCGGAAGCGGCCGAAATGACAGTCTTTGGTCCGGTAATTGAGAGTGGTCAATATGTTGTTGAAAAGGGTGATCACCTTTGGGGAATTGCGGTCAGAGCTTATGGTGATGGTTATCAATGGACAGCCATTGCTCAAGCAAACGAGATTGCCAATCCGGATATCATCAATCCAGGAGATATTTTGACACTACCCAGGAAATAAGCTTAAACTAGTATTAAGTGCGGTGGTAGTTCAGTTGGTAGAACGTCTGCTTCCCAAGCAGAAGGTCAGGGGTTCAACTCCCCTCCACCGCTCTGTGGTGCTGGTGTAGCTCAGTGGTAGAGCAATCGCTTCGTAAGCGATGGGTCGGCAGTTCAAATCTGCCCGCCAGCTCTGATATGAGATTTATTGGAAGACACGATAAATTACTTCTTTAACCATTAGAAAAAAATTCCTAGATTTGACTTTCACCAAATCTTATAGTAGGATTTACAACTAATATGAGTAGAGACTTTTGTCACAAACCAGTTTCTAAATGGATGGCCGTTATTACTAACGGTTATCTTCCCGTAGATGGAGGCTGGTTTGATATGAGGCAAAAGCGTCGTTAAACAACTTAAATCTTTTGGCTTTTTATCAAGCCGGTCCCCAAGGAGACCGGTTTTTTGTTTGCCGAAAGGGGCCTCGGTAAACTTGATACCCAAAGAGAAAGGAGGTGAAAATACAGTTTTTTTGGGCCCCCAAAGGTACATTAAAAAAGAAAGGAACAAACAGATGGATTGGCAAGGCTTTTTCGAATCCTATTTCTACTGGAAGGCTTGGGTGTTTCGTATCGACCCTGAGAGGACTGCCAAGGAGGTAGAAGGTGTACTTGAACTTCTGAAGCCTAAATCTGGAAGTCACTTTCTTGACTGGGCTGGAGGTTGGGGCCGGCATACAATCGAGCTTGCCAAGCGTGGGTATCAAGTAACCCTACTCGATTTTGCCGCCAACCACATTGAAATGGCGCGTCGACTTGCAGAAGAGGCAGGTGTCAAAGTGAATTTTGTTCACTCTGACTTCAGACAGACACCGGCTTCCATCCAAGCTGATTACGCCATCAACCTTTTTACCAGTGCGGTCGGCTATCTTACTGAAGATGACGACCTTCAGGCGTTTAGGTCGCTCCACGCGGCCCTGAAGCCTGGAGCTCTATTCCTGATTGATACCATGAACCTCTTTTGGTTGGTAAAGAACTATCAACCTCGAGGTTGGCATGAGTCAGAGGATGGAAAGCGTCGTCTTCTAAGTGAGAGAAAGTTCGACTATATGACTAACCGCAACATTTCGCGGGAGGTCTATACTGAGGCGGGCGGCGAAGAAGAGGAACATCGGCTGGACTTACACATCTACTCGGCGGCAGAGCTGGCTACTATCTTACGACGAGCTGGTTTTGAGCCTGTTGAGCTCTATGGAGACTTCAATGGTGAGTCTTTTGATTTCGATTCAAAGCGAATCGTGATGATCAGCGAAAGACGCTAGTCTAGCTCTCCAAGGAGCTGGTTCTGATTAATCAATCAGGTAAACCCAGCTCCTTTTTCTTTTCTTGGAAAAATATCAAGAATAAAATTCCGCTATATTGGTAATTTGCTGTCTAGTTGCCTGAATTAGTCCTTTTTGATAAAATAAGTTCGAGTTAAGTAATATAAAAACTCTTTATGAGACGAAAATCAAGACTAATCAGAAAACAAGAAGAAAAAAATATTCGCCGGGCCATTCTTTATATCTTTCTTACTTTGGCTTTGGCTGGTGTTTTGATTTTTGCTGGTATTCCTCTTCTTATCAAAATGGCTATCTTCCTTGGTAATCTAAGATCCAGTTCAAAGCTTCCCGAGAAACAAGATGAAATTCCACCAGCACCACCTCGCCTTGTTGTTCCTTTTGAAGCGACTAATAGTGCCCAATTTTCTTTAAAAGGCTACACTGAATCAGGAGCCACGGTCAAGCTTTTAAATTCCAGTTTTTCTTTTGGTGAGGTAGTAGCCGATAACGAAGGTAATTTTTCTCTTGAAGGACTTAAGTTAACCACTGGCCGGAATGAAATCACGGCCATAGCCATAGACTCTGAAGGTAATGAAAGTCAAGCTTCATTACCAGAAACCATTGATTATGACACTACTCCACCGGCCTTAGAAATTACCAGTCCGGAAAACGAAACCACAATTACCGGTCTGGAAGAAGAGATAACCATTCAAGGCCAGACTGAAGAAGGTTCTCGGGTGACGATTAACGATCGTCTGGTGATTGTTGGTCCTGGAGGAGATTTTAATTATCAATATTCACTTCAAGAAGGTGAAAATAGTTTTAGGATTGTTGCCCAGGACAAAGCCGGTAATCAAACCACCCAGGAATTAAAAATTACTTATTCCCCTTAAATCAAAGACAAACTAGTAAAATCATCAACCAACCCATTATCCAGGGATAGAACAAGGAGTTGAGAAAAAAAGAGTGAATGATAATCGCTCCTAAAGAAGCCAAAGAAATGACTCCGATTAGTTTATTTTTTTGGGAAAAGGCTAAAACTCCGGCTCTTGTTAAAAACCAAAGGTAACTTGTTAAACCTAAAATTCCGGTGGTGGCCAAAACAAACAAGAGGCTGGAATCAGCGCCAGCGCCGGCATGGCTTGCCTGCCATGAATCTTCTTTCAGAAAACCATAATCTCTTTGAGCATAACGAAAAGCATTAAAACCCACTCCCAAGAAAAGGTTATCCTTGGCAACTGTTAGGGTGTTTTTATAATTTTCGATTCGATAATCAACTGTATAAGTTCGGGCTAACTTGCCTCCTTCCCCTTCTGGTTGGGGGAGTATCAATAAAGAGAACAAGAGAACTAAGAGGCTAACAATCAAAATCTTAAAATTCTTTCTTAACCAGAAAACGAAGCCCATACCTGTCAAAAAAGCTAAGTAAGAGCTACGGGAATGAGTTAAGATAAGAGCCATATAAGTAACAAGCATAGCCAGAATTAACCATTTCTTATTTTCTTTTTCAAAAAGCAAATTAATCAGGATAATCAAAGTCAAAACTAAAATCAAACCCGTAAAACCTGGGTCAAGAAAAGTAGAAACTAAACGATAAAAATGGGGATCCCAGTGAAAAAATTCTAGGGGTTTAAGATTAGGGTAAAGAAAATATTGAACAAAACCAAAAACAGCTAAAGATACTCCAGTAATGGCTAAATATTTGATTAAATCTTGAGATCTGAGGTAGCGGTTTTTGATATCAGCAATGACAAAGTAAAAACCAACATAGGCTAACCAGCGAAAAAGATAAAGTCCGGCAACTATGACTTCCCTATTTGATAATAGGGGAGTTGCGAGAGTAAAAGAGAGAAAACTAATCAGGGAAAATAATATTAGAGGCAAAGCTAAGGGTGGTAATTGATACTTCTTTTTTTTTCTTCTTATTCGCCAGACTCCCCAACTCAAAAGAATAAAGAAAACTAATAAATCAATTATATAGACATTCACTTCAGTCATTTGAAGTGGGATTTGAGCTAGTTGGCCAAAGGGAAAAAAGATGAAATAGGCAAAAAGCAGAGCTAGAATGATTTTCATTTTAATTGATAAAGTTTTGCTCGAGCTAAAAAGGAATGAAAACTCATCATCAACGCCATAATTAAACCTGGTGTGCCATCCAAAAGGCCTAAACGATAAAAGTAATTCTGGAAAAATTTACCTAAGGGGTTAAAAATTAATCGAAAAAGGCTAAATTTAACTCCTTCTTGCTTTAAAGCCTTAGCGTGTAAAGTAGAGTGAAAATTAATTTGACTCAATATTTGAGAAATTGAAGGATGAGAATAATGAAAAATCGGATTTTTTAGAGTTTTAGTCCGCCACTTGTTCTGCCAAACTTCATGAACCGGCCGAACCCATTGACCATCTTTCTTTGCCATTCTTAAAAGTTTAACTTTTGCTGTTTCTCCAAATCTTAGAGGTTTCTCAAGAAAAAAATCTTTTCTTTTAAAGATAAAGGCGTAATGTTTATCTCTTTTAACCTCCTGTCTAATTTCCTTAGCAAGAGCTAGAGAAACCCGTTCATCAGCATCTAAAAACAAAACCCACTCCCCTTTCGCCTTTCCTAAACCAAAATTTCTTTGTTGAGCAAAATCATTATTTAGATGATGCCGAAAAACCTTAGTGCCTAATTTCTTTGCAACCTCCCGAGTCTTATCCTCAGAATAATTATCAATAACAATTACTTCATCACACCAATTAAGAGACTTTATACATTCTTCAATATTTTCTTCTTCGTTTTTGGTAAGAATAACTGATGAGATCATAGTTTAACAATATTATAAACTAGTTTTCTAAATAACATCTTGGAACTTATAAAAAACCAATAAAAATAAGCCATTGTTTTATTTGGGAACTTTGCCCATTTATTGATAAAAAGTAAATTGCTCTTAATTAAATAATAAATTGATTTTATAGACTTTTGCTCTTTTTCATCAAAATCGTGTAGAACTTCAGCGTTTAATTCTACACCTATTTTAAATCCTGCTTTTGAAGCCCTCAAACAAAAATCAACATCCTCAAAATAAAGAAAGAAATCTTCTTCAAGATAACCAATCTTTTTAAGGACCGAAACATCAATTAACATGCAACATCCAGAAACATAATCAACTTCGTAATTTTTGTTCTGTCTTTTAAATTTCTCAATATGATAAGGTCGCATAATAACCCTATTAAGCTTTCCCCCTAGATCATAAATAAACTCACTATTTCTTTTAAACTTGATTATCGGACTCGAAATATCATTTTGATTTTTAATTAGAGATAAAAAATCTTTATTTCTTAAATAGGCATCTTGGTTTAACAGTAAAATTTTATCAGCTCCGTCTTTAATCGCCTGTTTCATTCCCTGATTATTGGCCCTAGCAAATCCTAGATTTTTTCTATTGCGAATTAATTTAAAAGATCGAATAATTTTTTTAATTTCTTTAATCGAACCATCTCTAGAAGCGTTATCTACAACTATTAAGCTTACATTCTTATCTTTTTCAATAATTTTTTTAACAAAATTAAGAGTTTTTACAAGTTTATTTCCTCCGTTATAGCTAACAATTATTATAAAAATTTTCTTCATTTTAAAAGTTTAAGTAATCTTATTTCTTTAGGTTTTAGATTATTATCTATATATTCAAGATTAACTTTTCTATTTTTTTGAATTTTTAGCCTCTCTCTTAAAATCCAGGGCAAGTTAAGTATTAGCCAAAGTTCTGCTTTTATGGCTTCTAAAATAAAACCTTTAAACAATAAATAAAAAAATGTATTGATATTTGTTAAAAATATTCCAAAAAGCCTACCTCTTTTAAGTAAAGTCTTTAATGGAAAACATCTTAAGATAAAAAGATAAGCATTTCTAAACTGTAAATATTCGAGAAACTGAGGATTTCTCGAACTAGTAGCTTTATGTTCGTGATAAACAACTGCTCTTTGATCACATATAAAACTACATCCAGCTAATTGAGCTCTAAAAGACCAATCAACATCTTCACCATAAGCAAAAAATTTCTCTTCAAACATTCCAACCTTTTTAAAAATGTTTTTTCGAATTAGGACAGCTGCAGCGGTAATTAAAAAAATTTCTTTATTCTGATTTTTTTTAACTCTTCCCCTATCATGAAAGGCTTGGCCTAATTCGTTAATAAAACTCCCAGAAGAATCAACTTTATTATTTGACAGGAAAATCAATGGAGCAACGGCATCTAATCTGTAATCTTTTTCTAAATCTCTTAATAAATACTTTAAGCATTCTTTATCCAATTTCGTATCATTATTAAGAATGAAAATTTTTTCAAATTTCGCATTTTTAATGCCCATATTCACCGCCTCTGCAAATCCTTGATTCTCAGAAAAAGATATTATCCGCACCTCGGGATATTTTTTTTTCAAGAAACTCTCTGTTTCATCCTCTGAGCCATTATTTATTACAATTATTTCATTGGGAACTATTTCTTGCTTATATAACGAAGTCAAACAAATATCTAATAATTCACTTCCATTATAACTTGGAATTATGACTGTTAAGTCTCCTAATTTCACTTCGCCGATATTGTACCATTTATTGATTAATGATATAATTACCCTCAATTCGAGTCCTAATAAGGGAGCTAAATTGTTCTTAATCTAACCCTTGTTGTCTGCAATATCAACTTACAAAATTCAAAAAAATGGATGGGACTGGGAGTAAAAAAGTTAAAAATAAAATTACCGGAGTGGAGTACACTCTTCCTCCTTCGTCTTTCCATGATAAAGTAGTTGGCTTTTTAGATTGCTTTCCAATTGAAGACATGCGCGCTTACCAGCAGGCGAGAAAGCTGTTGGCGGTGGATGTCCGAGGTAATTATCATTTTTACGAAGGCCTTAAGGGTCGTTTTGAAGAATTTCTAACTAAACTAGCTGATAAATCTCCAGACAAAATAAGAGAATTTGCAGAAGGTCCATGGACAGATGTTGGTTTTGATTTATTACAAATAGGTTTTAGCACATTATCTGAAGATTTTTATCAAACCCTCTATAGACTTTTAATCACCCTACAAACAAAGTTGAATAAAAGACTTCATAAGGGCGCCCCCTTGCATCAAATAGGGCTTATTAATTTAACTTTAGGAAGATTAACTAAAGCTAAAAGGCACTTTCAACTAGCGATTACGGAAGATATTATTGATGACAAACAACATTACAAAAATAGGCCAGGATATATTGTTTTAAGGAACGAATTCCAAATCCCCCCCATGAAGAGATAGAAGCTCTGGCAAAAAAAATAGACGACTTAACTAAAAGCGCGAGTCCCACTGACCTTTTTTATCCTGAGCGTTTCGTTTTGGAATTTAAATTAGATGAAAGTGTTTCAAAGACAAGAGACATCGATAGACAACTGTTTGATATAAACACTTCATTTTCAAGAAAATTATTAGAGGAAGCTAATAAAAAATCCTTAAGTAAAGTTAAAAAAGGTAAAGCTCTAGAAAAATTAGCAGCGTATTTATTTAGCGGGATTGAGGGTTTCGATGTAAGGACTAATCAAAGAACCCAAGACGCTCAGTTAGATTTAATAATTCGCAATTCAGTAAAGTATGACCCAATCTATGATGTTTTAGGTAAATTTATATTAGTTGAGTGTAAAAATTGGTTTACAGAAAAAGTCGGTGTCCAAGAAGTTAAAAATTTTATTGCTAATGTCCACTTTTCCTATTGCAATTGTGGTATTTTGGTAACGAAAAGGGGGATAACGGGAAGCTCAAAAGACGTCGAAAAAGATAAGAAAGACGCTGAGCTTACTATACTTAAAGAATTCCATCAAGATAACATTGTGATTATTGTTTTAACGCTTAAAGACCTTCAAGCTATTGTGGAGGGTAAGAGCAATTTATTATCTGTTCTATTAGATAAATATGAAGCCATTAAATTGGACAAATGATTACTTGAGAAATATTTTAATAAGTTTTAACCTTTCTCTTGCCTGTTCAACTATCACCGTTGTTTGAAAAACCTTAATAATTTCACTTAGATTAATCCTAGGCAGGGGGGGGATTAGTGAACAAATGTAACAAAACAACCTCTGACATAAATTTTATTATGTCATTAGAGTGTTGCTTGTGGGATTCAGTTTGAACTACTTCATCCCAGCGTGATCACCTGCCTTAGATTTAGGATTAAATGGCTTTTGTAAACCAGGGGCATCTTCTAAACCATCCCCCCGGAACGCCACTGTCCATTAAAACATCTGCTTTTGTCGGAACTGTCAGTACATCAAATCTTGTCCAGTCAAAACGCTCATCTGTCTCTGCTCCAAATACCATACGGATTTCAACATATTCGTTAGCATTGATAGTATGGGTACTACTGTTGTTATTCTGGCAGTAGTAAGGATACAAACCATCAGTAATGTTAGTGTTGTAGTTTACTCCACCGTTTTCTGCGATCACCTGACTGGTATCACCGTCAGTTCGATATTCGAAACAACTATAAAAGTTCCTTGTACTGATGAATTGTAAATCCGTTTCTCCTACGCCCATACTGAGCTGATCAACATGAGCCCATTCATTTGTACGATTAATATCGTTCGTGCTGGGTGTTACAGGGTTTACTTCAGCTCTAACGACACCAGCTAATCCAAATACTAAGACCAGACTCATTAAAACAAAAAATATTTTTTTCATTCTTTTTCACCTCCTTTCTTTAAAAATTCCAATAAAAAATCCGCCTTTCAGCGGACCAAAAAACTTCCCCTTAACGGACGTGTGGAGTTTTAGTAAACTTACCCCATTAAACTTACCGTAGCACCCTTTTCACAAGTTGTCAAGAAATGAATAGAAATATTGTATTAGAACAGTTCTTGAGCGGGAAGACAGTTTTGATCAATATTTTGTTCTTCAAAATAAAAACCCGCTCATTTAAATGAATATAATTGTTTTAAAGTTTTTTGCTATTGGGGTTGCTCTTATTCTTAATGGAATACTCTATTTTATTCATTCTGATTTTCTCTACAATAATATTGAATTCAGACAGGTTCTCATTGCCTTGCTTTCAATCTTGATTGCTTTGATGGTGGTAAATGTTTGGGCGAATATCAAAACTTCAAAAGGTTCAAACTAATTTGAAAATGGTAAAAATAAAAAGGCTCAAATTAAAACTTATCAGTTAATTCTTAATCTTTCACTTCTAGAAAAACATTTAGAAATTTGGAAGAAATTTACTCTTCCTCCAACTGAAATAGAAGAAAATCTTCGCATTATTCAAGACTATCTTCTCCAATCTTATGAAATAGAATAAAAAGCGGAAAGGGGGTTTGAGTTTATACATGCAGTCAATATCTACATTGACATTGACTCCCCCCTTGAAGCATGTTAATGTGCCTTTCTAGCGTTTCTTAGCTTCCTTGATTCTCCTAGCAAGACCTGGATCTAAGACCTTGTAGGCAATCAAGAAAGCCATGATCATGGCAATGACGAGGATAATGATAGCAGAGCTTCCTACTAGATTGTAGCTCTTTACAATCCCAAAACCTGCTATCCCGAAACCCACAAATACCATGAATGATAGAAATATACGCGTTGCCAACTCTGAACTACCCTCGCCTCTCATTCTTTCCTCCTGCCCTCTGTCCATCTAAACTATATCCGTACCTGTTTAAATTTTATCAAATAGAGCCATATTTAACAAATCAAATATTACCCATAATATTGACTTAGAAGTCTCTTTTAAATATACTTAGTTTGTTTTGGTGGCACATTCACTTGTTAATACCTGATACCTGACAATAAGGAGAGAAACCGATGTCCGTCAAGAATCTGAAATTGAAAGATCGCTATCGGATCCTCAAAAGAGAGATGAGGGATGAAAAACAGGAGCAAAACATTGTAGTTGTCTTCTATTCTGTCCTGTTCCTTCTAGTCGCTTTCCTCACATTTATGGCTAACTACCCCGAATGCCTGCAAGAAAGTTCATTTCTAGGGGGAATGCTAGTGGGGTTAGTCACTCCCACCGGCTTTCTGGTCTGTAACATAGCCCTATTCCTAAGAGGGAAGGTTTCAGACCCATTCCTTATTCTCATAGTTGGGATAATTATAATAGCTCTAGGACCAATCTTTGGAATCGGCCTACCTCTTTTGTTTCAATCAAAAATGAGCCTTATTGGCTATATCTTTACCCTCTCACTAGGGGTAGGGATCATCGAAATGGCAAGGGGTAGCTATAGCTTATATCAGCTCTCTCAGGATGACCCTCATAAATGTAAGGAAGACTAGACATGATGTTTTGAGATCGGAGAAGACCATGAAAAAAGAAGATGTAGATAGACTAGAGAGAAGGGCCAAGAGAATCTATTACTGCTTTGTTGTCGTTCTTGTAACTCTCCTTTTATTTTTAGGAATACCAAAGGAGATACAAGAAGGTATGAGTAACTTGTTCCTGGCCGGTGTAATGGTCGGAACAATCTCTCCAGCGGGAAGATTTGTCTATATCATATTCAATGCGATAGCACCGATAAAAAACCCAGACAACACCTTTCGCTGGTTCCTTGGCTGTTTTGTCTGTTTCGGCAGCCTGGGAATGATCATAGCTGGTATACCGATTGGCTTCGTCCTAATACTGGTAGCCCCAAGAATAATGCTTTGGGGGTACGCCGTCAGTATCGCAGGAGGTTTAATGATCATTGAGTTTTCTAATGTTCTCAATAAAGGCTGACAGCCAACAAACAAGGAGGGGACAAAGCGTGGCAGCTCTCGCCACCAAAACAACGCAATGTCCCCTTCTAACACTTCAAATTAATATTAATAAATTCTTAATCTATATTCCCATAATATTGACTTAGAAGTCTTTTTTAAATATACTTAATTTGTTCTGGTGGCACATTGAGATAGGAGGAAGGTAGGATGAGCAAATGGAGTCTGCATGAACAGCTTCGGATAGTAGAATCGCATAGATGGGAATGGCGCATCTCGATGGTCTTCTGCTCTATCATCTTTCTTCTCCTCGCTCTCTTCGCGGGTTCAGCTGCCCTTGGAGAATGGCAGGAGAGAACGTTCCGGATCGGAATGTTCTGGGGGGTGCATATCCCTCTAGGCTATCTGGTCTGGACCCTAATGATCTACCTGGACACTGGAAAGCATGAAGAAGAAGGCTGTCTCCTAGTCCTCATCTTGGCCGCCATCTCGATCATACTGATAATCCTGGGTTTTGTCTCTGGGGTTGTCATCGCTGCTTTCCTTCCAACATACTCAACTGGCTTCATCCTGAGTCTCTCGGTAGGGATGGGTACTATCATCATGGCAAAGAATAGCTATGCCCTCTACACGGGTACTTAGGAATAGGCAAACAAAAAAGGGGGGACAAAATGTGGCACTTTCAGCCGCCAGAACAGCCCATGATGTCCCCTCTAGAGTTTCTGCCTTGACTTCTCTAATTTCCATTTGCTACAATGAAATCCTTGACAACTAGTCAATCTCCAGGAATCAAAGCGGTTCCTTTGGCTCGATGCGAAAGGAGGTTGCCTATAAGATAGTTTGAAATCTGGGAGGGTCCGTGTGAGGAGGTTCGTTTCCTTGCTGTTCATCGCAAGGAGGAACGGGACTCTTGTTTGGTCCTGTGCCCCCGGTGCTTGGTCTTGGGTGCGAATCAAATCCTGACGTTCATCACCACACAGAACCTTCTCCTCCCTCCCAGATCTTTCCCCCCCCTTCCTTCCATAATTAATTATTAACTAGAGAAATAAATTAGTGGGTGATGCAGGATTCGAACCTGCGACCTCTTCGATGTGAACGAAGCGCTCTAACCAACTGAGCTAATCACCCATCACTCTTGATTTTAGCAAATTCAGGCTTTACAGACAATTTAAAGAAGAATAATATTGTTTCATATGGTTTTTTTCAGGAAGATTGGTGGCTTCTTTCTCGATATCGTTGAAACTTTTGTAATTGCTCTGGCAATCTTCGTTTTGATGTATCTCTTTCTTTTTCAACCCCATCAAGTCAGAGGTAATTCTATGTATCCTAATTTTCAGGATCAAGAATATCTTTTAACTGATAAAATCACTTATCAATTAAGCGAACCCAAAAGGGGTGATATAATTGTTTTTAAGGCTCCAGGGAATGAAAAATATGATTACATTAAAAGAATTACTGGTCTGCCCGGAGACAGCATTAAGGTAGAAAATTGTCATATTCTTGTCAATGGCCAGATTTTAGAAGAAGAGTATTTACCTGAAAATCTTTGCACCAGCGCTGGTCACTTCTGGCAATCAGGTCAAAGTATTACTCTTGATGAAAATCAATACTTTGTTTCTGGTGATAATCGGCCCTACAGTTCAGACTCTCGAGATTGGGGGACGGTTCCAGAAAAGAATATTGTCGGTAAAGTTTGGCTTCGTTACTGGCCGGTTGACAGAGTTGGAATTATTAGAAGGGTTGACTATTAGTTTGCTTTGGTAATCCCGCGGTAAATCTTCTGAAGTTTATCTTCTGTCTTTTTCGTGTTGCCTTTGAGAACAATGTAGAGTTTGGTTTGGGCGCGAGAACGAGTTAACTTGACATGGACATCTTCTTCACCACCAAGAGCCCGATGAAGATCTTCCTGAACTTTATCTGTCTCTTCAGAAACGATTAGAGGTCTCTCCGCCGTCTTTGTTTTAGAAGGCTGTTTACCTTTTTTCTTAATTCGCCGAGCCACTTCTTCAGCTCTCCGGACTGAACCAGATTCACGAAGAATAATTTTGTAGGCCTCAATCATTAATTTAGTATCGTCAATTGAGGATAAAGCCCGAGCATGACCTTCAGTAATCAAACCAGACAAAAGACCATCCTTGAGAGCATCAGGTAAAGAAAGCAATTTGATCGAATTGGAAATGTAAGCAGAGCTTTTACTAATTCTCTTAGATATTTCTTTGTTGGTTAAACCAAACTCTTCAATTAGCCTAATAAAAGCTTTGGCCCGATCAAGAGCATTCAAATCTTCCCGCTGAACATTTTCCACCAAAGCCATTTCTAACATTCCCCGAGGCGAGGTTTCTTTAATGATGACCGGCACTGTCGCCAAACCAGCCGATTTAGCCGCCCGCCAGCGACGTTCACCAGCAATAATTTGATAGCCAGCCGGAGTTTTGGCAATCACCAAAGGTTCAAGAATACCATGTTCCTTAATCGACTCAATTAAATCAACTAAGGACTCGGGAGTAACCACACCTCGCGGCTGAAGGGGGTTTGATTGAAGCTCGTTTATATTAATATCAACAATCTGTTTAGCCATTTTTTTTAAGAAACAGTGATTAGTTTTCTGCCTTGTCTTTTAATAAATTCAACCATGCCGTCTTTAAGAGCAAAAAGGGTATGATCTCGGCCAATCCCCACACCAGAACCAGGATGGAACTTAGTTCCTCGCTGGCGAATAATAATATTACCAGCCTTGACTGCCTGGCCACCAAAAATTTTCACTCCTAACCTTTTACCAGGCCGGGGTGATAGTTGACTCGCTTTACTGCCACCAGCTTTAGTTTTTGCCATTGTCTAATCAAAGTAACAAATTTTTTCACACTTGTCAATATTTACACGAAGAATAAGAGAGGATGAGAGAGGGAGTAAATGCTTCTATTCCAGAAAGGAATCCGAAAATGAATATTCAGGAAGCTGTATTTGAGCTACAGCTAAAAGGTTCCTGAATTCTTCAGACAACTCGTTCGCGTTAGCGTTCGGCCTCTTATTCGCTATCTCAAAGAGACCATTCACGGCCTTGATATAGCCAAAAAGATATCCCAACTTCTCAGACTGCGTAGATACCCTTCGAATGGCCAAATCCATCCTCATTCTCATCCTCATCTCAAACTTGACTACAAGCTCTGCTCCCTTATAGTCGAATGCCCTCGCGGCAAAGTCTGACATGATTTCCTCAGCCACTTGACGACTCTTACAGAAAGAGTCCTTGAAGACCTCTTGACTACCCACTCTTCCCTCCTTGACTTTACTCCCTCTCTTAGTTAGGAAATATAGCAAAAAAAGGGGTTCAAATCAATCCTATAAAATGTACTTGCTTTTTAGTCCCATAATTTGATATAAACAAAAATAGAAATCTCGCACATAACAGGAAGGAAGAAAGGAAGGGGAAATGGCAAGACCAAGATCTGGTTCGAGATATAATAGGAGCAGAAGCAAGAGGATTGCCTCGGAAAGGCGATCCAACTCTTGCAGACCAACAGGTACGCCGAGGGTACTCCACGCACACATGCAACGGGCCCACAAAATGGCTCTGAAAAGGGTAGCAGAAAAGGAAACAACGAAGAAAGGACGAAGAAGACAAACAGGAAGGCCAAGAAAAGCAAGAGATAGAGACGAACAGGTATTACGCCAACTAAGGCACTCCTACTAGAAATCGGGAAGCAGTAGTCAACGATGACTACTAACCCCCTCCTCTTTCTTTCATTTCAAATCCTACAACCTTTTCAGAAAGGATTGAAATTTTTCGATTCTTTCTCTAAGCGTTGTAGGAGAAAAATGTGCTAGTAAACTCGCTTAAAGTTAAAAGTAGCTTTTAATTAGAGGCGAGTTTTTATTTGGGGAAAAGAAAACTGGCTCGTGCCTATGAATAACAAGAGCCAGTTTCGGCCAAGAAGATGGATTAGGTGATCCGAATGATGAGACTGCGCTCACTACCTTTCTTCTTGACCCATGCCTTAACTTCTTCGTATTCCTGGCCTTCCGGAACCCGGATTGTCACTTCGAGCTCATCAGCTCGAATGACAAGGCCTCTCTTCTCTCGAAAGTTGGCGCTTGTTAGACAACCGTATAGCATCCCTGAGGCCACGCTTTCTTGGGTAGGGATAACTATTAGATCTTGGCGCCTCCCTTCAAATTCTCCTTCTCTCACTTCGACCTCCTCTTCTCATGCGTAATGATTCTTGTCAAAGAGGATACCACAATAATCCTATAGCGTCAAATATGAGGTTTTTATTTTGAAGAAGATTTAGAAAGACTAATCTTGTTTATCTTTATTTTAGTTAGTTGAGATCGGTGACCTTTTACTTTTCTGTATCTTGATTTAGCTTTGTAGGTGGCCACTCTAATCTTTTTGTCTTTGAATTGCTCAATGATTTCGGCTGTCACTTTAGCTCCCTTGACTAGAGGCTGGCCTATAAACCTTTTTTTCTCATCAATTAAAAGCAAGACCTTATCAAAAGTTAATTTTTCTCCTTTTTTACCTTCAAGTTTGTCAACCGCCAATTCTTCACCTTCAGTGACTTTGTGTTGGCGATTATTTATCTCGATAACAGCATATTTCATGACTTCTAATTTTAATTCAACTCCTACTTAATTTCAAGGGCCTGGTTTCTTTTTTTCTGGATAGCAATATTATTGATGATTCCTAAGCTGATCAGGCTGGCAACCAGAGAACTGCCTCCATAGGAAACCAAAGGCAGGGTAACACCGGTAATCGGCAATAAACCTAGGTTCATGCCAATATTGATTAAGGTTTGGCTAACCAAAAGAGTAAAGATGCCTAAAGAAATAAGGAAACCTAAGCCATCACGCGTTGAACGAGCAATCTCAAGGAGTCGCCAAAACAAAAAACCAATTAAAACAATCAGGAAAAAACTGCCTAAAAAACCAAATTCTTCGGCAATGGTGGCAAAGATGAAATCACTGTGTCTTTCTGGTAAAAACATTAGTTGGGCTTGGGTCCCCTTGCCTAGTCCCCTGCCTAAAAGCTGGCCGGAACCAACCGCCACCACTGATTGAATTAAATTATAGCCAGCGCCCAAGGGATCAGCCAAGGGATTCAAAAAACTAAAAATTCGTTGTTGTTGATAGGGTTTTAAGAGGCGCCAGCTAATCGGTAGGCCAGCTAAGAAAAAGACAAAGGAACTAACAACAATTTTCCAGGAAATCCCTGTAGCTAAAACAATTCCTAGCCAAGCGGTCAAAACAACCAAACTACTACTGAGATCAGGCTGAAGAAAAATCAGCAAAACAGGTATCATAATCAGGCCACCAGCTTTAAGCAAATTAGTCAAAGAAAGTTTTTTGAGTTCAAAAAACAGAGAAGCAAAAAAGACAACCAGCAAAGGCTTGATTAACTCTGAAGGTTGGAGAGTGAGACCAAAGATTCTTATCCAACGGATTGAGCCTCGAGTCACGGCGCCAAAAACAAAGGTTGAGGAAAGAAAAACTAGGGCACCAATAAAAAGCCACCATTTATAGCGCTGGTAGAGATGATAGTCAATCTTGCTGAAGAGAATAAAAAAGAGTAAACCAATTAGAAAGTGGAAAAATTGTTGGAAAAAAAGATTTCTATCTAGACTACTAATCGTTACTAGACCGATTGTTAATAAAATCAAAATTATAAAAAGCAAAGCCCAATCAAACTCAAAGAAACGCTTGTTCATTTTTGCCTGCTAAGAATTATCTTTTCACCTTTTTTTACTTCTTTGGCTAAAGTCGCTTGCTTAAAATAATCAAGCATTTTCTTTTCTTTGGGCAGTTTAGGTAAAGTAACGATTATCTTTTCATCTAATTGACAACCTGCTTCTTTTCTTAATTCTTGGACACACCGAATCATTTCTCTTAACTCGCCTTCAGCTTTGAGTTTAGGAGTAATTTTAGTTTCCAATTTAACCTCAATCTCATCTTTTTGTTTAGTTTCTACTTGCCAGCTGACTTGTTTAAGATTGAGTTCCTCTAAAATTAATTGGGTTAACTCGTCATCTAAATCTATTTTTGCTTTTGTGGCAACCTTAATTAATTGCAGCGGCTGTCTGACTTTGATCTTTTCTTCTTTGCGAATTGCGTGACCCAATTCGCAGATTTTTCTCACCTGTTCCATTTGGACCAAGAGTTTTTTATCTAAAACTTCTTTTGTTCTGACCTCTGGCCAATCAGCCAAATGAACTGAATCTTTAACGTTTAACCGACCGCCATTAACTAGGGTTTGATAAATTTCTTCAGCTAAATAGGGTGTCAGCGGAGCTAAAACCTTGGTCAAGGTTAATAAAACCGTATAAAGAACACTGTAAGTTAAATCTCTGTCCTTTTTATCTTGAACGGTGGGACCAACTCGTCCCCGAGAACGACGTAGATACCAGGTTGATAGATCCTGAACAAAGTCCTCAATTATCTGGGTCGCTTTACTGACATCATAAGCCTCCATCTTTCTGGTGACTTTGATAATCACCTCATCAAGTCTGGTTAAAATCCATAAATCGAGCTTGGTTGGTTTTGAAGATAATTCTTTTCTTGGCTGCCAGCGATCGAGATTGGCATAGGTAATAAGAAAGTTAAAAACGTTCCAAAGGATAAGGTGAAAGCGGCGTCTGGTTTCATCAGCCAGATGATAACCAAACAAAAGATTATTGGCCGGATTTTGACGAGTGTAAATCCAACGCATGACGTCAACTCCAATTTTTTCGGCCGCTTCGTCAAATTCAATCATATTGCCAGAAGATTTATGCATTGGCTGACCATTTTCAGCCAAAAGGGTGGCGTAGCCTAAAACCGCTTTGTAGGGTTTTTTGTTTTCTAAAACCGTAGCCATGGCAATGACTGAGTAAAACCAGTTTTTAAATTGGCCGGGAAAGGATTCGGTAATAAAATCAGCCGGAAACCATTCTCGCCAATATTTTTTATCAGTCAAATAGCTTACTTTCTTAGTTTGAGGATCAACTAAAGTCGAAAAAGAAACAATACCAGCATCAAGCCAGGGATTGCCGACATCAGCTACCCGATTCATCTCCTTATTACATTTCGGACACTGAATTTTAACTTCATCAATCCAAGGCCGATGAGGCGTGTGGCCAGTAAACTTCTCCCAACCTTTAACCGCTTTTTTCTTCAATTCTTCTTTAGAACCAACGACCTCAAAGTGGCCACAATCGCATTCCCAAACCGGTAAGGCTAATCCCCAATATCTTTTCTTAGAAATCATCCAGTCTTCCATATTTCGCAACCAATCCAACTCTCGATCAAGACCAAAAGAAGGCAACCATTCAACCTTCTTCGCCACTTTAATCATTTGCTGACGGTAATTCTTGGCCTTTTTCTGATTATTATCATCCATGGCAATATACCACTCTTCAACTAAGCGCCAGATCAATTCGCTTTTACAACGCCAACAAACAGGATAACGATGAGTGTATTCTTCGGTCTTAAAAAAGAAATCGTTCTTTTCTTTTTTGAGATAATCAATGATTAGATTTGGTTTTTCTTTAGCGCTCTTACCTTCTAGCCAATCGTAACCTTGGATGTAGCGGCCAGCTTCGTCAACAGCCGGAAAAACAATTTCCCGCCAGCCCAAATCCTTGACTACAAAGCGATAGTCTTCGGTTCCGGTTCCGGGTGAGATATGAACTAAACCTGTTCCTTCAGCTTCATTAACTAATTCTTCTGATAAAACCAGAGAATAGAAATAAGGCTTCTTCCTCATTTTCTTAATCATTGGTAAATCTTCAAAAGGCGCCTGGTAATGTTTTATCTTTTCTTTTTCTATTAATTCTTTTCCCTTAACTTTTTTAATGATCTTCACATTTTTGCCAAAAACTCTAGGTACCAAACTAGCCGCCAGCCAATATTTCTTTTTTTCAAATTCAACCTGAGCATAAATTATCTCTGGATTGGCGGCAATCAAAGCATTAGCGGGAATTGTCCAGGGCGTGGTGGTCCAGACTAAAAGATATTCATTTTTTCGGCCAACAATTGGAAAACGTAGATAAATGGCGGTATGGGTTAATTCTTGATATTCTTCAGTGAGAATTTCATGTTCACTAATGGCCGTGCCGCAACGGGGACACCAAGTGACTGTATCCCAACCTTTATAAAGATTGCCGTCCTGCCAGCACTTTTTCAGAAAAGCCCAAATCATGTAATTATTCTCATCGCTCATCGTGTAATAGGAATTATCCCAATCCATGAAAAAACCTAAGCGCTTAGATTGATCGGTTTGAACTTTGGCATATTGATTAACTCTGGCTTTACATTTCTCAACAAACTTAGCAATACCATAATCCTCAATATCTTTTTTATTCTTAAAACCAAGTTCCTTTTCCACCTCTACCTCAACCCAAAGACCTTGACAATCAAAACCATTCTGGAAACGCTGTTTATAGCCTCTCATATTAAAAAACCGCTGCCATAAATCTTTGTAGGTTCTGCCCCAGGCATGATGAACACCCATAGGATTATTGGCCGTAATCGGACCATCTAAAAAAGAAAAGCGTTTTTTAGACTGACGATTGCGTTGAAGATATTTTTCCACCAAACCAGATTGATACCACCATTTCAGAATCTTTTTTTCCAGCTCGACAAAATTGACTCTTGAGGAAACAGGTTTAAAAAATGGTTTCTTTTTCTTCATAATCTTATTCTACAAAAAATCGTCCTTGTTTTTAAGGACGACTTCAGAAGCCATGGCTTTTACCACAGCTCCTATTTACTAATAATACCGATAAACTTTTTAATCTTATTAATTAATTTTTCCATTAGGGTTTATTCTAACAAATAATTTTTTGAACCACAAGGGGTTTACCTTCCCTGCCTCAAGAAAGCAGGAATATCAAATTCAGAATAGTCTTCTTCCTCTTCTTCTGCTTTCTCTTTTCTTTCCGGTTCTTCTTCCTCTGGTTCTCTTATTTCTTCTCCTGGTTCTGGTTTTTCACTGATAATCCCTCTAGGTTCGGTTCTAGGAGATCTTAATCTGGCTAGTTTGGCGAGACGAAGTCTGGCTTCGTCAAAACCAGTGGCAATGACAATAATCTTAATCTGGTCGACCATATTATCATCAATCACGGCGCCGAAGATAATATTCGCATCAGCATCCGCCGCGGTGGAAATGATTTTCGCGGCTTCATCAACCTCAGACATGGTCAAATCCTTGCCGCCAGTAACATTGAAAAGAATACCCTTAGCTCCCTCAATCGAAACATCTAAGAGACGGGAGGAAATGGCACCCCGAGCCGCGGCCTGGGCTCGATTTTCGCCCACTCCTGTTCCGATTCCCAGTAAAGAAGAACCGGCATCTCCCATAATCGCTTTAACATCAGCAAAATCAACGTTGATTAATCCGGGAACGGTGATAATGTCAGAGATACCCTGAACTCCTTGACCTAGAACCCCATCAACTACCTTAAAGGCTTCGACTAAGGTGACTTTTTGGTCAATCACTTCCATAATTCTTTGATTGGGAATGACAATTAAAGTATCAACTTTGTCTTTGAGATTCTCAATGCCGTCTTCGGCAATGACCATTCTTCTGGTGCCTTCAAAAGTAAAGGGTTTGGTGACGACAGCAATCGTTAAAGCCCCTAATTCTCTGGCGATCTCGGCAATGACCGGCGTTGCGCCAGTGCAGGTTCCGCCACCTTCCCCTCCGGCGATAAAAACCATGTCCGTATCGGCCATGTATTCTTTTAGTTTTTCTCTTGATTCTTCAGCCGCCTGACGACCGGATTCGGGATCACCGCCGGCTCCTAAACCCCGAGTAAGCTTTTCCCCAATCTGGATTTTCGTTTCGGCTTTGTTAACGAGAAGGGCTTGGGCATCGGTGTTAATGGCAATAAATTCAACCCCTCTGATTGATTCCTCCTCAATCATGGTATTGATGGCATTACCACCACCACCACCAATCCCTAAAACTTTAATTCTGGCAAAGCTGGCTGTATCTGGTTTAACAAGCGCCATTGTTTATCTCTGGGCAGGAAAAACAGGAAGAAATTTTTTCTATAATCTCTTTAACTATAATAGCACAATTGTCTAGGGCAGAAATTGTTTTATTAAATTAGTGGCTTTACCCACCACTCCCCTTAAGGGAATTTTTTCTAACTTTTTACCGATTTTCAACAAAGAAAAGCTGCTCGTACTCCTAACATCACTTTTAGCCCCATAATGGAGCAAACCCACGCCAGTGGCAAACTCGGTTTTTTCGGCTTCATCGATTAAACCACCGATTCCTTGAGGGACGCCAATCCTAATTGGCATTGATAAATTACGCTTAGCCGCTTCTTTAATACCGATGGTTAAGGCACCGCCACCGGTAATGACAATCCCGGCCGGGGTTAAACCAATTACCCCGCTTTTCTTCAGTTCTAAACCAACCATCGTAAAGATTTCGTTAAGTCTTGGTCTAATAATTCCCTCGCTTAAAGTCTTTTTAGAAACTTTTTTTACTTCCTCGACAATCCCTAAATCTTTTAGATCAAGCTCGTCTTCATCCTTCTCCGCCTCTTTTTCCCTTTTCTCTTTTTCTAACTTGACCTTTTTCATTTTAGGCCAATTCTCTTTCTCTGAAAAAAAGGTTTTGATCTTCTCGGCTGATTCAAGTGAAAGCCTTAGGCCAATGGCTAAATCATTGGTCACGTTTTTGGCGCCAATGGGTAGAACCACCGTGTAAAATGGTGCGCCCTCAATAAAAACAACAACGTCAGTGACTCCCCCGCCAATATCAACCAAAACCACCCCTAATTCCATTTCTGTCTCCGTTAAAATCGCTTCGGCTGAAGCCAAGCCAGCGGCCACCAAATTCTGGACGTCGGCGCCAACTTCGGAAACACATTTAGCCAAGTTCCTCATGGCCGTGGTTGAACCAGTCACAATGTGGGTTTCGACTTCCAACCTCACACCAGACATTCCGACCGGGTCTCTGATACCATCCTGACCGTCAACCGTAAAATAGCGGGGAACGACATGGATCACTTCTCTTGAAGAAGGCAAGGAAATAGCTTTAGCGGCTTCAATAACCCGAAGAACGTCATCACCATTAATTTCTCCTTCAGGCTCGGCCACGGCGACAACCCCTCTTGAGTTTTGAGAAGTAAGATGAGGCCCGCTCACCGAAACCACGGCTCTGGTTAAACTATAACCAGCCATTCTCTCAGCCGCTTCGACTGACTCAATCACTGCTTCAGCCGCTTCTTCGATATTAACAATTTGGCCTTTTCTAATACCGCGTGAGGGAATGCTCGAAGCACCAATAACTTTTATTTGTTTTTCTTCTTCTCCAACTGAACCGATAATGGTGGCTATCTTCGAGGAGCCAACATCAATTCCAGCAATAATTCTTTGTTTAGCCATAAGTCAGATAAAGGTAACGACTGGCTTATCAAAGCGTAAATCAATCACCTTAATTTGTTTACCCTCTATTTTAGCCCGCCCTAAAATTGATTGTAAAGAGTCAACTTGTTGACCAATTCCTTTTTTAGAAGAAATTAAGACTTCTGGGCCTTTTTTGAGAAAAAGAGTTAAGTCTTCAAAAAGATTAATCTCAAGACGACGGACCTCAATATTCTTCATCAGTAACTGATAAAGACAATTAAGACTGCTAATCACTGCGGTTGATTTGAACTGATGGTTATCAACGATTATCGCTGATTCGCTGCTGGTAATCAGGGGTAAATCAGTTGGCTGTTGAAGCTCAGCCAAGACAAAACCCTGGTAATCAACCTGATAATAATGACTATCGGTTTCAATAATTGCCAAAGGTCTTCTTTTACTCAGATGAATAACTAATTTATTCGGCAGGTGTTTCTCCATCTTAATCTCATCAATTTCTGTCAATTTTCCCTTAATCTCTTCCTCAACTTTTTGGGGTGAAAGCAAAACAATATTTTTGCCTAAAACCAAACCGTTGATCTGAAACCATAAATCTGATTGACAAGCATTTTGATTCTCAAAACAAACTACCTGATTTACTTTAAAAAAATCACTTTTCAGAACCAAAAAGAGACCAACAATAAACGAAGTTATCCCTAAAAAAATAAGCAAGAATTTCAGGAGTTTAATGATTGTCTTTTTTATTTTCACTGGATGATTTTCTCAGCCAACCTGACAATTTCTTTGGAAGCATCAAGCTTAACTAACTTTTTAGCTTGAGAAGATTTCTTTTGATAATCATCAAGATGAGTCATCATCTTTTCTATTAATTGCCATAATCTTTTAGGACTTAACTTTTCCTGAGGTAGAACCTCCGCTGTCCCGGCCGTAACCAAAAGCTGAGCATTTTTCGTTTGTTCATCAGTCGCCGCGAAAGGCAGAGGAATGAATAAAGCTGGTTTTCCCAAAGCCGCGAGTTCCGTGACCGTATTGGCCCCAGACCGAGAAATAATTAAATCAGCCTTGTTTAAAAAGGTACCCATCTCCTGGCTGTCGAGATATTTTTTAAAATGATAACGATTTCTTAATTGAGAAGGCATCTTTTGTCTTCTCTTTTCCAACTCTTTAAGAATCCCTTGGCTACCTACCGGACCAAGGTGGTGAAAAAGATTATATTTCTTAACTAACTGATTAATTAATTGACTGACGGTTTGATTAATTATTCGAGAACCCTGATTGCCACCGGTAATAAAAATTAAAGGTAATTTTTCGTCAAAATCAAAAACCTGCCAGATTTTTTTATTAGTCTGAAGAACTTCTTTCCTAATTGGGTTACCGGTCAAAATGACTTTCTTTTTAGGAAAATATTTTTGGCTGATCGGCCAAGAAACAGCAATTTTCTTGGCAAAATAACTATTAAAGCGACTAGCCAAACCATAGCTGGCGGTTTGTTCATGAGTCAGAATTGAGATTTTTAACAACCAACCGGCTAAAACCACAGGAACACTGACGTAACCGCCAAAAGAGATGATTAAGTTTGGTTTGATTCTGATTAAATAACCCAAAGCTTGAAAAAAGCCCAGAGGAATTTTTAAATAAGAAAAAAAAGTATATTGATCAAAATAGCGCTGGATTTTACCGGCGGTAATAGGGATATAGGTAATCTCTTTTTCTCTTAATAAAACCGCTTCCATGGGCAAGGCTTTATGGGCTTCAGAAGTATAGCGACGGCCAAAATAATAAATTTGGTAAGGTTTTTTTTCTAATTCATCAATAACGGCCAAAGCCGGAGTAACGTGGCCGCCGGTAATCACGATTTTCTTTTTCATTAATTAAAATTCTCTATTATATAGTCTATAATGAATTATAGCATTAAGCATGATGAAAAAACGTTATTTGAACGCTATTTTTACGAATCACGCCATTAACCGCCTTTACAATCGAAAGATTACCCAAGGTGATGCCTGGTATACTTTCCAACATCCTGATGGCAGTCTGCCTGGAAAAACGCCTGGTTCAAAAAAGTTTTTTAAAAATTATGGTCAGCAAAGAATTGAGGTTGTCGCTAAACAGAATGAAAAGGGTGAATGGATTATTCTTTCTTGTTGGTCAAAACTGATGGGTGATGGTAGATCAATTTTCACTCAGGAAAAATCAACTTTAGCAAGGATATTCAAAAAAGGCTTAAACAAACTGATTCGTAAAAAGGGAAAATTCTTTTAACCATTTAACTGCTCTTCTATATCTGAAGAATCAATTTAAGATTCAGAAATTCCTAATTGATCTAAAATATAAAGATGGCGTGGATTAGTGGGATCATATTTCCCCACGGTGATTCTTCTAAATTCGTTTGGTTTTTTTCCAATTAATTCCCAAACGCCAATATTACCTTCTCTATAGATGATGTCCTTAGTAAAACAAACTCCAGGAGTAGTGTAATCTGTACCTCTGAAAGTTCTTATTCCTTTGTTCCAGGCTAATCTCTGAGCTTCTTCTTTTGCTTTTTGAATATTTTTACCTTTCACCAATCTATCAAAGAAATAATATTTCTGCATAATTTCATAAACATCTCGAAAATCTCTAGGCTTGCCATCTAATCCGTAGGCAAGACTAATAGCTAAATGTCCTGTTAAGCCGGAAAAGTCTTCTATTTGGCCACTAACAATCTGGCTTCGCATTGTTGCTATTCCCTCTTCTCCCCGCTCATATCTATCCAAGCCTGGCCCTAACAACCTTAATCTGCTTCTTTCTCCTTTTTCTCTCCTAGCGACATGAGTGCCAATCTCATGAACCAAAAGGGACTGGACTTCTTTGAAGAGTAACTTTTTTGATTCTGGAATTTTTATTTTTTTCTCTTCCTGATCAACACTGGCACCAGGTTTACCACTAATATCAGTAACAACCTCCCATTCATCTAAATTTAAAGAATCCAAAGCTTTCTGAAAGATATCTTTAATTTCGTCAACCCCTAATTCGCCTTCAACTTCAGGAAGATGGACAAGATCTCCTATTGCTTTCGCTGTTTCTCTTTCTGCAAGACTGATAGTTCCCTCTGATGGCAAAGAAACAAAACCCGCTCTCTCTGTTTCCTGGGGCAGAACTTCATCCAACTCTCTTGCTGCCCGACTAAGTGGTCGATTATCTGAGTTTCGATATTCGTTTATTTTTGTCCGAAGAGATTGGACAGTAAAAACAAAAATCTCATAGGACGGCTTGCCATAAATAAACTCTGAATAGCGTTTAAATCTTCTCATATCTCCGCTAATCGAAGCCTGAAGCATTCTTAATTTAGCTACGCTTTCATTTATTTTCCATCTATATGCCTGCCCAACAATTTCATTCTCCTCTTTAGCCAAAATTTCTTCTTTCAAACTTAATAATGCCTCTTCTCTTCCTTTTAAATCATCTGGGTCAAGTCGAGGATAATCAAGAATGGGATTGCGAACTTCACCTGATAAAAAAAGCCTTTTTTGCTCTTCTCTATGGTTCTTATAACCTTCTAAATATTCATATGCTTCAACCATTCCATTTTTTTCAAATTGGGAATGCCAAATTTCGTCGATGGCTGGTTGTTTTTCTGGATATTCCGTCATTCTTTTAAAGATTTATTTATTAAAAACAAATTTATTTCTCGACCACTTTTTGCTTAGAAATATTTACTAAAATCCCGCTGGCCGTCATAATTAGAATCAGCGAGGAACCCCCATAGGAAATGAAAGGCAGAGGGACGCCGGTCAGAGGAACAAGAGCGACAATGGCTGAGAGATTGATTAAGGTTTGAAAACCAATCCAGGAAATAATACCGGTGGCCAAAAGAGTACCAAATTTATCCGGGGCTTCCTTGGCAATTTTGAATCCCCGCCAAATTAGAAGCAGAAAGACAAAAATAATTACTAAGGCGCCGATGAAACCAATTTCTTCAGCCATAATCGCAAAAATCGAATCGGTGGCCGCCGCCGGCAGATATTCATATTTCTGGCGTGACTGACCAAGGCCTAAACCAAATAAGCCACCTGAACCAAGGGCTAAAAGAATTTGGCGAATATGGTAGGAAGCCCCTAGCGGATCGCGGCTAGGATCAAGAAAAGTTAAAACCCGTTCTTTTCGATAAGGAGAAGAAAAAATTAAACCCAAACCTGATAAGAAACCTAAGATGCCTAAAAGACCTAACCAGAGAAGGGGTGCTCCAGAAGCAAAGTAAACCACCAAGCCAGTGGCGGCAATAATCACGGCCGTCCCCAAATCAGGTTCAAGAATCACTAAACCAATTAAAAGAGTTAAAAGAATTAAAAAAGGCCAAGGACTTTTCTTCTGACTCATAAAGGCCGCCAGATAAAAGACAAAAGCTAATTTGGCAAGCTCAGCTGGTTGGAAGCGAAAAGCCCCGATCGCCAACCATCTTTGGGCGCCCATAATCTTTGTCCCTAAACCCGGAACTAAAACCAATCCTAGGCTAATTAAACTAACAATCAATAAGGGAACGGCCAAAGATTTTAACCTTCGGTAATTAAAAAAGCTGGCCAAGATAAAACCGATTAAACCTAGGCCTGCCCATTGGAGCTGAAGTTTGAAGTAGTAAAGCTTGTCGCCAAAATCACGATAGGCTTCAACCACGGAAGCATTGGCAATCATAATCAAGCCAAAAACTGTCAAGCCTAAAACTAAAAGAATTAGAAGCCAGTCTGCTTTTTGATGAGATAATTTTAGGGAAATTTTGTTTTGTTTAAGCCTTCTCATGTCAAAAAACTAGATGATGGCCAGCCAGATACCAATAATGGCTAGCATTAGACCAGCTAACCAAGCCCTGGATACGATTTTCGGTTCCTCCCAACCTCGAGCCTGAAGCCAAAGATGAAAAGGAGCAATTTTAAAAACGCGGCGTTTAAAAACCCGCAGGGAAATAATTTGGATTAAGCTTGAGGCTGCTTCACCAACAAAGAAACCACCAATAAACACCAAGGCAAAAATTTTACCAATTAGAAGACCAACTACGGCTAAAGTAGCCCCAAATGAAAGTGCTCCGCTGTCGCCTAGCCAGATTCTGGCTGGATAAATATTAAAATAAAGAAAAGCAATTAAAGCACCAATCCAAAGAGAAAGGAAAACCGATAGGGTCGTGTCTAAAACAGCGGTTGAAAGAATCCAGAAGGCAAAAAGACAAATCATTAATAAACCAGCAGCTAAGCCATCAAGACCATCAGTAATATTATAGGCATTAACAAAAGAAATGATGACTAAAGCCGCGAAGGGAATGTACCACCAGCCAAGATAAAAAACAATATGAGTCAAAGGGATGTGAATAATGTCTATTCTGAGGTTAAAATAAAGCATTGAGGCAATTATCAAAGCCAGAGTTAATTGAATGAAAAATTTAACATAACGACTTAAACCAAAACTCCGACCAATTACTCCTTTTCTCGCCTTACCAAAAAATTTAACAAAATCATCGTAAAAACCTAATAAACCAAAAGAAATAAAGCTAAAAAAAATAATATTGAGTTCATCTCTTAAGGTATGAACCGCGGTAACATAAACACCCAGATATCTAAGAAGAGGAAAAAGAATCGCGTACAACAAGCTAACCAAACCGATAATCAACAAACCGCCGCCTACGGGTGTCCCTGCTTTCCAATCATGCATTTTATCGAATAAGGGCACTTTGCCGTTTTTAGGCGCTTCAACTTTCCGAGTAAATTTAAGCCGATATAAAAAACCAATAAAAGGAACAATCACAATACTCGTCACCACAAAAGAAAAAATCAAGAGACCAAGAAATAAAGCCATTTTACTTTTTTAACCAATCTTTATTAGGTAAAAATTTAGGTTTTTCTGGATCAGAAATATCACAAGCAAAAGAGAGATAGACTTCTCCAGCGTCTCTCAAGGCATGAACATCTGAAAGAGTTTCTGTATAAACACCAACATTAACGTAATCCTTCTTGACACCATCAACGGTAATGGCAATCGGCCCCGTGCTTGGACAAAGTTTTAACATCCTTTTGGCGACCATCTCGCCTACTTTCAACCTATCATCATTTCTTAAGGAGTTGATCGGTCTTTGGCCCGGCACTCTAACATCCGCACAAATCTTATATCTGCCAGGTAAGGAATTAGCCTCTGGCGGAAGGAGTCTAACCGCAATTCTTTCTCTAAAACGAACATTTTCCATTTTGAACCTAATTAGATTATAACACTAAGACAGAATATCTTTTGCTAAAGTCTTCTTATTTTTCGACGAATTGTTTCAAATGAATAAGTCACTCGATATAAAGGTGACAAAGGAAAATCTTGAGCATGAAGATAATCAACCCGCTCGCCGCCAAAGCCTTTTTTAAAGATGGTGACGCCAGCAAAGCGATGTTTCGGATCATCGGTGGGGGCAATCCCCCAAAAATTATAGAGTCGACAACCTCTTTTTTTCGCCTCCTTAATAGCCTCCCATTGAAGCAAGTAGGAAGAAGGTATTTTGGGATATTGAGAGGAAGTTCCAGCGTAGTGATAAACCGCCATATCCCCATAGAAAATAATCATGGCAATTGAGAGAATTTGTTTTTTATATTCCGCCAAAAAGAGAGCTGTTTGTTCGTCTTTGATAAAGGCTTGAAACTGTTTTCTTAAAAACTCTTTTGGAAAGGGAATAAATTTGTGTCGCTTGACGGCTTCCATTTGCAATCGATCGAGGGTTTCAATCTCTTTTAGGTCTTTAGTCTGAAAAACCTTCACTCCATCTTTAACGGCCCGGCGGACATAGTAGCGGGTGTTTTTTCGCATCCCCGCCAAAAGCTCCTCTTCCGAAGGACTAAGATCTAATTGCCAAGTGGTTTCAGCGTGCATATGCATCGGTGCATCCTGAAAACCCAATTTTTTAAAGATTGTCCTATTTTTTTCATTATCAAGGATTGAAGGTCTTACCCTCAAGAAAACGACTTTTTCTTGCCGACCCAACTCTATCATTTGATTTAGAATTTGTTTAAAATTATCTTCCTGCCAATCGGCCAATAATGGCCCACCCGGACAGGCTAAATAAGTTCCTCTCTTCGCTTCTTCCTTGACTAATAAAGCCGTTCCGGTGATTACCTGATTTTTTAAAAGCCCCAAATGAAAAACCTTATTGCCTAAAGACTGGTGAAATTCACCCCAATTCCAAGACTGAAGAAAAATATTAGGTGATTGACTCAGAGCAAATCTTTCCCAATCTTCTTTATTATTGATTTCCTTAATGATTTTAGACATTTTTCTTTAAAAAGGCTTTGACTAAATTAATAACCCGACGCGCTTCTTTTTCTCCCATCCGGGGATAGGTAGGCAGGTTAACTACTTGAGAAGCGATTTCTTCAGCCACAGGGCAACTACCCCAAGAGTAGCCCGCTTTTTCGAAATTAACTCCTTGAGGATCAACAATATTTTGATACCAATCACCTAAAAGAATTCCTTTTTTCTTAGCCTCATTAATCATTGCTTTTGCCTGCTTACTAAGAATAGTATAACGCATGAAGATTTCTCCAGAAACTGGTTTTAAGGTTTTAATCCCTTTTAATTCCTGGCGATAAATCTCTCCGATCTCCTTTCTTTTTTGATTAAATTTAGCTAATCTGTGAAACTGGGATAAAGCCAGAGTCGCTTGGGCATTAGCTAATTTACGAGGATAATTTCTTGGTTGACGACTCATCTTTTCTTCCCCACTGACGGCTCGAGAGAGCAAATTAAGCTTCTGGAAAACGACGAGCAATAACTTACCTAAACTAAATAAATTATAGAGAGGAAGAATTATCTCAAAGGCAAGAGGGTGAAAAAGCTGTTGACCCACCCAAAATCGAGAAGGAAAACTCAGACTTTTTTGAATCTCTAAGAGCTTTTTTCCAATTCGATCATTATTGGTAATGGCCATTCCGCCAAAAACTGAAGAAATGATTTTATCTCTGCCAAAGCTGAAAAAAGCAGCTTCACCATCGGTCCCTAATTTTTTATTTTTATATTTGGCTCCTAAAGAATGAGCACAATCTTCGATTAATAAGAGTTTCTTATCTTTGGCAATCTTCTTGATCTCGTCCATTTTGGCTGGCTTACCAAAAGTATGCTGAACAACGACGATTTTAGATTTAGAGGTGATTTTCTTTTTCAAATCCCTGGGGCTCATATTAAGAGTATCTTTTTCAAAATCGACATAAATCGGTTTTGCTTTTAACCAAAGAATCGGATTAGGAACAACAACACAAGTAAAAGCCTGAATCAAAACTTCATCATTCTTTTTTAAGTCCATTGCCTTTAAAAGGGCATATTCTGCCGAACGACCACTGTTAAAACTAACAGCGTATTTCACCTTAAAATAGTCCTTAAATGACGATTCTAGTTCTTTTATCTTTTCACCTTTTAGCCACTGTCCGGGAGAAAACAGCATCTTAGCGGCAAGGGAAATGTCTTGTTTTTCTGTATTTGGCGAAAGGGAAATAGCGATTGGTTTCTTGATCATTGTTTTAGAGCCTGGATTAGATTAACTGGCAATCGACCCTCAAGTAAGACAGTAATCTTTGGCGATTCTTTGGCCAGAATCTCTTTAATTTTCTTAGGATTGTTCTCGACAATCAGCCTTGTTTTGCCTCTACCCATTCCTTTTTGGAAATCATCTAAGAAATTATCATTAGTTAAAATAACTAAATCAACTTTTCCCCTTAAGGCTTGGCCGATTTCCTGATGAATCCGAGGACTGGCCGAGCCAAGTTCGATGATGCCGGGAGTGATCACTACCTTAGTTTGAGATTCAACCTTTTCTAAGATTTTTATGGCAGCCAAAAATCCATTAGGATTACTACTAAAGGTATCATCAATCAGCGTCATCTTCTTGATTCCTTGGATACTTTTCATTGCCCGATCATTAGACTGAAGTTGACTAACTGCTTCTTTAATCTGAATATCTGTTAAACCTAATTCTTTGGCAACCGCGATGGCTCCAAGAAAATTATCGAAATTAGATTCCCCTTTGAGACTGGTTTTTAAACTTAAGTACTTACCATCACTATTTATTTTAAAGGCTGTTCCCTCTTGTTTTTCGCTGATTGAATCAAGCCAAATGACGTTGGTAAAACCAGGCAATTTTCTTGGCTTGCCTCTTTTATATAAAATCGTCTTAAAACTTTTTGAGGCTTTTTTTGCCATCTCAAGACAATAGCGATTATTGCCGTTCAAAATCGCAATACCGTCTTTGGGAAGGTTTCCGATTATCTCATATTTTGCCTCAATCAAATTCTTCAAGCTGCCAAAAAGGGCTAAATGCTGTTCATTAATACCAGTAATAACCGCAATCTGAGGCTGAACCAGTTGACAAAGATCAGTAATTTCTCCTTTTTTATAAGCGCCCATTTCAACAACAAAAATCTCAATGTCTTGGTTTATTTTCTCTATAATATTTTGGCTGATACCAATTTTGGTATTATTGGTTCCTTCAGTTTTGGCAACTTTATATTTTTTTGCCAAAATCTGAGCAATAAAATCTTTGGTACTGGTTTTTCCGTAACTGCCGGTAACACCAACTATTTTCAGATTAGGCAGCTGTTCTAGCTTCTCTTTGGCTATTTTGACCTTTCTTTTTTGGGCAAGAGAAACAGGTAATTTTGTTAAAAAGACTTGGAATAAAATCGCTATTGGCATCAATCTTTCAAAAAGCAATAAACAAAAAGCAAAAGTCCAGAGGTTAAGCTGAGAAACAAACAGCCAAATGGCGAGGCTAATTAAAAAAAGACTGCTTGAAACTATCTCTATTGTTCTTAAAGTGAACTGCGGACGGACTATCTGACGAATCAGGATTCTTCTTAAAAAATCAAGAGCCTCTATTAAAAAGATAAGGGCCACAAGGAAAGGAAACCAATTCCTTAACTCTATTGGCATAATGAAAAAGACAATCAGAAGAAGCCACTTAATAAGAAAAAGCGGTGAGAAAAACATTCTTCGGCTTGTTTTTAATTTAAGATGAGGAGTTAGCCTATCAAAGCGATATTCTTTGAGTTGCCAAAGATAGGTATGAAACAAAGTATTTTTCAAAAGAGATATTAACCAAAGGCCTAAAATTATGGTTTTAGTAATCATTGCCCTTCCTTCCATTTAGTAATTTTTTTAGCTAGTAATCTCGGTTCTTCATAAGGCAATTTATGGCCTAAACCCGGAAAACTAATTAATTGCGAATTTTTTATCCGAGAATTAATTAGTTGGGCGTCAGCAAATTTTGTTTCTTTGTCTTTCAAACCCCAACAAATCAAAGTAGGAAGTTTTATTTTAGAGAGTAATGGTTTTAAATCTTCAGCGATGACTAACCTAAAAGTTTGTTTCATCACTCCTTTGGTTTTTTCGTAATCGTGTTCTCTGGCTAATTTGTAAACTAGACGGCGATAAGAATGACTTTTGGGCAAAATTACCTTACCTATTTTGGCTATCACTAAGAAAAAGGTTCTCTTGAAAAAATTTGCCCGAGAGAGACCGGCACTACCACAAAGAATGATGCCTTTAATTTTCTGAGGGTAAAGACTAGCTATTTTTATGGCCAGTCTGCCACCAAAGGAATGACCAAAAAGATAGATGTTTTGTTTTCCATCTAAGGCAGCAATTATTTCTAAAACAAACTGAGCATATTCATTTACTCCCCAAGGTTTGGATGGTGGTTTGGTTTTGCCAAAGCCTGGTAAATCAGGAATTAAAATCTGCCAATTCTGTTTTTCTAAGGCCTTACCTAAAGGCAATAATTTCTCTTTTGAAGCTCCCCAGCCATGAAGTAAAACAATTAAATCCTCGCCTTTGGTTGATTGATAATAACTAAGATTAATCTTGGCTATTAGTTTTTTCTTCTGAATAATCATTCTCCTCCCCAAGGTTATTAAAACCAAATTATTGCCTTTATTTTACATGATTAGCTGGATAAAGAGAAGTTACTTTCATGCCTGTGTTATAATTCTCCTGATGCAAAAAGAATTAGAAAAATTGATGTCAGCCCTTGATCAGCGACGAGTCCAACTAGTGGTGCCTATTCATGAAGGCGATGTTTTGAGAAAAAGAAAATCAATCGCCGGTTGGAAAACGGTTGAGATCCAAGAATCCAACGAAGATTTAACCAATTTAGCAAGAGAGAAACGCCTTAGGCCATTTATTAGATTCGCTCCTCAATATTATCGTCAGGAAATTCCTGGAAGCGTTGAAACAATGTGGGTAAGAACGGGTGTTGCCCAGGCCCTCTATCGAGCCGCCCTTCTTTTACCAACAGGTTGTCAGTTTGAAATCTGGGATGCTTGGCGACCGGCACCTGTTCAAAAAAGGCTTTTTGATCAATATCTTGAAGTTTTGAGAAAAAAGATGAAGGGATTAACCGAAGCAGAATTAAGAGAGGAGACACAAAAATATGTTTCGCTGCCTTCAGATGATCCGACAAAACCTTCCCCTCACAGCACCGGCGGGGCAATTGATTTAACGATCGTTGGCCCGGATGGAAAGACACTTAACATGGGAGTCCCCTTTGATTATTTTGGTTCAGAAGCAAGAACAACTTTTTATGAAGAAAAATTAAGAGAGGGTGATACTGCCTTTTCAGAAGAGGAAAAAGAAATATTAGCCAACCGTCGGCTTCTTTATTCTGTTATGATAACAGCTGGTTTCACTAATTATGAAGAGGAACATTGGCATTATGACTTTGGTGATCAATTCTGGGGAAGAATTAAAGAACAACCAGCCATTTATGGAAAAGCAATGCCTCTAAAAATCTGTCTTAACGATGAACCTTGTACAGCTGGAGCACACCTTAATTAATTTCTTTAATTTCTCTATCCTGGAAGAACCCCATAATAGCTAAATAACTCTTGGGCAATCTTAAACCAAAGCGGGGCGGCCGTTTCTGAACCCCAAGGTGAAGATTGAGGTTCTCTTAAAGTCACCAGCATCACAAATCTAGGTTCATCGGCTGGGGCAAAACCGATAAAAGAAGCAATCGTTTTTTCCTGATCATAATGGCCAGCCACCGGAATCTGGGCGGTCCCGGTTTTGCCGGCAATTCGGTAACCCACTGGCTTGGCCCATTTGGCTTCACCGTTATCAACGGCATTAACCATCATCTCGGTCATTACTTTGGCTGTCGCCGAACTAATGACTTCACTTTGAATTTGGGGTTCAATCTTAATTTTTTTATCTTCACCAACAATTTCTTTAACCAGATAAGGACGAAATAACTTGCCATCATTGGCAATCACCGCCCCAATTCTGGCCATCTGAATGGGCGTCAAGGCAATTCCCTGGCCAAAGGAAGCGGTGGCCAAATCAATGAAACTCCAGTCTTTTTTCGGCCTTAAGTTTGGCGTTAATTCATCCTCGAGATCGATGCCGGTTTTTTGACCTAAGCCAAATTTAGCAAGATATTCCGTAAATTTATCAATCCCTAATTTTTCACCAACAAAAACCATGCCGATGTTATCTGAATATTTAATGACATCAACCATGGTGCAGTCAGGATGATATTCCTCATTCCAAGTTTTAATCACGTATTCACCAATTACCCGAGGGCCAGCACATTGGTCACATTTGGTCTCAGGTTTAACCACGCCCTCGTTAAGAGCCGCGGCCATCACCGCAATTTTAAAAGTAGAACCTGGTTCATAGGAAAAAGCGACGGTCGGATTGGGAAAAAGTTCTTTATCATATTGCCCATATTTATCTGGATCATAACCTGGATAAGCGGCCATCGCCAGAATCGCCCCGGTTGGTTCCATGACAATCACCGAACCTGATTTGGCGCCATAATGTTCGATTCCCTTGGCCAGTTCGGTTTCGACAATGTATTGGACACTCCGGTCAATGGTCGTCAGCAAATCCCGGCCATGGTATTGTTCCTCATCTTTGGCCTCTCCCATCAAGATCGGCCGACCGGCAGCATCTTTTTCCCGATGAACAATCCCCGATCTACCCCTAACTTCAAGATCGTAATAACCTTCCAAGCCAAAATAGCCCTTATCGCGGCCATTAATGTCCTGACCGACAAAGCCCAGAAGATGAGCTGAACTTGAACCTTCGGGATAACTCCTTTTCTGCTCGGTTTCAAAACCAATCCCTTTGAGCAGCAAGGCTTCGACTTCGCCCTTAACCTCTCGACTCGCTTTATGTTTCAGGGGCACCCAACTCAAATCAGTCCGACCCAATCTTTCCTTAATCAATTGTTCCATCTCTAACAAAGATTTTTCTCTATCTAATTCACCGCCTGGGGTGGCTGCTTCTTCCTCAAACAAAATCGGGGCCAATTGACTGGCAATTTCGGCTGGGCTTTTATCCAAATCAGCCAGAGAAGCAAAAACGAGATAAGACTCTTGGGTGGTGGCCAGAGGAAAACCATCACTGGCTAAGATTTGACCCCGCTTGGCCGGGATTTCAAAAGAAACCTGATATTGACCTTCAGCCGCGGCCGCTAAGTCATCACCAGCCACTATCTGCCAGTAATAAAGACGAAAGATAATCAAAAGACCGAAGGCTAGAAAGCAACCAAGAAGAAAGTTTATTCGGGCTTTACCCTCCATTTTAGTAATTCATTGCCACTGGCAATTCTGGGGTGAGATGGAGCAAATGAGAATTGTGGACAAAACCAAGTTTTTCGGCTTTTTGGGCTACTTCTCTTAAAGAACCTAATTGGGTAATTTCTTGTCTTAAGATCTCGTTCTTATCTTCTAACCTGGCGGCATTAAGTTCAAATTCTTTAACCATTTCCCCATCAGTCGCCAAGCGATGAGTCAGAAGCAACTGACCTAAGGCTAAGGCAATGACAAGGATGATAATCAAAGCAGGTAGGTTAATTTTTCTCATTTATATTTTTATTTTTTTCAGCCACTCTTAGTTTGGCGCTCCGACTCCGAGGATTTTCCTTAATCTCCTCAAGAGTTGGTCTAATTGGTTTCTTGGTAATAATTCTTAATTGACTAGTACTTTCTTTATCTTTAAAGAACTGTTTAACGATTCTGTCTTCGCCTGAATGAAAACTGATTATCGCCAGCCTGCCTTTTGGTTTTAAAAGATCTTGAGCTTGAGGCAAAGCCTCTTTCAAATTATTTAGTTCGTCATTAACCACGATTCTCAAAGCCTGAAAAACTCGGGTGGCTGGATGGATTTTCATTTTTCGCTTGGCTTTACCTGGCAAAGCCTTTTCAATCACCGCCACCAGCTCGCCGGTTGTCCTAATCGGCCTTAACCGACGGGACTGACAAATAGCCTCAGCAAAGCGTCGAGAATAGTGTTCCTGACTAAATTTCGAAAAAATTTCATTTAATTCTCCTTTATTCAAACCATTAATCAGATCAGCCGCTGTCACTCCTAGCCGCGGGTCCATTCTCATATCTAAGGGTCCGTTGTCTCGAAACGAAAAGCCGCGTTCTTCTGTTTCTAGCTGGTAACTAGAAACACCTAAATCAAAGAGGATACCGGCAACCTCCGAGAAACCCTCTTTTTTAGCGATCTCTTTAAGATCCTTGAAATTTCCCGAAACCAGCCGCCAGAAGTAGTGTTTACCTGGAGGGCAGGCTGAAGCCAGGTAAACCCTGGCGGCTTTAACTGCTTCGGGATCACAATCAATCGCTAAAATTTTTCCACCTAATTTTAAAATTGCTTGGGTATGCCCACCGCCACCGGCGGTAGCATCAAGATACTTCTCCCCTTCTTTAACTTCTAAATATTCAAGAACTTTTTTTAAAAGAACCGGTTTATGAAACCTTGCCATTCGTCTGGGCTTTCTTCTTGGTCTCTGAATGATTATTCTGATAATATCTTTGGATCGACCTATCCAATTTTTTTCTCATTTGATTACCATTAAGACGAACCATAATTTTCCTCCTTATAGTTTTTCCAAGTTAATGAGTCCCAAATTTCAAAGTGATCACCGGCACCAATCACCATTGCTTCATTTTTGATCTTGGCATAGCTTAATAAATTTTTAGGTACCACGACTCTTCCTTGCTGATCAATTTCAATCAAAATGGCGCCTGAAAAGAGCTGGCGTCTAATCTTTCTTGCCTCTATTTCGGAAACTGGCTTGGCTAGTTCTGCCTTTGAAATCTCTTCCCAGGTCGATTTCTGATAGCCTAAAACGCAAGCTTCAAAACCTCTCGCCAAAACAATTTCACTGGTTTCGATTTCATTTCTAATCTTGCTTGGCAAAGCTAAGCGATTGCCTTTGGTTAAATTGTGTTTGTATTCTCCTAAAAACATAGACCTGCCCCTGTTTTATCCATTTGTCACCAATTTATTCCATTTTGGTCTATTTCGATACTATTTGTCAACCAGAAAAAAACCCGAAGCTTCACGCCCAAAATTGAAAGATACGAGAAGATCTATTCAGCCATAACAATAAAAGTGGCCAAAGAATCAATTTCTCCAGAAATGGTTTTGTCTTTGACCTCTGCTTCTGTTTCCTGCCATTCTGTCCCTGTCCAGGCAGATAATTTGGCACCAGTTACTTCATCAGGTAGTTTAAGACTCACCTCTCCATTCTTAACCGTTTCCGTACCTGAAGTAAAAACACTATAAGGACCCACCAAAATTTCACCTTCAAATTCACCAGGCAAACCAATGGTCATCATCGTCACGTAGAAATCATTTTGCGATAAAGTTCCGGTTAAAGAAAACTTTTCATCAATCGAAGTTAATTCATCATCACCTTGTTGGAGATGGAAATCAGTCACCAGTTTTCTTGTTCCCGGACCGCCTCTTAATCTGATGGTTAAGGTTCCTTGGGTCACTCCCTCATCATATTTATATCTTCCGCTTGATTCCGAACCTAAAAGAATTTTCTTGGAATAAGTAGTTTCACCTTTAAGACTGACGGTGTTAATACTGCCTTGAGTGGCCCCACTTTCGGTGTTGTAAAGGAGTTCGTATTCCAGACTGTCAGCGTCTTTAATCCGAGAAACATCAATCGTCAACCAATGACCGTCATCGGTTGGAGTCAGAATCACAAAAGGTCGTTCTGCGAGAGTGGTTTCAATCAGCGTCCCTTCTGGTTCTTTGGTTGGCGTTGGTTCTTTGGCTTGGCGACTCCGCCAAAACCAAAAACCGCCAACGATTATTAAGATAAGAATAATGACCCCGCCAATAATCAAATAATTCTTTTTCATTTTCTTAATCTATCTTGAAATAAATTGATTAATTTGTCAACCCATTATTTATATCCTTAGAGAAATGTGCAAAGTCTTAGATTTTGATTTTAGTAGAATATCGAAAAATGTCGTCAAAACTGATAGAGAAATAGCTGAAATTATTTGACCAACTTACCAAACTTCAAAAACTCTTCGCCTTCAAGTATTTTTTGAATTGTCTTTTTTAAATCAGAGATTTTTACTCTTATTTGTTTCATCGTCTCTCTGTTTCTTAAAGTTACTGTCTGATCTTCAAGTGTTTGAAAATCTACTGTACATCCAAGGAACGTCCCTATTTCATCTTGGGAATAATAGCGCTTACCGATATTGCCACGATCATCCCAGGTGGTAGCAAAATCAGGTTGAAGTAACATGTAAACCTTCTTCGCTTCTTTCACCAAATCTGGCTTATTAGCTAAAAGGGGAAAAACCGCTACTTTATAGGGAGAAAGATGAGGATTGAGAGATAAAAGTACTCGAACACCTTGTTTATCCTTTTCTTCATGATAAGCGTCAATCAAAGCGACTAAAAGGGCTCGTTCGACACCAAAAGAAGGTTCGACCACCTGAGGATAAAATTTCTTGTTAGTTTTCTGGTCCTGATAAGTCAAATCAACCCCACTGGCTTCAGCGTGTTGCTTAAGATCAAAATCGGTTCGGTAAGCCAAACCAAAAAGCTCTTTAAAACCAAAAGGAAATTTGTATTCTAAGTCTTCGGTTCGTTCTGAATAATGAGAAAGTTCATCTTTGCCGTGGGGCCGCCAACGAAGATTCTTTTTGGCGACGCCCAAGTCAGTCATCCATTTTTCCATTAATTTTTTCCATTCTTCAAAAGATTTTTCCCAGTCTTTTTTGAGAACAAAATATTCAATTTCCATTTGTTCAAACTCCAAACTCCTGAAAATGAAATTACCTAAAGTAATCTCGTTTCTAAAAGCTTTGCCAATCTGACCAATCCCAAAAGGTAACTGGGGATGAAAAGAATCAATAATGTTTTTGAAATTAACGAAAATCGCTTGGGCGGTTTCGGGTCGAAGATAAGCCAACATCGCTTCTTTTTCCACCGGACCAATAAAAGTCTTGAACATCGGGACAAATTTTTTAGGTTTGGTTAATTCACCGCCGCAATCAGGGCATTTGGTTGCTTCTTTAAGAGAATCAGTCCGAAAACGGCAATGGCAACTCTTGCATTCAACCAGAACATCAATAAAACCAGTGGTATGGCCTGAAGTTTCCCAGATCTTCGGGTTAAGGAGAATCCCACCATCAAGACCAAAAAGATCTTCTCTTTTTTGAATAAAAGTCTGCCACCAATTGTTTTTGAGATTGTTTTTTAATTCTACTCCCAAAGGTCCGTAGTCCCAGGTATTAGCTAAACCACCATAGATTTCTGAACCGGGATAGATAAAACCCCTTCTTTTACAAAGACTAACAATTTTATTCATTAAGTCGGCCATCTATCGTCAATATAGCTTATTTTCAGCCAGGAAGTCAATCAATTTCCTTGGCAATCTCTTGACTGTTGATCTTTTTCTCGGTAATCGTTTCAATGTAATCCTTAAGGCTGCCAGGCTCTTGCTTGAGCTCCTGGGGAACACCAAAGCCCAGCTCTCTCAAAAGGGCTTCTTCAAAGCTCCTGGTCAGCTCTGGCAGGTTAGCCGTGCCTAGTTGGTTGAGATAATAACTCAGAAGCTGGAAAACGGCTTGACTAGCCTGTTCATCCGGTGTTAATTTATCGACCAATTCGACAAAGTAATAGGCCAGAGCGACTTTTTTAAGATCCCTTCGCCAGACTTTAAAAGATTTCGTGACCTGGGCTTCGGTCAGAAGATCAAAATTCCGGCCTTTGTTAAGAAAAAGAATTGCCTGGTTAAAAAGCTCAACGTTGCCGCTCCGACGGCTGGTCACTCGCCTAACGCCTTTGGCCAAGGCCCTGATCTTGCCGTAATGTTTGGTGTAAATGGTCAGGATTTTATCGGCTTCACCATAATTAATTCGTTTGAGGATAATGCCTTCGGTCTTGTAGGTTCTGCCCATGATTAGCGGCTTAATTGGAGCTGGCGATCAGTGGTCAGTTCGAAAATCTCTTGCTGGCCATTAAGAGTAATCTCGTATTCGGGATTATAGGTGCCGGGCTGTTTTTGGATTAAAAGCTGGTAATCATCACCTTTTTCCAGTTTAAAAGGCAGTTTATATTTAAAGGTCAATCGTTTGGTGCCTTCGGGTCTTAGCGGCGCTTGGTCGCCGTAAAAGGTTTCAAAAACGGTTTTGCCTAAATCATCATAAACCTTGGTTTCAATCTCCGCGCCGGTCGTTTCAATCAATTCACTCCCTTGAGGGACATAAAGTCTAACCCAATCTCGGTAAAGACCATTAAGACAGAGTTCGCCGGCTTCAAGATTACAGTTTGAAGCTGGAGCCGGGTTGCGGTAATCAATGGTGACGGTTTTGGTGACCGTGCCGTCGCCCGCCACCTCAATCTCTTGTCTAACCGCTTGTTTGATAAACATGTTTGATTTGGCCCCGGCAAAATTACAGTCATTAAGATGGAAATAATCTTTGTCGGTTTCCTTGATTCTACCCGCGGCATTTAGAGCTTCCATCGCTTGCTGAAGCTCTTCATCAAAGAAATAGACTAAAAGGTGTTTCTCCTGGATAGCTGACAAAGCGACATTAAAGAATTCCGGCCATTTTTTCCGGGGTGAACCCATGGCGTTGGATAAGATCGAGTGCATCAAAGGACCAATCACGGCCTTTCTTTCGGCTCGCCAGTCACTAATCGGTTTATCAGCCTGTAATTCCAGTTCATAAACGACTTGGGGGCAATCACAACGCTCGTCAATATCAGCCGAGAAATTTCCCCAGCCCGGAACACCGATTTGACCAAGAATCCTTAAAAGATCAGCCAAAACCTTAGTATCAACGGCAATAATGGCGTCAACATCCTTGTCACCGACCTTTTGGTAGTTTTCCCAAAAGGTGGCCATTGACTCAGCAAAATCCGGCGAAAGGTTCATATCCCGAAGATGCCAGTAAAAAACATTCTTATGGTAATCAAGAATCGGTTTCGGGGCCTCGACCCGGTTACCTAATTGAGCATCAAGAGAATAAATATCATGAGAGCTGACCGGGGTTATCTGGCCGTTTTTAACTGACATGATGGCATAGGCCGTCAGAAAACCGCCGGTTGGTCTTAATTCGGCGTCATTTTGGAACAATAAAAGATAGCGTTTTTCTTCAGGGACACCCAAAAGCGGTTTGAGATAACTGATTACTGGTCGAGCTTCCAGAATAATTTCGGCGGCGCCATCGATCGAGCTAATCATCGCTACCACATTGGCCCTGATATTTTTGCCAAAAAGAGTCTGGGGATAACGATTGGCATCAATCTGGTCAATTTCTTCTCTGGCCAATTCCAGTTTACCGCCAATCTCTTCTAAACTTGGCTGGAGTTTATCAACCGTATCCAAAACCAATAACAATCTTTCTTCAATCGTCATCTCCTCCATCGTCTTTTTCTCTTCACCTTCCAAACCTAAGATATCAGCATAAGGTTGAAGGCCTTTAATGCCAACATCAGCGGCTTCGAGGAGATAATGACCGCCTTTGATTAAGCGTTCTCCGTCAAAATAATAACCTCTGACTAAGGGAACAAATTTCAGCCAAACCAGCCAGCGGTAATCCTTGGCTAATTTATCTAAGTCTTGACTGGTCTCTTGAATACCCGTCACTGCCTGATTTAAGTTTTGAGTTTGAGCAGCGGCCGCGGTTTTTTGGGCATTGGCCATTAAAGGGGAAAAATCAGCCTTGATTCGCCAAAGAGGCAAAGCCAGAAAAACAGTTAGAAAAACAATTAAGAAAACCAAAATTCCAATTATCGGAAAAAGGGCTTTACGGGAAAAACGAAGTTTGAATTTAAAACCCAACCGCTTTTTTCCTGTACTCATCTCACCTGTTTTTACTTCTGCTTCTGGTTGAACTGTTTTAGGTTCAACCGTTGCTTTTGCTTCTTTGTCTGATGAAGTGGTGACTTCTAATTCGATTTTTTTGTTTAAAGTATCGTTCATAAAGCTCCTTTGCCGGAAAGCATGGCCCAAGGTGTTTTTAAGATAATGGTTAAGTCTTCTAAAAGAGACTGCCGCTTAACATAAGAAGCGTCCATCTCCACTCGTTTGTCAAAATTAATCTCACTTCTCCCCTGGACTTGCCAGAAACCGGTAATTCCTGGTCTGGCCCCTAATAATTGTTTAACATATTTTTGGCTCTTTGGGTAGACCTTTTGCTGCTGTTTTAATTCATCAGGGTAATAGGCCCGGGGACCGACCAAGCTCATCTCGCCTTTAAAAATATTAAGGATCTGGGGCAGTTCGTCTAAAGAAAAACGCCTGATTAAGCGTCCCACCCGGGTAATCCGGGGATCACCTTTAAGTTTGTAACTATTTCTTTTGTATTGATTATAAAGATTGCGAAACTTGGGGTCAGTCCGGAGTAATTCGTGGGCATCCGTCACCATCGAGCGAAATTTATACATATGGAAAAGTTTACCACTTTTACCTACTCTTCTCGGTGTATCCGCAAAAACCGGCCCCTGTGAATCTAGTTTGATTAAGATGGCAATGAGAATTAGTAACGGAGAAAAGAAAATCAACAAGGCAGTCGCCATGATAAAATCAATTCCTCGTTTGACAAAGTCGTATAACATCTTCTTATAAATACTCTTGCCTGCCTTTTTCTTTTAATAAATTAACCATTTTTTTAACGTCTTCGGCTCGGTCCCGCTTGCAAATCAAAACAGCATCACCAGTATCAACAATAATCAAATCTTCCACCCCGATGACGGCTATAAGCTGGTCATCAAAATGAATGAGATTATTCTTAGCGTCAAAACCAATGAATTCGCCTTTTTTACCAGTCCCAATAATAACATTACCGTCCCTATCTTTTTTAGAAATATCATAAATCACTTTCCAGTTAGCAATATCCCGCCAGCTGTCTTCCTGTCTGGCCATCATCACCTTATCAGCTTTTTCTAAGATAGAGTACTCTATTGGGATATTCTCAAGCTGATGATATATTTTAGCGATTTCTCCTTCTTCTACATCAGCCGGTAAACCGGCGAGTTGATCAATTTTAGCCAGTAGTTTAAACCCCGAAGGCCATCTCTTCTCCATCTCAGCAATAAGCAGATCACACCGAGAGGTAAAACCTGAACAATGCCAGAAATATTTACCGGTCGCTATAAATTTCTTGGCGGTACTCTCATCGGGTTTCTCAATAAATTTTTCGGCTTCAAAAATGGGAATACCTCCAATTGTTTTAACTTTTTTTCTGACTTTAATATAACCATAACCTGTGGCCGGATAAGCTGGCTTGACCCCATAAACAACCAAGGCTTTTTCTTCGTCAGCGACTTTGGCCGCCGCTTCAATCATTCTTCTAAAGCGAGCGATATCTTTAATATAATCATCACTAACCAAAAAATGGACGATTCCCCGGGGATTTTTTCTTCTAATAAACATGGCTGACAAACCAATGGCGGCACTGGTGCCTCTTCTTTCTGGTTCGGAAATGAAATTTTCGGGTAAAAACTTGGGTAATTGTTCAACTAATTTTTGCTTGTAATTATCATGAGCAACCACGAAGATCCGATCATAAGGAATGAAGCCCTCTAATCGATCAACTGTTTCCTGAGTAATACTCTTACCTCCTGAAAGTTTGAGAAACTGTTTTGGGTTGGCTTGTCTCGATCTAGGCCAAAGACGAGTGCCGACCCCACCGGCAGGGATAACAATATAGAGATTTTCTATTGCTTTTTCCATTTCTTTTCTACAATCTCTTTAATTTCCTTTTTAAAATTCTCTTGACTAAATCTCTCCGCGTTCTGGCGACAAGCTTGAGAACTGAATCTCTTTTTTTCAAATTTCTTAATCGCCCTGACTAAAGAACCTGGCGTTTGCGAGTTAAAAAACAAGCCGGTCTTCCCCTCAATCACTGTTTCCAGTGCTCCACCGCCTCGAAAGGCGATAACCGGCCTGCCACACGCTTGCGCTTCTAAAGGTACAATACCAAAATCTTCCTCTTGCGGAAAGATCAGCGCTTGACACCTTTGATAGTAGCCCAAAAGCTCTTTGTCTGTCAACTGGCCCAGGAATTCAATGTTTTTTCCAGCCATTCTTTTTAATCTACCCATTTGACTACCAGTCCCAATAATCTTTAAAGGTAAACCTAATTGATTAAAAGCCTTAACCGCTAAATCAACTTTCTTGTAACCAACTAATCGGGCCACAACTAAGAAATAATCACCAACCTTTTCCTCACCTAAAGACCATTTTTCAATATCAAGGGGTGGATAAAGAATTGCTGAATCCTTTTGATAATATTTTTTAATTCTTTTTTGAACGTTTTGAGAAATGGCTAAATAAAAGTCAGGTCTTTGACAAGCAAATTTATCCCAGTAACGGAGATAAGCGACCATTGGTTTGGCTAAAAAACGAAAGAAATTGTTTTGAAAATAATCATCATAACCACTCCAAAGATAACGGGTTGGGGTCAAACAATAACAAAGATGAAAAGTCTGGGGTTGGGTAATAATCCCTTTGGCCGCTTCACTGGTCACCGAGATGACCAGATCATATTCACTAAAATCAAAAGATTCAAAAGCCAAAGGCATTAGATAAGGATAAGCTTCATGGCGTTTCCTGGCTAAAGGAAATTTATTTAAAAAAGAAGGGATAACTCTAAACTTTTTAGACCAAGAGGCCGTTTGAGGATAAAAAACGGCGGTGTAAAGCGGAGCTTCAGGCCAAATTTGATGAAGAGTTTCCAAAACTCTTTCCGCTCCCCCAATTTTATTAACCCGATCATAAACAAGAGCGACTCTCATCCCATATATTTTAACAGATTCAGGGGAAAGTGGCAGGATTTTGGGGGGTTTAGTTCCTTACGAAGAAACCTAGCCACTCTTTTTGGCCACTGGGTTCAATTTTAAAACTAGTCTCCACGACATTAAAACCTGCTTTCTCTAATATATTTCCAAACTCTGACTCCGTGTACAAAGCGAAGAATCTTTTAACTAACTTCCCTTCTTTTATTGATCTCCTCATTGATTTCGGCCTATCTCCTTCCTGACGTTTTTCCATTGAAATAAAAGCAAAATGGTCAGGTTTCAATACCCGCCTTATTTCTTTTAAAGCTTTGTTTAAATCTAGAGAGTTCAAATGGAGTAAAACTGCAGAGGCCCAGACAATATCAAATTCATTATCTTCGAACTTAAGATTGGTAACGTCCATTTCAAGAAATTTCGCTCCTTTCACCATTTTTCTAGCAAGATCAAGCATTCCCTTTGATAAATCCACACCAACATATTTCATTCCTCTATCTAGCGCTAAATGGGCATCATTCCCTGTGCCACAACCCAAGTCTAAAAATTTACTTCCAGTTATTTTCAAACTATTCGCTTCCATTAACCCCATGAGAATCTTAAACTCATCCAACCAGAAATTTGGAGTTCTTTCTTTTTTAAAAATCTTCGAAATTATGTCGTAAGCCTTTACTGTTGTAGATTTGAAAGAAGTTTTCTTCATCATCCCAATTTTACCAAATTCAGGAAGAAATTTTTCATTACATCATTGGATTAAGTCTGCCGGCACAAAGAAGATAAAAAGTGGCATAACGGCGATAAGGCTTCCATTTAGCTAGAATTTTTCTTGCTTTTTGAGGAGAGACTAGTTTACCGTCCCCATATATTCTTCCTAGAGCGGTTCGAACACCTAAATCATCAGCCGGGAAAACATCAGTCCTACCTAAGCCTCTAGCTAAAACATATTCAGCTGTCCAAGGACCTAAACCTCTTATCTTAGTTAATTCTTCGATGACTTTTTGATCAGACCTATTTTTCAATTCTTCAACTTCAAATTCGCCTGAAGCCACCAGTTTAGAAAAACCAAGAATATAATCAGCCTTTTGACGACTGAGGCCTATTTTAAGAAGGTCTTTGGGTTTCGCAGAAGCCAATCTCTCCGAAGAAGGAAAAGCATAATATTTTTTTCCTTTTACTTTAATTGATTCGCCAAATTTCTTGACCAAACGAGAACGGATTTTAGTAGCCACTACCAAAGAAATTTGTTGTTCGGTAATAGCGGCAATCACCATTTCGTAAACCGTAGCTGTTCTCAAAGGAATTAAACCGTAAAATTGTTTGACGGCTTCAGAAAGAACCGGGTCTTTTTTGGCTTTTTGATAAAAACCTTTTAAACTCTCATCTAAGCCAAAAATCCAGGTTAATTTCTTTTTTAATTCTTTTTGATTGACTCTAGGTTGGTATTGAACAGTGATTTGGGGTTTATCAGGAGGTGTTTTTTGAGAAGCGGTAATGAGAGTGAATTGATCACCGACTCTAATTACTCTCTGGTAAAAAGCCTTGCCCAGAAGATCGGATTTTTTAAAAAGATTGACGCCATCAGAAGTAAAATCCCCTAAAGTTTGAATATATTGATTTAAATCATAGGGAGGCTTGGGGTGAAGAATTATTTTTCCCTCTCCAATCATTTTTTTAGTGGATTCTTAAACATCTTTCCGTGTCCGGGAATAATCCAGTCAGCAACTTCTAAGATTTTTTTTCTGCTTTTTAGCAAAGCTTTTTTATCTTTAACGTACATGTCTTTATGTTTAAGCAAAGATTCTTTATCTGTTTTTTGTTTTTGACTTGTTTTCCACCACCAGACATCACCAGCAACAACAATGATTCCTTTCTCGGTTGGGACAACAAGAGAGCTATGGAATTGGTCATGGCCTGAAGTAAAAAGAATTTCTATCTTTGTTCCTGGGATTTTCCTTTTATGTTCATACTCTCTATCTTTGTCGTAGACCAGTTCATTATCCAACGCCTTTGCTTTAGGAAAAATTCCGACAAGGTAGTTATGGTCGGGGTGAAAGTGAGTCATAAAAACATAATTAATGTCTTCTGGTTTTAATCCTTCTTTTTTTAGAGCGTTGAGGAGTCTTTTTCTATTGATTCCTGGATCAACAACAATGTTTGTTTTCCCGTCTTGAATCAATGTTGTAGTTGAACTAGCAATCCAGCCTTTCTTTAAAGTTGTTGCGTATCCTTGAATTAAAACTTTAACTTTTACCATATATTAATTCTACCAAATTCAAGAAAATTTCGAAGTGGCAGGATTTTAGTGGCGAAAAATCCTCTTTTTCTAAAAAATCACAAGGTGTCCTATCTAAAACACCTCTAAAGTGTTATTTATAAATTATCTTCCAAATTTCTTCCTGATCGCTCTTTCTATCCGCTCCCAGCCTCTTTCTTTACCTGCCTCTGTCATTTCTGGTTTTTCAAGATTGGTGATTGAAGAAGCCAAATCCGCAGTTTCTTCTTTTGAAACCTTTCCTTCTTCTGGATTAAATCTTTCTTCCTCAGTCATTTTTAACCACCACCTTTCTTAACTTTTTCTTCTTTTTTAATTAGTTTCCGATACTGACAAAATTCACAATCAGGGTTGGAGTCAGGGATTTTACTGGAATCAAGACATTTTTTAATTTCAACAATCGTCGGTTCCACCCAAGCATCATCCCCTTTATGAGGAATTATTTGCAATTCAAACTCTAAACGGGCATCAAATTTAGGCCTACTTCTACCGGCGTTAGCGTAAACAAAGTAACCGGTCGGATTAACCTTAAAACCTTTTTGCCTAAAGATCCATTGATAAACTTCCATTTGTTTTTTAAAACCTTGTTTATATTCATCTTCAAGGGAAATTTCTTGACTAGTACTGGTTGATTTGTAATCAACAATAATTAATTCTTCCTGACTATTAATCCAAAGATCATCAATAATCCCACAGATTTCTAAATGAGTGGGTTGATGAAGAACTGAAGCACCAACAAATTTATAAACATCATCTCGCCAAAGGGGCAAGTCAGGATGAGCAAAAGGAATGGCATCAATCTTGTAATGTTTCATTAATTGATGTCTTTCCCCGTTTTTCCTTAACAAATCAAATTCGTTTTTTAAAAGTTGATCAACAGCCGAATTTAAAGCCCACCCCGGCATGCTGGGCCGACCCAAACCTAACCTCCTGTCTAAATAAAAACAACGAGGGCATTCCAAAAACAAATCAATTTTTCCCCGACTAATCCGAAAGGGAATTTTTGATTTTGGGTTGTAGAGATTTCTTTTTCTTTGTTGGTAGTTAGCCATTTTTACTCACTGCCAGAATTCAAAGGTTTCAAAAAATCACCAAGAAGGAAAGTAAAATGCTTGAAATTCTTCCCCAATACGAAACCTATTTCCTTGATAAATTTCTCTCGCTTTTTTAACACTATAAATTCTGAGTTTTTTAAGAGCTTCCGTATCTGTTTTTACGTATCCCTTATCTTTCGAAATTTTAAGCTCTGTGCCAGTCAACTTTCCTATGAAAGAAAATTGTAATACTTCTTTTGCCCAAACTTCCACCTTATAGGCAAGAAAATCACCTGTTTTTGGTAGTTTGAATTTCTTAAACTTTGCTTTAGCCATTTTTACTCGCTGTCTTTTTCAAAACTAAACTCACTTCTGTATATCGAATCTATTGTTTTTCCTATCTGACCGGATAACCACTTATGAAGAGCATTTTTCAATCCTCGTTTTTCTTTCAAAAATTTAATAGAATCACTTAACTTATTTTGTGTTTTCTCAGTTCGAACAACAAGTTTTAAGTCGCCATTTTCCATTTTTTCTATTCCTTCCAATATAAGGTTATTAAGGGCTCCAGTTCTGTGGATATCCATTTCTGTAAACGAACCGCCCGTGAAACTTGGAAGTTTTATATTTGAATTATCTTTCAAAATCATGCAGTTTTTTCACCTCCTTTTTCAATTATCTCTTCAACTTTTCTTTTTGCTTTTTCGAGAAGTTCTTTTAATTTTTTGCGGGCTTGGTGAGATTTTTTTACTAAATTGGCAATTTTTTGTTGGGTTGATTTTGAGAGAACAGGAATTAGGCAATCTCTAACCTGATCTGGTCTCCAATGGACTATAACTGAACCACCGGTGTCTCTTTCAACCTGAATCTGACCTACAATTGAATTTATAGCTAATGCCAAATATTCTTGCTCAATTTTTGCCTTTAACTTCAATCGCAAAATTCCTCCTGCGGTTATTCCCTCAATTGGCTCTTTTAACGCATAGGCAATCCCTGGTGTTGCATCTTTAGTTAATAAAATTTCCCCAACTTTTGGTTCAAAATCATCCTTAAGTTTTTGATATAAATCTTCGGTTAGGTATTTTTGATCTTTATCTTCAAACCCGAATTTCGAGAGGCTGCTTACTCGAAAAAATAATTTTCCTTCTTCTTGATATTCTTCGCTCCCTGGTTCAATTCCTTTTTTTATTGAAACTAATTCCCCTAGTAATTTTGCATTTTTATTTTTAATTTTTTCAATTAATTTTTCGTATTTCGGTTGGAAGTATTCGGCATCGGCACGATGAGCGGATTTTACTTCGGAAAGATTAACCACAAAAGATAAATCATCCTCCACTTCAAAATCCTTCAGCCCTAATTCTTCTAAAAGCAAATTTTCTGCTTGGGAATAAAAATTCTCTGTATTATCTAGTTCTTTTAGTGCATCTTTTAATAACCGCGCAATGTAGGGATTGTTAGATTTAGGGACTTTAAGATCTTTAATTTTATCGATAAACAAATTAAACTGAACATTCCCAGTAGATTCGCGGACCGATTGAAATTTCCCATATCTTGAATTTAAAAAGGCAACTAAAAACTCTGGTTCTAAGGTTTTTTCCTTTAAAACAATCCGCGCGACGTGCCTGTCAATATTAGCTGGTAGAAATTCCTTTGTTACTAAACCAGCAAAACCAATTGTACCTACGGTGGACAATAAAACATCTCCTTCTTTCAACTGTGATCTTTTATTTCTCTCATCAATAATTTTAGAAATTGTGTTGACATTGGTGTCGTCTATAAATCCGTCTCTTACATGTTGGGCAGAGAAGTATTTTATTCCGCTTTTTTCATCAAAAATAGGCGATCCATGTTCACCGTCAGTAATATAAGCGATATCTCCAAGTCTGACAGTAGAAGATTGCAATTTTTTAATTTTTTCCAGATACTCCGGCTGGTAATATTCCGCATCCAATCGGTTCGCACCTTCGAGTTGGGATTTTTTGATTATTGAAAAAACCATTATTTTCCTTTCTTAATCACTTTCAAAATTTCTTCACCATCAGAAGAAATAATAAACTTTATAACTTCTGGCTCTTGCGAAATCGTCTTAACTGTCATCTTTTTGGCAAGAAATACGTTTTTAAAACCCATATCTTGTAGTTCTTGGGCTCCCAGTTGAACATTTTCGTAGATCTCTATACCCGGTTTTACTAACCTATTTCTTTCTAGTGTCTCAAAAACTGTCTGAGGAAAGTTCTTTCTACGTTCGTTCCACATATATTTTTGCCTTGTCTGTGTGAATAGAATAGAAAAGATAGAAATCAAGGATAAAAAGAAAAGCAAATAAAAAATAGCTTGGCCTAATGCAAAATTGCCACTCCAACTTTGTGCAAAAAGAAATAAAAATCCAAAAAAGAACGAGGAAAATACTAACAACCAAATTATGTTATTTGTCCCTAACACTTTCCAATATTCAGGGAATCCTCTGCCTCTGTCCTTAAGATTTCCGAGTGGAATCGACACAAAGGGATGAAATTCTATAATTTGCCAAACAATGGCTACACCAAGTATAAAAGTTAAAAATGAGACTGGTTGAGCCAAATCTTTATTAGTAAACAATTTGATTAAAGGCTCTAACTTAAAAAGCGGTAGGATTGCGATAATTAAGGAAATTGCAAGTCCTAGTACGGAGATTACCGGCTGAAGAAAATCATTATCTTGTTTCATTTTTACCTCCAAAAACTAAATTTTTGCTCTTTAGCGAATTTAATAAACTTTTCGGCGATTTCGTCGAGGTCATGATCGAGAACTTTGCGACCTCGGCCATCATAGACTAGGTTTCCTTTTTCGTCTTTTTTATAAACATAATTCCCGGAATTGTCTTTTCCCGATTTTTTGGAAACCGCCATGAAAATTGGGTAATCCTTTGGTTGTTTTTCATCTTCGATCCATTTTTGTAAAAACAAAACACTTGTTTTAGTACCCGTGTGAGGTTTAAAAGTATTACCGTGTAAGCCGACTACTGCTAAAATTCTAGCTTTCTCAAATATCCACTGACGAATATATTCCATATTGGTGTTATTTAAGACTCCTTGAGGTAGAACTATCGCTAGACGACCCCCTGGTCGAATCGCATCTAATGATCTTTCAATGAAAAGAATGTGGCGTTCAACGTTTTTCTTTAGTTTGCCGTCCTTTTTGGCTAAATCATACTGACGTAGCAAGCCTGGCTCCGGATTTTCACCGGCAAACGGAGGGTTGGTTAATAAAATATCAAAATTAAGATGGCTATAAGCAAGCTGGTTTTCTTTATCATCTGAGGGGTTGTCAAATTTAGCTAAAAGCGGCTTTAAGGCTACCCGGGCTTCTTCTGCATAAACTCCCTGCCAATCCCGAGCATCAAGTGAATCTCTTTTAAAAATATTGTGTTTGCCATCACCGGCAATTAACATCAGTGCCTGAGAAATTCGTCGCATATTGTCATCAAAATCAATTCCAAAAAGGTATTTTCCTGCATAATCTTTCTTCGCTGATTCTGTTGGCAAACTATCCCATACTTGATACATTGTGTGAAGGAGGAATCCTCCAGAACCACAGGCGGGGTCAATAACATACTCATCATCTTTGGGATTAAGCATCTTCACACACATCTTAATCACGTGCCTAGGAGTAAAATATTGACCTTTTTTACCTTTTGAAACCTCGGTGATGAGATATTCAAAAGCGCTATCGATAATCTCATATTCGCCCTGGCCTAATTCAAAAAAGCGAACATTTTCTAAAAAAGGAACACAAATATTAAGTCTTGCCGGCGTAAGCTTAATCCGCTCAGACGACTCAAAGGTTTCCGGCCATTGCCGGGCAGCATTTTTAAAGAGTTGATTGATAATTTCATAGGTTTTTTCCGGATCACGGTACTTTCTAAAAAGAACTTCTTGGTCTTTTCGGCGTTCAAGAGCCAACTTCTCATCAAAAAGTTTGGCATAGATCATTTTAAATATCTCCTCAAAGACATTAGCTCCAGAACCAGCTAGTGCCAGTTCTTCAATTCTTTTAACAATTTCGACAAAATCAAATTTGGGGTTTAAATCATTCCAGGTTTTTTTAATCTCAAAGAGATCATCAATTGTCTGATCTGCGGCTGGAATTTCACTTAAGGAATCCTCGAATTCCTTTGGATAGGGTCTGTACAAGATTACTTTTTCTATTCCGTTCGACCAAACTCCGATTTCTGAACCCTCGGCAGAGAGATAACTCTTGAGTTGTTCAATGCCTTTCTTTTCTGTTGGGCTTTTAACTTCAATAATAATAAAGGGTGTAATTTTATCTTTCTTGTAAACAATAATATCAGCCGCTTTGGCGTGAATTTCGTGACCGAAGTGAATACTCTTCTCTGTATCTATTCGTTCAAATGGATACTTATAGGTAGTGTGGAGTTTGTAAAGCCATAATTGCCGAATAATTTCTTCAGGTTTGCCCTTCTGTTTTTCTTCGTCATAGACAACTTTTCTTTTTCCAGATTTGAGATCTTTAATATAATAAACCCCTTTCTCTTCCTCGGTAATCGTTAGAACTTTAACCAAATCTATCTCTTCAAACTCTTTCAGCCCATAAAGAATTCCTGGGTCTTTAAAAATTTTGTCAATTACTACTTTTGTCTTGTTTTGTTTCACTGTTGGCATAAATTCTCCTTAAGCTGCTGGTTTCCAGTATGCTTTATTTAAAACTGAAACAACTTTACCTTTCAATTTCATCTTGTCAGTGAATGGAATAACATCATATTTTGGATTTTCTGGTCTAAGGTAAATGTATGGAGGTTGGTCGTCGGAAATAAATCGCTTGACCATTGATTCTCCTTCAACATCAGCCAAGACAATATCCCCAGAAACGAATTCATTTTGTCTCTTAACTAAAACTGTGTCTCCATCATCAATACCCGCATTAATCATCGAATCACCAGAGATTCTAAGAAGAAAAACTTCATCTTTAAGTTGAGTTACTTCTGAAGATATAGCTTCCCAATCTCCAGAAACCTCAATTGCTTCTAGAGGCGCTCCTGCACTGGTTATACCTAAAAAAGGAACTAGTGGAGGTCTTTCCAAAGCTTCGTATCCTAACAGTAAAATAGCGATGCTTCGGGCTGTTCCTTCATCACGCTTAATAAATTTTTTTCTTTCAAGATGGCCAAGAAGATCAACTACTGATTGATTAGAGACAACGTTTAGAGCATCTTTCATCTCTTCAAAATTTGGAGGATAACCTGTTTCTTTAATGAATTTGTAAATGATCGAGAGTAATTCTTTTTGTCTTTTGGTAATGGCTAGTCTCATTTGCTAAAATTATACCCGACTATTTATTCTGGTGTCAATAGTCTATTTTACCTACACTCTAGCTTATAGTTTTAATCAGATGAATAAAACCAATCCCATTCTGGATTTTCCACTTCTTTTATTTTACTTTTCAGCATTTTATAAACACCGTCTTCCAGGACTGTTTGCCAAGTGCCTTCATAATAATGAATTTCCACTTCCCCATCAACCCAGTTTTTGGTCCCAAATTTGACAAAGACCGTGTCTTCGCTATTTTCGTATCTTTCCGAGAGAAAAATATTGACATCTAGAATATCAACAAATCTGTTTGTCCATTCTTCAAAATTGGTCTTTTGGAGATACTCCTGACTTAAAAGCTCAAAGCCTTCTTTCATTTTCCTGGCTTTAAGATAGGTATAAAAAGCCTTGACCGCTTCCTCAGGAGAAGCCGACGGATCAACTTCTATCTTGGTAATTTCCTGGTCAGTAAAGAGCGGAACCATGATTCTGGCATGATCCGCATCAATAAAAAGAGATAAACCAGCCAAGCCGATCGTATTAATGCCGACTACCTGTCCACACTGGTCGGTTAAAGGTCCGCCGCTCATCCCTTCCACTAAACTGATATTAGTTTGAATATAACCGACCCGTTGGCTTTTGGGATTACGAAAGTCAACAAAATTTCCCTTTAAAACCGTGGCTTTGCCGCTTAATTCCGTTCCCATTGGATAACCGGTGGCTATTAGTGGTTCATCTTGACGAAAGGTAATATCTTTCAAAATAGGCAAAACTAAATTCGGGTAGTGGTCTTCGGTAAACAAAAGAGCCAAATCAGCGTCTCTATCACCAAGAATCCTATTCGGGGTAATAAAACTACCGTCAGGAAAGATTACTTTAGGACTGGGTTCATCAGCAATAACATGGAAGTTAGTTAGAATCTGGTTTTCAGTGATAAAAAAGCCGGATCCCTCAGAATAACCGCCGACGACTCTGACCACCGAACCCTTTAACTTATCCTGAACCCCAAAGGAACATAAAAACTTACCGTAATAGCCGTACTGGGTTCTTAAGTAATCCATAATCACAAAAAGAGAAGCCACCATGTAAATAACTAAACCAAGAACAAAAAGAGATTTCAAGAAATTCTTCAGGCTTTTAAAAGAAAAAATGAAAGCATCAATGATTATTTTAATAAGGGCAATAACTAATTTAATCAGGAACTTGACCGAGTAATAAGCGGAATAGGTAACCAGTTTTAAAGGAAAAAGATACAAAGGAAAAAGGAGACGCTTGATATAGGCTTTCAGCCGAAGAAAGATTGACTTTATCGCCCGTCGGAGTCGAAGTTCAAGTTTGTCAATAAACATCAATCTAATTCTAATTTTACCATTCCTCCATTGTTTCAACAATCAAATGCTTTGGGTCAAAAGAAAAATCCAAAACCCCACTGGAAATTAATTTTCAAATCCTATAATATTTGACTCGTTGTTATTATTCTGTTAAAATAACTTAAAATCCTAGAGAAAGAGAATTGAGGAGGAAAGAGATGGCTGAACAAGTGTTAGTAGCGGTAGGTTGGGCTAAGTACTACATCCCAAAAGAGGTGCTTAAAGGCTTACCTGAAGATCAGAGGAGAGCGCTCATCGTTTCCACTGCCAATCAGATCGGCATCGCTGAACTACTGAGCACTCTTCCTCTAATCGAATGTAATCCACCTCGGTTCCTATCGGAAACAGCCGAAGCGCTGAAACAGGGCCTAAGGGCGCTGGGCGTCGAGGATGTTGACCTAGAGATCCGAAAGGCTGTCCAACGACTTGGCTAGTCAATGCTGACAAGCAAACTCTCTCTAGATTTCTAGGACAGATCTTATCGAGCAGGTGGAAGTCACCGGAATTGGCTCTTGCCGAAACCATACTCACCTGCTCTGTTTCTTTTATTAGATAAATTTCTAGTTTCATTCTTTACAAACCCTCAGAGTTTCTCTAGCCATCTTTTCCCAAGAGTATTTTTTTACTTTTTCTTTCTTCGCCTGTTTTTGAATAGAGACGCCTGTTTGTTCTTCTCTAATGGCGGCTCTGATCCACCAGGTGGAATAGGTAGAGAGTTTGTAGTCTTTGCTTAAATCATATTTTTCAAAAGCCATCAGCCAGCCAGAGAAACCGGCTTTGGCTAATTTGAAGAAGTCTTTTTCCTTGCCTTCTTTTTTGGCGACACTTACTGCCAGTCTGATGCCCTCTTGGGCTAATTCTGTAAAGGCTTCTTTATTACCTTGGCGAGCTTTTTTAACTAGTTCTTTTTCTTGTTTTTGAGTCATTTTATTAAAAAGATTTAAAAATGGGGGCAGGAGTTAAAAAGGGGATGGCTGAAAAAACTCCTGCCCTTTGCCGGAGCAAAGATCGACTACTTGTCGTCTGAGCCGCGGTCGCTGCTCTCCCCATCACTACCACGGTCTCCGCTATCGGAGTGGGTGCTACCACCGCGGGAAAGGTCTCCGCTATCCACAGCATCGTCTCGTGCGTCGTGCCAAGCTTGAGAAACGTCTCTGCTTGACGAATCGGTATCTTTCGCAGCATCACTCTTGTCATATCCTGACATCTCGACCCTCCTATCCTAATTGCGTGGATTTTTTGTCTGACAAAGTGCCATCCCTTTGGATTTCTACCTATAATTATAGCATGAAAAGTAAAGTTGGTTTTTTGGAAGCAATGTTTCTCTGGATAAATTTACGATTCGTAAACTCTTAAAGTCTCCCTGGCCATCTTTTCCCAAGAATATTTTTTTACTTGTTGATAGCCCTTTTTGCTTAATTCTTGTTGAAGTTTCTTATTGTCAACTACTTCTTCTATTCTTTCAGCCATATCTTTGACTTCTAAAGGATTGAAATAAACCGCGGCCTGACCATAAATCTCTGGTAAACAACTGGCTTTTGAACAAACCACCGGCAAACCAGTCACCATCGCTTCTAATCCAGTCAAACAAAAACCTTCTAAGAGTGAAGGAGTGACAAAAGCTTCGGCTTCTTGATAAAGAGCAATCAATTCTTCATCTGGCACAAAACCAGCCAGAATAACCATGTTTAAGCCTTTTGTTTTTTCCACTTCTTTTTTAAACCTTTCCATAAAAACATTTCTGGCACTGGCAATCACCAGAGAAAGATTGTTTTTGTTTTCTTTATTGATTAATTGAACCGCTTGGACTAAACGGAAAACGTTTTTATGAGGGTAAAGACTACCCGTGTAAATAATAAAAGGTTTAGTAATTCCATATTTTTTCAAAGCTTTTTCACCACTCAGACTGGCTTTTTTGTTGGCAAACTCCCCGGCGCCTTCATAAGTAACCACGATTTTGTTTTGCTTGATTTTGTATCTCTTAACTAATTCTCTTTGCCAATACTGACTAGGGGTAATAATTCTTTTCGCTCTTTTAATGGCCAGAAAAACAATTAATTGGTAAACCCAATATTTGGGCCAGTAAAAAAGAGATAATCTGGTGGTCGTTTTCCTTCCTCTTGATTCGTGTTTGATTAAATCATGAATGGTAACAATATATTTCCCTTGCCAGAAAATGGGGACATTGAAATGAGGAAAATGAACGAGATCAGGTTTAATCTTTCTTAAAATCCCTGGTAAAAGAAATTGTTCTTTAAAAGAGTAATGAGGCCAATCAGCCAGGATTTTATGAAACCTTTTGTTTTTGAATTCTAATTTTTGATAATATTTTTTTCTTAATAAGATAAAATAATCATTTTTTTCATCAATTTTTTCAATTTGATTGATTAAATTAAGAATATAACGGCCAATCCCCGCGTGTTCCAGCCCATACATCCTAGCGTCAATAACGATTTTCATTGGTTTAGTCATTTAAAGCGATGAAGCAGTAATCTTAAAAAACCCAGTAATTTGATGGCAGTAATTACCAGGAAAGTCAACCAAAAAGGATACTTATCCTTGTAAAATTTTCTGTAAAAGATTTCCATTGCCTGGGTTGAAGCCTTGGCGACTTTTATCCTTGTTTCCCGAGTCACTTGGGTAATTTCTCTTGATTCTTTTCTTAAACCGGAACTAGCGCCTTTGTGATGTTTTAAAAGGACTTCCGGATAAAACATGTTCTTCCAACCGGCTTTTTTGATTCGGTAAAACAAATCCAGATCTTCACCGTAAAAGAAATAGGACTCATCCCAACGGCCGACTTCCTCTAAAGCCTTTCTCCGAACAAACATAAAGGTGCCAAAACCGGCATCAATTTCATGGGCTTTGTCCAAATCAAGATAGAATTGATGGTATTGACCAAAAAACCTGCTCTTGGGAAAGAATTTTTCCAAACCTAAGAAATAAGTAATCGAAGCCCAGGGAGTGGGAAAACCCCGATGACAATCGGGATCCATACCCCCAGAGACTAAAAGGGCTTTGGGAGTAATTGCCCCAATCTTGTTATCGCTCCCCATAAACTTAATCATTTTTATAAGGGAATCAGGTTTGATTTCTGTATCTGAGTTTAGAAACAGAGTAAACTTGCCGGCGGCCCTTTTTAAACCTAGGTTGTTACCCCCAGAAAAGCCAAGATTCTTTTTACTGATCATTAAGTCTACCCCAGGAAATTCTTGTTTCACCATTTTGGCTGAGCCATCAGTCGAAGCATTGTCAACCACAATTGTTTTAAAAGAATAATCGTTTTCTTCGGCTTTACCAACCGCCATTAAACACTTTTCCAAGAGTTCTTTAGTATTATGGCTAAGAATGATAATCGAGAGATCAATTTTTTTGGCCACTGGCAACCTCCTGGTAAGCTTTGTCTAAAGCTTGGGCACTTTTATTCCAACTGTATTGCTCTTTAACCAATTCCCTGGCCTTTTGACCAACCTTTTTGGCTAAATCCTTATCTTCTAAAAGCATCAGCACCTTTTCCGCTAAAAGACCCAAATCATTTTCAACAAAAATCTCTTCTTTATCCTTGGCTTTGATGCCCTCAACCCCTTCAGAGGTGGTGACGATTGGTAAACCCGAAGCCATCGCTTCAAAAAACTTGGTCCGACTGCCGCCGCCACTGCGCATCGGCGCGACTAAAACCCAGGAGCGCTGGTAAGCTTCCCGACTGTCCTTTATCTCCTGGATAACAATTCTTTCCTTACCCACGTATGAAGCCAAGGCTTCGGACGCAATCTTGCCCACAATCCAGAGTTTAACCGCTTGGTTTTTTTCTTTGATAATTGGCCAGACTTTTTCAATTAAAAGTTTGGCGCCCTCTGTGTTCTGCATCCAGTGAAAGTCGGCGGCGCCAAAAAGAAGGGTAGCCTGTTTGTTTTTGGGATATTTTTTTTGACTATAGAATTCAAAATCAACCCCATTGGGAATGAGAAAAACTTTTCTGCCAGGAATGACTTTTTTAATGTAATTGATATCGTCTTCAGAAACCGCCGCCAAATAATTGGCCTGGCGCCAGTAGTAAGACTCCCAATATTTTAGTTTGAGAATATCAATGATTAAAACGATTTTCAGGAAAAAAAGATACCAGGGTAAAGTGGCGACATAATGGCGGTAGACCTGGTAAAAAATGGTTTGTTCGGTTAAAAGAATGGGAATCTTGGTTTTGGGAATATGGGGCATGACGTAAAAATTCTCAGCGTGAATCAGATCATAGGTTTCTTTTTCTAATTCTTCGGCCAAAGCTTTTTTTTCTTCAACCGAAGAATTCCTAACCACCAAAAAGGGGTAAAAACCAAAACCAGTCTTCAGAATGTTAGTTAACATCCAAGGGCGTTCTGGCCTCCTAAAAATCCTGACTTTATGACAAAACTTTTCTAATTCTTTGACGTGTTTTCTTTCGGCTTCATCCTTGATTAAGGCAAAAAGAGAAATCTGGTGTTTCTTGGCTAGATTTTTAATTAAATTATAGGAGCGAACCTGACCGCCAGAGGAAGGCGGGTAAGGCAGATAAGAAGTGAGCATTAAAATTTTCATTGGCGATTAAGTCGGATATCAAAGATAACGTATTGGTCGGTTTCTTTAATTAATTTCGATTCATTAAGAAATTGGCCAAACTCAGTGTTTTTTAATTCGTTGACTTTGGTGGTGACGTAATATTCCGCCCCTCTTTCCCTGGCTTTGTTAAAGGCTTCCTTTTCATTGGGAATATTAGAAGCATAACCGCCGGTCCAGCCATAGCGATTGGTATTGTACAAAAGGGTGGCGTCATTGGAATCACCGGTCAAAATTAGGGCGTTTTGAGGCAAAAGTTCATCAACCGCCAAACCGGCCAAATCAACGCCGCCTTGAATCAGATAAAAACTTTCAATCTCATACCAGGAAAAGCCAAACATAAAAAGAATACAGATGGCAATTACAAGATAGCTAATCATCTTGGAAAAGGATTGTTTAGAGGCTTTTAAGAGCCAAGCAGTCCCTTTGGCCAAGAAAACCGCGGCTATCGGGATAAAAGGAATCTGGTAATAATCATGGGTGACATTGCCGGTCGCAAAAACGGTGACGTAAGCCAGAAAAGCCAGCAGCCACCAATAAAAAAACCAGCCCTCTTTTTTGCTAGGTTTAAGCATTAGACCTAAAACCAACAAAGGCAGACCCCAATAACCCAGAATTAATTTGCCGATTCTTTCCGCAAAAATCCAACGGAAAAAAGCCGGCCGAAAGCGAATCCCGTAAAGATTGAATAACCAGATATTGGCCGGAATCCCTTCTGGAAATTGGGTAATCCAAAGCCGCCAGGCCATTAAAGGCAAAAGCGCCAGAGCGAGAAATAAATATAATTTCTTTTGGCGAATAAAATTGAAGCCCCACCGACGCCAGACTAAATAAAACAGAGGGATGCCTAAAAACAAAGGAAACATTTTTAGAGTTAAAGCCCAGGCCGCAAAAAGGACAGCCAAAGCAAAACGTTGCCAGGTTTGTTTCTCCAACCAAAGAATGAAGCAATAGAGCATGGCCATCGAGGTGAAAAGCATTTCCATATCCGGCAGAACCACCCGGGAATAATAAACACTGTAAGGCAGAATCGCCATGAAAAAGGCGGCTAATAAACCCACCCTTTGATTAATTAATTTTTTGACCAATAAATAAAGAAAACCAATGGCGGCCAAAGAAAAACCAATGGTCACTAAACGGGCGAATTTTTCTTGGACGCCAAAAAGAGCATAGACCCCGGCCACCAAGGTTTGGTAAATGGGCGGTTCAACCAAGAAATAGCGCTGGGGGTTAAAAACCATTTCTTTGGCAATCGGCGCCATATTGTCAATTTGGGGATGAAAGAAATCAAAACCTTCTTTAATAAAATTCCGGGCTACGGCCGCGGTATCGGCCTGCCGCCAGGAATGGTGGTCGGCCAAAGGAATGTCGATTTTGTACAAGCGCAAACCTAAACCCAAAAGTAAAATTAGGCCTAAGAGAAACCAGGGCTGGGTCATAATTTTTCTCATGTTTTTAGTTTGACTGGCTTTAAAGCCATTAAACCCATTAAAGTGCCCATTAAGAGCCAGAAAACAAAAGCGACTTTGGAGGCTTCAAAAACATCAATGAAAATCGCATTAGCAAACAAACCAATCGCCGCCCCGGCCAGAGCAACGACCATTGCCTTAGCAAAGGTCTTCTTTTCTTTTTGGAAAAACAAGATTACCCTTCGACCAATTTCTAAAAAGATCAACCAAAAGGAAAGAAAACCAAGCAGACCGGTTTCCGCCAAAATCCGCAAATAGTCATTATCCGTGGCCAAAGTCACCGAAGAATAGCCCGTCCCTAACAAAGGATTTTTGGCAAAAGCTCTAAGGGACCTGGGCCATTCAACATTAAAACGAATCCCGCTGGAATATTCAACCGCCATCTCAGTGGTCGGCTTCCAGGCTTCAGCCGTGACTGTCGCTTCTTCTGCTTCTTTTTTGGCTTTGGGTGAAGGCTTGGGCCGCTGGGCTACCGTTCCTTTCGGTTCTTCTTCAGTCACCGGTGTTTGGATAATTGCCTCTTCCTTGGCTTGTTCAAAAAGTTTAATCCGAGTCGAAAGAGCGGAAAGATCAATGTTAAAAGTGGTGGCGTAACGTTGAACAAAGTCCGCCGAAAGAAAAACCAACATTAGACTGACCGCCAGCACCGGTCCCACCCACCAATACTTCTTTAAGCTAATCAGAATGAGAACCATCGCCATTAAATAGGCAATAAAAGAAACTCGGGAAGCCGTCAGAACCAAAAGATAAAGACTGAAAAAACCAACCAAGCCAACGGCCACCTTGCTGGCTTTTTTCTTCAGACCAACCATCAAACCAATGGTTAAAGCCAGAATCATCACCAAATAGGCAGCTAAATCATAGTGACCCGCAAAAGTGGAATTGACCCTCGCCCACTCACTTAATTGGAGCAGTAAACCCTTGGAAAATTCTTCGTTCATAGTCGAGACCACGGGCCAGGCAAAAAACTTTTGGCCCAAGCCATAGATCACTACCCCAATCGTCGCCAGAAGAATCGCCCAAGCATAGGAAACCACGTTTCTCATTTCTTTAACCGAAGCATAGGCCACAAAGAAAAGCGACATGTACTCAAAACGCCGGAACCAATGAAGCAAGGCTAAATGAGAGGAAATGTTTTTAGTAATCAAAAGAGCGCTGAAAAAAGACAGACCGCCAATTGCCAGATAAAGGAGAATTAACTGACTGACCCGGTCCCGAAGCACCGGAAAACCATTCTTGATTTCCAAAGCCAACCAGAATAAAACAATCGCCATCACCAAAAGGTCTTCAACCCTAATGGCCACGTAAGTCCCCGGGACATTGACCAAAGGAAATTTGGGATACAAAGGAATAAAGATAAACAAAACAATGACCGCTAAGGACAGCCAGTTGGTTTCTTTAAGCGATTTTAAAAGCTTCGCCATAAGTTTCCTTAAGATACTGTTTCTTAATTAAATAACCAAGCAAGAGGGCTCCGCCTGCCTTTAATTTTAACATCAAACGTAAAACCGGTAACTGCCAAGCAGGATAATGTTTCTTATAGAAATAGATTAAGCCTCGATAAATATTCAAGATCGGGTCTTTCCGGCCGGTGACGGAACTGGCTCGTTCCAAATGAGTAATCCTAGCCTCTGGATAAAAAATAACTTGGTAACCGGCTTTTTTGATTCGATAACACCATTCTGTTTCCTCCATGTACATAAAAATCTTTTCGTCAAACATCCCTACTCTTTTAATGACCTCTTTTCTAATCATCAAAGCCGACGCCATCACCCAATCAGCTTCCACTGTCTTTTCCCCACTCCGGCGAACCAAGTGACCGCCCAGCCAATGTTCGGCAAAAAGCATGACCATGGCAATTCTTAGATGAGGAAAAGGGCCATAAGAGGGTTGGTTAGTCCCATCAGAATTAAGAAGCTTGCAACCAACGACACCAACTTGATCATTGTTTTCCAGGAAACGCGCCATCTTGACCGGTGCCTTGTCTTTAATCAAAGTGTCTGAATTAAGAATGAGCAGATAATCACCTCTGGCTTTTTTCATTCCCTGGTTATTACCCTTGGTAAAGCCAAGATTCTCCTTGTTCTCAATTAGTTTGACTTGTCTGAATTTCTTTTTAATCATCGCTGGTGAACCATCAGTCGAAGCATTATCAACCACAATCACTTCCAGTTCATAAGGATCGGGTTGGAAATTGAAAAGAGACTGGAGACAATTCTCTAGGATTTTTTTGGTGTTCCAGGAAAGAATGATAACCGAAATTATTTTCTTTTTAGCCATGGTGAGCGAATGATTTTAACAATAAACCAGGCTAAAACTGAAGCAACCAGAATAATCCCTGTCCAAATTAACAATCTTGCCCAAATCGGTGACTCGACCCGGAAAAGGGTAATTTTGGCGGTAAAATTCTGACCCTCAATAGTAAAATCAGTAATCGGTTTAATACTTTTGGAAAGATAGACTTCGTCTTCACCCGGAATCCAGCCGCTAATAAAAAGAGATTCCCTTAAAGGATGAATCAATTCTTCGTAAAAATTTGTTTGAAGGGTGTCTTTAATGGTTTCGCGGGCATATTCCGGTGGATGATTCAGACGATAGGTGACTAAAGGCAAATTGAAAAAAGAAGAATGAGAAAAAGCTTTTTCAAAAAAAGCAATCGCTTCCCGGCGAGAAAGATTGGTGTAATAAGCGGAGACCCCAGGAATCTGAACCGTGTCCCCTGGTTCAATTGATTTTAAAGCCGGTTCTAAATCAGGAATCTTAGAACTGGGAAGAATTAAATAAAGAATCCCAATTAGATAGATAACTAAAATTGGCAGAATAATTTTCTTGGGCCAAAGCTTCTTTTTTTTTAATCTTTTTAACATCAGCGAAAAAGCATTTTGCGGCCTAACCGGTATTGATAATCCTTCAACTTTCGTTCACCAATCTCTTTGGCCGGCACACCACCCACAATCTTACCAGGCAGGACATTTTTAGTGACGACGGCACCGGCGGCAATAATCGCCCCTTTGCCAATCTTAATCCCTGGTTGGATAATGGCCCGAGGGCCAACAAAAACATAATCTTCAATGACCACCGGTTCCTCAGAAGCTTCAAACTTAGGATCATTAATTTTATGTTCGGAATTGTAAATCATCACTCCCGTCGCCATATCCACATGGTTACCAATTTTCAGCTTAGCCCGGCCATCAAGAACCGAACATTCACCGACAATCGTGTCTTCACCAATGACAATGTTTTTGGTTTCGTAAAAACGGCAAAAAACATGAATTTTGGAATCCTGACCGATCTTCATACCCGCCAATTGGTAAATAAATTTCCGCCAACCCCAAAAAGGACACCAACCACTCCGGTTAACCATAAGGATTTTGAAGTCCAGCCACCAATTGAAAAAACGGACAAAAGCCCGTCGAAAAGCTTCGCTCACACCAAGAGCCTCACCGTGTTTGTCAGTGAATCTAATTCCCTTTTGGCTAATTTTAATGTTTTCCGAATAAAGCATTTTCTTATTTAATTTTCTTATTTAATTTTTATTTAATTCCTTCTAAAACCTTAATTGTTTTTTGGGCACACGCTTGCCAACTGAATTGCTTGGCTTGGACCAAACCTTTTTTAATTAAATCATCTTTTTCTTTTAGCGCCTTTTCCATCCCCTGAGCCATTTCTTTTGGCTGATAAGGATCAACAATCACCCCGGCCTGACCAACTATTTCCGGCAAACTGCCTTGGTTCGAAACCAAGACCGGTGTCCCACAAGCCATGGCTTCAACCACCGGAATACCAAAACCTTCCCAAAAACTTGGCATCACAAAAACCTGGGCGCCCTTGATTAAAGCCGGTACCTCTTCTTCAGGTACAAAATCAGTGAAAATGACTTGTTTCCCTAAATTCAATTCATTAACTTTGGCAAAGATAGTGTTGAACAACCAGCCTTTTCGGCCAGCAATCACTAAACTCAAATCCTTTTTATCTAGAAGTTTAAAAGCTTCTAATAATCCCTCAAGGTTTTTATTAGGTTTTAAAGTACTTAAAAAGAGCAGGTAATCGCCTTTGACTCTATATTTCTTCTTAACCCTTTCAATCTTTTCTCTTTTTATTCCCGGCTTGAATCTGGTTTGATCATAGCCTGGATAAGTGACCGTAATCTTGCTTGAATCAAGACCGTAGTTCTTAATTATATCATTCTTGGTCGATTCCGAGATAGCCAAAAGGTGTTTGGCCCGTTTGATTGACCAGCCCGTCCAAAACTTAAGTTTCCAGTAAATTGGCTTGGTAAATTGCTCAGGAAAACGCAAATAACCCAGGTCCATAATCGCCACCACTAGAGGCGCAAAAGCAAGCAGGGGTGAATAATGGCCAGGATTAAAAACCAGGTCTGGCTTTTGTTGAAACAGACCTCGGGGCAAACCAAAAACATTCCATAATCTACCTGGACCAAGCACTTGATAATGCCAGTTTTCTCTTTCCTTGGGTAAATCGGCCAAAGGTGGACTGGGAAGATAAACAATATATTGATTCTTTTTATCTAATTGATAAATCTCTTTGATTAATTCAAAGGCATATTGATTCGAACCAACCCGGTTTTTAATATTCGCTTCGTAGCCAACTAAAGCAATTTTCATCTTATTATTTTTATTATTTCCCTAATTTATAGATTACTACACCTTTGGGTAGTTCCCAAGTTTTTAGGATTTCCTTAGGCTCAAACTTATAAATTTCCATGATTTGAACCTTAACCGGGTCAGCGATTTTGCCTTCAGCCACTACATACAAGAAAGCCGCTTTTTCATAGTCTTCAGGCTGCCAGTCTAACGGTCTTTGGTGATAGTAAGCTTCAACAAAATAGCGGTAATCAACCGCATTATGATCCCAGCGGTCGGGACTACGGTAATTGGCGGCCAGATTAAAAACTTCGCCTGGTTGAATATCATCGGCAATCACTTTGGCCGCCAGTTTAATATCCTCAATTGTCCGACCCGACTCTTCCAAGACCAAAACATGACTCAAGTTAAACCAAAACATGCCAATAAAAATTAAAATCGCCAACCATTTTAACCATTTCCTCTGCCAAAGGAACCAAAAGAAAAAGCCCAAGAAAAGAAAAGGCAGAGAAAAAATGAAAATGTAATAGAAAAAATAAAACTTGCCAATATAAAAACGACTGACCAAACCGCTAATCAGAATCGTGGCGACTAAAAGATTAAGGACAAGAAAATTAATTTTGCTTTTAGCTTTCTTTTTAAAATAATCTTGGTAAGCTAAAATTAAGCTAACTATAATTCCTAAAAGTAAACCAACTCCCCACCACTGATAACGAACCAGTAAAGGCTTATGGGCAATAATCGAAACCGGGGCAAAGTCTAAAACTGATTTCATCTTCCCCCAAAATTCAAAAGGAACTTCCGCGGTTTTTAAAAAAGAACCGGAAAGGAGGGCGACAAAAAGCTGGAAAACCGAAACCACCATCGGTTCAAAAAACTTTTGCGGCGAAAGACTGACTCTCTCACCAGCAAAAAAATGAGCGTAAACATTCCTCGTCAGCATAAACTGATGGCGAAGATCAAAAAGAATCAAGGGGGCGCCGAAAAGAAAGAGAATCAAAGCAGCTAGAAGAATTAATCTTTTCTTTTTTAATTTCAACCAGCTCCAGATAAAAGCCAAAAGCCAAAGAGGAGCTAAACATAAAGCCCCGTAATGAAGATTAACCGCATAGCCAAAAGCCAAGGAAACCAAAATTAAGTAGATTTCTTTTCTGGTTTTAAAAAGGCGAGCGAAGAAGAAAATCGTCAGAAGAATAAAAAAGGGTTGGGTATTGGGGTTCCAGGCCCGGTGAGAGAGTTCGACCACCAAAGGCGAAGTGGCGTAAAGAGCCCCAATCATCAGGCCAGGAATCTGGCCAAAAAATTCCCGAACCATCAACCAAATTAACAGAACGGTCAGAACACCAATCGTCGCCGTGTAAATATCGACGCCCACCGGATTAAGACGAGCCAGCCCTAGAATTGGGACGAGAGTGTAGTAATAAAAAGGAGGCAGGTAAACACCACGCATTGAACTTTGGGGTCCCAGTAAGGTCCATTGGTGGTCAACCAAAATTCGCTTAACAATCAAATTATCTCGCGCCTGATCATAAGTGAAAAAGTGAAGTTCGTTAATCTTATAAAAACGAACAAAAACGGCCACCACCAGAATGATGGCCAGGAGGATTATTTCTAATTTATTTTTTAAGATTTGTCTTTTAAGGTCTTTGGGTTTGATGTTTTCGATAAGCTTCTTCATAAACTTTTAGGGTTTCTTGAGCCGTTTTCTGCCAAGAAAACTGCTTAACTCTTTTTAAACCGGCTTTGATTAATTGATCTCTTTTCTCAAGCGCCTCTCTAATTCCCTGAGCAATCGCTTTAACGCTTCTTGGATTAACTAGAATGGCGGCCCGGCCAGCCACTTCAGGCATACTGGAAAGATTGGCGGTAACCACCGGACAACCACAAGTAAAAGCTTCTAGAATCGGTAAGCCAAAGCCTTCATAAAGAGAAGGATAAACTAAGCAGCTGGCGCCACTAAAAAGAGCATTCATTTTCTCCCCTGCGGACACATAGTCAGTAAAAATAATTTTCTGGTCTTTAAACCAGGGTCTCATCTCGGTGTAACCAACCACCACTAAGTTAAGATTTAAATCTTCAAGCTCCCTAAAGGCTTGGAGAATCCTTCTGAAATTCTTTCTTGGCTGCCAAGGAGAAATAACCAACAAATAATCGCCTTTGATTCCATATTCTCTTTTTGTTTTAGCAATTTTCTTTTCATCCTTAATCCTAGCCACTTTAGCGGGAGCGGCTTCGTAAGTTACTCGAATCCGATTAGGTTCGATGTCTAAAATCTTAATAATATCTTTTTTGGTTGTTTGGGAAACAGCCATTACTAAATCACTTTCTTTTTTGACCCAACGCAAACGGCGCTGATGGGCTTTAAGAACCCGGGAATCAACCTCCTTGCCATTTTTCAGAAAAGTCAGGTCATGAATGGTGGTGACTTTAGCCGCTTGAGCCGCTGGTTCAGTCCAGTCAGAAGTATGAAAAACATCAATCGGGCCAATTAGTTTTTCGATTGGCAGGCAATGAAAGCGATTAAAAAGCGGTTCCGCCAGAGTGGGAGGAAAAGTGATGATTTTAGAACTGAAATTCTTGTTAATCTCCCTAATTTCTTGACTGAATTTTTCTAAAGGCTCTTTTTGTCTTAAAGAACCGCCAAAAAGCAGATATTGATTTTTTTTATCAATTTTGGCTAAGGCGCGAACTAAATTTCGGGTGTAAAAGGAAACCCCGGTGTTGTAAATGATTTGACTGATATCAATTCCAATCTTCATTTTGGTTTGTAGATCCAAACAGGAATCTGATTAAAACTAACCTCCTTTATTTTAACAAAGCCGTTTTCTTTAAGCCAGGTATTTATTCTCTCTTGAGAATCAAACATAGGGACTAAATAGCGAATGTAATAGACAGTGGCTGAGGAATAAGGCTCAAGTTTTTCTTCAAGGTTTTCTTTTTCAACCATCTGAAAACCGGAACTTAAACTGACTAGGGGAGTTTTGTTAAGCGAATAATAGTCATAAGGCCAATGAGAAGTATAAGAAGGCAGAAGGGCAATTTTTTCTGTCCCTGGCTGGTTTTCAATAAACCGAACCACCCCTTGCCAATCTTCCCGATAAAAATAGGGCTGAGAAAAATAAACAAAGGCAGAAACCAGATTGATTCCTAAGATTATCAGGATAATAACAAAGATAAATCTTTTCGGAAAAAAAGAAGCCCCATAAACTAAAAGCAAATAAAAGGCTGGCAAAACTAGGAGTAAACGAAAAGGTTGGTAGTTAGGAATAAAAAAGGAAATTAACCAAGCCAGGCTAATCGGAACAATAAGCCAGGCAAACAAAACTAGAGGCCTTTTTTTACTCATCAATCCCCTACCCAGGAGCAACCCATAAAAAATGAATAAAACACCTATAATAATAGTATAAAGTTTTTTGTTGAAAATCGTGATTCGGCCAAGAGAAAACTTGGCCAAGGTTAAAGGCAAGGCTTTGAAAAAACTAAGATTAACTAATCTCCCCCACTCTGGCAGGGAAGTTACGGCCTGGCGGCCAGTTAATAATTGAGTTTTGAGTAAAACCCAGTCAGGCGAAAATAAAACCAAACAAGTAAAAATCAACCAGCCTCTCCTCCATTGTCTTTGCCAAGCAATCACCAGAGCTTGAGCCAATAAAACAAACAGGCCAAAATAATTGGTGTAAAGGAGAAGAACAGTAGTCGCTAAGTAACCAAAAATCAATGGTTTTTTGGCTTCTCGATTAATTCTTAGAAAGAAATAAATGGAGAAAGTGGCTAAAAGCGTGGCCAGAGCATAATTCCTGGCTTCTTGGGAATAGTAAAGATGAAAAGGCGCGGTCGCCATCAAAAGCGCCGCGATTTCGGCCAGATAAGAATTCTTTTTGGCAAATATTTCCTGACCAATCAGATAAACTCCAAAGACGGTGGCCACGCCAAAAAGAACTGAGGGTAAACGAAGAATAATTTCTCGATCACCTAATAAATGAACCCAGACCCAAATGAAGAGATGATAAAAAGGCGGATGAAAATCACCGCCTAATTCTTGAAAAATATTAAAAAAAGAACCTCTGGCCATGATAGCCCGAACCGCCTCATCAAGCCAAAGAGATTGATTAAGATTAATCAAGCGCAAAACCAAAGCCAAACCAAAAATGGCTAAGAGTTTTTTGTGAGTCATTAATTTAACTTTACAGGAAATCAAGGCCTCGCTTAGTCTTTTACCTAAAAAGGTTTTCACTATGGCTCGAAAATAGCGAAATTTGGGTTGGGCTTGATAGGCTTTTTTAAAAAACTCTCTGGCTTTTTTCATTTCTTGACGATGGTAATAGAGATCGCCTAAGCGAAAACACCACGAGGCGAAAATGGCTTGGTCTTGTTTAATTTCCTTTTGGTGTTTTTGAAAAATCAGCTCCGTCGCTTTTAACAAAGCCCGATCATCACTCCGAATTCCCTGGCCCAGCATGTAGGAATCAACCAAGACTTGAGGCAAGTATTGGAAATGATAGTCTTGGCTAATTCTTAACCATAGTTCCCAATCCTGATAACGGGGGAAGTCTTCATCAAACAAACCGGCCTTTTGAAAACATTCTTTTTTGACCAAAGCCGCTGGTAGAGCGACAATCCAATTTTCTAAAAACAAATCTCGGTGAACATCCCCTTCTCTGACGACTTCTTTTTCTGTAGGAATTAATTTTTTTTCTTTGTCACTGATTCTTCTTATCCGGGTGTAAACAACTCCGGTTTTCTTATCAGCTTTTGCCAAAGCTTTTACTTGCTTTGCCAGTTTTTGTTTTTTCCAGAGATCGTCGTCATCATTAAAAGCAATTAAATCGCCTTTAGCCTTTTTAAGACCAATGTTCCTAGCCGCCGCCGCTCCTTGGGACTTGATGGGAAAAGTTTTTGTTTGCTGAAAATATTTAATTCTTTGGTCTTTAAAAGACTTGACTACTTGAGGTGTTTCGTCAGTGGAATGGTCGTCAACCACAATCAGTTCAAAGTCCTGGTAAGTTTGATTAAGAATACTTTGAATTGATTTTTTCAGCCACTGGGCCCGATTGTAAGTGGCGATAATAACACTGACCATTGGTTTTTTGTTTCCTGCCATTTTAGTTTCCTTTTTTCATCACCAAAAGATAACCATTCTTTTTTAACCAAGGAAAACCCCAACGATTAAGAGCATTAAAAACCAAATCAAAATATTTATTACCGACGACCAAGGGTTGATAGCGATATTTGAGAAAAAGAGTTTGATAATCTTGACTAATTGGTTTTAAGGAATGCTGGCTTTGGCCTTTAGCGGCTAGATAACGAGTGACGACTCCCGGATTATAGGGACGGATATGGGTCAAGTCTGAATAAAACTGACTCCATAAAAGCGGACTTCTGATAACCAAGATTCCTTTTGGTTTCAAAACTCGGTTAAATTCAGCCAAAATCTTGTAAACATCCCCTGGTGAAAAATGTTCAATTAAATGAGAACAATGGATGGCCGATACTAACTCTTTTTTAAAAGGCATTTTTCGAATATCGCCTTTGATGACTTGATAGCCTTTTTTCTGACAGGCTTTAATTGAGTCTTTGTTCCCATCAAGACCTTTGATTTTTTTTGGATTCTGGGTAATAAACCTGCCTTCGCCACAACCAACATCTAAAATCCAGTCACTCTTTTTGAGAAAGGAATAAGCAATCTTATCCCACTCCTTTTTTTGTTCAAACTTTAACCTTTTGAAAATTATCTTTTTCAATTTTTTCATCATGAAATTTGCCTGGGAAAGGCCTCTTTATTTTAACACAGATAGATAAAAGAGCATGATTAAAAGGTCTATTTGACTCGATAGTTATCATTCTTTATATTAAGATATAGATAGATGAAGTTTAAAAGAGCCAGACTTCAGCAGATTCTTGTTTTTACTATTCTTTCTCTGGGTTTAATTGCCAGTTTAGTCTTAGTCTCAAAAAATCAAGAGATTAGACGGGAAGCCGCGGCTCAAGGAGGTTTCACTTTTGCAGTTATTAGCGATACTCATGCTGGAATTGATCCTAGCCAGTTTGCTAATTTCCATAAATGGGCCAATTACAACCACACCCAAGCGGTTAAACAAATAATAACCATTAATCCGGTTTTTTATCTTCACTTAGGTGATATGGTCGAAAAACCAACCACTTTTGCCTGGGGTGAATTTTTTAATATTGAAAAACCTTTAATCAACAACAAACCAATCTACCCAACAATTGGCAATCATGAAAGATACCATGAGGATAAAAGCTATTTTAATCGTTTTAGATCATTCTCTCATCTTAAGAGTCTTTTAACTGATTCTAATAAACCTTGGTATTCTTTTGATTATGGTGACGCCCATTTTATCAGTCTGCGAATAGATTATGATAACTACAACCCTTCGGGTGAAGCCTGTAAGCCAGGCAGCCCTGAATATCAATGGCTGGAAAATGATTTAAAAAATACAAGCAAACCCTGGAAAATTGTTTTCTTCCACGTCACTATTTATAGCTCCCAAAGTTCGGCCGAAACCCGACAAGTCAGAAGTTATCTTCACCCGCTTTTCAAGAAATATGGAGTTCAACTCGTTCTCAGTGGCCACAATCATTTCTATGAAAGAGTCGTGGCCGATGGCATCACCTATATTACGGCCGGTGGCGGTAACAATGTCAGGGCAATCCCCACCCCGATTCCCCAAAGCAAGAAATTAGTGGAAAGAAATCATGTCGTTAAAATAACGATTAATAATGACACCTTAAAAGGAACGGCTATCTCCACTCAATCAATTGGCAAAAACTGGCAAAAACCTGGTGGTCAGACACTGGATACCTTTAGCCTAACCACCGACTCTCAAGTAACACCAGAAATCCCAGGAACTACCGAAAAAGGTACCATTCAAGGAAATATCTGGATTGATAATAATAGCGATGGTCAAAAATCTTCTGAAGGCGTTTACAGCTGCTCAGAAACACAAACCAAGCCAAAGTTAAGCCTTTATAAAATAGGCAATTCCACTACTCCTATTAAAACAGTTGAATCTGGAAATGGCTATTACAAATTCACTGAACTGGAACCAGCCAAATATCATCTCAAAATCACCTCACCAACTTGTAATCAAACCCAATACAGCTTAACTAAATGGCGAATAAAAATGGCATCATCTGATGGAGCTAAGACTGATGTTTCAAACTATTGTAACAGCGGGACTTGTGCTGACAGTACTGATACCTGGACCAACACACCTTTTTGGTCTCTCAAAGTTTATGCCAACGAAACTACCTACGCCTACTTTGGCCTTAAACCTAATACCGCCCAATCTCACTTACCTCTTATTACCCTGTAGAAGAATTTATTTGTTAGACTCACAAAAAAAGGTGCCAACGGCACCTCTTTTTGAGATCCTCAGGTGTGAAATCATTTCACAATTAAAAAGTACTTGATTAATTTTAGTTTGTCAAGTACCTTTTGCCAAACTCGGGGACTAAAAACAGCTACTGGGAATAAAAACAGACTTGAAAACAACCAGTTTTTAATCAGAGCAATTCGAAAAATCAATTTTTTTGGAGAACCATAATTTTTTTCGACAAACAAAAGCATTGAAGAAAAATATTGCTTATAAAAATCAAAACTTTCTATTTCTAATCTCTTTTTCCAGCTAGCGCCGCCAAGGTGAATAATCTTGGCTTCGGGAATAACTAATAATTGGCAGTCTAATTTTCTGGCCCGATAACACCAATCAACGTCTTCAAAAAGAAAATGAAAATCTTCATCAAGAAGACCAACTTTATCCCAAGTTTTTTTGGAAGCGATTAAAGCCGCACCAGGCAGTTGGTCGACTTCAAAAGGTTCTTTTCTGGGAAAAAAGCAAATTCGATTGCGGAGAAAGGCTATTTTCAAAACTAAAGGTCTTAAAACCGGATTATGATAAAGAAAAACTTGCCAGAGATTAGGAAACTTCATGTAATAATCAATTTGGGGTTTTTTATTGGGCAGGATTAATAAAGGTGAAACGGCTTTAAACCTGTCTTGTTTCTGAAAAGAATCTATTAATTCTTTGATCGTTCCTTTTTGAACAATCGTGTCAGAATTAAGGAGCATGATTAAATCTCCTTTGGCAATTTTGATTCCTTGATTATTAGCTTTGGCAAAGCCTAAATTTTCTTTGTTCCTGATTAATTTTACTTGCTTAAATTCTTTTTCCACCATCTCTGGTGAGCCATCACTTGAGGCATTATCGATCACGATAACTTCTAAAGAAAGTGGTTTTTGAGCAAGAACCGATTTCAAACAATCTCTGAGAAGTTTTTTGGTATTCCAAGAAAGAATAATAATTGAGACTTTCATTTAATCCTTAATATAACATAAACATTGATTCAAGCTAAAAATTAGGGTAAAGTGAAGTTAATGGTTTCTAAGAGACCAAAATTATATCAAGTTCTTCTTTTTGGCCTTTTACTTCTTGGGTTAGCTACCAGCCTAAGATTAGTTCAAACTAGTCAAGAAATCCGAAAAGAAGCGGCAGTCACCTCCTTCACTTTTACCTTCGTTGGTGACACTCATGCGGGGATTATCGATCCTGATTACTTTCCTAAATACCAAGAGTGGGCGAATTATAACCACCAGCAGGCGGTTAACAAAATGCAAAACCTCAATCCTAATTTCTATCTTCATCTTGGCGATTTGGTTAACGAGCCGACTGAATCTAACTGGAATAGATTTTTTAATATTGAGAGCTCTTTAATTAATAGTAAGTCTATTTATCCAACAATCGGTAATCATGAAAGATACACGGAAAGCAAAAGCTTTTACAATCGTTTTAGTAGTTTTTCCCATCTTGTTAGTACGTCTGATCCCCGCCTTGTTAAACCGATGCAAACAAATCAACCCTGGTATTCTTTTGACTGGGGAAATGCTCATTTTGTCAGTATGCGATTAGATTATGATAATTACTATCTCCAAGGAGAAGATTGTGACCCTGGTAGTCTTCAGTATCAATGGCTAGAGAATGATTTAGCTAAGACCGACAAACCCTGGAAAATAGTTTTTTTCCATGTCCAAATTTACAGTACCACTTCCCAGTCTAGCGCCGAACGAAGAGAGATGAGGAGTTATCTCCATCCCCTATTTAAAAAATATAATGTTGATTTGGTTCTGGGTGGCCACGACCATTATTATGAAAGGGTGGAAAAAGATGGCATTATTTATATTGAGTCTGGAGGAGGCGATAACAGACGAGAGCCACCACCAGCAGTCTCTCAAGTCCCTCGCCAAAAGGCTTCTATAAAGAACCATATCGTCAAAATCGATATTAATGGCGGTTCTTTAACCGGAACGGCTATCTCTACCCCAGCAATAGGAAAAAACTGGACCGATCCTGGCGGCCAAACATTAGACACTTTTAACATCACCAAAACCATCGAGTGTATTGAAGAAGGAGAAATAGGCATTGTTTATCCAAATACACCTGATTGTTGTTCTGGGTTAGTTACTTCAGGCAGATTTCAATTAAATGATGAGGGTCAATGTCAACCGCTCCTTGGCGGTTTTACCTGCACTAAATGTGGTCTTGACGATCAGTGTGGTCCTGGTGAAGATTTTTGTAACTGTCCAGAAGATTGTCCAACTCCTACTCCCTCGCCTTCACCAAGTGAAAGCCCAACGACCAGTCCTTCTCCGAGTGAAAGCCCCACCACTCCCTCACCTTCTCCAAGTGAAAATCCGAGCCCCTCAGCGATAACAACGCCTGCTGAAATGACTCTTAATCTCAAAATGAGTTTTAAAGGAAGAAAATCAGAAGACCAGGGATTGGAAATGAATCTCTTAATACCTGAAATAGAAATAACTCATTCTCTTCAGCTTAAGAAAGACGGTACTTATGATGATTTATCCCTAGATGATTTAGAGCCAAGCAAGAACTACAATTTCCTTGTTCACAAGCGCCCCTATCTTTCTGTGAAGAAATCACTAAAAATCAATGAAGGTGATAACCCAGAATCTGGTTTCTTAGATTTTGGGGTTTTAAAACCAGGCGATCTTAATGGCGATAATCAAATTAATGGTATTGATTGGTCAATTATGAAAAAGAAATATGGCCAATCAGCTAATTTAGAAGAAGGTGACTTTAATAACGATGGTCTGATTAATGCCCTTGATTGGTCATTAATGAAACTCTTTTATGGACAAAACGGCGAAAATTAAAGAAAAAATTCTGTTTTTTAATCGAGATTTGAGCTGGCAAGCAACGGCTTTAATTCTTCTGGTTTTTTCGTTTATTGCCATTTTAATTTTAATTGAAGGCAAGATAAGCTTCCCGCAAAACCTCTTTCAAAAGAAAACTCAACCTTTATCAGAAAACGAAATTAATCTTGAAGAAGATGCTTCTCTAGTAGGTCAGATCTATCTTTCTCCCTCAGAACAGATGGTTTCTCTGGGAGAAAAAGTTGTTATTGAAGTTTGGATTGATAGTCAGGAAAAAAAGCTTGATTCAGTTGATATTAAACTTAATTACCAACCAGAATTAGTAAAAATTATTAGCTTAGAAAAGAGTGACCTTTTTGAAGAATTTCCTGAATTAAACTGGGATGAAGAAACGGGACAAATTGTAATTAGAGCCATTAGTTTTCAGGACAATGAATTTTCAGGTAAAGGAATGGTTGCTCAAATTATTTTCCAATCGCTTAAGGCAGGAATAACCGAAATAGGAGTTGACTTTATTCCCCAGGAAACTTTAGACTGTAATTTAGTGGACTCAGAAACCAGTCAAGACATTTTAGGTAAAGCGACTGGGGCCCAAATTGAAATTGGAGAATAAAAAAATGAAACAACTAAGACTACTCATCATTTTTCTGTTCGTTTTCTTGGTCGGTATTTTTACTCAAGCAACCTTCGCTTACGCCGGCGCTTCTTTATCCCTTTCTCCGGCCGAAGAGACGGTTAATCTTGAGGCTAATCTCACCCTTAATGTTCTTCTTAACACCGGCGGGGTTGAAACTGATGCAGCTGACGCTATCATTCTTTACGATGAAACTAAACTTTCGGCGACGAGTGCCACTCTTGGTTCACTTTATGAAAACAAAATTAGTCAGGACACTTCTCAATCAGGTAAAATTATTCTCCGAGCGACCAGTAGTGCTATTTCAGGCTTTAGTGGTTCGGGTACTCTAGCCACTCTTATCTTTGAAACGATCGACACCGGTACGGCCAATGTTTCTTTTCAAATAACAGCCGGGTCAACCACCGACTCTAATGTCAGTGCTGATGGTGAAGATATTCTCACCACTGCCACTAACGGCATTTACACCATTCAATCAACCGCGATTGGCGGCACAACGACCGCCAGTGCCACTCCGAGTGCCTCTCCCAGTAGTCTGCCGGTGAGTGGTTTATGGGAACCAACCGCTTTTGTTTTTGGCGCCGGTAGTTTGTTGATTATTTTGGCGCTTTCCTTTTTTGTCTTTCTCTGAAGATTACATATAGCCTAAAGCCCGAAGGTCTTCCATTAATTCCTCTTTATCTAAAGCCCGGCCGCTACGTTCTTCCAGGGCTTTCTTAGAAACAGGTTTAGTACAAGGCCAACAGCCAATGCTTCTAAAAATTAAATTACTGTGTTCCACCCGATCATAAAGCGGATTGTAGGCCACCTTGTTTTTCTTTAAGTAATTCCAGATTTCTTTTTCCGACCAATTAAGCATCGGGTGGACCCTCATATGGGGCGGGTTATCCCGCCAGGAAAAATAGCTTTCTTTACCCCGGACCCCATGTTCATCCCAACGAATGCCAACCAGAACAGCATCAAATTTATATTTTCTAATCGCCATGGCCAAAGCTTCGGTTTTCAGAGCATTGCAACAGGCAAAATGATCGGTTTTAAAAGGATTAATTCCCTTTTTTAGAGCCGCTTCATTCTTAAAACGAATAAAATCAAGTTTCCATTCCTTAGCATATTTTTCCATGTATTCATAGGTTTCTTTGAATTCATAATTAGTATCAATCAACATCACTGGAAAGGGGAATTTTTTTAGTCTGGCAAAAGCCTGACGAGCAACAGTCAACATCGTCGTGCTATCCTTGCCGCCTGCCCAAAGAATAACCGGGTTTTTAAACCGGGCTTTGGCTTCTTTGATAATAAACTCGCTTTGACTTTCTAAAGAATCTTGCATGAATCTCCTTAAATCTCTTTTAAAATAACTTCATATAAGTCCTTGTGTTCTTGAAATTTATTCTTGATTCCTCTAGTAATCAAAATTGCTTCCTGATGATGGTCGCCTTTTAATTTTTCGCCTTGTTCGTTTTCTTCTGGCAAGGTTTTGGTTCTAGCCTCGCCAAGGCCACAAAAACCATGATCCGAGATGACAATTAATTTTTCGGCTTTTTCATTTAAAATCCCAACAATCTTATCAATTTTCTGATACCAGGACAAAACCAAGGGTTCGCCCCAGTGAAAGTGCTGCATCCGGTCTAAAGCCGTAAAAACAACCAGGAAAACCGGTGGTTTTTTCTTTTCAATGATTGCCAATGATTTGAAGAAAACATTGTCCGTATCTTCAGCTAATTCATTTAAATCATAAGAAGCACCGTAACCCACCGGTTTATAATCACAATTAAAGTTAAAAGGCGGCATGACAAAAGGAATTTGAAGAGCCACCACTTTAACGCCTTTTTTGTTTAAAACATCCCAAACAAAATCAACTTTAATATCTTCTCTTGTTTGGAGCTGATCATTAACCACATATTTCTGATGACCATGTTCTTTTTGGGTTTTACCAGAAAACATGGTGCACCAAATGGGAGGCGAAAGAATTTCTTCCTTATCAGGGACAGTTAAGGTTCTGAATTGACCAATTTTCATTAAATGATCAAAAGCAGGCAATTGCTTCCGATTGGATTTGATAATCTTCCAGGTGGCGGCATCAATACCAATGACCATTAATTTTATTTTCTCTTTTGTTTCTTTTTTTTCTTTTTTCTTTGTCATTAAAGAATCTCCAAACAAAAACCTAAACCAACAACTTTTTCTTTAAGTTTTAAGCGAAAATTAGCTAAGAAAGGTAAACTATTCTGGGTTTCAATAAAAACAGGCTTCTTGGTAGTAATAATGACCTCACCGGCTTCATTATCCCCTAGTTCCCTACCCTTGACCGTGGCCCCGCTGGTGGTATCAATTTTTCGAATCACTTTTTGAACTACGGCCGGTGTTTCTTGAACATTTAAGTCAAGGTTGAATTTGAAGTTCTTTTTAAGATTCTTTTCTAAACCAAAAGTAATAATCTGGGCTTTGAATTTTTTGGCACTAACGGGCGGCTCTTTGGCAAAGGTAATCAGGTCGCCCCTTTTGACCAAGCCCTTTTTCAAACCTTTTAATTCTAGATAAAGATTGTCACCCGGCATCGCTTTTTTGATTGGTTGGTTATGAATAAAAAGCTTTTCGACTTCAAATCTTTTTTTCTTAGGAAAAACTAAAACTTCATCTTTTTCTTTTAAGACCCCGGAAAGCAAACGACCAATAATCACTGGTTTTCGATCAATCATGTAGATATCCTGAACTGGTAAACGCATCGGTAAATCACTAGGCACTTTTTTGGAGGATAATTTTTCAACCGCCTCTAAGATAAAAGGGCCTTTGAACCATTTCATCTTCTTACTCTTTTTAGCAATATTCTCGCCCTTTAAAGCCGAAGTGGGAATCATCGGAATTTCTTCAGGAAAGTAGCCAACTTTTTTTAACAAGGTAGTGACTTGCTTTTTAACTTTTTCAAAAGGAGCTTTTTGATAATCAACCAGATCCATTTTATTAATGGCAATAATTACCTGGGGTAAGCCAATCATTTTAGCCAGGAAAAGATGTTCTTCGGTTTGACGCTGAATACCCTCATCAACTGCCACTAAGAGAATAGCGGCATCTGATTCAGCGGCCCCAACCAGCATGTTCCTTAGAAAATCATGGTGACCAGGTGCGTCACCAAAAGTAATCGAAGTATCTTTGGTTTCTAATTTTTTATGACCTAAATCAATCGTAATCCCCCTAGCTCTTTCTTCTTTCATCTGGTCCATCAGATAAGCAAAATCAAATTTATCATGGCCAAAAGCTCGAGCATATTTCTTGACTCGCTTCATCACTTCTTTATCAATCTTGCCTAAATCATAAAAAAGCCGACCAAGGAGGGTTGACTTACCGTGATCTAGATGACCAATACAGACAATATGTTTTTCCGGTAAGGTCTTGCTGGCAATCTTGTAAATCTGGCTCATTCTAGATAACCTAGTTTTCTTAATTTATCTTTAATCTTTTCCGCTTCCTTAGGCGATAAATCGTCAATCGCTCGTTCCACTTTGCCTTTCCGATTCTGAATCTTAGCCACCGCCCGGCGAGTGTAATAAAGAATAAACTCAGTCACGGTTCGAAAACCAGTTTCGGGTACTAATTCTTCAATCTGCTCATATAATTCTTGGGGGAAACTAATGGTTTTGTATTGTTTTCTCATATTACCAGTAATTGATAGGTAATATCTTAAACATTCAAAGAATTCTTGTCAAGGAGATTATTCAAGATAGCCTAGATTCCTCAGTCTTCTTTTTACCTACTTCATCGCATCTTTGTTTTGGACGAAATTAACTTTAAATCCCATTTTTTACTCCATTTTTTCACAGAAGCCATCACTTTTTCAAAAACATGATCCTTGTTAATAAACACTATTTAAGGCAAAAGCAGATTATTTTTTGATAGACTTTTTTTGCCAATTAAAGATTAAATTGAAAAGTTAATGAAGGTTATTCGGGAAGCATATAAAAACTCCCTCCTGATAAAATTGCTCTGGATTAGACTGGGAGGCAAAGATAATACTTTAATTCTTTAGTTGACAAAAGTTTTAATTTTTTATTCATTTATTCTTTGGTTGAAATAAAAGCAACTGCTGGGACCATTATTTCCCTAACTATAGGAATTTTGGTTAAAAAATGAAGTCTAAGGTGCGTATCTTTTGTTGCTATTAGTTTGAAATTACTTAATCTAATCATCTCTTCCATTCTCCTAAAGGTAATTGGAAATAGACTCACTTCTTCAAAAGAGGAGGAATTATTATAATTTTTGTTCAACCTATATCTAAAGACCGACTGTTTTAAAAGTCTAGCTATCTTAAAAGGAAATATGTGGAATGGTCTTAGGGCATGTCCAGCATGGGGATTAAACCATGGGGGGATCAAAACGTAGCATATCCCCCCTGGTCTGGTTACTCGATACATCTCATTGACACTTACTTGCTGTTTCTCCAATGGAATATGTTCTAAAACCCCCCTGCATATTACTAAATCAAATTCGTTATCTTTAAAGGGTATTTTGTCAGCAAATCCAGTTATAGTTTTTGGCCAAACATATTCGCCTGGATGCGGATCTAAATTTATAGCTTCACATTGTCTTTTCGCATTCAACACTTTACAATACTCCCCCCTTGCGCCACCGACATCAAGAATTTTCTTTTTCCCGAGCGGCATAAATTCCTCGACTTCTGTCAATAATATTTGAGCAAAATATTCTCTCATCAACTTGGCATTTCTGTTGGAAACAAAAAACAATAATTTTCGATAATGGTTAAATAAATTTATTTTACGATCTTTCACAGTTTTACCTTATTAAATTATAACAAATATCTTTCCTTGACGAAAGAATAACTCTAATTTAAAATCAAAATTACTAATGAAAAGACAAAATAAAAAAATAATAGCCATCATTCCTGCCTTCAACGAAGAAAAAACCGTTACTAAAGTAGTTCGAGAAGTAAAAAAATATGTACCTGATATCTTGGTAATAGACGACTCTTCCCGAGACAGAACAGCTCAAAAGGCAAGAAAAGCTGGAGCCAAGGTAATTTCTCATATTTTAAACCAAGGGGTGGGAATCACTCAAAAAACAGGATATAATATTGCTTTCAAAAGAGACTACGATTACATTGTTCAATTGGATGCCGATGAACAACACAATCCTGAATATATTCCTGAACTGATAGATTTTGCCATCTCTGGTAACTATGACATGGTAATCGGCAGTCGTTTTTTGAATTCTAGCTATAAAAATCTTCCTCTTGGAAGGAAATTAGGAATTAAATTTTTTAGTGTTATAGCTAACGTCCTGGGAAGAACAAGGGTAACTGACATCACCTCGGGCTATCGGGTTTACAAGGTTAAAAGTTTAAAAAAATTGACCCCAATTACTGACAAAAACTGGGCTATTGAGCAAACAATAGAAGCGGGAATAAAGGGATTAAAAATCGGTGAATATTCTGTTAAAATGCCAATGAGGGAAACTGGAGAATCTCAATTTGTCAATTTAGGAACAGTCTTCCGCTATCCTTTTAGAATGTTAGAGGCGTCTTTAAGGGTAATGGTTTTTAGGAGATAAAATGACAACACTAACCATCGGAAGGATTTTAGGAATATTAATGGGAGGTTATTTTCTCTGCAAGACTTTTGTCTTAATTAGGAAAAAAAGAGAGACTCTCTTTGAATTTTTTCTTTGGTCTGGTTTAGGGCTCGCCTTAATTATTTTCTCTGCCTTCCCCGGTCTTACCAACCTGCTCTCTAGATTTCTCGGGACAACCAAAACCACGAATGCCATTTTTTTACTCGCCATTCTTACTTTGCTCTTCTTAAACTTTTTTATTTTTAAATTGGTGAGAAATCTCCACTATGATGTCTCTAAACTCAATGAGGAGCTAAGTGTTTTAAAATCACAACAAGATAAACAAAATAAAAAGGTTAGTCGCTCCGCTAGATCTAAAAAGCAGGACTAATAAAAAGTCCCAAGTTCCAGATGAAAAAAATTGTTTATTTTGGTTCGAGAGAATACACCAGCAAACCATTTGTCGACTTCCTAAACAAAAACGGTGTTCCAACTCAATTTGTCAAACTGCCCCAAAACAAAAAGAACGTTATCAACTGGTTCAAATTTATTCCAATATATGTAAAAGCGATTAGATACCTTAATGCCCCCTTAATTATTACCGATTCATTCCTCATTCCTACTTTAATTTTCGCCTTTTTCGATAAGTTTATAAAGGTTAAATATATAATCCGTATTAGGGGTGATCCTTATAGCGAAATAAAACAATCTAAACTGCTTCCAAATTTTGTTCTTAGTTTATTTCTTTCTTTCGTTATTAAAAACGCCCAGTGCTTAATAGCAATTGACCATTATATTGCTGATAAAATAAAAAGGCGTTTTTCAGGAGTAAAAACTTATGTTGTATATAATGGGATTGACCGAAAAATTTTACCTTCAGATAATGAAATTAAGAAAAAAGAGAAAGAATTAATTGAAGGTGTGGGAAAAAAATTAACTTCTGCGATCAAAATTGTCACAGTGATAAGCCTTAATGATGAGAGAAAACTTAAGGGACTTTTAAAAGCTAGGAGGCCTATAGAAAAAATTTTGAAAAAATACAATTGTGTATATTTGATAGTCGCCTATGGAGCATTTTTAAACCAAGCCAAAAAGAAATACAGAGATTTAGAAAAAGTTTATTTTTTTGAAAATCAGAGTAGAAATGAGGTTATGTCCATCTTATGCCTATCTGATATTTTTTATTATCCCACTTTGTTTGATTTGCATCCCAACACTCTCTTGGAGGCAGGGATTGCAGAGCTACCCGTCGTGACAAAAGCTACTGGTGGGATTCCGGAAATGATTCAGGACCGGAAAACAGGGCTGTTAGTTGACAATATTAGTCACCAATCCTACGATTATTTAGAGATATTAATTAAAGATCCTAAAAAAAGGAAGCAGCTGGGTAAAGAAAACAAAAAACTGATTTTGAGAAAATTTAATTGGGATAATTTATTTAAAAAATATATTAGACTACTTGATAAATACCTTATTAACAATGTTTTTTCAAAAACCCCATAACTCTTAATATGCAAAAAAACAATCGCTTAATTATTATAAGAAATGTATTTTTATTATTAACTGGATTGATTTACTTTATTCTTATACAATACAACAGTAGTTATAGTGAAGCTCTCTTTTTTTTCATCTTTATTTTTGCGATTGGTTACTGTGCCAATTCTCTTCTTGAAATAAATACTAATTGGATGTTGGGAAACTTGATTTTAGCAATAATCATGAGCTTGAATCTCTCTGGTTTGATTAGTATCTATTCGAGTATGTTAGGCCATTTTAAGTATTCTCATTACTGGGGGGCTGGAGTTTATTTAATTCTCTCATCGGCTCTTTTTTTTGTTAAAGGAGACAGGAAAAAGTGGAAAAATAAACAAAATTACCTATCCAAAATAAGGGGAGAAATTATTCGTGATTTGTCATACGCCCTAATTTGTTTAATAGCGTTTTTCATACTTTCGGCTAACATTTATTCAGAAAATAGATATCCTGCTTATGATCCGTGGACTGTCCATCCTGTTTCCCAAGAAATAATAAATGGGAATTTAAATTTTTTTGGCGAATTAAAGATTTGGGATCTTGATTTTTACAAAGGGTTCTATTTTACTCATGCATTCTATGCAAATAATTCCCCAATGCCTGTTCGTTACTGGGGCCTAATTTCTTTTTGCTTAATCTCTGGCTTATTTTATTTAATCTTTATAAATAATTATAATAATCTCTTAATTGGAATTTCAATTCTTTTTGCCTTGAGTAGTGGAAGAATTATATTTAGGTTTTCCATGCCCATTAGGGAAAACTTCGCTCTTGTCTTTTTGATTTTTTTTGTTTATTTATTGCATAAATTATTTAGAAAAAGAAGACAAAACATCTCAGCTTTATTGAAATTAATAATACCTCTAACATTATTGGGCTTTTCGCATTCCTTCGCATCTGTATTCGTTTCACTTTTTATAATACTAAACATTTTTGAAGAGTTGTTAACTTTTTTTTCACTTCAGAAAAAAGAGGCTCTTTATCGCTCTATGCTTCTAGTCGGATCTCTCCTAATTGCAACAATTCTCTCCTATAAAGGTTTAGTTCTAATTTTAATAAAACTAATTTTAGGAGAAAGCTTTGTTTAATTTAATTTCAGAAATAGTATGAAAATAAAACTATGTCGTCAATTAGGTTGCAGCGCATTAAAATTTATGTATGCAATCCTTTTTGTTTTTTCTTCAGGATTCATAACATACCATCAATTTATTATTTGGGAAAGGGGACTTAAGTATATAAATGCTAGTTTGTTTCTAATTTTTGTTATTAATATTTCGATAGTCATACTTTCTATCTTCATCATTAAATTTAAAAGTTTTTTATTTGAAAATAAAATTATTATTTCATTTGCATTATCTACCTTTTTGACTTATAGCGGATACATATATTTGATAAACAGGGGGATAAGAGACGCTGCCTCGTTTCGTGGGATAGTCTATATTATTATCTCAACTTGCTTAGTCATTGTTTTAGTTTGGCAAAAAGTTTTAGAAAAATTTCTCGTGCTCAAGAAAAAAACATACATTTTAATTGTTATGGCGATTTCCATTAACTTAATTCCACAGGCAATACAAACCGCGCAAAAGCTTCGTATAGGACGAGGAGTTGCTATTTCACAAGCTGATGTTGACCTAATAAAAGAATTTAAAAATCGCTACAACGAAGATATTTATTTTATTTACAAAAGTGAAAAAAGCCTTATTAATTGTGCAGTCAAATATTATTTAATCGAACAGAGAAAAATGTTTGAGGAAGAAAATTTTACCAGTAACGAATTAGAGGAATTCTTTTTATCAAAATATAAAGAAAGAAACAAAAAAACATATTTTCTTTATGGAACTGAATATGGATTAGATCAGAATGGAACTGAATATGGATTAGATCAGAGGGTCCAAGAGGACCATCAAGTATTGGAGGAAACTTGCAAAAAGCTTGAATCCCATAACTGCAATTGCTTATTTGAAAAATTAGACAATTTTGCTTTAATAACTATCGAAAATTGCATTGATTAATTTATGACGCTTTTTTCTAAGCGCCACGTTGCTAAATTTTTGTTCTGCCCTTTTTTGGGCTCTCTTTTCCATTTCGTGTATCTCTTTAGGATGAGAGATTGCGTATTTAATTTTTAAGGCAAGTGATCTGGAATCGCCTTTAGAAAAAATTAAACCCGTTTTTAAATCCTCAACAAGGTATTCCACTCCGTCAAAGTTAGAAGAAATTACTAGAGCTCCAATTGCCATTGCTTCAATAATCACATTTGGCATAAATTCTGAATAAGATGGAAGAACCAATACGTTTGACTTTCTTATAAGATCATAAACCTTTTCTTGTTCCTGATAGCCCCAAAACTTGATTTTTTTTAATTCTAATTTAGCAGCCATATTTTTAAGGTTATCCATCATTTCTCCATCCCCAATAATTTGACACTCCATCGAATAACCACGCTTTTGTAGGTAGGCAATAGATTCCAATAATATCTCTACTCCTTTTACTGGTTTCAGCCTGCCAACAAATATCAATTTAAAAGGCTCTTGATTTTTGGTTATTAACTTCTTTTTTGAATATTTATCAACGGCGGGACAAATATTTGGTAATACATATAATTTTTTTGAATATTTTGGGAACTTTTTTAACAAAAGCGGAGAGGCGGTTATGACAAAGTCAGAATTTTTAATAACAAAGTTTTCTAACCTTCTAAAAATTTTTAGCAAAAGAGCTGGAAATTTCTTCTGATAGGTATCACTTCCTCCCGCAACCTTTATCACGCTTTTTTTCTTAAATAGCTTGCTTAGGATTATAACTTCAATTCCGTAGATCTCGTGTCCCCAAGGGTTAGTAATAATCTTGATTTTTGGATATTTTTTTAATACCAGAAGGGCTTTGATGAAAGAAGAAATCAAATAAAATATCGAATTAAAATACTTTCCGAATTGACCCTCAAAAAAAAATTGTTTAACCGAATGAATCAGGAGAAGTCCTGAACATCTTTTGAACAGCCTGCTTACGTTATCTGGTAGAACCATATGTAACCTATCAAAATAGTCAGAAAAAGATTCTATATAAAGTCCTAATTTCCTTTTATGTAAATACTCTAAGCCGCTGTCTGCTTTAGTAGAGATTACTAGTACTTCACCCATAAACAAAAAAATTAATTTTTAATTAGATTATGAAAAAGGCTGATATAGATATCAGCTATATTAGCCCAACTGTATTTTTTTGCAGTCATTCTGGCTCTTTTTGCCATTTCTTCCCTTATCTCTGAGTGTCCCAATAATTTATCTATCAGTTGCGATAGCTGGCTTATATTCCCGTGTTCTACCACATAACCATTTTGACCATGCTTGATCATGAAGGACATTCCTACCTTATCGCTAACAATTGTGCTGGTTTCACTAGCCATTGCTTCAAGTGCAACTAGACCAAAAGACTCATATCTGCTAGGAAGAACAAACACATCCGTTCTTCTATAGGCGGATCTAAGCATTTTTTGATTAAATGGACCAGTAAAATATACTTTTTTTGAGAAATTATTTTCTGAAACCCAACTTTTTAGTTTTCTATCTTGGTCTTTAGGAGGGCCAATTATATAAAGTTTCCAGTTTTTAGTTTTAACTTTTTTTAAGGCCTTAAGTAGAAATAATAGATTTTTTACCTTTTTAGTACCACCAACGAAACTTATAACCTTTACACCCCGACAATCATACTTATCAGAAAAAAGCTTTTTAGTAATCTCGTCATTCAAGAAAATATTCCCCACACCATGGGGGATAATATCTATTTTTTTTGGAGAAATGTTGTAATGGCTTGAGATGCTTAACTTCATAGATAAAGAAATTGTCACTATTTTGTCGGCAGTTTTTAAAATAAATCGCTCAATTATCTCTTTCCAAAATGGGTGACCTTCTCCCATTTGTCTTTCCAGAAAAATTAAACCATGGACAGTAACCTGAATCTTCTTGCGTCTTAAAAGCCCTACTATGGAAGAAAATAATATTGCAGGACTAAATCCGTGTAGTGAAAAAATATCTGCGTCAGAGTGAAAAGCTTCAAAAACAAAAAGAATCTTTTTTAAATATTTATTATAATTTTTAAATTTTCTTGCAGGAATTGAAAGCTCTATTCCTTTATCCTCCCAGCTCTGTGTGAGGTTATAAATTACTCTCATCGGTCCTGTAAAAACTTGGTCTTTACTTTTGGGATATTGACCAATTATCATGACCTTCATTTTCTTGATTTTTGTATGATTATGCTGAATAAATTGTAATTCTTCCCTAACCAGTTATTGAGCACGGCTGAGATATAAGACTTTTCAGCCCTGTATTTTTCTACTTTTATCTTCAGCTTTCTTCCCTTTAGAAAAGCCGTGAGGCTCTTGTAAATACCCTCTTTAGCATGAAAATCTGCCATTGTGTAATCTATTTGTCTTATTTCTTTGACTAGAGGGAAAACTCTGATTTTATAAATTAACCTGCCCACTAAAGATATTATCCTTGTTAATAAAGAATCAGGGCTATTCTTCCCAAGGGGTTCGTGAGTTATATATATCACTCCCCCGTTTTTTAATTTATCTAGTGATTTTTCCAAGACAGTACGGTAATCAGGCAAATGGTGCAAAACAGAACTAAAAGAAATAATGTCATACTTTTCAAAAGTGTCTTTTAGGAAGCTTTCTATGTCTTGATTTATCATTTTTAAAAACTTATTTTTATCTGTCTTTTTTTTAAGCAGGGCTAACATTTTTTTTGATAAATCGAGGGCAGTAACATAACAGCCCTTTTTTAAGAATTTTAAAGTTAGATTGCCAGTTCCACAGCCAACATCAAGAACAGACGGTTGATTAACCGAGACACTTTTTAAAATCAAATCTATATCTTTAATAACTCTCTTTTGTTCATATTTATTGAAAATCTCGGAGTGAATGAAATCATAGATTTCGGCTTCTTTTTCGTGAACCTTAATATTCTCTTTTAAAATTTTCTCACGCAGGCCAATTTTTTCTTTCTGGGCTGATACAGCCAGAGAATAACCATATCTAGATAATTTTGAATTTATCCTTGGTTCTATCTGACCGGTAGTTCTAACAAGAAGTTCTTTACAAAAATTAGGCAAAAGATAAGTCCACTGTCCCGGTATAAAACAGATGCCTTTTTTCTGTTTAACTTCAAAACCACTTTTCTTGAGAACCGATACTACTTCGCCTTGCGTCTTCCAAACATCATAAGGATGTTTTTTTCCCACTTTTACTCCAAAAAAACCTAGTGATTTCCTAACAACTCCAAAAATATTCCTTGTTAAGCCATACATGCTTATTTTATTAGGGGTAGTAATAACAAACAGCCCATTCTTTTTTAAAACCCTTCTCATTTCTCTAATTGCCTTTCTCCAATCAGGCATATGTTCTATTGTCTCGCTGCAGGAAACTTTATTAAAAGTGTTAGCTTTAAATGGAAGTTTGGTTGCGTCACCAGCGATAAACTCGACATTCTTCAAATTTTCCTTCTTGGCTTTTGCTTTAGCTGCTTTTATCATCCCCTCTGAAATATCAATCCCCACACACTTAGCTCCTTTTATAGAAAAAAGCTCAATATCTCTAGCATTACCACAACCAACATCTAAAATCAGCTCACCTTTGGAAGGATTAAGTAACTCCATCACTACCTTTTGCCTCATTTCTTGTTCATATTTCAGAATAGGATCACTTCTAATTCGAGTGTCTCTGCCGACGCTCATCTTGTCAAAAAAGTTTTTTATTACTCTCTCTTTCATGGATGTCGTCTTTTTATTATAACAGGTTGCTTTTTTATTATGTCTCTTTTATCATAATTAAAGGTGTAGAAGCCAATGAAAAATAACCAAAATCCCAAAACGAATCATGGCGTCCCCATAACAAACTACCAGGAGCTTGCGGTAATTGCTAAGGAAAGTACCATCTCTTTCTCAGGAAATATTTTGGGAAGAGGAATGGGGCTTATTATCACCTTACTTCTGGCTCGATTATTTGGCGCCACCCTTTTTGGTATTTATAGCCTGGGGCAGGTGATATTTAATTTTAGCGCTACCATAGCCTGTTTTGGCTTAAGTTACGGAGCGATAAGATTTGTTTCTACGAATCTGGCTAAAAAGGACCAAGCACGAGTAAAAGGCGCCCTGTTTGAGGTTTCGGTGATTCCGTTAGTTTTAGGAACTTTTATCGCCCTCATTCTTTACCTTGGCGCAGAAAAGATTGCCCTCCTTTATGGCAAGCCAGAGCTTTTTCGGCCCCTAAGATTATTCGCTTTTGGGGTTCCTTTTTTCTCTTTATTTCAAGCTTTAAGTAGCGCCACCAGGGGTTTTAAAACAACCAAATACACAGTTTTAGGCGAAAAAATAATTACTCCTTTCCTCAATATTTGTTTGATTATTCTTTTTTATTACTTTGGCCTTAAAATATTTGGCATGATTGGAGCATATATTATGTCAATCATCTTCGGGGCTTTGTTTTTTCTCTCCTCCCTTAAAAAGCTCTTTCCTAAGATAGTTATGGGTGAACTGAAGCCAAAATTTAGGACAAGAAAAATCCTGAAAACCTCTATCCCCTTAACTTTATCCTCTACTCTCTTCTTTTTGGTTGCCTGGACAGATATTTTTATGGTGGGATATTTTTTGCCTACAGTAGAGGTAGGTGTATACAGACTGACAACCTTACTTTCTTCTCAGGTAATAGTTTTTCTTTTAGCCATAAATGCCATTTTCACTCCATTTATTTCAGAATATCATCAAGGGAAGAAGATAAAAGAACTAGAAAGCTTATATAAGGTTGTCACCCGCTGGGCTTTTTATTTTGCTTCTTTAGTTTTTCTTATTATTGCTATCGCTCCAAGAGAATTACTGCAAGTTTTTGGTGAAAACTATATTTTGGGAAAAAATAGCATGATAACTCTTGCGGCGGGCCACTTGATAAGTGCGGGGGTGGGATCGGTGGGGTTTATCTTGATTATGACTGGTTATCAAAACTGGGAATTGATCAATTCGCTAATCTTATTTATATTGACTCTGGCTACAAACATTATCCTCATTCCCCGTTTTGGTATTATCGGCGCTGCTATTGCCACTGCTTTTTCAATTGGTCTTATTAATATCGTTCGTCTCATAGAAGTTTATAAGACCTTAAAAATTCAGCCCTTTAATCTAAAATACTTTGAAGGAATATTGGCAGGAGTAGTAACTTTTTTATTGGTTTCGGGTTTGAAAAATTATTTATTTACCAATTTCCACTATCTTGTCAGCCTCATGTTATCTCTATTATTTGTCCTAACAACATTTTCCCTACTTCTGCTGATTTTCGGTTTGGAGAAAGAAGACAGAGTTATATTAAATAAAATAAAACACAAGCTATGGCAAGGAAAATTTTGGTCATTGGTTTAGACGGAATGCCTGAAAGCCTAATTAAAAAATTAGGCAAACAGGGTATTATCCCTAATTTGTATCGCCTCTATAAAAAGGGCGTGTTTGGTAGTTTGGAAAGCACTATGCCCCCTATCACCGCTCCTGCTTGGGTATCTTTCGCTACGGGGGTTAATCCTGGAAAACATGGTTGTTTCAATTTTCTCAAATTATCTAAAGGTTCACTCAGCGTTAATAGGGCTATCACTTCTCGAGATATTAAATCTCCAACCCTTTACGAGATTCTTAATCTTCAAGGAAAAAAATCTATTCTAATCAACCTTCCAGTTTCTTTTCCTCCTATAACCAATGACATAATTTTAACCAGCATAATGTCTCGAGGAGAAAACTTTATTTTTCCCCAGTCGCTAAAAAAGGAAATGCCCATTTTAAAAAAATATCGAGTTAGTCCAAATCCTGAGATTGCTGCTTATGGAAGCAGAGAAAAGTTTGCTACCGAGGTGAGAAGAATCGAAAAAATTAGGTTTGACTGTGCTAAGCAATTATTTCAGAAGAAGGAATGGGATTTTTTCTTTTTATTAATCAGTAGTCCTGATTGGATTCAGCACAAATGTTTCGATAGGCTTGTTTCGGGTAAAATTTCTAAAAATTCAGAGTCTTGTAATATCTATCAAGACATTGACAAATCTCTTGGTTGGTTTTTAGAGAATATCAAAGACGACACCTCTTTAATTATTATTTCCGACCACGGTTTTAAAGTCTATGAAGGCTTCTTTTATGTTAACGCCTGGCTCCATAAAGAGGGTTTGCTTCAACTTCAAAAAGTGCGCGAAGATTTTGTCGAGACTCCAATCAGCCGATTAGCCGAGGAAAAGAGTTTGGCTAAGAAAAAGAAGAAAAGAATTAAAATCGAAAGGTTATATAATTTTTTAGTCCGCCACCCATTCCTGTTTCGCAAAATCACCCCCTCATATCGTTACATAAAATCATTATTGCCTTTTTACTTTGACCTCTCGGCTACCCAGAGACCGGATATTCCCTCTTCCAAAGCAGTATCCATTTCTATTGGGGCTAACGACATATACTTTCATGATAAAAACCGTTTTTCCGATGGACTATTAAGCGCTGATGCATATAGAAGGTTGTTGAAGGAAGTAAAAACAGAGCTTAGTCAATTAAAATCTCCGCTATCTCGAGAGAAACTGTTCAAAAAGGTTTTTGCTAAAGATGAAATCTATTCCGGCGACTATACCTCATTTGCTCCCGATTTATTGTTGGAAGAAAAATCTTTTAAAACCAGCAAAGAGACAAGGCCAGCAATATTCTCTATTCAAATAGTTAATAGTCACTCTCCAGATGGAATCTTTATCGGCTACGGTTCCGAGTTTGTGAAAGGCAAAAGAATTAAAAATCTCAAAATTTTTGACATCGCTCCTTTAATTCTCCATCTATTAGATATTCCCATTCCTAAAAACATGGATGGCCGGATTAGAAGGGAGCTCTTTGATAAAGACAGCTTCATGGCTAAACGGGCCATTAAAACTCAAAGCTATAGAATTAAAAAAACATTCCCCAAAAAATATAAAGAGGGAAAGGAGGATACAGAAGAGGTTAAAAGACGTCTAAAGACGCTTGGATATTTCTAGATTTAACATCACGATGGAAAAAAGAACAGTTATTATCGGCATTGATGGTGTCCCTTTTGGTTTGATGAACAATTTATCGGAAAAAGGGGTAATGCCTCATTTTAAAAAATTAAAAAATGAAGGTGTTTTTAAAAAAATGCGTTCTTCTATTCCACCCATTTCGTCTATCTCCTGGATTTCAATTATTACTGGTAAAAATCCTGGTGAACATGGAATTTTTGGTTTTATGGAACTTATGCCTAAAACTTATACTCTTCACTTTCCTAATTTTAATGATGTCCAAGAAAAACCCTTTTGGTTAAAAAAGAGGAATAAAAAATTTGCTATTATTAATGTTCCCTCCACTTATCCACCCAAACCTCTTAATGGTATTCATCTCTCTGGTTTTATCTCCCTAGATTTAGAAAAAGCTGTTTACCCTCCTGAGCTCTTTCCTAAATTAAAAGAAATGAATTACCAAGTCGATGTTGATTCGAGCCTAGCCCACCAATCAATGAGCCTTTTCCTTAAGAAACTGAACGAAACCCTTGAAGCTCGGATTGAAGCTTATCGTTATCTTTGGAAAAAAGAAGATTGGGATGTTTTTATGTTTGTTTTTACTGGTACTGATCGAATTGGCCATTTTCTCTGGGATGCTTATCGAAATAAAAATCATCAATATCATGCCGATTTTCTTGATCATTTTAATAGAATCGATAAAGTGATTGGGGAGATTAGTAAAAAACTAAGAAAAGATGATTCTTTGTTTATGCTTTCTGATCATGGTATGGGAAAAATGAAAGCTAATGTTAATATTAATTATTTCCTAAAAAAAAGAGGTTTTTTAGATCTTGACAAAAATCTCAAAAGCTATAATCAGATTACTGAAAAAACCAAAGCTTTTGCCCTCGAGCCAGCTAGAATTTATATTCATCGACAAGGAAAGTATCCTCGAGGAAAAGTAAATAAATCACAAAGAGAAAAAATTACTAAACAATTAGTCGAGGCTTTTAACTCTCTAAAATACGAAAATCGAAAAGTAATTAAAAAGATTTATCATAAAGAAGAAATTTACCAAGGAAAATGTTTAAATCAAGCACCAGATCTGGTCCTGTTACCTCGATCTGGATTCCGCTTTCGAGCTAATATTGATAAAGAAACTCTTTTTGAAAAAGATGTTTTTTCTGGAGAACATACTTTAGATGATTCTTTCCTCTTTGTTAGAAGTCCGCAAATAAGAGATTTACCAGAAAATCTAACCGTAGAAGATTTTGTGCCTCTTTTAGAAAAAACTTTCTAGATTGCCAATGAGAGTAAAAATGTGTAAGATATAAACGATTATGGCCAAACAAATTAAAAAAACTAGAAAAAAAGTAAAAAAAATGAAGAGAACAACATTTGTTTGTCACAATAAAAACAAAACTTGTTGGAATTGCCCGGCGGCTATCTTTAAGGGTAATGTTGATTTCCGCGCTTGTGGTCAAGAAAAAAAGGTTGAAAGTTTAAGAGAAGATGGTCAAATCGTGATTGAATGTTCCCGAAGACCTAAACTTGGTCATTATGAACCCAATATTACCTTTGAACAATGTCCAGAATGGGAAAAAACGAAATATGGTTATCTTCTCAAAAATATGAGAGTGATGATCTTGGGTATTGATGGCTATTTGGGATGGACATTAGCCCTAAAATTAGGCAAATTAGGTTTTCAAGTAAGCGGAATTGACAACTATACGCGACGAGATTCTGTTATGGAGAGATGCGCCCACACAATTGTTCCTATTGCTCGAATGACTAAACGTCTCAAGACAGCAAGAAAAGTATTAGGGATTGATATTAACTTCCGGAAAATGGATATTTGTGATATTGAAAATCTAAAAATTTTCCTTGAAGAAGAAAAACCAGAGGCAATTGTTCACTACGCAGAAATCCCTTCAGCTCCGTATAGTATGATCGATGTTGATCATGCCATCCAAGTCCAAAAAAATAATGTTATTGGTACTCTGGGACTCCTATGGACAATGAAGGATATCGTCCCCAATGCTTCCTTGATTAAATTAGGTACTTTGGGAGAATATGGCGCCCCATTAACAGGCAGGCCTCTTTTCGAGGGCATGTTCCCGGCTGATGCGATTTTAAAATGGGATAACCGAGAATGGAGCCTTGGAGGTGAATTAACCCCTCGAGATCCAGTCAGCCTTTACCATGTCAGCAAAGTTCAAGATACTTTTAATGTCTATGAGGCTTGTAAATATTGGTGGCTTCGGTCTTATGACGTCATGCAGGGAGTGATTTACGGCGTTCATACTCAAGAGGTCTCAGCTAACCCTAAACTCCGCACCCGGTTGGATATTGACGAATGGTTTGGAACAGTTGTCAATAGATTTGTTGCTCAGGTTATTTTAGGCCTTCCTTTAACTATTTATGGCAGTGGCAGTCAAATAAGAGGAATGATTGCTTTAGAAGATGCCATGGAATGTATGGTCCGGTTAATTGCTTCGCCGCCTGAGCCAGGTCAATACGCCGTTGTCAATCAAATTTCTGGCCTTCATAAAATAAGCGAATTGGCTGAAACAATTGCTGAAGTAGGTAGGAAAAAATTTGGTCTGAAAGCAAAAATTCAGAGATTGGAAAATCCTAGGGTTGAAACTGAAGAACACCCTTTTGAAGTTGTCTCCAGAAATCTTCCTCAATTAGGTTTCAAACCAAAAGTTAGTTTGGAAAAAGAAATTACCAGAATGTTTAAACTTTTAACCAAACGGGAGATTAAAGAAAGAATCAAGGCCAAAGCTCAACTAGTTTGGCCTAAAACAAGATGGTCAGGAGAAAAAAGAAAATCTGAAGTATTAGAGATATACAAGCCAGGAACTAAAAAAGTAAAAGGCTATAAAGGCAAACTAGATATCTAAAAAAATGGATATTTCTACTAGCGAATTCTCTAAAGAGGTCTTAGAATCAAAAACTCCTGTTTTGGTTGAATTTTGGGCTTCTTGGTGCCTTCCCTGCCAGACAGCCAATTCTTTGTTAGAAGAAATTAAAAAGGAATATAAAAAGAAAATAAAAGTTATTAAAATAAACCTTGATAAAAATCCAACTTTCTCATCTAAATATAATGTTAAAGGCTTACCCACTTTTATGATTTTTAAAAAAGGAAAGGAAAAAGAAAGAAAGATAGGCGCTCAATCAAAAGACAATCTTTGTCAAATGATTGAGAAATTTATTTAAAAAATGAAAATCTTAATTACCGGCGGCTGTGGTTTTATTGGTGTCAATTTAGTCAATTATTTACTCAAAAAAACAAATTGGCAAATTAATGTTTTAGATAATCTTAGTATTGGCAAACTTAAAGATTTAAAGACGATTAGTAAAAATTCCAAAAAAAGAGTTAATTTTTTCAAAGGCGATATTAGAAACAAAAAGGATGTTGAAAAAGCAATAGTTAATTGTCATTACCTTGTCCATTTAGCTGCCCAAACTGGTGTTATCTCTTCTCAAAAAGATCCTTTTCAAGACGCTGAAATTAATATTTTTGGAACACTCAATCTGCTAGAAGCAAGTAGGAAAAAGGGGTTAGAAAAATTTATTTTTGCTTCATCTGCCGCTCCGTTAGGCGAACAACAACCACCTCTTGATGAAAAAAAAGTCCCTCAGCCCCTTGCTCCTTATGGAGCTAGTAAATTAGCTGGTGAAGGCTATTGCAGCGCCTACGCTGGTTCTTTTGGCCTAAAAACTACTGCTTTGAGATTCTCTAGCGCCTATGGTCCCTGGTCTTATCTAAAAGGAAGTGTTGTCGCTAAGTTTATTAAACAAATAATAAATAAAGAAGCCGTCACTATTTATGGGGATGGTGAGCAAACCCGAGACTTTGTTTATGTTGAGGATATTTGTCAGGCTATTTATTTAAGTTTAACCAAGAAACTTACCAATAATTTTAATCTTTTCCAGATTGGAACAGGAAAAGAAACAACTGTTAATAAATTATTTCAATTATTAGAAAAAGAATTCTCAAAAAGGAATTACAAGGTGATAAAACCTAAATATGAAAAATCAAGACCAGGTGAAATTAAAAAGAATTATACTAATATCTCTAAAGCTAAAAAAATCCTCGATTATAAGCCTCAAACAGAACTTACTGAAGGAATTAAAAAAACGCTTGATTGGTTTCTAAAATAAATTAACTTTTTCGCTTGAAGATTCTTTTTTATCCATATTTCTATTAGAATTTATCACTAAAAACTAAAGTGTTATACTCTAGTATAATATGTTGATAATAATCAAGAAGTCAATAAAATATATTTTTCTAATTTTAGGAGTTTCGATTATTTTCCTGTTTAATATTTGGTTAATTAACCAGGGTTCTGGTTTCACTATTCCTAGAGAGCTTCTTTTCCGAACTCAAGCTGACATCATGAAACCTCTTATTGCCTTTCCAGTTATCCTTGTTTTCTTATTGTTAATCAATAAGTTATTCTCTTCAAAAATTAAAAAACTTAGTCATAAACAAAAAACGATTTTAATCTTCCTTTTTTGTTTAGTTTCTGCTTTCAGTCTTTCTTGGACTGTTCAAACAAATCCCGATTCAGGAACATATCTCGTTGAGTCCAATTATTTAGTTAAAAACGGTGTTATCAAATATTTCAGAGACTGGGGAACTTTTAGTTGTCGATTGACGATGCCAGTAATGCCTTTCTTATACGGAACGTCTTTTAAATTAATCAGCAATAAAGCAATAGCCGTAATCCTAGTTAATTTATTAATTTTTCTGGGAATAATTGTTAATACTTATCTAATTGGCCGCAGGCTCTTAAATAGTAGAGCGGCCATTTATATAATCATCTTATTTTCAACGACACCCTTTATTATTACCCAATCTCATTTGATGCTACTTGATCTCGGCCTGACATTTTTTTTAAGTCTATCTTTTTATTTAATTCTGAAAAATATTGATGAACCTTCATATAAAAAAGGTTTATTAGCAGGTTTGATATTCTTTATCGCCTCTCTAACAAAAGCAACCGGAATACTTTATTTAACCGCTTTATTCTTATCGTTCTTAATCTGGATTATTATTTGTCAAGAAAATAAAAAAACGATCATTTGTTATCTTTTTTCATGGATAACAATGGGTTTCCTTGATCTTATTTATGCTATCTGGAAAAAAGATCTTTATTTTAAAACTTTAATTACTAATAAGGATATTATTCCCGCTTTTCTGCCCTTAATAATTGTAGGATTATTTTTATTATTAAGCCTTCTATTTTTAATTAAAGGCTATTGGCCCAAACTCAAGAAGAAGCAATTAAACAAATTTTTTTTAATCGGGATAATTATCTTTTATCTGATTATCTCATTGCTATTTTTATGGGGAGGAAAAAAGGCTTTTTATCTAAGAACAATATTTATTGGCACTAATATTCCTATCGCTCTCCTTTTTTACTCATCTTTTTATTTTGCTTACAAAAAGAAATTCATGGTACCAATAATCTTGATTCCTTGGTTAGCAACGGTAAATTTTATTCATTTTACGATGTTTAAGCATCAACTTTATTCTTATCCAGTAATATTATTACTAGCTGTTTTTTCTTTAACTTCGTTTTTTAAAAACAAGCAAAAACAAATCAGAGCCATGTTAGTCATCCTTGCTTTTTCTTTGACAATTACCTACTTTTTCTTTTTACCAATGATTAATAAGCATGTCAAAAACAATATTAGAGATAGTGTTAGATATGTAAACCAATACGAACCACAAGAAGTTGTTGTTCTTTTTTTCCCTGTAGGGGAATTGGGAGAGATGTTTCAAAAGTCACTTGAAAGAACCAGTCGATGCCCTCAACCGCCAAGCATTACTGATTTAATGGCTTTTTATACCAATACTCCTATTACTTACGAAAAAACAGACGATTTTATCAACAAATTAGAAAATGGCATCCAGCCCGAGGCTGTATTTTTAGTCTACCATCTCGATCTTCCTGTTGTTGAGAATAAAAAGTTAGAAGCCCTGTTAAATGAAAATTATATTGAAGGGCCAATGTTCGACGAAAATAGAGGAGCGGGCGTCTGGCATGTCAAAATTAAGCTTTATTACCCTTCAAGGCAAGAATAGAACCTGATAACAAAACCCAAAAAATTAAGAAATTAACTACTAATGTTAAAAAGCCATCAGTAGCAATGTTTATTTCAATATAAGCTGAAGAAAATTCGATTACCTGCCTACCTATTTGTAAAATCAAAAAAAGAGCTAAAACAATTGTAAAAAAATTTTCTGCTACTTCAAAATTGAAAACCGGCTTTCTTCTAAACAGATGAAAGAGATAAAAGAAAAAGGGAACGAAAAAAAATAAATCTGCTAAAATAAAATTAAGACTGCTGGCTATATTGATAAACTTCTTAAATAAAAAACGAACCAGAATTAATTTATTGGCTAATAATTGTTCTTGATCAAAATGGTATTTAACCCTAAAAATGGGAAACTGAGGACTAATAGCGACTGCGTTCTCGGGCTCTCCTTTAGTTGACTCTATCTCAAATTGGTAAATTTTCCTATTAGAATTTTCAATTTTCGGAAAACCAAAAGGAAACAATTCATCGGGCTGGAATTGGTCAACCTTATATTCATTTTCATAATACCAAGATTCATTACCCTTTTCTTTTAGTCTGAAAATCAAAACATCATCATTAATCCTACCAAAGGTATTAAAACGAATGGAAATTATTCCTAAATTATCTTCATAAGCAGTAAATTCTCCATCGATTTTTTCGCCAGTTAATAATTCATTTGTTTTCCAAGAAACTAAACTAGTCCGTTTCTGATCTTGAAATAAAATTGGCAAAGCTTCACCAGAATTAAAAACATTAATAAAGGAAAAACCTAGGCCTAAGAATAATAAAAAACCCGGTATTAAAGACCAAGCTACCCATTTCTTATTTATAAATTGCTTAATCTTTCTACTTAAAACAGTTAACTGATTAAAAAAATCTTTCTTGATTATTTCAAATTCTTTAAAGCCCCTAGCCTCAACTACAATCAGAACTATCAATAATAAGCCAAGTGAGAAAATTATTCTCGCCAAAAGAGAAACATCTAAATCTAAACCAAGTCTCAGCTTATCTGCAAGGACTAAACTTACAGAAACGAAAAGAAGAGCACCAAGAAATCTTTTTAAATAATCTATAATTCGTTTAAACATCATTAATAATAATTTAACAGTTCGTCAGGATCTTTTACTTCGAACCAAAGACTATTACTTATTACTCCATCACTTCTAATCAAACGGAGACTAAAAGTTCCAAATTCTTTGGGTACTTGTTGTTTGCCTACAACCAATTCGTCGGCCCAGCTTTCAATTAATAATTCCTGATCACCAATCATCACTTTTCCTCTCCTATGATCGGGAAAGAAATTTTTACCCTTTATTTCAATAGTATTACCCTGAATTCCCCAAAGAGGAGGAAAGATTGAATAAATTTTAGGCAAGAGCCCTCTTTCTAGCTTCTGATCACGCCATTCTCGATAAACAAAACCAGCCAGAATTATTATTCCAATTAAGAGAAGTGATAAAAATTTCTTTTTTCTCAGAATTTTCCCCCATTCAACAAAACTTAAGAAAAAAATAAAAACTATCAATAGCGAAGTCGCTATTAAGGGAGGAATTTTAGGCGTTAACATCCAAATTTCAGTCAAAATAAACTCAATCGGCAAATAAAACAAAATAAAAATACTGACGGCTAAAATGGCGGCAATTAAGTAGTTTAAAATTTTCTCCATTATTATCTCAATTTATTGTAAAGCTTAATAATAACCAGTTCAATTTGAAAATTAACCTTTAGTTCTTAAAAGCTAAAGATAGCTTTTTTGATTCCCATAAATAATAGCCTGAAAGGCTGATTAGTAGTCCAATCAAAACAGTGATTGATACCCAAATCATTTCCGTTAAGTTCTGGTGAAAAATTGAAAGAAAGATTATTTGAGCTAAAGCAGCTATGCTTGGAAAGAAAACTACCCTAGTCTTCTTGATTGATAAATAGTAGTTAACTAAAAGATAGGTTAAGGAATAGAGGCTGAAAAAAACCGCAAAAAGGGGTAAAGCATGAGTTGCCGATAAATATTGACGGCCATAAAGAATATTAATCATTAATTTGGGAAAGAGAAAATAAACTGAGGTAATCCCAAGACAAACAAAAAGAACCAAACCTAGGCTTTGAAAAAGCAATTTTTGGTATTGTTTCCCTCTGGCTTCATGTTCTGAAACCATAGGAAACATCACTAAAGAAACTGGCATTGAGCCAAAAAAGATTATCTTACCTAAAACTGCTAGAGCCGCGTAAAAGCCAGCTTCTTGAGCTGAAAGGAAATGTCTGGCTAAGACAATGTCCGTGGTGTAAAGCGAGGTAAAAGCCAAAATTGAGAGAAAAACAGGCAAAGCATAAATAACCACTTTTCTTTCATTAAAATCATTCTTTTCTATCTTTTTACCTAAAATCTTTTTAACAAACCAAAAACTGAGAATAAAACCAATAGCCGAGCCAATGACAACAGCAGTCAGAGCCCCAAAAATCTGATAACCCAGATAAACCAGAAAAATACTTAAAACTAGTTTAATAATGAAGGCCGATGTTTCGGCCAAAAAATAGCGCTTGAAAAAAAGAAAACCCTGAAGAGTAGCTAAATTAATGTAAAGAAAAAGAGATAAAAAAGAGGAAAGACCAATAAAAAAGAGAAAAAAGTTTGATTGGAGATGAAGAAAGGAGGTAGTTAAAGGAGAAATAATTAGAAAAATTAACAAAATAAGCGAACCAAAAACAAGGGCTTTTTTTATTGTCCATTGATAAAAATAATCCACCACTAATAATTTTCCTTGGCCTCTTAATTCAGAAACAAATTTAGTGACCACCAATCTAATGGTGGCAATAGGTATACTTAAAAGATAGGCCACGCCGATTAGAGCGGCCAAGGCGCCGTAATCAATCGGTCCTAACATCCTTCCCATTAAAAGATGAAAAAGGTAATTGGAAAAATTACCCAACAAACTGCCAAAAAACAGAATACCACTCCCCATCACTAATTGATTTTTAGAGATTTTTGTTAATTGTTCTCTTAAAAGATTAATTTTCATTTTTTAAAATCAATTCTTAGGCTAACCAAAAACCCCGGGTAAAAAATAAGACAGCCATAATTAATAAAGGAATGACTATTATTGGATAAAGGATTCTCACCCAGCGATATTTCTCTGCCCAAATGGAAAGAAGAATAAAACCAGGGAAAAGAACAAGAACATAACGAGGCATTGAACAAAAAGTCCCGGTAAGAGTCGGCAATAGATAGGCAAGCGCCATAAAAGTAAAATAGGCAAACCATCTTCTTAGGTAGGTAAAGACAATCAAGAAAAAGAAGAGAGTCCCGCTTAAAAACTCTAAAATAACAGTTAGATAGACTGGCGAGGTTTTATCAACCGTGATCAACATCTTTAGATAACGCCAAAAAACCTGATAAAGCAAAACCAATTTGCTCGTCTCCCTACCCGCCCCAAAATAGGGCTGAACCCGAGCAAAAAGTAAAGGATCCAAAAAATTAATTCTTAAGTAGGACATATAACCAATTAACCCTAAAGGAATAAATAATAAAGGCATGAGATTAGAAGTAAAATATTTCAAATCTCTTTTTTCTTTTTGATCAAATCCGGATTGAAAAGCTAGTTCAACAACTAGAGCCGGAAAAAGAAAGACACCCGTCAAGCGGGTTGAAGCCGCCAATAAACCGAAAATGCCGGCTAACCACCAATTTTTGGTCTTGGCAAAATAAAAACTGGCTAAAATCAAAACTAAGAACAATGATTCGGTATAAACAGCGGCCAAGTAAAAAGAAGTGGGAAAAATTAACAAATAAAGAATCGCCCGCCTAGCAATTCTTCGATTGAAATCTAGTCTAACTAATTTAAAAAAAAGAAAAAGACTAAAAAATAAACTGATCGAAGAGATAAACAAACCCGCTAATAAAAGCCTACCTCTAAAAATGGGGCTAAAACCGATGAATTCAATTAACTTAGGATAAAGCGGGAAAAAGGCTTGTTGATAAATTCCATAACCCTTTTTAGCAATATCTAAATAATCAATTCCTTCAAAATTAGCTCGACAGCAAAGCCATTGAGGATCAAGGGCTACTCTCCCGGTATAAAGATACTCCGTCATCGTGGGAAAAAAGCGTTCACCCAGAGCAATTAAGCCAGATAGCAAGACTTGCCAGATAATAAAAACTGACAGAATGAAAAAGAGAAGACCTTTATTTTGCCTTAACCACTTTTTGATAGACTTTATAAGTTTCATTGGCTACTTTTTCCCAACTGAACTTCTTGGCTTGATTTAAACCTCTTTTAATTAATTTCTCTCTTAAATCTTCATCTTCAATGGCTACCGCCAGGCCATTGGTTATATCATTTATATCATAAGGATCAACCAGCACCGCTGCTTGGCCAGAAATTTCCGGTAAACTTGCCTCTTTGCTGGTCACCACTGGCGTTCCACAAGCCATGGCTTGGATAACCGGCAAACCAAAACCTTCATAAAAAGAAGGCTGGCAATAAACCGTGGCGAGGTTATAAAGAACCACCAAGTCCTCATCAGACACGTAACCGACTCGAATCACCTCTTTATCCTGGCCATATTGCTTGATTAACTGAACCAAAGGCTGATCTTCAATATGGGTTTGATCAAATTCCTTTTGCGCTGCTTGCTTGCCGACAATCACTAAAGGCAGCTTCATCGCCTTACAAGCCTTAACTAAACCTAAAACATTCTTATTGTAATTAACGTCACCAACATAAAGAACGAATTTAACCGGTAAATTATATTTCTTCCTTACCTTTGCCAACTTCTTTTTTTCTTCGATTGGTTGAAAAATTTCACTAGCCGCCAAATAAACAACCTCGATTTTCTCCTCAGGATAAGCTAGATAATGAGCAATGTCTTTTTTAGAATTCTTTGAATCAGTAATCACCCGATTGACTGTCTTGAGAGTCATTTTTTGCGCCTCAAATTTTAATCTACCTTTAATCCCGGGAGGATAATGTTCAGGAAAAACTAAAGGGGTCGTGTCATGGATAGTGACCACAGTTTTTTTCTTTCTCATTAAAGGTAAAGTTTTGAAAAATAAGTCAAAATAGGGATAGTGAACTAAATCACAATCTTTGGGAATTTCTCCTGCCTCAACTGAAACCACTTCAAAATCGGCTCTTTTAATTGCCTGAAGAGCTTGGAGCAAGCTTTGAGTATAAGCACCAATTCCTCGAAATTGATGACCTGTTTTTAATGGTGAAATATCAAGAGCAACTTTCATTATTTTTTTAACAAATAACGCCAATAGGCTCTAGGAAATCTTAAAGCCGAGAAAAAAGAAAAAACAATTCCCTGAAAGCCATCAAGAATGCCTTTATGCCTAAAAAGAGTTAAGAAAAACCAATAAATTGGTTTGATCAAAAAGTAATTCAGGGATTGAATTGGATTCTTGCTTAATTTTTTTTCTTTAAATTCAGCGACAATCAAATTAATATATTTACTATTCCTTTGAAGATATTTTTTAAAGGTGGTGTCCGCATAATGAAGGAGATCATTTTGCAACCAACCAACCTTGCCTTTAATCACAATCTGTTCATGAACATCCTGACAAGGAAAGTGGGCTTTGCCATTCTTGACCAGCCGAATAACGCCATCAGGATAAACCCCGCCATAACGAAGATATTTACCTAGAAAATAATTTAATCGGGCCACAAAAAAGCCAGCGTATTCACCTTTATCTTGACCAATCCTTCCGTCTCTTTTTTCGACTATTCTTTGGTGTCTTAAAAACAATTCTCTCTTGGTAATTATTTTTTGGTACCTATTAATTTTTTTATCACTTAAAGAAGTAATCATTTTAATCTCTTTAGATAATGCCTCAGTTACTCTTTCATCCGCATCTAACTGTAAAATCCATTCTCCCTGGCAGGCTTCTAGAGCTTTTTGTTTATTGATGTGAAAGATAGGCGGATTATTAGTAATCGTTACCTTGGCTCCATATTCTTTAGCAATCTCAACCGTCTTATCTTGAGAAGAACCATCAACAATAATAATTTCATCAGCCAAATCTTTGACTAATTCAAGACATTCCCCTAGATTTTCTTCTTCATTATAGGTAGCCAAAGCAACTGAGATTTTATCTTTTTTCATTTGATTCCCATTTTTTTAGTTTCAACTTTCTCTGGCAACATAAATTGAACCGAATCATCAGCTGTCACACCTCTTTCATCAGCAATAATTAAATTAATAGCGTGAACAATAGCTAGATGAGCAATTTGAATTTTGGAGGAAGATGGACCTTCAGGTTTAGCATTACTTTTAATAATCTGCTTTGCCTGTTTACCTAAGGGCGTATCAATATTCTCGGTAATGGCAACCGTGATGGCTTTCTTTTTCTTAGCCTGTCTTAAGATTTCATAAACAAAACCTGTGCCACCACTAGCAGAGATACCAATAACCACGTCTCCCTTATTAATAGCAAAACCAGCGTAACGAGCCAAACCTCCTTCTTCTTCACCTAGCCCTTTAGCAAAAGATACTGGTTGGGAATCAGCTAAATCATTAGTAAAAACCATAATCGGTAAACCGGTTTCAAGTCCCTGACCAGCCATTTCTCTGGCTACTAAAGCTGAAGCACCAGCACCAGTGACAATTACCTTTTTCCCTTTTTTAATTTGCCTCATAATCAACCTGGCCGTCTTTACAATTCCCTCTTTACTACTTTCCAAGGTATCGGTCAATCCCTTCTGTTCCTCTTTAAAAACCCGCTCTATTTTAGACTCGATTGTCCGACAGCCATTAAAATCAATTGAAACCATTAAGGGTTTGTTAATGTCAATTAACTGACCAACACTGTCAATCAAAGTTAAGTTATTGTAAGGAGTTTCTGTAAATTCTAAGGTTGTTCCTGGTAAATCACCCACCTTGTAAGAAGTTTTACAGAGATAATTAATCAAACTTGTTTTGCCAGCATTAAAAACGCCAAGAACCATAACTTTATCTCCCTTTTTGAAAAATTTATTGATCTTTTTTTCAAGTTTAGGTAGATTATGAAAAGTTTTTAAGGAAATCGGTAAAATTTCCTCTCTTAACTCTTTTTTTGTTTTTGATAAAGTCGTCCTTTTAACCCGATCGTCTTTATTACCAATCACCAGATAGTTCATTCCTTTTGTTTCACAGGCATCAATAAAAGACTTCGTTGTATTTATCTGCGGATCAACCAAATTAATAATCAAAATTGCTCCGGTCGGATCAGCTAATAAATAGGGGGCGGCTAGTTTTTTGGCTACTCTCATTTCTCGGTAATCCTAAAAGCTATTTTACCATTTAAGAAATAAATTTCTTTGATTATTTTAGTAGAATCAGGAATTTCTTCATCAGTGCCAATAATAAGAACGTTTTCTTCTTTTTCTAAGGCTTCAAAATCAATTTGCTCAAAATGGTATTTATCGAAATCACGGACGGTCGAAAAACCAAATCGATCACGAGGGGTTAACCTAACCTCTTGCTGAAATTTTTCCGGAGGGTATTGCAAATAAAAAAGAAATAAAATATAGGGTTGATCATACTTATCTGTAACGTAAATTCGTTCGTACTTCTCCCCGACTGTCTGAACATAACTCACTAACTGATCAAAACCATCCTCCCAAGCGTCCGGGTAAGTTTTGGGATAATGGAGATAGTATTGATGCAAATAACCACTGACACTCCAAATCAAAATAATAATCGCCAAAGCCCAGGCAATTCTCATCAATTTTTGACTTACCTTGTCTTTAAGCCACAACCAACCCTGGTAAAAACCATAAGCACTCACGATAACTAAGGGAACCACCATTGATAAAGACCGAAGAGCATGGGGAGTTTGAAAAGTCATCGCTGCCGGTATCGGCGCCACCATCAACCAAAGAAGAAGCACAAGCCAATTTTCTGGCCTCTTTTTCAAAAGAAAGTAAATTCCCAAAACAACTAAAGGAATATCAAATAAATACATTTGACCTGTCTCGGGAACACGGTTTCTCTCAATAACGTCACCACTAATAAACAAAAACTCTCCCTGAAAATGATCAAACCAATTTTTCCCAAAGGCAATCGTATAGGCTAAGTAGCGGTTGTGAATTAGACGCACCGGTAAAGCCATATTAGTGGCGTGCTGACCTCTCAGTTCATTAATCCGCCAGAGCGGTCCAGTATCCGCTATCAGGCCCACACCAGCAAACCGCGAAACTCCGGCTGGACCAAGGAAACTAATCAACAAGGGAATTAAAATTACCAACCCCATAATACCGCTCATCAAAATTGCCTGGTAGTTTTTTCGCTTGAACAATTTGTCTCGATAAAGAAAAACTAATCCCAAACCCAGAAGCGGAACAACTATCCGGGCACTATGGTAGGTATAAAAAGACAAAGAATAAGCTAAAACAGCCAGAATAAAAAATCTTGGGTTTTTTAAGCCTTTAAAGAATAGCCAAGTACCCAAAATAATCAAGAAAGTGGCGGCGTTTGCTTCCCAACCGCCGCGGGAAAAATGGAGGTGCCAGGGAGAAATGGCTAAAAAGAAAGCGGCGATTAAACTCAAACGTTCGTCAGCAAATAGTTCTTTGACCAAAAGAAAAACCAGCCAAACGCTGAAAATACCCAAAAGCGCTGACGGTAATCTGACGGCCAGGACATTAAGGCCGAGTAACTTAACAAAGGGTAAAACTAAATAGAAATAAAGACCTGGCTTGTAATCGCCAAAGGACTTGAAGTGCAAAGGCCAGGAAACGCCATGTTCATCCCTGCCGGTGAGGAGAAGAGAGTAAGCATTATAACCAATGGCCGCTTCATCAGCATTAAGTCCAGCCGGATATCGACTGAGATCCCAAAACCTTAAAACCGCTGCCAAAAGCAGAATTAAGACTAAAAACATCATGATTAATTTTGGTTTTCTGTTTTTCATTCTGTCTCCACCACCCGGTAAGCTAATCGACCATCAAGAAAATAGATTTCTTCTAATAATCTCGCTCCCGGTGTTTGGCTAATATCTCCGATTGGGAGTTCAAATTCGTCGCCGATAAAAAGACAATTTTGACATTGCCTGTCTTCTGGCCAATAAATATTTCTAAATTCGATATTGTCAATTTTCTCGACCAGACCAACATCGCCCCAAGGGTTTTCTTTCAAATAAGCCTGGGCTTGGTAATCTTTGGGTGGATATTGAGTGTAGAAAAGATAAAAGATATATGGCTGGCCATATTCCTGGGTAACAACGATTTTTTCATATTTCTCTTTTCCTTCTTTAATCATCTCAGCGATGGCCTCCGTACCATAATTCCAGCCAGCGGAATTCTTCTCGGCAGAATGAAGATAATAAAGATCAAGATAAAGAGTTAGACAAAAAAGATAACCTAAGACAGTTAAAAAAATCCCCAGGAAAAAAAGTTTTTTGGATTTTTGTTTAAGCCAAGAAAAAACCACATTGATTCCCATCGCCGTAAAAACCACCAAAGGAATCACTAGCCAATAAGACCTCAACCCATGGACCGCATCGCGGGTTATGGCCGCGGGGACGGGGCTGGCAATCAACCACCAAAAGAAAAGATTCTTTCCCCGTCTTTTTTCTTTGGCTAAGGCATAACCGATGCCAACAAGAAGAAAAGGAATTTCAAGATAATACATCATCCCCATATAAGGGGTGCTATGTCGGGGTGACTGCCAATCGCCTTCAAAAAAAAGAAACTTGCCGGTCAAATGGTTAAAGTAGTGATCCGCCACCAAGCGGGCTTTATTTAAAACCTCATGGTGATAGAAATTAAAATTTAATTGGGGAAAACTCTCTTCTTGGGCAATAATTGCTGAGACTTCTTCCTCAGACCGGGTATAGGAAAAAATCTGGGTCACTTTGGCTCTCCGGGCGCTGCCTTGAAACGAAGACAAAAGAGGCAAGAGGAGAAGCATCAACAGAATTAATCCCAGGATTTTTTTCTGCTTAGGCAAATTCATTATTTTTTGTCGATAGATGGCCAAGGCCCCAAACATAAAAACGACTAAGAAAACCTTGGCCCCATGGTAAACATAAAAGGAAGCGGCCAGGAAAACAAAGGTCAGCAGAAAAAATCTGGTGGCCCTGGTTTCCAGAGACTTAAGGAAAAAGATAACTCCTAAAACAATCGTCAACAGAGCTAAATTAACTTCCCAAGCGCCCCGAGAAAAATGAATCTGCCAAGGAGAAATGGCTAAAAGCAAGGCAGCCAGATAAGGCAGACAAACAAACTCTTTTCTTTTATTCAAAAGCATTTTGGTTAAGAAAAACAGAGCGATGACCGTCCCCACCCCGGCTAAAGCCGAGGGTAATCTGATGGCAAAGGTGTTTAAGCCAAAAACAGCCACTGAAGGCAGGAGATAGTAAACAAAAAGCCCTGGCTTGTAATCACCAAAAGATTTAAAAGTCAAAGGTAAAAGCTGGCCATATTCATCCCGACCGGTCTCTAAAATCGAATAAGCATTATAACCTAAAGCTGGTTCATCCCAAGTGAGGCCGACGGGGTAATCGCCGAGTTTGTAAACTCTTAAAGAAAACGCCAAAACGGCAATCAAAATTAAGGGCCAATATTTTTTCAAGAATTTTTTCATTTTTCTAACTTCCTTTCTAGGGTTTTAAAACTAAGATTTCAAAAGCCGGCTGGCCATCAAGGAAATTGATTGTTTCTATCTTCTGCCAGTCTTGAGAATAATTATTAGGACTGGTAATCAGTAAATAATTATTCTGCTTAAATTCTTCGGCCCGACTCTTTTCTTTTATTTCCCAATCATTTAAAAAGACAAACTTATCAAAAGCATCGACCCAGTACCAGTCAGTTTTAAAATAGCGAACCAGATTGGAATCAGATTGATATTTGGCTGGATCCCAATAAAGATAAAAGAGCAAAAATTCATGGGGCTCACCATATCTTTTGGTTATCAAAATCTTATCATAATCCCGATAATGCTCTTGAATAAAACTGGCGACTTGTTTATAGCCATACTGCCAGGACCAGGAATAATTCTGGCGATAAGTACCAAAATAGAGGCTTAAATAATTAAAGGTGAAAACAAAAATCATTAAGATAAAAAGAACAATAAAAATAGTACCTAATTTCTTTTTTTTCTGATTGAGAAATTGAGCTAATTGAAAAACCCCAAGGCCAATCAAAATCTGGGGTAAAGGCAACATGAGCGAGGCCCTTAGAACATGACTACCTCCCCGGGTGATGGCCGCCGGCAGCGGCGCCAGCAAAAGCCAAATCAAGATAACTAAAGCAAATTTCTTCTTTTTAAGAAGAGCCAAAAAGATTAAAACACCAAGACCAAGATAGAAAAAAGGCATTTCTACTGGAAACAAAACCCCATGATTGGGAACGCTAAATTGATATTGGCTTCCGCCTTCTAAAAAAAGAAAACGAGGTGAAAAATAGCCAAGATAATTAGTCAAAAAGTGAGTCGTAAAGTAAATTGGTCGATTGTAAACCAGTCGAGCCATCAGTGAAGGCAGGTTTGAATTCAAACGACTTTCAACAATCTCGTTAATCGCCCCTTGGTCAATAATCGAAATCCAATTGGCCCGCGCCCTAGCCTCAGAGCCTAAAAGAATGGGAACCAAAGGTAAAAAGAAAATGGCCAGCAAGAGAATCGTTAAGATTAAATATTTTTTCTTTTTCGACCACCATTTTGCCCACTCTTCTTTATAAAGCCAAATTAAAGCCAAAATCATTAAGGGTGTAAAAATGCGGGCGTTATGATAAGAATAAACCGAAAGTCCCAGGCTTAAGGCGGCCAGCGGTAAAAACCAGGCTTTTTTCTGACGATAAAAAAAGCAAGCCAGGCCGGCAATAATAAAAAACACGCTTAAATTAGACTGAACCACAAATCGCGAAGAAAAAAGAGACCAAGGGCTAACGGCAAGCAAAAAGGACGCCAAAAGACTGATGCCTGGAGACAAGCCTAAACCTTGAACCAAGAAAAAACAAGCCAGGACCGAAAAGGTGCCCCAAAGGACATGAGGAAAGCGAATTCCCAATTCATTTAAGCCAAAAACGGCAATACTGGGCAGAGAAAAGTAAAGGTTGGCTGGTAAAGGATAGTCACCGTAAGCCCGAAAATTGGCCAAAGGCAGGAATTGTCCCCATTCATCTCTGCCGGTCTTTAAAATAGAAAAGGCATTGTAACCATGACTAACTTCATCCCAATTCAAAGCCGGCGGCATTCGCTCCAAGTCCACCAGTCTTAATCCCAAGGCCAAAAAGAAAATCAAAATCAAAAAAAATTTGGTTTTTCTTTTCATCAACCAATCATCAATCAGTTCAAACAAATAAACCTAAGATTAAAATCAAGGCTAATAAAGCCAAATAATTAAAAACAAAAACGCCATCTCCTTGCAAACGAAAGAGCCAGTCGGTTATTATTTCTTTAACCAAAGCTTGTTTGTTACCGGGATAATAATTGACAATAAAACGCAAGTCAGCTTCTTTTTCCTCTTCAGAAAAAATCATTTTCCCTGATGAGTAAACATCCTGTTTGTTATAAACTATTTCAACAGCATCGTTGACATTAGATTCAGGTGACTCCAAATAAAAATAGTAGCTTTTTTCAGCGGAATCAGGAATAGGTTCAAATTGGAATTTAATTGTGCTGGGGTCGCCGATATTAAAACCATTGATTTTCAATTCTCTCAGATTCTGAGGCTGGTTAGCTTCCTGAAGATAAAAATAAACTGGCTGTTGATTTCTTAAGCTCCTGTTTTTTAAGTTAATAATGATCATCTCGAGATTATTCTTACCAGCCACAAAGGTTTGGCCGACTTGACGCTGGCCGTAGATTTGGTAAAGCTCTTCACCTCTGGTTTGAGCAAGATCAACCCGGTGTTTGATGATAAAAACGGAAATCAAAAACAAAAAGAAGATAAAAATCACTATTAAGAAAAAGATGGCCAGCCAAATTTTTTTGTTCATGATTTTTTAAAACTTTGCCAAATCAGCCAAAAAGAAGTTCCCGCCAGAACACTATGAAATAAACTCTGTAAAAGTTGGGGGTCAAAAATTTGCCTCTGTTTTAAGATCATAAAGGGACTCGAAAGGCTTAAAAAAGAGGGATTGATTGGCGTTAATAAACCGAATGTCTGGGCGATATCATCAAAAAGAAAGACCACGCCAAAAAAAGCTAAATAAAAAATTACTTGCGGCAAGAGTGTCTTTGGTTGTTGGACTAATAAGATGGTCAAAAAAGGCAGTAACCAAACAATCCATTGAGGGTGAAAGTGACTTAAAGAAAAAATTAACAATAAAACAGTCAAGAAAACGGGAATGGTTTTTTCTCTTCTACCCAGCCATGATTTTTGGGTAAAGAAAAACAAACCGGTCCCCAAAGCCACGAAGATAATCAGATTTTCACCAAAACCAAGACTAATTCCGGCCTGAAAAAGACGCTGGTTCAAACCCGAAAAAAGGACTGACTGGCGAAACCCGCCTGAATTGAAAAAGGGTAATAAAGTCGCTAAATAAAGACCACCTCCGGCCAGGAGAACAAAAATTATTTTCTTTAACCGACGACTGGATAAAATCGCTAGGAAGGGCAATAACAGTAAAGGATAGGTCTTAAAAGCAGCCGCCAAACCCAAAAGTAGGCCGCTGCGCCAAACTTGATTTTGATTTAAATAAGCAACTGACCACAAAACCAAAAAGGCCGGTAAAATATCAAAATTCGATAAGCCATAGAGGGTATACCAAACGACGGGGTTAAAAAGCCAAAAAACAAAAACCTTTTTCTTTTGAGCTTCGGTCTTAAAAAAAGAAGTTAACAAAAAGGCAGTCGCCAAATCTAAAACCAGGTAAGGTAATTTCAAGATAAAAAGATAGCGAAAAAGATGAGGGTTAAAAATTTGATTTGGTCCCCAATCAAAAAGCCAGTGGACAAAATCACTGCCTAACAACGGCCGAAAAGCAAATTGAAAACTACCGAAAACAAAATAAACCAGGGGCGGATAATTAAAAGTATCAGTATAGGGCAGGCTTGAAACGTGATTGGCCAAATACTGATAAAGATCGATCACTTTTTGGGAAAGGAAGTAAAAATGAAAATGCTGGCTTTTGATGTCCGGGTGATAGAAAAAAGGCATCATTAAAAGACGAAGAAAAAGGGCTGGGAGCAGCGCCCGGCCATAAAAGGAAGTCAAAAATTTCTTAATCTGGCTTATCACTCTAATCATTATTTTAATCTTTCGCCAATCATCAGTAAAGCCTTGATCAAAATTATCATCTAAAGCTATTGTCTGGTAAAAACTTCCCTGAATATTGAAAAGAAACTACCTCTAGAGGAGTCAAAAATTGCCTAAGTCAACCAAAATTTTACTAATTTTTTCCAATTAATTTTCGCCATTTTTGCCCCAAACCAATAATTAAAGTTAACAAGTAATATTTTAATAAGCCGTTATACTTTTTACTGCTTTCCACTAACCACTGATGGGTTATTTCAGGGAAATCTTTACCCGCCGCACCGTGGTGGTGAAGGATCTTAGCTGAAGGCAAATAATAAACAGCTAAACCGGCTTTATTTGCTTGGCGACAATAATCTAAGTCTTCAAAATAAAAGAAATATTTTTCATTTAACAAACCAATTTTTTTAATTATCTTTCGAGGAATCACCATCGCCGCTCCGGTGACCGCATCGACTTTGACTGGCTTTTTGGTTCGGGGATAATATTTTTGATAACTATCTTTTTGGCCCAACCAAAATTCTTTAATCGCCCTAAAAAGAGAAGGAAAATGATAAACAGAGGGCTGAATCGAACCATCAGGATTAATTAACTGCAAACCAGTAATTGCTTGAGGATGGTCTTGGACAAATTTGATTGTTTCTTCCAAAGTCCCTTCCAAAACTTGAGTGTCAACGTTAAGTAAAAGTAGAAACTTTCCTTGAGCCCGTTTTATCCCCCGATTAACCGCACCCGTAAAACCCCAGTTTTGATCAAGCAAGATGGCCTGGACTGTTCCTCTCTGAAGGTTTTTTTTCAAAAAATCAACACTGCTGTCCTTTGAACCATTATCAACCACAATCACTTCCATTTTTAACCTGCCCTTATTCTTTTCAAGAGAATCAAGACACTCTTGAAGAAGTTTTTTGGTATTAAAATTGGGAATAATAATTGATAAGTCCATCTTAAAGATTAAGAATCTTTTTATCAGAAATAATGGCTTCTTCTTGTTCTTTAAATCTCTTGGGAATCAAGCCAGGAAGTTTAATCAAGGCCGCCAAGATAACCTTAAGATAACCCGGATTTCTTAAACGATAAAAAATGCCGGCAATGTGTTTAGGCATTAATTTCGGAGCAGTTAAGTTTTTCCAGATAAACAAAAGCTGGTTTCGTTCTTGAATCAGAGAAACATAGCTTTTTCTTAATTTCTTAAAAGTACTTTCGTGTTGATGAGTGACTTGAGCTCGAGGATCCCATAAACACCGCCAGCCTCTTTTTTGGGCGCGGTAACATAAATCAATATCCTCCCAGTAAAATTTGAAACTCTCATCAAAACCACCCAAACGTTTCCACATCGACTTTCTAAAGGCAGCACTCCCACCACTTGCCCAAAAAGTTTGATGAGGGGTTTTGGTTTTTCTGCCGGCGGTATAAATAATGTAACCTTTTAAAAAATAGCCTTTGGTCCAACTAAGCTTTGGGCTGTTAGTTTCATTAAAAGAAACGGCAAAAACACTTGGATCTTGAAAATCTTCTTTTAGGGGCTTGAGTAAATCTTTTCGGGGAACAACATCAAGATTAAGGAGAATAATAATCTCATGCTTAGCGATTTCAACTCCGCGATTAACATTACCCGCAAAACCTAAGCGGCGGTGGGGAATCAGTTTAACTTTGGGAAAGTTTTTCTTTAAATAATCAAGACTGCCATCCTTAGAATTATCATCAGTGACAATCACCTCATCAGCCCCAATGGCGATAATTTTTCTTAGGTTTTTTTTGAACAGATCTAAATTGTTCCAACTGGGAATGACTACGGAAAATTTCATTTTTTTTGGGCTTTAACTGCTTTTATCATGCCAAGTAAAAAAAATTTTCTGGCGACAATTATGAGTCCTGATTTTTTTATCAGCTTTTCTAATTTTATCTGGTCAAATTTTTGAATATGCGTCCCTTTCCAAATTTTACCTCGGCTTCTGACCCAAAAAAACCAAATAATCCGGAAAAGTAGATTTTCGCTAGGTACCAGAAAAACAACATATCCCCCTTTTTTAAGAACCCTTTTAATCTCGGCCAAAACTTTTTCCGGCTTAAAAACGTGCTCCAATACCTCAAGGGCAAAAACCGCATCAAACTCATTATTATCAAAAGGTAAATCTTCAGCTTGAGCAACTCTAAATCTTAATTTTTTACTTCTAGCAAACTTTTTTTTGGCGTAAGCAACTGATGGAGGAAGAACGTCAATGCCAACAACTAAATCGGCTTTAGAATAATCAAGAATAACCTTAGTAAAAGTTCCATCGGCACAGCCGATATCTAAAATCTTCCCTCCTGTAGGTTTAGTTAACTCACCGACATTCTTAAATCTTCGGTAATGCCAGAACCGCTGAAAAATATTTTCTTTTATTCCTCTTTCATACCAATCAGGAGGAATATTTTGGTGAAGCTCGGCGGCGGTTTTTGGTTTCATAAAGAAAAAGTCCTCCTAGAATAATCAGGCTAATCAATGAAACTGCCAGTCCTATTCTAAATGATAGAGGATCATAAATAAAGCGAATTTTATGTTTACCTGCCGGCACAAAAATTGCCCGAAAAGCAAAATTGGCACGATAAATCAGTGTTTCTTTGTCGTCTATAAAGACTTTCCAACCAGGATAAAAACTGTCAACCAAAAAAAGCCAACCTGGGTTTTCATTTTCTAATTGAATTATCTCTTGACCTGGCTCATATTCAAGCCAAACAATTTCTTCTTTTTCTTTAGGGACCTCTAATTCCTTTTCAATTTCTGATTCTGGCTCTTTTTCCAAGATAATCTCATTGCTTAAATCAAAGTCTGAACTACCTAAGAGGTTAATTATCTTTTCTGGGTCAGATTCAACCCGATAACTATAAACCATAAAAGCTCTTGGAAGACACTGGCTATTCTCTAAAACCTCAACTGTTCCGTCTTCAAAAACTTTATTAAATTTTGCTAATTGAAACAAACTTCCTGGTTTCCCAGTTTTATCAGGGACATACCTTCCTCCTTCTTTAATCTGTTTAACCGCTAGGATAAAACAGGTGTTGGTCAAATCGAATAACTGAGAGTCATATTTCTCAATTGCCCCGTATCGACCCATCATTCTAGCAACCTTACCTCCGTTAATAACATTAATTAACCGAGCCCATCTCTCGGGATAAACAGCATCATAGCCCGAAGCCGATTCTAACCCATAAGGCATCCACATACTAATAGGAATCGCATCGCCGGTATTAATCCTTACCGGTTTCTTTTGTTCCTGAAGAAATTCTAAAACCGGCGTAGTTGGAAAAATTATTCTTGCTTCTGAAAAGGGAGTAAATTTCCAACCAAAACGAAAAAGCTCAAAAACAAGCAAGAAAAAAAGGAGCCAAATTGAAAGCTTTTTTAAAAAGCTAACCCTCAACAGCCATAAAAGTGCTAAAGTAGCAACCGATAAAGCAAGCGGTAAGATTAAATTTCGCAGGCTGACTTTAAGATTAACTACCTCATTTAAAGAAAAAGGCATAATTTGCCGAGAAAGAAAAATCCCAATCATCAATCCCAAAATAATCAGACCAAAAACTAGCGGAATCCTCGCGATTCGAATTTTCTTTTTTTCACTAACAATTGATTCAACCGCCAGCGCAGCTAAGACTGCAATAGAAAAATTAGTCAAACAAAGAATTCTTGTTGCCGTTGCTGCTTTTAAACCTAAAAAACCCAAATTACTAACGACCTTAGCAATTGGTGTGGGCAAAGCTAGGATAAGAGAACCAATAAACAACCCACCAAAGAAATAAACTAACCTTTTTCTTTGACTTCTAAAAACAACCACCATTGCTAAAATCAAGCCAATTATTCCCGAATAGCCAACCCCATTGGTATAATTTCCCGGACCCCAATAGTTATAAGTAGCTGGATTACCAAAAAAATCAGGCGCAATTAAGGTAATCAGTTGCTGCCAAGGTAAAAAAGCAACCTCAAGCCCCCCCGAAACTCCTTCTTCCACTCGCTGGGAGAGAGAAAATAATTCCCAGCCAGGGATTAGCTGAACCGCACTGAGAGTTAAACCCAATAAAACCAATATTCCCAAAATCAGATGTGTTTTAATCGAATCCCGGTTAAAAATCTTGAAATCAAGCCTAAACCAAAAATAGAACAAAAGTAAGGCTAAAGTATAAATAACCACCTGGGGATAACCCATAAAAATCTGAAGAGATAAAGCCAAACTTAAGAACAGTCCCCAAATCAGCTGTTTCTTCTCTAACCATCTATCTAATAAAAACAAAAGTAGCGGAATAAAAACAATAACATAACCATGAATATTATATTCCAGCCAAATCAAGGAGAATCCAGAAAAAGCAAAAATCATTCCTCCAAAAATCGAGGCAATTTTGGTCAACTTCAAATTTCTTAGGAACAAATAGGTAAAAATAGCAATTAATAAGGGTTGGAGTACTGTTTGCCATGCCCAGGCGTAAGGCTTAGACAAGAACAGATAAAACAAATTAGTCGGATTTAAAGCTCCGCTCTGAAAGTTGGCTAACAAAGGATAACCACCAAATTGCAAGGGGTTCCATAAAGGCAATTTTCCCTGTCTAAACAAGTCAGCTATAAAACTCTTGAGTGGATAGAAAAGCGAAGGAACATCAGCTAAGAGCGGATTTTTAACCGGAACGCCAGTAGGAAATCCCCAATTGTAATCGAGCCAAGGATAATAGACACCAACAATAAAATCAGCTGGAAAAGGAATTAATCCCTTGAAGAAGAACTTCCAGAAAAAGACGATTATCAAGAACGCAATTAAAATAATCGGCCAAAACTTTTTAATCTTAGACATTCTTTTTCTCGGAGAGCAGTTGCCAGGCTAAAATAATAGCGGTAGCTGCAAATAAAGACCGGAGCAGGCTTTTAAGAGTAAAAATGTCGGTCATGCTTGATAACCAACTAGTCAGAGAACCAAATTCAGCCAGAGAAGGGGAAACTGGAGCCAGCAAACCCAAATGAAGCGAGGGTTCAAAAAAGAATAATAAAGCCAGATAACAGCCGAAGAGAATCCCAATTTGAACAAAATATTTTCTGCCCTTATCAATCACCAGCCAAATTAAAAAGGGGGTTAACCATAAAAACCATTGGGGGTGGTAATGAGTCACCGAGAAAAAAAGAAGCATTAAAGTCAGACCTATTTGCCAAAGAGCTTCTTTTTTACCAGTCAGTTTATTAGCCAAAAATAGCAAGAGAAAATAACCAAGAGCAAAAATTGAGAGATATTCTGCCCCTGACAAAGGCAATTTCATGTAAAGCATTTTTTCTGTTTGACTGGCCAAAAAGGCTGACTGCCGATACATTGGTGAAAAAAGAAAATAGGGAATAACAATCACTAAATAAGGGGCGGCGCCAATGACCAGGAGTTTAATTCGCCGCCAAAATCCTTTTTCCAAAACCAAAGCAAAAATAGGCAAAAAGAGTAAGGGGACTAACTTAAAGGCGCCACCAAGACCTAACATTAAAACCGACCATTCTTTTCTTTCTTTAAAGGCAAAGAAAATCGCGGCCACGATCATTAAGGTCGGGAAAATATCTATCTGGCCCATGGCAAAAGTAGCATAAAGAGTTAAAGGATTAACCATCCATAATTTAAAAGCAATTTCTGCCTTTTTTTGAGTAAACAACCGATAAAGCAAAAAAGCTAACAGGAAATCAAAAAGAAGGTAGGGCAACTTAAGTAAAAAGAGAGTCTTAAATAAAATCACGGCGTGATAAGTAGCTCCCATATCTAAGAGAAAGAGGTTATTAAAAGAAAAATTATATAAAGGACCTAAGAGAAACATGAAGACACCAGGAATTAAATAGGCTAAAGGAGGATAGATAAACAAATCTGACCCATAAATTGTGACAAATAAATTACCGGGGTCTAATCGAGAAAGGTGGTCATAAAAAGTCAGCCATTCCCCTTTTTGAGAGATCAGATAGGCGCCAAAATCAATGGCGCGAATATCGGGGTGAACCGTTAAAGGCATTAAGATCAATCTTAAAGCCAAACCAATTAAAATCCATTTGAGAAAAAACTTTTTCATTGAGCTAATTTTACTATTTCCTGGCAAAAATGTTCTTGAGAAAAAACCTGGGCTCTTTTTTTCGCCCCGGCTGCTAATCTTTCTCTTAATTTATTATCCCTAGCAACTTTTAAGGTCTGCTCAATTAATTCTTCTTTACTCTTCCATAATAAACCATCTTTCTGGTGATTAACAATTTCCGGCTGGCCGCCTTTGTTAATCACAATCGGCACACAACCAGCCGCCATGGCCTCAACCGTCGTAATCCCAAAATGCTCTACTTTCTCTGGATTCTGCTCCTCATCAACACCAAAACCAGCCGCTGTCCAAAAAATTTTGGCTTGAGCATAAAGCTTTTTTAATTCTGAAAAAGGCGGACTTTCAATAATTTCGACTGGCAGTTTTTTAGCTTTCTGTTTAAGTAAATCAAAAGCTTCATCCTTGCCAATATCTGTCCCACCAGCTAAAATCAACTGCCAATCACCTAATTCTTTAGCTATCTGGCCAAAAACATCTATTAAAACATCTTGTCTCTTAGACTGTATTAATTGAGAAAACCGACCAACCGAAAAGATAATATTCTTCTTTTCCCCAGACTTAAACTCTTTAACCGCTACCGGTGGATAGACAATCTGGCTTTGGACGCCATATTCCTTATCAATAAATCTTTTGGTTAATTGAGAATTGCAAATAATAGTCTTAATTCTCTTTAATTTAACTTTATTCAAAGGCTTCCTTCCGCCAACATCATGAAAGGGGACTTGAAAATGAAGAAGGTTCTTTTTGGCAAAAAGCGAAGGGATACTCCCATCAGAAACATAAAAAAGCAAATCATAGTTTTTCATTAAGGACATCTTTTTAAAGAAATTTTCCTTAAAAAAATTAGGAACAAAGCTAATTTTTTTTAAATCAATTCCTAATCTCTTTTCCAGCTTCTTCCCTATTCCCCTATCATCCCAAAAAACATCCACTTGCCAGCCTTTTTTAGCCAAACAATGAGCCACGGTTATGGCGTAGCGTTCCCCACCACCCAAAGTATCTAAATAGGGATCAAAGATACCGGCCTTTTTCATTTTTGCTGCCTCTCCCATAATCTGGCATAAGTAATAAAACGACTAAACATTTGGAAAATAATTTCAATCCAACCAACAGTACCATCTCGCCAGCCCTGTTGCCTTATCGCTCGTTTCCAAAATTCGCCGACCATAATTCTTAAAATCCGCCACCAAGTAACGGGCGGATGATGAGCTTGGTAAAGCAAATCTGCTTCGATTTTTGACCATTGTCTGGTTTTTTCGACCATTGAAGACAAATCTCGGTGAGTCAGATGAAGCATCGATTCTTTCAAGTGACTTAATTCACCTTCATAAATTGGCTCTTCATGCAATCTGCCTCGCCACTCTTTTAGTTTGTCCTTCTTAAATAACCTCTTGACATAATCAGGCCAAGAACCCCCATACTTAACTTCTTTGCCAAGGTAAAAATTCCTTCTGGGGATAGCAAAAGCACTGCCTTCTCTTTTTTTCATTAATCCTTCTATCTCTCTTCTCAATCCAGGTGTCACCCGCTCGTCAGCATCGAGGTAAAAGATCCAATCACCTTTAGCAACCTCTAAACCCTTATTCCTCCAACTAGCATAATCCGGCTTTTTTAAAGGAACCTCTATAATCTCTGCTTTATATTTTTTTGCAATTTCTATTGTTTTGTCAGTCGAACCAGTATCAACCAAAATAATTTCGTCAGTCCACTTAACTGATTCCAAACAGTCTCTAATCATCGCTTCTTCATTCCGAGCAATAATAATAACGCTAAGCTTCATAACTCCCCTTTCCAAATCTATTAATTAAGAAGTCACGGAAACCAATTTTTTGCCAGGGTCGACCAATAAGCAAACGGCTCAACCCCCATTTAAATAAAGCTAATTTAGCTCGTAAAGGCGCATAACGAAGACCAAACAAAAGACGGTTTCTAGTCAAATAATAATCATGTAAAGAGCCGCCAACCTCACTTGAACTGGCATTAAAATGCCACATTTTTGCTTGAGGAACGAATAAAAGCTGAAAACCCGCTTTTTTAGCCCGAACCGAGTAATCAGAATCCTCATAATAAGCAAAATATTTTTTATCTAAAAAGCCAATTTTCTCGATCACTTTTCTTTTAATTAACATCGCACAACCCGAAATATAATCGGTTTCTTCTATTTGGTCATATTGTCCCTGATCAACTTCGTCAACGCCGCGATGTTGAGTCAGAACGTTCTGCCAATCAACGATGCCTCCAACAAACCAAAGAACCTTGCCTCTCTCTGACTCTTGATAACGATCACGATGAAACTCATGTCCAGGGGCAAAATAGATTTTTGGACTCAAAAGACCAGCTTTCTTTCTTTTTTCTGCTACTTTAAATAGATGAACTAGTAGATTTTCATCTAAAATCGTGTCGTTGTTAATAATAAAAATATAATCAGCTTTGTCATCAAAAGCTTTTTTCATCCCTAAGTTATAACCGCCAGCAAAACCGAGATTCTCTTTGGTTTCTAAAAAGATAAACTTAGGAAATTTTTTCTTCAAATCATTAATCTTCTCTTGAGGATTATTATTAACAACAATTGTTTCCAGCTCAAAACCTTTGCTTTTCAGTTTATTAATTGATTGAAGGCATTGAAGAGTTAAATCCTTACTTTTATAGTGAACCGTAACAATCGTAATTTTCTTCATTAACTTAATTTGCGTTTAACTCTTAGCTGAAGCTTTTTCAGGGGATTCTTGAGCTCTTTTATGGCGGTGGTTGTCCACCAATAGGCTGTTTCCTTACCCAGAGCCTTCATTTCACTAACAAAATCTTGCAAAGGCAGTTCTTCGGCTTTAAAACCTTGTTTTTCCCAAATTTTGAGATACAAGATAAACTCGGAAAAAGCTTGGAGCAAAGCCAAAACCAAACCATGGAGACCATCTTTGTAACCTTCACCCGCAAAAAAACGGCTCAAAAATTCACCTGTTGGTTTCTTAATTAGATCCGGCCATTGAAATTTATAACCAGATTCAACTAACCCCTCAAGTTGAATATCAGTATAACGATTAACTCTCTCTAAATACTGGGAAATTGATTGATAGTGATAGTGAACAATCGCTTGGCTTTCTTTAGCTTCTAAATCTTTCCCCTTACCTCTGGTCAGGGGAATACTATGAATCTTATCAGACCATTCAACCGCGCCTTTTTTGAAAAAACGAATATTCCAATCCGGCCACCAACGAGAATGTTTAATCCATTTACCAAAAATAATGTTTTTTCTGGGCAAACGGAAGAAACTCGCTCCTTGAGGCTTGGTCGCTAATCTTTTTAGCGTCTTGGCTAGTAAAGGAGGCACTTCTTCATCAGCATCGAGGATAAGAAACCAATTCCCTTTCGCCTTGGCAATAGAAAAATTTCTAACGGGTTCAACATAGCGAGGATAAGGATGAGAAAAAACCTTGGCCCCAAGCTTCTTGGCGATCGCCGCTGTCTTATCGATTGATTCAGTATCGACCACAATCATTTCATCCGCCCATTTAACTGAATCAAGACAGCGTCTAATATTTTTTTCTTCGTTATAAGCAACAATAACCACCGAAATTGACATATTTCTCCTTAAATGATACCACGAACCTGATAAATTCTCGCCTGATCATTCCCAAAAACCTGATCGATGCCTAATTGCTCTTCCGTCAGCCTAAATTCCTGTTGATCAACCAGATAAATGTAGCCAATCTGATTATTTAACAAAAAGCCCCTGGCCCAGATCTCGTTATCAGTGGTAAAAAATTTAATTTCATCTTCAGCTCTTTTTTCAAAATCATAGCCAGAAATAATCAGATTCATTTCGTCTTCTAAAAAAGTTTGTTTATTAGCCAAAGCCGAAACATAGGCCGTTGTTTCATAAGCATATAAGGGAATTGGGGTCTGCTTAAATCTTTGTTTTTCAAAAGGATTGTAAAAATAAGTCAAAACCACGGCTTTTTTCTGATTTTTGAGAAAGGAGAGGGCCTCTAATTCACCTTGAGAGATGGCCGTGGGCGGTGGCCAGCCTAAATAGCCTCTAAGGGTCGCTAAGCTCGTAGGTATGGTTAATAAAATAACTAAGCCTAATAAAAACCACTTGAAATTGGCCTTGATTTTCATTAAATCAGCTAGAGCTACGGCCGCATAAAAATTAGCAAAAAACAAGAAATAATAGAAAAACTGAATCGTGTTCCAGGCCGTGCCTTTTTGAACAAAAACAAGGGGAATCAATAAACCAAGAGCACCACCAATCATAATCAAGACATCAAGTTCCGTGAAATCTTTTTTAAGATTTTTCTTAATTAAAGTTACCAAACCAACCATTCTCATTCCCAAATTTCCCACTAGAAAGATAATCAATCCTCCCAGTTCCAACACAAAAAGCCTGAAAACCATTTTATTTTCAGTAAAAGCATATCTGGCAACCGCTAATCTGGGTAAGTAAAGCCGATCAGGCGTTTCGATCATCGTATGAATAAACCAGAAAGGCTGGAAAACGAGTAAAGAAGCGGCTTCCCGATTAATAAGTAAGAAGGTAATCAAAGAAGTTATCAAAGCAATCAAAAAGATCAACCAAAACTCTTTCTTTTTCTTAAAAAGAGCAAAAACAAACAGCGCTGGTAAAGCAATAATGCCGGCATAAACCTTAATATTAATCAAAATCCCAAAAAGCAAACCTAAACTAATTATCTGCCAAAGCTGTCCTTTTTTTAGCCGCAACAAACCTAAAATCCCAGCCAATAAAACTACTAAGGATAAGGCAAAAGAGGGATTAATCAAAGTGGAAATTGACTGCATTGACCAAAACAAAGATTCGCCCCCTAATTCTTTGGTCCGCCATAAGGTAATCAAAAAACCAAAAGAGCCAGCAAAATAATTGAAAAAGGCCAACCAAAAACCAGTCCAAAAATCCTTGCGCCAAAAATAACCAACTAAAAACGAAAGCAAGCCAATACCCAGAGCCAAGAAAACAGGGAAAACCTGAAAATAGAGATAGCGAATCGGAATTGTGGTTAATCTATTAAAAACAGCTAAGAAAAGGTCGTAAAAATAGTGGTAATTAGTTAATTCAAAACCAGCTAGAGTTGGATGAGGCGGTGGAAAACCTTCTAAAACTTGATTCGCTAGGGCTAGGTGCCAAACCGCGTCATGACCATTGGGTCCCCAAAAACCCATGCCAAAATCATAGATTAAACCGCTCCGGAACATGGTGACTCCTTGAGCTAGAACGCCGAAAAAAAGGAGAATGGCTAAAAAGATTTTAGATTTTCTTTTTAATTGCATAGATTAATTTCTGACTATCAATAATCAATTGCTGGCCGACCATTAGATAAATAACCCCAAAATAAACTAAGCCGCCTAAGATAATAGAAAAAATCAGACCAAAAAGACCTTTAGCTAAGAATGATTCAAAAAGGAAAACAACGACTGCCATGATTAAACTGGCGATTAAAGGTTTGATAATCGAACCAATAAAATTAAATTTAATATGTTGCTTGGTAATCCAAATCGCCACCACCGAACTAAAGGCAACCAGAGCCGAGGCCGCGGCGACGCCGTTAAAACCAAACTTAAGTGCTAAAAGAGGAAAGAAAATCCAAGTTAAAATTGTCCACATGACCATTAATTTAAAAACGGTTTTAATCTTGCCAATCGCCGTCAAAGCATTGGTCAGAGGTGTCGTCACCGCTCCCCAAAGACTGTTAATGGCGTAAAGATACAAAGCCAAGATCGCTATTTCCCACTTACTGTAACGAGGTATAATCATCACCAAAGGCCGGGCTACCAAACAAAGACCAATCACTAAAGGAAAAACTAAGAGGGTAATAAAAAACAAGGTTTTTTCAATTGCCCGAGTTAACTCTTTCTTGTCATCTTGCATTCGGGCATAAGCGGGAAAAGTAACTTTAATAACCGCATCCATCACAAAACGAAGGGGCATTTGGGCCCACTTTTGCGCCCAGCCAAGGATACCAACACCAGTCGCCCCGATAATCTTCCAAAGAAAAACATTCATTAAACGATCTTTAATCACGGCTAAAAAAGAGTTGGTCTGATAAGGAACACCAAAGCGAAGCAGATGTTTTAAAGAATCTTTTTCAAAAGCAAAACCAATCTTCCAAGGAGAAAGCAAATAAATCAAGATAACACCAACAAAGCCCCGAGCTAAAACGGCCCAGGCATAACTGGTGACGCCAAAGCCTTGCCAAGCTAAGAAAACGGCTAAACCATAAAAAAGCAAACTTTCAACAATTTCGACGACAACTAATAAATCAAATCTTAACTTTCTTTCTAACAAAACCGAAGGAATTGTTTTTAAAGAAGCTAGGAAAAAACCAACTGTCAAAGCCCAAAGTAACCAAATTCCAGACTGACTAATATTATAAAAACCGCGCAACCAGGGGGTGAGGAGGAAAACCAAAATAACTAAAGTTAAGACTAGAGCTTGTTGAATCGTAAAAGTACTCCGAATATCCGCTAATTTCGGCTTCTCTTTTTTCTGAATCAAGGCTGCCGCCAAACCAATGTCAGAAAAATAGCCTAGAATGGCAATTAATTCAGAAACAGCAAAAAAAAGACCAATCTCGGCCTGATTTAAAAAAACAGTCAGAATAAAAAAACCAAGAAAAGAAATAATTTGAAGAATAAAAGTCCGTCCGGTTAGAGCCACGACCCCTTTGACGGCCCGTCCCTTAACTGTCTCTAAATCAATCTCCAGAGCGCTTTCGGGCATGCCTGCGATCATTTCTTCCATGCCCATATTTTAGCATAAAGCTAATGAAAGGTGATAAAATATCAACAATGAAAAAAGTTAGTTTCAAAAGTAATGGTTTTAAGCTTGTCGGCATTCTTCATTCACCTTCTAAATCAACAAAAAAAGCAATTATTATGGCTCACGGATTAAAGGTTGATAAAGACGAAGGTGGTATTTTTATTCGAACTGCTAACAAACTAACTCAATTAGGAGTAGCAGTCTTCCGATTTGATTTTAGAGGTTGTGGTGAAAGCGAAGGAAAATTCGCCGATAGAACTATTCGCAGTGATATCCAGGATTTAGCCAATGCCTTCGGATTCATGGAATATGAAGGTTATCAGAAATTCAGTTTATTAGGAGCCAGTTGGGGTGGTGGTATTGGAGTTTTGTTTCTTAAAGATAATCCTAAGTTTATTAAATCATTAGTATTATGGAATCCTGCTCTTGATTATAAAAGCGGAATAAACAAACTTATCATTCCTTATTTAAAAAGGAAAATTATTGAAATGATTAAAAAACGCACTTTTAAGATAAAAGCAGAAAAATTTGATTTCAACAAAAAATTAGTTATCCAGATGATAAAATATAAACCTTATCAAGCTCTCAGACAAATTAGTTGTCCAACTTTAATCATTCATGGCGATAAAGACGAAAAAGTTCCGTTAGAAGACTCAATTAAATACTACAAATTAACCAAAGGTCCATCAAAGCTAGAAATAATTAAAGGTTCCTCACATGGATTCCATATACCAGAGGCCGAAAAGAAAGTAATGGAGCTTACCTTAAACTTCTTCAAAGAAAACTGTTAATTTCTCTTTCTCTCCTGCCAAGCAAGCACAAAAAACAAACAAACAAAACTTAAGAGACTAATAGCATTAGCTATTCCCCTTAATCTTGTGTTCCTGAACCAGCCAGTGACGGTCCGTTTGTTGACCGGCACCTCAACTTGAATTAAGCCTGTCTCTGGATTAACTTGGTGGTTTACTTTTTCTGAATCAACAAAAATCTCCCAATTGGGAAAATCGAAAACAGGCACTTCAACAATTGAATTCTGATCACCGATAACATCAATGGTAAAACGCCAAAAATTTGACCTTTTATTAAAATCTCTCACCTTTGCTTCACCGGCAATCACCCAGGGTTCTGTTGGCGCCAGGTCGGTGGGAATTTTTTCTACCTGCTTTGGTACATAATCTGAAAGGGTGGCCATTGATTGGAGCCGCCATTCTTCTCCAGAAAGCTTCTCCTGATCAGTGAGTGGTGAATAATATTCTTCCGGATGAAAATAATCCAGATTCAAAACTAGAACCAAAAGGATTAAAACCAGACTTAAAAACAATTGGCTTCTTTTCTTTTCCGAAAAGGCGACTAAGCCGCCAACTAAGAATGAGCTGGCAAACATCGCTAAAGCTAAGAAGCGCCAGGGAAATTGGACGAATGATAAAAGGGGAATTGCTTCCCAAATAAAAACTGATTTAGCATGAGTCATAAAAACAGTGATGGCAAAAAGAAAAAAGAAAAAAACCAAGGACCAAGAAAGCTTTCTTTTTCGTTGCCACCAAAGATAAAGAAAAATTCCGCCAGTAATAATGACCAACCACCAGTGCGGCCAGCCGATTTGAAAGGCAAGATCATCATCAGGCCCAAGCCGAGAAGGACCATAACCCCAGCTTCGATCTAAGAATAACTGTCTCACCGTGGCAAAATGATGACGAAAATCATAATAACCTGAAGTATGCATCTCGATCGTCACCAGCGATTTCTCAAAAAAGGCTGGCAAGATAAAGAAAGCCGCCAGACCCGCCGCCCAAACAAAAACAATGCCTAAAGGAATAATTTTTTTCCAATCTTTTGTTTGAACAAGCCAATAGAAACCCCAAACAAAGGCAATGGGAACAAAAAGCAAGGCCATGATATTGTGAGAAAGAAATAAAAAAGTCAAAGAAAAAAGACTGGTTAAAAAGAAGGAAAATTTACCCGTCTTAACAAATTTGTAAATTCCCCAGAGAATCAGAGGGAAAAAAACAATCGCCCAAGATTCGGTCAAGGCCCCCCGAACATAAACATCAACCGCGTGATAAGGAGCGAGAACATAAAAGACACCAGCTACCATTCCTGCCCACTTGCCAAAAAACTCTTTAGTCAGAAGATACATAAAGATTCCTGATAGCAAAAAACTTAGGAAAAAAAGAATCTTAGCCACGTCAAGGAAATTCATCCCCAGTAAACGGAAAACCATGCCTAAATAGTAGGGAAAAACAGGGTGATAGTTATAAATCGGATGACCATAACCAGCCCCCATGTCAGGCACCCAGCGACAAGGAATTTGGCCATCCTGAAAACATCTTTCCATCTCATAGAGACGCATGACCTGGACATCATCATGCATCGAAAAATAACCTGGCCTAAGCAAAGCTAAGCCCGCCAAAATAGCTATGATTATTACCAAAATGAAAGGAATTTGATTTCTAATTTTATTTAATTTATTTAGGTTTTCTTTTTTCATTGATTAACCAACCGCCGATAAACAAAAGACTCGACAAAGTAAGAAAATCACCTATTATTCTGATTGGCGTTCTCTTTAGTTTGACATAAAAGTCATGTTCTCCTTCAGCGACGGCAAAGGTAATTAGCCCCAAATCATTTTGATAGTCAATCGGAGTTTCTTGACCATCAACCCGTAATTCAAATTTGGGAAAATAAAACAAAGGCAATTGAATCTTGGCTTGTTCAGAAATAACCTTAATTTCTCCTTTTTGCCAGTCAGTCCCCTTTTCAAAATAGAAAACTTCCGCCTCACCAACAATCACTTCTGGCTGGGCTGGCGCTTTTCCCGCCGGCGGCGCTTTAGCAAAAACCGGCAAGTAATCAAAGATACTCGCCGTTACTTGTTTCTCCCAAAGTTCTCCAGAAAACTTATCTTGGTCAGTAATATCGAGCCAACCTATCGGCCTAAAATAGTTAACATTCAAGATGATCACTCCTGAAATCAATAAAATCCCCACTAACAGAGAATATTTTTTAAAATAAGAAACTATTGCTCCCGCCATCGTGGAAAAAGCAAAAATAACTAAGGCTAAAAAACGCCAGGGAAACTGAAGGTAGGCTAAAAGGCTAATTTTATTCCAGATAAAAGTTGATCGCTGGTGAGCTAAAAAAGCACTGGCAAGCCCGACCGCTCCTAAAAAAATCAGGGTGAAAAAGGAAAACTTTTCCTTTTTCCAGAGTCGAAGACTAAAAACAAGAGCTAAAAAAGCAAAAAGCCAATGAAAAGTGCCGATCGCAAAAGTAAAATCATCGCCAGGCCCAAAGACGCTCGAACCATAGCCCCAATGGGTCGAAAAGAATAATTGGCGGAGAGAAACAAAGTGAGCCAGATAATTAAAGTAGCCGGAAAGCATTGATTCAACATGAACAAGATTTTTTTCAAAAACAACTGGTAAGATAAAAAAACCAGCCAGGCCGATACCAAGAATCGCCCCTCCAAGAATTTTGGGCAATAATTTCCACTCTCGATAATACCAAAGCAAAAACAGTCCCCAAAAAGCCGCGACGGGTGTAAAAATCAAAGAAGTAATATTATGAGTTAAAAGCAGTCCTCCGTAACTCAAAGCCAAAAAGATAAGATATTTCGTCTTTTTTTGACGAACAAATTCAAGGATCGCCCAAAAAATTAATGGCAAAAAAACCAGGGCTGTAAATTCTCCTACGGCTCCCCGACTGTAAATGTCAGTCGCTCGATAGGGTGCATAAACATAAAAAACAGCCGCCACTAACCCGCCAAAATCGCCCCAAAGGGACCTTGACAGTAAAAACATGGCTAATCCGGAGAAAATAAAGGTCAAAATAAATTCAATCTTAATTGAAGCCAGGAAAGAAAAACCAACCAAGTGAAAAACTTCCATCAGATAATAAGCTAAGGGAGGATAATAAATAAAGAGAGGATAGCCATAACCATAACCCAAATCAGGTACCCAGCGACAGGGAATTTGGCCATCCCGAAGACATTGATCAATCCCTAAAACCCTGATGGGCTGCATATCGTCATGCATCGGAAAATAACCAGGTCTCATCAGAGAATTAAAAGAAAAAAAGGCTAAAAAAAGCACCAGGAAAATAAAAAGAGGCAGTTTTAATTTTTTCATTAGTTTTAATTTTTTCATTTTTTCTGCCAAAATTCTTTCTTAACTTTAAAAAATAATAATTTATCCTCAATCCCCTTAGGGTTAATCGCTTTAGGATATTCTTGAATTAACTCCAACCCAGAAGCTTCCGGTGCTATCTGCAAACGACTCTGGTTGACCACCAGATAAACCTCATTATCAACCAAAGAATTGACTAAGCTGGGAGGAACACTAACAATTGGATAACCCACCCCAATCACGGTTACGCCTGGGACTTTTTCCAAATAAATCTGCAAACCATCAGGCAGGGTTCCAAAAAAGCCTTCTGTGCCGACCAAGACACTTTTTTCTTTGGCTTTTTCCTTAACCAAGTCAGCAATTTCCTTAATTCCTTGGCCGGCTGACCATTCTTCAAGATAACCAGAACGCATTCTTCTTGGCAACGGCGCTTTTTCTGGTTGGGTCAATAAGAAATAATTATAATAAAGAGAAGGAATGATAATTAACAAAATCAGCAACCAAGAAACTGATAAACTAGATTGGACTTTTTTTTGGAACGAAACAGCCAATTTCTCAATCACCGCCACATAGAAATAGGCCGCTAAGATAATTAAAGGCCAAACAGTGAAAAGAATATAACGGGGCGTAAAGACCTTGGCAAAAACGGCTTGACCAAATAAGGGCAAAGTACTGATGAGAAAAAGCCAAGTGGCCTGTTGCCAATTTTCTCTCTTAAGCCACATCCAGGCTAAAGCCGCCAAAGCCAAAATTAAGATTGGCCAAGTCAGAAGATTAGGTAACCATCTAACCAAATCAAAAAAATGGGGTTTAAGAGGATCGAGAGGGTGAGCCAGAATATCTTTAAACGAAAAGACGTAATCTTTATTTCGTAAAGCGATCATCTGGAAGTTAGCACCTAAACGGAGTAAATTATAAATCCCAAAAGCAAAAGCATAAACCACACCCCAAAGAGAAACTGCCTGGCCAAAATGACGCCACTTCGCCAATTTTTTCAGCCGTCTAGTGGGAAAGGGATGAAATAAAAAAACAGTTGGTAATAAAATGGCAAAAAAGAGCGCTGGTGATTTGGTGATTAAAGCGGCGCCCAAAATCATCCCGCTAATCATCGCCAGATCAAGACGCAAATGGCGAATTAAAAGAATCCCAAAATAAAAAACCCAAATCCCCCACATCGCCAATAAAGAATCAACTAAAGCCATCCGGTCAAAAAAAACAAAAAAGGGCACTATCGCATAAAACAGGGCAGCGATTAAAGCCGTCTTTTTATCTTTAAAAAGAGCCAGAGTTAAAAGAAAAATACCAATTAAGGAGCCTAAGCCGGCCATGACTGATAAAAATCTGCCAGCCGCCAGCGGGTTCTTAATCACCGCCAAAATTCCCATTAAAAGCCACATGAACAGGGGCTGTTTGCCGTCAGAAAGAGGTAAAAAACGCAGCGTCGGTTCGGCCTTCATTACTTGAGACCAGCGAATATAAATGGCCTCATCAGCAAAAATAGGGAGAATGGTTAAATTAATCAGTCGTAAGAAAAAGAAAATCACTAAAATAACCATCCCCAAGCCCAACACCCAACCATAATCTTTTTTTAGCCTTTTAATCATAATCGCCTCGCCAGTCATTGATTTTAACTCTTAAAATCTCGAAAAGCATTTCCTTCGACTCTTTGATAAAATTTTTTTGTTTGCCGCCAACCACATCTCTATCTTCCCAGGCCACCGGCACCTCTTTAATCCGATAGCCTTTTTTTTCAGCCACAAAAAGCATTTCGACATCCCAAGCACCTACCCGCCAACCTTTTATTTCAGTTATTTGTTTAAAAATCCGCATCTTTCTAAAAACCTCCTTACCGGCCTTCCTCTTAAAAGCCTTAAAACCACACTGGGTATCAATAATTTTGGGTAGGAAAAAGATTTGCCGAAAAGACCGGAAACCCCAGGAAATAATTTTCCGGTACCAAGGAAAGCGTTTCCTTTCTTTGCCTCGAGAGCCAATCACAATCTTAAAATCTTCTTCAAACCAGGGAAGTAATTTTTCCATCTCTTTAATGGGGACTGACAAATCCATATCCGTAAATAAGATAATCTCTCCTTTTGCTTTTTCCAAACCCGACTTAATGGCAAAAGGCTTACCAGCATGTTTATTTTTCTTTATTTTGAAACGAGAATGATATTGAGAGAATTTTTCAACCATTTTTAAACTCTTATCAGTTGAACCGTCATCAGAAACAATGACTTCACTAACATAATCTTGTTTTTTAAGATATTGATCAATTTCCTCTAAAACGCCTCTTTTGAGATTTTTCTCCTCGTTGAACATGGGAATAACAACAGAAAGATAGGGCTTCATTTTTCTTTAAAGAAATTATACCTTATCCGCCTAAGGTTTAAAACCTGGAGGGATTTTGAGCCCAATGCCTCCATAAATTTCCTCAACTTCTTGAGGAGGAATGACTATTTGAAAAAGAGGGTCATCAGGATTTTGGCTTGGTTTGACTTGATAAAAGTCAAAGAGATAACGATAGCCGGCATTCATTCCCAGAGGGACTGAATAAGAAACATTGAATTTTTCTTCCTTGGCAATCTCGCCAATTCTCAAAACTACTTTTTCCTTATAATTTAAGCCTAATTGTTTGGACCCAAGTTGATTGACTAACTGACTACCTCTGAATAATAAAAGAAACAAGATTAAGAGAAAAACCAGTTGCCATTTTCTCATCACTTTAATTAAAAAGAGAGTCAAAAACAAAGCTAAAAAGGGATAAAGGAAATTAAAATAATATTCTGAAGGTCTCTGGCCAAAAATAGTAAAACCAAAAGGAAAGATTAACCAAAGAATGGTGGTGGCTAAATAAAACTTTTTCTTAAACTCTTCCGATTCTTTCTGCCAAAGAAAGATAATTATTCCCAAGGGCAAAAGATAAAATAAGAGAGGGAAAAAAGGAAGGTTAAAACCGCCAAAACCAGAGCTAATATTTCGCCAAACGGGCAGCCAGGCAAATAAATCGACTCCCCCGTTTTTCGGGGTAAGAAAATTAATCAATGATCTGGTATTTAAGAACTGATGGCGCCAATCAAAAAGAAAAAGCGGTAAAAAAGTCAAGCCGATACCGATTAAAAAAGTAATTATTCTTTTGAAATTCAGTTTTTTATTAATCAGGAAAACTAAACTAAAAGGAATTAAATAGATTAATTGAAAATGAAAGTTAATTCCCATGCCGATTACTAAACCAAGGATTAAGCTAAAGACAAGAGAAGGTTTCTTAAAATACTTTGCCAAGAAAAACCAACTAAAGATAACCATTAAGGGCACTAAAATTGGATTCCAGGCAATTTGATCAATCTCAATTAAGGATGGATGGAGTGACCAAATCAGGAGAAAAATCAAAGCGATTTGGCGATCAAACAACTTTTGCAATAGCCAATAAGCCAAAGCAAAAAAAGAAAGATTATAAAAGACAATAAATAAAACAATTGCTTGGGGATGAAGGGTAGTGATGAAGTAAAAAGGAGTTAAAAGATAGGTAAAATAAGGACCAAGGAAAAAGCCTTCTGGCCCCAAAACTCGAGGACCGATTAAAGTCAACTTCCCTTCCGTCAAGATCTGCTTAACGACCAAGGCGTCTCGTTCTTGATCCCAATCAAAAATGACTCTTTCGTTAAGATGATAAAAACGGAAAAAAGAAAAAATTAGGAAAACAAGTAAAAGAGGAATCAGAAAAGAAAATTTTTTGAATTTTGGCAAATTTAATTTCGTTTTCCAAAAAAGTAAAACTAACCATGAAAGTAAAAAGAAGAGGCTAAGGCCATTGAAAAATTTCTGGGTTGGTGTTTGGACAATTCTCCATTCAACAGAATTATCACCTACATCTAACTTCACATTTTTTAAACAAATTCTGCCTTGACAATTAAAGTCATTTTGAACCAAATTTTGGTTAAAAAATAACTGATAAGCTCCAGGAAAATATTCCAAATTGAGCCTGATGTCAGTCTCCAGCTCAACTGGACTCTCAAGAGTGATTTTGCCAAAGGTGTTGCCGCGTTCTACCTGATACGGGATTTCCACTCCTTCTTCTAAAGTCTTTATTGTTCCGCTCTGTTGGGCAAAAGGCGGCGGTTGATATTCTTCTGGAGAAGGTTTAATTCTAGCAACGAAAGCATCGGCTTTTTCTATTGGGCCGACAAGAATGAAAGGTTCTTCAAAAGTACATCCCTTCTCGCTTTCACGATATAAAACATCATCTTCAAAAGTAGTGGTGGAAAACCGGTGAATGTGGCGGCTTTCAAATTGGTAATAGGGGGTGATATCGTTGGTCGGTTGGGATAAAAGATGATTTCTATTACCCACCAGGGCAAAAAAGATAAAAATAAAGGCTAAGCCTAAAGAAACCTTTTTCTCCTTTATCTTAGCTAAAAGAAATCCAGCGAGAGCGGCAATCGTAAAGCTAGTCACCCCCAAAAGTCGCCAAGAGAATTGAATTTTTTGAAGAAAAACTACTCTTTCCCAAAGAAAAAGCGAGTAAGGCAAGATAAGAAAAATTAAAAATAAGGAAAGAAAAAACCAGGAAAGAATCAGCGAATTTTCAAGGAAATATTGTCGTCTTTTTTTACTTCTTAGCCACTCCCAAACAAGAAACAAACCAGAGAAAAAAAGAACTAACCATTGGGCATAACCAAGCATAAAGGACATTTGATCATATTTTGTTCCCGGAGAAGAGTAATAATAGCCCCAAGGAGAACGAATTAACTGTCTTAAAGTAGGAAAATGGTCCTGATAATTAATTGTCTGGAGGGTCGCGAGTCTAGTTTGACCTTGTTCCACCCAGGCGGGACCAATAAAAAAGGCAGCTAAACCAAAAAAACTTAAAAAAACCAAAAGGATAAAAACAATTTTCGTTTTGTCAAAAAACTTAAGCAAAATCATTTTATAAAGAATAAAAAAAGCAATAATCGGCAAGAGAAACATCGCCGCAAAGTTGTGGGAAATTAATAATAAGCTACCAACAATCACGGTTAAAAATCCTTTTAAATAAAGCGATTTACCTTTGAGCTTGTCTTCAAACAAACCACTGATCAGAAAAAGCAATAACGGTAAAATCAGATAACTCATAAATTCGGGGCTGCCACGGACGAAAATTAGTAAAAAACGATAGGGGACAAAAAGATAGAGAATGGCGCCAACAAAACTGGCTAAGTAGTTTTTAGTCTCTCTTGAAAGCCAAAGATAAAAAAAGACGGGAGTCAAGAGAAGGGTGAAAAAATAAATAAACTTCAAAGAGAGAATCACATCGTTTACCAAAAAGTTGATAAGAAAAACGAGATAATAAATCAGGGGGTAGAAAAAATTATAGATAGGGATACCACCGTAATGATTTAAACTCCCGGCCCAGCGAAGAGGAAAATGGCCTTCTTTCAAAGTCGTAATTGCATCAAAACTCCGGGCGATATGGTGGTCGCCATCGTGGGTAAAAAAAGCATAGTGAGTAAAAAGACCTTTTGAGCAATAAACTCCCAGAAAAGCTAACACCAAAATAGCAATCAGCGAGAATTTATTTTTTTTCAAGAATTTCTTCATTAGGGTAAGAGTGGATCAATTTGTAAATTTTAATCCCTTTGACTTCCCACTCTTGGTCAATTTTAGACCAACCAAAATTAGCGATTTCTGCTTGAGGATCAGTGGTCGGCTGACAAGGCAGTTTTTCGCAGACAACAAAAAGCTGGTCCGTAATCGTCTCTTCAGTTCTTAGGGGTTCGATTGCCGTTGGCGGTATCCCCCACTTCTCCATAAAAAAGGCATAAGCCGCCGCGTAATTTCTTTCGGCAATTAAACCAAGATTAAAAGGCTTGCCCTTGGCTTGACCAACGAGAAATTGGGCTATTTCCTGAGTCCTCCCTAATTGATTATTCGAAGCTCTTTTTAAAAGATTGTTTTGACAGGCTAAAGAGATAAGAAAAGTGAAAATAACGAAAAAAATAATTTTCCCGTAGATTTTTTTCTGCCAAGTTTGAGACAAAACCCAACCAACTAAAAGAAAAGGCGCGGGAAAGAAAAAGCCGAAATAATGATCATAGATATGCTGTTTGTAATTACCTAAACCAAACAAACCAACAATTAACCAAATTAAGATGAGAAACAGGGGTTTGTTTTCCTGCCAAATCTTTGACCAGTTTGGCTTTCTAGAATAACGATTAAAACTAAAACCAACTAATCCTAAAATTGTTAGAATTACCAGCCAACCACCATAGGCTTCGTTTTTAGCGGCAATTAATCTTGTCCATACCTGTGAAGCTAAATTCCAGATTTGAGGAATAGCTTTATAAAACTTAAGATTAACGGTTGTCTGACGAACAGTGAAAAAGGCTTTAAAAGCCTTAAAATTAATAAAATTATGACGTAAATCAAACCAAGCTAAAGGAAGAATTGTCAGAACGCCAAAAATTAAAACACAGACCAGAGTGTAAAGAAACAAAGATTTTATTTTAGCCTTGTTTTTCAAGACGTCTTTTAAAGTTAAAAGCCAAAAGAAACTGACTGTCGGAATTAAAAGTAAACCCAGATAATGAGATTGCAGGGCAAAGGATAAACCAAGACCAACAATCGGAATCCACCAAAATCTTTGTTTGAGCCAAAATTGATAAACACCATAAATTGTTAGTAAAGCGAAAAAAGGCATAATATTAGGATTCCAAGAAGAACGAGAGTAAACAATGACCACCGGTGAAACCGCGTAGAGTAAGGCCGCAATTAAACCAGCTTGTTGATCAAACCATTCACGGCCGACCCACCAAACAAAACCGATAGTCACCACCCCTAAGAAAGCTACCATCGCACTCGGACCAATTGGTGATAAACCAAAAAGAAAAAACCAAGGTAAGGCAAAATAATAATATAAAGGGCCAAGATACATATTACCAATGGAAGTCACCGGACCAATTAAAACAAACTTTCCGTTTCTAATCATCCTTAACCAAACAAGAGCGTCTCGACCTTCATCACCCAAAAAAGTCATGTACTCAGGGAGGCGATAAAAACGTAAAAAAGCACCAACCAGAAGAATCAGACTTAAAATGATGACTTCAGTCTGATTATTTTTAACAAACTTGACTATTTTCTTTTTAAATATCTTCATTTTTTAATTTCTTTAATTTTTTTCTTAATCTAAAAAGATCAGTCAAACCACCCAGAATCACTTTTAAGCTTGCTCCCGTGGCTTGGCCTTCTTGCCTGGGAAGATGACGGACCCCTATTTCTACAATTTTGAAGCCCGCCTTTTTGGCTTTGATTAATAACTCACTGGTAATAAAAGGACCTCTTTCGGATTCAAGTGCCGGTATTTTTTCAATTACTTCTTTTTTAATCATTTTAAAACCACAATCAATGTCTTTTACTTTTAAACCAAAAAGAAAATAAACCGCTGGTTGCCATAAATATTTTGACCCCCAAATCCGATAAAAAGGCACTTGGCGCTTCAGGTAATAACCAATTACCAAATCCGCCTTAGTTTCCTGTTGAGTTTTAATGAATTCTGTCACTTCACTAAAATCAAACTGACCGTCACCATCAGTAAAAACAATCCAGGGATATTGAGAATGATAAAGACCGGATTTAAGCGCCGCCCCATAGCCACGATTGGGGGTGTGGGTAATCAAGCGAATACGGGATTCTTTTTTTATCAAGCTCCTAACAATCTCACCCGTCTTATCAGTTGAACCATCATCAATCACCATTACTTCCCATTTTTTGGCTACCTGGGGAATAATCTTAAGAGCTTTAGTGACGGTAGCCTCAATATTAGCTTCTTCATTGTAGGCCGGAAAGAAAACCGAAAGGGCGTCTAGCTTCTCCATCAGTTAGAATTATAGCAAATAGGAATGAGCTTATGCTATTATAGAGACGATGAAAGTCATCAAAAAATCTTGGCGCGATCTCCTGATTATTAGCCTGGTCAGCTTAGCTTCAACCGCCCTTATCTGGCTACCTTTTTTCTTAAGACTACCTCGCTTTTGGAATATTAACTTACCGGCCGGAGGAATGGCGACGATTATGAAAAATTTTGACGGCCTTTATTACGTGGTGATTGCCAAATCTCTTTACAATCCAGAGATTATTAAGAACCTTGTTCCTTTTGATTTACCGGTTATCTATTATGCCGCCCACTTTCCTCTTTATCCCCTTTTAATCAGAATTGGCAGTCTGGTTATCAATTCCCTTTGGTCAATGCTTTCGATTAGCGTTCTGGCGGCCCTCTTATCGGCTTTTGTTTTTTATCTTTTTCTTAAAGAATTCAGACTCTCAAAAGAACCTCTCTGGCTAGCAATTGTTTACCTTCTATTTCCGGCTCGCTGGCTGATTGTCCGCTCCGTCGGTTCACCCGAACCTCTATTCATTCTTTTCTTGCTTCTCTCCTTTTACTTTTTTAAGAAGAAAAATTGGTGGCTGGCTGGGAGTTTTGGGGCCCTGGCCCAACTAACCAAACCGCCGGGAATTTTGCTTTTTCTGGCTTACGGAATCTACATCTTCTGGCAAAATTGGCAGGCAATTAAAGAAGATTGGCAAACCAAACTAAGTCAGCTAACTAAAACCTATGCTCCTCTTTTCTTGATCCCTTTAGCTCTTTTAGTAGTCTCCCTATACTATTTATATATCTATGGCGATTTCTTTGCCTATTTTCATTCAGGTGACAATATTCATCTTTTCTGGCCACCCTTGCAAATTTTTAATGCGGCTGCCGCCTGGGTAGGCACTTATTGGCTAGAAGAAGCAATTTATATTTATTTAATAGGAATTTTAGGGGTGATTTATTTGTTTAAACAAAAACGTTATGAACTGGGATTTTTTACGGCGGTCTTTTATTTCACCACTCTTTTTATCTCTCACCGGGATATTAGTCGTTACAGCCTACCCATGCTCCCTTTCATTCTGATTGCTTTTGACAAATTTTTAGTCAGAAAAGAATTTAAAATTGCTTTTGGAGTAATTCTCTTACCAATCTATCTTTATGCTATCAATTTCATTACGGGGAATACTTTAGCCATTGCTGACTGGACTCCATTTTTATAACTTCCTCACAACCCCCTTCTCCGCATTAACATCAACTAGATCACCATCTTTCAAGGCTTTAGTCGCTATCTGCGTTCCCACTACGCAAGGAATTTTCATTTCTCTTGAAATAATAGCCGCATGACACAATATTCCGCCTTCGTCTGTCACAATTGCTGAAGTTTTTTGAATAATAGTGGTAAATTTAGGGGAAGTCATCTTAGTAACTAAAATCTCACCCTTATTAAACCTTTCTATTCTTGCAGGATCCAAAATAACCCGAACTCTACCACTGGCTTTTCCTTTAGAAGCAACTATTCCAGAGATTTTCTTAATTTTTTCCGGAGCTTTCGGAATTTTTCTTTTTTTAATAAGGAAGCTATATTTTTTGATTAAATCACCATAGGTTTCAGCTAGTTTTTTCTCTCCTCTCCTCAAAAATACTTTTCTTTGGTCATCAACAGAAGTAAGAACTCGTGCGCCCTTATCTTCTCCCCATCCCTTATCGTTGCACTGAGAGAGAAGGAGGTTTAATTCTCCCAAGCACCCCCACGGAGTGTGAACTAGGATTTGTTTTCTATTAGGAAGAGAATACCTGATAGTCTTCTTAGACCTTTTCTCAAAATCTAACGGTGATCCGGGAATAATATCAACCTCAAACCCCGTCTTTTTTACAAATTGGTGATATTGTCTAGCGGATTTTGTTCCTTTAGGCGGATGAATCTCAAGCCCCTCTCCCACTTTCCAGGGAAGTTTATTTTTATTGACTAGAATATTGAAATGCCCTTCCCTAACTTTTACTTCATAGCCTAAAAGTCTGTAGGCGTACTGAGAAGTAAACACCCAATCGTCTTGAGATAATCCCCAATCCTTGAGAAGCTCTTCTAAACTCTCTAATGCTTTTTCTATTCCCATAAAAAGACACCTATCCTATCCTTCTTTGAATCCGGCCAAAAAGTTTAGATTTTCTTGTTTTCCAGATAAAAGTGGTATACATAAAGAAATTGTAAGGAAGAACCAGAAAACCAATCGCCAAGATTAAGAATATTTGACGCCATTGATCGCCAAAGAAACTCGTCCCGGCCCAAACAACGATCGTCTGGATAATCAAAGCTCCCATCGAAGTTAAATTAAACTGAATGAATTTGTAGGGCAGTTGTTTTAGCGAAACAATCTTTTTCTCGGCAAAAGTCCAGATATTATTGAGAATAAAATTGCTAATAATAGCCAATTCGGTAGCAATGGCTGTGGCCGGACCAGGCGAAAAGCCAGCCCGATAGAAAACTTCTAAACCGATGGCGTTAACTAAATAACCAATAAAGCCAACTACGGCAAATTTCATGAATTGAATGGTCTTAGGATCTTGAAGCCGCAAAAGAATCACGGAAATAAGAGTCACAATCACGTCTTTGCTACTTAACTTAGACCTGCCGATTTCCCGAACTTTGAATCTCAAGGGAATTTCCACTATTTTAGCTTTATTTTGAACTAATTGATAAAGAATTTGGGTTTTGTAGAAAAAACCACTGGAAAGGCGAGAAAAATCAATCTGATCAAGAACGCCTCTAGTTCTGGTCAACTTCAAACCTGTGGTCGTGTCTTTAACAATATTAATCTTAGGAAAAAAGAGAACGATTCGACTAAAAAGACCACCAAAAGTGGTTAAAATCTTTCTAAAAAGACCCCATTCTTTGGGGATTAAGCCGCCTTTAATAAACCTTGAGCCGATAACATGATCATAACCTTGGTCAAATTTTTTGACTAAATCAATAATGTATTGAGGGTCGTGCTGAAAATCAGCGTCAAATTCAATTACCGCCACCGCCTCCATCTTTTCCATTGCCTGCTTCATTCCCCGAATATAAGCTGCCCCTAAACCCTCTTTCTTACCTAAAGAAAGCTCTACATTCTTGTACTTCTTCATCTTCTCTTTAACCACCTCCGCCGTCCCGTCAGGCGAATGATCATCAACCACTAAAATACTCATCTCATATTTCTTGATCTTAGGAAAAACCTCTTTTTCTAAGACTTCAATCATCTTGGCAATATTTTCTTTCTCGTTGTAAGTAGGAATAATGACAACAATCTTCATGGTTTTACTCTAACAGATAATCCTGATAAAATGCAAACGTATGAAGATCGATATTCTCACCCTCTTTCCAAAGATGTTTAAGGGCCCCTTTGCTGAGAGTATTATTAAACGGGCCCAGGAGAAAGAATTAACAAAGATTAAAATTCATGATCTGAGAAAGTGGACAAAAGACAAACACCAAACCGTTGATGACCGACCTTTTGGTGGCGGCCCAGGGATGATCTTAATGGTTGAACCTATCTACCAGGCTCTAAAAGAACTTCGGCAAAAACAAACTAAAACAATTCTTTTAACCCCTCAAGGTAAAATCTTTAAACAAACCATGGCTAAAAAACTGGCCAAGGAAAAACATCTAATTTTTATTTGCGGTCATTACGAAGGGGTGGATGAAAGAATCCGGAAACATTTAGTTGACGAAGAAATCTCGATTGGCGATTATGTTCTGACGGGTGGCGAACTACCAGCCATGATTGTCATTGACACCATTATCAGACTAATTCCTGGTGTTTTAAAAAAAGAAGAAGCGGTTAAAAACGAGTCTTTTACTAATAATCTCCTGGAGTACCCTCAATATACCCGACCGGCTAAATTTAAAGGCTGGCAAGCTCCAGAGATTCTTCTCTCCGGCAACCATCAAAAAATCAAAGAGTGGCGCCAAAAGAAAGCCAAAGAAAAAACTAAAAAAAGAAGGCCGGATTTGCTTTAATTAGACAATTGTATTTTCATCTTCTCCAGTCCTTCTCTTAAAGTCTTCATCTTAATACCTAATTCCTTCTCTATTTTTTCATTAGAAAGGCCTAAAAACTTATGCCAAGGACGATCTGATTTTGATTGTTTCTTTTGATATTCTGCTAAAGAACCTTTTTTGACTAACTTTTTATCAAAACCAAAAACATCAGCTATCTCCAGAGCTAAATCATAGGGTGATTGAAAACTTGAAGAGACTAAATGAAAAACGCCTTTTGGTTTTGATTCAAGAATCTTTTCTAACCCAAAAGCAATATCGTCAATGAAGGTTGGTGTCGTAATCTGATCAGCAAACATCGGATAAAGACTCTTTTCTTCGAAACCCTTAATCATTCTCCTAATCAAATCAATTTTGGGTTCAAATTTGGCCCGATAAGGAAAAGCAATTCTCAAGATACAAAAATTATTTGTCAGTTTTTTTATTTCTTCTTCAGCCCAATATTTAGTCTGGCCATACCATTCGATTGGCTGAGGTTTATCCGTTTCTTTGTAGGCTGTTTTTTTCTTGCCATCAAAAATAAAATCAGTGGAAAAATGAATTAGATATTTGTTATATTGCTGACATAATTGAGCCAGATTGCGCGTTCCCACAACATTAATTTGATAACAAGGTCCTTTTTTATCACCGCGTTGTTCCCAGGCCTGATTAACATCAGTAAAAGCAGCCAAATGAATTAAGGAATCAGCCTGACTAGAACCAATAATTTTCTCTAACTGATCTTTATCAGTAATATCAATATTGGTGGTTAAATCCAGATTTTGGAAATCAAATTTTTTTCCAAGAAGCTCAACAATTCTTGAACCAACTAAGCCTGACAAACCAGTACCTAAAACCTTTTTCATTTCTTTTTAACTAAGTCCCAACTAAAAATAGCGTTATTTAGAGACTTAACTTTTATCTCTTTAAAAGAAATTCTGCCTTCATCCTGAGGATTATATTCTTTGGTTGGATGATTAACTAACTCCGCTTCACCAGGACCGGGCGCCATAATGCCGTGATAAACTCCTTCAGGAATAGTAATGGTATAAACAGGCACCGTTTTTTTTACTTTTATCTTCAAATCAGCTCCTTTTGCTTCAACCACTTCAAGTCTTCCATAAGTAGAAGAATTTTTTCTCATATCCAAAAGTAAAATCCACATTGTCCCGCGGACAATGGTAAAACGATCTTTTTGATGTTTATGGAAATGATATTGATCCTTATCTCTTGCCTGACCAGGTCTGGTCACTGAGTTGTAGCTGTAAATACTTTTGCTTTTCTCCTTAGCAGAATCAAAAGTCTCAACTAAAAAACCTCTTGGATCATAAAAAATTGTTCTCTTGATAACCTTAACCTTTTTTATTTTAATTTTTTCCGGACTAATCAGAACAATTCTATTTTTCTTCATTTTTTATCACCACCCTCCACTAGCACCGCCGCCGCCGCCACTACCACCGCTAAAACCACCAAAGCCTCCGCCGCTACTCCCGCCGCCGCCACTAAAGAAGCCACCCCAGCTTTTAGTAAAACCGGTTGGTTTCTTTTTCTTTTTCAGTTTTTTGTAATTCTTGGAAAGAACATAATCTAAAAGAAGACCAAAGATACCGAGACTAAAAGTCAGAAGGGCAAAGGATAAGATTGTCCCGATAATTAGGCCTAAAACACCTCCCATTATTCCTCCAATTACACCGCCTGGCCAAAATCTTTTACTTCTTCCTAGAAAAGAAGAAGCGTAAATCAGAATAATAAAACTAATAATAATCAAGGGTAAAATTGCCAAAGCCTTTACCTGAATTTCTTCCTGACTAGAAGGTACTTCGCCAGAAGTAATGTATCCCTGGATTTTTTCGACAGCTAGTTTGATTCCTTGATCATAATTATCTTCTTTAAAAGCCGGTTTCATTTCTTCCCGAATAATTTTACCGGCTCGGCCATCAGTAATCACTGGCTCTAAACCATAACCAACCTCGATTCTTATCTTTCTTTCTTCCTTAGATACTAGAATCAGGAGGCCGTTATCTTTTTCTTTTTTACCTATGCCCCACTCTTCAAATAAACGAACCGCGTAATCTTCAATTGAATCACCTTCTAAGGAATTAATCGTTACCACCGCAATTTCGGCGGTTGTTTTTTCCTCAAACTCAGTTAAATTTTGTTCTAAAGAATCACGGTAATCAGGGGAAAGAAGCTGGGCAAAATCATTAACATAGCCAGTTGGTTCAGGAAAATCCTGAGCCAACACCGGCAAGGCTACTAGGAAAAATCCTAGCAATAAAAGAACTGGCAGTTTAAAAAACTTCATTCAGGTTTCTCCGGCTGAATATTAACCTCAGGCGCTTGTTCCGCTCCCTCAACGGCTTCGAAATAAGAGCGCTCGTTAAAACCAAAAGTACCGGCAATCAGATTTGCCGGAAACTTCTTGATAGTTGTATTGTAATCTCGAACTAAATCATTGTAGCGTCGTCTTTCGACGGCGACTCGATTTTCTGTCCCAGCCAATTCATCCATTAATTGAGAAACATTTTCGGCTGAACGTAATTCAGGATAATTCTCCATGACCACCAGCAATCTACCTAAAGCCGACTCTACTTGAGTGGCGGCCTTAGCTTTTTCTTCAACCGTGGCCGCGCCTGAATAGCGAGTTCTCGCTTCGGCAATTTGACCAAAAACCGCTTGTTCTTGGCTCATAATGCCTTCAACTGATTTGACCAAATTAGGAATTAAGTCAAAACGACGCTGGTATTGAGTCTCGACCTGGGCCCACTGATTCTCAATTGCTTGGTTTTGGGTAACCAGATTATTGTAAAAAGTCGCCAAACTTAAACCAGCAAAGAGAACAACTGCGCCAATAATAATCAAAATTTTCTTCAAATTTCTTCACCCCCCTTCTTAGGTGTGCTTGTCAGCAACAACAAAAGCGCCATAAGCTTCCGGTTTAGTTTTGGCCACAAAACCATTACCATTAACCATACCAACGACTTCCTTAATCATTTCTCGAGTCGGACCAACATCACCGACATCAATGTGAATTTCCAGTTTATATCTTTCCCCATTTAATTTCTGGGTTAATTGAGGAACAATTTTTTCGGCTAAACGAATTGAAAGAAGGGTTTCTGTATAAATTTTATCTCGAAGACTTTTTAAATTGGTAACTTTCTTTTTCTGCCAGAAATAACGACCGCCCTTACTTTTCCGGTGAATGACTACGGCCGTAACAAAACTCACTTTCTCGCCACCAGTCAATTTTTTAGTCTTTGAGTCCGTGCCAATCACCAGCCGATAAGAATAGTCCGGCTGTTCACTCATAAAAGCCACTAAATCATCAACCACTTTATCAATGGCCATCTTACCTTTAGTAGGACTAATAAAAAAATTACCTGCCCTCATCACAGCCATATTTTATCATAAATCCCTGTTATAATAAAACCATGGAGATTCAACTTAAAAACATTGGTCTTAACCGCTGGCAGATAGAAAAACTTCCCCAAATGAGAGCCGATGTTGTAGTTTACGTTAAAGAAGAACTCTTGGCAAAAGTCAAAGAAGACCGGTCTCTAGAACAACTCGCTCAAGCGGCTTCTTTACCCAAGCTTGTCTCACCGGTCATTGCCATGCCTGATGTCCATGAAGGTTTTGGTTTACCGATTGGCGGCATCATGGTCACTAATGGTCTTGTTTCTTCAGGCGCGGTTGGGATGGATATTAACTGCGGTATTAGGTTTCTCTATAGTCAACTTAAATATGATCCCAAACTCTTTCCCTCAGAAACTCTAAAATTATTAATCAATAGAATTCAAAGAGAAATTCCTGTTGGTTTAGGTCAAAGACGCCGAGAAGCTATTCCCAATCTACCTTTCCGGGAAATTGTTTATCACGGTGCCCAGGCTTTGATTAAAAAGGGTTATGGCGAAAAAGAAGACGTGGAATCAATTGAAGAAAACGGTCGAATGGCTGGCGCTGATCCCAATAATCTCTCTGAAAGAGCCATCAAGCGAGCTGAAAAAGAAGTCGGGACACTCGGTTCTGGTAACCACTTTATTGAAATCCAGGTTTTAGAGAAAATTTATGATCAAGATTTGGCTAAAAAATGGGGCCTTTTTGAAAACCAGATTTGCGTGATGATCCACACTGGTTCCCGGGCTCTTGGTCATCAAACCTGTATTGATTACACTAAGAGATTCTCTGAAGAAGAAGCCAATTATGGTATTAAAGCGCCTATTCCTAATTTAGCGGCTCTACCAACTGATTCACCGGCTGGAACCGCTTATCTTTCGGCCATGGCCGCTTGTGTTAATTTTGCCTTTGCTAATCGTCAATTAATCAGTCATTATGTTCGTGATGTTTTTAAAAGATTATTTAAAACCAAAGAAGCAAAATTAACTCTTCTTTATGATGTCGCTCATAATATTGCCAAATGGGAAAAACATCAAGGTAAAGAAGTTCTGGTTCACCGTAAGGGGGCGACCCGGGCTTTACCAGCCAACCATGAACAAAATCCTAAACATTACTTAGAAACCGGCCATCCTTCGTTGGTGCCTGGCAGCATGGGCGCACCTTCTTATATTATGGTTGGTTTGCCTGACACCAGAGAAACTTATTTCTCCATTAATCATGGCGCCGGTCGGGCCATGAGTCGAAGCGAAGCCAAAAGAAGAATTAAAAAAGAGGAATTCGAAAAACAAATGGGAGGAATTATTTATAATAAACCCTTTCATGTCATTGCTGATGAAGCCCCCCAGGCTTATAAAGATATAAACTTGGTGATTGAGACCTTAGTTGAAGCAGGTTTAAGCAAAAAAGTTTGTCACCTTCGACCCCTAGCGGTGATTAAAGGCGATTAACCCCTTTAAAAGTTCCTCTCTGTTTGTTAAGATAAACTAGAAATGTTAAATACATCCTTGGTTCTTCACGCTAATCTTCAATACGCCGAAATTCCTACTGCAGAAATTCCTAAAATTATCAAAGAAAGTTATTTACCTACTCTTAAAGGTCTTTTAAAAATTCCCAAATCCAAAATTTCTTTTAACTTTACCGGTGTCACTCTGGAAATTTTGGAAAAGGAATATCCAGAAATAATTGATTTAATTAAAAGAGGAATTGAAAAAGGCCAGTTTGAATTGCTGGGTTTTGCTTACTCTCAACCGATTCTTCCTCTTATTCAGGAAGTTGACATTAATCTTCATATTCAAAAACATCTTGATCTTCTAGAGCGTCTGCTGGGGGTAAAAAATCCTAAAGGATTCTTTTTACCAGAAGCTGCTTGGAGTCCAAACTTGGCTCCGATTTTAAAAAAATTTGGTTTCTCTTGGACTATGATTGATTATGACCATTTAATTTTATCCCAAACAGCAGCCGGAGAATCAGTCTCTATTGAAAGAAAACCAATTGGTTTCACTGAAAGAGGGACGTATTTTTTTACTGCCTCTCTTTTTAAACAAATAGTCAGCTTACCAACTTTAGCTTTAAAATTTCGTCATGACGTCAACCACCCTGATTTTGAACCCATTATCATTAAAGGCGCCGGTGCAGAAATGCAAGCTGTTTTGATGAAGCAAGTTTGGACACCTAATTATTTTGAGGCAAGTTTGGCGGCACCCAAGGCTCTCCGTTGGCTCTTCAGTCCAAATCGCCTCAAAAAAAGACTCAAAAAAATGGCTCGGTCAGAAAAAGTTAAAGGATTGGTTATTCCATTTGGCAGTGATTTTGAAATCATTGGCTACCGAGGCAATATACCAGTCTCTATTCCGGTAGAACGGTTTTTAGACTTTGTTAGTTGGGCAACGAGTGAAAAAGATATTAATCTCACCACACCTACTGATTATCTGAGGAAAAATCCACCTAAGAAAAAAGTTTATTTAAGAACTGGCAGTTGGGCGCCAGATAGATCATTAAAAGTTTGGGATAAGGACCCTGATGATAAAAAACTTAATAGTCTTTGTGATGAAGCTCGGTCTTATCTAATTCGTGCCGGAAATTCCAGAGAAGCTGAAAAAGGTTGGCACCACCTACTTTTAGCAGAAAATAGTGATGGTCGTGGCTGGAATCCCATTCCAGAACGACGTCTTTTCTGTTATAAACACGCCTTAAAAGCGATTGAAATCGGAAGAGAATTAACCAAAAAACAAGATTAAGTTCTCATCAGAAGAAAAACCACGATAACACTTGCGACGGTCGCCACAAGAACATACTCCAAAATAATTCTAATGTGTAATTCCTTTTTAATCGAATGATGAACAATTCCCCAAACAACATAAACAGCTGACATAATCAAAGCAATTCCTATTTGAATTTGACGATTGTAATTGAAAAGCAAAAAACAACCCAAACCAATTGACAAAAAGGCAATCAGGGCTAAATAGTGTTTTAAATCTTTGGTCATAGAATCGCTCCTTGACTAGTTAAGACGACGGCTAATAAAAGGAAAGTAATAAAAATCAGATGAGCGAGGTTCTTTCCCGAAAGACGAACAATTCTCTTTTGAGATACTAGAATAACATCTAAAATCAAAGCTCCTAAAACAATTCCTAAAATTAAAACCGCTAAAGTCTTAGTCAAAGCAAAAGGTGAAGTGATTGGCGAGGCCGCGCTTCCCTCTTTTTCCTGAGCCAAAGCCGCCGGAGCAAGAACAATTTTTTCCTCTTCTATCTTCTTTTCCTCAACGGTTGAAGCTTCACCTAATTCCGGAGTTTTTTCTGGAGTGGAAACTGTTGCCGGCGTCGTCCTTGATTGTTGGGCCACGTAAGCCGAAGCTGGTGTTCCAAACATCTGAACTACCAAGGTTGTCTCCACTCCCTCAAGAGTACCGTTAACCACTGCTAAACCAATCTCTTTATAGTTTCCATTAAGAAGATTATCCCGATGGGTTGGTGAATTCATCCAAGCTTCAACCACAGAACTGGAATTCATAAAATCCCGAGCTAGATTTTCACCAGCGTAAAGGTATTTATAGCCAACCTCTTGAAAAAAAACCCAAGGAGTCCTACCTGAAGGTGAATTGTGAGCCCAGTAATTAAAAGCAAACATGTCACCCGCTTTTCTTTGCGCCGCTTCATTTAATTGAGAATTAATCGTTAAGGGCGCTAAGCCGCTCTCTAAACGTTTCTGATTGGTTAACTCAACCACTTGTTCCGGGGTAATATTTGAGGCATAACCCAAAACTGAAGGCAAGAGAAAGACATAAAAATTAATGGTGAACTGATAAACCAAGAAAACCGCCACAATCACAGTAAGAACTGAAGGCTGAAGAATTTTCGCTTTGTGATTATTAGATTGGTGAGGAATGAAAAAATGCCTCGCCCACTCGAGCAGGTTCATATAAGGCTAATTATGGGTTAAGCCTGAAATGAAGTCAAGCGAGATTAACGCTTTTTAAAGAAGTAAACTACCAAACCAATTAGACCACCAATGACCGCTACTAAACCAATTGTCTTCCAGGTACCCAGGCGAGAAATGGTTTCACTTGCGGTCTGACCCAAACCACCAATAAGACCTGATTCTGGTAAAGTTTCATCAGTTTCGCCCCCTAGAATTTGACCTTCTTCTGATGGAGCTGGACTAACTACCGGAAGAGCAATCGGAGCCGGTGAAGCACTTGTTTCGGCGCCAGCCACTTGTTCGGTGGTGGTGACGGTCACTTCAGAATCACCAACGACTCCAGAAATATTACCGGCCTGGTCAATCACTCTGGTAACGTAATAATAATTCTTGTCATCAGGAACATCATTTTCCCAACATTTTTCTTCATTCTTGGCACCACCCACGCGGGTGATTAGGGTTGAAGAATTAGCGTCAAATTCAGTTTTATCTGAGCGATAAATCAAAACTTCTTTAAAATCATCTTCATTGGGGTTCTTCCAGCAAACTTTATATTTTCGACTGTTAACTTTTTCTTTTCGATAATCGCTGACTGGCCCCGGTGCCTGACGATCAATGATGACTGTTTCTTCGTCACTCTGAACCGTGACCCCATCACTGGTCGCTTTGACTAAGAAATAATATTTGCCATCACCAGAAAGCAAGCTACCATCAACATTAAAACTACCTGAAGTTTGACTAGAAGTGCCAAATTCAAACTTAGACTGACCATCCTTATTCATAAAGGCTTTAACCTCGACCGGTTTACCTTCAACTTGAAGAGCGGTGTAATAAATCTCAAAAGGATCATAGTTAATGTATTCAGGTAACTTGCCAATCTTCACGATCAAATTATCAGCGGCTCGAGCCACTCCAGCCGCAAAGATAAGTAAGCCAAGAGCAATCAAAAAGCTTCTGAATAATTTCTTAGTATTCAATCTCGCTAAAAGTTTCTTTAACCTCTCAAGATTCAAGAGAGCCACACCCGCCATAATCATTAACAAGGCAATAATAAGAAATAATGTTGGTGAACCCGTAGCCGCACCCAAAACCTGACCCGCTTCGGTGGCCGCACCTAAAACCAAACCGCCAACCGAGGTGGAATAAGAAAGACCAATCCCTAGGGCAGTGTAGACAAAGGCAAAGTTAGAATAAGAGGTGCTATTATCTTCAGAACCAGAGGGTCGATTAGTCCCCCGGGCAACAGCAACATTAGGATATTCTCCGACCGGCAAGCCATCATCTAAATCAACATCGTAAGTAATTATTTTAACTTCTCCTGGAGCCATGTCACCTAAACTCCAAGTCAGCTGCTGGCCACTAACAGCGGGAGCAGTAGGAACACCATCAACTTCAGCATTACCAGCATAGCTAAAGTCATCCGGCAAAACATCACGAACCGTCACACCATAAGCCGTTGAATCAGAATCATTAGTCACAGTTAAAGTAAAGTTAAAGGAATCACCTGGACTGGCAGTGGTTCCCATTTTATCATGAGTCTTGTTTAATCTAAGAGTGATTGTTTTGAGTTCATTGAGAAATTCAACTGTTTCCTCTTGTCCAGAAGTATCAAGAACAACCGGGACTGAAGTAGGACTGGTTGGTTCATAGCCCGCCAGTTCAGGATCTTCGGTATCTTCTTCAACGTTGTAACTTCCTAAATAAAGACCGTCAAAAGTACAACAACCTGTTTCATCTGTCTCGCAAGAATCAACTGGTTCTTCACTATTACCATTAATTGGTGGTTCTTGATCTGAGGCTTCTCCTCTAAAAATATTCTGGTAAAGATTTATTGTTATCCCGTTCATACCTGGCTCGCCTTCATCCTTTACACCATCGTCATTATAATCGTCATATTTACAAGCTATAATCTCGCCTTGTTCAAAGTTGCCAAAATCTTTACCACTAATTTCATCACCAGAAGCAACAGTTACCTCAAAATAACAATCACTACCAGGTTGAGTTCTTGTCCAACCAGGTTGAGGAACTTCACAAACTTTATAAACTCCTGGAATTAAATTATTAAAAGAATAACTGCCATTACTATCAGTTTGGACTGAATATTTGAAAGCATCAGGTGAGTCATAAAGTTCGATTGTCCAGTTAGGCAAACCTAATTCACCCGCATCTTGCTGATTGTTACCGTTTACATCCTCATACTTCATTCCAGAGATGGAACCATAATTCAAAGCATTGAAAGCAACACAGTAATAGGTCTGACCGTATTGAGGATTATTAATCCATTCCCAGTTATCGTAATTGTAAACATCACCCGTGCAGTAAAATTCAGCACTAACATCACTACCATTACTAAAAGGAACATAATCATTACTGAGAAAAACCTCTCTCGTTTCAATTATACCTCCAAAGTTAGAAAGATCATTTATTATTGCCGTTGCCAACCCCCCCACTGTTGGACCAAAACTTACCCAAGAGCCACCCAATACCTGAGTATTGGTTTGGAAACTATCAAAACTACCTGAACCAGCTGGTCCATATTGGAAGCTCCAACCATCAGCCAATTGACAGTGACCACCAGAATTATCTACATAATCCTGGGCTGTAGTTGGTCCAATTAAGCTACCATGATTACCCCAGTTAGGCAAATCAGCTTCACTATCACAAACAACTTTATAAGCCTCAATCGCGACCGGTTGTAGCTGACATTCATAAATATTCAGAGTTAAATTGCCTGAATTATCTGACATTCCACTTTGATTATTCCAGCTTGTGTTAAACCAGTTATCATAACGATCACTAATTAAAAATTGAAGTGAAGAAACGGTCGGTTCATAATACTTTTTATAAACATGGTTGGGGTTGTAATTTCCCCAATCAACTACTCCCACACCACTGCCTAAATTGGCCAATAGGGCATGAGCAGCGTAATCGTCACCACTTCCCTGGATACCATACTGAGAAGCAATTGAACCGTTGAGAAGAGTATAACCTGCATCTGACAAATAACCTGGTGCACCAGTGGGAATAAACGTTCCTAAAGCTTCAAAAAGATATTTTCCGCCAGGAGTGACGGAAATATTAATTCCATCAACATCATTTCCGAAAACTTCATATGGTCCACCTACTTGAACCGGAACCAAATCTCCTGGACAAGAATGCTCTCCATCATAAATCGGTACTAACTGACAGGTATGAGTGCAGAAATTTACTCCAGGGGTGGCTCCGTCTTCTCCATCGCACTCTTCTTGTCCTTCTTTTTGCCCATTACCACATTCTTGTTCTTCACCTAAACAAATAACACTGACATCATCAATAAAGGTCCCCAGAGAATCAGCGCTTCCTACGTCAGTAAACTGCAATCGGGTTGGTGCACCTGTAGCAGCAAAAGTGTAATCATGCTCTGACCAGTCGGTATTACCACCACCCGCTCGACTAAAGGTATCAACAACGCTATTATTCCAGCTAAATTAAAGTTGGTTGTTAGCCGCATTGGTGCTTGGCCTGGGTGAAAAATGAAACTTAATCTGGTAATTGTAACCCGGGATAGTAGGTAAATCTTGATAAATTTTAACTGAGGCTGGTTCGCCATTCAAAGTGCTGGTATGATCATTCCAATCAGTATCCAATTCGGCGTGCTGGGAACCACTGTATGGCAACCAGCCACTAACACCTCGGTGTAATTCTAGATGAGCCGGATCAGGGAGAGTCCAGCCACCATAATCAAAAAAGCTCTCCCGCCATTCAACTGTCCAACCCATTCCAGGAGTACCAGAATCAAAAATGTCCCAAGCTTGAGAAGTGGTTACAACCGGACTCTCAAACCCACTATTGACCACCATGTTGACATCAGGTAAACAGACTTGATTCCATTGACAATTATTAGAACAATAATCATCGTTATTCTGATTCCCGTCATCACATTGTTCATTCTCTTCAACAACCCCATTACCACAAGTCCCGTGATTGCCTGGTTCTTCACAAACTTGCTCGGTAGCATCAACCGCATCAAGATCATAACCATCAGCATCATTACCAAAAGGACCGTAGTTGGTGGTGTCGGTAATCTTGACAAATTTTATCCAAGGCAAGCCTGTAGAAGAAAAATCAACGTAGCCAATACCATTACCACCATCATGATTGGTCACTTCCCAGCTTCCTTGCCAATTGCTTCCATCCTGACTAACTTCAACCTGGGCTTTTTCTTCGGGATAACCAACTCTTCCCCATGTCGTTTCATGAAAAGAAAGGTCGTCACCTTCAACATCGACGACCCAGCCGGTAAAAGAAAGAATAATCGAACCACCTACTCCTAAACTGACGAAATTAACATCAGGCTGGGGACTATCAGGTATGCCTAGGGCATCATTAGGATCTGATCTTTCAGGTAAAACTGGTGTAGTATCTTTTCTTGTTCCCTGATTGAAGCCTGCTACTCCTGAAGCCCAAGTCGGACCTTCTACACATTCCTCTTCTTCACTTACCACCTTAAAATTATCAGTTTTAGAACATGAGTTTGGAAAAGTTGGATCTGGGCTAAGCCAAACTTTATATTCACCTCCAGGGTTAGAGGTATCACTAAAATTGGTTAAAGTAAAAAGGTTATAGCAGGAACTAAAAACGCCACCTAAGACAGTGACATCAGCCCCCAAACTTTGACCTAAGAGTGTCCCGTTTGGCTCGGTTACCTTGACATGATAGTTACCATCCGGTAATTCTGATCCACCGCCTTGAGGTCCACCATTTAAATAAACATCATTTTTACTACTATAAAGGTTTAAATTAACGCTTGAGCAAGTAACATCAGTTGTCCAAATCGCTCCACTCAACGGCCCACAAGAATCAGCTGGACGCGAATCTGTAAAAATTCTTGTCGCTAAAACTGTTCCCCCAAAAAAGACTTCTATTACATATTCTCCCTCAATTCCATCCAATTGATAAAGATAGATAAATTTGCCTTCAGCGTCAGTAGTAACTTCATCACTCCCTTCTTCAAAACTGCCATCACCCTTAACAACAGAACCATCGGGGCGAATAACTTTAATCAATAAGATGCTATTTATAGGAAAATTTTCACCGGAAATTATAACTGTTTCCTCCGGCGCGTAATCGTCTTTATCAGTAGATATTGATGCTAATTGACCACTCGGCTCATCTGTCTTTGAAGAATCAAGATCAAAACCACCCATTTGATCCTCTGTGTCTTTTCCATTTTGATTAACGTTTAAGTTTGGATTTGCTAAAACACCAGGATTACTTGGTAACGGGGAGGGTGAAAAACTCGGGCTTGGATTTGGACTCGGGCTTGGATCTGAACTTGGTGACGGACTAGGAGACGAACTAGGAGAAGGGCTTGGATCTGAACTTGGTAACGGAGAGGGTGACGGTAACGAATCTTCTGGTGGTTCAGAATCAAAAGTGGGGGTTTGTCCACCAGAACCAGATGCTTCTTCCTCAGCAAAAACAGATTGAGTTAAAAAGACACTACTATTTAATTGAAGTATTAAAGAAAAAATAGCAAACCAGGTGAAAACCTTGTGGGCTTTTTTGATTTTTCTGGGAGTTAATTTAAAAATATTAAACATCTAAAATAGGAGCAGATTGTTTGTATTATAACGGCCTATATTCTATTTTGTCAAGCCACCAGGAGTCAACTGGAACTTTTAGACTCAATCTGCTTCTTTTGCAATCACGATTAATCTCTTAAGAGTTGTTCCGGGTGGATAGCAAGTTTGCAGGGTTAGAGTCTTACCCTCTAACGTTCCCAGGAATTCCTCAAGCTCTTTTGGCGATAAAATTTTCTTATCAGTTACCTGATAAGTATATTGTCTCTTTTGATAATAGATAATGATTTCATCACTAGGATTCAATTTACCAATTAAATAAAAAACGGCGTTGTAGCGGGTAATGTTTAAAGGGGTATCGCTGGAATGGGCAAAGATAAAAACATTCCCCTCTTTCCCAGGGAAAGCGCTGCCTCGAGCTTGGGCCACACCTTGGGTCAGAACAGGCAAATATTCACTGGGGTTGGTCGGATCAATCCCGGAAAAGATTTGTTCATTAATTTGGATCCTAGGAATGACCAAACCAAAGTCTCTGGATTTGGGAATAATCTTTTCTTCTGAAATTCTTGATTGGGCGATACTGGCTTGGTAACTAAACTCTTCTTTAACAATTGGCAGGTAAATCATACTGATCAGAACTAAACCGCCAATAATTAATAGTATCCCAATTTTTTTAATCATATTGAGGTTCGACTAACTCCCCTTTTCTTTTATCATTTAAAGGAATTTTTAAAGCCCAACTCAGAGTATTGGCCACGGCCACACCGACTCTCAAACCAGTAAAAGAACCTGGACCCAGATTAACTTCGATTTTAGTCAAATCCTTTAAACTTTTTTTGTTCTTTTTTAAAGTCTGATCAATCAAGGCCAAGAGTTTTTGAGATTTAAACTCCTTTGTTTCAAACTCCCAACGTTGATTATCTAAACCAACAATTGTTTTCTGGCTTCTGGCGGTATCAATATAGAGCTTCATAACTTATTCAAACCACTAATTTTAATTTTTCTCTGGTCTTCATCAAGATATTCAAAAAAAAGATCAATTCTTTTTTTAGGTAGAACTTCTTTAATTCTGTCAGCCCATTCAATGACGCTAATTCCCTCTTGATCAGCAAAAATTTCTTTTAAACCCAAACCTTCAGCTTCGCTCTCATTATTAATTCGATATAAATCAATATGATGAAAAATTCTTAAACCGCTTTTCTTAGGCAGTGGATACTGACGAATAAAAATAAAAGTTGGAGAAAGGACTCTTTTCCTAATCCCTAAACCTTGAGCCAAACCCTGAATAAAAGTTGTCTTGCCACTGCCTAATTCACCGTAAAGAGCTAAAATATCGCCTGGTTTTAAATCAACTGCAATTCTTTTGCCCAATTTTTGAGTTTCGCTGGCGCTCTTGGTAATAATTTCCATATCCCTAAACCTCCAAGAAAAATGCCTGACATATTAACCAGTAAATCCCTTATCTGAAAAGTCCTGGTGGGAATAAATGATTGATGAATCTCGTCAGAAAGCGAGTAAAAAAGGGAAAAAATTAAAGGCCAGAGATAATCTTTCTTTTCCTTAAGAGCGTTAAGGGCTCTAAAGAATAAAACAAAAAGAATAGTATAGATAATGAGGTGAAGAAAGCTTCTAATAATCTCGTCCCAAAAAGGATTTTCCGCGGCTCTTAATCTGGGAATCGAAGAAAGATAGAAAATCAAACCACACCAGATAATGACTGGAACCCAAAGAAAGACATTCTGTTTAACTTTCTCCATGTTTTAACTCCTTACGATGAGTATAGCACACCCAAATACCAGAAACGACCAAAAAACCAAAGCCTAAGATTAAAAATAATTTTGGTAATAATTTCCCCCTAGCCGACAGGCTTGACCCTTCTTCCTTGGCTTCCTCGGTTGCTTCCCAAGGAAAAAGACCAGCCGGGGAAGATTCTTCTTCCCCTAAAACTTTGCCTAATAAAGTCGAACCAATGACTTTAACTGGTTTGGCACTAGACGTGAGGCTGGAAGAAGGGCTGGGTGAAGAAATAGTATCAGAGTCTGATTCAGCTAAACTCATGATTGGATTAACTTCATAAAAATCACCAGTTTTAATTATCTTTGTTTCAGTCCAATCCTTGTAATTAGTTTTTTCTAAACGAATTGTATGTTCGCCAAAACCACAACTCACAGAGGTATCACACTGACAACCATCACAAAAAGTCAATGTTTCCGGAGCATAATGATGAAGATAAACATCATCAAGGTAAACTTTAACGCTAGAAAGAAGGTCGCCTTCATCATTTTTAACCTCATTTATTTGAAAAGTGGCGGTGACTAAAATCGGCGAGGGGCTATTAATCGCTTCAGGAGAAGGTGATGGAGTCGGTAAAACTGGACTGAGAGGAGGAGAAGTAGTGTCGGTTAAAGAAAAAATTGTCTCTCCTTCAGAATAAGATTTTGACTTACCATTTAAGCAAGAGGCTTCTGTATACTTAATAATTTTCAGGATGTATTCTCCTAGGCTTCCATCAAAACCTTTCTCTCCGTAGATAATTTTACCAGTCAGGTTGTTCTCCCAAATTTCTCCATTAACTACCACTAAAGGAAAATCAGCACAATTATTATCTTCCATTTCCACCCAATTGTCGTTATTTTTTGTTAAACCAAAATATTCCTGACCGGCTTCCTTATGAACTCCGATACCTAGATAGTGGGAACCACTAATTTTAGTCAACCGGACTCTGACCGTAAATTCTTCATTAATTCCTATTTCATGAGGCGAATCAGTAATTTCTATTTTGGCCAATACTTTTCTGGGAGAAAATAAAAAAATCGCCATTAAGGCGATAGAAAAAGCAACTATTTTAAACCGGATAGGCATTAACTAATTAATAGACATGCAAGTAAAGAGTATCAAGATTGGAATCATCATGATCAACTCGAACATAAGTTAAGCTACAACCAACTCCATAAACACCTTGATATAGCTTACCGGCTTTAACCGCTTTTACTTCACTCGATGAATTACTAACTATGTCAATACCATCATGAAAACTGTAAATTCTTCCTACCCAAGTATGGTGAATCGCCCAAGTATCACCATAACCTTGATTAAATTTAATTGGTGAATTAATCGGCCAAGTCCAGCTACCAGAAGGATTGAAAGGATCACCATCACCACTATTACATTCTGAACCAGAACAATTCTCATAACTAATACTATTATTTAGGTATTTAAAGGGATTATGAGTATTGCCATTTTCGGCGACCATAAAATGAAGGTGCGCGCCCGAGGAATTACATGAACTACTGTCATCTTCACCCCATTTAAGAATGGTGGCGATTTTTTGCCCCTCAGAAACATGACCCGCTTCTATCTCCTTACCTTGACCGGCAAGAATTCCCTGAATAGCAATTAACTCTGCTCTGGCGCTCGAAATCAACTGCTGATAAAGTTTTTCGTCATTTTGAGTGGCCGCCAGGAGTCTTTGTCTGTCCGCTTTTTGTTGAGCTAAAATATTTTTCTGGGATTCAAGTTTTTCTTTAGCGGCTTCTAACTCTGCCTGTTTTTCTTCCTTAACTGTTTTTTGATCAGCGTAATTAGTCCTTACCGTCTCCATCTGAAGCATTAACTTCCGATCATGAAGTTGGATGACTCGAAGATATTTATAACGGCCAACAAAATCAGAAAAGTTCCTGGAAGAAAGAAGTAAAGCAAAGGAATCAATCTTGCCTTTTTTGTAAGTTTCGGCAATCCGTTTGACTAGGATTTGAGAAAGTTGATCAAGAGAAACGTCTAAATAGCCAATCTTGGTGGAAAGAGCCCCAACTTCTTCTTCTATCTTCTCTATTTCAGCGACAGTGGTGTAAATTTGGGCGGTGGCCAAAGCAATACTGGCATCAAATCTGCTTAGCTCGGTCTTAAGGGTCGTAATCGCTTCCGCTTTTTGACTTGAAAGCTTATTCCAAACATCAATACATTCTTCCAAATGTTTCCGCCCGGTTTCCAGATCTCGCTGACATTCTTCATCCGTAATCTTGGCGTTAACAACAGGAGTTGAAAGAAAAAGGGAAACAATTAAGGCAATTAAAAGAAAAAAATATTTTTTTGGGATAGACAACATCTTACTTCAGATATCTTCTAACCGCAATGAAGCTACCTAAGGTTCCGATGATTGCACCCAAAAGAAGTTCTCCTCCTAGAACCGCCAGCATAAAGAAGATGGGCACTGGCAAGATAGGAATACCTGCCAAGAAATCAATCAAAAATGGTGTGGCGTAAAGTAAGAGAAGATAGGCAACGCCCCAGGCAATCAGAGCACCGATAGTTCCATAGAAAATACCCTCAAGAAGAAAAGGAACGCCAATAAAACCCTTGGAAGCCCCAATCAACTCCATAATTTCCACTTCCTCCTTACGCAGGGCGACTTTCATCCCAATAATCACCAGAATGGTCAGTAAACCGGCTAAGCTAAAGGCAATTGCCAAACCAAGACCAACGAGACGAATATTGGTTGTCCATTTATTAAGGGCTTCAACCACATCTTGCTGGAAAATGACTTCCTCCACCCCTGGCTCCTGGCGCAGAATTTCCGCGATTTCCCCCAGATAATTAATATTGATTGTTGAGACTTCTAAAGAAGCGGGCAGAATATTGGCGGTGACCATTTCCAAAAGTAAAGGGTCGTCTCTATTCTGTTCTCGATAAATGGCTAAGGCTTCTTCTTTAGAAATATATTTCATTTCCTTAACCTTGTCCGTTTCGGCTAGCTTGGCCTTGAGTAAATCAATTTCTCCAAGAGTGACTTGATCTTCAAAAAAAGCCGTGACTTGAGGCCGAGTCTCAAAAAAATTAAGAATTGCCTGGGAACCAGCCCCCAGTAGGGTAAAAACAGAAATAATGAAGAAAGTTAAAATCATAATCGACAAGGCCGCCAATGATTGATAAGGCGAACGGCGAATATGAGTCCAAGTGGTTCTAAAAATTTGTTTCATCTTTTTACTTATTTTATCTTATATTTGCCTTGCTTTTTATCAGAAACTAATTTACCTTTATCTAATTCAATCACTCTTTCTTTCATCGAATTAACAATTTCAAAATTATGAGTGGCCATAATCACGGTTTTACCGGTTTGATTAATTTTCTGCAAGAGCCTGACAATCTGCCAGGCCGTGGCGACATCGAGATTACCGGTCGGCTCATCGGCAACCACAATCTCTGGCTGGCCAACGACTGCTCGGGCTAAACCAACTCGCTGAAGTTCGCCGCCGGCTAATTGGGAAGGAAAAAGATTAGCCCTTTCTTTTAAGCCCACCAGTTTGAGAATTTTAGGAATTTCTTTTTCAATTTCTTTTTCATCCTTACCCAGGACCCTTAAGGCCAAAGCGACATTTTCCCAAACCGTTCTGTCAGTCAATAATTTAAAGTCCTGAAAAACCACCCCAATTCTTCTTCGCAATTGAGGGATATCATTTTTCTTCATTTCTATTAAGTTAAAACCGTCTACTTTAATCTTGCCTGAAGTAGGCAGATAGTCCCTTAACATTAAACGAATAATGGTTGTCTTGCCAGCGCCTGATGGTCCGGTCACAAAAACAAACTCTCCGGGTTCAATCTCAAAAGAAACATCCTCCAGAGCCACAATTTCACCAAACTTCTTGGTAACTTTTTTAAACTTGACCATCTTTAAACACCATCAGGACAAGAACTAAGAACTTTAACCCGACCGACATCCATCAACCAACCTGCCTCTTGACCAGCAAACGTCTCTCCCCAAACCTGAACACATTTATCGACGAATTGATTCAAATCCAAAACTGAACTGGTTAGATAAGCCGTCTGACTTTCGCCACCCGGCCGGATTAAGATATGGGAACCATCAAGCACTTTCTCGTTATCGTTAACCTTGATTCGTCCTTGGGCAGTGTCCCGAAAAACCTCTTCATCTTTAATGCCCACCTCATCTGGTCCTTGAATAGCCTTGCCCCCTCCTATTAACTCAGTTTCGGTGGTTGGCCCGGTTGATTTTCGGTTGGCAAGAACATAGCCACTACCTATCCCCGCTAAAATAATGACAACAATGGCCACCGCCGGAATCAAGTTCTTTTTTAAATCAAATGATCTTACTGAAGTAGGCATTTTTTTTAACAAACCTCCTCTCTCTGGAGTAGCACTAGTAATATTAATTTTTTGTAATGACTCTTCCATAATCACCTCCTTCGCTGAATTAGGTATATCTCTTAATTGAGCTCCTAATCAAACAACATTCACTATACCACAATTTTAATAGCCGCCTCAACAAAACCATCCAGATTGCCATCAAGAACGGAATCAACATCACCGGTTTCGTAGTCGGTTCTCAAGTCTTTGACCATTTTGTAAGGGTGAAGGACATAGGAGCGAATCTGGGTTCCCCAGGCAGCCTTGGTCCGGCCACCCTTGAGTTTGTTTTCTTCCTCTCGGCGTTTTTTTTCTTCCTTTTCCCAAAGCTTGGCTCTTAAAATTTCCATGGCCATTTGCCGATTTTGTTCTTGATAACGCTGAGCTTGAGATTCGACCACAATCCCGGTAGGTTTATGCTTTAAGCGAACCGCGGTTGAAACCTTGTTGACATTCTGACCGCCATGACCTGAAGACCGGAAAGCTTCAAATTCAATTTCATCAGAATTAATCTCAACTTCTGTCTCTGGTAAAATTGGTAAAACTTCAACCAAGGCAAAAGAAGTCTGACGAAGATTGTCAGCATTAAAAGGAGACCGACGAACTAGTCGGTGAGTTCCGGCCTCATGTTTAAGATAACCATAAACCAAACTGTCTTTAACTCTCACTGTTACCCGCTTGACACCGGCCTCTTCACCTAAAACCTCATCCAGAATTTCGTACTGCCAACCTTTTTTTTCAAAATATTTTAAATACATCCGCTTCATCATTTCCGCCCAATCCATGGCTTCAGTTCCCCCTTGGCCAGCGTGAATCGAAAAAACAACATTAGAGCTATCATATTTACCAGCCAAAAAAGTTTTAGTTTCTAATTGATCAAGTCTCTTTTCAGCCTCTTTTTCCTTACCCTCTTTTAAAAGCTTGTCCAAGGCTTCTATCCCTTCAATTTCTTTTTGCAAATCAGTCATTCTCTTCATCTTGGCTGAAGCTTTTTCCTGATCCTGCCAAAAATTAGGTTGGGCTGATTCTTTTTCAATCACCTCAATCTCTTTCTGAAGCTGATCAGGATTAAGTTTTTGTTTTAATGTTTCAAGACGTTGTTTTAAATCTGCCATTTTATTCCTCCTCACCTAAAACGCCTTCACAAAATTCTTTGCGAATTTGTTTTTTGGTAGCTTCTAACTGGTCTTCAGGTAATTTTTTAATCGCCTTAATCAAATTGTCTGTTTGTTCTTGGATATTAGTCATTGGTTCTTTAATTGGTTCAATATCCTCTCCCTCTTGAATTTCTATTTCCAATTGAGGTGCGCCTGGAAGAATCTTAATGGCTTGACCTAAAATCTTACCACCTAAATCTTCCAGTTTTCTCTGTAAGGATAGATTAGGTAAGCTAATAGAAGCGCCAGCCACATTTGCCTGATTCTGCCAATCAGCCAAAGACTTAGCTAAAGCCACAACCACCAAAGCCAAAAAAACAATAATAAAAACCCTAATTAATCTTTCTCTCATTTTGATTACTTACCTATTAATTGTTGAGAATATTTACCCAAAATTAACTTTTTTCTCTTTAATAATTCTTTTTTCTTATTTATATCACCCCAAGTATATAAACCAATTTGAGGCCAAGCTTGCCTTCTTCCTCTCCCTTTTTCCCATTTTCGCTCGCCATGAACTGGTTCTCGCTCAATTATTCTTAGCAAATGCTTATCAGCATCTTGCCAAATAAGATTGCCATCATGATTATGAATCTTTCCAAACCAACTAAAGTAGTTATACATAAAGGCTACTTCGACTAAAGGAATACCCCATTTAAGATAAAAGTAATCCTTAAATTTAT